>VFQR01000039.1_pt1 | contig 403605 bp, 369 predicted proteins | sample 3512321 | NCBI WGS metagenome assembly VFQR01 (sample SAMN10412374, study PRJNA504923) | tailings metagenome | isolation source: Relicate 3 Philex TSF1 revegetated site | place: Philippines: Tuba, Benguet | collected 2017-08-29
AAGGTTGCCCTGCAAGTCTGGCAAGACTGCACCAGTCGTGTAGTTCAGAGGTTCCCTGATTCCCGATTCCCGATTCCCGATTCCCGATTCCCGAATCCCGAATCCCAGCCCTAAAGCCTGAAGCGCGCCACCGAGGCGCGCAGCTGCGCGGCCTGCTCTTCCATCGAGCGAGCTGCCGCAGACGCCTCCTCGACCAGGGCTGCGTTCTGCTGGGTGCCTTCGTCGAGCTGGGTGACGGTCTGGTTGACCTGCTCGATGCCGCTGGACTGCTCGATCGCCGCGGTGGAAATCTCGGCCATCAGCTCGGTGACCCGGCGCACTGAGACCAGCACCTCCTGCATGCGGCCGCCGGCCTCGCCGGCCAGCGCCGCGCCGCTGCGCGACTTCGCCACCGAGTCGCCGATCAGGGCCTTGATCTCGCGCGCGGCGGTGGCCGAACGCTGCGCCAGCGTTCTCACCTCGCCGGCGACGACCGCGAAGCCGCGGCCCTGCTCGCCGGCGCGGGCGGCCTCGACCGCGGCATTGAGGGCGAGGATGTTGGTCTGGAAGGCGATGCCGTCGATGACGCCGATGATGTCCTCGATCTTGCGCGACTGCTGGTCGATTTCGCCCATGGTGGCGACCAGGCGGCCCACCACCTGGCCGCCGCTGTCGGCGGTGGTGCTGGCGGTCTGCGCGAGCTTGTTCGCCGACTGCGCGTTCTCGGCGGTGGCGCGCACGGTCGAGGTGAGCTCCTCCATGCTGGCGGCGGTCTCCTCCAGCGAGGCCGCCTGCTGCTCGGTGCGCACCGACAGGTCGGCATTGCCCGACGAGATCTCGCCGGCGGCGGTGTGCATGGTGTCGACCGAGCCCTGGATCTCGCGGACGATGCCGCTGAGCGCATCGACCGTGCTGTTGGTGGCCTGCTTCATCTCGTCGAACAGGCCCGACAGCTCGACCTCGATGCGCTGGCTCAGGTCGCCGGCGGCCAGCGCCAGCAGCACGCGGCGCACGGCGTCGAGGCTCTCGGCGGTGCCGTCCATCAAGGTGTCGATCGACTCGGCCAGGCGGCGCACGAAACCGCTCTTGCCCTCCAGCGGAATGCGCTGGCTGAAGTCGCCGCGTGCCGCGGCGGCCACGACCTCGGCGACGTTCTCCTCGATCAGCAGCTCGGCGGTGCGGTCGCGCCATTCGGTGACGGTGCCGGCGCGGCTGCCGTCGGGCGCGAACACCGGTGTGGCCACCAGATCGAGCTTGCGGCTGCCGATGTTCAGACGGGTGCGGTGGGGTGCCTTCATCGCCTCGAGCATGCGTCGCTGGTGCGCGGGCTCGCGATGGAAGATGTCGATGTTTGCGCCGACGACGTCGGCAGCCCGGAACTGCGGCAGCGCGCCGCGGATGTCGCTCTCGGCTTCGGCGAACATCCGCTTCAGCGCGGCATTGGCGTAGATGATGTCGTGGTCGGCATTGGCCAGCATGATGTTGGTGTCGGCGGATTCGAGCGCGGCGAGGATGCGCGCGGATTCGGCCGCCTTCATCTTCGCTTCCTGGGTCTCGAAGCCCAGCCGCACCTGCATCGACTGCAGGCCCATCAGCACCTTGCCGATGCTGTCGTCGCGGTTGACGGGCAGGGGGCTGTCGTAGTCGCCAGCGGCGATGTGGCGGAAGGCCGCCACCGCGATCTGCAGGCGCCCGCTGATGTCCTGGCTCAGCCACCAGGCGCTGTACAGCGCGAATGCGCTGGCACCACCGAGCAGCCACCAGCGTGCAGCGTGCTCGCCGAGCAGGATCAGCGCGAGGCCGAGCGCGATCACGCCGGCAGCAGCCAGGAAGAAGCGCGCGCGCAGGTTCAGCAGCCACAGCGGGTTGAGCCGGCGCAGCAGGCTCGGTCGCTGCAGCTGCCCGTGCACCACCTGGGGCGCGCACGCGCCGCCGCTGCGGATCGCCGCGTACGCGCGCTCGGCCTCTGCGATCTGGCTGCGGCTGGCCTTCTTGCGCACCGACATGTAGCCGGTCACCGTCTCGCCCTCGAACAGCGGCGTGGCGTGGGCCTCGACCCAGTAGTGGTCGCCGTTCTTGCAGCGGTTCTTGACCATGCCGACCCAGGGGCGGCCGGCCTTCAAGGTGCGCCAGAAGTCGGCGAAGGCGGCTTCGGGCATGTCCGGATGGCGGACGATATTGTGCGGCTGGCCGATCAGCTCGGCCTCGGTGAAGCCGCTGATGCGCACGAAGCTGCGGTTGATCGAGACGATCTTGCCCTTGGTGTCGGTATGGGAAACGATGATCTCGCCGTCGGCGAGCTCGACCTCGCGGCCGGTGACGGGAAGATTGGTGCGCATCGCGGGCGGCTCCTGGCCTGGTGGTGAGCGTCACCAGCGCATCGCCTGCGCGCGACTGTTGACGGCAAGTTCACAACAGGCAATAGCCATGCCCGGGGAATCGCCGGGGAACTGTTGTCCGGCAGCGCAGTTCAGCTCTGCCGCCGTCACGGGCGGCCAGAGGTGGCCGCAGCAGGCGGAGGGTGCTCACAGGCTCGCAAGAAACAGAACGCTTCCAAAAACAGGGTCTTCGCGGATTCCAGTGGGCAGAATCTGCTTTCGGAACCGGCCGCAGGCCGCGTACTCCGGGCTTCTTGCGGTTCTGCGATCCCGGTAGATTCTTGCTCTGTGTTCCCGAGGAGGATTTCAGATGAAGGCTGGCCGCAGTCTGCGTGAGCTGTTCTCCTTCCCTGGCTTCGTGGCGGCAGCCACGTTGCGCGGGGAGTTCGGTGACCCGAAGCTCCGCGTCGTGACCTTGCGTCGCCGAAAAAAACGGCCGTGTGTTCGAACTGCGGCCACCGCTGCCGCAGCCGGTATGACCAGAGGCTGTGCCGTGCGCGCGACCTGCGTGTTGCCAGCTGGTACCTGTATGTCGAGTTCCAGCGTTGGCGCGTGCACTGCCCGGGATGTGGCGGCGTGCATGTAGAGCGGCTGGACTGGCTGGCCAGGAACCCGCGCTACACGGAGCGCTTCGCCCTCCACGTCGGCAACCTGTGCCGAAGCATGACGAACACCGCGGTGGCCGAGCTGGAGCGGCTGCACGACAGCACGGTCAAGGATCTGTCCAAGCTGTACATGGCCGAGCAGCTGCGTCGCGCCGGAACGCCTGCGCCGCGTGCGATCGGGATCGACGAGATTGCCATCCACAAGGGACACGACTACCGCGTGGTGGTGAGTGATCTCGACCGGGGTCGGCCGATCTGGTTCGGCGGCAGCGGCCGCACCGAGGCGGACATCGACCAGTTCTTCGCCGAGCTGGGAGCCAAGAAGACCGCCAGCATCAAGCTGGCCGTCATGGACATGTGGCGGCCCTTCCGCAACTCGGTGAGCAAGAACGCTCCCACAGCCGCCATCGTGTTCGACAAGTTCCACATCCTGCGTCATCTGTCGGATGCGCTCGACCAGGTCCGGCGGGATGAGTACAAGCGCCTGCAGGGCAAGGATCGGAGCTTCATCAAGGGCCAGCGCTACACCCTGCTCAGCCACCAGGAGAACCTCAGCCTCGACGGCCGCGAGGCGCTCAAGAAGCTGCTGGCGGCCAACAAACGGTTGAATACGGCCTACCTGCTGAAGGAATCCTTCGGCCAGCTGTGGAACTACCGCAGCGAACGCAGCGCGCGCGCCTTCTTCGAGCGTTGGAAGCAGAGCCTGCGCTGGCAGCGGCTGGAGCCGTATCAGAAGTTCGTGCAGATGATCGAGCGCCACTGGGATGGCATCGCCGCCTACTGCCAGCCCGACCACAAGGTCAGCTTGGGGCTGGTCGAGGGTCTCAACAACAAGATCCGCGTGATCCAACGCAGCGCCTACGGCTACCGCGACGAGGCCTACTTGCGACTCAAGATCATCGCCAGCTTCCTGCCCGCGCTGCCCGAAAACGCACGGCTACACCCACACTGATCCGCGAAGACCCCAAAAACAGAACGCGTCCGACCCCATTGCCCGTCGCCCCCGCGTCGGCGGGGGCCCAGTGCCGCTTGCCGCAGTCGCACAAGTTCCGGATCGCCGTCCCCGCCTTCGCGAGGACAGGCTCTCCGCGGGGATGACAAACCCAGCTTTCTTCAGGACCACCCGCGCCGCACCGCGCGGCTGACAGGTTCTTAGGCGGCAGCGTCGGTCAGCGACATGTCGCGGCCGAGCATCATCGGCTCGATGTCGAGCAGCAGCAGCATGCGCTCCGCCACGGTGGCGACGCCGCGCAGGTAGCGGGTGTCGACCGCGCCGCCGAGGTCGGGCGACGGCTTGATGCCCTCGGCTGGCAGGCGCACCACGTCGGAGACGCTGTCGACGACGATGCCGACCACGCGCGAGCCGAGGTTCAGGATGATCATCACCGTCAGCTCGTCGTACTTCGCCTGGCCCAGCTCGAACTTCAGGCGCAGGTCGACGATCGGTACGATCACGCCGCGCAGGTTGATCACGCCCTTGATGAAGGCCGGCGAGTCGGGCAAGCGGGTGACGTTCTCGTAGCCGCGGATCTCCTGCACCTTGAGGATGTCGACGGCGTACTCCTCGTCGCCGAGGCTGAAGGTGAGGTACTCGTCACCGATGCCGGCGTGGGCATCGGTGGCGGCCGCGGTGGCCTTGGCGATTTCGCTGCTCATGCTCGGGGATCTCCGTGGGTTCTGGTGTCGTCTCAGCCGGGCAGGCGGAACGCGTTCGCGGCTTCGACCAAGTCGCGCGCCTGATCCTCCAGCGAGTTCGCCGAGGCCATCGCTTCTTCGACCAGGGCCGCATTCTGCTGGGTCATCTCGTCGAGCTGCCCAACCGTGTGATTGACCTTCTCGATGCCGCTGGACTGCTCGCCCGAGGCGGCCGAGATCTCGGCGATCAGGTCGGTGACCTGCTTCACCGAGTGGACGATCTGCTGCATGGTGGCGCCGGCCTCGTTGACCAGCTTGGAGCCCGCGCCGACCTTGTCCATGGAGTTGCCGACCAGCTGTTTGATCTCCTTGGCGGCCTCCGCCGAGCGCTGCGCAAGTGCACGCACTTCGCTGGCAACCACGGCGAATCCGCGCCCGGCCTCACCCGCGCGCGCGGCCTCGACCGCCGCGTTCAGGGCAAGGATGTTGGTCTGGAAAGCGATGCTGTCGACCGTGCCGATGATGTCGCCGATCTGCTTCGAGGCGGTGCTGATCTCGCCCATGACCCGCACCACGCCATCGACCACCTCGCCGCCCTTGACCGCAACCTCGGCCGCACCCGCGGCGAGCACGTCGGCCTGGCGGGCGCTCTCGGCGTTCTGCTGCACGGTGGCGGTCAACTCGGTCATCGAGGACGCGGTCTGCTCCAGCGAGGCCGCCTGCTGCTCGGTGCGCGAGGACAGGTCGAGGTTGCCGGCGCTTATCTCGCCGGCGGCGGTGTTGATGCTGTCGGCGGCGGCCTGGATCTGGCCGACGATCTCGCGCAGGCGCTGGATCGTCGCATTGGTGTCGGCCTTCATCTCGCCGAACACGCCGTCCATGCCGACGTCGATGGTCCGCGACAGGTCACCCTGGGCCAGTGCGCCGAGCACGCTGCGGATCTCGTGGATGCCCTGGTTGACGCGCTCGATCAGGTCGTTGAGGTTGTCGGCCAACAGGGCGAAGAAGCCGGTCTTGCCGCTGCGATCCATGCGGATCGCCAGATCGCCGGCGGCAGCGGCGGCCACCACGCTGGAGACCTCGCGCTCGATCTGCCGCTCGACGGTGCGGTCCTGCCATTCGGCCACCAGGCCGATGGCGCGCCCAGCCTCGTCGCGGACCGGCGACAGGCTGAGCTCCAGCACGACCGCGCCGAAGCCCAGCTCGACGCGCTGCGGCTCATGCAGATCGGCGGCAAGCGCGCCGACATCGACACCGCCGTCGGAGAATTGGCCCAGCGGGCTGCCGAGCAGGGCATCGGGATCGAAGCCCGGTGAGTGCAGGCGGATCGCATCGGCGCGCTGGCGCAGCAGGCGCAGCGCGACCGGGTTGGCGTAGGTGATGCTGCCGCCGGTGTCGGCGATCAGCGCGCCGACGCTGGCCTGGTCCAGCGCCAGGCGGATACCGAGGTTGGCCTCGGCGATCTCGCGTTCGGCCTGCATGCGCTGCTTGATCTGTGCGCTCATGCGGGTCATCGCGCCGTACAGCCGGCCGACCTCGTCGGCGCGATCGGTGCGCAGGGCGACGTCGAGATTGCCTGCGGCCACCGCTTCCACGGCCTGCACCGCTTCGCCCAGCGGTTCGGTGACGAGGTGGCGGGCGATCCAGCGCAGCCCGAAGATCAGGAAGGCGAGGGCGAACACGGCCAGCACGGCCATCAGGCCGAGCAGGCCCATGGCGGCGCTGAGCGCGGCCGAGCGGGATTCAAGGGCGATCAGTCGCCATCCGAAGGCCGGGAAGTCGCGGACCTTGGCGATCATCTGCACGACTTCGCCGCTGCGCGACTTGAGCTCCAGCGAGTACTCCTCGTCCGGACTGCCCTTGGCCAGCGTTGCGAGGGCCTCCTTCAGTGCCGCATCCTCGAGCTCGGAGATTTTCTGGCCTTCGACCTCGGGGTGCAGCTCGATGTCGCCAAAGCTGCTGCCCTCGCGGATGTTGATGGCCATGAAGTAGCCGTCGGTGCCGAGCTGGGTCGAGCGCAGCGATTCCTTCAGGGCATCCAGCGTGGCCGCATAGTCCAGCGCCACCGCGAACGCGGCCACGATCTCGTCGCTGGCGCCGGTGGAGGGGTCGAAGTAGCTGATTGGGCTGTAGTAGGCGATGTAATTGCTGTCGAACAGTTCGACCTGGCCGCTCCAGTTCTCGCCGGCGCTGAGCGCGGCGTGCGCGGGGTGGTCCAGCGGAATGCTGCTGCCGATCGCGCGGAAGGCGGAGTCGTCGCGCAGGTTGGTGCTGATGCGGACGAACTGGCCTTCATGCAGCTGGAAGATCATGCCGATGCCGTTGGTCGCCAGTTCGAAGCGGTCGACCGGGTCATCGTTGCCGTTGAGCAGGGTCTCGCCCATGTAGAGCGCCGGCAGTTCGGACTCGCCGGCCGCATGCAGTTCTTCGTTGACGCGGGTAACGTCGTCTTCCGGCAGAAAGGCGAGGAAGGTGTCGTACATGCGGAGCGCGCTGTCGCGCAGGGTGTTGTCGTAGGTCGCGAGCAGGCGCTCGCCGACATCCAGCGAGGTGTCGAGCTCATCGATCGAGCGCTGGGTGAGCGCACTGGCTGCGCGCCAGCCGACGATCAGGGTCGTGGATCCGAGGATCAGCAGCACGCCGATCGCCACGGCGAGCGCAAGGCGCAGGCCCAGCGAGGTCCGCGTGAGCTCCAACGCACGCTGCACCAGACGCCCCTCGCGCAGGGCATGCAGGCTTTTGCCCGCCGCGCTTTGCAGGGTCTCCAACAGGGCGGTGGCGCGTTGCTTGGCCGTCGACGGCATGAGTCCTCCCGGCGCGATCACGCTGGCCGACGCGCGGGCCGTGTGTCGCTGATTCGATGGATGCGCCGGGCCTCAGGCTGCGGCGCTGCTGGCCAGCGCCCGTACCAGGCCGCCGACATCGACAATGAGTGCGACCCTGCCATCGCCGAGGATGGTCGCCCCGGATACGGCGGGAATCCGTCGGTAGTTCGCTTCCAGGTTCTTCACCACCACCTGCTGCTGGCCGAGCAGCTCATCGACGACCAGGGCCAGCTTGCGGCCGCCGCCTTCGACGACCACGACCAGGCTGTTCTCGTCGAGGCGCGGATCGCCCAGCCGGTAGAACTCGGCGAGGTTGACCAGCGGCAGGTAGTCGCCGCGCACCTTCAGCACCTTGCCGCTGCCGTGCACGCTGCGGATCTCCTGCAGGTCGGGCTGCATGGCCTCGATGACATAGCCCAGCGGCAGCACGAAGGTTTCGCCGCCGACCGCGACGGTCATGCCGTCGAGGATGGCCAGGGTCAGCGGCAGGCGGATGGTGACCCGCGTGCCTTCGCCCGGATAGCTCTCGATGTCGATTTCGCCCCCGAGCTCGGTGATGTTCGACTTGACCACGTCCATGCCGACGCCGCGGCCGGAGACGTCGGTGATCTGCTCGGCGGTGGACAGGCCGGGATGGAAGATCAGCTGCCAGACTTCGGAGTCCGGCATGCCCTCGTGGGCGTTGAGCCCACGCTCCATGGCCTTGCGCAGGATGCGTTCGCGGTTCAGGCCGCGGCCGTCGTCGGTGATTTCGATGACGATGTGGCCGCCCTGGTGGGAGGCCTCGAGTTCGACCGTGCCGACCGGATCCTTGCCGGCGGCCTCGCGCTCCTCGGGCGTTTCCAGGCCGTGGTCAACCGAGTTGCGGACCAGATGCACGAGCGGGTCGACGATGCGTTCGATCACGCCCTTGTCGAGTTCGGTGCCTTCGCCGGCGGTGCGCAGGTTGACCTTCTTGTTCAGGCGCGCCGCCAGGTCGCGGACCATGCGCGGGAAGCGCGAGAACACGAATTCGACCGGCAGCATGCGCACGCTCATCACCGCTTCCTGCAGGTCGCGGGTGTTGCGGTCGAGCAGGGCGAGGCCGTTCAGCAGCTTCTCGTGCTGGGTCGGATCCAGCCCATGCGACTGCTGGCGCAGCATGGCCTGGGTGATGACCAGCTCGCCGACCAGGTTGATCAGCGCATCCACCTTGGAAATGTTGACGCGGATCGAGCTGTCGACTTCGGCCGCGCCGCGCTCCGCCTTGGCGGCCGCCGCGCCCGGCTTGGCGATGTCCTTGCGCTCGCCGGCGGCCGGCATCGGCACGATCTCGGCGCTCTTCGCCGGCACCGGCAGGACGTCCGCGCTGGCCGCAGGCTGTGCGGCGGCGGCCGGCGGCGGCGCTTCCACTGCAGGGGCTGCCGCGGTGATCGCTTCGATGCTGAGGTCGCACTCGTCCTCGACCCAGGCGAAGGCATCGGCAATCGCTGCCTGCTTCACGCTGGCGGGCAGGGTGAGCGTCCAGCGCAGATGCGAGGTGGCGGGCTCCAGCGCGTCGAGGGCAGGCAGCGCCGAGGTGTCGCATTCGACCTGCATGTCGCCGAGTCGATCCAGCTCGCGCAGGATGCGCAGCGGATCGTTGCCGGTGATGAACAGATTGGGGTGCGGCGCGAAGTGCACGCGCCAGCCGCTGCTGGCGGCCGCGGCAGGCTTGCCTGCAGCGCTATTCACGGTGTTCACCACCGCCGCCGCCTGGCCGGACTCCAGCAGCGCCGACAGGCGCTGGTTGAGCTCGGCGCAGGGCCTGGTGTCGTCGGGGTCTCCGGTCTCGGCGGCCACCAGCAGCTCGCGCAGGATGTCCACCGATGCCAGCAGGGCATCGGACAGTTCCGGGGTGACGCTGCGCTTGCCGCCGCGGACCTGGTCCAGCAGCGTTTCCAGCAGGTGGGTGGTGCCGGTGATCGCCGAGAAGCCGAAGGTGGCGGCGCCGCCCTTGATCGAGTGGGCGGCGCGGAAGATCGTGTTGATTGTGTCCGGATCATTGCCCGCCGACTCCAGGCTGAGCAGTCCGGACTCCATGGCGTCCAGGCCTTCGCGGCTTTCAGCGAAGAAGACGCCCTGGAACTGCTTCATGTCGATGGGCATGGCGGCCTCACCCCATCACTTTGCGGATGGTGGCAATCAGCTGGTCGGGGTCGAAGGGCTTGACGATCCAGCCGGTGGCGCCGGCGGCCTTGCCTTCCTGCTTCTTGTCCATGCCCGCCTCGGTGGTGAGCATCAGCAGAGGTGTGAACTTGTAGTCGGGCAGCTGGCGCAGGTGGCGGATCAGGGTGATGCCGTCCATGTTCGGCATGTTGACGTCGGCCACCACGCAGTTGAACTTCGCGCCCTTGGCTTTCTCCAGCGCCACCACGCCGTCTTCGGCCTCCTCGACCTCCCAGCCGGCGGAGCGCAGCGCGAAGGCCACCATCTGCCGCATCGAGGCGGAATCGTCCACGGCCAATATGCGTGCACCACTCATTGCGCGTACTCCGTCTGCGTCTTCAAGGGGAGGACCAGCCGAACAGGCCGCCGAGGCCGCAGATGCGGGCCGCGGCCTTGAACTCGTCCGAAGGATTTTCGATGTGGGTTTCCAGCCCCGCGCCGCGGCGCTGCAGCACCAGTGCCGCCAGCACCTGCAGCGAAGCCGCATGCAGTCGACTGACCCGGCTGCCGTCCAGCTTCAGCGGCTTCTTGCCCTTGAGCTGGCCGCGCAGCTGTTCCAGCAGCGGCTCGGCCGCTTCGATGCCTAGGTCTTCGGGAATCTGGAGGGTGCTCATGGGGGCGCCTGGAACCTTGTGACATGGCCTGCCGCGAACCGCGGAAGCCGGTGGCGAGACTTAGGCAAGCGGCGTGCCGGGCGCTGTGTGACGGGATTGCGGCGCTTTGGGGCCGGGAATCGGGAATGGGGAATCGGGAATCGTTGAGGAGGGAGGCTCTGGGAACTTGGGTGCGGTCGGCGGTGCGTGCAGGCTCACACCAGGCTCAGGCGTGCGGCTCTTCCGCTTCAAGCGATTCCCGATTCCCCATTCCCGATTCCCAGCCTCACCGCAAAAAAACCGTCGCATCCAGCAGCACGCTCATGTGGCCGCCCTGGCGGGCGATGCCGATCAGGGCTTCCTTGGGCAGGGCGGGGATCGAGCTGACCGGGTTCTCGACGGCGCGTTCGGACAGCGACATGACCTCGGCCACCGCGCTGACCAGCAGGCCGATGGTTTCCTCCTCGGTTTCCAGCACGATCACCCGCGAGGCTTCGGTCAATGGTTCGCGGCTGAGGCCGATGCAGGCGCCGAGGTCGATCACCGCGATGATCTGTCCGCGCAGGTTCATCACACCCATCACATGCGGCGCCGCGCCGCGGACCGGCAGGATGTCCGGCACGCGCTGCACTTCCTGCACCTTCAGCAGTTCGACCGCGTAGCTCTGGCCGCCCATCTGGAAGCGCAGCCAGCGGTGGAACTTCTCGGCCGGAACCGGCGGCAGGCTGGGGGTGTCCTGCGCGCGTCGCTCGGCGATCCGGCGGCGCACTGCTTCGCTGCGCCGGGCCAGCTGCGGCTTGAGCAGACCGTGCAGCGGCGGCACTTCGGCGGGGCCCGGCATGGGCACATGGCTGGGCAGCGGTGGCGCTGCCGCCACGGCCGCCTGACGGGCGATCCGAGCCGCCTCGGCCGCGGCGTCGAAGGCCGCTTCGAGTTCATCCAGCTCGCGCTTGTCTGGGCCGATGTTCGCTTCGCCGGAGGAGTCGGCCTGCTTGAACACGCCGGCGGCCTTGGCTTCGGCATGGGCCTGCTCGAACACGGCTTCGAGTTCGTCGAGCGGATCGCCGAGGGGCGCGGCGAGGGTCGGTGTTGCGGTGGCCTGGTCGAACACGCCGGCGGCCTTGGCCTCGGCATGGGCCTGCTCGAAGACGGCTTCGAGTTCGTCGAGCGGATCGCCGAGGGGCGCGGCGAGGGTCGGTGTTGCGGTGGCCTGGTCGAACACGCCGGCGGCCTTGGCCTCGGCATGGGCCTGCTCGAAGACGGCTTCGAGTTCGTCGAGCGGATCGCCGAGGGGCGCGGCGAGGGTCGGTGTTGCGGTGGCCTGGTCGAACACGCCGGCGGCCTTGGCCTCGGCATGGGCCTGCTCGAAGACGGCTTCGAGTTCGTCGAGCGGGTCGCCGAGGGGCGCGGCGAAGGCTGCGGGCGCACTGGGTGCCTCGGCAGCGGCAGGCGCAGGTGCGGGTGCGGTCGCAGTCAGGGCCTCGGCAGCGCTGCTGGTGTTCGCAGCTGCGGCCGGTTCGCCCAGCAGGGCGTCGAAGTAGTCGTCGAGTACGGGTTTGCCGCTCATGGCGTCGAGCCTCGGGGTTCAGCGGCGGCCACCGCTTTCAGGTCGGCGGTGACGAGCCAGTCGGTCAGGCGCAGGTAGGCGCTGGCGCCGCGCGCGCTGGCGCCCAGCGAGGCCGGGGTCAGGGCCTGCCGGCTGGCTTCGCGCAGGCGGGTGTCGACCGGGATTTCCTCGTCCCAGACCGCGTCGCCGTGACGCGTGCGCAGTTCGGCAAGGCTGTCGACGGCGGCGCGCGTGCGCTTGTCGTACAGGGTCGGAACGATCCGCGCCGGCACCGGTGTGCCGCGCGAGCGCTGCACCATGGCGGCGGTGCGCAGCATCGCGTTGAGGCCATGCAGGGCCAGCGGTTCGGTCTGGGTGGGGATGATCAGCGCGTCGGCCGCGGCGAGTGCGGCGACCATCAGCACGCCGAGGGTCGGTGGGCAGTCGAGCAGGGCGTAGTCGTAGCGGTGCTGGCCGGCGAAGGCCCGCACCAGGGCGCGCCCGAGGCCCTGGCGCGTGGCGCTCTGGCGCTCCAGCGTCGCGAGTGCGGGCTGGCCGGCGAGCAGGTCGAGGCCGGGCTGGCCGCTGGGCCGGGTCAGGGTGACCAGCGGTGGCGGCGCCTCGGCGAACAGTTCGTACACACCGGGCGGTGCGGGCTCCTCGGGCACTTCCAGCCAGCGCGACAGCGAGGCGTGCGGATCGAGGTCGACCAGCAGGGTGCGGAAGCCGCGCTCGGCCAGGCAGGCGCCGATCGCCAGCGTCGAGGTGGTCTTGCCGACGCCGCCCTTCTGGTTGGCGATGCACCAGGTGCGCATGCGCTCAGGCTCCTTCCGGCGGCGGCGCCAGCGCGTCGTCTTCGCCATTGCTGCGGGCGAGGATCACCAGCACCACGCGGCGATTGGCGTTGCGCCCGGCTTCGCTGGAGTTGTCGGCCACCGGCTGGAACTCGCCGTAGCCCACCACGGTGACTCGGCCGGGCGCAATGCCGGTGCCGATCAGCACCCGCGCAATGCTGGCGGCGCGTGCGGCCGACAGCTCCCAGTTGCTGGGGAACAGCGCGGTGGCGATCGGCACGTTGTCGGTGTGGCCTTCGATGCGGATCAGGTTCGGCGCCTCACGCAGCACTTCGGCGACCCGGGTCACCGCCGCCACGGCTTCCGGGCGCGGGGCTGCCGAGCCGGAGGCGAACAGCATGTCGGACTTGATCTCGACCTCCAGCCAGTCGCCGCGCCGGTAGACCTGCACGATGTCTTCGAGGATGAGGGTGTCAAGCGCGCGCTCGATGTCGCTGGCGATCGCCGACAGCGCGTCGCGCGAGCGGCTCTGCTCGACGGCGGTTTCGCGAGCGCGCTGGTCCAGCCAGCGCTGGCGCTCTTCTTCCGGCAGCGCCTGGGCGATCTGGTCGGCGATCATGCCCATCGGCAGCTGGCTGCCGATCACTGACTTGGCCTCCAGCCGCGCGCCGTCGGGCTGCAGCTCGCCGAACTGGACCGGCAACAGGTTCTTGCCCGGGCCGCCAAAGGCCTCCGACAGCGAGTTCGACACCACCCGGTACTTGCCCTCGTTGACCGAGGAGATCGAGTACATGACCACGAAGAAGGCCAGCAGCAAGGTGACGAGGTCGCCGTAGGGAATGGCCCAGGCCTCGTGGTTGGCGTGCTCTTCGTGGGCGTGTCGGCGTCCCATGGGACCTCAGCGGGGAGCGTGTCGCGCCCAGCCTGCAAGCCGCGCGCCGCAGGCGGAAGCAGGTCGCGGCAGGCGTGGGCTCACAGCAGGTAGCCCTGCAGGCGCGATTCGATGTTGCGCGGGTTCTCGCCCTCGGCGATCGCGATCAGGCCTTCGATGACCAGCTCATGGGTGCGCGCGCGTACCCGGATCACCGATTTCAGCTTGGCCGCCACCGGCAGGAAGAACAGGTTCGCCGAGGCGATGCCGTAGATCGTCGCGGTGAAGGCCGCGGCGATGCCGACGCCGAGCTTGGAAGGATCGGCCAGGTTCTGCATCACCGCCATCAAACCCAGCACCGCGCCGATGATGCCGAGCGTCGGCGCGTAGATGCCCATGCCCTCGAACACCTTGGCGGCGGCGAGGTCACCCTGCTCCTGGCTGGCGAGATCGATCTCCAGCACCTTGCGCAGGGTGTCGGGTTCGTTGCCGTCGACGAGCATCTGCAGGCCCTTGCGCAGAAAGGGGTCGGACAGCTTGTCGACGTCGGCTTCGAGGCCGAGCAGGCCGTCCTTGCGGGCGCGGGTGCTCCAGCCGACGATCTGGTTGAGCAGCTGGCGGCCGTGGTCCTCCGGCGGCTTGATGATCCACGCGAAGATCTTCAGTGCGCGCCGGAAGGTCGGCATCGGCGTCTGCACCAGGATCGCGGCCAGCGTGCCGAGGATGACGATGATGAAGGCGGCGGCCGACCACAGCGAGGACAGGCCGGCGCCCTTGGCGACGGCGCCGCCGACGATGGCGACCACGCCGAGCACGATGCCAATGAGGCTCAGGATATCCATGCGCAGTGCTATCGGCCTCGGCTGTCGGTGCTTGAGCGGGACGCGGTCGATGCGCTCTCAAGCGCCTGGCGCTCTTGCGCGCGCCGCATCCATGACGCCGTCATCCCCGCGCAGGCGGGGATCCAGACTTCTCGCGACTCAGGCTGGCAGTGCTGGGCCCCCGCCCCCGCCTTCGCGAGGGGCAGGCTCTGCGCGGGGGCGACGACCACGGATTTCGCGGGGAGTGTTCTGCTTCCTGAGCGAGGGCAGCGAGTCATGGGCCTGCACCTACAGCGCGTTGCGCAGGCCGGCGACGTCGAGGATCAACGCCAGATTTCCGTCGCCGGTGATGGTGGCGGCGGCCAGGCCGGTCAGGCCGCGCAGCGAATGCGGCAGCGGCTTCACCACCACCTCCTCACGTCCGCGCACCTGGTCGACGACGATGCCGAGCTTGCGGTTCTGGATCTGCACCACGACCACGCCGGCGTCGTCGGTCTGCACCGGCTGGCCCAGCCAGCGCCGCAGGAAGATCAGCGGAAAGGTCTGCTGGCGCAGGTCGAGCATCTCGTGGCCGTCGATGAAGCGCACCAGGCTCTCGCGGTACTTGAAGACCTCGAGCACGTTCGACAGCGGCAGCGCGTAGGGGCGGCCCGCGGCGCTGACCATCAGCGTCGGCAGGATGGCGAGCGTCAGCGGCACCCGGATCACGAAGCGCGTGCCTTCGCCGCGGGTCGATTCGATCAGCACCTGACCGTTCAGCTCGGCCAGCTTGGTCTTGACCACGTCCATGCCGACGCCGCGGCCGGAGATGTCGGTGGCCTGCTCCTTGGTCGAGAAGCCAGCCATGAAGATCAGCTGCAGGGCTTCGGTCGGCGACAGCCGGGCGGCGGTATCGGCGTCGATCAGGCCCTTCTCGCGGGCCTTGGTGCGCAGCATGTCGGGGTCGATGCCGCCGCCGTCGTCGGCGACGATGATCACGATGTGGTCGCCTTCCTGCTGCGCCGACAGCTTCAGCGTGCCGGCTCGGGGCTTGCCGATCGACTCGCGCTTGTCCGGCGCCTCGATGCCGTGGTCGATGGCATTCCGCACCAGGTGAACCAGCGGATCGGACAGGGCTTCGACCAGGTTCTTGTCGAGCTCGGTGTCCTCGCCGATGAGCTGCACGTTGACCTCTTTCTTCAGCGTGCGGGCGACATCGCGGGCGACCTTGGGAAAGCGCGAGAACGCGCGGCCGACCGGCTGCATGCGCACGCGCATCACCTCGGCCTGCAGGCGCGCGGTGACCACGTCGAGATTCGACACCGCGCGCTCCAGGTCCTCGTCGCGGGTGCGCCGGCGCAGGGCCTTCAGGCGGTTACGCGCCAGCACCAGTTCGCCGACCAGGTTCATCAGGCCGTCGAGGCGCTTGGTATCGACGCGCACGCTGCTCTCCGCTGGCGCCGCCGCGGTCTTGGCGGCGGCAGCACCTGCGGTGGGCGCGGCCGGTGTCGCTGGCGCAGCCGGCGGCGCCGGCCGGGCCGGGGCAGGCGCATGCACGGGGCTCTGCGGCAGCGGCCGGGCCTTGCCGGCGGGCACCTGCTGGGCGCCCTGGAACATGTCGAGCAGGGCTTCGAATTCGTCTTCGGTGATGCTGTCGCCGTCGGCCGACTGGGGCGCCGCTTTCGCCACCGCCGGCGTGGGCTTCGGCGTGGCGACAGGCGCTGGCTTGGCTGCAGCTGCGTCCGGCAGGGCGGCGATGCGGATCGCGTTCAGCAGGCTTTCGGGCGCGCGGTCCGCGGCGCTGCCGGCGCGCAGCGCGGCCAGTTGTCCGGAGAGATGATCAAGCGCGCCCTGGGCGAGGTCGAACAGGTCGCCGTCGACGGTGAGCCGGCCCTTGCGCAGCAGGTCGAACATCTCCTCGACGCCGTGGCAGAGCTCGACCAGCGGATTGAAGTTGAGGAAGCTGGCGCCGCCCTTGATGGTGTGGAAGCCGCGGAAGATCGCGTTCAGCAGCTCGCCGTCCTGCGGCTGCATCTCCAGCTGCACCAGCTCGTCGCCGAGGCGTTCGGCGATCTCGCTGGCCTCGACCAGGAAGTCGGCGGCAATGTCGTCATGTCCACTCATGCGGGCGGCCGGAGGCGAGGCTTAGAGGCCGAGGCCGGACAGCAGGTCGTCGACGTCGACCTGGCTGACGCCGTGGGTGTCGATGCCGGCCAGCGCCGGGCCCTGGGCCTCGATGCCGGAGGCTTTGCGCTGTTCGGGCAGGCCAAGCGCGCTACTGATCTTGCCGATCGCCTGTTCGACCTGCTGGACAAGTCCGACCACCCGCTTGATGGTCTGGCCGGTGAGGTCCTGGTACTCCTGCGCCAGCGCGATGCTGGACAGGTTGCTGCGCACGCCCATCAATTCGTTCTCGAGCGCGGAGTCGAGGCCCTGGCTGCGCATCAGGTCGATACGGTTGCGGCAGTCCTCGACCAGATCGAGGGTGCGGTGGGTGGCTTCCTCGGTGGTCTGCACCACGAAGTTCAGGCGCGCGCGCGCATCGGGCAGCTCTTCGCCGGCGAGCGCGCCCAGGCGGGCGTCGATCGGCAGCGTCGCCAGCGCGCCGGTGAGTTCGCGCGCGAGCCGGTCGATGGCGGCGTAGATCGGCCGCGAGCGCCACTGCGTCAGCGACTCGATGCAGCTGCGGTAGAGGGTGTCGTCGCCCTGCTCCAGCGCGCCCAGCGCGGCGTGCATCAGGTGCAGCAGGTGCTCGCGCTCTGCTGCGGAAGCGTTCATGCGGCGCTGCCCATGCGCTCGAAGATCTTCTGCAGCTTCTCCTGCAGGGTCTGCGCGGTGAAGGGCTTGATGATGTAGCCGTTCACGCCGCTCTGCGCGGCCTCGATGATCTGCTCGCGCTTGGCTTCGGCGGTGACCATCAGCACCGGCAGGTGGGCGAGCTTGGGATCGGTGCGGATCGCCTTCAGCAGCTCGATGCCTGTCATGCCCGGCATGTTCCAGTCGGTGATCACCAGGTCGCAGGGCGCCGAGCGCAGGTGGGCCAGCGCGCTGTTGCCGTCTTCGGCCTCCGAGGTGATCTGGAAGCCGAGGTCGTTGAGCAGGTTCTTGACGATCCGGCGCATCGTTGAGAAGTCATCGACGATGAGGATCTTGAGGTTCTTGTCCATGGGAGACGGCTCGTCAGAAAGGGGAGGGTGCGTGGAAAGGGGAATTCAAGCTCAGTCGGCTTCGACCGGATCGCGGATCCAGTCGGCCAGGCGCGAGCGCAGGCGTACCAGGGCCTGGCCATGCAACTGGCAGACCCGCGATTCGGTGACGCCCAGCACTGCGCCGATTTCGCGGAGATTGAGCTCCTGCTCGTAGTACAGGCTCATCACCAACTGCTCGCGTTCGGGCAGCTTGCCGATGGCCGCTGCGAGGTCGCTGGCAAAGGCCTCGCGCTCGACGCCGGCCGCGGCCGAGGCCGCCGAGGTGCTGGCCGGCAGGCGCAGCTCGCCGGATTCGTCGGCATGCGCGTCGATGCTGAGCACCTGCCCACGCGAGGCGTCTTCGAGCAGGCGGTTCAGCTCTTCGACCGGGATCTGCAGGGCCTGCGCGATTTCGACGTCGCGCGCGGCGCGGCCGGTCTTCTGTTCGATCGCGGCCGTTGCCGCCGAGAGTTCGCGCACGCGCCGGTGCACGCTGCGCGGCACCCAGTCGCCTCTTCGGATCTCGTCGAGCATGGCGCCGCGGATGCGGATCGAGGCATAGGTTTCGAAGGCCGCGCCCTGGCTGGCGTCGTAGCTGCGTGAGGCTTCGATCAGGCCGATCATGCCGGCCTGGATGAGGTCGTTGACGTCGACGCTGGCCGGCAGGCGCGCCGCCAGGTGGTGGGCGATCCGCGCGACCAGCGTCCCGTGGCGGGCGACGGTCTCATTGGCGTCCGGGCGACGGACAGCGCGGTATTCGGCTTCCGCCTGGGACATCACACATGCGCCTCGGGGGGCGCCACCAGGCGCTCGACGAAGAACTCGACCGGCCCGCGCGGACCGGTCGGCGCGCTCCACTGGTCGATGCGGCGGGCGATGCCGCGCAGGGCATGCGCCGAAGGACAGGCGGGAAAGGCCTCGACCACCGCCTGCTGGCGCTGGATCGAGCGGCGCAGCCACTCGTCGTGGGGAATGATGCCGAGCAGGCTGACGGTGACATCGAGAAAGCGGTCGGTGACGCGCGAGAGCTTGTCGAACAGCTCGCGGCCTTCCGCCGGGCTGCGCACCATGTTGGCGATGATGTGCACGCGGTTCACCCCGCGCTCGCGCGAGAGCACCTTGATCAGGGCGTAGGCATCGGTGATCGAGGCCGGCTCGTTGCAGACCACGAGGATCACGTCCTGCGCGGCCTGGGCGAAGGTCAGCACGCTGTCGTGGATGCCGGCGGCGGTGTCGACCACCATCACGTCGATGTCGCGCTCCAGCTCGGAGAAGGCGCGGATGAGACCGACCTGCTCGGGCGCCGTCAGCTCGGCCATCGCACGCTTGCCGGACGAGGCCGGCACCACCGCCAGGCCGTGCGGGCCTTCGAGGATGGTGTCCTCCAGCGAGCAGCGGCCTTCGATCACGTCGGCGAGGGTGAAGCGCGGCGACAGGCCGAGCAGCACGTCGACGTTGGCCAGGCCGAGGTCGGCATCCAGCAGCATGACCTGGCGCCCGGCATCCGCCAGGGCGACCGCGAGGTTCACCGACACGCTGGTCTTGCCGACGCCGCCCTTGCCGCCGCTGACCGCGATCACCCGCACCGGCTTCATGCGCGGCTTGCGCAGGCCCTGGGCCTGGTCGGGGGGCAGGGCATCGGCGCGGGCTTCACCCTGCGACATGCTCGATCTCCTCGTGGATGTGGGCGCTGCCGCGGCGCTGCTCGGTGACGCGCAGGGCCAGGCGATGGGCTTCGGCGCGGTGGATGTCTTCGGGCACGCGCTGGCCGTCGGTCAGGTAGCTGATCGGCAGGCCGTGGCGCACGGTCACACCGAGTGCCGCGCCGAGCCGACCGGTTTCGTCGACCTTGCTGAGCACCACGCCGCGCGGCTTGGCGATGCCGAAGCGGTGCACCACTTCGTCGAGGTCGTCGGCATGGGTATTGGCCGGCAGCACCAGTTGGGTGTTGACGTGCGGCAGCCGGGCCAGCGCCGAGAGCTGGGCGCCGAGCGCCAGGTCGCGGTGCGAGAGGCCGGCGGTGTCGACCAGCACGAGCTTGTAGTCACCGAGGCGGTCCAGCGTGTCGCCAAGCTCGTTCGGGTTGCCGACTTCGATCACCGGCATGCCGAGCAGGCGGCCGTAGGTGAACAGCTGCTCGCGGGCGCCGATGCGGAAGCCGTCGGTGGTGACCAGGGCCACGTCGCGGGCGCTGTGCAGGGCCGCATAGCGCGCCGCCAGTTTGGCCAGGGTGGTGGTTTTGCCGACGCCGGTCGGGCCGACCAGGGCGACGATGCCGCCGCGCTCGATCGGCTCGTCATCGCTGACCCGCAGCGACTTCGCCAGCAGGCCGAGCAGCAGGCCGCGGGCGCGCGCCGGATCGGCATCGGCCGGGATGCGCTCGACGATGCCGCGGGCGAAGGCCTCATCGCAGCCGTAGCCCGAGAGTTCCTCGAAGGCGGCAGCGCGTGCCGGCGACAGCCGCATGCGCTGGTCGGAGAAGCGCTCGAGCTCCTTCTTCAGGGTCTGCCGCAGCAGGGCCATTTCGCGCTTCATCTCGGCGACCTGCGGGTCTTCCACGCAGAGCTGGGCGACCTGGTCGGGAATCCGCGTCAGGCGGCGCGCGTTGGCGCGTTCGATCTGGTCGATCGCGGTGATCGGGCGGCCCGGTGCAGCCGGTGCGGCCGGCGGCGGCATCGGTGCAGTCGCAAGAGTCGCGGGTGCGGACGCCACCGCCTGCGGCACGGCGGCCGGAATGCGCGGGTTCATGGCCTCGGCGCGGGCGACCGCGGCGATCTGCGCCAGCTGCGGCGGCAGCAGGGTATCGGGTGGCGGTGGCGGGCTCTGGCTGGCGCGAGGCGTGGCGACTGCCGCGCGCACCGGCACCGCGGGAGCCGCGGCGACCTGCACCTGGGCGGCCGGCGCCGGCGCTGCGGCCTCGGCGGCACGTCGTGCGGCGGTCAGCGACTGCTGCACCAGCGACTCGTCGTAGTCGGTGGCGCTGACCACCTCGACGCCGCCCTCGACGCGACGGTTGGACAGGATCACCGCATTCGGGCCCTGCTCCTCGCGCACCAGGCGCAGCGCGCTGCGCATGTCCTGGGCAAAGAACCGTTTGATCTTCATGCGCGTGTTCCGCCTGTCCTGAAGGTTTTCGAACGCTGGGCCGCGAACCTGTCAGGTGTCTGCGACCTCAGCCGACATTGCCGACCAGCTTGAGCTTCTTGTCGTCCGGCACCTCGTGGTAGGCCAGCACGTAGAGCTCGGGAATCCCGGTGCGGGTGAGCTTGGCGATCAGCGATCGCACCGGCCCCGGCACCAGCAGCACGGCGGGCTCGCCGACCGCTTCCTGCCGTTTCACGCACTCCACCAGCGACTGGTGCATGCGTTCGGCGAGACCCGGTTCCAGCGCGGCGCCGTTGCCGCTGACGGACTCCTGCAACACCCGTTCCAGAGGCGGAGCCAAGGTGTAGACCGGCAGTTCGGGGGCGAGGCCGTTGATCTCCTGCACGATGAAACGGCCCAGCGCGGCGCGCACGGCGGCGGTCAGCTGGGCTGCGTCCTGCGTGTTCGGGCCATGTTCGAGCAGGGCTTCGCAGATCCGCCGCAGCTGGCGGATCGGAACCTTCTCGGTCAGCAGGTTCTGCAGCACGCGGACGATGACGGAAAGCGGAAGCGTTCTTGGCGTCAAATCTTCGACGAGCTTCGGGTGAGTGCGCCCGAGTGCCGACAGCAGCTGCTGCACCTCTTCGTGGCCGAGCAGGTCGGGCGCGTGCTGGCGCACGAGGTGGGACACGTGCGTGGCCATCACCGTGGCCGGATCGACCACGGTCAGGCCCAGCGCCTCGGCCTGGGCGCGATTGCCCGGATTGATCCACAGCGCGTCGAGGCCGAAGGCCGGATCGCGGGTGGGCACGCCGTCGATGTTGACCGGGATGCGCCCCGGGTTCAGCGCCAGCTCGCGGTCGGGATGGATGTCGCCGGCGCCGATCGGCACGCCGTGCAGCAGGATCCGGTAGGCCCCCGGCGAGAACTCGAGGTTGTCGCGGATGTGCACGGGCGGGATCAGGAAGCCCAGCTCCTGGGTCAGTTTGCGGCGAACGCCCTTGATCCGCGCCATCAGCTCGCCGCCCTGGGCGCGGTCGACCAGCGGGATCAGCCGGTAGCCGACTTCCAGGCCCAACGAATCGACCGGCGACAGGTCGTCCCAGCTCAGCTCGGTGGGCGCGGGCGGCGGCGCCGCCGTCTCCGCCGCGGGCGCTGGCGGCGGCAGCTGGTCGCGCTTGTAGAGCATCCAGGCGGCATAGCCGAGCACAGCGGCCAGGCTCAGGAAGGCGAAGTTCGGCATGCCCGGCACCAGCCCGACCAGGCCGAGCAGGGCGGCGGCGATGGCCAGCGCCTTGTGCTGGCCGAACATCTGGCTCATCACCGTGCCGCTCATGTCGTGCGAGCGCGAGACGCGGGTCACCAGCATCGCCACGGCTGTCGAGATCAGCAGGCCGGGGATCTGTGCGACCAGGCCGTCGCCGATGGTCAGCAGGGTGTAGATCTCGGCCGACTCGCTGGCCGACAGCCCGTGCTGGGCCATGCCGATGGCGAAGCCGCCGATCAGGTTGATGAACAGGATCAGGATGCCGGCGATGGCGTCGCCGCGGATGAACTTGGAGGCGCCGTCCATCGAGCCGTAGAAGTCGGACTCCTCGCGCACTTCCTCGCGGCGCCGGATGGCTTCCTCGCGCGACAGCAGGCCGGCGTTGAGATCGGCATCGATCGCCATCTGCTTGCCAGGCAGCGAGTCGAGGATGAAGCGTGCCGACACTTCCGAGACGCGGCCCGCGCCCTTGGTCACCACCACGAAGTTGATGATGGTGAGGATGGCGAACACCACGAAGCCGACCGCGAAGTTGCCGCCAATGACGAAGGCGGCAAACGACTCGATCACCTTGCCGGCGGCGTCCGGGCCTTCATGGCCGTGCAGCAGCACCACGCGGGTCGAGGCCACGTTCAGCGCCAGCCGCAGCAGGGTGACCAGCAGCAGGATGCTCGGGAACACCGAGAACTCCAGCGGCCGCTGCACGTACAGCACGGCCAGCAGGATCACCAGCGAGATCGCGATGTTGAAGCTGAACAGCACGTCCAGCGCGATCGGCGGCAGCGGCACCACGATCATCGCCATCATCGCGAGCACGATCAGCGGTGCGCCCAGGCCCTGGCGCATCAGGCCCATCAGCTGGGCGCCGCGACTGGCGGTGGCCGGTGTGGCCATGGATCAGGCGTCCTTGTCGGTGGTGGGCGGGGTGGGTTCGGGCGTTTCCTCGACCTCGATCCTCGGCTCCGGCGGTCGCGTGCCGCCGTGACGGCGCCAGTGCTTCAGCTGGTAGACGAAGCCGAGCACCTGGGCCACCGCGGCATACAGGCGCACCGGGATTTCCTGGTCGAGCTCGCACTCCCGATACAAGGCGCGTGCCAGAGGCGGCGCCTCGACGATCGGCACCTTGTGCTTCTCGCCGAGCTCGCGGATCGTCAGCGCGATCAGATCGACGCCCTTCGCCACCACCTTGGGCGCGCGCATCTTCTGGCCGTCGTAGACGATGGCCACGGCGTAGTGGGTCGGGTTGACCAGGATGGCATCGGCCGTCGGCACGGCTTCCAGCATCCGGCGGTTGGCGATCTCCTGCTGGACGCGGCGCACGCGGGCCTTGAGCTCGGGGCTGCCCTCGGTTTCCTTGAACTCGTCCATCAGCTGCTTGCGGGTCATCTTCAGCTTGCGGGTGTGGTTCCACAGCTGCAGCGGCGCATCGATGAGGGCGACGAAGATCAGCGCGCCGGTCAGCGCGGCGAGCAGGGTGAGTGCCATGCGTCCGCCGTGGGCGGCGGCGCGCGGCAGCGGCTCGTTGAGCAGGCTCAGCAGCTCGGGCATCTGCGAGTTCAGCACCCAGACCCCGACCAGCAGGATCAAGGCCACGCGCAGCACGGCCTTGCCGGTTTCCATCAGCCCTTCGGCGCCGAACACGCGCTTCAGTCCGCTGATCGGATTCAACTTGCTGAACTTCGGTGCCAGCGCCTTCGCGCTGAAGTTGAAGCCGCCCAGCACCAGCGGCGCCAGCGCGCCGGCCAGCGCGCCGGCCAGCATCAAAGGCAGGGCCGGCCAGAACAGCCCGAACAGCAGTTCGCCCACGTGCGCGATCGGATCGCCGCGCAGCAGCTGCTCGCGCGAGGGCGTCAGCGCATGTCGCAGCCAGCTGCCGGCCTGTTCGGTCAGGTGGCCGCCCGTGGTCAGCAGCACGAGCACGCTGATGCCGAGCATGGCGGCGCCGCCGAGTTCGCGCGAGCGCGGTACCTGGCCTTCCTTGCGGGCGTCGAGAAGGCGTTTTTGGGTAGGTTCTTCGGTCTTGTCCTGACCGTCGTCTTCGCCGGCCATCACTGCACCACGGCGGCGGCGACGGCCAGGGCCTGGCCGAACAGGGCGCGCAGCGGCTCCAGCAGATGCGGAACCAGCGCGATCATGAGTACGAAGCCGACCAGCAGGGCCGAGGGCAGGCCGATCTGGATCGGGTTGAGCGAAGGCGCGGTGCGCGCCATCACGCCGAAGGCGATGTTCACCGTGATCATCGCGATCATCACCGGCAGGGCCAGGCTGACCCCGGCCAGGAAGATGATGCCGGCGAACGATGGGATGGCATCGAGCAGCAGGTACATCGAGGCCGGCGTGGCTCCGGCCGGCAGCACGCTATAGCTTTCGAACAGAACAGCGAGCAGGGCGAGATGCGCGTCGACCGCGAAGAAGGTCAGCCCGGCGACCACGGTGAACCACTGCGCGACCACGCCGCTCTGCACGCCGCGCATGGGGTCGATCATCTGCGCGAAGGACAGGCCCATGCCCTGGGCCACCAGTTCGCCGGCCATGGCCACGGCCTCCAGCGCCAGCCGCATGAGGAAGCCCAGCGAGGCGCCGATGGCGAGCTCGCGCGCCACCGCCAGTACGGTCTCGGCATTGATGCCGGCCTGGATCACCGGCGCCGGCACCAGTGGCGCGATCGCCGCCGACAGCGCCAGCGCGAGGATCAGGCGGATGCGTCGCGGCACCGCCTGGGTGCCGAGGAAGGGCGAGAGCAGCAGCAGGCCGCCGATGCGCAGCGACAGCCAGATCACCTGCTGCCCGTAGGCCAGGAGATTCAGGCCTTCAAGGCTGATGGCGGTCGCGCCGTCCATGCGCTCAGCCGAGCATCGAAGGAATGCGCTGGTAGAGCCCGATGGTGAACTGCACCAGCTGGTTGAGCATCCAGCCGCCGCCGATCGCCAGCACCGCCGCAAGCGAGAAGATCTTGCCGATGAAGGCGATGCTCGGCTCGTTGACCTGGGTCGCCGCCTGCAGCAGACCGATCGCCACACCGATCAGCAGGGCGATGCCGAGCATCGGGGTGGCGATCATCAGGCCCATGCTGAGCGCGGCCTGCAGCTCGGACATGACGGTGTCGGCGGTCATGTGGTCACGAACGAGGCGGCGAGCGTGCCGACCACCAGCGACCAGCCGTCGACCAGCACGAACAGCAGGATCTTGAAGGGGGCCGAGATCAGCATCGGCGAGAGCATCATCATGCCCATCGACATCAGCACGCTGGCGATCACCAGATCGATGATCACGAAAGGCACGAACAGGAAGAAGCCGATCTGGAAGGCGGTCTTGAGCTCGCTGGTCAGGAAGCTCGCCATCAGCACGGTGAAGGGCACTTCGTCGGGCGAGGCATAGCCGGTGCTGCCGCTCATGCCGGCGAACAGCATCAGATCGGCCTCGCGGATCTGCGCGAACATGAACTCGCGGATCGGCCCCAGGGTGGCGGTGAGCGCGGCCTCGAACTCAAGCTGACCGTCGAGATAGGGGCGGATGCCCTGCGCCCAGGAGGCGTCGATCACCGGCGCCATCACCAGCGCAGTGACGAACAGGGCCAGCGCCAGCAGGATCTGGTTGGACGGCGTCTGGCCGGTGCCCAGCGCCTGCCGCAGCATCGCCAGCACCACGATGATCCGGGTGAACGCGGTCATCGCCAGCAGCATGCCCGGCAGCAGGGTGATCACCGTCATTAGCGCCAGGATCTGCAGCGGCAGGCTGACCGTCTGGGTGCCGACGGTGGCGACGGTGACATCCGGCATCGGCGGCAGCGAGACCGCCGCCGGCGCGGCCAGCACTTCGCCAGCGAAGCCGATCGCCAGCACCGCCAGCAGCGTGCGCAGCACCGTCATCATCAGCGTGCTCGTGCTCATGCGCGCGGCCCCAGGCCGAGCTGCTTGTGCAGCAGCTGGGCGAAGCCGGCCTGCTGGGTCGCTTCCGCCGGCAGCGGTGCCTCGAAGCGATGCAGGCAGGTGACGCCGCCGGGGCTGACGCCGAGCAGCAGGGTTTCGCCGGCGGCCTCGACCAGCACCACGCGCTCCTTCATGCCGACGCCAAGGCTGGCGCGCACCTTCAGCAGACCGCTGCCGCCGGACTGCAGGCTGCCCATGCGCTTCAGCAGCCAGGCGCAGACGAGGATGAGGCCGACCACCAGCAGCAGCGAGCCCAACATGCCGGCGAGCGTGCCGAAGCTGGCCACGGGCGAGGCCGCGGGCAGGCTGGACGCCGGCGTCGCGGTGTTCGCGCCGAGGCTGCCGATGAGTGCGCTGAGCGACATGGGCGGACTCAGCGCAGGCGGCGCAGGCGCTCGGCCGGGCTGACCACGTCGGTCAGGCGCACGCCGAAGCGATCGTTCACCACCACCACTTCGCCATGAGCGATCAGGGTGCCGTTGACGTAGACGTCCAGCGGCTCGGCGGCGCCGCGCTCGAGCTCGATCACCGAGCCCGGATTCAGCTGCAGCAGGTTGCGGATCGGCACGCGCGCGCGGCCGACCTCGAGCTGCAGGGTGACCGGAACGTCGAGCAGCACGTCGAGATTGAGTTCGCCGCCGGCGCCGTCCGGCGACAGGTTGCCGAACTGGGCCGGGCTGGCGCCCAGGATGTCGGAATTGCCGCTCATGGCTGTGGCCTCTGCAGGGCGGAGTTCAGGGGAATGCTGGGCTGGCGCACCTCGGTGATCTTCACCGCGCGCTTGCCGCCGTGGGCGCCGTACTCGCCGCGGAACACGGGCACGTTCTCGACCAGCAGGTCGAGCTGCTTGGGCATCTCGATCGGCAGGATGTCGCCGGGCTTCAGGTTCAGCAGGTCGCGCAGGGCGAGCGTCTTGCGCGTCAGGATGCTGCTGATCTCGACCTCGGTGTCGTTGATCTGCGCGCGCATCTCGGTGACCCAGCGCTCGTCGCGCTCGGCGCGGTCGCTCTGCAGGCCGGCGTCGAGCTGCTCGCGCAGCGGCTCCAGCATGCCGTAGGGGTAGCTGATGTGGATGTCCGCGACCACGCCTTCGAGCTCGACCGAGAAGCGCGAGACCACGATGTATTCGCGCGGGGTGAGGATGTTGGCGAAGTGCGGGTTGACCTCGGAGTTGACGTACTCGAAGTCGAGCTTCAGCACCGGCGCCCAGGATTCGGTGAGGTCGCGGAAGACCTGCTCCAGCAGCAGCTGGATCACCCGCATCTCGGTGGCGGTGAACTCGCGGCCCTCGATCTTGGCGTGGAAGCGTCCGCCGCCGCCGAAGAAGGTGTCGACCACGGCGAACACCAGCTTCGGTTCGAAGATCACCAGCGCGGTCCCGCGCAGCGGCTTGACCTTGATCAGGTTGATGTTGGTCGGCACGAACAGGCCGTGCGTGTATTCGGCGAACTTGAGCATCTCGATGCCGCGCACCGAAATTTCCGGCGAGCGCCGCAGCAGGTTGAAGATGCCGATGCGGATCAGGCGGGCGAAGCGCTCGTTGACCATCTCCAGGGTGGGCATGCGCCCGCGGACGATGCGGTCCTGGGTGGCGAAGTCGTAGGGACGCGCCTCGCCGGGCGCGAACTCCGGCTCGGTCGAAACCACGCCGGCGTCGACGCCGTGCAGCAGGGCATCGATCTCGTCCTGGCTGAGGATGTCCCTGTTCACGGGCCGGCGCTTACTGGGTCACGAAGCTGGTGAAGAACAGCGCGTCGACGCCCTCGTAGCCGGTCTCCGCCTTCAGCACGCGGTTGACCTCGGCGAGCGCGTCCTTCTGCAGCTGCTCGCGGCCCTCGACCGAGCGCAGCTCGGCCTGGGTCTTGCGGGCGAACAGCATCAGCAGGGCGTTGCGGATCGCCGGGCTGTGGGTGCCGATGTCGGCGATCACCTGCGGGTCGCGCGAGCTCAGCTGGACCTCGGTCTGCAGGTAGCGCGTGCTGCCCTCGTCGGCGAGGTTGACCACGAAGGCCGGCTGCAGCGGCACGTACTGCGCGGGGGCGCCGGCGTCGACGGGCTTGCGTGCCGGCTTTGCCGGCTCGGCGGAGGCTGCATCGCCGGCGGGCTTGGGCAGCAGGAAGAACGCCGCGGCTCCGCCCGCGCCCAGACCCGCCAGCAGCACGATCAGCACCAGCATGACGGGGAAGCCCTTCTTCGGGGCTTCGGCGGCCGCTGCGGGTGCGGCGGCGGGCTTGGCGGCAGGCTTGGCAGCCATGGGCGTCTCCAGAGGGGTCTGGACGCCCGGGCTGCAAGCCGCGTGCCGTGCCCTCGGATGGCGCTGCGCGGGCCTGTCGATTGGGGAGTCAATCTACCGGCGACCCCACGCGACAAAAATCCGGCGCTTTTGTCCGGCGGCGCCGGCGCTGTGTCAGCGGCCCTCCAGCACGCCCAGCGCCAGGGTCAGCATCGCCCGCGTGCCGTGCTTCAGAGCGTCCTCGTGCAGCAGGAACTCTGGCGAGTGGTTGTTGGGTGCGCGCGCCGGGTGGATCTCCGGGCCGGTGCTGCCGACGAAGAACAGGAAGCCCGGGGCGCGGTTGGCGAACTCGGAGAAGTCCTCGGCCACGGTCTGCAGCGGCATCTCCTTCACCTGCTCGGCGCCCATCAGCTCGCGCAGCCAGGGCCGTACGCGCTGGGTCAGCGCGAGCGCATTGGCGGTGACCGGGGCGGTGTTCTCGACGATGAGTTCCGCTTCGCCGCCGGCGGCCTCGGCAATTGCCTTGGCGGTGCGCTCGAAGCGATTGATCACATCCGCGCGCACGTCCATGTCGAAGGTGCGCAGGGTGCCCTCCATCTCCGCGGTCTCGGGAATGATGTTGAAGCGGATGCCGCCGCGCACCGCGCCGGCCGTCAACACCACCGGCGAGCTGGTGATGTCGATCTGGCGGGCGATGATGCTTTGGCTGGCGATCAGGGCCTGGGCGGTGATGGTGATCGGATCGACCCCGCCCCAGGGCCGCGACGCATGGGTCTGCTTGCCGCGCACCTTCAGCACCCAGCGGTCGGCGCTGGCCATCATCGGCCCGCCGCGAAATCCAATCGTGCCGACCGGCAGCTGCGCCCACACGTGCAGGCCGAACACCGCTTCAGGTTTGAAGTCTTCGAATACGCCCTCGGCCAGCATCTGCTTCGCGCCGCCGGTCTCGCCGGGCGGCGGCCCCTCCTCGGCCGGCTGGAACAGGAACAGCACCTCGCCCGGCAGCTCCTCGCGCACGCTGGCCAGCGCTTCGGCGACGCCCATCAGGATCGCCACGTGCGCATCGTGCCCGCAGGCGTGCATGACGCCGGTGGTCTGGCCGTTGTACTCGGTGGTGACCGTGCTCGCGAAGGGCAGGCCGGTGGCCTCGGTGACCGGCAGGGCGTCCATGTCGGCGCGCAGCGCGATCTTCGGCCCCGGCTTGCCGCCGCGCAGCAGGCCGACCACGCCGGTGTGCGCCACACCGGTGCGCACCTCCATGCCCAGCGCGCGCAGATGCTCGGCAACCTTGCCCGAGGTGCGGAACTCGCGGTTGCCGAGCTCGGGATGCAGGTGGATGTCGCGCCGCCAGTCGACCACCTTGGCATCGACGGCCGTGGACAGGGCTTCGACATCGAAGGCAGCGTGCGCGGATGGCGACAGCAGCAGGGCGAGGACGAGGGTGGTCAGCAGGCGCATATGGGATTCCTCTTGCGTGGATGGCGGGACTCGGTGGCAGCTTGCTCTGCGCGAGCCAAGTGGGCGTGAGCTCGTCATGCGACCTTCCGGCTCGAAGGATGAGCAAGCGGCATTCCGCCCTTGATCCAAGGTTTGCCGCAGCCTGCACACTACCGGCTTCGAATCCCCAATCCCCAATCCCGGCTCCCCAATGTCCTACGTCCGCTGCCTGCGCGGCCTCGCATCCGGTCGCGAATATTCCGCCGATGTGCCGATGAACCTCGATCCGGTCGACGGCCGGCCGGTCGAGATGGTGCTCGATCTCGAACGGCTGGCCTTCGAGCAGCCGGATCTCGCCTGGTACCGGCCGCAGCGTCGCGACCTGTGGCGCTTTGGCGGGCTGATGGCGCTGGACATCAACGATCCCATCGATGCACAGCACATCCTCAGCCTGGTCTAAGGTGCGACGCCGCTGCTGCCGTTCGCGCATCCGGTAGCGGACGCTGCGGGACTCACCCTGCAGCTGAAGGAAGAAGGGCGCGCGGTGCCCGGCTTCGGCGCCAACCCGACCCAGAGCTTCAAGGATCGCGGCATGGCCATGGTGGTCGCCCAGGCGCGGCGGCTGGGTCTGAGCAAGCTCGCCGTGCCGACCCAGGGCAATGCCGGCGACTCGCTGCTGCGCTATGCGCTGGAAGCGGGTATCGAGGTGCATGTGGCGATGCCGCCGGATACGCCGCTGCCGATTCTGGGCAGCGTGGCCGCGGCGGCGGTGAAGCATCCGGGGCGCGTGTATCTGAGCCTGGTCGGGCCGACCATCCGCGAGGCGGGCGCTTACCTGAAGGCCGAGATCGTTCCGCAGGGTTTCTTCCTGGTCGCCACCTTCCAGGAGCCGGGTTGGCGTATCGAAGGCAAGAAGTCGCTGGGTCTGGAGCTGGCCGAGCCACGACCTGGCGAGACCCGCTGGCAGCTGCCAGATGCGGTGATCTATCCCACCGGTGGCGGCACCGGCGTGCTCGGCATGTGGAAGGCCTGGGATGAACTGCAGGCGCTGGGCCTCATCGACGGCCGGCGTCCGCGCATGTACTGCGTGCAGAGTGACGTCACCCCGCCGCTGGTGCGCGCCTTCGAGTCGGGCGCACTCGACACCACGCCGGTCGAGGCCGGCCACACCCTGTCGACGGGATTGAACGTGCCGGGCGGCGTCGGCCACTTCCGCGTGCTGGAGATCATTCGCGCCTCGGACGGTGCGGCGCTCGCGGTCAGCGAAGCCGATACCGCCACCGAGCTGCAGCGCATCTGGCGCCGCCACCGCCTGTGGATCAGCCCAGAGGGCGCCGCCTGCAGCGCCGCGATTCCGCAGCTGCTGGATCGCGGCCTGTTGAAGCGCGGCGAACGGGTGGTGATCGTCAACACGGGCTCGGCGGAGAAATACCTGCCCGAGCTGCGGCATCTGCTCGACTGAAGGCTGCAGCCGCGGGCCGCAGGCGCTGTTGCGCCGCGGCCCGCAGACACGCACCGCCCACTGCGTCAGGGCAGGCGGTACTCGATCTTCAGCGTCGCCTGCGCGCCGCTGCCCACCCACAGGTAGCGCGTGCTGCTCTGGTTGCCCTCGAAACGCAGCCGGAGCTGGGTGCGACCGCTGCGATTGAGGCTCGCCAGCGCGGCCGTCGAGAACGCGCTGCTGTCCTGGCTGGCGCTGGTGAAGCGCGGCACTTCGGCGACGGCGTCAAGCGTGCTGGCGGCGCCATGGTCGCTGGCGAGCAGCGCGCAGTCGCCGCCAAAGCAGCCCTGACGCAGGTCGATCAGCAGACGGTTGCCCGCTGGACTCGCCCAGGGGTCGCCGGAACCGCCGCGGTGGCTGAGGCTGAGCCGGACCGACACGATCTCGGCGCCCGCGGGCAGCTGCGAGGTATCGAAGCTCAGCAGCGCGCGGTTTAACTTCGAATCCGAGCCGTGGCCGATGGCGAGCCCGTACAGCGATTCCAGCGTGCCGACTTCCGCGCTGCTGCCCAGCGCATTGGCCTTCGTGTAGCCGTCTTCGATGGTCGCACTGGTGAGGCTCAGCACCGGGTTGCCGGTCGGCGGCGGTGGAGGAGGCGGTGGGGGCGGCGGCGGTGGGGGTGGATCGCCGCCGCCGCTGCCGCCATCCAGCCCCCATAAGCGCCCGACCCAGTAGCTGCTGCAGATGTTGGCATCGAGGATGTAGGCACCCGCCGTGCCGCACTGCGCTTCACCGGTGCCCGGATCGACCGGCGTGCCGTGGCCCATGCCGGTGATGCTGAGGGTTTCCACCACGGTGCGGCCGCCGGCATCGCGGTACTGCCGGCGCGGGTAGCCCAGCAGCGTGTCCTGCACGTCGGCGATCGGATCGACGCCGTGCACATTCGTCCACTGCTCCATGGACTCGGTCAGGTTGATCGGCCGCACCACGAAGTCGGCGTCGCCGTGCCAGATCGAGACGATCGGCCAGGGTCCGGGGTGCGTGCTCGCCGCGCGCACCCGGTCGCCCCACTGCGCCGGCGTCAGGTTGGTGCCCGGGTTCATGCACGAGAACGCCGCGCTGGTGCCGATGCCGCAGCGGTAGGGCAGGCCGGCGATGATCGCGCCGCCAGTGAATACCTCGGGGTAGGTCGCCAGCATCACCGAGGTCATCGCGCCGCCCGCGGACAACCCCGTGACGTAGACCCGCGCCGGGTCGTGGCCGTGGTCGCTGGCCATGCGCGCCACCATCTGCCGGATCGACAGCGCCTCACCGCTGCCGCGGGTGATGTCGGCGCTCTCGAACCAGTTGAAGCAGGCATTGCTGTTGTTGCCGCTCTGCTGCTGTGGCAGCAGCAGGGCGAACTGCCAGCGGTTGGCCAGCGCCACCCAGCCGGTTTCTGCGTCGTAAGCCGCCGCACTCTGGGCGCAGCCATGCAGGGCCACCACCAGCGGCCGGTTGGCCGCCAAGCCGCTGGGCACCGCCTTGAACATCTTCAGGTTGCCCGGATTGCTGCCGAAGCCGGTGACTTCGGTGAGCGTCTGCGCTGGCGCAGCCGCACTCGCCAGCAGGGCGGCGCAGGCCACCCACTCGTGTAAGCGCTTCATCGACTTGCCCCTCCCTTGGCCCGCCGTTTCCGTGCGGCAGTGCCAGCGGCGTCTCCGACGCCCGGTGCCCGCACGCGGTGCGGACGCTCGTCCCGACGGCAGTAGGGCATGCGCAGCGAGCTGCGACCATTGGCCCTTGGGGCAAGCTGCAGTGCAGCAGTACAGTCGCGACTGACTCGGAGGGGACGCGCGAGATGAGCGAGGCACTGATCACCCACACCGGCGGCTGTCACTGCGGCGCCGTGCGCTTCGAAGTGGACGCGCCCGCCGACATCGAGGCCGTCGACTGCAACTGCTCGCTGTGTGCGATGAGCGGCTTTCTGCACCTGATCGTGCCGGCCAGCCGCTTCCGCCTGCTGAGCGACCCCGCAGCGATGACCGAATACCGCTTCGGCACCGGCACTGCCCGGCACTTCTTCTGCAGCACCTGCGGGATCAAGAGCTGGTACGTGCCGCGCTCGAATCCAGATGGCTTCGACGTCAACCTGCGCTGCGTGAATCCGGCGACGATCGCCTCGATCCGCACCACGCCCTTCAATGGTCGCGAGGACTGGGAAGGCCAGGCCGGCAGCATCGCCCACCTGAGCCGGGAGCCCTGAGCGCTTCGCAGCTTCGTGTTGCGGCCCTGATGTTCTCTGAGGAACAAGGCTTCGCCGGCTCGCGCTTTGACTCAGCCGATCGCGCTCTGTGTAGGAGCCTGCTTGCAGGCGACCGCAGCCTCCGCTCTGCGCCCACCCTGCGGGTCGCAAGCAAGCTCGCTCCTACAAACAGCTGGTCTTCGCCGGGGGGCGACCGCAACAGGTGATGCGCCGAGCATTCTGTTTCTTGAGAGCGTGCAGCCCATGGCGCGCCTATACTTCCGCGCCATGAACCGACTCCGCCTGCTCGCCCTGACCTGCGCCCTGTGCGCCCCCTTGTTCCTTGCCGCCTGCGGCAACCGCGGGCCGCTGGTGCTGCCCGAAGACGCGCCGCCGCCGATCCCCGCGCCGGCCGAACAGGCCAAGCCTGCCGACGGGGATGCCGGCAAGGACGGGGCCGGGCGATGAATCCGCACGCCGCCCTGCGCGGCCTGCGCTTCACCAAGATGCATGGCGCCGGCAACGACTTCGTCGTGCTCGATGCGCGGGCCGGCCTGCCCGAACTTTCGCCGGAGGCGATGCGCTGGATCGCCGAGCGCCGCACCGGCGTGGGCTTCGACCAGCTGCTCAGCGTCGAGCCGGCGCGCAGCGAAGGCTCGGCCCTCTACTACGGGATCTGGAACACCGACGGCAGTGCCGCGGGCCAGTGCGGCAATGGTGCGCGCTGCGTCGCGGCCTGGGCGCTGCGTGCCGGCATGGTGGAGGAGTCGAGCTTCCGCATGGACAGCCCCAGCGGTGCGGTCGAGGTGCAGGTGCATGCCCCGGACGACATCGAGGTCAGCCTTGGCGTGCCCGACTTCAGCGCGCGCGCGCTGCCGGCGCGCGGTGTGGGCGCACCGGACGGCGTGCTCGAGTTCGAGGGCGAGGTCTACAAGTACCGTGGCGTGTCGATGGGCAACCCGCACGCGCTGATCGAAGTGGCCGATCTCGCCAGCGCACCGGTGCCCGGCGTCGGCGCGACCCTGCAGGCCGATCGCCGCTTCCCCGACAGCGTCAATGTCGGCTTCGCCGAAGTGATCGACGCAGGCCATATCCGCCTGCGCGTGTACGAGCGCGGCGTGGGTGAAACCCAGGCCTGCGGCAGCGGCGCCTGCGCCGCGGTGGCCGTGCTGCACGCGCGTGGCCGCGTCGATGCGACGCGCGGCGTCGCGGTCGACCTGCCCGGCGGGCGTCTGCAGATCCATTGGAACGGCCCGGGCGATGCGGTGCGCATGCGCGGGCCGGCGGTGTTCGTTTTCGAAGGAGTGTTCTGCGAATGAGCGATACGACCCTGGCGCCGGAGGCGGTGGCCGTCTACCTGCGCGCGCATCCGGAGTTCCTGCAGCTGCATCCGGAGCTCGCCGCCAGCCTGGCGGTGCCGCGCGAGTCCGGCGGCGCGGCCTCGCTGACCGCGTACCAGCTCGACGTTTTGCGCGACAAGAACCGCGAGCTCTCGCGTCGACTGCAGGAGCTCTACGCCACCGCGCAGGAAAACGAGCGCCTGACTCTGCGCACCCACCAGCTCACCCTGGCCCTGCTGCGTGCGTCAACGCCGCTGGCTGCGCTGCAGGCGATGGTGGCGAGCCTGATCGAGGATTTCCACAGCGATCTGCTGAGGGTCGTGCTGATCGGCCAGAGCTTCGAGCTGCCGGCCGCCGAATGGCTGATCGAGCGTCCGCCGCAGGCGCCGGAGCTGGCCCAGTTCGCCGAGTTCCTGCGCGGCGGCGAGCCGCTCTGCGGGCGACTGGCGCCGCAGAAGATGGAGTTCCTGTTCGGTGCGCAGTCGGCGCAGGTGCAGAGCTGTGCGCTGATCCCGCTGCCTGCGCGCGGGCTGCTGGCGATCGGTTCGCGCGAGCCCAACCGTTTCTATCCCGGCATGGGCACCCTGTTCCTGCGGATGATGGGTGAGGCGCTCGCTGCCGCGCTGTCGAGGCATCCCGCCTGATGGCGCGCGCGCCGGCCGCAGCAGGCGAGGTCGCGCGTGCGCCGGCGCCCGCGCTGCGGCAGGCGGTCGAGGACTGGCTGGGGGCGCTGCGCGTCGAGCGCGGCGCTTCGCCGCACACGCTGGAGGCCTACCGTGCGGATGCCGACACCCTGCTGGCCTGGTGCGCGCAGCGTGGCGTCGACGACTTCGGCGCGCTGGATGCCGAAGCCCTGCGCCTCTACCTCGCCGCCGCGCATCGCGACGGGCTGTCGCCGAAGAGCCTGCAGCGTCGACTTTCCGCCTGCCGTGGCCTGTTCCGCTTCCTGCTGAAGCACAGCCGTATCGCGCGCGACCCCAGCGCCGGTGTGCGCGGCCCCAAAGCGCCGCGCCGCCTGCCGCAGGTGCTCGATGCCGACGAAGCGCAGGCCCTGGTCGAACTGCAGGGTGATGACTCGCTCAGCCTGCGCGATCGCGCCATGCTGGAGCTGTTCTATTCCTCCGGCCTGCGCCTGTCCGAGCTGTGCGGCCTGCGCTGGATCGATCTCGACTTGAGCGAAGGCAGCGCGCGCGTGCTGGGCAAGGGCCGCAAGACGCGGCTGGTGCCGGTGGGTCGCCACGCCGTGGAAGCGCTACGCGCACTCGCCGTGCAGGGGGCTGCGCCCGAGTCGCCGGTGTTCACCGGCCGCGGCGGATCTGCCATCGCGCCGCGCACGGTGCAGCAGCGCATCAAGCTGGCCGCGCAGAGGCAGGGCCTGTGGAAGCGCGTGCACCCGCACATGCTGCGGCACTCCTGCGCCAGCCACCTGCTGGAGTCGTCGGCGGACCTGCGCGGCGTGCAGGAGCTGCTGGGGCACGCCGATATCGCCACCACCCAGATCTACACCCACCTCGATTTCCAGCATCTCGCCCGCGTCTACGATGCCGCGCATCCGCGCGCGAAGCGCGTGCGTCGAGACGGCTGAGCTGTCGCCCCGAGCCAGGCCAGGCTGCCGAACCCCGCAAAGGCGAAGGCCGACCAGCGCCAGCACGGGCGAGGGTCGGCCTTCGGAACGCATGTCACCTGTGTCGGTGACTCAACAGGGTTTGTCGCTGCAGGTTTTCAGAACCGGTAGCCCAAGGTCAGCCCGACCACGAGCGGGTCCACCACGGCCGTGCCCACCTTGCTGCCATTGACCTTGACGTCGGAATCGATGTCGATCCAGCGGGCGTCCAGCACCAGGTCGATCGCGTCGCTCATCTTGAACGCGAGGCCCGCTTGGGCGGCGACGCCGAAGGAGTTCTCAAGGCTGACGTTGGCACCGGCGACCGGGCCGCCGCGAACGCTGACTTCGTCGTACACGAAGGTGTAGTTCAGGCCCGCGCCGACAAACGGGTTCACCCGACCCTCGGGGTTGAAATACCACTGCAGGGTCACCGTCGGCGGCAGGTGCTTGAAGTCGACCGCCTTGGCGCCGTTGAGCTTGGCGGTGTGCGAGAACGGTGTGGCGGCCAGCACTTCGACGGCGAGGTTCGGCGTCAGGTGGCGACCGAGGATCAGTCCCAACTGGGTGTTGTTGTCGATATCGGTCTTGAGCGCGCCGCCGGCGAGCGTGCCGTTGTCGGACTTCGGCGACACCTGCACCGCGCCAACGCGGACGAACCAGTCGTTGGCGTGGACGGGCAGGGCGGTGACCGCAAGTGCGGCGGCACCAAGCAGGGGGGCGATGTACTTTTTCATGGGGCAGTCCTCTGGGGGGATGTGTTCGGCGGTGGAAAGTCTGTGCCGCCGCAACCCCCCGCATCTTGATAACTGTCAAGCGAGGCCCTCGCGGCCATGAGCCTGCGACCGGTGATTCGCCGATGGCGCGTTGGCTATGCGAATGAACAGAACGGCGAAGCCGCGAGAGAGGCCGACGCCACGCTCGGGCCGATGCGCCACGTCCGCTACGGCCGCGATCCTCGGTGGCTCATTGCGAAACCCGTCCGCCCCCAGGTTCGCAGTGCGGCACTACGGATGCGGGGAATGTGATCCAGCACAAACATGGGTGGGCAAGGCCACTGTTAGCGTCGCGGCACTTCGAGTTTCAGTCGTGACGGGTCGGGGGACTCCGCGCGACGCCTGCAGGGCGAGGGACGCGTCCTGCCAATCCAGCCATGGCGCCGGAGTGCGCCACACCACTCGAAACGGGGAGATCCAATGCGTACTTCGATCCGGCGCCTGTGCGCCGCGCTGTGCTGCGTGCTGCCGATGGTCGCGGCCGGCAGCGAGCTGCACGTCCTGCCTGCACCCGACCTCGCCAAGCTGGCGATGGAGGATTCCAAGGCGGTCGGCGGGCCGTTCCGCTACGGCATCCAGATTCCGGTCAAGGGCTTCAGCTACGACGGACGTGGCCTTTCCAAGTCCTCGTGGGTCGAGGGCAAGGACGGTGTGTCGCGCTTCGCCTGGTCGATCGCCGCTCCGGGTGCGCGCACGCTCGACTTCCACTTCTCCCGTCTGGTGCTTCCCGAGGGGGCGAGTCTGATCCTGCGCGGCGAAGGCGAGGACAACGTCCGCAAGATCACCGCCGAGGCGCTCAGCGGCAGCGAGGGCTACTGGGCGCCCTACATCGCGGGCGAGAAGGTCAGCATCGAGCTGCACGTGCCGAGCGCGCTGCGGGCGCAGGCGCGCGTGGAGCTCGCCTCGGTGACGCACGGCTACCGCGGCCTGTTCGAGTCGGCCGAGCCGGCGCAGAAGTCTGGCAGCTGCAATGTCGACACCGCCTGTCCGGCCGGCGCCGGCTGGACCGACCAGATCGACTCGGTCGGCCACTACACCTTCAGCCAGGGCGGCGGCTCCTACGTCTGCACCGGCAGCCTGATGGCCAATGCGGCCGGCACGACCGTGCCCTATTTCCTGACCGCCAACCACTGCCTGAGCACGGGCACGGTGGCTTCGACGGTTGTCGTGTACTGGAACTATCAGAGCGCGACCTGCCGCACGCCGGGATCGAGCGCTTCGGGCACGCCGCTGTCCAAGACCATCGCCACCCACACCCAGTCCGGCGCCAGCTTGGTCGCGACCAACGCCGCCAGCGACTTCGCCCTGCTGCGGCTCAATGCGGATGTACCGACCGCGTCGAATCCGTTCTGGAGCGGCTGGGACGCGAGCGGCGCCACGCCGAGTTCGGCGGTCGGCATCCACCATCCGGCCGGTCATGAGAAGCGCATCGCCGTCGAAGACCAAGCGCTGGGTATCACCGCATACGGCGGCGGCAGCGGCAGCACGCACTGGCGGGTCATCGACTGGGACCAGGGCACCACCGAGGGCGGCAGCTCGGGCTCCGGCCTGTGGAACCAGAACAAGCGTCTGGTCGGCCAGCTGCACGGCGGCTCGGCGGCCTGCGGCAACAACCTGTCCGATTACTACGGACGCCTGTCGGTGTCCTGGAATGGCGGCGGCAGCGCGGCGACGCGTCTGCGTGACTGGCTCGATCCCAACGCCAGCGGCCTGACCTCGATCGCCGGCTACCGCAGCGGTTCGACGCCGCCGCCCCCACCGCCGCCCACCAACACGCTCAGCAATGGCGTGCCGGTGACCGGCCTCGCAGGTTCGGCCGGTACCGAACTGCGCTACACCCTGAGCGTGCCTTCGGGCGCCAGCAACCTGAGCTTTGCGATGAGCGGCGGCAGCGGTGATGCCGACCTGCACGTGCGCTTCGGCACGGCGCCCACCACGACCACCTACGACTGCCGGCCCTATCTGGGCGGCAATGCCGAAACCTGCAGCTTCGCGGCACCGCAGGCGGGCACCTACCACGTGATGGTGCGGGGCTACTCGGCATTTTCCGGCGTGAGCCTGACCGGCAGCTTCAGCACCGGCGGTGGCGGCACGCAGCCGAGCTTCTTCCAGAACACCACGGTCTTCAACATCGCCGACAACAGCACCATCGAAAGCCCGATAGCGGTGAGCGGCCGCAGCGGCAACGCGCCGTCCACCCTGCAGGTGGCGGTCAACATCACCCACACCTACAAGGGTGACCTGAAGGTGGACCTGATCGCACCCGATGGCTCGGTCTACGTGCTGCACAACCGCAGCGGCGGCAGCGCCGACAACATCGTCCAGACCTTCACCGTCAACGCGTCCTCCGAGCTGGCCAACGGCACCTGGAAGCTGCGCGTCAATGACAACGCCGGCGGTGATACCGGCCGTTTGAACAGCTGGAGCCTGCAGTTCTAACCGTATCGGGGTGCGCGTCGGACAGGAGTCCGGCGCGCATTCCAGTCCTTCGGTTGCCGCGCCAGGCCCTACGGATGTCCAGCCACACGCCCAGCTGACTCGGGAAACACCCCGGCAGCGTCCGTTCGATCCGAGCTTGGGCCGGACCTTGCTGTTGCGCTGCCGCGCAAGCGCATGCGTTCTTCGCGCTGTTTGCACATCCGATTCACGCAATTCCGCAGCGTGGGGTGTGCGCGCCCCTTGCAGTGCAAGGGTTTGCGCGCGATCCATCGCTTGCTCTTCACTCATGCGATGGGCCGTGCTCGTGCAGCTTGCGGACATGCCATTGCTGCCCTATGGTTGCCGGATGGCGACCGGCTCGCCATCGGGTCAGTAATCCTTCAGCGGGGGCGCTGTCGGTTTCCGGGGTGTAGCGGACACGTCCGTCACTCCGATCCCAGGGGTTGAGGCTTGGAACGCGATGTTCCGGGCCACGGGGAGGGCGGTGTCAGCCGTCGGAATCAGCATCACCGCCCACTGATGGCTTCCCTGCCTCGATGCAGGCCGGTCGGCTGGGGTCGTCCGCGACCTCTGGCGCTGTACTCGAATCGTGTTCTGGTCCGGGTCACGCCCTTCGATCTCCATCGACGCCGCGTGCGGGTCGATGGGCCTGCGTCAAACGGTCCCCGCGTGCCCGGGGGCGCGTCCAGCACTCAAGGAAGTCAGCATGAAATCAAACTCACCCAAGCTCAGGATCCGCAGCCTCGCGCTGCTGTGTGCCCTGGTCCCGGCAGCCATGCCCGCATTCGCGGAACTGCCGGTGGAAAGCCTGCTGGATGCGCCAGCGCAGTTCTCGGAAGCGGATAGCGCCGGCCGCTATGTCTACCTGATCCGCTTCGCGGAGGCAGGCCTGGCGGAGCGCGCGCGCGCCAGCGGCGAGGCACTTGATGCCCGCTCGGCAGCCTCGCAGGCGATCCTGGCGGAAATCCAGGGCCAGCAGCGGGTCCACGTCGAGTCGATGGCCGCAGCCCTCGGGCGCGGCGTCCAGCCCAGCCACTACTATCTGGCGACCCACAGCGGTGTTGCCGCGCGTCTGACCCCGGCCGAAGCGCAGAAGGTCCTGGACCTGCCCGGTGTGGTCACCGTCGAGCGCGAGCAGGTGTATGAACTGCAGACCCGCCGGACGCCCGAGTTCATCGGCGCCAACACGATCTGGGACGGCACCAATGTCCCCGGCGGCGCGGAGGTGCTCGGTCAGGGCATGATCACTGCGATCCTCGATTCGGGCGTGGTGCCCTCGCATCCGTCCTTCACCAACGACAATGCCACCTGCGGCTTCGGCACCGGCGGCATTCCGAACAAGCTGTTGAGCGCGGTCGACTGCGCCGCCACTGATGCTGGCGGTCTGTGCGCCGGCCCGAACCCGGTCGACGTCAACGGCCACGGCACCCATGTCGCCAGCACGGCTGCCGGCAACTTCGTCGGCACCGACGCCACGCCGGCGCCGGTCGCGCCGATCGCCGGCATCGCGCCCTGCTCGCATGTCCGCTCGTACAAGGTCTGTCCGGGCAGCAGCTGCCCCGGCGCCGATCTGACCGCCGGTCTCAACAACCTGCTGCTCGACGGCGATGCCGACGTCATGAACTACTCGATCTCGGGCGGCACCTCGCCGTGGTCCGATTTCGACCGCACCAAGCTTGACCTGGTCAATGCCGGCATCTTCGTCGCCGCCGCCGCGGGCAACACCAACGCGACCATCACCAACCCGATCGGCCAGGTGAACCACCGCGGCCCCTGGGTGATGTCGGTGGCCAACACCACCCACGATCGCGTCACCAGCAATGCGGTGAGCATCTCTCTGGGCGGTCCGCAGAACGTCTACGGCCTGAAGGGCCTGATGACCATTCCTGCCGACATCACCGGCGAAGTCGCCGACAGCCTGGCGCTGGGCAATGAGCTGGGCTGTACCGCACAGGGCGGCTTCCCCGCCGGCAGCATGACCGGCAAGGTCGCGCTGATTCCGCGCGGCGTCTGTGGCTTCGCCGAGAAGCTCGCAAACGCGCAGGCCGCTGGCGCCATCGGCGGCATCATCTTCAACAACAACCCCGGTCAGCCGCCGATCGCCATGGGCGCCACCGAGACCTCGATCCCGGCGGTCATGGTGTTCAATTCGGACGGCCTCGCGATCCGCGCCCACGTCACCGCCAATGCCGGCGCGCAGGCGACGATCTCGGCCACCGCGGTCACCTCGTTTGATGCAGCTGCCGGCGACATCCTGTCCTCAGGCAGCCTGCGTGGACCGACCCCGTCGCCGCTGCAGCATCTGCAGAAGCCCGACATCGCCGCGCCCGGCAGCAGCATCTATGCGGCCTTGGCGACCCCGGAGGGCAACCCGACCTACGGTGATCTGAGCGGTACCTCGATGGCCAGCCCGCATGTGGCCGGCGCGGCGGTTCTGGTGCGCCAGATCCACCCGACCTGGTCGGTGCAGGAGGTGAAGTCCGCTCTGCAGATGACTGCCAAGCGCACCGGCTTCAAGGACTTCGTCAACGGTACGCCGAACTCGGGTCCCTGGGACGCCGACGACGTCGGCAGCGGTCGCGTCGATCTGACCAAGGCGGCCCGCGCCGGTCTTGTGATGAACGAGACCACGGCCAACTTCCTGGCGGCCAACCCGGCCACCGGCGGTGACGTGCGCACGCTCAACCTGCCGGCCCTGCGCAACCTCGACTGTTCGCCCACCTGCACGTTCACCCGCACGGTGCGCAATACCCTGAGCACGCCGACCTCGTGGACGGTTGCGGCCTCGGTCGCCACCGGTGATTTCAACATCCAGGTCAGCCCGGCCACGTTCGCCTTCACCGGTGATCTGGCGCAGACCCAGACGGTCACGATCACGGTGTCGCCGAACGGCGTGCAGAACGCGGTCACCCACTTCGGTGCGGTCACCTTCACCGAGGCGGGCAGTGCGTCGCCGCAGCTGCACTGGCCGCTGGCCCTGCGCGGTCTGGAGCAGACCCCGCCGGTGCTGCAGTACACGCCGGATGCACTCGACGCCGTGGTCGTTGCGGGCGGTAGCCGCACGCTGCCGATCACGATCACCAACGCCAATGCGACTGCTTCCCCACTGACCTTCAACTTCGCCGAAGCGCCGGCCCGCCCGGTGGTGCTGGACCTGGAAGCGAAGCAGGAGGAGTCGATCACAGGTGGCGTCAGCCAGCCGGTGAATCTGCAGCTGGACGGTGGCATCGCCACCATCATCGGCTTCGGCACCCAGCAGTGGCTGTGGTTCAACCGCTTCTCGCCGACGCTGCTGCAAGTGCCCTTCACGCTGCAGCAGGTGCAGGTTGCGATGGCGCCCGGTAACGGCAATGTCCTCGCGGGTGACCTGTTCGACGTGCACGTGTGGGTTGATCCGGACCGTGACCCGACCAACGGCGCGACCCTGGTGGCCTCCGTCACCAATCAGGCGATCACCGCAGGCGTCGGCTTCAAGCCGGTCAACCTGCCGGCGGGCGTTGAGATCACCGCCGCCAGCGGCGACGTGCTGATTGGCGTGGTCAACCGTACGGTGCGCGGCAACCCGCCCACCGCGCCCAACTACAGCTCCGCTGTCGCGGATGCACCGGGCAACTCGCAGGGTCGTTCGTGGGTGGCCGGCAACTTCCCGGGCGGTATCGCCGCGAACCCGCCGGTGCTCACTGACGCTGGCACGCTGAGCCTGATCGAGCCGGCGATTCCGGGTCGCAACTGGAACATCCGCGCCACCGGCACCGGCGGTACCAACTGCCTGGCGCCGTCCGAAGTGCCGTGGCTCTCGGTGGCTCCGGCCTCCGGCAGCGTGGCCGCCAACGCCAGCACCACGGTCCAGGTCACGGTGAACTCCACCGGCCTGGCGCCGGGCGAGTACGACGCCCTGCTGTGCCTGCAGAGCAATGACCCCGCGCGTCCGCTGTCGGTCGTGCCGGTGTCGATGCAGGTCGTCACCAACGACCAGCTGCCGAGCATCGCGGTTGATCCGTCGGCTCTGAGCTTCCAGGCCCAAGCGGGTGGCAGCGACACCGACACCCTCGGCATCAGCAACACCGGCACCCTGCTGCCGCTGAACTGGGAACTGATCGAGGCGGGTGCGGATCAGGTGGCCGGTGGCGACATTGTCGTCGTCGACAACGTCAACTTCACCTTCCCGGCCAATGCGACCGGCGGCTCGATCAATTGGCTGACCGGCGAGACCTGCAACTGCGATACGACGCCGTTCAACTTCAACGTCTGGACGAGCAGCGGCAACATCGCGTTCTTCTGGCCCGGCTCCGCGGTGCGTGGAGCGGTGGCGACCGCTGCGACGGGCGGGCAGTACCGCGTGCTGGTGCCCGGCGATCAGATCGGTCCGAGCTCGGTGTTCGCGACCTCTGCGCAGACCACGCCGTGGCGCCAGGCCGCCAATGTCGACGGGTATCTCGGCTTCCGTTTCGTGAACACGGGAACCGGCCAGACCAACTATGGCTATGCGCGTCTGCAGACCACCGGCACCACGGGCAATCCGGCGCGCGTTGTGAGCTACGCCTACAACCGCGCAGGTGGTCCGATCACCATTCCCGTGCCTTCGGTCTGCGACAGCCCGAGCAACATCGCGTGGCTCAGCACCGCCGCCACCTCCGGTAGCACGGCCGCGGGTGCGACCAGCAACGTCGGCGTGACCGCGGACTCGACGGGTCTGGCAGTGGGCACCGTGGAGGCCACGCTCTGCGTGCGCAGCAATGACGCGGCCAGCCCGCTGGTCGAAGTGCCGGTCAGCTTCGAAGTGACCCCGGTGTCCCCGGAAATCTTCGCCAACGGCTTCGAAGGCACCAACTGAGGGACTGACTGCGGCCGGCGCAGCTCGCAAGGCTGCCTCGGTCCGCAGTGAAAGACGGATGTCTGCAGCCGGCTTCCGGCTGGGTGCGCCATCCAGTCTGCAACACGCGAAGGGCCGCCCATGGGCGGCCCTTCGTGCGTTCCAGGACCCGTGCCGGACCTGTGGGCGTTGACACCGCAATCCGGGCGAACAAGGATGCGTGGCGCCGCGGTCTGCGCGCGAACAGGGGATCCATGTGAAAAGGACAATCGCCGCGGCGATCGGCGCCGTGCTCTCTGCGTGCGCGTTCGTTGCTCTCGCCGGTACGCCCCTGCAGTGGCGCGCCATCGGCCCCGGCCCCTCGCACGGTGGCCAGGTCGAGAACATCACCAACCGTGAAGTGGTCGGCGCGATCAATGCCGTGGCCACGCATCCGACCAATGCCGGCATCGTGTATGTCGGCGCGGTCAACGGCGGCGTCTGGCGCACCGCCAACGCGACCGCGGCGGCACCGAAGTGGACGCGGCTGACCGACGCCCTTGGCTCGCTCTCGATCGGCTCGATCGAGCTCGACCCCACCGATGCGCAGTCGCGCACCGTGGTGGCGGGCGTGGCGCGCACCTCCAGCCTGTCGCGCGATGGCGGCGCCCTGATCGGCCTGCTGCGCAGCACGGACGAGGGCGCGAATTGGGCGGTGCTGAGCAGCCTCGCCAATCGCGAGATCCAGGGTGTGGCGCCACGCGGTGCGGTGATCGTGGCTGCGACCGACAACGGCATCCATCGCTCGACCAACACCGGCGGTAGCTTCAGCCTGCTGTCGGGGGCTGCGGGCAGCGGCCTGCCAGCTGGCGCCACGCTCGACCTTGCCGGCCACCGCGCTGCACCGGCCGTGCTGTACGCGGCGGTCACCGGCGGCAACGCGCGCGGCATCTTCCGCAGCAGCGATACCGGAGCCACCTGGACGCGCGTGTCCGATGCCGCCATCGAGGCCCGCATGAATGTCGGCACGGCCGGCACGCGCCGGACCGAGCTGGCGGTAGGCGCGTTGGGGCAGGTGTTCGTTCTCGTCGTCGACGACACCGGCAGGGCCTCCGCGGTGTTCCGCTCGCCCGACGGCAGCGCGCCCTGGCTTGATCTTGGCGTACCGCAGACGGCCGAGCAGAACGGCGTGCTGTTCGGCCTGCATCCGGGCACGCAGGGCAGCATCCACCTCTCGATTACGGCGGACCCGAGCAACGACCAGCTGGTCTACGTGGGCGGTGATCGCCAGCCTTACTTCGGTGAGGGCGTGTCCGGCAGCTCCAGCTTCTTCCCGAATTCGCTGGGCGCGCGCGACTACAGCGGGCGCCTGTTCCGCGGCGACGCCAGCCTGCCGGCGGGCCAGCGCTGGGCGCCCTTGACCCACAGCGGCACGCCGAACAACTCGGCGCCGCACGCGGATTCGCGCGACATGGCCTTCGACGCCGCCGGCGGCCTGATCCAGGTCGATGACGGCGGCATCTACAAGCGCACCCTACCGGCCACGACCGCTGGCACCTGGCTGTCCTTGAATGGCGATCTGCAGACCACCGAGTACCACGGCATCGCCTGGGACGCGGTGTCGAACCGCATCATCGGCGGCGCGCAGGACACCGGCACCACCCAGCTGCGCACCCCCGGCTCGCCGATCTTCGACAGCCTGACGACCGGTGACGGCGGCGACGTGGTGGTGGAGGACCGCTCTTCAGCCACCACCTCCACCCGCTACACCAGCTTCCAGAATCTCTCGCAGCTGCGCCGACGGACCTTCAATGCCAGCAACGTCCAGACTGCCAATGTCGGTCCTGCGCGCGCCCTGCTCAACGGCAGCCCGGCCTTGACTGCGCAGTTCTATACGCCGCTGGCGGTCAACCACGCCAGCGCCACTCGGCTGATCATCGGTGCCTCCAACGGCGTCTACGAGTCCTTTGATGGCGCCGACAGCATCGAGCGCATCTCGACCGCGCGTATCAACGCCTTCAACGGCGATCCGGTGGTCTACGGCGTCGCCGGCAACCCCGGCTTCCTCTACTTCGGCGCGGGCACCGCCCTGCACCTGCGCACGCAGGACGGCGCGGCGCTCGACTCGATCGCCACCTTGCCCGCAACGGTGGTCGACGTCAGCGTAGACATCAATGATCCGCAGCGCTTGTTTGCCATCACCCAGACCTCGGTGCATTACTCCAGCGATGGCGGCGCCAATTTCAGCCTGGTCACCGGCAACCTGGTCAGCGGTCTCGCGCCCGGGCGCCTGCGCAGCATGGAATACGTCCCCGGCGCCGACCCGGCCCTGGTCGTCGCCGCCAACCGCGGCGTCTACATCGCCTACGAGAGCAGCGGCTTCAGCAGCTGGAGCCTGCTGGGCACCGGCCTGCCAAACGTGGTGGTCTACGAACTCGAGTTCGACCACATCGACCGCGTGCTGGTTGCCGGCACCCTGGGCCGTGGCGCCTGGGTGCTCGACCTGCCGCAGCCCAACGACATCTTCAAGGATGGCTTCGAATGAGCGCTATGACTGGCACGCGATCCTTCGTCAGGCCGCTCGCGGTCGCCCTGGTGCTCGCCCTGCTGACGCAGAACCAGGCGCTGGCTGCTGGGGCCCATCACGAGCTGGCGGAAGGCGTCTGGGTGGCGAACGGGGCCGACCGCGTCTATCTGTCGAATGCGCAGGGCTTTCCGGAAGCGCGTGAGCTTGAGGATGGCCGCCTGCTGTGGACGGCCACGGAACCGGCGGTGCTGATCTGGCACGTCGACGCGCGCTGGCTGGCGCTGGGGCAGTCGGGCAAGCGCGGCGAGGGCCGACTGCTGCTGATCGACGCCGCCTCGGGCGCTGTTCAGCAGCGGATCGACTTCGCGCTGCCCGATGCCGTCAGCGCGGCGATCAGCGCCGAGCCACTGCGCCGCTTCGACGTGCGCGTCGAGCGCATAGGCGATGGCGTGCGCCTGCACTGGAGCTACACCGCCTATCCGCTGCGCGGCGCCCTGCTCGCATCGGACGGCGGCGCGGTGGCCAGCGAAGGCGTCGAACTGCAGGGCGTCGTCGATGTGGATCTGGCATCGGCCAACCCGTTCGCCCGCGCGCGCGCCGATGTCGAGGCCGCCGTTGCAGGGCGAGCGCCGGACCTGCGCGGCGACACACGCATCGCCGATCTCGGTGAGCGGCAGTTCCGCTCGGCCGATGACGCCCACGCGATGGCGCCCCAGGCCAAGCCCGACCCGACCTTCGGCACCGTGTGGCGCTGGCAGCTCGCCAGTCGCAGCGAAGGCATCCTGGATGCGCAGCTCGACCTGCCCTTCAGCTACGCGCCTTTCCTGGTCAGCAAGCAGCGACTGATCTATCGCGCACCAGCGCTCGGTTACCGGCAGCCCACAGGGGCATGGAAGCACGCCGGCCTGCGACTGGTCCTGCACGGGCTGGAGGAAGGTCGTGAGCTGTGGTCGGTGGAGGTGCTGGACCGGGAGTTCCGGGGCGTGCTGCCGCCTTGAGGCGCTCCGCATGAGTGCGCAATTGTCTACGGCACTCTGCTGAGTTCGCTGGACATGTGCCGCGTGGCCCTGGCTGCAGATTCGGCAGCCAGGGCCAAGAGCCTCTCTGGTATGGGCAATGCAAATTGTGGCTCGACACGCTGAGGCGTTATCAGGGTTCGACTGCCAACTCTTTTCCCTGGAGATACAGTTCCGAGTTCTTCCCGCACGACAGCAGGAAAGAAGCAGAACTGGACTCGCCAGCCGGTGTATCGATCCTAAGGAAAACCGTCGCTGCGAGTGAGGTGCGTGGGCAGAAGATCTGCTGTTCGGCAAGCTCGGTTCTCCCATTAATCGAGAATGTCGTCAACCCGTTCGACGACCACTCGTAAACCAGACCCTCCCCTCTGGGCCAGATTTCGCAGGAGTAGGAGTTGTCTTCCTTTCCTCCCCTGATGCAGTCGATGCGCGGCGCTGGCAGGCTGTTGCCGACATCGCAAAGTACATCGCACTGAGTCCCGCCGCCATCGTCGGGAGACGAGAACACGATTGGAGCTGCTCCGAGCGGACAATAGTCACTCCAGTCATGTTCTTCGCACGCAATTGCAGGTAGCGAACCTCCGAAAATTAGCAGGGCTACGATGCCGGGAAGCCTTTCGCTCTTGCGAATGCTCATTCTTGATGCTCCCTTGTCTGGTGAGAATTTCGCTGAAACGTGGCCGGGATGATGCAAGTTGGCCACGCTGGGTGGGTGTCCTTCCGCAGGCGTCTTGGGGGTATGACTGCGCGCCGAAGATCGGGGGGCATGGGGCGCGCTACAGTGATTCCTGACGGGCGATGGTCTCCTTGATGTTCGTGCAATAAGCCGCTCCGGAAGATCCTCTCGACGCGCACTCTGCAACCTCATGCAAGCGTGTCGCCGCTTGCAGAAGGCCGCGTCGAACAGCCAGGTTTGAAATTTCGGAAAAATCTGGCTCGTCCGGGTCGGTCAACACCTTCGCGGCGCTCTGCAAGTTGCCGATATCCATGTGAACGTTGGCGAGCTGCATGCGTGCTCTGCCCCTGATGGGCGCGCTTCGGCCTACTTTGAGCTTGAGGGACTCTGAGGCTTGTTCAAGAACAGCGACTGCCGTTCGCCTGCTGCTTGCATCTCCTGCCAGCGCAAGTGCGTTTGCGTAGTTGAGCGCAAGGATCAGTGTTTGCAGGTGATCTTCCCCGCGCCGTCCTGTCGAGATTCTCAAGGCGTCCGCATACTGAGCAGCGCTCTCCGTGTATCGCGAAAGCTTTAGAAGTGCTGCTCCAAGCGATCCGCGATTGATTCCGACCTCGATGCTGTCTTTTCCATATCGATCCGCTAAGTCTTCGATCAGGCTGAGATGTTCAGAAACCAATTCTTGCGAGGGTTCGACATCAGAAAGCGCGGAAAACAGTTGAGTTCGAGTTCGCAGTGTCCAGGGGTGCTGCGGAGTGAGTTGCGACAGTTGCCAGTCGAGCGTGGCCTGCAGCAGGGCTACAGCCTCAGGCGCTCTCCCGAGGCTCCTGAGGCACCCGGCTTTCAGCCAACGAACTTCGCTTGCACGTAGGTAGGTCGCATCGTCAGCCTTTTCGCCCAGGAGCTGCTCCACGACAGCGAGCATCTCAAGTGCCTTCCGCCTTTCTCCCTTGGGGACCAGGTTTCGAGCATATGCCAGATGGTATTCGGCGGATTCGCCACCGCCGATTGACTTCAATCGATTCAGGTAACTGTCCGCTTCGCCTACATCTCCGCTTCTGGCGAGCAGCATGGCGCCTGTTGTGAGTAGATCTCGAAGTGAGTCTTCATCACCAACTTCATATGTGTCGTTGATCGCGATCCCGCGCCTTACCCATCCGATGGAGCGCGCGTTCTGCGCCAGATCCATCTCGACTCTCGCGAGCGTGGCGGTCATCCGAACAAATACCGCAGGGTTGTCTTGTTCCAGGGTTTCGATCCCCGGCACAGCGGCATCCAGAATCTGTCGCGCCGTGACCTTGTCGCCCGCAGCCTGCCCCGGGTCTGCATTCCGAAACGCCGACTCCAGAATTTCCACCACCTGCAGCGCGCGGTCACGCTCGACTACCGCCAGATTGCGCTGCTCGCGCAGTTCAAGGGCCTGCAGCACGAGGCCGCTGCCGAATATCGCGATCGCCAGGGCCAAGGCCGCTGACAGCCCGACAGCCGTGCGATGCCGGCGAACGAACAGTCGGCTTCGATAGGTCCAGCTCGGTGCCCGCGCGGTGACCGGTCGACCTTCCTGCCAGCGCTGCAGCTCGGCGTTTAGAGCATCGACGTTCCGGTAGCGCTCGCCGGGTGACTTGCGCAGGCAGGTGGCGACAATAGCGTCGAGGTCGCCGCGCAGTTCACGGGCCCAGGGCAGGGCGCTGCGCTCGCTCATCAGCGGCGGGGCGACCTGCAGGATCAGGCGCTCGATCTCGGCGGCGCGCAGGCCGTCGAAGTCGAAGGGCAGGGCGCCGCTGAGCAACTCGTACGCCAGCGCACCGAGGCTGTAGACATCGCAGGCGACGCCGGCGTGCTCGCCGAGCAGTTGCTCCGGTGCACTGGCGTTCGGGGTGAAGAAGCGCTCGGCGGTGCGGGTGACGCTGGCCTGGGCGTCCTCGATCGATTTGGCGATGCCGAAGTCGAGCAGCTTGGGCTGGCCGTCGGCCGTCACCAGCACGTTGTGGGGTTTGATGTCCCGGTGCAGCAGCAGGCGGTCGTGGGCGTGGGCGACGGCGGCCAGCAGCTTGCGCAGCAGTTCGACGCGCGCGCGCAAGCCCAGGGCATGGCGCTGGCAGTAGTCGATGATCGGCTCGCCCTGCACGACTTCCATCACCACATAGGGCGTGCCGTCGGCGAGGCTGTCGGCATCGATGAAGCGACAGATGCCGGGGTGGTCCAGTGCGGCCAGATGTCGGCGCTCGGCTTCAAAGCGCGCGATCAGGCCGGCACCCGCGCGGTCGGGGCGGATCAGCTTGATGGCGACTTCGCGGGCGACGGGCCCCTCACTGCGACGGGCCAGGTAGACGCGACCCATGCCGCCCTCGCCGAGCAGGCGCAAGACCTGGTAGGGGCCGATCTGCACCGGTGCGGGGTCCAGGTCGGGCAGGGCCTCGCGCAGCAGGGGCTGGATCTGGCCGGACAGGGTGGCGTCCAGTGGGCCAGTCTCCGCATCGCGCGCCAGCAGCGCGCGAACCTCCCGTTCGAGCCGCGGCGAGTCCTCGCGCAGCCTCAGCAGCGCGGATTCGCGTTCGGTCGGCGGCAGGTCGGCGATGGCATCGAAGGCGGCCAGCAGGCGGCGGCCGAATTCGGCGCGCTCGGCTTCCCCCTCGGGCGCGATGTTCGCGTTGTCCGTGCTCATGCGCTAGGGACTCAGGTGCTCGGCCAGCCAAGCGCGCGCAAAGCGCCACTGGCGACCCACGGTGGCGGTGGAGCTGCCCATCACTTCAGTCATCTCCTCGATGCTCAGGCCGCCGAACACGCGCATCTCGACGACGCGCGCGCAGTCGGCATTGATCGCCGACAGAGCCCGCAGGGCCGAGTCCAGCTGCAGCCAATCGAGCGGGTCGGGCTGGCCGGACTCGAGCTGCTGAAGCTGGGCGTCGAGGTCGATCCGTGCTGCATCGCCGCCGCGCTTCTGGCTGCTCTTCTGGCGCAGATGGTCGACCAGGATCGAGCGGATGGCGGTGGCCGCCATGGCCTGGAAATGGCTGCGGTTCTCCCAGTCGACCTGCTGCTGGCGGCGCAGGCGCTCGTAGGCCTCGTGCACCAGTTCAGTGGGCTGCAGGGTGCGCACGCCGGGGAAGCGGTTGAGCTGGCCGCGCGCGATCTCGCGCAGCACGGGGTAGAGCGCTGACATCAGCGCCGACTCGGCGCCGGCTTCGCCGGATTTCCACGCCTGCAGCAGTGCGGTGACTGAACTCTCGGACATGCATTCCTCGGCGCCGCGCCTGCTTCTTGCCATCCACTCGTCATCTCAGCCCGAGCTAACCCGCGTGATTCTGTTTCTACTTGTTCCATATCTGCGCGCATCACACTTGGGGCCGCGGGCGGCCCGCAGCCACGCGTCAGCTGCGCCGAGGTGGAGCCCCTGAGCATTCGTACGGCTGGGTTGGTGCGGTGACGGGCGTGAAGTTCACAGGCCTTCACGCCTTGGCATCCAGCTACGCCAGGGGCGCGCCATGCTATCAGCGCCAGTGCCCGCTGCAAGGTTTCGCTCGATTGAGCGCTGTCCGGGCCGACAAGGGCCACGGCTTGCCTGCACTTCGCGCCGGCTGTCGCGCCTCAGGGGGCGCTTGCTGGCTTGACTCGAAGCTCGCGACGGCGCTTTGGCCATCCTCACTGCGCTCTGGCATTCTCGCCCGATGAACCTCGCTTTCTTGACCCTGCGACTCCGCGTGCTCTGCCTGCCTGCGCTCCTGCTGCTTGGGCTTGCGCTTGCGATCGCAGCCCCCGTCATGCCACCGCCCATCGACGCGATGTGGGATCGCGACGTGATCCTTGCGGAAGCCACGTACGTCGACCAGCCTGCGCCGCACCGGCTGCGCTTCATCGACGTTGACGTCGTCCACGGCGGCGAGGACCGCGACGAGGTCACGCTGCAAGTCGACGACAACGCCCTTCCGCTCGTGCAGCCCGGCAAGCGCTACGTGCTGGCCTGGCAGGAGACCCAGCGTTCCCCTTCGACCAAGAAGCTGCGGGTGATGCGTGCCGAGGGGCCACAGCTGTTGATGAGCGCGGGCGCCAATCCGGCGCTGTTCGAGGCGCGCCCTGAAACCCGCGAACTGCTGCTGCAGCCGCCGACGCCCGAGCGCCTGGAGGGACGCGAGCATCTGCGGCGGGCGATGGCGGGCCTGCGTTCGGCCGACCCGCAGATGCAGTCGCTGTTCGCAGCCGAACTGTTTGCGCGCTCGGCGCTGCGCCAGCTGCTGGGGGCCTCCGAACGGCGCCGGCTGCGCGCGTTCGTGCTGCGTACCGATCGCGCCTACGAGGCGCGCTCCATGATCCTGGAGGCTGCGCTGATCTACCCCGCGCACTACGGCAGCGACTGGACGCGGGTTGCTGCCCGCGTGGTCCAGCACGAGCCGGTGTCGGCCTTGCCCGGTCAGCCCAATGAAGGTCTGGTCTGGTCGGCCTTCGGGCTGCTGCAGCGTGAGGCTGCGTCGGTGCCGCTGGCGCATCTGGCGCGCTGGGTCGCCTCGGGCAATGGCGCTTTGTCCGAGCTCGCGCTGCATGCCATTCGGCGGCAGGCGCCCGAACGCGAGCTGCCGCTGATCGACCAGGCGCTTGCAGAAGAAGCACTTGCCGCGGGCACGCGCGAGTTCCTGCTGGATCACCGCAGGCGTCTGCTGCTGTCGCGCGCCAGCGAAGGCTGATCGGCATCCAGTGGATACCGCTGCGGGGCGGAAGTCGGCTTGAGGTAGACGGCGCGGCAGCCTGCGCTCGGTCAGGTGTGTGGCGGGACGCCGGGACAGCGGTTGCTTTCAACTGGCCCGGTGATTCGCCGGGGTGATTTCGCCAGGACAGGGCGATCATTCGGTTCGCGGCACATGCGCGCCGGAGCCATCGGCGTACACTCGCGGCGGCTGCGTGGGGATGCCGCAGCCAACCAACACAACTTCCCGGGGGAACACGATGTCGTCGAGATTGCACCTGAGCCTGCTTGCGAGCGGGCTGCTGTCGCTGCTGCCCGTCTGGGCGCAGGCGGCTCCCGAAACCAGCGAGCAGGCACGTGTGGAGACCGCGCGGGCCGTGCGCTCCGACGTCTCCCCGCCGCTTTCCGAACTGCTGCGCGCAACGCCGACGCGCGCGGTCGGCCCAACCACCGAAATCCCCAACATCCTGCTGAAGCCCTCGCCCCTGGACAGCCGCCAGCCGCAGTGGATGGCCGAGCTGTCCGGTGTGCAGTCCGCACCGCTGGGCAATGCGCCCGTGCCCGCGCCGCTGGAGTCCTTCAATGGTCTCAGCTTGAACGGTTCGCTGCCGCCCGACACCAATGCGGACGTCAGTGATACCCATGTGATCCAGTGGGTGAACACGCAGTGGAACGTGTTCAACAAGCTCACCGGTGCGCCGATCGGCGCGCCGATGGAGGGCAATGTCTTCTGGTCGGGTTTCGGTGGCGCCTGCGAAAGCCAGGATGCCGGCGATCCGATCGTGCTGTTCGACGACGTGGCGCAGCGTTGGGTGTTCAGCCAGTTCACCGGCTCGGCCGTGCCGCGGCAGTGTTTCGCGATCTCGCAGACTTCGGACCCGATGGGCCCCTACAACCGCTACGAGTTCGTGTTCCCGCAGTTCAACGACTATCCGCACATCGGCATCTGGCTGGATCGCTCCGCCAGGCGTGACGGCTACTACTTTGTCGTCCACGAGTTCGATGGCAACACCTTTCGCGGCGCGGCCTTCGTGGCGGTCGACCGCAACAGCATGCTGGCCGGCGCGCCAGCGGCGCAGGTCTCGATGCTGCGCTTCCCGGGCATCGATGCCTATGGCGCGCTGCCTGCCCATCTCGAAGGCACCACGCGCGCGGCGCCCGGGGCCTGTGCGCCCTTCGTCCACTTCGACAGCAGCACCTCCGAGTACCTGTTCTGGGATCTCTGCGCCGATTGGACCACGCCAGCCAATTCGACTTTGAGCACGACGCCGACCCGGGTGGCCGCGAGTGCGCCATTCTCAAACGCGATCGGCCCTTCGCCGCAGGCCGGCACCACCCAGGGCCTCGATACCTTCGCCCTGAACCTGATGTATCGCGCCAGTGCGCGGGCCTTTCCCGCAGGTGCGCCGACCGAGACGTCGATCGTCGTCAACCACACGGTGAACGCCGGTGGCGCCAAGCTGGGCGTGCGCTGGGCGCATTTCGACATGCGCTCGCCCGCAGCGCCGGTCACGCCGGACCTGTTTGCCGACGGCTTCGAGCCGCTGGCCGCGGTCGCGCCAGTGCTGCTCAGCAAGGGGCTGGTCGAGGACGGCGTCTATGCCCCCGACGAGCACAACCGCTGGATGGGCGCGATCAACATCGACCGCAACGGCTACATCGGTGTGGGCTACTCGGTGTCGAGCTCCACGCTGAACCCGCAGGTGCGCTACAGCGGCCGCACCTTTGCCACGCCGGCCGGCATGCTGCTGGATGAGGCCAGCTGCACGGTCGGTATCGCCAACGGCTCGCAGACCAGCACCTCCGGGCGTTGGGGCGACTATGCGTCGATGAGCACCGATCCCGAGGACGAGTGCAAGTTCTGGTTCACCACGGAGTACCTGGCAACGACCTCGAACGCCGGCTGGACGACCCGCATCTGCAGCTTCCGCTTCCCCGAGTGCGGCCAGCCCGATTTCCGCCTGGTGCCGGAGTCGAACACGCGCTTCGAGATCTGTGCGGCAACCGCCAGCAACCCGGTGGTGCAGTTCCGTGCGGGCGTGGTCTCCGGCCAGTCCGGTAACGCAGCGCTCAGCCTCGTGGGTCTGCCTGGCGTGACGCCGGCCTTCAGCGCCAATCCGCTGGCCCTACCCGGCGCCGCAACGGTGACCCTCGGCGGCGCCACTGCACTGGCCTCGGGCGACTATGCGGGAACGCTGGATGCGACCGCCGATGGCAAGACCCGCAGCCTGCCGATCAGCCTCAGCGTGTCCTCGGCGGCACCCGTGGCCCCTGTGCTGAGCGCGCCGGCGAACAACGCCATTGGCCAGGTGGTGCGGCCGACGCTGAGCTGGGCGGCCGTGCCCGGCGCCCTGCGCTATCGCGTGCAGGTGTCGACCAACTCCGGCTTCACCGCGATCGTGTTCGACCAGGTGGTGGAAACCAACAGCGCGGTCACCGGGGTGCTGGCGACCAATACGGCGCATTTCTGGCGCGTGCGCCCCATCAACCACTGCGGCGATGGCGCGCTCTCGGCCACCTTCCAGTTCAGCACGGGCACCCCGGGCACCTGCCCGGCCGGCACGACGGCCAACCAGGTCTTCTTCGATGACAACGAGACCGCAACCATCGTGTGGTCAACGCCCGTGGGCGTGGGCACCAACACCTGGTCGCGCCGCGCAGCGACCGGCACCGGCATGAGCACCACGGTCTGGCGCGCCAACAACTCGAGCAACGCCTCCAACGACCAGCCGCTGATCTCGCCGCCAATCACCCTGCCGGCGGCTTCGCAGAGCCCGCTGCAGTTGACCTATCGCACCTTCCACGTGTTCGAGACCGAGGGTGCCAACCAGTGCTGGGACGGCGGTCTGCTGGACATCAGCACCGACAACGGCACGACCTGGGCGCCGATCAACAGCCAGCTGCTGACCGACCCCTATGACGGCACCAGCGCGGGCGGAGCGAACCCGGTCGGTGCCGGCGTGCCGATGTGGTGCCGCTCGGTCGGCGGCGCACGCACATCGGTTGTGGATCTGAACGGCTTTGCCGGGCAGACCATCCGTCTGCGCTACCGCGCCACCGGCGATGACAACACCGCTGCGGCACTGCCGAACGGCTTCGAGATCGACGACATCCGCGTGTTCGGCTGTCAGTAAGCGCTGGCAGGCTGTTGAAAGACAGGTTGCTAGCCCGGCCAGGGATGGCCGCGACGACGAAGCAAGCGCGTAAGCGATTGATGTGTCGTGAGGCGGTACGGACCTGCGCCGGACCGCCGGCCTGAACAACTCCCCGGAAGGGAGTTGTTCAACACGACGTTAGGGGTCAGGCTAGGCCCAAGGGCGCGTCGAAAGACGCGCCCTTCTCTTCTTTTTGCGCAGGTCGCGGCGGTGCTGGTGCGCCGTGCCAATGTGACTTTCGCGGCTGCCTGCGCGCCGATGAGTGGCTGGGAATCGGGGAGGCTTCAGTAGCTCAGCCGAGCGCCAAGAGCGGTCGCCGGCTGCTCAGTCCTGTATCCCCACCATCCACTGCACGCCAAAGGGGTCGCGCGCCATGCCGAAGCGCTTCGACCAGAAGGTCTCGCCGGCGGGCATGGTGATGGCACCGCCATCGGCGGCCAGTGCCGCCAGGGTGCGGTCCACGTCTTCCGAGGTGGCGACATCGAGCGACAGCGCGAAGCCGCTGGGCACGCTGGCGTCGGTGCTGCAGCCATCGGACAGCATCAGCCGCAGCGCGCCGATTTTGAGGCTGGCGTGCATCACCTTGTCGCCCCAGTCGGCGGGCAGCATGCCCTCGGGCGGCGGGTCGGGCGCATCGCGGAAGCGCATCAGCATTTCAAGTTCGGCCCCGAGGGCGTCGCGGTAGAACCCGGCGGCGCGTTCGGCGCGGCCGTCGAAGAACAGATAGGGCTGGATCAGCATGCGTGTCTCCTTTCGTTCGATGTGGCCGGGTCGCGCGTGTCCCGGTGCACTGTGGTCGTGCGGGGCCGCCGCGGATCGACAGCGCTGCACGACTCGCGGGCCCGGGTGTGCGCGGCTACAGTGAACGCCCCGACGCCTGCCCCGGTCCAGTCCGTCCATGCTCAGCGCGATCCCCGACGACTACTCGGCCTACGTCAGCGCGCTGGGCCTGGGCCTGCTGATCGGCATCGTCCGCGAGCGCCAGCGCGACAGCCAGCAGAAGATCGCCGCCGGCATGCGCACCCACACCCTGGCCGCGCTGGTCGGTGCGGTCGGCTGGCAGCTGGGTGTGCCAGTGTTCGCGATCGCGTTGGCCGCGGTCGCCCTGCTCGCCTTCGGCAGCTATCGACTGAGTCCATCGAGTTCACCCGGCCTCACCGGTGAAGTCGCGCTGGTGCTGACCACCCTGCTCGGCGGCTTGGCGCAGCCCGAGCCGGGTCTGGCCGCGGCGCTGGCCGTGCTGGTGGCCCTGCTGCTGCAGTCGCGGGCGGCCCTGCATCGCTTCAGTCGCGAGCTGATCAGCGAGGCCGAGGTGCGCGACGGACTGCTGCTGTTGGCCGCGATCGTGCTGGTGCTGCCCCTGCTGCCGAACGCGGCGGTGGGCCCGTACGGAGTGCTCAATCCCGCCAAGCTCTGGCTGCTGGTGGTGCTGGTGATGGCGATCAGCGCTGCCGGCCATATCGCCTTGCGTCTGGTGGGCAGTCGCTTCGGTCTGCCATTGGCGGGCTTCTTCGCAGGCTTTGTCAGCAGCACCGCAGCGATCGCCGGCTTCGGCCAGCGACTGCGCGAGCAGCCGGCCCTGCGTCGCTCCTGCGTGGCCGCCGCCGAGGCTGCGGCGCTGGCCTCCTTGCTGCTTGCGATCCCGGTATTGGGCACGGTCTCGACGGTTTACCTCAGTCTGGTGCTTCCACAGCTGCTCGCCTTCGGCGCAGTGCTGGCGCTGGCGGTGCTGCTGGGCCTGCGCGGCGACGGTGTTGATCCGGAAGCGGCCATGCCCACCGCGGCCTCGCGCATGTTCAGGCTCTCGCATGCGCTGATGTTCGCCGCGCTGATCGCCGGCGTGCTGCTGCTTTCGGCTTTTCTGCAGGAGCGTTTCGGCAGCGCCGGCGCGCTGCTGACCTCGGCGATCGCTGCCCTCATCGAGCTGCACGCGGCGATGGCGTCGATCGCCCAGCTGGGCGGCAGCGGTGGGCTCAGCGACGCGATGGCCGAGTGGGCGCTGCAGGCGGTGCTGCTGTCGAGCGTGCTGGCGCGCGCTGCGGTCGCCTTCACCGCCGGTGGGCGCGCGTACGGGCTGCGCGTGGGCGGCGTGCTGGCGCTGGCCTGGGCGGCGTCGAGCCTGGCGGTGCTGCTGTAGCGGAGTCTCCAGCGAAGCGCGCAGGCGCCGTGACCTGCGCCCGCCAGAGCGGTGCGGACGCCCCTGCCGCGGGCGTCCGCACCGGACCTGATCACTGCACGCGGAAGCTCACGTCATCGACATAGACGTAGACGTCGTAGCTGGTCTGCGCGCGGGTGATCACCACGCTGTCGAGAGTGACGCTGGTGGCGGTGATGGTGCCGTTGCCGCCGACCCAGGCCGACCACTGCGCGGCGTCGTCGAGCCGAACCTCATGAAAGGTCCAGGTATTGGCCGGCAGCGTGCGGGCGACGGAAAGCTCGGTGCCGTCGCTGTCGTCGACCAGGTACTGCACGCTGACCCCGCTCGCTCCGGTATAGAACCAGGCGCCGAGGCGGCCGCCGGCTTTCTGCAGGCGCGCGTTGTTGGCGGGTGTGCCGCCGCCGGAGAGCAGGCGCACGAACCAGTTGGCGCTGCTGCTGGCGTTGTCGCGCAGGAACACCTGCAGGCTCCAGCTGCCGTTGCGGGCCTGGATGTTCGAGCGCTGCGCGGTCGACACGGTGGAGATGCCGACCGTGCTGCCGGACAGCGTGGGTGCGCTGTTGAAGCGGCCCACCGAGGCTTCGAAGCTGTCCAGCACGCTGGCTGCGGGCGGCGGCGGAGGCGGCGTCGTGCTGCTGAGGCGCTGTACCAGGGTCGGCAGCCAGGGCAGGAGCAGGCCCGGGCAGCTGTTGCTGGTGTGGCCGGACCACTCCTTGTGGCCAAGGACGTTGCTGCGGCTCTTGGGGATGCCGTAGCGGTTCACCACCCAGCGGCTGATGTCGGTCAGCGCATTCAGCTGCGACTCGCGCGGCGAGAAGTTCACGAAGGTGCCGACCACGCTGATGCCGACGTTGTTGGTGTTGTGGTTGCCGACATGCGCGCCGGTGCGGTCGGGGTCGCGACCCTCGTAGACCTTGCCGTCGATGCCCACCGTGTAGTGGTAGCCGAAGTCGCACCAGCCGTTGTTGTCGATGTGGTAGGCCTGCATCTGGCGCATGCGTGCGGCCGGAGTGATGGTGTCGTTGTTCGGCGTGGCCGTGTGGTGGACGGTGAGGAAACGCGGGCTGTGGGTGCTGCCGCAGGCGCCGGTGGCGCGGGCGCCCCACTGCGCGCGTGAGATCACGCCCGGCGCCAGCGGTGCCTTGGCGGTCGCCGCCTCGAAGGGCAGGTCGCGGGCGAGCCGGCCTCGCTTGGGCAGGGCTTCGGTCAGCGGTTCGGCCTGCAGGAAGTCGAGCTGCGTCTTGCCGCGCTGCAGCTCGACGCGCTGCGCGGGGCGCGGCAGCAGGATGCGGCCGACGTGCGCCGCACCTTCCGACCAGGTGATCTCGACGCTGCCGGCATCCAGCGCCTGGCCATCCGCGCCGTAGGACACCCAGCCGAGGCCGTCGACCCGCTTGCCGTCGAGCTTCAGGCCGACGCCGTGCAGCAGGGCGCCGTCGAGCGCCTCGACGCGGCCGCCATCGGCGAAGAAGGCATCGAGGCCCTCGGCCAGCGCAGAGATTTCCTCGCCGTCGACGTAGTAGGGCGTTTCCGCGGCGCGACCGCTGCGCAGGGATTCTTCGACCAGCCAGGGCATCTGCCACTGCTTGAGGCTTTCATCGGCCGCGCCGGTGGGCAGCGCCTGCGCGGCGAGCAGGGTGGGCAGGCAGAAGCCGAGGGTGATCAGGCCGAAGCCGAGCGGTCGCAAGGCCGGTCGACGGCGCATGATGGTCTGGAACATGGATTTGGATACTCCCCGAAAGTGGACAGGGCGACGCCGCACGGGCGCCCCCGATTGAACGCCGGTGGTCCCGATATCGGGACCGGCGCACTGCAGTCCTCCCTGACGGCTGCCCCCCGCAGCCCTCCCCCTGCCGGCCTTGGAACAGCGCGACAGGCCGCGAAGGTGGCCGGGATCGTGGTGCAATGTCAATGATCGTTACGTTACACGCGGATGCTGGATGCATGACGAAAGGCCTGAGCATCTCGCCCGGAGCGGGTGCTGACCTCGCCTGCACGCCTGATCGGCACGGCGCTCGCCGCGCTGTCGCATGCTTGGCACGGCTCCTGCTGTCCAGGCCCAGGCAATCCGCAAATGAGGACTTCCGCGATGTCGCTGCAGTGGCGCCTGATGGCCGGCGTATTGGGCCTGTTCTGTGTGTTGGCCGTGCTGGCCTGGCTGGGCCTGCGTGGTCTGACCGGCAGCCTGCGCGAGGCCTTGGGTGAATCGGCGACCGAGGTCGGCCGCGCCGTGGTGACCGTGCTGCGCACCGCCCCGGACGGCAGCGCACTGCCGATCGCAGCCGCCGATGCGCAGGCCTCGTCGGACGGCGCCGTTCCGGGCATCGGAATGCGCGAGCTGCAGGTGCATCTGAACGGACGGCGCCTGCGGCCCGAGGAGGTGGATGCGCTGCGTACCGAGAGCCTGCCTGCGCCGGTGGCGCGGCTGCTGCAGGAGGGTGCGCCGCTGCGCATCGTTCGACGTCTCGACGACGAGGAACTGAGCTTCAGCGTCGAAGGCTTCGGCGGCCAGCGCCGGATCGTGGTGCCCACTTCGCCGCTGGCGCGCGCGCTGGGCGAGTTCAGCGAGCGCGTGGCTTGGGGGCTGGCGGGCCTGCTGCTGCTGGGGGCGATTGGCGCCGGCCTGCTGGCCCGCTATCTGGGTGCGCCGCTGGCGGCGCTGGCGCGGACGGCCGCGCGCGTGGGTGAAGGTCGGCTGGGCGAACAGGTGCCCCTGCAGGGGCCGCCCGAGGTCCGCGCCAGTCTCGATGCGTTCAACCGCATGTCTGCCGATCTCGCGCGGCTGCAGGCGCAGGCCGCGCGTCAGCGCGAGGAGCGCGCCCTGGCCGAGCTGGGCGAGATCGGGCGCGGGCTCGCCCACTCGCTGCGCAATCCGCTGCATGCGCTAGGCCTCGGGCTGGATGCCCTGGCCGCCGGGCGCGGCGATGCGGCCGCCCTGTCCAGCGCCAGCCGCGCCCAGCTCCAGCGCATCGACCAAGCCCTGCGCGCCTTCCTGGCGCTGTCGGCGGCGGCTGGTGCGGAGGCCACCGAGGTCGAGCTCGGCGCACTCATCGATGACGTGCTGCTGGAGGCCAGCCAGCGCGCCGCGGGCCGCGTTCGCCTGCAGCGCGAGGTCGAGCCCGCGCGGCTGTTGGCGGTGGCGGCCGAGCTGCGGATCCTGGTTCACACCCTGGTGATGAACGCGATCGAGGCCTCGCCGGACGGCGGTCGGGTCTGCGTGCGCGCTCGGGCCGAGGCGGAGGGCGTGGTGCTGGAAGTCGAGGACGAAGGCACCGGCGTCGATCCGACCCTGCGCTCGCGGCTGTTCCAGCCGCATGTGACCAGCAAGGCGGCAGGTGCGGGCATGGGGCTGTATCTGTCCGAACGGCTGGCGCGCCAGCGCTACGCCGGCGGGATCGTGCTGGAGGAGCGAGCGCCGCGGGGTACGCTGGCGCGCCTGCGGCTGGGGCCGCGCATCTCGGAGGACGCTGCCGATGCCCGCTGACGCTGGCGAACGCATCCTGCTGGTCGAGGACGATCCGCTGCAGCAGCAGCTGGTGACCGGCATCCTCGAACGCGCCGGTCACGAGGTCCTGCGCGCCGCGGGCATGACGGAAGCGCAACAGCAGCTGGACGCGCCCGGCCTCGCCCTGGTGCTGTCCGACTACAAGCTTGCCGAGGGCGACGGCCTTGCGCTGCTGGGCGCGCTGCGCGAACGACGGCCGGAACTGAGCTTCATCCTGATGACCGCCTACGGCTGCATCGAGCACGCGGTCGAGGCGATCCGCAGCGGTGCCGACGACTATCTGGCCAAGCCCTTCGAGCGCGCGGCCCTGCTGCTGGCGGTCGACAAGGCCCTGCGCAGCCGCGCCCTGCGCGCCGAGAACCGGCGCCTGCAGTCGGCGCTGTCGGAGCAGGAAGGGCTGGTCGATCTGATCGGACGCGCGCCGGCCATGCAGCGCCTCTACCGGCAGATCCAGCGGTTGGCCCCGACCGCCGCCACCGTGCTGATCGAAGGCGAGAGCGGCACCGGCAAGGAGCTGGTTGCGCGCGCCCTGCATCGGCTCTCGCGACGGGCCGCGCAGCCCTTCGTCGCGGTCAACTGCGCGGCCATCCCCGAGGGCCTGGTCGAAGCCGAGTTCTTCGGCGCCGAACGCGGTGCCTACACCGGCGCGCAGGCGGCGCGCGCCGGCTGGTTCGAACAGGCAGACGGCGGCACCCTGTTCCTGGACGAGATCGGTGAACTGCCGCTGGCCCTGCAGCCCAAGCTGCTGCGCGCGCTGCAGGAAGGCCGGGTGACACGCGTCGGCGGCAGCCGCGAACAGGCCGTCGACGTGCGCGTGCTGGCTGCCACCAACCGCGACTTGAAGCGCGAGGTCGCCGAGGGGCGCTTCCGCGAGGATCTGTTCTGGCGCCTCAACGTCGTCGGCCTGAGCCTGCCGCCCCTGCGCGAGCGGCGCGAGGACATCCCCCTGCTGGTCGAACAGTTCGCCGCGGCCGCCAGCCGCCGCCACGGCCTGGCCTTCGAGGGCGTGCCGCGGCCGCTGCTGCGCGCGCTGATCGCCCAGGCCTGGCCGGGCAATGTGCGCGAGCTGCGCAATGCGGTGGAGCGGCTCGTCCTGCTGGGTGAGGAAGACGAGGACGCCGCGCCGCCGGCGGAAGCATCGCCGCCTGCAGGCGCGGCCGGCGATGGCGGACTGCGGCTGCCCGATGCCGGGCTCGACTTCGAGCAGCTGGAGCGTTCCCTGCTGCAGCAGGCGCTTGCCCGCAGCGGCGGCCAGCGCAAGCGCGCCGCCGGGCTGCTGGGACTGTCGTACAAGACCTTCCTGTATCGGCTCGAAAAGCACGGGCTCGGCGCGCTGCACGGCGAGTGAGCGGCAGTTCCGATACCGGGCTCGCCCATCCCCAGCTGGGGACGGGACGCGAAGAACAGCCCGCTGTGGAGTTGCATTACCTTGATTTACAAGGATTTCGTGTTTGGCACGGAGACTGCTAAACGAGCGATGCGACGCCGATCCGGCCTCGCATCCGAACTACGACTAAGGAGAGTCACATGAAGCAGTTGCTGTCCGCCCCCTCCCTGCTCGGCCTGGCCTTCGCGGGCCTCGGTCTGCTCGTCAGCCTCGCCACCGCGCAAGCGAGTGGCCGCGATACCGCCCAGGTGTATCTCAAGGCGAACGGCGCCGAGCAGCGCATCGAGGTGGATCTGATCGCCCTGCAGCCCGGCCAGAGTCGGCAGCTGTTCACCGACACCGGCCTGCCGGCCATCGTCAGCCGCGACGAGCAGGGCCTGAGCATCGAAGTGGCGGGCGAGACCCATGAGGTGCGCATGCCGAAGCTGATGCACCTGGCGGCGGATGCGGTCGCCGGTGATGGCGAGGTCCGCACCCTCGTCATCAAGCGCGGCGCGTCCGACGACGGTACGGCGCACACCGACGCCCAGGTGCGGGTGATCCGCCTCGCCGGCGACGGCACGGTCGACACCGAGGATCTCGACGCCCTGGTGGCTCGCGCGCTGGCGGAAGCCGAGGCTGACGGTGTGGATCTGCGTGGGCCTGACGGCGAGCGCCGCACGCTGCGCGTGGTGCGACGCATCGACGCCAGCCCGGCGAACTGAGGCAGGCACGCGGGTTCGTTCTGCTTCCGCTGTTCTGCACGAGCAGGCGAGCCCGGCCATGGCCGGGCTCGCCCTGTGCGCTGCATTCGGGCCGTGGAGCGGGCGCCCGCACGCATCGGTCCGCGCCGGAACGGTGCACCGAATGCGTGGTTCTGCGACGCGCCCCGCAGATCGCGGGCTTGCGTCGAGCGGCGCGAGGGTCAAGCATCGGCAGCCTCCTCCGCGGCTGGCGCGGAGCCGCCGCTCGCGGAGACGCCCTGCATGCCCATTCCTGCCTTCTCGCTCCCGGGGCGAGTCCACGCCGCTGCGCTGCGCGCCTTCATCCATGCCGGTGCGATCGCCCTGCTGATGCTCGGCCTGCCTGACGCAGCCCATGCCCAGGCCGGCGGATGCTCGGATCTCTCGGCGCAGGCGCCGACGCCGCGCGTCGACTACTACACCCAGATCCAGCCGATCTGGGAGATCCGCTGCTCCAACTGCCACGTCAACTTCGGCAGCTCGCCGTCGGCCGACCTGAGCCTCAACGAGGAAGATTCCTGGATCCAGCTGGTCGAGATCCCCAGCGTGCAGGTGCCGGGGCGCCTGCGAGTGCAGCCCGGGCAGGCGGCAGCGAGCTATCTGTTCGAAAAAATCAACTGTGACCTGCCCGAAGCGGGCGAGCGCATGCCCCGCGGCCGCATGCCGATTCCCTTGGTCGAGCAGGCGTTGATCCGCGACTGGATCCAGCAGGGCGCCCGTGAATTCACGCCGCCGCTGCTGTTCGGCGATGGCTTCGAGCCTGCCGCCGGTTCGGGCCAGCCCGCACGCTGAGGCGACCGACCGGCGCGGATACGCCCTGCAGCCAGCGCCAGCCGCCGCGACTTCCGGGACATTCGGCTAACGCGCGGAGCGCTATCGTGGGCGGCCTTCGATCCCGCCTGGAGTGCCCCATGCCCCGATCCTCCTCCTTCCACCGTGCCCCGCTGGTGCTTGCACTTGGCCTGAGCCTCAGTCTCGCGGCCTGTTCGCAGCCGCAGTCGGACGCGCCCGCCGCCGTTGCGACCGCCCCAGCCGCCGCCGCGACCGCGGCGCCTGCGGCACCCGCTGAACCTGCGCGGCAGCTCTCCAGCCAGCAGGGTGCGATCAGCGTCACCACCGTCGCCAGCGGGCTCGAGAATCCGTGGGCGCTTGCGCATCTGCCGGACGGCCGCATGCTGGTGACCGAACGTCCGGGGCGCCTGCGGATCATCGCCGCCGATGGCAGCCTGTCTGCCCCACTGGCCGGCGTTCCAGCCGTCGTCGCGGAAGGGCAGGGCGGTCTGTTCGACGTGGTGCCCGCGCCAGACTTCGCGCAGAGCCAGCGCATCTACCTGAGCTATGCCGAGCCAGGCGAAGGCCGCCTCGCCAGCACGGCGGTGGCGCATGCGCGGCTCACCGACAGCGGGCTGGAAGACGTGCAGGTCATCTTCAGCCAGACGCCCAAGCTCGATACCCGCCATCACTTCGGCTCGCGCCTGGTGTTCGATGGCCAGGGCCATCTGTTCATCACCCTCGGCGATCGCGGCGTGCGCCCGAGCGCTCAGGATCTGTCCAGCCACATGGGCGGGGTGATCCGGGTGAACCTGGATGGCTCGGTGCCGGCCGACAATCCCTTCCTGGGCCAGGACGGCGTGCTGCCGGAGTTCTGGAGCTACGGCCACCGCAACCAGCAGGGCGCGGCGCTGAATCCGTGGACGGGTGCGCTCTGGACCCACGAGCACGGCCCGAAGGGCGGCGACGAGATCAACATCCCGCAGCCGGGCAAGAACTATGGCTGGCCGATCGCCACCTACGGCATCAACTACTCGGGCGAGGTGATTCCCGAAGCGCAGGGCGAAACCGTGGAAGGCATGGAGAATCCGCACCATGTGTGGCCGGTCTCGCCGGGCGTCAGCGGCATGGCCTTCTACAGCCACGAGCGCTTCCCGGCCTGGAAGAACAGCCTGTTCGTCGGCGCGCTGGCGCAGCGCGCGCTGATCCGCCTCACTCTCGATGGCGATGCGGTGAGCGGCGAGGAGCGACTGCTGGAAGACCTCGGCTGGCGCATCCGCGACGTCCGCGTTGGCCCGGATGGCGCGGTCTACGTGGTGACGGACGAGGTACAGGGCCGCGTGCTGAAGGTCGAGCTGGCGGGCTGAGATCAGACCGAGACGCATGCAATGAAAGGCCGCCTTCGGGCGGCCTTTCACGTTTCCGAGGGGCGTCCCACCTGCGCTGCCTCTACATCTGCGAACACGCGAGCCCCTCTCCCCTTGTGGGAGAGGGGTTGGGGAGAGGGGGGGAACTCGCAGTCGTCCAAGCCCCCTGTGCCCCTTCACTGACCTTGCCTCAAGAGGCTTCCCTTGCAGCCGCCAGCCATCACGCTGCGGCGTTACCCGCGAGCATCTCTACGGATCCTGCAGATCGGAATCGAGGCTGATCTCGACTTCGCCGAACGCACGCATCGCGTCGACACCGGTATCCATTTGGGTACTGGGCTGGCAGATGACGAAATGCCCGCTGCCTGGCAGCCATATGGGCAGCAGCAGTTGATGGGCCAGGTGTTCGCCGCTCGGCGCGCCATGTGCGAGGTAGCGCTTGTGTTCGCTGGCGGACTGCTGGGTGACTTCTTCCGAGTTGAGGTCGATGCCCCCTGGCGCGGTGATGACTTCGCAGGCGTGCTCGAACTGCGCGCGCAGCACCAGGGCATTGCCCGGGCCCGAGCCCGCTCGCAGCTCGCGCCCTTGGAGCTTTGCGCTGGTCAGGGGCGCGTCCACCGACTGTCGGTCGTCTGGACTTGGATATGGCCCTCTCAACGATGCACGATGTGCTCCGCGGAATGGATGGGGCGTACTGATCGAGCCGCAAACCACTGCGAGTGCGCGCACGGGCAGGCGACAGCAAAGTTGAGCCTGAGCGGGCGGATCAGCCTGGATCACCACAAGAGGTACGAAAACGGGCAGGCATGACCATCTTTGACATCCCTGAAAGTCGACTGAGCGAATTTGACGACGCTGTCTTGCGGGAACTCGTCGCACGTCTTTGCGAGGCCGAGAGGGAGCGAAGTGGCGGCCATCGCACTGATGTCCGGTGGGGCGGGGCGCAAACCGCTGCAGATGGCGGCATGGATGTGATGGTTGAGGCGTTAAGCGATTTCGAGCCAAGCACCGTTCTGCCGCGAAGGGTCGTCGGGCTCCAGGTCAAGAAATCCGACCTGAGCGCAAGTCAGATCGAGGCCGAGATGCGACCTGAGGGGATACTGAGAGAGGGCATCCAGGCCATTGCCGGCCAAGCCGGCGCGTACCTGATTGTCTCTGCTGGTGTCAGCTGCTCGAAGAAGATGTTGGACAGTCGACGGCGAGCCATGCGGCAGGCACTTGGCGACCACGCCGACGGGTCTGCTCTTCATACTGACTTCATCGATCGTCATGCGCTTGCGCGATGGGTGGGCGCCCATCCATCCGTCAGCCTCTGGCTGCGGGGACACCTTGCTCTGCCTACGTTCAGAGCTTGGGTCGGATATTCCCGCTGGTCGTCGACGCCCGACGGTGTAGATGACACTTTGATCTGCGAGCTGGGACTGCAGTTCACGTTGCCCGGATCGGAGACCTTCGAGGCAGTCCCTGAAGCCTTGGAGGCGATCCGCAAGCTCGTCAGGTCTGGAACAAAGGCGATCCGCATCGCAGGTCTGTCCGGGATCGGAAAGACGCGACTGGTCCAGGCCCTGTTCGAGCCGACAGGTTTCGGCGAGCCGCTCCCGCGCTCTTGGGCTGTCTATGCAGATGTTGGGCACGACCCTGATCCCTTGCCCCTGACGGTTCTTGAGATCCTGCTCGGATTGCAAACACCTGCCGTTCTGATCGTCGACAACTGCCCACCTGATACCCATGGGGTGCTCGCCGAAAAGTTGGCCAAGTCCGCCAACAAGGTCGGGCTGATTACGATCGAGTACGACGTCCGGGACGATCGCTCCGAGGAAACAGAGGTCGTTCGGATCGAGGCCGTGAGCGAAGAGATCGTTGAGGCCTTGGTTCGCCGTCGCTACCCCGGCAGATCTTCCGAAGACGCGCGACGGCTGGCAGCGCTTGCCCTCGGAAACGCGCGGATGGCCCTCGCTTTGGCAGCGGTCGCTCCTGACACGGGGTCGCTGTCATCGTTCGGTGATGATGCATTGTTGCGGCGCCTCTTCTGGCAACGCGACACGCCTGATCCGCTGCTTGAACAATCTGAGGAGGCTCTGTCGCTCGTCTACTCGTTCGATGTCGAGGGCGTCGAAACCCCGAACGAACTCGGGCTCCTCGCCGAAGTCACTGGCGTTCCGCGGCTGACGCTTCATCGGCACGCGACCGCACTTGTGGAGCGTGGGCTGGTTCAGGTTCGCGGGCGTTGGCGTGCGGTGCTTCCGCATGCGCTCGCCAATCGGCTGGCAAGTCGAGCGATCCGCGCGTTGCCGTGGCGCGACCTCGCAGCAGCGTTCGGCCATCCCGGTGCCTTGCGGCTGCGACGTTCCTTCGCGCGTCGTCTGGCCTACTTGCATGATGTGCGGGAGGCCCGCGAGATCGTGCTGCATTGGATGCAGCCGGACGGGCCCCTTGATCCGCATCAGGGTCTACTGCGCTACGAGCTCGATCTATTGGAGCGCGTATGTCATCTCCTGCCAGTCGAAGCGCTGGACCATGTGCGGCAGTTGGGGGCGCGAGCCGTCCGGGATCGCGAACTTCTCTTGCACATCGACAAGTTCACGCGTTTATTGAGGCGCCTTGCGCACTCCCCTGATCATTTCGACAGCGCCGTGCTGGCGCTGATGGATCTCGCGCTTGGCGCCGAACACCGCGAGGCTGAGAACGCAGGCCGGGCGATCGAAGGCCTCTTCGGGCTGTATCTGTCAGGCACTCTTGCTCGCACAGAGCAGCGCATCGAGGTGGCGCGGCGTGCACTGCTCGCGCAGGACTCCAAAGTGGCGAAGCTGGGTCTCACGATGTTGAGCGCAGCGCTCGATCTATCGACGGGAAGCCCTCCGATCGTCTCTCCCGACGATGCCCGTCCAGATGCCTATGGCTGGAATCCTCGTCGCTCAGAGGCTGTCAGATGGTTTCGAGATTGGGTTGTTCTTGGGGAGGAGGTGGCTCTCCGGGCGCATCTCCGCATCGGGGCGTCCGTTCGGGAAACTCTTGCAACGGCACTCGCAAGGCTCTGGCGGAGCGTACCTCCGTTGCGGGAAGACATTGAGCAGACCTCAATGCGGCTGAACGAAAAGGAGCCGTGGGTCGAGGGCTGGAATGCCCTACGGTGCATGCGCAGTCTCGAAATGCGCCGGGCCGAGGATACGGATCGGCTTGAGCTCGAACGGTGTTCGGCATTGATCCACGCATTGAAGCCCTTGGATCTTGTCGATCGGGCGCGGGCCGTCTTGCGCTCGGAGGGCTACTTCAGCGACGAACCTGAGGACTACAGCGAGCGTGGCCATGCAGCGGCGATGAGTCAGCATTCAAGCAGGCTGAGATAAATCGGGGAAAAGCTTGCAGCGCATCCCGATGCAGTCGAGGCGCTCGGGTGCGAGCTGTTCGAGGCACGGCACAACAATCCGGTTGAACTCGGCCGGGGTCTCGGAGCGGCCACCACGAATCCCATGGGGTACTGGCGCATGCTGCGCGACGTGCACCTTTCGGTGTCCGAGCGAGGCCGAAAGTCGACCATTCTCTCCGGCTTTCTTGTCGCCCTTGACGAACGCTTTCCTGATCTGGCCGATGCGATCCGTCGCGAGTGTCTCGCTACAACGGCTCTGAGGCAGACCTATGCGGACTTCGCTCCAATCGGGCACATTTCAGAAGCTGAGCTTGACCGGATGATCGAAGCCGCAAGGGATCCTGAGGTATGGGCCCAGCAGTTCGGAGTGCTCGTGTGGTCTGGAAGTTTCGGGTTGAGTCATGCCCAACGGGTGCGACTGCTTTTTGCCATGCGGGAAGGCCGCGGCGGCCAGGAAGCCGTCATCGACGCTCTGGCGATGCTGGCGCATGGCAACGAGCGGTCTGCTCGCGACTGGCCGCCTGAGCTTCGTGATGTCGGGATCGGCGCGGTGAGGAGCGTTCTCATGCGCGAAGGTGAGCGGCTGGACGACGACCTTGACTATCGTGCAGCCGAAGTCGTGCAGAAGTGCCTGCTCCCCGGCGATGAGGCAGGTGCGCGGCCTCTCGTTGATGCCTTGGTTGCTTGCGTCGACCGCCGATACGGGCTGCTCTATGGCGTCGACCGAACAGTCAAAGCGGTGGCGGAACGTTCGCCCACCGCGCTCCTCGATCGGGCGCTGGCTTCGGCTGACTCGGAACTCAGACTTGGTTTTGACGCAAGCCTTGATGAGTCGCTGCTTGCCAGAGTTGAGCCACAGGCGCTGGTCGATTGGTGTAGCAAGGGCGGTCCGGAGCGATGGAGCGCGGTGGCAAAGGCAATCCAGCCGTTCGTTCCGAGAGACGAGCTCCAAACGGGAGTGAAGGCGCCGGGGTTGTCGGCCCAAGCGCACTTGCTTCTCGCTACTGCGCCAGACCCGCAGGTCGTAGTTGCGGAATTGGCGGCGCATGTCGCACCCATGAGCTGGAGTGGCAGCCTCGCGGCCTCTATGGAGCAGCGTCTCAGTGCGCTGGAACAGCTGAGCTCGCACCCCCTCGTTAGGGTAAGGAACGCTTTCGAGCATAGAGCTGCAGAGCTGCGCCCGGCGATTGCCCGACAGCGCGATAGGGAGCGCACAGAGAACCGCGACCGCGACCTTTCTTTCGAGTAAAGCGATTGTGCTTCAAGGGTACGGTTAGATCATCGTTCTGGCACCCCGAAGGGGGTCCAATGTCGGCGCGCTGAGTGATCGGCCAGCGCACTTGTTGAGTATCGACGGCGCCCTCCTGTACGCGCGCCTCAACCTATGGACCTTCTGCTACCGGGCATGAAGGAGCGCAGAGAGGACTTCGAGCCGAATCTAGCCTGAGGCCTGGAGTTCGCGAGCCTGCGCGCCGGCGGTTGAGGTGCCGCAACCGGCGATGTGCGCGACATCGCCGGTTGCGCAGCGAGGAATCTCAGTTCTGCGTCGAACACTTGTTCGGATTGCCGTTGGGATCGCTGCCAAAGGCCGCGACCGTGCAGGCGATGCTGTTGCCGCGTCCGACGAAGCGCAGCACCCAGCTGCCTTTGCGACCGAAGGCGACCCAGCCGGTGCCCGAGTTGACCTGGCAGGTGCCGGCCAGGTCTGCGCACTTGCTGAAGCCACTGGGGTAGTCGCCGGTTCCTGACAGGACGGGCGGAGTACCGCCGCCGGCGCTGCTGCTGGACGAACTGCTTGAGGAACTCGTCGAAGTGCGAAGCCCGGCCACCGCCGGCGAATCCGTCACCACGCCGTTGGTGGTGTTCTTGATCCAGTACCAGTACTGCGTGCCTGGCACGGCGGTGGTATCGCTGTAGCTGCGGATGCTGGAGCCGACGATGCCGATGCGCGTGCGCCCCGAGGGGTTGGAGTCGGTGTCGCGATAGACCTCCTGCGATGCCAGGGTCAGGTTGACCGGGGTCCAGCTCAGGTTGACGGCGCTGCTGGTGCCGCTGGCGGTGAGACTGATCGCTGCAGTTCCACCGCTGCTCGAAGAGTTGCTGGAGGAACTGCTCGACGAGCTGCTGGACGAGCTGCTCGAAGAGCCGCCCGAACCGCACTGCGGGGCCGTGGTGGCGAGGTTGGTGCCGGCGCCTGCGGTGGCGAACACCAGGCACTTCACCTGCGCGGCCGGCGCCACCGCCAGGCTGTAGGCAAGTGCCTCCGGGAAGGCGCGCGTGGTCTGCCAGTTGGTTGCGTTGACGGTGTTACCGCCCGGCGAGGACCAGGTGATGCCCGAGCCCACGAAGTTGTTGCGCAGGTCCCAGAAGCCGATCTGCGAGCTGTCGCGCGAGGTCACCGGGTTGGCCACGTTCTCGAAGTAGTTGGCTTCGATCAGCGACACGCCCCCCATCCGCACGTTGATGCCAGAGGTCGTGATGCGGCCGAAGTAGTTGTTGGCGATGTGGCTCAAGCCGAAGCGCTGCAGCGGCACGCGCGCCTGCACGTTCTCGAAGCGGTTGCGGTAGTACGTGGTGCGGGCGCTGTTGTGGTCGGTGAAGCTGTCCGTATGGCCGTTCAAGGCCACCTTCTGATAGTTGTAGACGTGGTTGTAGGACACCGTGATGCGTCGTGCGCCACGCTTGATGTCGATACCACCGTCGAAGCTCGCGTCGCCGGCACCCGGGCAGCTGGTGAGCGAGGCAAAGATCGTGTTGTGGTCGATCCAGATGCGCTCGGGAATGCGCCCTGCGCCACGGCCTTCGACCGTGATCGAGTCGGCGCCTTCGCCGCCCGGCAGCAGGCCGATGGTCATGTTGCGGACGATGATGTTCTGCGAGTTGCCGACGATGAAGATGCCGAAGTTCGCGCTCGAACCGTTGGCGCCCAGGATGGTGATGTCGCTCTTGTCCTTGATCTCGACGACCACCGGATCCTTGCGCCACTGCGCGCAAGGGTCAGTGATGCTGGCGAAGTTGAACTGCCCGGTGTAGTTGATCACCAAGCCACCGCTGCCGCTGTAGGCATCGATGGCTGCGCGCATCTGTTCGGGCGTGCTGACGTTGACGGGCGTGCGACTGCCGCCGCCGGTGGTACCGGCGGCATAGCCCATGGCCTGGGCGTTGGCGGTACCGCTGAGCGCGAAGCCGAGGGCGAGAGGGCTGACCGCGAGCGCAAGCGCCCGTGCCAGCAAGTGGTTGCCGGTTGACATGGTATGGATCCCCGCGAATGTGGTGCCCGCAATCGGGCGAAGGCGCCGTGCTCGAAGCTGATTGCCATCCATGCGAACAGTTCGGCCTTGGCGGCGCACAGTTGACGCGTCGTGACTACCGGTGTCAAACGGCAATGCAACAAAATGCAAAGTCGATCAAATTAGTGGCTTGTGCCCGAGCTTCGGGCCTTTGTGTGGCGCTGCGCAAAACACTGTTGTGAATGTCTCTGGCTGTCCTTCCGGAGACTTCCTGCTATCGCAGGACAAGTTGAAGCCTCGGCCGAACAGCCTGTTCGGGGAACCGCGTGGAAGGCGGCCTGCAGGAACGCAGAAGCCACCCGAGCGGGTGGCTTCTGCAGTTCGGGAAGGGAGCAGGCCAGTAAGCCGTACGGGTCCCTGCGCCCGGGCGCGCCAACGTTCTCGGCTGACGGGAGTCTCAAGCGTTGGCCTTGGACCCGTGCCTAGTCAGCGCGCAGGACGATGGTGTCCAGAGCGCCCGGTGGCGCGACGAAGGGGGCGGCTCCGCTGTTGGCGGCGATGAACTGCACCGGCACCCGGATCTGGCTGTCGATGGCGCGCCCGCCGACCGTTGCCGGATTGAAGGTCCAAAGTTCCACTGCATCCGACGCTGCGCGGTCCAGAGCTTGGTCGCCGGAACTGACTTCGATATCGATCGTCCGTACCCTGCCGCTGGCATCGATGCCAAGCCTCAGCAGTGTCGTTCCTTCGCTGCCGGCAGCCTTGGCTGCGGCGGGATACTCAGGTGCGCTCAGACTGCGGTAGCTGGGTGAAGCGGCTGCCGCTGCAGCAGGCGCTGATGGGGCCGCGGGCGCCACCGCTGGAGCCGCCCGCGTGGACGCCGCGGTTGAAGGTCTTGCGGCGGGCGCTGTCGGCGGTACGGGTGGCGCTGGCGGAACCGGCAGTTGCGCGGGGTTCGGGGGCGCAGATGGCGCTTCCGGAGCAGGGGCAGCGGGTGGTGCAGGTGGCGCGGGAGGTGGTGGCGGCGGCGCGATGTCCGCGCCCGATTGGACGGTCAGACCCAGCGCATAGACGCTGCTGCCGTCCGGCTTTTCGAGGGTTACGCGCCCAGGGGCACCCTCGCGCAGCCGCAGGCTCGGCTGGCCCGCCAGTTCACCGTCGCGGCGAATCTGGCCCGAGACCTCGAACTGATCCTGCTGCACACGCTCGGCGACCAGGTCGAAGGACCACGATTCGCCGTCCGGCGCGTCCAGACGGATGCCGAAGTCCTGGCCTGCGGGCGTGATGACGCGCGGGGTCTGGACGGGGCCACCTTCGATGGAGAGCTCCAGCTGGATGTCGAGGAGTTCGGCATTGGTCGGTCGAGGGGCCTGCTGCGACCAGGCGAAGCCAGCGAAACCGAGGCCCAGAGCAAGACTCAGGGCGAGGCCGCTCAGGCGTCTGTTCAATGAGGGCAAGGGTCGAGTCAACATGGTGATGCGCTCCTTCAGAGGGTGCGTGCCGAAGGCCGGACAGCCCAATGGCGCCGCGGGAAATGCGGAGGAACTGCCGAGCAGGGCTTCGCCGTAGCTGCGTCGGCTCTGCGGGTTCATGGCCAGCACGCAGGCGTCGCAGGCCAGCTCCTGATCCAGGCGGTAGGCGCGCTGGGCCAGTCGCAGCAGCGGGTTGAACCACTGCAGGGCGCAGAGCAGGGCGAAGCCGAGGTTGCAGTACACGTCGCCGCGACGGACATGCACACGCTCGTGGGCCAGCACCAGCGCCTGCTGTTCCGGCGCGTAGCGATACTCGAAGTCGGCGGGCAGCACGATCCGCGCGCGCAGTCCGACCACCGCCGGCAGGCCGTCCTTGGCCGCGGCCCTCCACAGGTCGTCCCGCAGCGGTTCAAGCGTGCCCAGCGCGCGGCGGAAGCGTCGCTGCTGCAGTGCCATCCGGGCGAGTGCGCCGGCGCAGCCCGCCAGCCAGAGCGCGGCCAGCACTGGCCATAGCCAGGCCAGGTTGAACCTTGCCGCCGTCGTGTCGGCGGGCACGGCTGTCGGCGAACCAACACCCGCACTCAGGCGCCCGAGTTCGATCGCTGCCGGAGTGATCGATGGCGCTGGCAGCAGCACCGCCACGATGGCCGCGGGCAGCAGCCACCACAGCGCGTAGGCGACTCGAGCGCCGAACAGCGCGCGCACCGGCTGCCGGATCAGCAGCACGATGAGGCAGGCGGCGCTGGTGGCCAGGCCCAGTTCCAGCGCCTCGTTCGCAAGTGAGGTGAGCACTGGTGCACTGCCGCTCATTTTCGTGTCCCCTTGCCCGAACTCTGCTCGCTACGATCGAGCAGCGCGCGCAGCGCCGCGCGGTCTTCCTCGCTCAAGCCCTGTTCGGCCTGGAAGTGCGCAACCAGCGGCGCGAGACGGCCACCGAACAGGCGATCGAGCAGGCTGCTGCTCTGCTGTCGCACCCAGTCCTCGCGCTTCAGCACCGGCGCGTACAGATAGCGCCGACCGTCGCGCTCGGCGCTGACCGCCCCCTTCTTGAGCAACCGGTTCAGCAGGGTCTTGATGGTGGGTTCCTGCCAGTCCTGCTGGCTGGACAGGGCAGCGACCACCTCTTCAGCGCTGCGCGGGCTGCTCGCCCACAGCACCTCCATCACCACCGATTCCGCCTCACTGATCTGCATGGCGTTTACCTCTGTAATCGATGGCTGCAGATTACACGTGTAAACGCGCAAGTCAAGTGTCGCGCCTACAGCAGACCAAGATGCCCTGGAGGGGGCGGGACTAGAGTGGGTCGGAGCGACGGAAGACGACGAAGATCACCAGATCCTCGTCGCCTGACTGGCGCAGCCCGTGTCGGCTGCCGCGCCGGGTGAGGATGGCGTCGCCGGCGCCGACCTCACGGTAGTCGCCGTCGAGCATCAGCTCGCCGCGGCCGGAAAGGATGTAGTAGATCTCATCCTTGTCGTTCAGATGCTCACCAATGCTGGCGCCGGAGTGCAGGGCGCGCTTGCGGAACACGAGCTCAAAACCTTCGGCCTGCTCGAAGAAGGGGAAGGCCGTGGTAAAGCCTTCCCCTTGGTGCGGCCCGGCTTGCTCGACCGCGAGATCGGCCTCGCGCTCGACATGGGAGTCGCTGCGGGTTGCGGCAGGCTGCGCCGCAGCAGGCATTGCACAGGCCAGCAGCAGGCAGAGCGCTGCGACGAGGGCTGTCGGATGTCCGCTGCGCGCGCAGACCGCGAGCGCGCTCTGGTGGCGAAGCTCACCCACCCGTCCAGACATACCGGCGGCCCTCGTCGAGCGGGGTCGTCTACAGCAGGCCGCGCAGGTAGGCCGCGATGGCCTCGTCCTGGCAGTTCGGGAAGAACAGCTCGGCGAACTTCTCGCCGGCAATCGCTGACTTGAGAAGATCCTGATCGACCTCTTTCAGCACCGTCAGCATGTCCTTGCAGCTCGTCGCCTTGACCTGGGCGAGGATGCCGCGGTTCTTGGCCATGATCGCTGCGCGCTCCTTTGGATAGCCCAGGCCGCGCTCGCCGTTGAAGAGCTTGCGGTAGCAGTCCTGCAGGTTGAGCTCGGCGGCCCAGCCGAAGCCCTTGGCATACGGCATCGAGATCGCGTTGCCGTCGTTGATCTGGCCAAACAGGAAGGCATCGGTCGGGTCGATCACCAGCCCGCAGAACACCCCGGGCATGGCATTGCAGGCGAGCATCGAGCCCATGCCGGTGCCGCAGCCGGTGACCACGAAGTCGGCGGCCTTCGAGTTCAGCAGGATGCCCGCCAGCAGGCCATTCATGACATAGGTCAGCGAGGCCTTGTCTTCAGCCGAATACATGCCGTAGTTGAACACCGTGTGGCCCAGCGGCTCGGCCACCGTCTTCAGTGCGGTGTGGATGATCTCGTTCTTGGCGGCCTGACTGTTCTCGGTGATCAGCGCGATCTTCATGGCGATGTCCTGTGGGTGAGGCTGCGCGCGAAGGCGCGGGCGTAACGGAAGTCGGTGCGCCTGTCGGCAAACCCGACGCAAGCCTGCGCCCAGTGCAAGGCTTGCGGCGGTGGAGTGTTCGACAGGCGCACGGACAGGGGTGATCGTTGTCGAGTCGGGGCTTCAGCGGGCCAGCCAGCCGCCGTCCACCGGCAGCACGGTGCCGTGCACGTAGTCGGAGGCGCGCGAGGCCAGGAACACGGCCGCACCCGCCAGATCCTCCGGCGTGCCCCAGCGCGCAGCCGGAATGCGCGCCAGGATGTCGCGGTTGCGCTGCTCGTCGGCGCGCAGCTGGGCGGTGTTGTCGGTGGCCATGTAGCCGGGCGCGATGGCGTTGACGTTGACGCCCTTTGCTGCCCACTCGTTGGCCAGCAGGCGGGTGATGCCGGCCAGCCCGGACTTGCTGGCGGTGTAGGAGGGCACGCGGATGCCGCCCTGGAAGCTCAGCATCGAGGCGATGTTGATGATCTTGCCGCGCCCTTGCGCGATGAAGTGCCGACCTGCGGCTTGGCAGAGGAAGAAGGCCGACTTCAGATTGAGGTCGATCACCGCGTCCCAGTCGGCCTCGGTGAAGTCGACCGCATCTGCCCGTCGGATCATGCCGGCATTGTTCACCAGCACATCGAGGCGGCCCAGCTTCTCCAGGGTTTCGCTGACGATGCGCGGGATCGGGTCCAGCGAGGTCAGATCCGCCTGCACGAAGGCGAAGCGACGGCCCAGCGCCTGCACTTTGGCGGCGGTGTCGTCGGCGTTCGAGCTGCTGACCGCGGCGATGTCGGCGCCGGCTTCGGCCAAGGCCAGCGCAATGCCCTGGCCCAGGCCCTTGTTCGCACCGGTGACCAGGGCGACCTGGCCCTGCAGGTTGAAGGGATGGCTCATCGTCAACGCTCCTGGAATGGCGGCATGGCCCGGATCGGGTTCACCTGAGTGGTGGCGGTTCCGATACCGGCTCGCCTGAATGACTACCGGTGTCATTCTGGACGGGCGCGGGCATGGGAGCAAGCTGTGGCGCAGCAATTGGCGGGAGGACCTCCTGCGTCGGACCTTGCGCCGCGAAGCTGAAGCCTGCCGGCCTACACGTGGCGACCAGGGCTGCAGCCTATGGCCCAACAGTCGCAGAAGCAGACGCAGGCTCGCGAGTGGGTGCGGCCGACCGCGCGCCGACGCGAGCGTTGGCGGCGAGGCCTGGGGCGCGCTCTCGCTCGGAGCAGCAGCGCTTCGAAATGCTATCTGGGCTCGGCGACCACCTGCAGCCAGGGGCTCGGTTCACCCAGCACAACCCAGGGCCCGTCCTCGCTGGGCCCGTAGCGCAGGCGCAGGCCTGCAGGTCCACCGGCTTGGAAGTAGCTGAGGTGCAGGGCGTGCTCGCCGGCTTCGAGCAGGGCGCGGCAGCGCTGCGCAGACAGGCCGCGCTGGCCGGTGTAGGCACACACGCGGCGCTCGTTGAGCTCCAGCGCGAAGCCGTCGTCGCTTTCGATCTCGAAATGCAGCACGCGCGCTTCCGGCACCTGCACGCGCACGCGCAGGTCAAGGAAGAATTGCTCTGCGGGTCCGATCCGGCCGAGCACGGGATGACGGAGCTGGCCGGCGTGCGCGAGGTCCAGGCGGTCCACCCACACGGTCTGGCGTTCGAAGACGGTGCGATCCTGATCGAGCTGCTCGATGGGCACTGAGTTGCGCTCGATCGTGAGCGGCAGCCGGGCCTCGACGCCCGGAGCACGCATCAGCCAGACCATCAGCAGGGCCGTGGCTGCCAGCAGGGTCGACAGCGCGGTGTTGGCGGGATCGAGTCGTCTCATCGCACCGGCTCCAGCTTCCACACCTGCAGCCAGGCGCGGCGCTCGACCGCGTTCTCGTCCAGCGGCCAGCCGTAGCCCAGCGGTGCGAAGTACAGAAAGCCTGCCAGCACCAGGCCGGCATAGGCGGCGAGGTTGAGGCGCGGATGCCAGTCACCGCGCGCCAGGGACTCGCGGAAGACGTAGGCGAAGACGAGCCCGAGGTTGACGATGCCGAAGATCAGCGGCAGCAGGTAGTGGTAGAGGTACATCACCCTTTCCACCTGCAGCATCGACACCATGTAGCCGAGGTAGAGCGCACTCATCAGCGCGATCCAGCCGAGCAGGCGGCGGTCGGTCGGGACCAGGCCGAACACGGCCCACGCAAGCAGCAGCGCGAAGGACAGCAGCATGCCCGCCAGCACCGGCAGCCAGACCAGCGGGTTGGTCACCAGGTAGGTGTAGTCCACCTTGGTCTGGCCATCGACATCGAGCTTGGCCCAGCGGTAGTTGATGGTCTTGCCGCCCAACGGCCAGTGCAGGGCCGGGCTGCCGTTCTCGCCGGGCTTGCAGGCATCGAAGCGCGGAACGCCGTCGGAGTACTCGGCGATATAGCGCAGGTGGTCGCGCAGGCCAAGCATGAAGGTCGACGGCGCAGCGGAGCGACCCTGCTGGAGCGCGGCGATGTACTCCGGCGAGGCCTTGTAGGTGCGGCCTTCGATGACCGTCGGTGAAAGCGCGATCTGCAGCCAGAAGACGCCGAAGAACACTGCGCCTACGCCGACGATGGTGGTCGAGCCCGTGCTCACCGAGCGACGCGCGGCATGCAGCAGGCTCAGGCTGCCGCGCTGGCGCCACAGCTCCAGACCGAGCAGCACCGGCAGCAGCAGCAGCAGCGGCGCGGCATTGAGCTTGACCGCCAGCGCCAAGCCGATGCTGGCGCCCAGCAGCAGATAGTGATGCAGGCGGATCGCAGTGTCGGTGCGGACGCTGCGTGCGAACAGCCACAGCGCGAGCAGCACGAAGGGCAGCTGCACGCCTTCGAGCATGGCCGCACGCCCGTGCGTGACCCAGGCGTTGTCCAGCGGCAGCAGCAGGGCGAAGCACACGGCCACGGCCCGGCTGCGGGTCGCCTCGAACAGCAGCAGATAGAGCAGGGGCGCAGACAGGATCAGGCCCAGTACCGAGGCCAGCCGCACGCCCCTGAAGCTGTAGCCCGGCGGCAGCTGCGCCTGGCTGACGTGGTCGGTGTGCAGCAGTGCGGTGGTCTCGCGTCCGGCGTTGTCGCCGACCGCATACTCGCCCAGCGCGATCAACATCTTGCCGAGCGGCGGGTGGTTCTCCATGTACATCACCCCGGCCAGCTGCTTGTGGGCCGAGGCGACGTGATAGTTCTCGTCCCAGAACAGTGACTCGGGCTGCCAGTAGCGGGTGCCGAAGGTCAGAGTGGCGGTCAGGCAGACCAGCAGCAGAGCGAAAGCGTGCCAGGCCTTGTGATTCAGCGCCGCGCGCAGTGATTGCGCCAGCCCGGCACCGTTCAAGTTCCGCATGACTGTCCCTCCCAACCGGATGCCATAAGAATCGCACATGTTGCAGTGCACGTTGACACCGGTGGCATCACTGCAGAGGATCGCTGCCACATCGCCGCGGGAGGGTGCGCTTCGCACCGGCGATGCAGATGAACCGCGCGTGTTTCCGCGCGCTCGGCAGGCCTGACGCCTGCCGTCCCCGAGACCCCATCCATGCAGGTGGGGTCGCGTCCATCGCTCGGCGGCTGCGTCCCAAGGTCGGTGCCACATCGACTCCGCACGCCGCGACACCGACCGGCCCCGGGCGCGCCATGACGCGACGCCGTGGGGGCGGACTCATGGCGAGGCCGGGGTGGCCTTGCCCTCATCCGGGGCGACTGAACACGAACGGTTCGCCGCTCGCCCCCATGCGGAGAGAGTGCGATGCGGTTTCAATGGACTCACCCGAGCCGCCTGGCGACGCTGTGCGCGACTGCGGCCCTGCTGCCTGCGCTGGCCTTTGCCCAGGCCAATCTTCCTTTCGTCGAGGATTTCGATGCCGCCACCACGGCCTCGCTGACCACGCCGGACTACCGCGCCCTGCCCGGCATCGAGCCGCCACTGCAGATGTTCCATCGCCTGGCAGGCACCGCGGCGGTGGTGGACGGTGCGGTGGCGCTGACCGGGGCGCGCCTGAGCGTTGGCAACACCACGCCAACGGTCACCACCGCCCCCGGCAGCGGATTCACCGGCATCTTCGGCCTGGGTTCGACCTGGACCGTCTCGATGTGTGTGCGTTCGGCGATGCTGGCCGATCCGCTGGTCGACAAGAAGTTCCAGGTCTATGTCGACAACAACAGCACGGGCCAGGCCAACTCGCCGCACGGCGGCGCCTCGCGCCTGCTCAATCTCGATGTCTCGACGCTGCAGCCGAACAGCGTGGTCAGCGTCAGTTCGTCCCTGGGGTCAGCCAACTCCTTCGTCGCCCTGCGCACCGAGAGCGGCGCCACCGTGGTGGTCGACAACCTGACCATCAGTCTGGGCGACGCGCAGTCGGCGACCCTGGCGACCTGCGCCGGCGCATCGAGCAGTTCCAGCAGTTCCAGTGAGTCGAGCAGCTCCAGCAGTTCGAGCGAGTCGAGCAGCTCCAGCAGCTCCAGCGAATCAAGTTCTTCCAGCTCCAGCGAATCCAGCAGTTCGAGCAGCTCCAGCGAGTCGAGCTCGTCCAGCTCGTCAAGCTCCAGCGCACCGGGTGATGGGCTGTTCGCCGAGGACTTCGACCTCGCCAGCACCAGCACCTTGCTGACTGCGGCCTACCGCAGCCTGCCGGATACGCCTGCCACTCCGATGTTCGTCAGCAGTGCCACCTCGCGCACCCGCGTGGTGGACGGTGCGCTCGGCATCGAGGGCCTGGTATTCGGCATCGGCAACCGCCAGCCCTTCACCGCCACCACCGGCACCGATACCAGCACCAACGGCATCTTCGACCTGAGCCAGACCTACACGGTTTCGTTCTGCTATGTCGGGCGCCGCGGTTCCGACGGCACGAAGCGCCTGCAGGTGCAGGTGGACAACAACACCAGCGGTGCTGCGAACTCCATCCACGGCACCGCCTCGCGCATCTTCAATCAGGCGCTGGCCGAGCTGGTGCCGAACACCGTCTACAGCGTGAGCTCGCAGGTCGGCACCGCGACCTCGTTCTTCGTGCTGCGCGTGGAGAGCGGCGAAGAGGCCATCGTAGACAACGTCCGGCTGGATCGCGGCAGCGTCGGTTCGGCGACCTGCCCGCCGCCTTCGAGTTCATCGAGCTCTTCATCAAGCTCGTCCTCCAGCAGCTCGTCGAGCTCAAGCAGCAGTTCGAGCACGAGCAGCTCCTCGTCGACGCCTCCGACGCCGGGCACGCTCACCTGCCCGCAGGCCAACACGGTGCAGGGCTTTGCTTCGCTGGGCAATGGCACCACCGGCGGTGCCGGCGGTCGGCAGGAGATTGTCAGCAGCGGCACCGAGCTGGTCGCAGCCCTGGCCGGCCAGGTCAACAACCCGCAGCCGCTGACGATCTTCGTCAATGGGGTGATCACACCGGCCAACAGCGGCGGGGTCAGCAAGTTCGATGTCAAGGACATGAACAATGTCTCGATCATCGGCCTGCCCGGGGCGCTGTTCGACGGCATCGGCATCAAGATCTGGCGCGCCAACAACATCATCGTGCGCAACATCACCATGCGTTTCGTCAACATCGGCGACAAGGACCAGATCAGCCTCGAAGGCCCGGCCAGCAACATCTGGATTGACCACAACGAGTTCTACAACTCGCTGGACGTCGACATCGACTTCTACGACGAGCTGGTCAGCGGCAAGGGCAGCGTCTCCAACGTGACCCTGAGCTACAACTACCTGCACGACAGCTGGAAGACCTCGCTCTGGGGCTCCAGCGATACCGATGGCTTCAACCGCACGATCAGCTTCATCGCCAACCGCTGGGAGAACGTCAACTCGCGGCTGCCGCTGTTCCGCTTCGGCGAAGGCCATGTGCTCAACAACTACTACCGGAATGTGCGCGCCTCGGGCATCAACTCGCGCATGGGCGCGCGCATCCGCATCGACGGCAACCACTTCGAGGATTCGCAGAACGTGGTGATCTCGCAGGACAGCCAGCAGATCGGCTTCTGGGACACCAATGGCGACAACCTGTTCGAGAACATCACCTGGACGCCGCTGCCCACCAACTGCAACAGCAATCCCTGCGCCTGGGGCAATACGCCGGGCACGGTGCAGAACGGCGGACAGATCGACTCGACGGTGAGCTACACGCCGCCGTATGCCTACACGGCGCTGCCGGTGGCCGAGGTCAAGCCGCATGTGCTGGCCAATACCGGTGTCGGCAGGGTCGACGCCTGCCTGGGCTTTCCGGGATCGTCCTCTTCAAGCTCCAGCAGCAGTTCCAGTTCCAGCTCCAGCAGCAGCTCGACGTCGAGCAGCAGCTCCAGTTCGTCCAGCTCCAGCGAGCCGCCGCCCCTGCCGGTCGCGGTCTTTGCCAGCGGCTTCGAGGCGGGCGAGGACACCCGCATCGATGCGGCCCTGCTGCCGGTGGGCGAGCCGATGCCGGTAAACATGGGTCAACGCAATTACTCGGCGCCGGTCGGCAACCTGCAGTACGTCGCTGTGCCGCCGGTGCCGGTACACCTTGATCACTACCAGAATCTGCCGGTGGATCCGACCGGCGGCGTGCTGGGCTTCGAGCGCCAGGCGGCACCCGCGCTGGGCTGGATGGGCTGGAGCGAGTACGGCCCGGTGCGCGTGACGGGCGGCTCGGCGGCCGCGCCCGAAGACGTCTACACCGTGCGCACCAAGGAAGAGCTGCTGTCGGCCCTGCAGCAGTCGGGCAACCGCCCGAAGATCATCCGCGTGCTCGGGGTGATCGATTTCCGTTTCACCAACGGCGTCTACGAGGAATACACGAGCCAGGCGGACCAGTCTTCCGGCGGTACCGTGGTGATTCCCTCCAATACCACGCTCGTGGGCATCAACGACGCGCAGGGCCGGCCGGCGCGATTCGCCGGCACGCAGATCTCGGTGGGCCGCGAGTTCGCGCCGCTGCATCCGTTCTCGCCCGCGAATCCCATCCCGCAGAGCAACTACCAGGCCTGGGTCAACGCGGGCCGCGACCCCGAGGAGTATCCGGGCTGGACCCGCAACGTGATCATTCGCAACCTCGAGATCGAAACGCCCTGGGACGTGAATCCGGGGTCGGCCGATGCCGAGTACGACGGCATCGTGCTGGCCTGGGCGCAGCAGGTCTGGATCGACCACGTCACCATCGGTCCGGGCCAGTACGACGGCGTCTACACCGCGACCCGCCGCGACGGCGCGCTCGATGTTGTGCGTGGCTCCAGCTACGTGACCATCAGCAACAGCCGCTTCCACTCCAGCGACAAGACCAATCTGATCGGCAACGCCGACAGCAGCCGACGCTGGAGCGATGCCGGTCGACTGAAGGTCAGCTTTGTTGGCAACCACTGGGAGTACAACCAGGGCCGCATGCCGCGGGTGCGCTACGGCCGCGTGCATGTCTACAACAACTTTTTCTCGGGCAGCATCGCCTCGGTGCCCAACCGCAAGTGGGGCAACGGCATCGCCGTGGCCTACGAGGGCGATGTGCTGGCGCAGGGCAACTTCTTCCACGTGCTGGGCCTGAAGATCAACGCCAGCAACGAGATCTGCGGCAAGCTCGTGCATCACCACGGTGCGGCGACCGGCTTCCGCGGCGAGAACCTGTGGTTCCAGAGTGACCACGTCAGCGCCGTGGTGCCGCTGCAGGTGGACGCCTATCTCGCTGGCTGCAGCGGCCTGCCTACCGGCAGCTGGCAGCCGCCCTACGCCTTCGAGGTGGAGACGGATCCGGTGAGTCTCGGCACGCGCATTCCGGCTGCAGCGGGGGCGGGTCGCCTGCAGTAACGCAACCGCGTCAGCCGGACGAACGAAAGGCGGGCCCTGCGGCCCGCCTTTTGCGTTGCACCAGAGTGCGTGCGTACTAAACGCGGCGCTTCAGACCGCCGCGCGAAGGCCAAAGCCCGCGTCGCCGCGCAGCGGCTGCGGGCGGTGCGGCAGCAGGTCGGGGCCCAGCAGGCGGCCGATGCGCGAGAACACTTCGTCGCGCGAAAAGGGCTTCTTCATGAAATCATCGGCGCCGATGCGCTGCAGGTAGAACTGCTCGGTGGCCTGCTCGTTGCCGCTGATCATGATGATCGGAATGCCGCGCGTGGCCTCGGAGCGGCGCAGGTGGCGCAGCGCCTCGAAGCCGCTCATGCCGGGCAGCACGATGTCAAGGAAGATCAGGTGCGGGCGCTCGGCCTCGGCGATCTCGATGCCGCGCTCGGCGTCGTAGGCTTCGCGCGTGGCGAAGCCGTTCTGCTGCAGCATCCGCCGCAGCACGGTGACGATCGTGGGGCTGTCGTCGATGATCAGGAAGCGCGTGTCAGGGCGGGCCTGCTGGCGCGGACGGACGCGGCGCTCGACGACCTTGTCCTCGTTGCCGAAAAGGCGCTTGAACAATCCGACTCCACTCATGACCCGACCCCATGAAACGCGACTGTGACGCGGATTGTCACAATTTGTGATTCAGTGACGCAAGGGGTCTGTGCGAGACAGTTTGTGACAAAGCCCCGCAAGTCTGGAAACTCGCGGGGCCGAAATGCGCGCTGGTTCGCGCTCAGCCTGGCCGCATTGCCACCACATCGGGGCTGAGCACCAGCCGCAGCGCATCAAGCCGCGGGCGGGCCTGTGGCAGGGCGGTCAGCAGCTCGGCGTGCTCGCGCTCCAGCGCTTCGACCTCTTCCGGTCGTACCGCCGGATTGATCCTGGCCAAGCGCTTCAGGCGCGCGAGTTCCGCGCCGAGCAGCTCTTCGGCCTGCCCCAGCGCGGTCTCGATCCGCTGCTCGGCCTGCGTCTTGGCCAGCTTCTCAGCCGCGCCCAGCATCGGCGGCAGCAGGGTGGTCAGCAGCTTGCGCTGGCGCGACAGATCGACCGGGCGATCGCCGCCGCCGCGCTGGGCGCGCGCACCGGGGATGTAGTCCATGCGCGGCTGCAGGCGGGTGTCGACCACCACGGTCAGCGGCAGCGGCGGCAGGAAACGGTCGACGTGCAGGTCGGCCTCGGCCACGCACTCCAGCACGTAGACGGCCTCCAGCAGCAGGCTGCGCGGCGGCAGGCTGTCGTCGACGAGCGCTGCGGCATTTCCGGTTTCCGACGACAACAGCAGCTCCTCGGCATTGAGCAGCATCGGATGGTCGGCGCGCAGGTAGAGCAGGTCGTCGCGAGCCAGGGCGCGAGCGCGCGAGAAGGTGGCCTGCCGTGCCCCGCCCTTCAGCTCCTCGAAGGCATCGAGGGTGACGTACTCGGGGTCGAGCAGGACGATCTCGTGGCCCTGCGGCTCGTTGTGGATGCCGAACTGCTCCAGCAGGCGCAGGGGGTAGTCCTCGATGGTGGCGGCGATGTCGTCGAGCTTCAGCGCCTGCAGCAGGCGGCCGTCGCCGGCGGCGCGCTGGCTGGACAGCTCCAGCAGGCGGTCGCGACCGCGATGCACCTTGTCGGACAGCTCGGCATGCACCGTGCGGGTTTCCGCGATCAGGGCCTCGACACCGTTGTCGCTGGGCGTCTCGAACAGGTTCAGCAGCTGGGGGCCGAAGCGGCGCAGCAGCTCGCGGCCATCGGCGCAGACCTGGCGGAAGGCGTCGAGGCCTTCGTCGTACCAGCGCAGCAGCAGGTCCTGCGGGCTGCCTTCGACGGCGCAGGCGTGGAGCTGCACGGCGCCCTTCTGACCGATGCGGTCGAGGCGGCCGATGCGCTGCTCCAGCATGTCGGGGTCCAGCGGCAGATCCCACAGGATCAGGTGCTGGGCGAACTGGAAGTTGCGGCCCTCGGCGCCGACTTCCGAGGCGATCAGCAGGCGCGCGCCTTCCGGATCGGCGAAGTAGGCGGCGGCGCGGTCGCGCTGCAGCAGGTTCATGTCCTCGTGGAAGCGCGCCACCGGCAGGCCGGAGCGAAGGCGCAGGGCTTCGTCCAGAGCCTGCACCTTCGAGCGCGAGCGGCACAGCAGCAGCACCTTGGCAGGCGCCAGGGATTCCAGCCGCTGCAGCAGCCACTCGAAGCGCGGATCGCGGGTGTAGTCGTGCTCGGGCTCGTGGTGGCCGTGGGCGCCGACATCGGCCAGGGCCTCGGCGCGCAGTCGACCGGGCAGGGCGGGGTCTTCGCCGCTGTCGGCGAGACGCTCGATATGCGGGATGCGCTCGGGAAAGCCGCCGACCGCGGCACGGCGATTGCGGATCATCACCCGGCCGGTGCCGTGGCGATCGATCAGGGCTTCAACCAGCTTCCACGCCGCGACCTCGTCGCCGGCTTCGATTTTCGGCAGCGCGGTCGCCAGGGTCTGGGGTTCGTCGTGGAAGAGCTGCTCCAGCAGCGCGCGGCCGGCGGCGTCGGGTGCGCGTGCTTCGAGCAGGGCTTCGGTAACCTGCGACAGGGCGAGATGCCGATCGGACTCGGCGATGAAAGCGTCGAGGTCGGCATAGCGCGCGGGGTCGAGCAGGCGCAGACGCGCGAAGTGGCCGCTGCGGCCCAGCTGCTCCGGGGTCGCCGTCAGCAGGATCACGCCTGCCGTGGCCTGGGCCAGGCGCTCGACCAGGCTGTACTCGCGGCTCGGCGCCTCCGGCGCCCAAGCGAGATGATGGGCTTCGTCGACCACCAGCAGGTCCCAGCCGGCGTCGAGCAGCTGCTGGGCGCGCTTCTTCGAGTGCGCCAGCCAGCCGACCGCGGCGATCACGCACTGCTCGTCCTCGAAGGGATTGCAGGTGGTGTCGACCTCGGTGATCGCTTCGCAGCGCTCCTCGTCGAACAGGGCGAAGCGCAGGTTGAAGCGACGCAGCAGCTCGACGAACCACTGGTGCACCAGGCTCTCGGGCGTCAGCACCAGCACGCGGCGGGCGCGGCCGGTGGCCAGCTGCTGGGCCAGGATCATGCCGGCCTCGATGGTCTTGCCGAGGCCGACTTCGTCGGCCAGCAGCAGACGCGGCGTGCGTCGCTCGGCGGCCAGCTCGGCCACCTTCAGCTGGTGCGGGATCAGGTCGATGCGCGCACCCAGCACGCCCCAGCCGGGATGACGCCGGGCCTCGGCGCGACGGCGCAGGGCTTCGCGGCGCAGCTCGAAGGCGGGGCTGCGGTCAACGCGGCCGGACAGCAGGCGCGCATCGGCCTGCGACACCGGCTGTTCGGGGTCGAGCAGGCCCTCGTGGATCTGCCTGTCGCCGACGCCGTAGAGATAGAGGCCATCGACGGTGTCGACGCTCTCGACCGTGTACTCGACGCCTTCGGCGCGCAGGCGGTCGCCGACGCGGAAGTCGGCGCGCGACAGCGGTGCGGTGTCCATCGCGTACTGGCGGACCACGCCGCTGCCGGTGAAGACGATCTGCACGCTGCGGCCAATAAGGCGCATCACCGTGCCCAGGCCGAGCTCGGGCTCGGCGGAGGACAGCCAGCGCTGTCCGGGGACAAAGGGAGGATTCATCCGCGCAATTCTACGCGTCAAGCCAAGGCCACCACAGTCGGGACAGGCCCGGCGTTCAGTGCCGTGCTTCACCGCCGGGCCGGGCTGTGCGATGCTCCGCGACCGCCCGGTGGGACCTGTCGTCCCAGGCGAGGGGCCAAAGGCTGCGCCATCCAGTGCGCGGCCGGCCCGCGACACGCGCGGCGCCCGATGGCAGGGGCCGCAGCCGTCCGATTCCGCCTCCGGCACGGTCCTACCGCGCCCGCGCCCCTCGACGGCCCTCACAAGAACAAACGACAAGGCCTTTCAGGAATCCCCGCATGTCCCCGATCACCGTCAATGCCCGCATCTCGCCGCGCGGCGGCCTCGATGTCCTCTCGCGCAGCGAGGTCAGCCGCCTGCGCGATGCCTCCAAGGGCGGTCTGCACGACTTGCTGCGCCGCTGCGCGCTGGCCGTGCTGACCTCCGGCAGCACCAGCGACGATCCGCGCGCCGCGCTGGAGCGCTACCCCGACTTCGAGATCGAAGTGCAGCAGCAGGACCGCGGCGTGCGTCTGGAGCTGCGCCACGCGCCGGCCCAGGCCTTCGTCGACGGCAAGATCATCGCCGGCGTCGCCGAGCTGCTGTTCGCCGTGGTCCGCGACATTGCCTATGTCTCCACCGAGATCAAGGAGTCCGGCGAGTTCGATCTTGAGAACAGTCAGGACATCACCAATGCGGTGTTCGAGATCCTGCGCAATGCGCGCGTGCTGAAGCCGAACGTCGAGCCCAACCTGGTGGTGTGCTGGGGCGGCCACTCGATCGCCCGCCACGAGTACGAGTACACCAAGCACGTCGGCTACGAGCTCGGCCTGCGCGACATCGACATCTGCACCGGCTGCGGTCCGGGCGCGATGAAGGGCCCGATGAAGGGCGCGGCGGTGGGGCATGCGAAGCAGCGCCGCTACCAGAACCGCTACATCGGCATCACCGAGCCCGGCATCATCGCCGCCGAGTCGCCGAACCCGATCGTCAACCACCTTGTGATCATGCCGGACATCGAGAAGCGCCTGGAGGCCTTCGTCCGCGTCGGCCACGGCATCATCGTGTTCCCGGGTGGCGTCGGCACCGCCGAGGAGATCCTCTACCTGCTCGGCATCCTGCTGCATCCCGACAACGCGCACCTGCCGTTCCCGCTGGTGTTCACCGGGCCCAAGGAGTCGGCGGCCTACTTCGAGCAGATCGACCATTTCCTGCGGCTCACCCTGGGTGATGCCGCCGCCGAGCGCTACAAGATCATCGTCGACGACCCGCGCGAAGTGGCGCGCTACATGGAGCGAGGCCTGGCGAAGGTGCGCGAGCACCGCCTCGACACCAAGGACGCGTTCTTCTTCAACTGGGCGCTGAAGATCCAGCCGGAATTCCAGCACCCGTTCGCGCCGACCCACGAGAACATGGCCAGCCTGAAGCTGCACCGCGACCAGCCCGTGCACGCGCTGGCCGCCGACCTGCGCCGCGCGTTCTCCGGCATCGTCGCCGGCAACGTCAAGGAAGAGGGCATGCGTGCCATCGAGGCCCACGGCCCCTACGTGATCGACGGCGAGCCCGAGATCATGCGTGCGCTGGACGCCCTGCTGCGCGCCTTCGTCGAGCAGCGGCGCATGAAGATGAGCGGGGACTACAAGCCCTGTTATCGGGTGGGTTGAGAGCCGGGAATTGGGAATGGGGAATCGGGAATCGAAGAGCCCGCAACGCTTCGATCCCGGTGACTCCAGAACGAGCAAGGGCGGCCATCAGGCCGCCCTTGCTCGTTGAGGGGCGTGGAATCAGAGGCTCGCCGCAACCCGCGTCAACGATTCCCGATTCCCGATTGCCGCCGCAATCAGTCGCCGCGGATGATCCCCGGTCCCTTGCCCGCGGTTTTCTCGTACACGCCCTTGCCGATCTTGCGGTACTGGGTGAAGCCGGCCTCGCCGATCTTCTTCTCCTTCAGCAGGTGGGCGCCGCCGATGGCCAGCGCGGGCGCGCCGATCTGCTGCTGTACGGGTGCGCCGCACTTCGGGCAGTGCGCCAGCGGTGGCTCGGACAGCTTTTGCAGCTGGTCGAAGCCTTCGCGGCAGTGCGCGCAGCCGGCCTCGCCGCTGGCGCGGTACTCGAAGATGGGCATGGCGGTCTCCGCAGATTCGATGGCCCGCAGGGTGGGGGCCGCGGTGGCGGCTGGCAAGCCGCTGGCCGGGCGGCAGGCACAAAAAACCCCGCTCGATGGCGGGGTTGATTGCTTCACGCGGGTGCGGATGGTCGGGGAGACAGGATTTGAACCTGCGACTTCTACGTCCCGAACGTAGCGCTCTACCAGGCTGAGCTACACCCCGATCTTGGCACCGCGTGAGAGCCGCGCATCATACGGGCCTCACGCGGCCTGCGCAAGATGGTCGTGAGGCGCGGGCACCAAACTGGTAGCCTGTGCCGCTTCCTGCGGGGCGATCGATGACCCGCTGCACCGCCATATGGAGCCTGCCTTGATCAAGCCCCGCACCGTGCCCGGCGTCCTGGAACTGCTGCCGCGCGACCAGATCGCCTTCCAGCGCATGCTGGACATCATCCGCGGCAACTACGAACGCTTCGGCTTCCTGCCGGTGGAAACGCCGGTGATGGAGCTGTCCGAAGTGCTGCTGACCAAGTCCGGCGGCGAGACCGAGCGGCAGGTCTATTTCGTGCAAAGCACCGGCGCGCTGGAGAAGGCCGAGGCCGGCCAGCTGCCCGAACAGGCGCTGCGCTTTGATCTCACCGTGCCGTTGGCGCGCTACGTCGCCGAGCACGAACACGAGCTGCACTTTCCCTTCCGCCGCTACCAGATCCAGCGCGTCTATCGCGGCGAGCGCGCCCAGCGCGGCCGCTTCCGCGAGTTCTACCAGTGCGACATCGACGTGATCGGCAAGGATGCGCTGTCGGTGCGCTTCGATGCCGAGCTGCCGGCGGTCATCCATTCGGTCTTCAGCGATCTCGCGATCGGTGCGTTCACCATCCAGATCAACAACCGCAAGCTGATGCGCGGCTTCTTCGAAGGCCTCGGCGTCGCCGACCCCGAGCGGCAGGGCGCGGTGCTGCGCGAGGTCGACAAGCTCGACAAGCGCGGGCCGGACTACGTGCGCGAGACGCTGACCGGCGAGGGCTTCGGGCTTGCGGCCGATGCGGTCGAGAAGATCCTCGACTTCGTTGGCATCCGCTCGGCCGGCCACGCCGATGCGCTGGCCCAGCTTGATTGCCTGGGTCAAGGCAGCGAGACCTTCAACCAGGGCATCGCCGAGCTGCGTGAAGTGCTGGAGCTGGTGCGCGCCTTCGGCGTGCCCGAGGCCAACTACGCGATCAACCTGTCGATCGCCCGCGGCCTCGACTACTACACCGGCACCGTCTACGAGACCACGCTCAACGACTACCCGCAGATCGGCTCGATCTGCTCGGGCGGCCGCTACGAGAACCTGGCCGGGCAGTACACCAAGTCGCACCTGCCGGGCGTCGGCATCTCGATCGGCGCCTCCCGGCTGTTCTGGCAGCTGCGTGAGGCCGGGCTGATCGAATCGGCCGAGAGCAGCGTCGAGGTGCTGGTGGCGCAGATGGACGAGGTCCGCCTGTCAGAGTATCTGAAGCTCGCCTCGGAGCTGCGCCGGGCCGGCATCAATGCCGAGGTGCAGCTGGAGTCGCGCAAGGTCGCCAAGCAGTTCCAGTACGCCGACCGCGCCGGCATCCGCTTCGTCCTGCTGCTAGGCGAGGACGAGGCCGCGCGCGGCGTGGTCGCGGTCAAGGACATGCGCAAGCAGGAGCAGTTCGAGGTGCCGCGCGAGGATCTGGTGCGCGCCCTGCGCGTCGAGCTGGAGCAGGCCCGCGCCATGGCCGGCCGCGGCAGTCACGGCGGCTGACGTGCTTTCGTTTCGGTCGGAGCTGCCGGCTGGCGCGGCCCGGATCACGTCCAGAGTCGCGCCAGCAGGTCCACCACCTCGGTCGACAGCAGGACCGAGGCGGTGATCGTGCCGAGACCGAGCGCCCACGCCACCAGCTGCAGCAGGCCGTCACGTTCGACCAGCGCGAGCGCGTACAGCACCAGCAGCAGGCCAAAGGGGTAGTTGGTCAGCGGAATCGGCAGGGCCAGCAGTACGCCGAGCAGGACCAGCTGGGCGCCGGTGAACAGCGTGGCGCCGAGCCGAGTGGCGAGCCCGTTGAGGCGCGGTCGACACAGTCGCTCGATCCACCGCAGCACCCCGCCCATCTTGGCGTTGAAACCGTCGAGGCGCGTGCGCGGCACGGTCTTCTCGCGCCAGCGCTTGGGCAGCCAGGGCTGACGCCGGGCGAACAGCATCTGCAGCCCCAGGATCGACACCAGCGGGCCGCTGATCGCACCAACGGCGAAGGGCAGGGGCAGGAAGGCCGGCATGATCGCCAGCAGCAGTGCTGCGCCGAAGGCGCGTCGGCCGAAAGCCGCGAGGACGGCGTCCAGGCTGGGATCGAGCGGACCCGCGGCGAGCTCGCGCAGGATCTGGCTGGTGCTGGGGGCGCTGGAGGGCTGCATGGGGCGCGAGACTGGTGATGCGCCACTTTACCCGCCCTGAGCTGCAGGTTCGTGTGCCGCGCGTGTCCGCTGCGATCGCCTGCCGATGTGCCGCGTCTGAACGGCAAAGCGCTTGCCGCCGCCGGGCGTGCGGGCATGTTGTAACGTGGCGCATCGACGCAGGCCGCGTCGCCGACAACAAGACATCCGGCCCGAGGCGGGCCCCAAGGAGTGCAGATGTCGCTGGTAGCGGGAGGCCATACCCTGAAGAAATACGACGAGGACCTCGCGACCCTGCGCGACCTCGTCATCAAGATGGGCGCGGGCGTCGAGGAGCAGCTGCGCCTTGGCATGCGCGCCTTGGAGCAGCGCGACATGGAGTTGGCCGAGCGCGTGGTCGAAGGCGACCGCGAGATCGATCGCTATGAGCTGCGCGCCGACGAGGAGATCGCCCAGCTGATCGCCCTGCGCGCGCCGCTGGGCGTCGACTTGCGCACCATTCTCACGCTGTCGAAGACGGTCAACGATCTGGAGCGCATCGGTGACGAGTCAAAGAAGCTGGCAAAGATCGCCCAGCGCCTGATGGACGCCAGCGGCGACCGCGTCGAGGTGCCGATGGTGGCGGAGATCGGCGGCCTGTCGAAGATCTCGGCGAGCATGCTTCGCGGGGCCCTGGATGCGCTGGTGCGGCTGGATCTGCAGCAGGCCGAGCGCACCCGTCGCGACGACGATCGTCTCGACAAGGCCTACAAGGCCAGTGTCGGCCAGCTCACCCAGCTGATGTCGGAGAGCCCAGCGGCGGTCGCCGCGGGCGTGCAGGCACTGTTCGCGCTGAAGTCGCTGGAGCGCATCGGCGACCACGCCAAGAACATCGCCGGCTATGTGTTCTACCTGGTCGAGGGCCGCGACGTGCGCCACCCGAAAGCGCGGATGGCGGGCAACGCTCCCGGCGCCTGAGCGCGCGCGGCATGCAGGCCGCGCGCACGGTTGCTCAGAGCTCTCAGAACAGATCGCCACCCGCCGACAAGGCGCGCTCCATGCGATCGCCGAGCCCGCCGATCTCGAGAATCAGGCGATCGAGCTCGGCGGCGGTGAGCCCCTGCAGCGGCCGGTTTTCGCAGAGCTGCAGGTAGGTCAGGCCGTCGAGCTCCGAGATCGCCAGATAGCCGACCCGCTGCTCCCAGTTGAAGGCCAGCGCGCGCTTGCAGTCGAGCCCGGTGGTCGGCGCCAGCGCGGTGCTGATGCGCAGGAACTTGCGGCCATCCTCGTCCTCCAGTTCGGTGAGGAACAGGCCCTGGTGGCGCGCGCCATTGTTCAGGGTCAGCTCGATACCGATCAGGTAAGGCTCGCTGCGGGACACGGTGTAGTGGGGCGCGACGTGGGCGCGTACCTGTTCGAAGTTCTGCATGGCGGTGAGGTCAGCCGGAAAGATGATGGCCGTATGCTACCAGCCCCGTCACCGCCCTCGGACCCGGTGCAGCGCATGGCTCGATCACAAGCGGCAGGACCTGGGTCGGACAGCGATGTGCCGCGCGAGCGCAGCAAGGCCATCCTCGCCGCGGTGGCCGCGATTCCTGCGGGCGAAGTTCGTTCCTATGCCGAGGTGGCGCGCGCTGCCGGCTGGCCTCGGCATGCACGACTGGTCGCCAGGGTGTTGGCCAGTACCGAGCAGGACCTGCCCTGGCACCGTGTGCTGCGGGCAGATGGGCGCATTGCGTTCCCGATGGGATCCGGCGCCTGGCATGAGCAGTGCGAGCGCCTGCGCGCCGAGGGCGTGGTGCTCGTCCACGGGCGCGTGTGCGTCGGACGCGCGGAGGCTGTGGCGCGTGCGGACGCTGACGGCAGTCTCGACGCCCTGCTCTGGGGACGTGACTGAGTCAGGCCCGGGCGGGAGCGCCGTGCGTTCCACACATCCCGGGTCTCAATCCGTCCGCTTGCCGGCGGGCGCGTCGCGCAGGAGCGAGCTTGGTGACAGCAGTTCCGGAGGAAGCGCCGACAGCACTCCGGCGACCTTGCGCAGGAACTCGGCGTGCGCAGAGGACTTGCGCCACACCAGAGCGATCTGACGGGTCGGGCTGGAGTCGGTGAAGCGCAGCAGCTTCAGGCTCTCGGAGCGTGGCACCGGTGGCTGCACGGCCAGCAGGGGCAGCAGGGTCACGCCGACGCCGGCGGCGACCATCTGCCGCAGGGTTTCGAGGCTGGTGGCGCGGAAGCCGTCCTTCTCGCTCGCGCCCGCCAAGTGGCAGACGTCCAGCGCCTGGTCGCGCAGGCAGTGGCCCTCGTCCAACAGCAGCACACGCTGATCCGCGATGTCGTGCAGGCCCAGCCGGCTGCGGCCGGCCAAGGCGTGCTCGGCCGGTACGGCCAGCACGAAGGGTTCTTCGAACAGCAGTTCGGCGTGCAGCTGATCCTCGTGCAGGGGCAGGGCCAGCACGGCCGCATCAATGCGCCCTTCCTGCAGCAGCTGCAGCAGGATCTCGGTCTTTTCTTCGGTGAGCAGCAGCTCCATCCGCGGAAAGCGCTCGCGCAGCCGGGGGACGACATGCGGCAGCAGATAGGGCCCCAGCGTCGGGAAGATCCCAAGCTTCAGGCTGCCGGCCTCCGGGTCCAGGCTGCGCCGAGCGATCGCCCGGATCTGCTCGATTTCGTTGAGGACGACCCGCGCGCGCTGGGCGATCTCGGCCCCCGCCTCGGTCAGCATCACCTTGCGCGGCGCCCGCTCGACCAGGGTCACGCCGAGTTCGTCCTCGATCTTCTTGATCTGGGTCGACAGGGTGGGCTGGCTGACGAAGCAGGCTTCGGCCGCGCGGCCGAAGTGGCGGAGTTCGGCGAGGGCCACCAGGTAGCGGAGGTCGCGGAGGTTCATGGCGCGGCTCGTGGGCGAGGGAGTATTTCGATAGTATCAACTGATCCAATGCGCGAAGTGCATTGATCGAGTGAATTATGGAGCCTGTCCCGCGTCCGCAAACAGCAAGGCCCGCCGTTTGGGGCGGGCCTTGCCGGATGCAGCCGCGGATCTCAGCGCGCCGCGTTGCTGTTCATCACCGAGTTGCGCGAGGCGTCCTGATACTGCGCCGGGTCGCGCATGCCGGCGGTGTGGCATTGGCCCGTCACGTGCCCGCGGTTGATGCCGCCCGGCAGCTGGGCATAGGTGCGCTCGACCGTGCCGTCCTCGGGGTCGCTGAGCACCAGGTCCGATGCGAAATTGCAGTAGTCGTTGGTGTACCAGTTGGTCGTGCGGAAAGCGGTGCTGTAGTAATTGACCTTGCCGCGCGCCCAGGTCGGCACGCCGGCCAGCCAGCTGGCCGCACCGCTGTAGGTCAGGTTGCTGTTGGTGCCGCAGCCGACCCCGAAGATTCCACCCAGCGCGGCCAGCACGCCGGCCAGGTTGGTGCCCTGGTAGGGCGTGCCGACCGACTGGATGAGGCGGGCACCGGTGGCATTGTCGAGCCCGCTCCAGTAGTAGGCATACAGATGCAGCGAGGCCGCGCCGCCCTGGCTGTGGGCCACGGTGCCGAACGAGTTCCAGCTGGATCCGAAAGTCCGGAGGCGCTGGGCGAACTGGTCGTGAGTGCGGTTCTGGTTGGCATCCAGGAAGGTCGAGGCATTGCTGAACTGGCTGGCCGGCCAGACCCCGCCCGAGCAGTAGCCGTGCACCAGGATCAGCCGGCTGCCCACCGCCTTCGAGGACAGTTCCGCCGGACGCGGGCCCTGGGTCATCAGCTCGTCGATCTCGAGATCGGCGGCAGCGTACTTCTGCGCCGAGACCGTCATGCCGAGCGGCATGCGCTCGGCTCTTGCCACGGCGACGAAATGATCGGGATCCTCGACGCGGAGGTTGCGCAGCTCGAACGGCCCCTGGGCACCGGCCTTGGCGACCCAGCGCTCGTCGAAGCCGAGTTCGATGGCACCACCGCTGACCTCCACCATGCCGCCCACCCAGGCGATCGGCAGCTCGGCGCCCTTGGCGTCGCGCCCCCAGACTTCGCCGACGGCCCGGTAGTGGCCGCCCTTCTTGGCCGCGGTGGCGGGCACCTGCAGCTGCAGCCGGCCCGGCCCACCGCTCTTGGCCATCACCGCCTGCGCCTGCCGGCCCAGACTCAGCTGGGCATCGACCACGGGAATGACGTGTTCGGCGGTACGGATCAGCTCGACGCCAGCGGCATTGCGCCCCTTGACCAGCACCTGCGCATTCAGCAAACCGGGCTCGCCGGCGGCGAAGGCGCCGCCGTACAGGCCGTCGCCCGCCTCGCCGTCGGCGTGCAGGCCGTCATCGAACATCGCGATCTTCTCGATGGAGCCATCGGCGCGGGTGACCTGGATCCAGGCTTCGTCGACCTGTCCGGCCTCGGGCCCCAGGACCACGCCCGACTTCGACTCGGCGCTGAGCTGCGCCGTCAGGCCGATGCTGCCGCCGGCGTGGAAGTCCAGGTGCGTGGGATGTGAGCTCAGTTCGGTGCCGGCATCGCCCTCGATCAGCAGGAAGCCGCGGCGCGGGGCTTCGGCCGGCGCCGAGACCTCGAGCGACCAGCCGCCTTTCTGCAGGCGGCCGAACTGGTACAGCTCGGAGACGTGGCGCTCGCCTTCCAGGCCGAACTCGCCCGGCGCCACCTTGGCCGCGAGATCGCGCGCCTTGTAGAGCTGGCCGGAGGGTCCGCGCAGTCCGAGCTCCCAGCCGTGCGCGTCGCCAGCGAGCAGCAGCACCTGCAGCTCAGCGCGCTCGACGGGAACCTGCATGCGCCAGCTCTGGCGGCCGGACTTGTCGGCCACGAGATCGACCGGGATCAGCGCCGACTTCGAATGGATGGCACCTTCCGCGGGCGAGGGCGCGCGCATCTGCGCCATCTCCGAGGCCGGGCCGGCCAGCTGCTTGTACATCGAGGCGTGGACGGGTGACGCCAGCGCGGCGCACGCAAACAAGGAGGCGCTGCAGAGCGCCAGAGGCTTCAACTTCATTGGTTCCCTCCCCAGGGAATGAGTCCATCGGCAGCAGGATGGCTGCGACGGTGCCGGCGTCCCGAGGGCAGCAGCTCGATCGGCTGCGGTTCTCCTCCCCTACGCCAGCGCATGGAGGCTAGGCCGAAACGCCGGCTGAACGCATTCTGCGCTGCAGCGAAGCCCGATCGTGTCGGCTCGACACAGGCCGCGCGCTACACTGCGCGGATGGACATCCTGCTCGCCAACCCCCGCGGTTTCTGCGCCGGCGTCGACCGCGCCATCGAAATCGTCAAGCGTGCGCTGGAACTCTTCGGCGCCCCCATCTACGTCCGCCATGAAGTGGTGCACAACCGCTACGTCGTGGAAGACCTGCGCGCGCGTGGCGCCGTCTTCGTCGAAGAGCTGGACCAGGTGCCGGATGGTGCGACGGTGATCTTCAGCGCCCATGGGGTGTCGCAGGCCGTGCGCGGCGAGGCGGCGCGGCGCGGCCTGAAGGTGTTCGATGCGACCTGTCCGCTGGTCACCAAGGTGCATATGGAAGTGGCCCAGCACTGCCGCGCCGGGCGCGACGTGGTGCTGATCGGCCATGCCGGCCATCCCGAGGTCGAGGGCACGATGGGCCAGTGGAACGCCGAGAGCGCCGGCGGCCGCATCTATCTCGTCGAGGACGTGGGCGACGTCCCCCGGCTCGACGTGGGGCAGCCCGAGAACCTGGCCTATACGACCCAGACGACACTGTCGGTGGATGACACCCGCGGCATCATCGAGGCCCTGCGCGAGCGCTTCCCGGCCATCGTCGGGCCGCGCAAGGACGATATCTGCTACGCCACCCAGAACCGTCAGGACGCGGTGCGCCGCCTGGCGGAAACCTGCGATCTGCTGCTGGTGGTGGGCTCGGTCAACAGCTCGAACTCGAACCGCCTGCGTGAACTGGCCGAAAAGCAGGGCGTGCCGGCCTACCTGATCGACGGCGCCGAACACATCGACCCCGCCTGGCTTGCGGGGCGTCAGCGCATCGGCCTGACCGCCGGAGCCTCGGCACCCGAACTGCTGGTACAGGGGGTGGTCGATCGCCTGCGCGAGCTCGGCGCCAGCGGCGTCCGCCAGTTGGAAGGTGAGCCCGAAAACGTGATCTTCGCCCTGCCCAAGGAGCTCCGCATCACCCTGGTCGCCTGAGCACGATCCGCGCCCTGCGTTGACCCGGTGCGTGGACCTGCCTAAACTTCGCGGCTCTTCGCCGGAATAGCTCAGTTGGTAGAGCGGCGCATTCGTAATGCGTAGGTCGCAGGTTCGACTCCTGTTTCCGGCACCACCGCATAAACCGCTGCCACCCGCAGTGACCGCCTAAAGCCCGCAACGCCTTGTGCTTGCGGGCTTTTTGCTGTCTGGCCCTCGGGTCTTATCCGCCACAGTCCGCCCCGAAACCGCTAGGCTCTACGTCAGCGATTACGTCACCCGGGGGCGGTGTGGCTACATTTCGGAAGCGCGGCCGGCGCTGGTACGTCGAGGTCTACGTCGACGGCAAGCGGCGGGGCAAGAGTGTCGACACGAAGGGCGAGGGCGCGGCCTGGGCGCTGCGGATGGAAGCCGAGCTGCGGCAAGCCGACGGCCCGCCGCGGCTGCTGCTAGGGGAAGCATGCGCGCGCTACCGCGAGCAGGTGGTGCCGCAGCAAAAGGGCGCGAAGTGGGAGCGGATCCGGCTGCTGGCGTTCGAGCGCGATGCGATCGCCGGCGTGGCTCTGGCTGACCTGACCACGGCGCGGCTGGCCGAGTGGCGCGATGCGCGGCTGCGCGAGGTGTCACCGGGCACGGTCAAACGCGAGCTGGTGCTGCTGGGCTGCGTGCTCGAGGCCTGCCGGCTGGATTGGGGGCTGCTGTCGGTCAACCCGCTGCGCGACCTGCGCAAACCCAAGGCGCCGCCGGCCAGGCGCAACCGGATCAGCGCCGCAGCGGTGGATGCGATGGTCGAGGCGCTGGGCTACGTGCGCGGGGCGCGGCCGGTCACGCTGTCGCAGCGGGTGGCGATGTGCTTCCTGCTGTGCCTGGAGTCAGCCATGCGCTCCGGCGAGGTGTTGGGCCTGACCTGGGCGGACGTGCGCGCGCGATCTGTGCGGCTGCCGGCGACGAAGAACGGCGATGCGCGCGAGGTGCCGCTATCGACGGCGGCACGGGCGCTGCTGGATCTGCTGGGGCCGGGTGAGGCCGGCGAGCTGGTCGCGGGAGTCTCTGCCGCCAGCCGCGATGCGTTGTGGCGCAAGGCCAAGAGCCGGGCGGCGTCGGATGCGGAGAAGCGCGGCGATGCCGGGCTGGCGCGCGAGCTGTCCGCGCTGCGGTTCCACGACAGCCGGGCCGAGGCGATCTTTCGGTTGTCGAAGCGGCTGGATGTACTGGAACTGGCACGGATGGTGGGCCACCGCGATCCGCGCAGCCTGATGCTGTACTACAACTCGACGGCGGATGAATTGGCGGCGAAGCTGGGTTAAGCCGTCGCCAGGCCGCAGCGATCCAGCCAGCGCGAATAGGGAAGGCCCACAAACTCCGCACGCAGAGCCTGCAATTCGGGATCGCCGAACTCTGACGAAAGCTCTAGCGGAGCGACGTCGACCACCGTCTGTTCGCTGTTGATGGGCGAGAAAGGCGCGCCATTCACTAGAGGCTGCAGCTGAGCCCCTGATATCTCAAGAATCTGGCCCCACTGGCTCATGCTGCTTCCTTCTGCGCGAGAGCATCGCGCTTGCGCACCCATTCCAGCACAGCTTCGCGGGTGTAGGTAAGTGGCCGGCGCGTGAGCGGCGCTGGGAACTTCGGCCGCCAGGTGTGCCGGCGCTCGAAGGTGCGCGTGCTGACACGCAGCAGCGCGCAGACTTCGGCGGCGGTGAGGATGATATGTTCCGTGCTCATCACCCTTGGCCGTGCTCGATCGACTCGAAGGGCTTCGGGCGCAGCGGCGCCGGCAGCTGGTCTTTCACCGACAGCAGCTTCATCGCCTCGATCTCGACGCGGACGGTGTCGGTGAAGGTCTTGGCCAGCTCGCTGACGGCGGCAGCGCGCTTGAGGTCGTCCGGCTTGATGTCCTCTTCTCCCAGGCGCTCGAGGGCGGCGACGATGTGGTTGCGGACGTCGACCATGGCGTTTTTCATCGGGTGGGCTCCAGCCGCTTGCGGCGGTTGTTGATCTTGCGGTTCAGGGCGCCGCGCAGTTGGACCAGGCTGCGCAGCTCGGGCGGGTAGTTCGTGTGGTAGCTGTTGCGGCGCATCAGCTCGGCGCGGGTGACCAGCTCGATCCGGTCGAGGGTGATCTCGGCCTCGGCGGTGGTGCGGTGGCCGGGCTTGAACACGACGGCGTGCCCTGCCGGCACCGGGCCGTGTGCGGCTTCCCACACCAGGCGGTGCACGGCCACCCAGCGGCGGGCTGGCACTAGGGCGGGGTCGTCGGTGACCTTGCGCTCGAGGTAGCCATCCTTCGTGATGCGGATGCTGCCGATGGGGAGGTAGTTGGCCGCTTCGTGCGCAGGGCGGCCGGGCTTGAATCGCGTCTCGACGCTGCGCCCGCCTGGCTCGAAGTTGATGCCTTTGTTCCAGGGCGTTTGCCCCGGGCGGAAGCGGCTGGCGGCGCCGACGATCTTGGCGCGCTCAGCTTCGCGTGCCCACCACGCGCGCGACTTGCTCAGGCCCAGCGCGGCGGCTTTGTTGTGCACGGCTGAGGTGCTGCAGCCGATCGCGCGCGCCACGTCCTGTGCGGCGTGGTCGGGGTACAGGTGACGCAGGGTGGCCACCGCGTCGGCGGTCCAGCGGAAGCGGAAGTGGTGCTGGGTGCCGTCAGCCATGGTTCTGGCCCTCGCCGCGCTGGGCGGCTCGCAGTCGCTCCGGCGGATCGAGCTCGCCGGGGGTGAACTCGAAATCATCCCCGTTTGAAAGTTGCTCCCAGCACTCGACGTGATAGCGGTTCCGGTAGGCCTCGCCTTCAAAGTACCCGGTCTGGTGGTAGTGCTTTTCGCCGGCTTCGATCATCTGCCAGCAGGCAACGCAGCGATGCTGTTTGCGCGCCTTGGGCGTGGTCGGGGCGCGGTGATGGTTGCTCACTCCGCACCTCCCTTCGCCTGGGCGGCTCGCTTGGCTGCCTTGCGGGCGCGCTTGGCTTCGGCCGCGGCCTTGCGTTCCTCGGCGCGGCGTTCGGATCGGTTTCGGCGGCCAGGCTCGACCCTGAGTTCCCGCGGCTCAGTGGGAAAAGAATTGCCCTGCATGGCTATGCCAGCGAGAGCGCCAAGGATCAGCATCGCTTGCGTGGACTTACGCACCGGCCACCCCCTCGCCCTTGCGGGCGGCGATGGCCTTGCCTGTTTCCGGGTCGCGCCCGGCCCAGCGGCACAGGTAGCACGCCACGGTGCTTCCGACACCGCACAGCTTCATGACTGAAGGAAAGAGCATGTCGCCCTTGCGTGGCGTGGTATTCGAGATCACCCGCCGCAGCAGCTCGGCGGCGGTGTAGCTGCGGCCTGGCTCCCACTCGATGACAGACGCAGCCCGCAGCGCCTCCACCTCGGCGCGGAGGCGGTCGTTTTCGTCGTGGGCTTTTTGCAGTTCTTCTTCTAGGCGCCCGGATTCGTCTTCTGCGTCTGCGCACTCTCGTGTGAGCAGCTTGTTGTCCGCCTCCAGCTCCGCAATCCGCGCGAGAAGCGGCGCCCGCGCTGCCTCGGCGCAGGCGTGGCCGTAGGTACGCAGCTCGCTCTGAGCTGGGACCGACCAGCCTTCGCAGGCAATCGGCAAAGGCGGGAGCGTGTAGTCACTCATAACCTGACTCCTTCGGAAACTCGGGGCGGGCGGAGAGCATGGCTTCCAAGTCCTCCAGCATCTTCCCGAAGTACCCAACATCGTAGGCATCGCCGTTCTCTTGCGCGTTGTGGCGTTTGGAGAAAATTGCGTCAGCAATGCGTTCCAGCTTTTCACGATCAACGGCTATGTAGCCATCCGGCACAGCCCGCGCCTTGGCCTCGGCGAGTTCGGCATAGGGATTGCGCGTAGTCGGGCGCTTTCCGTCTACATAGCTGTCCGTGATTTCCAGAATTGCCGGGTGATGCTGGATCACGCTAAGCGCTTCGACTGGAGTGGTGCGCGGATTAACTCCGTGATGATTCGCCCATCGCTCGACAAACTGCAGCGTGTTACGGGCATCGGCGAGTTCGCGGGTAAGGCGGTCGATTTCGGATTGGGCGTCCTCGGCCCAAACGTCGAGCATTGATCCAGTCCAGCCGCGTTCGTATCGAGCGAGAGTCACAGCCCCTCCCCCGCCGCCTTGAGGGCGGCAATAGCTTTCCTCTCTGCGGGGTAGTCCTTTCCGCAGCACTGCAAGGCGCAAACAGCATCCTTCAGCGCCTCCACAAGCGCGGCGACTTTCTTTCGCGCATCGCGCATGTCATCAGCGACGTGCGTGTGATCGTCCGCATCCAGCCACTGGATCGCGTTTGCGATCTGCCAATCCAGCCTCTTGATGCCGCTCTCCGCGCTCACGGCTTTGGCTCCAGGGCGGAGAGAAGGGCGTCGGCTTGCTTGCAGGCGTCACGCGCGATCCATTCGCTGACGGTCGATAGCCCGCTTGCCTGGGCAAGCGATCGGATGCGCTGGTATTCATACTCGCTGTGGATGCTGCTGACGATCCCCTGCATCGCCATAGCCGCGAACAGCTCGCGCTTGGTGAGGCCGGCGTGCTGGAAATACTGGCCAGAAAGTGCGCCGGCCGCGTCTGCTGTGAAACCTTGTACCGGGCTCGCCGGCATGTCTGCGTTCTTCATGGCTGTTCCCCGTATTGTTGGTCCGCTCAAAGCCCTAAAAGCTCGCGCGCCTGCTTGATCTTCTCGACAGTTGCAAAGTCTGGCTTTATGTATGTGTGCCGGACTTCGTTTGAAAAAGAAGACCATGCACTCTGTGCTTCTGACCACTCGGCGTAAGCAGCCTCTGAAAGGTAGGCTTGCCCTGGCGATGAATAGCCATTCCCGTCAATAGCAAGCCCATCAATCGCAGCGCGATAACGCCCGCCGTCAAGCTCAAGCCACTTCCTACCGATCTTCGTGATAGTCATATCTCTGCTCTGACCGTTGCCCCTCTGTAGAGCAACAAACAGTTTCTGACCGATTTTGTACATGCGATTTCTCCTGGTAGTGGTTGAGGGGGCGGGGCGCGACTCCCGCCGGTTGCGTCTGTCGCCTGTGGGTCGAAGCGAATCCAATCAACGCGCTCTCTTTCAGCCCTTCTCGCTGCGGGTCGCCCCCGCGTGCAACGCCCTCAGCTCTTGGCACTCGGGCCGGGCTTGATACCGGCTGTTCGCCCCTGCTGGGGCTTCGGATGCGCCGTTGCCTGACGGCCATCCGCTGCTATGGGCTGGCTGCCCGCGTGTCCATCCACGCCGCCGAGTGCCAAGATCTGAAAACGCTGCCTCTGGCCTGCGCCCTGACCCTGCAGGATTAGCGCCGGGATCGCCCAACGCGCCAAGGCGCAGGCCGGAGGGTGAAAGGGAGTAACGGAAATCCTTTTCCGTCTGACTCCCAGAAGGAGGTTTCTAGTCCTTTCCTCGTCATGACCCGGCCATCCGTAACCGGGGGCTCTTGCAAACGGGAGGGTGTCAGTCCCGTTTGAGCAAGGCCAACGGGATTGAATCAAATCCCCTTGGCCCTGCCGCCTAATCATTTAAAGCAAGCGAGTCCATTGACAATTGGCCACCCCTGTCGAATGACTGAATTGCAGCAACACACAATGCCGCAACCTTTACTAGCCGTTTTCGCGTTTCGGTGTTATTTCCGTACTCGCATTTTCTGAGTTGATCATCTATGAAATCAACAAAGTCGGCCATGCTGTGTTCGTCGTCATGATCGGGCCCGCCCCACTTGGCGTCTTGCGCTGCACGCTCCGCTTTGATCTCGTCGAGAATGTGTTGCATACCGCCTCCGTGTTTGGTTGGGTGCCCCGGTATCGTCGGGGCCACACGTCTAGCCGTCGCCGGAGCCGTAGCCGGAGCCGGAGCCGTCGCCGAAGCCGGAGCCGTAGCCGTCGCCGTAGCCGGAGCCGGAGCCGTAGCCGTCGCCGTAGCCGGAGCCGGAGCCGTCGCCGTAGCCGTAGCCGGAGCCGGAGCCGTAGCCGTCGCCGTAGCCGAAGCCGGAGCCGTAGCCGTAGCCGAAGCCGGAGCCGTAGCCGGAGCCGGAGCCGGAGCCGGAGCCGGAGCCGGAGCCGTAGCCTTTTTCAGCCGAACTCACTGTTTCCACACCGGCACCGACTCAATCGATGCGCGGGCCTCGGGCGTGGTGTCCAGGATTTCGATTACCTCGGTCAGAGTGACGCGAGAGACAGGCGTCGGGAATTTGCAACCGGTCGGCTTGCTCGTGCCCGTGACAGCAAGCTGGGAGAGACTGGCCGCGCCCTCCCAATACCAAATGCGGCGGGCGTCGGTGAGGACAATTTCTTTGCCGTCGCGGCTTTCGACGGTGCCCGCAAACACGCCTGCACTGTAGGTGCGGGCGATGACGTACTTTCCGATCATGCGCTATCTCCGTTGGATGGGTGCCGGCGCATCCCCGCCGGCTGGGACCACTGCCCGGACTATCGCGCCGGGCTGCGTGTGCCGCGCTCGGCTTCTTCCGCCTTGCGCATGTAGTAGTCGTGCCGCTCCTGCCGCTCCCGAGGCCCGCGGAACGGATCGCGCAGGGCGTGCTCTGCTGCGATCCGGTGGGCCTGCGCCATGAAGGCGTCGGGCATCTGCAGTTCCGGCTCAGAACGGAATGTCTGAGTCTTCATCGAAGTTCTCCGGCGGCGCCGACCGTTGCTGCGCGGGGGCTTGGCGGCGGGCGCGCTGCTGTTCCTGGCCCTCGCCACCTGCGCTGCCGAGCATCTGCAGCTCATTGGCGATGATGTCGGTGCTGTAGCGCTCGATGCCGTCCTTGTCGGTGTACTTGTCGGTGCGCAGGCTGCCCTCGACATAGACCTGCTTGCCCTTGCGCAGGTACTCCGCGGCGATCTCGGCCAGCCGGCCGAACATCTTCACGCGGTGCCATTCGGTGCGCTCCTGCTTCTGGCCGGTCTGCTTGTCGGTCCAGCTCTCGTTCGTCGCCAGCCGCATGCTCGTGATCGCCGAGCCGGATGTGGTGTATCGCGTCTCCGGATCAGCGCCGAGCGTGCCCACGATGATGACTCGGTTTACTCCGCGCGCCATTACTCGGCCGCCTTCTTGCCGACGATCTTGTCCGTCAGCTCTTGCGTTCCAGCCTCAAGATCGAACCAGTCCGCGGGCGAGGACATGCCATCGCGCAGCGAGGCGTAGACCTTCTTCAGTTGCACCACCTGCGCCGGCCGGATCGCTTCGATACGCGACTGGATGCGGCGCTCGATGTGATCCTTGCTGACGCCCAGCGGCTCGAATGCGGCGACCAGCTTCTTGAGGCCTTCGGGCGAGGTGTCGGCATTGGCCGTGAGGGTCTGCTCGCACTGGCGGACGGCCGCCTCGGTAACGTCGCCGGGGATCACGCCAAGGATGCAGGCGCGCAGGCGGCGGGCGCCCTGATTCGCGACCAGCTCATAGATGTCGCGCGGATCGGTCAGCTTGTACGCGCCCTTCTTCGTGTGGCGCTCGTGGGCGACCTGGAAAACCTTGACCTGCCGCGTGTTGGTCTCGATGTCCACGGCGAAGGCTTCGACGGTGCTTTCGCCGTTGCGCTGTTCGAGCTCGCGCACTCCGAACTGCATGTTGCCCCAGGCCTGCGCCATCGCCTCGGCCAGCCGGATGCTCGGGCCGGTGACATCGCTGCCGCCGCGGCTGTAGCTGTAGAGCGCGCCCTCGGCCAAGGTCGGCCGGGTGCAGGCGTTCATGATGCGGTCCATCGCGGCGACGGGATCGCGGGGGAAGCGCTTGGCGATGATCATCGCGGCCTGCACTTCGGCAATCTCGCGCTGCTGGCCCGCGTCTGCAGCAGCGTTGTGCGCCGCGCGTGCCGGCAGCTGCGAGGCGAACGGGTTGGGGCTGGTGGTGGTTGTGGCAATCGCGTTCATGCAGCGTCCTTGAGCGCCCAGGCGGGCAGGGATAGGGTGGAGACGACTGGCGCATAGCTCGGCCAGTTGTCGAACTGCAGACAGTCGTGCAGCAGGCCCATGTCGCGGGCGCGCAGCTCTTCGCCTCTGGCGATGGATTCGCCGTCAAGCTGGTACACCGCGACGGCGTATGGCGGTTCCTTCTCGACGGCGACGAACAGGAAGGCCGGGCGATATTGCCCAGCAGCTTCGGCGCCGGCTGCGTAGTGCGCGTGCTGCACGGCGTAGCGGTACTTGGCGACGCTGCGAGAGAAGCCCGTCGGGCTCGCGTCCTCCGTGGTCTTGAGGTCGCCAATGACGCCGATGTCAGGACGCCAGTAGTCCATGCGCGACTTGCACAGCAGGCCAGTCGCTGGATCAATCCAGACGGCAGTCGCCTCGGCCATGCCGCCGACGAACAGCGCGCCGGCAACTGGGTGCAGCATCACGGCGTCGCGGATCGCCTCGACCTTTGCCGCATCCTCTGCGCTGATCTCGATCTTGCCCGCGGCCTCGATTGCCCAGGCGTCCCAATACTCGATCGCTCGCAGGGTTTCGTCGCTGGGCTTCTTGGCGTTTCGCTGCGCTTCGGTGACGCGGCGGAAAGGGTGGCGCTGCTCGGCGATGTAGGTCCGGGCGAAAACTTCCGGCTCCAAGATGCGGGCATGCAGTGCGCGGCCGAAAGCAAGCGCCGGCGTCTCTGCGGACTCGGCACCGTCCACCCAGGCGCGATAGTGCGCCGGGGTCTTGGCGATGCGATCGAGCGCGCCCTTGCTCACCACGCCAAGCGTGCGCGCGTGATAGACCTCGTGCGGCATGCCGGGGTAGATCGCGCCGGGGGCGAAGTCGATCAAGCTGGGCGCGCGCTCGATCGGTGCAAGTTCGGTGGTCATGTGCTCTCCGTCAGTTCTTTCGACAGCTGGCGCAGCGCCAGCCCTTGCGCGCCTTCGCCGGCCGCGGTTGATTCGACTTGCAGCCCTCGCAGTAGCCCATGCCTGCGCGGTAGGGCTGCAGGTGCGGGCTGTGGCTGCGGGCGCGCTCGATTGCGACTTGCAGGGCAAGCGGTGTGTGTGGGGCGAGCTTCACTTGGCGCCCTTCATCGCGGGGTTCTTGTCGCGCATTGCTTGCTGCGCATCGAACTTCAGAGGCTCACGAATGTGGCGCTTGAAGTTGTAGATCTCCTCAAGCATCGACAGGTAGCCATCAAGCGTGCCCGCCTTGTGCACCATGTCAGGCCGCTTCTCCGCAGTTCCCAGGATGCGCGATTCATCGAAGTACGGGACATGACAGCAGGCCCACAGAGCGTTCAGCAGATAAACGTTCTTGGAGCCCTTTCGGATCTCGCAAAGCTGCTTGTAGATGCTCGCGACCCGGTTTGCGAGATCGGCACTGGTGATGCGGTAGGTGCCATCCGAGAAACGCGCTTGCACATTGCCGAAGGTGATGGTGCCCGCGAGCATCCCGAAGCCCGTTCCGATGGGAATTCCGTACTGCTCGCAGAACGCGATGCCAGTCCGATAGTCGGCCTTGCCCTGCGCAGCGAAGGACGCTGCGTAATCGCGCGGAGTCCAGCCAGCCTGCGCCTGATTGATCTCCGAGATCGAGACTTCCTGGTCTACGATCACGTAGAACACCTCAAGCCCGAACTCGCGAGCAAAGGTGAATCGGTGCTGGCCATCGATGATTACCAGCCGGCCGCCGACGTTCCTCACCATGAGCGGGAAGGCAGGCAGGAACCCATGCTTGCTCATCGATGCCTTGAGCCGGCTGTGCTGCGGCTTGAGCTTCAGCACGTCGATCGGGCGGTTTTCCTTGGCCAGCGAGAACTGCCGGTAGTCGCGGGTCTTGTGAAGCTTGGGCGTTGCGGCCTTGCTATTCATGTCATCTCCTACCGGTTGTCTTTGATCCACTGGATCACTGAGTCCATCGCCTCGCCGCGCAGCGCATCGTCCGGCGGGATTTCTTGCAGGTAGCTGATTGCCTTCATCGCAAGCGCGATGCCGACGCCGCGGGAAGTTGCAGGCATCGACCTCTCCGCGGCCGGCTGCGTGTGATTGATCTGCGGCATCTCGATTCCCTTGGGCGACTCTTCGCGCGCAGCCCGTGGTTTGCTGGTCGGCTGCTCGCGGCCCAGGGAGTCGGTGCGGGTGGCGGGCATAGAGACGTGTCCACTTGTAGACACGTCGCCTTTCAGCCTGCTGACGTACTGAAAAGCGCACCCAACCTGCGCGGCAATCTCCCGCTGCGACTTCTCCGGCCAGGTCTTGAGCGCCAGCAGCACAGCGTGTCGAACATCACCGCGGCTCGGGCGCTGTCCGTTGGCCTTGTTCGCGCCAATGGCGTACCAGAGCGCATCTGTCTTGGTGCCGGTGCGAACATCGGCGGCGAGGCTTGAGAGGCCAGCGGCGCGCGCGGCATGGACACGGTGGAACCCATCCGCAAGCCAGTTGTGAGAACCATCGTGAAACACCACGACAGGGGGGAAGTCGGCGCCATCGCGCATCGCCTGGGCGTACTCGCCAACGGTTTCCTCGTTGAGGCGTTCGCGCGACTGAGTTCCGCCGTCAATGCGGATGCGGTCAATTTCAAGACGCACGAATCAGCTCCCTCGGATCGGTCATCTGGTTGCTCGACAGCTCGTGCACAGCGCTCGGGGTGAAGGGCCATGTGCCGGGCTCGACTTGCTGCTCGATTGATGTCTGGCCATAGAGCGCCATCCATCGGTGCAGGCGCTGGCGGCGCGTCATCGGCGGAAGAGGCCGGCAGCCGCGCGCCGTGCGCTCGACGTAGCCGATGCGCTCCGGGCGCTTGGGCTGGTACAGCAGGGCCAGGGCGATGGCCGCCAGGGGGATGAGGGCGAGGGCGGTCATTCATCACCCCGCCAGCGGCGCCACTCGCGGTAGCCAGTCGTGGCGAAGAACGGCGCGAACGCCAGCAGAAGCCCAACGGCGATCCAGTCGGCGGCGGTCATGCGGCACCGCCCTGCGCCGTGTAGGCGCGCAGGCCGCGGTTCCCGGCTTGGATGGCGCGGCCAACGCTACCGCCCTCCTTGAGGGTGCGAACGAAAGCGAAGCGGCGAGCCTCCGCCTGTTGGCCAGCAAGCCCGTGGCGTGCGCAGCGATCAATGATCAGACCGTGCCCGGCGACGGCGCCTTCCCAGTTTCGAATGCGAATCACAGACATGCCATTGCCTCCGCGATCATGTGACAGGCGTAGCCCAAGGCCACGGACCAGATGAACAGGCCGCCCAGCGCGCCGAACAGCAGGCCGCGGGATGCTTCGATGTGGGTTTCGTCGGGGTCGGGGGTCATGGCCAGAACTCCAGGGCAAGAACGGCGATCCAGCAGGCGACGGAGAACAGCTGCAGGCCGATGGCCCAGCGGGCGATGCGGTCGATGTTCTGTTCGCGGGCGCGCAACTTCTCGGGGGTCATGCCACAGCCTCCTGCGCGCTCTGCCCGCCGAAGCTGACCTTCAGCGCCATCAGCGTCTTGGCCAGCGGGTCCGCCTGCTGGTAGCTGCGCAGGGACCGGACGCGGGCGAGCTCGCGGCGGCGCGCTGTCTCGGCGACGGCTTCCTGCAGTTCCTCGCGCAGCCGCAGCCAGCGCAGGTTCCGCTCGCACTCGACCTCGTTCCCGCACTTGATGCGCTCGCGCAGCAGGTCGGCGCCGATGCGGCACAGCGCGATGTTGATCTGCTGCGCTTGCTGGTCATGCCAGCTCGACCAGCTAGGGTCCATGCAGCTAGGAAGGCTGCGCAGTTCGAGGCGCAGGCGGTGGCGGCTGTAGCGCAGCGCGTGGGTCCAGTGGCGGCGCTTCATGCCGGCACCTGCACGCCGCGGATGGAGACCCATTCGAGGGCGAGGCGCTGCAGGTCTTCGGCGGGCGCGCTGCGCAGCACAGCGAGGGCCAGCTGGTCGCCGTTCGACTCAAGTCGGCCCATGTGCAAGCCCGCGGCCTCGGGGCTGCTGTAGGTCCCGGCAGGCGCTCCGGTGCGCACAAGCAGCATGGCCAGATCGTCGATCTGCGCGGCGTTCATGCCAGAACCTCGCACGACGGAGCCTCGGCAGCCTCGCGATTCCAGAACGCGGCCATAGACCGCCAAGCGTTCGCCGAATCAACCCACCACTGCCGATCTTCCGGCGTCGCCGCCAAGCTCGCATGGCTGTCCGACAGGCTCGCTTTCTTTGCGCAGGTTTCGGCGAGAGTCAGACACTCGTCGCGCGTCTTGGGGCGGCCCGGTGCGGCAACGCCTTCTTCGATGTTCATGCCGCCATCTCCCGGCGCCCCAGGATCTCGCCAAGTCGGGCCAGGCCCTTGGTGGTGATGCGCGCCTGTTCGACCACCTTGTCGGTGCCGTCCTGTCGCGCCACCACGCTGGTCTTGTGGATCATCAGTCCGGACTGAATGCGGTCCTGATAGGCGAGCCATACGCCGTGGCCAGGCCGACCGTAGATCCAGCGCTCGGTGATCAGCAGATTGCGCAGGTCGATTGGCCGGACCTGCAGAGTCTTGGCTGCGTCACGCATGCAGAGCGAGCCGTCAGCCGATGCGATCCGGTCAAGCGCAGCCACCTTGGGGGCCTGTTCGGCCAGCTGGTGCGACAGCTGCAATCGCTCGCGCTCGGCGTCCATCGCAATCTGGATCAAGTCGAGGCGAGAAAGGTTGGCCGGATCGACGCGCGGGGCCTTGGCCTGCCTCTCGCATTCGATGAAGTAGTCGCGGACCTCAAACCCGCGTTCGGTGCCCGACATCATCGCGATGTGCTTCGCGGCGTCGATGGTCAGGGCGTAGTCGGTGCGGTTGTGGCCGCCGCGTCCGCTTTGCTCCCCCTTCTGGGTGAGCAAACAGAAATCTCGACCCTCGCGCAGCCGGCCGCGCTCGATCTGCGCCTTCATCCAGCTTGTGAAGTCCTTGCCAACCTCAAGGAACCCGTGCAGCTCCCGAGCATCGACGGTCTGGACCGGCTCGGCGCCGATCTGGGTGCTGCTGATCGCAAGTGGCTGGTTGTGCATGCTGCCTCCCGTCGCCGGCTTCGGTGCCGGCGTGGGAGAAGATTAGCGACACGCTAAAGTCCTTGTCAATAGCGTTGCGCTAAATTTCTTAGCTTGGGGCTCGTGCCGCCCTGTGGCATCCTTGCTACCTAGCGCTACCGCACAATAATCAGGTGAACGCATGGGGGCTCATAGGCTGACCTGGATCTTCCTTGCGCTCGGCTTGGCTACAGCCGCTCGGGGGCAGGAAGGCTTTTGCGCGACGCAAGGCGGAACTCATCTGCCACGCCTCGATCGCGAGCAATGTCGCCTGTCGCTTGGAAGGTGGACACCAGACCCTTCGACGGCCGAAGGCCGCGTGCGCGTTTGCGTGTCGGGTGCCGGGACGCGCTTCGAAGGCATGCTTGAGCGCGACTGCTCTCGCCAAGGCTGGGAGATGCGAACCTTCGAACGCGCGCAGCTCTTGCAGCTTCCTGGCCCCGATGAGGTCGCATCCGCGAGGAAGCGTTGCGCCGACGGAGAGCTGCGAGCTGTCTGCGCGGAGGATGTTCGCGATGCGGCTGCGCACAACCCTCCGCAGCCAGTACAGGCAAAGCCTCGCGCCCCCGAAGATGCTCAGCTCGCAGCGGACGAGCGGAAGATGCGCGCTCGGTGCGAAGCAAAGTGGCCGGGCGACTTCAGGATGCAGCGATACTGCCTCGATCAGCAGCAAGAAGGCAGGCGTGAGGTGCGCAGATGGCTAGCACAGAACGAAGCCGGCGCAAGCAACGACCTGAAGGCTGCCGTCCTGCGCTGCCACATCAAGTGGCTGGACGACCAAGGCTATGACTGGCGCATGGTTGACTACTGCATGGACCAGCAGATAGATGCCTACCAAAGTATGCGCTAGCCACCCTGGCGATACACAAACTCGCCGATGATGTTCAGCAAGTGAGCCTCTTCGGGGCCGATGCGCTCATCGGGGAAGCGGCGCTTGTCGGGGTTGTCGCTTTCCAGCACCCAGGTGCCGTCGATCTCTCGGCGCAGGCGCTTGATCCGCAGGCCGTCCGGGTGCTCAATCAAGAAGATCTGGCCGCTGCGAGGGATTCGGCGCGAGCGGTTGAAGATGACGATATCGCCATCGACGATGAAGCTGGCCATGCTGTCGCCGTCAGCCCACACGGCTAGGCAGTCTTCGGGCTGCACGCGGTAGCGCTTGAACCACCCGGCCTCCTTCAGCAGTGGCGTGCGCATCTCCGCGTCGATGTTCAGCATGCCACCTCCGCAGCTGCCCATCGCATCCATGAACGCGATGTCGCGCGCCCCGTTCTCTGTGGTGCCCTCCTCGACCCGGTACCTGGCAGGGTTGGCGTCTTTGCCGATGTAGGCCGTCGCCTGCGCGCCCTCTGGGTGAGGCGCATCCATCCAGCCGCGCTGCAGCTGTAGCGCCTGCTCGATATATCTTGCCGCGCGGTCGCCGATGTTGCGAGGCTTGCCTGTCTTGGAATCCGGCGCGCGGTTGGCCCACTGGCTGACTTGGCTCGGCTCGCGCCGGATGCGCTCAGCAAACGCGCCCGTTCCCCCCGCGCGGCGGATCAGCTCCATCAGGTTCGCGTGGCGGATGTCAGCGACGATTTCCATGCCGATCATTCAATAGCGCGGCGCTACGGAGCGCCAGTAGCATGGCGCTTGCGCTGCGTTTAGCGTTTCGCTACATTGCGGCGCATGGACCTGAAGACCTTTATCGCAGACGAGAGCCGGCGCGCAGCGCTGGTCAGTGCCCTCGGCACGTCCGACGGCTACCTCTGGCAGCTGGCCAACGGCTGGCGCGGCCGCAGGCCTAGCGCTGAGTTCGCGCTTCGAATCGAAGCGGCAACTTTCGGGCAGGTCTCGCGCGCCGAGCTTCGCCCTGACCTTTGGGGCGCACAGCCGCACGAAGCCGGCGAAGTGACCGGCTACACGGTGCCTGTTCGTGCTGCCTGACCGTTCCCCCGGGCGCACCCCGGCACGCCGAGCCAAGGAGGCCGGCGTGCTGGGGCTGCGTTTTTCTGTTCTGGCGTCCATGGGTTGTCTTTTTGCCCTGCGGGCGTTGGTCAACGCAGGTCAATCCTCATGACCCAGATTGCGCTACCCCTGCCGGGCCAGCCCGTGCACATCGACATCGAAGAGATCGCGCGCCAGCCTTCGGGCGCTGCGTGCCTGTCGCTGGCGGCCAACAAAGCCGGCAAGCAGGACAAGTCCATCGCGGCTGACCTCGGCATTCAGGACGCGGTGTGGAGCCGCTGCAAGAGCGGGCAGAACAGCCTGAGTCCTGAGCAGATGGTCGCGCTGTGCAAGGTCACCGGGACACTTGCGCCGATCGCCTGGATGCTGCTGCAGCTTGGCTATGACCCGCGCACGCTGCAACGGATCGAGAGCGAAGTCGAGCGCGAGAACCGCGAGCTGAAGCTTGAGCTGCACAAGCTGCAGCGCGAATACGAGCTGAGAATGCAGGGCGCCCGTGACCTGCTGGGGCGTGCGGCATGAACCTGTCGCCCGCCCAGATCGAAGACGCCCGCGACTGGGCGAAGACGCGGCGCACGTTCGACACGGACGGCCTCGCCCGCGAGCTCGCCGAGAACGGCGTGGACGCCGGTGCGCGCAACTTGGCCGGGATGTTGATCGACAAGTGGATCAAGGCCGGCGAGGTCAAGACCGCAGGCGGGAGCCCCGCGCGCCGCGCCTACAGGTGGTTGCATGCAAACGCTGAGTGAGCGGCAGCTGGCGTTCCTGCTGCTGGTCACTTCCGGCCTGCAGGCGACAGACCTGCGCGCTTACCGCGACGCCAAGGAGGCCCGCAAGGATGGCCCCTGGCCGAACTTGATCAGCGGCGGCGAGGCTCGGGCTATGGCGTCGCATGACCGCTACTGCCTGTGCCGAAACGAAGTCCGGCGCGAGCTTCGTCGGAGGGCTGCGCTGTGATGTCCAAGAACAAGCCCAAGCCGACGCGCGCCGAGGCTGCGCACATCGAGCGCGTCAAGAGCCTGCCCTGCAGCGTCTGCAACGCCCCAGCCCCAAGCGAGGCGCACGAGCCGAATCAGGGCCAGTGGTTCACGAGCATCGCGCTCTGTAGCGATTGCCATCGCGGCAGCGTCAACGGCCTGCACGGCCAGCGCGTCATGTGGCGCATCCACAAGATGGACGAATGGGCCGCGCTGAACGTCACGATCGGGAGGCTGTTCGCATGATGGCCTCGCGATGCACAGCCTGTTTCAAGAAGGGCATCACGACAGTCGGCGCCGAGTTCGTCGCCATTGGCCTGCAGCTGTGCCAGTGGCACGCAGAGAGCATCGCGGACCAGGGCGAAACCCCGCCCCGCATGCGGATGCTGTACGGCCCCAGCCTCATGGACGGCAGCAAGGCATTCCGCGCCGCCTACGGCACCGACGCCGAGCTGCTGGCGCTGCAGGAACAGATGCTGCGGGGTGAGGCGTGAGCAAGCCGGATCCGAAGCAGATGCAGCAGATCAACGCCTGCGTGGCGCACATCGCGCGCCTCGACGCAGAGTCGGCCACGCAGCAACAGATGGAAGCAGCAGCCCGAGCCCTTGGGCTCGATCAACGGTGGCCGCCCGTGCAGCAGGAGCTGCTGGCAGCGGCTTGAGAGATCCGCCCCGGCTTCATCTGCGGGTAGCTCCCGCGGAGACAGCCCCAGCCCTCAGGGTTGCCGGGTAGCGGTTTTGAGAGGGTCAGAGGACGAACATGGCAGAGCAGAACGAACAGCTTGACCTTTGGCGCGAGGCGATGGGCCTGGAGGATGCCGCCCTCGAAAGCGCGACTCACATTGCCTACCAGGAGCAGGCAGCCGCGGACAAGGCACACAAGGCCTTGCAGCAGCGGATCGCCATGGATGGCATGGCCCGCTTGCACGGCTACGAGAAGGACTTCCTTCGCGTGCTGACGATCCACCTTCCCAAATTGAGCTTGCGCGTCTCGGTGCTTCGAGCGGCCATGTCGCTGCGGGAGCTGGGCCTTCAGGTCAACGGGCTGCACGGCGCGGGCACGGATTCGACGTCATGAGGGACTACGGCAAGGTCCACTGCACCTTCTGGTCCAGCCCGACCATTTCGAAGCTTTCGGACGAAGGGCGGATGCTCGCCCTGTACTTGCTGACGTGCCCTCACCTGACGATTGCAGGGGTCTTCCGGCTGCCTGACGGGTATGCTGCCGAAGACCTTGGATGGTCGCCTGAAAGGGTCTCGAAAGGGTTCGAGGAACTGTTAGCCAACGGTTTCGCAAACCGTTGCGGAACCACCAAATGGGTCTGGATATCGCGCCACCTGGAGTGGAACAAGCCTGAGAACCCCAATCAGTGGAAGTCGGCAGGCAAGACGGTCGCCCTGATCCCCGATGAAGTGTGCTGGAAGCGAGAGTTCATGCGGCTTTGGGCCGACCTTACCGGCGCCAAGCATGTCGAAGAATCGAACCCTTCCGAAACCCTTTCGCAACCAGTAGCAGTAACAGTAGCAGTAACAGAAACAGCAAAAGCTTCCTTCGTGCAGTCGTCCGACGTGCCGCCGGACGACCCGGCCGACGAAGCGACGACTCCAACGTCGATCCGCCAGCATGCCGAGCTTGCCGAAGCCACGACTGCGGCAATCGAGTCCTTCAACGCCTCCCGGCTGACCAAGCGCAACGGCGGACTGCTGGCAGCGGTTTCAGGCGTAGGCCTGGAGAAACGGCGGGCCCAGATCCGGCGCTGCCTAAAGGTCGCGAAGGAGATCGCGGAGCTGACCATGGGGCGCCCGCTGGCGGACGCGGAGTTCTGGACCGCGTACTGGCAGACCGTGGAGGACGATCCGTTCCACAGCGGCCGGCAGGGCGGCGGCGCAGGGCATGCGAACTGGCTGCCTGACTTTGAGTTCCTGACTCGGCCCGCAGTGATGCAGCGGCTGTATGACCGGGTGGCCGCATGAACGCCGCGCAAGCCGAGCGCCAAGTCCTGGCCGCGTGTGTGTCGTTCGCGTCGGCCTTGGTCAAGGTCCGTGATTGGCTGCAGCCGGCGCACTTCGCTGAGCCTGAGCTGCGCCGCTTGTACGCGCACGTCCTGAGCCTGCAGCCGGAGCAGATCGACCCGGTGACCGTAGGCGTCACCGCCGAGGACAACGGATGCGGCTGGACCGGCTCAGACGTCATCGAGCTGGCAGGCGAGCTGCTGTCGGCGGCCAATGTCGAGGCCTACGGCGAGATCGTCCTTGAGGCCGGCAAGCGCCGCGCCCTGGCATCCATCGCAGACGACATGGCGAGCAAGGCGCAGGGTCCGCACACCGCCGCCGAGGTCGCAGGCTGGGCCCAATCGCGCATCAGCGCCGTGTGCGCCTCTGAGGCCAAGGCAGGCCCGCGTGCGGCACGGCCGCTGCTTCGCGAGTGGATGACCGAGTTTCAGCGTCGCATGGCGTCAAGCGGGCGCATCACCGGCCTGCCCACGCCGTGGGATCGACTGAACGCGGTGACCGCCGGGCTTCAGGCAGGGCGCCTGTACGTCATCGCCGGCCGCCCAGGCATGGGGAAGTCAGTCATCGGCGAGAACCTTTCAACCCATGAGGCCCTGCGCGGGGGGCACCCGCTGGTGTTCTCGCTGGAAATGACCGGCGCGGAGTGGAAGGACCGCAGCGTCGCCCAGGTGGGCAGGGTGCCCGGCGACTTCCTGCGCTCACCGGCTTCTGGCTGGGAAGAAGAAGGCAGCGAGTACCACGCCCGCATCGGGCTCGCCGTCGAGCGGCTGCTGCAGACCAAGGTCGAACTGGACGACCAGCCCAGCCTGACCCTGCAGCAGATCGAGGCGCGCGCTGAGCGCGTCCACCTGCGCGACCCGCTGACGATGGTTGTCATCGACCACCTGCACATCATGGGCAGACCGCGGCAGAACGACGTGAGCGAGTTGGGCGCGATCACGAGTGGCCTCAAGCGCCTGGCAAAGCGGCTGGGTATCCCGGTTGTCCTGCTGGCTCAGCTGAATCGCGCTGTCACCGACCAGGCCGACAAGCGCCCCAACCTCGCGAACCTGCGCGGCTCCGGTGCGATCGAGGAAGACGCCGATGCGATCCTCCTGCTGCACCGGGAGGACTACTACCGCAAGGACGACGAGCCACTGGACCACCTGCTTCGCGTGTATGTCGAGAAGAACCGCGGCGGCGAGAAGGGCGTGACCGTCAATCTGCGCGAGCGCTTTGACCAGTACCGTGCGGACGATTGGGACGGCCCGCTGCCGGACGCCCCGCAAGCAGTGAGGGGGCTCGCCGCCAGAAAGACGGCGAGGGCCGCGTGATGGCCGCCGCCAAGAAGCCCAAGCGCCAGCCGGTCTACCTGGAGGCCCGCCGCCTCGTTGACCCAGAGACCGGCGAAGAGGTCGGCGCATTGGTGCCTGCCAGCCCCTACGACAGCCGCCGACTGCGTGCCCTGAAGCTGGGGCAGGGGCAGGGCCTGCGCGCAGAGCTGAGCAAGCCGCGCAACGTCAAGTTCCACCGCCTGGTCCATGCGCTCGGTCAGCTGCTGGCGGATCACTGGCCGGCGTTCGCTGGGCTGCCAGCGCACGAGGCGATCAAGCGGGCGCAGGTCGAGTCGGGCACCGCGTGCGACCTGCAGGCGATCGACCTCGGGCCGTTGGGCAAGGCGCAGGTCAAGGTCGCCCGCTCGCTGGCCTTCGACTCGATGGACGAATCGGAGTTCGGCGAGCTGTTCGCCGGCCTCACGCGATGGATCGATGAAAACGTGGTCGCGCACTTCCCCGAAGAAGCGCGCGCCGAGTATTGGCTGATGACAGGGGGCAACCGATGAAACGGGATCCACTCAGGGTGTGGATGATCGAGGGCGCGCAGTACACGGAACGGCGCGTCGCGTGCCGGCTGGGCCTGAACTTTGACGGCGCGCGCAAGCGCATTGCTGCCGTGCTGGCAACCGGTGCCGGCCTGACATGGGCCTCGCTGCGCTCGGCTCGCACTACGATGCGGGGTGCGGCATGAAGCCCGAACACCGCGCCCGCCTGCAGGCCATGACCGCGCCTATTGCCCAGATCAACGCGCAGGCCAACGCCTGGCGTGACCGGCTGTGCAGCGAGATCGACGCAGGCCCGGCCACGGCTGACGAGGTTGCCGCCCTGCTGGCCCGAACGCGCTATGAGCGCGGCAATGTGCGGCTGGCATTGGTCGGCCTGCGCAAGCGCGGCGTGATCCGCGAGCGGCCGCTGATTCCGAGCGCCGGACGGGCCGTGCGAGTCGCTCCCGTGATGGTTCTGGAGGTGGTGCGGTGAACCAGAGCGAGACAGTGCAGGCAGCGCAGCGGCTGCAGATCAGCGGGACGCTGGTCGCTATGGGCGGCGAAGTGCCGCGCTTGGAGATCGAGTGTGACAACGGGGAGATCGTCACGGTCGCCAATCTGCCGGCCACCCTGCTGTCCGAGATGCCGATGCTGCTTTACAAGCGGGTGCGGCTGACGGTGGAGGCAGAGAGCCAGCCCGCCCCCGCCCCCACCCTCAAGGACGCCCACCGCCGATTCGGCCCGATCACGTCCGACCCTGCCGACGCCGAGCGCAACATTCGGGCGAAGGAGGATGCCGAGCGCGCCGCGCATCTGGCGCGGTGGCGTAACGCTCCAACTGGCGCTACGCATCTTGCACAAGATTCAGACGGCGAGTGCTGGTTCTACGAAGCAAAGCCTATTTTGGATTCTGACAACAATTGGTTTGGAGCCGCCGCTCTGAAAGACGTAGAGAGCAACCTCCTCGGCTCCGTCCGCTGCGAGCCGCGCCCTGTGCAGGGGGTGGAGGGGTGAGCGCTCCAGTGGTTCGACAGTTCGGCGCCCAGGTGGTCGATCCATTCGCTCGTGCAGAGCGGCTGCTGTGCAGCTTCTCCTGCGGTGCCGCTTCGGCTGTAGCGACGAAGCTGGCAATCGAGGCCAACGCGGGCCGCCTTCCGGTGCACATCATGTACCTGGAAACCCGCTCTGAGCACGAGGACAACGAGCGATTCTTGCGCGACTGCGAAAAGTGGTTTGGCGTCGAGGCAACCAGGTACGGCAGCGAGAAGTACGCAGACATCTGGGACGTGTTCGAGCGCGAACGATTCATTGCAGGCGTGGCTGGCGCCAAGTGCACGACGGTGCTCAAGAAGCAGGTCGCCGAGCGCGTCGAGCGCACATCGGACCTGTATGTGTTTGGCTTCCATGACAGCCAGCGCGAGCGAGCAAGGGCCGAGCGCATGTGGGCAAATCAGCCTGAGAAAATGGCGTGGTTTCCGCTGATCGATGCAGGCATGGGCAAGGACGACTGCTTTGCCACTCTTGCTGCTGCCGGAATCGAACTGCCCGCGATGTATCGGCTGGGCTTCGACAACAACAACTGTGTCGGATGTCCGAAGGGAGGGAACGCCTACTGGAACCGCATCCGAAAGCACTTCCCCGATGTTTTCGACCGGATGTGCAGGGTGTCGCGAGACCTGGGCGTCCAGACGATTAAGCTGACGCGAGACGGGGTGCGGGTGCGCGCCTACCTTGATGAGCTGCCGATCAATGCCGGCGACGATTCGCCGGTTGACATGTCGTGCGGGCTGGTGTGCCAGCAGATGGAATTGCCGCTGGAGAGCGCCGCATGACCGGCGTCTACTCCAGCCTCCCGCCCACGCACGAGATGCCGCGCGAGCCTCTGAACGCCATGCGCGCGCGGAACGGCGAGCGGCCGCTGTGCTTCAACCGGCCGGACTTCCCGCCGCCCATGTCGCCGGACTGCCATTCGTGGTCAGTCCACCCAGCCGAAGACCCCGCCACCGAATCAATCCCCGGCCGCGAGTCCTGGCGCTGCTGGGGCTGCCGGCACCTGCCACAAGACCCGCGCGTGATCGAGCGCGCCAAGCAAGCGGAGGAAGCATGAACACCGAAGACCGCGAACTGTTGAGGCTGGCGGCGAAGGCGGCGGGGTGGGAGTTGCGCCCGCACTCGAATGGTTGGTTTCTTTGCGGCCAAGGGCGCGAATTTTTATGGCTGGCTTGGAACCCACTCATAGACGACGGAAATGCGCTGCGGCTGGCGGCGGCGCTCAAGTTCACCGTGGACTTCGAGAGCGGGGCCGTTTGGGGCGCTGGCGACCTGGACGAAACGTGTCTCGGCCATACGACGGCCGACGAGCCTTGCATGCGCCGCGCCATCGTCCGCGCAGCCGCCGAGATCGGCCGGAGGATGGCGTGATCCTCGCAATCGACCCGGGTCCGACTGAATGCGGGTGGGCCGTCTTGTCAGGCAGCACCGTGATGCAGACCGGTGTATGCGACCTGCAGACGATGCTTGCAATGGTCCGCGGTGCTTGCCAGCAAGTCCCGCAGCCTACGGTCGCGATCGAAATGATCGCGAGCTACGGCATGCCGGTAGGCGCCGAGGTGTTCGCGACCTGCGTCAACATCGGCCGCATGGTCGAGACGTGCGCAGAGCGCGGGCGCGAGGTGCAGTTGGTCACCCGGCACGCGGTCAAGATGCACTTGTGCGGCAGTCCAAGGGCCAAGGACGCGAACATCCGCGCCGCACTGATCGACCTGCTAGGGCCGCCCGGCGTCAAGTCGAATCCTGGTCCGACCCACGGCGTCAAGTCGCACGCATGGGCCGCGCTGGCGGTGGCAGTGACTGTTGCAGGCCTGCGGCCGGAGGGCATCACCCGTGCAGCCTGACGACCAGCCCGACCTGTTCGCGCCGCCGCCAGTGCGCTACCAGCCGCGGCTGGGTGACTGTTTCTACTGCTGGGGAGAGCGCATGTGCGAGCACCCCGGACTTTGCTTCGACGAATCGCTGCCAGAGGAACGCCGACTGTGAGCATGACGCAAACCTTTGAGGGTCACGTCGAAGCCCGACTGACCGACTGGGGCGGCGAGTTCGCCCTTCACCGTGACTGCGAGTACCTGGGGCATCAGAGCAAGAACATGCTCCAGGTCTTGATCGAGCACAAAGGAGAGATGCCCGCGCGTCCGACCGGCTTCAAGCCCCTCGATATCAAACAGGCTGCGCTTGAAGTCGAGTACGCCGTGCACGAACTCGGAATCATGAACAAGGCGGCAGCTTCGGTGCTGAGAGCGTGGTATTGCGGACGAGGCCGCATCCGAGTCGAACGCAAGGAGATCGCCGAGCAGCTTCTTGGGCAGAAGCTCACCCGCGGCCAGTACCAGACCTACCACGATGTCGGCTTCGCCTACGTCGCCGCATGCCTCAAGAGGGCCAAGGCAGCATGAAGATCTTCGAGCCTGGGTACTTCCACAAGGACGGTCGGCACAAGCAGCTGCTGGATGTCTACTTCGTCTATACGGCGTTCTGCCCTGCGCATGAAGGGCATGTGCTGGTGAAGGTTGGCATCAGCAAGAAGCCCTATGACCGCATCGTCAGCATTCATGGCTGCAGCCCATACCCTGTCGAGCTGGCGGCGTTCTGCATGATCGGTGACAGGCGCAACGCCACCGCTTTTGAACAGCGGATGCTTGACGCCTACCAAGACCGCACCACGCGCGGAGAGTGGATCGATTGCGAGGACACCGAAGAGGGTCGCAAGAGGTTCGCGAGGACTTGCGCCGAGACGATCCAGGGGATCATCAAGAAGAAGCCGGAGTGGAAGACCATCACGAACGAACAGCTGCGCGAGTACATCAAGCTGCTGACGCGAGACAAGCGAAGGGCAAAGAAAACTGAGAAGGCCGCTTGACTTTGCGGCCTGAAAACAGGGATCATTTCAGTACAGCTAGAAATGTCTCCAAAGCCCTGCCGCCCGGCGGGGCTTTTTCGTTTCCGACCCCAGCCGGCACAGCGCCGGCACCCGCAAGCCGAGGGTGCGGGGCCGACTTCACGGCACAACTTCGGCAGACCGGGGCGCCAGCCCTCCGCGTTGCGGTCTGGTTTCGGCGGCGCGCCCTTCCTTCGCCCGTCGGCCTACGTTCTCCCCTGGCGTGACCCGGCGACCTTCAAGAGGCGAAGCGATGGACCTGATGACCTTCCTGGCGATCGCGGGCGGTCTCGTGGCCGTGGGCGGCCCTGTCGTCGGCTGGATATTGGCCTTGCAGAAGCGCATTCACTCTATCGAGCTGCGCGTACAGCGGCAGGAAGACACGGCAGTCCATGCGCCCAAGCTGGAATCGGACATGAAGTCGCTTCGAGCCTTCATCGCCGAGCTGTTCGACGAGCTTGAAGAGAAGCTGGAGCCCCTGCAGCGCACGGTGGACATCCTCGCAGACCGCGAGGGGATCGACGGCGGGCGCTATACCCGCGTCAACAGTCGGCTGAAACCGCGTGCCGACGGATAGACATGAAGACCTTGCCGGCCTGCTGAGAGCGCTGCGAGGCACCAACACAACGACAGTCCAGATCAACGCCGGTGGCGTCGGAGTCTGGCTGTGCACCACCGCGCTGGCCGTCGTGTGCGCGTTGTCGATCGTGATGGTTGTGGTGTCGCGCCAAGAGGCGCAGCGCCGCGATTCGGAGGTCAGCGAGCTGCGCCGGGACGTTCAGACCCTGCGCGACTACCTGGCAGCGATCTACGCGAGCGCGCCCCATCTGAAGCCGGAGGAATCGAATTGAGCACGATTGTGATCATCACCCGCCCTCCCGTGAAGTCGCGCATTTACGCGAGCGAGCGGCAGGCCAACACCGGCCGCAAGTTCGGCGCCGGCGCGAGCTACTACATCGCCCACATTGATGACGGCGGAACGCTGCGCCCGTTGCTGTTCACCGAAGACCAGATCGCCGTCGCCCTGGAGCGCGCGAACAACAACCCCGAGGACGTGGCGCCGCCTGCGCGTCTGCCGTTCTCGCACTGGCTGCGGAAGCGCCTGGGCCTGCTGTGAAAGCCCAGACGAAGGTGATCGGCGGCGGTGCTGCTGCCGTGATCCTCGGCGCGTCTGCGCTGCTGGTGAGCAATGAAGGCGTCGTCCTGCGCACCTACGCTGACCCCGTGTGGGGCGAGCGCGTGCCGACCGCCTGCGTCGGCGAGACCGGCCCGCACATCCGCATGGGCCAGGCCTTCACGCACGAGCAGTGCATGCAGATGCTCGGCAAGCGGGTCGAACTGTCGTGGTCGCGGATCGAGCGCTGCCTGCAGCGGCCGGTGCCGGTCAACGTCGCCGTCTCGCTCGTGGACCTCGGCTACAACGTCGGCGAGCAGGCCGTGTGCAGCAGCACGCTCGTGCGCCAGATCAACGCCGGCCAGCCGCCGGCCGTGTACTGCGAGCAGTTTATGCGCTGGACCTTCGTCGGCGGCCGTGACTGCCGCGACCCAAAGAACAACTGCCGGGGCATTGTGGTGCGACGCGATCACGCGCGCTCGCTGTGCCTGGGCAAAGCGCCCATTCCGGGCTAGGAGAACCCCATGCGCCTCATCCTCGTGCTGGCTGTGCTGGCTCTGTCCGCGTGCGCGAGCACCCCGGATGCGAACTACAACGCCTACATCGAGGCCAACGTCCGCGCACAGCAGCAGCAGGCGGCGCAGCTCGCGAGCATCGCCGACACCAGCGCCTGCAATGGCGACCCCACCTGCGTGGTGGCGGCCAAGGGCTTCGCGGCCATGGCCTTCGCCAGCGGCGGCGGCAATGCCCAGCCGCAGCAGTACGTGCCGCAGCCCAGCACGGCCGCCCGCGTGGGACTGGCGCTGATCGGCCAGCTCAGCCCGCTGGCCTCGGCTGCCGTCGCTTGGCGCAGCAGCGACAACAGCGTGCGCACGACTGAGGCGCAGTTCGGGTTTCTCGGCGGCGTGGTCGACAGCGTGAGCACTGCCAGCGCGCGCAGCAACGAGGCCGCCTTCGGCGTGCTGCCGCAGCTCGGCCCGCGCATCGATGTCGGCGGCGACTACGTGCCCGGCCAGGTCGGCGACAACGCCGGCCGCGACATCGTGCGCGACGGCTCGCAGGTGGGCCACAACACCGGCGCCATCAACACCGGAACGCAGATCGAAAACGACGGCAACTACGGCGACGGCAACCGGCAGGACAGCCCCGACGATCGCAGCCAGCGCACCGAGTGCGAGGGCGACGGCTGCATGGGCGTCAACCGGCCCGTGATCAACCCGCTGCCTGAAGAAGGGGAAGAGTGATGGATTCGATTCAGAAAGAAATTGAGGCTAAGGGCTTGACCGCGCCGCGCGTGACCCCGTCTGACATCGAAGCCGAAATTTCCAGCGAACGGTACTTCACTGCTGCCGATGGTGTTCTCGGCGCATACCGAAACGGCGGTGACGCGCACCCTGTTGGCGTCACCCCGAGCGCCGAAGAGCATCAGACACTCGGCCTGCTCACGTTTTGCGTGCTGGTCCTGCGCAACGGATTCACCGTCACCGGCGAGTCTGCCTGCGCCAGCCACGAGAACTTCGACGCCGAGATCGGCCGAAAGATCGCACGGCAGAACGCCGTTGCGAAGGTCTGGCCTCTGCTGGGCTTCCGCCTGCGCGACATGCTTTCGACGCAGCTGCCCGAGCCTGAAGAGGGCGAGTGATGGTCGGGCAGATCGAGAGCATCGGCGGCGGCAGCATCCCGCAAGACCTGCAAGACATGGCCGGCGATCTGCTGCGCTCCCCGGTCAACCGCGCCGTGTTGGTCACCGAATGCAAGGGCGAGGTCACGCTGCGTGCCCTTGGCCGCGACATGGACTCGATCGAGATCGCCGGCATGCTGTCGGTCGCCCTGGGCGCTGTCACCAGCCCCGCGGATGAATGACCCTCACATGCGCAACCTGCACGCACTGGCAGCCCGAGCGGTACAGATGCGGGATGCAGACCAGTGAGCATCCTTGCATCCCTGTCTGGGGCAACGACGGCGCGCGCTGCATGGATCACAGCGGGCGTGCTGGGCTCGATCCTGCTGCTGAGCTTGAGCGGGAACGCTTGGCTGCTGCAGAGGCTCGGCGCCGCGCGCGAGAAGGCGGAAGGTGAGATCGCTACCGCTGTGCAGCGTGGCCGGGCTGAAGCGCTATCCGAGCGCGCGGATCAACTGGCCCAGCTGGTGAGCCTGGCCGAACTGGATCGGAGCCTGTTGGTGCAAGACCTGCTGACCATCGCCGAGCGTGCGCGCACTGCCCGCGTGGTCTACCGCGACCGCATCGCCTCGCTGCCCGCGCCTGAGTGCGCGCCTGGGCAAGAGCGCATGGATGCCGTCAATGCGTTGGTGGGTGGCGAGTGAATAGGTTAGGGAAAGGGATAGCAGTGGCCTTGCTCGCCGTGGGAATCCTTCTCACTGGCTGCCAGCGCCAGACAATCCGCCCGCCTGACCTCGGGCCGATCGCTGTCACCTGCAGCGCTGAGTGCAAGGCCTCGTGCCTGCCCGCGCAGTGGCCGCAGTGGACAGGCAACCCGGACGCCCCCGAGACATGGGACGCCATGGCCGAACAAGTCGTGCTGCCCCTGCGAGAGATCGCCGAGCAGTGCAACGCAGCCCGCGCCTCGTGCCTGCGCTGCATCACGAACATGGAAGCGGCCGGCATCGTGTGCGGTGTTGGACGGGAGTGCGGGCAGTGAGCCAGGACCTGATTGTCTACCTGCTGCTGGGCGGAATGCTCGGCAGGCTCTGCGCCATGTGGGCAGGCGAGCGCGAGAAGCGCAAGCGTGAGCAGGACCGCAAGCGGCTTGAAGCCGTGATGCCGCCAGCCACGTCGGTCTTCTACCCGTGGAATCGGCAGGGTCGGCGGGCTCTCGGGGCTTCCGTCAAGAATCCGGCGCGTGAAGGCCAAGCTGAACGGGGGTCCCTCCATGCCGTTCAGAAACCGTCCGCGGGGCTCGCGCGCGGAAGTCGGCAGTTTTTCGGCCCCATGGGCCGCAGCATCAGATAGGAGAAATGCAAGCAAATCAACGGCTTGCGATTGAGTTATGGGTGAGGTACTGAACCAGCGCGAAAGGTTGCGGCTGGTTTCGATCTCGCGGCTTGCCGAATTGCTGGGCATGGATCGCAAGACGGTCGCGAAGCGGCTGGCCGATTCGAACGTTCCGCCCGCCGGCAAGCGCGACGGCTACCCGGTCTATGACGGACGACAGGCGTGTGAGGCCTGCTTGCTGCCGCAGACCTTGGCCGGCGAGGACGGACCGCTGGATCCGCGGCAGATGAAGCCGATGGACCGCCGGGCGTGGTTCCAGTCCGAGCGCGAGCGGATCAGCTTGGAGGCTGACGCGCGCCAGCTGATCCCGGCCGGCGAGGTCGAGTCGGAGATGGCCGAGATGGTCCGCGGCTTCGTGCAGTTCTTGGACACGCTTGGCGACCAGCTGGAACGCGATGTCGGCCTGACGGCTGAGCAAGTCGAGGCGGCGAACAAGTCCATCGCCAAACAACGCGGCGCGCTCTATCTGCAGCTGCAAGCCGAAGACCAGGACGAAGCCGCAAGTGCTTGAACCGGCGTTCGGCTCCGCGCGCGAGATTCGCCGCGGTGTGCTGGAGATGGTCAGGCCGCCGCAGGAAACGACGGTCGCCGAGTCGGCCGCGCGGAACCTGAAGATCGTCAACCCGTCTGGCGCGTCGGGCAACTGGTCGCCGGAGACGGCGCCGTACATGATCGAGCCGATGAACATGGCGCGCTCGCGCTTGTTCGAAGCGGTGGTTTTCATGGGCCCGGCGCGGTCGGGCAAGACCATCGCGCTGGTTGATGGCGTGCTGGCGTACTCGATCGTGGATGACCCGGCCGACTGCATGGTCATCCAGACCTCGCAGCTGCAGGCCGAGCTCTACAGCAAGACCCGAATCCGGCGTGCCATCCAAGGCAGCCCGGAACTGCGCCAGCGGCTGAGTCCGCGAGCGCACGACGATAACGTCTACATGAAGACGTTCCGGTCGGGCATGAACATCCTGTTCGGCTGGCCGAGTCTGGGTCAGCTGAGCGGCAAGGACATCAGGCGCGTCCTGATGACCGACGTGGACAACTTCACGGGCGACATGGCGCTGGACGAAGCGTTCGGCCTGGCGCTGAAGCGCACCCAGACCTACATGTCGGCGGGGATCTGCATCGCGGAGTCGAGCCCGGCGCGCGACTACGCGGATGCGAAGTGGCGGCCGTCGAGCCCGCACGAGGCGCCGCCGGCCGACGGGATCGCCTCGCTGTTCAACCGCGGCGACCGTCGGCTGTGGTACTGGCCGTGTCCGGACTGCAAGGATCCGTTCGCGGCGGCTGCGGGGCTGGGCCTGTTCGCCTTGCCGGACGAAGAAGAGCTGCGCGAGCGCGTCCAGGTGGACGACGTTCTGAAGCTGGCGGAGCGATACAGCCGCGTCGTCTGCCCGCACTGCGGGACTGCGATTGACGCGAAGTGGAAGCGCGCGATGAATGCTGCCAGTCGCTGGGTCGCCGAAGGTCAGCGCATGTGGCCCGACGGCACGATCACCGGCGAGGCGCGGCGGTCGCGCGTGGCGAGCTACTGGCTCGGCGGCGTGGCTGCGGCGTACCAGCCTTGGGTGTCGCTGGTCGAGCGTTACCTGCAGGCCCTGAAGCAGTACGCGCTCACGGGCGAGACGAAGCCGCTGAAGTCCACGGTCAACGTTGACCAGGCCATGCCCTTCCAGCCGCCAGCGGTCAACGCGCGGCGCGATGGGCACGAGCTGCAGGCCCGGGCCGAGGACGCCACGCAGGGCTTTGTGCCGCATGGCGTGCGCTTCCTCACGGCGCAGGTGGACGTTCAGGCGGGCAAGCGCGCGGGCTTTGAGGTGCTGGTCACCGGATGGGGTCCGCAGCGCGAGAAGTGGCTTGTGGATCGCTTCCGCCTGCGCACCAGCGAGCGCGACCAGGACGGCGAGCCGCTGCAGCTGGATCCGAGCGCATACGTCGAAGACTGGCGCCGGCTGGTGGAGAAGGCCATCACCCGGCGCTATCCGCTGGCGGATGGCTCGGGCCGCACGATGCCCGTGCGCGTCGCGCTGTGCGACTCCGGCGGCAAGGGAGGCGGGTTTGGCGATGCCGGCGTGACCGCGCGGGCCTATGAGTTCTGGCGCGAGCTGAACCGGGCCGGCCTCGGGCACCGCTTCCGTCTGGTCAAGGGCGGCAGCAGCGCCAACGCGCCGCGTGTGCACGAAGCGTTCCCCGACACCCGGGGCCGCAAGGACCGCAACAGCGGCAGCGCTGGCGACGTGCCGGTGTTGCTGCTGAACACCGACGCGCTCAAGGATGTGCTCGCTGCGGATCTGCGCCGCGACGAGCCTGGCCCCGGATACCTGCACGTGCCCGCATGGGCGCCTGCTTCGATGCTCGACGAGCTGACCGCCGAAACGCGCACGTCGAAAGGCTGGGTTGCGCTCGGCAAGCGGCACAACGAAACGCTCGACCTGTGCGTCTACGGCGAGGCCGCGTACATCGCGCTCAAGGCCGACAAGATCAACTGGGCCAACCCTCCGCCCTGGGCGCGTGAGTGGGACGAAAACCCCGATGTGCGATCTGACGGCCCGGCGCCGATCGATCCGAAGCCGGCCGCGCCGCGAGCTCCGCGCGTGGTCCGCAGCAACTACCTCACAAGGCACCGCTGAGCATGGCATTCACGACTGACGACCTGGCGCTGATCACTTCAGCAATCGCCGGGGGAGAGAAGACCGTGCGCTATGCCGACGGGCGCCTCGTGACCTATCAGGACACGGACCAGATGCTGCGCGCGCGCGACGTCATTCAGCAGGAACTGGCTGCGGCCTCGCGTCCTGCGCGCAGCCGCGTGTTCCGTTTGTATCAGCGAGGCAACGGCCTGTGACCGACATCGAGATCCCCAGCGGCTCGCCGGCGCCCGACTATGTGGCGTCCGGGCATGGCCGCCGGCTCAAGATGTGGCGGACAGGCAGCAGCGGCCCGAACACCGTCATGGCGTCCGTGGAGACGGTGCGCAGCCGATCGCGCGCCGCCACGCGCAATGACCCGTGGGGCGCGGCAGCGTCGGATCGCTCCGTTGCCAACGGCATCGGCACCGGCGTGCAGGCCAAGATGGTCAACGGCTCGCCCGAGCTGCGCGCGGCTGTGCACGAGGTGTGGGACGCCTTCACCGGCGAGTGCGACGCCGACGGCGTGCTCGACTTCTACGGCATGCAGGCTGTCGCCTGGCGCGAGTGGGACGAGGCAGGCGAGGTGTTCCTGCGCGTGCGCTCGCGCCGCGCCGAGGACGGGCTCACCGTGCCGCTGCAGTTCCAGCTGATCGAGGCTGAGCAGTGCCCGCACCACTGGAACGGCTACGCGAGCAACGGAAACACGATCCGCAACGGGATCGAGTTCGACCGCCTCGGCCGCCGTGTCGCGTACTGGATGTACCGCGAGCACCCGGGCGACGACCAGAAACAGGCCAATGGCTCGGAGCTGGTGCGCGTGCCTGCCGAGCAGGTGCTGCACCTCTACACGCCGCTGCGCGCGGGCCAGCACCGCGGCATGCCGCACGGCACGTCAGCGCTGGTGCAGATGTACAACCTGGACCGCTTCAGCGATGCGGTGCTCGACCGTCAGCAGATCGCGAATCTGTTCTCCGTGTTCTTCACCCGCGAGGCCGACACGCGCGGCCCCAGCATCGGCGAAGAGCTGGCGCCGGACGAAGACCGCGACGGCGTTCCGATTGGCGGCATGGAACCGGGCACCGGCATTGAACTGCCGCCCGGGGTGGAACCCAAGTTCGCGAACCCGCCGGACGCTGGCGGCAACTACGTGGAGTATCTGCGCTCGCACCTGCAGGCCATCGCGGCGGCGCGCGGCATCCCCTACGAGGTGCTGACCGGCGACCTGCGCGACGTGTCCGACCGAGCGCTGCGGCTGATCCTGAACGAGTTCCGCCGCAACATCGAGCAGCGTCAGTGGCTGTACCTGATCCCGCAGCTGCTGCAGAAAGCGCGCGCTGCGTTCTTCGATGCCGCTGTGCTGTCCGGCGCTCTGGACCTGCCCGACTACGCCGAGCGCCGCGGCTGGTACACGAAGACGCTGTGGGTGCCGCAGGGCTGGCCATGGTCGCACCCGGTGCAGGACGTGACCGCCGAGCGCAACGCCGTGCGCGCGGGTTTCAAGTCGCGCAGTGCGGCGATCTTGGGCAGCGGCGAAGACCCGGAAGCCGTGGACCAGCAGATCGCCGAGGACAACGCGCGCGCCGACGAATACGGCTTCGTCTTCGACTCCGACCCGCGCAAGACCAGCGCCAACGGCATCACGCAGCAGGCCCAGCCGGACGATCCGGCAGAGCCCGAGGCACTACCCATGCGAGGCCAAGAATGAACCCTCTGAAGACCCTGACGCGCCTGTTCGGGCGCAGCCAGTCGCCTGTCGTGTCGCAGCTGTACGCGAACGCCATCGGGCAGCCGCTGCTGATCCACCCGCAGATGGGCGAGGCCCTGATCACCGGCTACATGTCCGGCGCGGTCGATGCTCGGCCGCCGACGATGGAGCTGCTGCCGACCGATGCCGCGCGCGAGCCCGATACCGGCGCCAGCAGCATCGCCGTGATCAACGTCTCCGGCGCGCTGGTCAATCGCCCGATGCCCGGCGACTGCGGCCCTGGCCCCATGTCCTATGTCGAGATCCAAGAGGCATTCGATGCCGCGATGGCGGGCGACAACGTGAAGGCCATCGTGTTCCGCTTCGAGTCCCCGGGCGGCTCCGCCTCGGGCTGCTTCGACCTGGCCGAGCACATCCGCGCCAACCGCGGCCGCAAGCCGATCTACGCGAGTCTGGACGACTACGCCTATAGCGCGGCCTTCGCGCTGGCCGTCGCCGCGGATGAAATCTGGACGACGCGCAGTGCGGGCGCCGGCTCTGTCGGCGCCGTGGGCTACCACATCGACGAATCCGGCCGGCTGGCGCAGCAGGGCATCAAGGTCACGCCGATCTATTCCGGCGCGCACAAGGTGGACTTCAGTCCTGCGCAGCCGCTGAAGGACGCGGTGCGCGAGCGCATGCAGGCCAAGATGGACGCGATGCGCCTGGAGTTCGCGACGCTGGTCGCCGAAAGCCGCGGGCTTGAAGTCGATGCGGTCATGGCGACGGAGGCCGAGGTCTACAGCGGCGCCGATGCGGTGGCCGTGGGCTTCGCGGATCGTGTCGGCACCTTCCAGCAGCTGCTGCAGCACATCGCCGCCGGCGCGTCTGCGCCTGCTGCCGAGGCGGCGACCGCGCCGGAACAGGCCGAGACGGACGAAGAGCCCGAGATGCGCCCGGCTGCGGAAGTCCTGCCGCTTACTGCGGAAAAGGCCGGCAGCGTAAACGCCTCGGCCTTCCCTCTTGTCGAGCTGCAAGCCGCCACCGAACAGGCGCAGGCCGATCTCGACGAGCTCGCCGCGTCGCCCCACCCCCTGGCCTCGCTGGTCGCCGCCGTCGCCGCATCGAAGCTGCCGCCCGCCCTTGGCCTCGCCCTGATCAGCAAGCCGCCCGAGGGCATGGCCGCCGATGCCGCCGTGGCCTACGCGGCCAAGGTGCGCGACCTGTGCGCCGCGGCCGGCGTCGAGAGCCTGGCCAGCGATCTTGTCGCGGCCGGGACCAGCGTCGAGGCCGCGCGCGCACAGCTGCTGGACCTGCGGGCCGATACCGGGCCGGAGATCACCACGCACATCCCGAACAGCAGCACCCCGACCGCGGCCAAGGAGCCGCGATCCACGGACGTATACCGCCGTCGCGCCGCCGCCGCGTCGAGTGGTCAGTAAACGCGGCACCACCAAGAGGAAAGCATCATGGCACTTACTGAAACCACCCACGCCGGCGGCTACATCCTGCGCGAGCTGGATGCCAACTGGAGTCGCGAGAACGGCACCCTGAATTCCGGCCAGAACCTGCAGGCCGGCACCGTCCTGGGCCGCCTGATCACCGCGGCCGGCGCCAAGGTCTCCGGCACCGGCGACGGCACCGTCGGCGCGGTCACCGTCGGCCCTGATGCGCAGATCGGCATCTATCAGCTGATCTGCATCGCCGAGGCCGGCGGCGCGGGCACCTTCCGCGTGATCGCGCCGAACGGCACCGACATGCCCAACCTCACCGTCGCATCCGCCTACAGCACCTCGGCCATCTCGCTGACGGTTGCCGACGGCGCGAACGACTGGGACATCGGCGACGTGATTCACGTCACCGTGACCGGCGGCGACTACGAGGCCCTGGACCCGGCCGCGACCGATGGCACGCAGGTGGCCGCCGGCATCCTCTACGGTCCGGTCAACGCGACCGACGCCGACACCCGCTGCGTGGTCACCGCGCGCGGCACCGCCGTGAATGGCAACGAACTGATCTGGCCGACCGGCATCAGCGCGGCCAACAAGGCAATCGCAACCCAGCAGCTGGCCCGCGCCGGCATCGTCATCCGCTAAGCGGCAAGGAGCACAGCAATGCCCACTCTCGACGTTTTCAATCAGGACGCCTTCGGCGTCATCTCCCTGACCGATTCGGTCAACAACATCCCGTTCGTGCCCGGCCGCTGCGGTCAGGTGCTTAACTGGAACGAACGCGGCATCACGACCACCAGCGTGATGATCGAGTCCGTCGATGGCACCCTGAAGCTGCTGAACCCCACGGGGCGCGGCGGCCCCGGTGAAACGAAGGCCAAGGACAAGCGGAGCGCTCGCTCGCTCATCGTTCCTCACTACCAGTGGGACGATGGAATCACCGCCGACGAAGTTCAGGGCGTCCGCGCCTTCGGCTCCGAGACGGAAGTCCAGAGCGTGATGTCGCTGGTGAATCAGCGGCAGACCGAGGCGATCCAGCTGGTGCTCGATCCGACCCTGGAGCTGCAGCGCCTCGGTGCGGTCAAGGGCATCATCCTCAACGCCGACGGCTCGACGCTCTACAACCTTTTTACCGAGTTCGGCGTCTCGCAGGAATCGGAGGTCGATTTCGATCTGGACAACGCGACCCCGGCCAGTGGCGCGCTGCGCAAGAAGTGCGCCAGCGTGGTTCGCAAGATCATGGATAACCTCGGCGGCGTGCCGCTGACAGGCATCCATGCGTTCTGCGGCGATGCGTTCTTCGACGACCTGCTCTCGCACCCCGAGGTGGTCGCGAGCTACCGCAACACCGACATGGCGACCGTGCTCCGCGACGGCTACGTCTACCCGAACGGCAACCGCATCTATGGCGCCTTCGAGTTCGGCGGCATCGTGTTCGAGAACTACCGCGGCAAGAACGGATCGACGGCGATGGTGGACACGGACAAGTGCCACCTGTTCCCCGTCGGCGTGCCTGGCCTGTTCCGGACGGTCTACGCGCCGGCGGACTACATGGAGACGGTCAACACCGTCGGTCTGCCGCGGTACTCGCGCATGTGGATGTCGCCGAACGGCAAGGCGGCCAACCTGGAAGTGCAGGCGAACCCGCTCTCCTACTGCACCCGCCCGAAGTCGCTGATGGTCGCTCGCCGCACCTGATCCGACTGACCACCGCAGCACCAGGACTCCGGCCCGCCTCGCGCGGGCCGAGTCCTTTCAGGATCTCCGATGACGAATGCCCGACTGGCCGCGCTCGATGCGCGGATCCATCGCGTTGCTTCGCGCGCAGGCCTTGGCGACGTGTGCACGTTCCGCCCGAGGCAGGGCGCGGCCGTGCCTGACGTGCGCTGCTTCGTGCGTCGTGGCGTGCAGTTCGTGAACGACAACGGGCAGGTGACCAGCGATCAAGTCGTGGTCGATCTGATTCGCAACGAATTGCTTCCGAGGCCTCTGCAGGGCGACGTGATCGACCTGGACGATGGCCCCTATCGCGTGTCCGGCACCGTGCAGGCGTCGGATGAATCCCGCTACAGCGTGCTGGTAGTGCCGGCACAGGTGACCGCATGAGCTGTGACCCCATTTTCGCGCGTGCAGGGGATGCCCTGCCGCTGCTGCTCGAGTACCGCATGCCGCCGGCGCAGGGCCAACCGCCCGACGAAGGCGAGCCCGTGCCGCTGACTGGCCTGCAGTCGCGCGCCGAGTTCCGCACGCGCCCTGACAACAAGGTGCTGCTGACCCTGACCGAAGGCGCCGGCCTGACCACGGCCGGGCCCGATGGCTCGCACACGATCGCGTTGCTGGCCGCGACCACGCACACCCTGCAGCTGGCGCCGCCCGCTGGCACGCCGCGATGGGACGTGAACCTCGCCATCCGCGTTTTCGATCCGCTCGACATCGCCGGCACCAGCCGCACGATCGTGGACGCCACGGTCACCGTTCGCGCCCTTGAGGTCAGCAGCCCGTGAGCACTCCCCGGATCATCGTGCAGGCGCAAGAGGTCGTGACGCGCGTGGTCGCCCGCGGACTGCGAGGCGAGCGCGGGCAGGGCGTCATTCCTGGCGGCGCGCAGGGCCAGATCCTCGGCAAGCGTTCGGATGATGACTACGACACCGAATGGCTGAACCCTGGCGACGCGCCCTCGCTGGTCAACAGCGTTGCCGCGACTGCGCCGATCACCAGCACCGGCGGAGTAAATCCGGTGGTCGGCATCACGCCTGCCACTGCGTCCGCGCCGGGCAGCATGTCGGCCGCCGACAAGGCCAAGCTCGACAACCTGCTGGTGAGCAGCGCGCCGCCTGCGGTGGCTGCATCGTCGCAGGCTGGCGCCAGCACCCGCGCTGCCCGCGAAGACCACACGCACGCCCACGGCTCGCAGGCAGGCGGCACGCTGCACACGACCGCATCCGGCGGCATCGGCGGCTCCGCTGGCTTCATGAGCGTCGCCGACAAGAACAAGCTCGACGGGATCGCCGCAGGCGCGCAGGTCAACGTCGCGACGAACCTCGGCATCGGCGGCACCGGCAACGCGCGGCAGATCACGAGCAGCACGGGCTCGCCTGCGACGCTGCCGATTGCCACGCAGGTCAATGCCGGCGTTATGTCGGTCGAGGACAAGGCGAAGCTGGACGGGATCAGCCCCGGGGCCACGGTCTACACCAACGCGCTGGCTCGCGGGCAGGTCGAGGCCATGCTTGTCGCTGGCTCGAATGTCACCTTCAGCTATGCGGGCTCCGGCGCCTCGCGCACGCTGACCATCAACGCCAGCGGCACGGGCGGCGGCGGCTCCGGCACGGTCACGAGCGTGCAAGCATCGGGCGGCAGCACTGGCCTGAGCTTCTCGGGCGGCCCGATCACCGACGCCGGCACGCTGACCCTCGGCGGCACCCTCGCCATTGCCAGCGGCGGCACAGGCGCCACGACGGCCGAAGGCGCGCGCGCTGCGATCGGCGCAGGCACGGTCACCAGCGTCGGCCTGACGCTTCCGGGCATCTTCAGTGTCGCCAGTTCGCCGGTGACTGGCGCCGGCACCATCGCTGCATCCCTCGTGGTGCAGCCCGCCAATTGCGTGTGGGCAGGCCCGAGCACGGGCGCCGACGCTGCGCCGACCTTCCGCGCGCTGACTGCGACGGACATCCCCGGCCTGCCGGTCACGCAGATTCGGAATTCGCAAGAGCAGCGCCTGTTCGGCTCCGCGCAGTTCGTGGACTCAGTGGGCAGCGGCCAGCTGATCGAGCTCGGAACGGGCTTCGTTTGGGGCCCTGGCACGCTGAACCTGTCGGAGAACCTGCAGGGCTGGCATGCCATCGCTCCCAGCAGCAAGCAGGACGCGCTGACGGCTGGCGACCGAATCAGCATCGTGTCTGGCGTCATCAGCGCAGACGCGGCGCCGGTGGCAAGCGTCAACGCCCGCACCGGTGATGTGACTCTCACTGACAGCGATGTTCCCGCAGGAATTACAACGGAGTCTGGCACTTCGCGAGCGATTTCAAATAGCGATGCCGGCCGGTACATCCGTTTCACAAGCGGAAGCGCTAAGGCGGCCACGTTTGGGACTGGGGTCAATGTTGTTGGTCAAGAGTTTCACATTCGGAATGTGGGCGCGAACAATCTGACCTTGACGCCAAGCAGTACGACTCTGAACGCGCCGGCTGGTGGAACGCTCATTGTGCCCCCCGGTGGGACTGTGACTGTCAAACAAGTGGCCAGCACTGAGTTTGACGTGTTTGGCACGACCACGGCGGCCTGACCATGATTCTGGGAATGCCGGCGCGTCGAATCACCCCGTCAGTTACTTACTCCGGGTGGCGTTTGCCATCCAGCCAAATCCCTACAAGCGTGACCCTGAGCAATGGCAATAGGGATGCCGAGTTTGCGGCCACTGGCGCCCCTATTGTCACTTCAATTCGTACTCGCGATCGCACCCTCGGCGGAAAGTTCGCAATTCGTATTGCGACAGCAACCACCTCCGGAGGGAATGCGAAGCCGCCTGTTGTAGGAATTGTGCTAGTTGATTCAGGGGCTCCAGAGACAAACTACAACACCGGAGGATATCTAGGAGGCTTCGGAAACCAGTGGGCATGTTGGGTAAATGAGTCAGGATCAAATGAACTAACTTACTCAGCTGGTTCCAGCAAAAACATCGGCAATCTGACTCCAGCCCGCGAGTGGCCTCTCTACTCTGAGATCATGATTGAGCTTGACTTGGATAACCGGGAGGTATGGATCGGTGCGGATGGCAATTGGCAGTCTGGCGCAGACCCTGCGACAAGAACGCTTCCAACTTACACGCTTCCGTCCGTGACCTCCGCTACGAAATACATGCTTGTTGTCGAGCGCTACTACGCTTCGGGCGGGCGATGCAGGTTGCTGATTCCGTCCGAGTTCACCGTGCCTGCAACGGCAGGCTATACGCCTGGATGGCCAGACTGATGCACCTCCCCCTGTCCGAACGCGCCCTGCGCGCCATCGTCTGCCGGCTGCGGAAGATTCGGCAGGCCGACGAATACCAGACCGATGCCGGCCGCAGCGTCTACCGCGCGCGCCGCTCTGTGGATCAAGTCGAGCTGCCGGCCATCGTCGTCTGGTCGCAGGCCGAGGACTATCGCGGCGACGCCAACAGCAACAAGACGAACACCGACCTGCGCGTTGACATCGAGGGCTATGTGCCTTCGGACGATGAGACGACAGGCTCGGCGATGGAGCTGATCAAGGCCGACATCAAGCGGGCCATCTTCAGCGAGCCGAACGGGCGCTTGTCGGACGAGGCTGGTGACATCGGTCCGATGTTCATGGAGTCGGTGGTCAGCACCGCGCGCCTGGACGGCGGGCAGTCCGAGATCGTGCGCCTGTCGATCCGAGTGACCTATGTCGAAGGCATCGGCAACCCTTACGGAAAGGAGCCCGCACATGTCCGTGCTCGCTTTTGAGTTCGTTCGCCCCTGGATCAATGCCGGCGTGCAGCACGCGCCCGGCGAATGCATCGATCTGCCGGAGGGACAGGCACTGCGCCTGCGCGACCTCGGCGCCGGCCAGATCGTAGACCCGCCGACGGCCCCGGGGGAAACCTCGGAGCCGAGCCCGAGGCCGCGCAAGCGGCGCTGAGCCGCCAACAACTCCACCCCCTGAAAGGCCCGCCAAGTGCGGGCCTTTCGCATTTCAGAGGACCGCATCATGCCCCTTGGCAATCACAGCAACACCTACGTCTTCGGCCGCGGCGAGCTCTACGTTGACCTGTTCGACGGCAACGGCGCCAAGACCGGCGAGCGATTCTTGGGCAACTGCCCGGGCTTCACGCTGAACATCGAGTCGGAGCAGTTCGAGCACTTCAGCTCGACCGGCGGCCTGCGCAAGAAGGACCTGACCGTCACGCTGTCGGTGAACTTCAATGCGGAAATCAACTGCGACGACGTGAGCGCCGAGAACCTTGCCCTGTTCCTGGGCGGAAGCGTCTCGACCATCACCCAGAGCGCCACCCCGGTGACCAATGAGGCCATCGTGGTCAACCAGGGCCGCGACTACCAGCTGGGCGCCAGCGGCTCCAACGGCTTCGGCGTGCAGAACGTCGGCAGCGTGGTGGTGACCGACGTTGCTGGCACGACCACTTACGTCCTGAACACGGACTACCGCCTCAACGCCGCGAAGGGCCGCATCCACATCCTGCCCGGTGGCGCAATCACCGACGGCACGACCATCCATGTGGACTACACCCCGACCGCCGGCACGTTCACCCGCGTCGCTTCCGGTGGCACGGGCTCGCAGACCGGCGCGATCCGCTTCATTTCGGACAACGCCGCTGGCCCGAACCGCGACCTCTACATCGCGTCCGCCAGCCTGGCGCCGTCGGGCGAGCTGCCGCTGATCACCGAGGACGAGCTGGCCAGCTTCACTCTGGCCGTGGGTATCAACGAGCGCGACAGCAGCACGCCGCAGATCGAAGTCAACGGCCGCCTGGTCACGTCCTAACCCCCAAGCCCCGGCGCTGCGAGTCGGCGCCGGGGCTGCCTCTCCGGAGATCCAATGAGCAAGACCAACAAGCCCGCGACCATCGTGGTCGGCGGCAACGAATACCCGTTCGGCCCGCTGACTGCGGACCGCGCATTCGCTCTGATGACGCTGTGGGAGTGCGTGCAGGACGCCGGCAACAACCCGCTTGCGCTGGCCACGAGCAAAGCGCTGGCGTGCGCCTCGCGCCTGTGCGCGGCCTACGGCCTGCCGGCTGGTGACCTGATGCTGCACGAGCTGCTGAGCGCGACGCGGCAGATCATGGAGCTGGCCACGCTGGAATCGGCACCGTACCTGTCCGAGCGCGTCATCCCCGAGATCCAGGCCCTGCAGCTGACGGCTGAGCAGATCCTCGCCGGCCTCGCTCCGAAGACCGCCTGACCATGCCGACCGTTCTCGACAGCCGCGGGCTGCAGCGGATGGTCGAGCGCGCGCGCGAATTGGGCGAAAAGGGCGAAGTCGCTGTCCAGCGGGCGAAGTCCACCGTGGGCCGCCGCATCAAGCCCGAGGCCCGGCGCAGCCTGCAGGCAGAGTTCAACTTGCCGGCCTTCCGCATTCTCGACGGCCTGCGCTCGCGTGTGACCGATGACGCTGTGGAGCTGGTCGCCAGCGGCAAGGGCGTGAACATCGTGAGCTATGGCGCTCGATGGAACCCGAAGCGCGAGGGTGCCGAGGTCCAGGTGCGCAAGGGCGGAAAGCGCGAGGTCCGGCCCGGCGCCTTCATCCGCACCGGCGCGAACGGCAACCGCATCGCCATGGAGCGCAAGCGCGTTGGCGGCAGCGAGTACAGCGACGGCCCGCGCGTCGGTCGCTACCCGCTGAAGGGCGTCTACGGCCCGTCAATCGCGCAGCAGCTGGCGCAGCAGGACATCGTGGATCAACTCACGGACAAGGCGCAAGCCGTCCTCGCATCCGAACTTGACAGGCTCACGCGCTGATGGCGACCCGTGACGAAACCCTGCGGCTGCAATTTGAAGTCGAAGGCATCGGCAACCTGCGCGACCTGCGCACGCAGATCGACGCGCTGGGAGAGCAGGGCCAGCAGTCGGCGTCCGAGCTGTCGCAGCTGACTGACGCGCTGGCGAACACAGGCGCCCTGCAGCAATCGCTCGCCCGCCTGCGCGAGCTGGGCCAGCAGTACGTCGGCCTGCAGCAGCGCATCCGCGAGACGCAGGCGGCGACCATCGCGCTTGACGCAGCGAGCAAGCAGGCTGCCGCGACGCAAGGCGCTACGCGCGCCGCGATTGCTGAGCAGGAACAGGGCCTGCTGCGCCTGGCTGCGGCGGCACAGCGCGGCGAGATCAGCGAAGAGCAGCGCCAGCGCGCCAGCGCCGAAGCGCGCACCGAGATTCAGCGGCTCACCGCGGAGCTGCGCGAGGCCGAGACAGCACAGCGCCGGTATGACGCCGAGCTGGAGAAGTCGCGCGGCACCATCTCCAAGCTGGCCGCCCAGCAAGACCGCTTGCGCGAGCCGATCCAGCAGATCCGCGGCGAGCTGGAAAAGGCCGGCGTGGCGAGCAAGAGCTACACCGGCGCTCAGGCTGAGCTGCAGGCCCGCGCGCAGCAGTCTCGCGCCGCGCTTGAAGCCCTGGCCGGCACCGTCTCGCAGCAGGTGGCAGCCAACCGCGCCGCCGCCGTCAGCGTGCAGCAGCTGGCCGATGCGAATCAGACCTTGGGCCGCCGCGGCTTCGGCGACATCAGCGCCGAGATCGCCAAGGTCCGCGCGGCCTATGAGACCCTGAGCGCCTCCGGAACCCTGTCCACGCGCGAGCTGTCGCAAGCGCAGTCCCGGCTGATCGAGCGCACCCGCGAGCTGCGCGCCGAGTACGGCAGCCTAGGCAACTCGCTGCAGCAGGTGCAGGGCAGCTTGATCGCTGCCGGCGCGAGCCTGTTCACCGTCACCCGACTGCTGAGCAACGCGGCCGCCGCTGCAAGCCAGTTCCAGCGCTCGCTGGCCGCTATCAGCACCATCGCCCCGCAGGCTGACTTGGCCTCGCTCGGCGACAGCGTTCGTGCCCTGACGCGCGAGTTCGGCGGCGACGCGGCCCGGAACGCGGCTGCGCTGTACGAGATCATCGCAGCCGGCGTCGAGGACACGACGCAGGCGCTGCAGATCCTGCGCGTTGCGAATCAGCTCGCCATCGGCGGCTTGGCCGACACCGAAGTCGCGGCCAGCGGCCTTGTTGCCACCCTGAACGCCTACGGCCTGGCCGCAGATCAGGCCACGCGCGTCAGCGATGCGTTCTTCGTGTCAGCGGCGGCCGGCAACACGACCATCGAAGAGCTGTCGCAGAGCATCGGCGGCGTCGCGCCTCTGGCGGCGTCGGTCGGCGTCTCGATTGAGCAGCTGACCAGCGCTGTCGGCGCGCTGACTGCTGGCGGTCTGGACACCGGGCAGGCGTTCACGCAGATCCAGTCCGCGCTGACGGCGGTGGTCAAGCCGACGGCCGAGGCGCAGAAAGCCGCCGAGGCCCTGGGCATTCAGTTCGATGTTGCGGCGCTGCGCTCGCAGGGCCTGCAGCAGTTCCTGCAGGGCGTCAGCGAAGCCGCGCAGGGCAACGAGACGACGCTTGCGACCCTCTTCGGCCGCGTCGAGGGTCTGCAGGGCGTGCTGGCGCTGACCGGCAACCAGGCCGACGCATTCGCCAAGGCCCTCTCCGACATGGAGCAGGGCGCCGGCCGCACCGCCGAGGCCTTAGCCAAGCTGCAGGACACGCCCGAGCAGCGCCTGCAGCTGTTCCGCGCTGCCGTCGGCGACCTGCAGATCAGCTTCGGCCAGGCCGTCACCGCACTGACGCCGCTGCTGGACAACCTGACCTCGGCGGTCAACCTGTTCAACGAACTTCCGGCCGGCGTGCGCACCGGCATCGCTGGCCTCACCGCGCTGACGGCCGTAGTCGCCCCGCTGGCAATCGCCATCGTGCAGAGCCGCGCGGCACTGGTGCTGCTGCTGGGCAGTCTGCGGGCGATTGGGCCTGCTGCCGCCGCGGCCGCCGCAGGCACTACTGCGCTTGGGCGATCAATCGCACTGCTGGCCGGCCCGGTCGGCATCGTGGTCGCCGGCTTCGGTGCGCTTGCTGCCGCCATGCTGGCATCGAAGGCTGCCGCCGAAGAGAGACTGGCGACCGAGAGGCAGGGCATCCAGTCCCTGCGCGAGTACAACGATTCGCTGCAGGAACGGATCGAGAAGGAAGAACTTCTCAAGCGCGCACAGGCGGAGGGTCGCGACGAAGTTCAGCAGACCGCAGTCGAGAACCTGCGCGCCGCTACTGCCGAGCTGGTCGAGGTAGAAGAGCGGCTGAGGGTTGCGCGCGAGCAGGCGCTTAGCCAGTCCGGCCTTCTGGGCGGCAGTACATTGGCGCTTGAGCGGCGGCAGAGCGAGCTGCGCGACACGATCAAGCAGGCCAGCGCCGAGTTCGAGCGGCAGGGCGCACTGCTGGTGAAGCAGCGCGGAGTCTACGGCGCTTTCGAGCAGGTGATCGGCAACCTGCCCGGCAAACTGAAGCAGGTCGCACAGTCGCTCAACGAGATCGCCAGCGACGATCAGAAGAGCCCCGCGAAGCTGCTGGAAGATCAGTTCAGGAAAGCGAGCGCAGAGGCGGATGGCCTTGCGGGCGCAATCTCGAACATCTTCAAGGAAGCCAACTTTGAGAAGGATGCCGAGAAGATCGGCGCCGTCTCTGTCGCGCTGGCCGCCGTGGCTGAGGACAGTGAAGAAACGGCTCGGGTGGTTCGTGAAACTCTGGCTGCCGAGCTCGGCAAGCTCTCGGGCACCGATCTGCTTAGGTTCCAGCAGGCCGCCCAGTTCGCCTTCGATCAAGTCGGCCGATCCTCCGACAAGGCAGCGGCGTCGCTGAGCGGAACCTTCGAGCAAGCGATCCGTCGGCTTGGCGTCAGCTTCGAAGCTGCGGGCATCGGCATCAGCGAGGAAGGCGGCAACATCATCGCCACCTTCCAGACCTTGGCGCAGAGCGGTCTGGCCAATGCCAACGCGATCGAGCAGGGGTTCACGAACGCTCTTGCGAAGGTCAGCACTTCGGCCGAGGTCAAGGCCCTTGGCGATGCGCTGGCATCGGCAGCGGCGCGAGGCCAGATCAGCGCGCAGCAGTACGATCAGACGCTCAAGCTGATCCAGCAGCGACTGGCGCAGATCCAGAACGAAGCGCTGGGGACGGAGCCTCCGCCGCCTCCGCCGAAGGAAACGACGGACGGCTATCAGCGGCTGGCCAGCGCCGCAACCGAAGTTGGCAAGGGCGCCGAAGAAGCAGCGAAGGGAATCGAGAAGGCCAACGAAAAGGCTGCTGTCGGCGGCGGGTTTGCTGGCGTGTATGCCGACGCGCTGCTGGCGCTGCGCAAAGAGTTTCAGCAGACCTCGCAGGCCGCGGTGGACCTGTTCATCGGTTACCAGAAGCTGGCGGCGCGCGGCGGTGCTGGGTCGGATCTTCTGGGCCTGCTTGATCAGCTGGCGGGCGCGGGCGAGCTGACGCGCCGGCAGCTGGCGGCCAGCAAGTCGGCGGCTGAGCAGCTGGCCAACAGCCTATCCGGCGTGTCGTCCGCGACTGACCTTGCGGCCTTTGCCGCCAGCGACTTCGGCGCGCGCTTCGCTGGAAGCACCGCGGGCGCGACGGAAGAGATCGCGCGACTGCTTGCGGAGATCGATGCGGTCGAGCGAGGCGTGGGCAATGCCGCGACCGGATTGCAGTTCCTGGACAAGGCCACGCTCGAAAACCTCAAGCGGCAGGCCGAGGGTGCCGCGCAGTCGATTCGAGCAATCGAGAATGCAGCGCGCGCCGCGCAGGAACAGCTGGATGCCTTGGAGCGCAAGCAGCTGGATGAAGCCGACCGTGCCGCCGGAAACGAAGAGGCCGTTCGTCGCCGGCAGTTCGAGGACGAGCTGCGGCGGATTGACGAGCTGGCGGCTGCAAGCGGAAGTTCGGCGCAGCAGCAGGCCGAGCGACTGCGGCGTGCGGCTGAAGAGGCTCTGAAGCGCGACCTGCAGCAGATCCGCCAGAAAGAGCGCGAGCAGATCGACAGCGACAACCGTGTCCGCGAAAACCGCGACAGGCCGTCAGGCAGCACGCAGCAGGGCGGCGGCGGTGGCATCGATCGCCAGCGCCCTGAATCCGAACCGCGCGCGCCGCTGGCCGATCCTCGCGCCACATCAGACCGGCCGCCGGTCACCATCAACTTCAACGGCCCAACGCTGGGCACACCCGAAGACCTGGCGCGCGAGCTGCGCCGCGAGTTCAGCAAGCTGGACCGCATCGGCAACAATCCAAGGCGATAACGCATGCGCTACCTGCCCAACCGCGACAACCTGGTCCGCACCGGCACCATTGCCGCGACAAACATCGTGCCGAGCACCGCCATCACGCGCACCGACAGTGCGCCCAAGGCGGGCGGCGGGGCGGTGTCCTTGTCGGGCGCCTACACGGGCAGCGCGAATGCCACGATCGACGTCGAGATTCTGGACGACCTGGGCGGGACGCGCCGAGTCAGCGCGCCACAGTTCGTGGGCGTGGGCAGTGGGCAGATCAGCGGGCTGGCGGCGGCCAACACCGTGGACGCGCAGAGCTTCGTGGTGACACTGGAGAATCTGGGCATCGAGACGCGCGCCGCGCAGGCGCCGTTTCAGTCGGCGGTGCTGGTCGCCAAGGGGGCCGGCAGCGGCGGAAACGCCATCACGGTCACCGTGGACAGCAGCGGGCTGACGGAGACGCCGACCGACTTCGCCCTGCAGGAAGAGCTGCGCGAGGGCGGAAACGAGTACATCGGCGACCAGTGGAACTTCGGCGCCGTGGCGCTGAACCCAGATGGCACCATCCCGGCGAACGCCCCGCGCATCCGCTTCGGGATCGACCCGCAGGTATACCGGCCCTTCAAGCGCTACGTCTCCGGCCGCTGGGTCTACAGCTTCACACCGTCGCCTGTGCGCAGCGTGCCCGCCGGCACCACGATCAAGGCCGTTTCCGGCAGCCGCTCGATCCGCATCACGGACCAGGTGGATGTCGAGACCTACACCGGCATCGTCACCCTGTTTGATGCGCTCTCCGCAATCCGCGACGGCTCCGACCTCGTGCGCGTCGAAGGCGCGATCGTGGCCGACTTCCGGCCGGGCGGGCAGGGCATAACCGACCTCTCCGTCTACACGCAGAGCTATGCCGCGAGCCGCACGGCCGACGGCACGGAGTACGCGCGCGACGCAGAGTTCCCTGTGACCGTCGCCGCGACTGCGCCCACGGAGACACTGACGATCCGCTGCGCTGATGCCAGCGAGTCCGGCCGCGAGCGCTGGACTGTGCGCGGGCAGGTGTCGGGCCGGCTGACGGACGCGATCACCAACGTGCTTTACAGCGGCGGCGCCTACGGATTCACGATCCCGCTGGTGCCGAGCCCGATCATCCCGACCGTCTCTGCCATCGACGCAAAGCTGGACGCGCGCCGCGGCGATCCGTCTCTGCGGCCCACGCTCTGCATCGAGGACGCGCTTGTCGGCCGCCTGGCAAAGGCGACCACCTACGTTTTCGAGTGGCGCACCCGACCTGACGAATGCCCCTGTGACACAAACGCCGAAATCGAGGGCGGCCCCGACCCCGACTTGCTGGGCATCGCACTGCCCGAAGGAGTAGACGCCATGACTGAGGCCTCGCGGGTCATCCGCGAAGAACGCCTCGCCGCGTACATCAAGACTGTCACGCAGTCGAACACCTCATCCCTGGACAACACCGCTGGTGGCGTGATCGTGCCAGATGTGGCGCCCGAGGATGTGCGATTCATGCAGGAGGTCGGCCGCATCTTCAGCCGCACCCTGCGGCGCGTGCTCGACGGCACGCCTGCGTGGCCGGTGTGGACTGCCGAGGCGACGATCGGCGAGGACAGCATCCGCGAACCCGTTGCGCGCAACGGCTTCCGGTATGCCTACAGCGGCGGGACAACCGACGAAACGGAACCGACGTGGCCGACCACGATCGGCGACACTGTGACGGACGGCACCGGCACCTGGACCTGCATCGGCCGCACCGTGTGGAAGATGTGGGACGATGCATTCACGGCGATGCAGACCGATGCCGACTTCATCATTGGCATGGGCGTGGACGAGAACATTGGCACCGGGTTTGAAGAAGTCGAGGCGCGTCGCGTCGCCTACTTCGGCCGGTTCCAGTCGGCGATGAACGAAATCCTGGCGGCGGCGGGCCTGCAGCCGGATTTTGAGGATGCGGGGTTGGGTGGAAACCGGGTCTGGAGAGACCGCGGCGGGTCAGCATGGTTCGAGTGCACATCGCACGACCTGCTGCCCATCCAGCCCCGCTTCTACTATCACTCTGCGCGGCTGGCCACGGACGACACCGGCCGCGCGGAGCCCGTTTCAACGCAAGAGTTCGGCATCGGCGTTGACGTTCCCTGCGAGGCACTTCAGGACGGCGACCGCCTGCTGATCACCATCGACCTGGCCGGCGTGCCGCGCGCGACCTACCAGCAGGGCGACGAGTTCGTCATCCAGATCAACCGCGCCGAGCCGGTAGCGCTGTCTGGCGGGCAGGATGGAAATGACACTCTGACCTGGAGCGTCATTGGCAGCGTGGACGGCCGTCTTGACGACTACGCGCTGAGCACGACCGCGCCGGCTGGCTACAGCGACGGCGGCCTGAGCTTCGCCATTGGACTGGGCGCCGTGCCCTTCGCGCTCGGCGACCGCTACACCTTCACCGTCGAGGGCTCGCGCGCGCAGTGGCGCATCAACGGCGGCAGCTGGTCGAGTCCGATCGAGGCGGCGGGCACGGTCGCGCTGACGGCAGGCCTGTCAGCTGTGTTCACCCCTGGCGTGGCCCCGAGCTGGGTCGCGCTTGACCGCTGGTCCTTCTTGGCCGAGGCGATCAACGGCCCGGCGCGCGCGCTGCAACCGACGGACGACGCGCTGAGCTGGACCGGCAGCACGGCGATCACGATCACGCCCGCAGCTGGCCCTGTGGAGGGACTGTTGATCGCCGACCACACGATCCCGTCCGACGCTACGATCGAGCTGCAGGGCAGTGATGACGCCTTCGTGACGGTGCTGAGCACGCAGGCGATCGACTGGCAGGCCCGGCATATCTGGATTCCGATCGAATCGCCGCGCCTCGCGTACCGGCTGCTGGTCAACCGCGGCGGCTCGATCCGCTGGCTGTGGCTGGGCGATGCGCTGCAGCCTTCGATTCCGACCGGGCGCCCCGAGCTCGGCGCGCTGGTCCGACGCTACCAGCTGCCGGGCATCGGGCGCCGGCTGGCCAGCGGCGGCACTGTGCGGCACGAGGCACTGACGCAGGCAGCCGTGGATGATCTTGTGGGCGCGCTCGGCTGGGCCTGCGAGAACGACCGGCGCTTGATCGGCATCCTGATCAGCGACACGGAAGCGGCCATCGTCCGCGTGCCGGATGATCCGATCGAGGTGGAAGACCTGTTCACGCACCAGCCGACCGACATCAACGCCCGCCGCCTGACGGTCTCCGTCGATCTTGAGGCCGCGGCATGATCCCGGCGTGGCTTGTGATCGAGGGAAACCCTGTGCGCCAGTTCTACAGCGACGCCGCGGCCCTGCAGCACATGGACCCGCAGGCGGCGCGGCACGCGATCCTGCAGCGCGTCGGCGCCCTGCGCGCGGACGTTGACGGCGAAGACCCGAACATCACCCTGGAGCTGGCGAACGCCAACGGCGAGGCCTCGGCCCTGCTGGCGCGGCGGCCGCCTGTCGGAGCGCGCGCGCGCCTTATGACGCCAGCCGGGCAGGTCTTCTCCGGCATCGTCGCCGAGATCCGACTCGGCCGCGACTCGGCCACGATCACGGTGGAATCATGACCCCGCTTTCCGCCCCGCTGCCGCTGCGCACGACTGCGGTATGGGCCGGCTTCCGCGAGCCCGTGCCGATCCCGCACCGCTACGGCGTGACCGGAGGACGGCTGCTGCAGTACAGCCAGGATCGGCGCGTGTTCGTGTGGGCCGACCATCCTGTCGCTGGCGTGGATGCTGTGCTTGTCGGCGGGCAGGCCGTGGGCAACTGGCAGCACCGCAACGGAACGGACGACACCGGGCGGGCCGTGGCCTTCGTCGAGTTCGACCAGCCCGTGGAAGAAGGCGCCGACCTCGTGGCGCGCGGCCGCGGCAAGCTGGGCGCCAGCGGGCTGATGACCAATCCGGCGGACGTGCTGGCCGACATCCTGACCAGCATCGCCGGCCGCCCTGCGATTGACCTGTCCGAGTTCCGGGGCGCGTGCGCCGCCGCAGGCCTTGAAGTCGGCGGCAGCTTGGAGCGCGCCGACATCCTGCGCACCGTCGTCCGCAGCCTGTGCTCGAGCATCGGCGCCGTGTTCTCCGAAGGCCGCGCTTTCCTCTGGCCCGCAGACGCCCCGACCGCAGGATGGCGAATCGGCGCCGATGTCGAGATCGACGCGGCCCTGCAGCTGGATACCTTGGCCAATGACCTGACCCTGCGGTTCGCCATCGAAGACGGCCAGCCGCGCGCGTCCGTGCGAATCGAGGCCCCCGACAGCGTGGCCGCCTACGGCCGGCGCGAGCGCGTAGAGGATGCGCCCTGGCTGGCCTCGCCGCGCGTCGCCATCGCTGTCGCCTCCCGCGCGCTACGCCAGCGCGCCCGGCCTGCATGGTCGGTCGGCACCGGTACAGTCGAGCGCGTTCTGCGCATCGGGGACGTGGTGGCGCTTGACCATCCAACGCTCCCGGTGCAGGCCTCGGCCGTGGTGCTGGGCCGCGAGCTGGACGCCGAGGACGGCAGCACCCGCGTGCGCATCGAGCTGCCCGTCGGCGACGTGCCCGCCGTGCGCCTGGTCAGCCAGTCGGCCGCGCTGGATGTGCAGCAGTACGAGGCCGTGGTGATCGAAACCATCGGCGCCGAGCGCGTGCTCACGCTTCGCGAGGCGGACGGCCGCCCGATCGTCGGCGCGTCGTGCCGGTTGAACGACAACATCACCCGCCAGACCGACGGCGCCGGCCGCGTGAGCTTCCCGGCCTCGGCCATGCCGCCGGGCGTGCATGTGATCCAGGTGCGCACGGCTGACGGCCGCGAGTTCGCCACGGAAGTGACTGTATGACGCGCCGGTTCAGGCTGCGGCCCATCTCGACCGGTGGCGGGTTCAGCCAGACTATCGTGCTGCCGCCACCCGCAAGCATCGCTCCGCAGGAGGATGCGCCCGCACCGAACCCGTGCGAGGGGGTTTCGCCCCCTCCGGAGGTTTCCATTTTTCAGGTCGGTCTTTGTGAGGACGGCAGCGGTCGGTGGGAAACTTTTTTCAGGGCTGACCAGTTTTATCTGAACACCACCGCATTTCTATGCTCGGAAGGTCGGCCAGCAAGCTGGCCGCTTACTCGGATCTGCGACGGACAGGTCGTGAGCGCGCCGGCGGTGCTTTCTTGATCCGCTTCCGCCAACCGCCGCCGCCGCGTCCACCACCAAAGCCGGCTTCGCCGCGCGTCGATCCAAAGCCGCCGTGCGAGCGCTGCCGGAAGATCCGCGAGGCGGCGAAGCGGTTGATCGGAATTCGATAGAAACAATCAATCGCTGCGGGTGTTGACGTTAACGAGTTAACGTGAGAGTCTATCCCCACGGTCAGCGACGGGCTGGCCCTCACGGAGAAAGCAGATGACCATCAAGTTCATGAAGCACTACGTCACCAACGGCACCATCAAGGCCCGCGTGTTCTATAGCGCTCACCAGATGGTCAGCACCGGCGAAGATTGCGTGACCCTGTACGCCAAGAACTGGCGAGAAGGTCGTGAGCTGGCCCAGATCCTCGGTGAGGTCTACGAAAACAACACCGACATCATGAGCGACTACTTCGAGGACGGTCGCGCCCGCATCAAGGCAGGCCATCCGCTGTATGCGGCAGCGCTGCAGCGGGCGCAGGCAGCATGACCGCCAAGACCCCATCAAAGCGCGCCTCGGAGAGCCGGGCGCGCCGGCTTGAGCGCGAGCAGGTCAGGCAGGTGGGCGTGATCCTGCCGCCAGACGCCGCCAGCGCCCTCGATGCGCTGCAGTCCGCTGGCTACGCGCCGAGTGCGACAGCCTGCATCGCCCGTGCTCTACTCGATGCCGCGTCACGCGCCGAGCGCGGCGGCGTCTGAGCTGCCCATGACACCGGAGACCCCCATGCGCACCCTGATCCTCGCCCTGCTGCTCGCAGCACCCCTCGCCGCCGCGGCGCAGGACCATACCCACCGTTGCGGCCAGTCCGTGATCAGCGTCGGCGACCCAGTCACGAAGCTGAAGCGCTGCGGCGACCCGTGGCGCGTGGTGCAGCTGGAAAACCGATTCGGCGCCGCGACCGGCGAGCGCTGGGAGTTCGAAACCCGCAGCGGCGTGGTGCTGATCACCGTGCAGGGCGGGCGGGTTGTGCAGATTGTGAGGCGGTGACGCACTCCGTCATGATTACGTCAGCTGGCCCGGATCGCCAGCAATAGCGCGGGGTTCGGGTGCCTGTTTCCGGCACCAGAAAATCAAACGGCCGTCGTGCTTCGCGCAGACGGCCGTTTGTTTTTCCCGCCCTGGCGCGATCTAGCTTTCGGCGGAGGTTTGGGGCGGAAACACCCGCACCCGCTGCACCACGTTGTCGCCGATCGCTTCGACGCGCATCCGCAGCCCTTCGACTTCCAGCTCGGCACCGGCCTCCGGCAAGGCTTCCAGCCTGCCGACGATGAGGCCGTTCAAGGTGCTGAATTCGTCGGTGGGCAGTTCCCAGCCGAGATGGCGGTTGATGTTGTGCAGCGGCGTGCGGCCATCGATCAGCAGGCTGCCGTCGGCGGCGTGCTGGATGCGCCGGGTGTTCTGTCCCGGCGCGCTGACGAAGTCGCCGACGATCTCTTCGAGGATGTCCGGCAGGGTCACCAGGCCGACGATGTCGCCGTACTCGTCCACCACCAGGCCGACCCGCCGCTTGACCCGCTGGAACTCCAGCATCTGCTGGGTCAGCGGCGTGCCTTCGGGTACGAAATAGGGTTTGCGCAGGCGCGACTCGATGAAGGCCGGGGTGATCTTCTCGGCCGGCGTGTCCAGCAGATTGCGCAGATGCAGGATGCCGAGCACCTGGTCGACACTGCCGCGATACACCGGCGCGCGGCTGAAGGGGAAGCGCGCCAGCTGCGCGCGCAGTTCCACCGGGTCCGAGTCGAGGTCCAGCCCCTCGATCTCGTTGCGCGGGACCATGATGTCCTCGACCTTGGCTTCTTCCAGGGCGAGGATGTTGAGCAGCATCTGGCGATGCTTGTCGGGCAGCAGCTGGCCGCCTTCCTTAAGCAGGGTGCTGAGTTCAGCGGCCGAGAGGGCATTGGCGTCGCCCTCGCGCTGGCGGTGGCCGAACGCCCAAAGCACACCCGCGACCAGCTTGTTGACGACAACCACCACCGGCAGCCCGAGCTTCAGCATCGGCCACAACACATAGGCGGCAGGCAGGGCGACGCGCTCCGGGTGCAAGGCCGACAGCGTCTTCGGTGCGACCTCGGAGAAAATGAGCACGACCAGCGTGATGACCGGCGTGGCGACCAGCACACCGGCCTCGCCAAGCAGGCGCATGAAGGTAATGGTCGAGATCGCTGCGGCAGCGTTGTTGACGAAGTTGTTGCCCAGCAGAATCAGACCGATCAGGCGTTCCGGCTGCTCAAGAAGCCGTTGAGCCAGCCGCGCGCCACGGCTGCCTTCGCGCGCCAGGTGCATCAGCCGGTAGCGGTTGATCGACATCAGCGCCGTCTCCGAGCCGGAGAAGAACGCCGAGAACACGAGCAGAATGCCGAGTGCGGAGAACAGCAGGCTTAGGGGTATGTCGTCCATGCGTCTGTTGGGTGGGCGGGCGTGCAACGCGATCGCCGTGCCCGCTGAGGGCAGCCGATTGTGTCAGAAAGCGACTGAGGCCGTGCCGGGCGCTACAGGAGCGAGGGCCGTTCGCTCGACATCGTGGCGCACGGCGGATCTCAGGGGCTGCGACGATGGGCTTGCTAGATTGCGCCCCATCCCGTGATCAGGAATCCCGCGTGGCCAAGTCGAAGATCGCCTACGTCTGCAGCGAATGCGGCGGCAACTCCAGCAAGTGGCAGGGCCAGTGCCCGGACTGCGGCGCCTGGAACACGCTGGTCGAGTTCGTCGAGACGCCCGCCGCGGCCGCGACCCGCCGCGCCGGTTACGCCGGCGGCGGCCTGCAGGCCAAGGTCACCCGGCTCGACCAGGTGCCGCAGGGGGTGGAGTCGCGCACCGAGGTGGGCATTGGCGAGTTCGACCGGGTGCTCGGTGGTGGGTTGGTTGAGGGCTCGGTCGTGCTGATCGGCGGCGACCCCGGCATCGGCAAGTCGACCCTGCTGCTGCAGACCCTGGATGCGCTGGGCAGCCGTCTGCCGGGCCTCTATGTCACCGGCGAGGAAAGCCTGGGCCAGGTCGCGAACCGTGCCTCGCGCCTCGGTCTGTCGCTCGCGGGCCTGAACTGCCTGACTGAAACCTGCGTCGAGCGCATCGTCGCGCATCTCAACGCCGAGAAGCCGCGGCTGGCGGTCATCGACTCGATCCAGACCATCCATTCCGAGCAGCTGCCGGCGGCACCCGGTTCGGTCAGCCAGGTCCGCGAATCGGCGGCGCGGCTGGTGCGCCATGCCAAGGAGCAGGGCACCAGCATCTTCCTGGTCGGCCACGTCACCAAGGAGGGCGGCATCGCCGGCCCGCGCGTGCTGGAGCACATGGTCGACGCGGTGCTGTACTTCGAGGGCGAGTCCGGCAGCCGCTTCCGGGTGCTGCGCGCCTTCAAGAACCGCTTCGGCGCGGTCAACGAGTTGGGCGTGTTCGCGATGGGTGATCGTGGCCTGCGCGAGGTGCCGAATCCCTCGGCCATGTTCCTGTCCGGCACGCTCGCCGAAACCCCCGGAAGCATCGTCATGGTCACCCGCGAGGGCACGCGACCGCTGCTGGTCGAAGTCCAGGCCCTGGTCGACCAGAGCTCGCTGTCGAACCCGCGGCGCGTCTCGCTGGGCCTGGAGCAGAACCGCCTCGCCATGCTGCTGGCGGTGCTGCATCGCCACGGCGGGCTGGCAGTGTTCGACCAGGACGTGTTCGTCAACGTGGTCGGCGGCATCCGCGTGCAGGAGACCGCGGCCGACCTGCCGGTGCTGCTGGCTGTGCTGTCGTCCTATCGCAATCGCGCGCTGGCCGAGAAGACGATCTCTTTCGGCGAGGTCGGCCTGTCCGGCGAGATCCGCCCGGTGCCGAACGGCGAGGAGCGTCTGCGCGAGGCAGCCAGCCACGGCTTCAAGCGCGCGATCGTGCCCAAGGCGAATCTGCCGCGGCGCGGCAGCATCAAGGACATGGAGGTGATCGGCGTCGAGCGGCTGTCGCAAGCGCTGGAAGCCGCTGAATGAGCTGGCCCGGGGGCAGGCGGAGGTTCGGCTCAGCTGCCGCCGAGCGACGACAGCTCGCGATTCAACAGTTCGGCGTTGCCGAGGTTGAGCTCGATGGTGCGCTTGAGGCGCAGGAAGCTGTCGAGGTCGATGCGCTCGCAGTTGAACCCGGCCACCGCGGCATCGAGACGGGCCAGGCTGACCGCCATCGCGATCATCGGTCCGCCCTCCAGGCGGACATCCAGCCGGTAGCGACTGCCGATCAGTCCGTCGAAACCGAGGGGCCGCGACACCAGAGCCCCACGAATGGCGAGATCCACCAGCTGCGCCTGCCACATTGCTGAGCCCGAGTAGATGCGCACCTGCCCTTCCAGCGGGAAGCGGCTGTGGCGGCGGCCGCTCGCGGCGCTGGCGGAAGGTTCGGGGGGTGAGCTCATGGGCGGGCGAGGATCAGTTCAAGCACCAGCTTGCTGCCGAAGAAGGCCAGCAGCAGCAGGCCCATGGCAAGCAGGGTCAGACGGACGGCGCGTTGGCCGCGCCAGCCGAAGCGTATCCGCCCGAACAGCAGAGCCGCCAGCACGGCCCACGAAAGGATCGACAGCACGGTCTTGTGGGCAAGGTGCTGGGCCAGCAGGTCCTCGACGAACAGCACCCCGGTCAGCAGGGTCAGGCTGAGCAGGACGAAGCACACCCACAGCAGGCGGAACAGCAGGTCCTCGGTCTGGATCAGCGGCGGCAGCCCGCGCGCCAGCGCGGACGGGCGACGGTTGCGCAGGCCGCGTTCCTGCAGCCACATCAGGCTGGCCAGGACGGCGCCTACGCTGAGCGCCGCGTAGGCGAGCAGGGCGGTCCACGCATGCAGCTGGATCTGCCAGCCCATGCTGGCGGGCGCCTGGGCGGGCAGCAGCGCGTGGGGCAGCAGGGCCAGGGCCGCGATCGGCATCATCACGACGTACAGCGCGCTGACCCGCCGCAGCAGGCTGTCGGCGAGAGTCAACACGCCCATGCCCAGCGCAACCAGCGAGAGGGCCGCGAAGAAATGCAGTTCAGGGCCGGACTCGTTCCAGGTGCGCAGGGCGTATCCGATCGCATGCAGGTCGACCGCGACCAATGCGGCCAGGAACGGTGCGCGCGGGTGTGCAGGCGGCACTTCGGCGCGCGCGCGCAATGCCAGGCCCGCCGCGGCGAGATAGGCACAGGAAGCCAGCAGGTGAAGGGTCAGGGCGAGCATGGCGCGCAAGTGTGGCATAGACCTGCGAGGCCCTACGCAGACATCGGCACTCGCTCTCGAATGGCCTTGCCCCCGAAGTGCATCCGCCGGCGCGGGAGGCGCTCGACCGTTGCGACTGGCTGCGCTTGGCTATACTTAGCGGTCATCCCGAAAGCCGGCGTTTCCCCATGTTCGAGTCCCTGAGCCAGCGTCTCTCCGCCACCGTCCAGCGCCTGCGCGGGCGCGGTCGCTTGTCCGAGGAGAACATCCGCGAGGCCCTGCGCGACGTCCGCATGGCGCTGCTTGAGGCCGATGTCGCGCTGCCGGTGGTGCAGGCGCTGATCCAGCGGATCAAGGTGCGCGCGGTTGGCCAGGAGGTGGCGAAGAGCCTCACGCCAGGCCAGGCCCTGATCAAGGTCGTGCGCGACGAGCTGACCCTGGTGATGGGCGCGCAGAGCGCCGAGCTGAATCTCAACGTGCCGGCGCCGGCGGTGATCCTGATGGCCGGCCTGCAGGGTGCGGGCAAGACCACCACGGTCGGCAAGCTGGCCAAGCACCTGAAGGAGCGCCGCAAGAAGAAGGTGATGGTGGTCAGCTGCGACATCTACCGACCCGCAGCGATCCAGCAGCTGGAGACGCTGGCCGGCCAGGTTGGCGCGATCTTCCACCCCAGCACGCCGGAGCAGAGCCCGCGCCAGATCGCGGCCGCTGCCATCGACGCCGCGCGCAAGCAGTACGTCGACGTGCTGCTGGTCGACACCGCTGGCCGCCTCGCCATCGATGAAGCGATGATGGCCGAGATCAAGGACCTGCACGCCGCGGTCAGCCCGGTCGAGACCCTGTTCGTGGTCGACGCCATGACCGGCCAGGACGCGGCCAACACCGCCAAGGCCTTCAGTGAGGCGCTGCCGCTGACCGGCGTGGTGCTGACCAAGACCGACGGCGACGCCCGCGGCGGTGCCGCGCTCAGCGTGCGCTACATCACCGGCAAGCCGATCAAGTTCATCGGCGTGGGCGAGAAGCCCGACGGCCTGGATGTGTTCCACCCGGATCGCGTGGCCAGCCGCATCCTCGACATGGGCGACGTGCTGTCGCTGGTCGAGGAGGTCGAGCGCAGCGTCGACCAGGAGAAGGCGGCCAAACTTGCGGAGAAGGTCGCCAAGGGCAAGAAGTTCGACTTGAATGACATGCGCGACCAGCTGCAGCAGATGCAGAACATGGGCGGACTCTCCAGCCTGCTCGACAAGTTGCCGGGCATGGGCGCCATTCCCGAGCAGGTCAAGAGCAAGGTCAATGACCGCGAGGTCGTGCGCATGGTGGCGATCATCAATTCGATGACCCCCAAGGAGCGTCGCTATCCGGCCACGCTCAACGGCTCGCGACGCGCCCGCATCGCGCGCGGCTCGGGTACCCAGCCTGCCGACGTCAACAAGCTCATGAAGCAGTTCCAGCAGATGGAAAAGATGATGTCGAAGCTGGGTTCGGGCGGCCTGAAAGGCATGATGCGCGGCATGAAGGGCATGCTGGGCGGACGCGGACCGGGCGGCATGCCCTTGCGCTGAACGCGGCAATTCTGCCGTCGCCGAGTTCGCGCTTTGACTTCCGGCTGCGGCCGGTTATGATTGCGCGTTCACTTGGGCGCTTTGCGTCCGACCATCACCCAGAACTACAGAGCAATCGACCATGGTCAAGATCCGTCTGACCCGCGGCGGCGCCAAGAAGCGCCCCTTCTATCACGTCATCGTCACCGACGAGCGCAACAAGCGCGACGGTCGCGCCATCGAGCGCGTCGGGTTCTACAACCCGGTCGCCTCGGGCAACGATCCGCGCCTGCAGCTGGACATCGCCCGCGTTGACCATTGGGTCGGCCACGGCGCCCAGATGAGCGACAAGGTGCGTTCGCTGTACAAGGAAGCCAGCCGCGCTCCGGCGGCGGCCTGATTCTTCCGAGGGCGCGTCGCGCATGAGCGGGCAGGGCGCAGCGCCTGCCGGATCAGCTGAGCGTCGCGTCCTGATGGGGCGCGTCGTCGGCGTATTCGGCGTTCGCGGGTGGCTCAAGATCGAGTCCTACAGCGAGCCGCGCGACCGCTTGTTCAGCTACCGTCCTTGGCTTATGGGGCGTGCCGGCTCGCTTCGCGAGGTCGTTCCGGCAGAGCTGCGCGAGCAAGGCAAGAACGTGGTGGTCCGCCTGCCGGGCTGCGACACGGTCGAGCAGGCGCAGACGCTGCTGGGCGAAGACATCTGGGTGCCGCGAGCGTCGCTGCCGGCACCTTCGCCTGGCGAGTATTACTGGGTTGACCTCGAAGGCCTGGCGGTTGTCACCACCGACGGCGTCGAGTTGGGCCAGATCTCGCACATGATCGCGACCGGGGCCAATGACGTGATGGTGGTCCGCGGTGATCGCGAGCGACTCCTGCCGTTCACCCCCGGTCACGCCGTACAGTCGGTGGACCTTTCGGCAGGGCGCGTGGTGGTCGACTGGGACCCGGACTTCTAGTCCAGAGCTTCTGGCGCTGTGGCGCCAGTTCGTGGAGGCGGCATGCGCATCGACGTGCTGAGCCTGTTTCCCGACTTCTTCGCGGCGAGCGCCGAGGTGGGTGTCGTCGGTCGCGCCATCCGGCAGGGATTGCTGGAGCTGCACTGTCATAACCCGAGGGATCACACCGAAGACAAACATCGCCGCGTCGACGACCGGACCTTCGGGGGCGGCCCCGGCATGGTGATGCAGGTCGCGCCACTGCGCTCCGCTCTGGCCGCAATCCGCGCCCAGTCAAGCGAGCCTGGCCTGACTGTGTACCTCACGCCCCAGGGCGAGCGTTTGACGCAGCGTCGGGTCCGCGCTCTGGCTCGCGAGCCGAGGCTGCTGCTGCTGTGTGGACGCTATGAGGGCATTGACGAGCGCCTGATCGGCCGCGAAGTCGATCTGGAGCTATCGATCGGCGACTACGTGCTCTCGGGCGGCGAGCTGGCTGCCGCCGTGCTGATCGATGCGGTGGGTCGACTGCAGGAAGGTGCGCTCAACCGCAGCGAGAGCGCAACGCAGGACAGCTTCGAGGACGGTCTTCTGGACTGTCCTCATTACAGCCGACCCGAGCATGACGATTACGGTTCGGTGCCGGCGGTGCTGATGTCCGGTGACCATGCCGCCATCGAGCGCTGGCGGCGCAAGCAGGCGCTGGGACGCACTTGGCTGCGACGGCCTGACCTGCTGGCGAGGATGCAATTGGGCGTGAGGGATCGCGCTCTGCTTGAAGAGTTCCGCCGGGATCTGGCGGAGGAAAAATAATCGCGTGCGGCCCTGACACGAGCTCAGGTTTCGCGCTACACTTGTCGACTAACTTTGCCGGTGGGTAGTGTCATGAGCAAGATCAACAAGAACATCATCGCCGAGTTCGAGGCTGCCCAGGCCGAGCGCCAGCTGCCGGACTTCGGCCCGGGCGACACCGTGATCGTCAACGTGAAGGTCAAGGAAGGTAACCGCGAGCGCGTCCAGGCCTACGAAGGCGTGGTCATCGCCAAGCGCAACCGCGGCCTGAACTCCGCGTTCACCGTGCGCAAGATTTCGCACGGCACGGGCGTGGAGCGCGTGTTCCAGAGCCACAGCCCGCTGATCGACTCGGTGGAAGTGAAGCGCCGCGGCAAGGTCCGCGCTGCCAAGCTGTACTACCTGCGCGATCTGGAAGGGAAGGCTGCGCGCATCAAGGAAGACCTGGGCGCTCAGCGCTGAGGAAGCCTGCGCGGGGCTCCGGCTCCGCGTGCGTTGGCCGTCTACGAAAGCCTGCCCCCCGCAAGGGGTGCGGGCTTTTGTCATTTGCAGCACCGGCCGCGCACTGTGTTGGGTCCGGTTGACTGCAGCTTTCGCGCGCCGCGTTTCGTGTGCTGGTGCACCGATCGGCAAACTCAAGCTGCTAGACTCAAGCACTTGCACGTGCTTGTTGAGGACTTGTCTCATGAAACGCATCGCTTCCGTCGCGCTGGCCGTGGCTGCGCTCGGCTTCTCTGCTGCGTCGCTCGCCAACGTCTGCGAAGGGACGGCGTCCGGCGTGACCCGCAGTGCGCACATGGTGGCGTGGGCGGCCGGTGACGAAGTCGCCAGCAGCGCCAGCCATCTGCTGGGCACCTCGCCCAGTGAGATGCTGTCGCTCAATGCGGTGCTGCTGCGGCGTCAGCTCGGGACCTGTGGCGCCGCCGACGAATACGCGGGCTATGTGCCCAAGACCCAGCACGACAACACGCCCTGGCGCTTCAATGCCGACTCCGGCCGCGGTCTCAGCGCCGCCGAGTTCGATGCCTGGATGAAGAGCCGTGGCGTTCGCGTCGCCCGTGGACGCGGCGACGCGGCGCCAGCCGAAGAGCCGGCTGTAGTCACCCAGTAATCCCGTCCCTGTGAGAGCGTCTCATGCAAAGGGCCCGCGCAGCGGGCCCTTTGCATTGGTGATGCGCCTCCTGCAGCCGACTCGCTGCGACCCAGCACACTGGACATGCCGACGCCGGCACGCGCTCCATGTTGCTCTCAGCTGCGCGGAGGCTGGGTGGAGTCGCGCACAACCAGGTGCGGGCTGACGGTGAAGGCAGCGGGCGCCTCGCGCGTCTGCGGCCAATCCTTGGCCAGCAGCAGACCTGCGGCCTGTCGGCCAAGGTCGCGGATCGGCAGATGAATGGTCGTCAGCGGCGGCCACAGCTGGCTGGCCAAGGGACTGTCGTCATAGCCCACGACCGACAGGTCACCGGGAATCGACAGGCCCATGCGTAGCGCCGCCTTGTACACGCCCGCGGCCATTTCGTCGTTGCAGGCAAAGATCGCACTGGGGCGGGGCGACTGCCGCAGCAGGGCCTCGGCGCCCGCCACGCCCGACTCGAAGGTATAGCCGCCCTCGTACACGAGCTCATCGCTGAGCTTGATGCCGCGCCGCGCCAAGCCCTCGATGAAGCCACCGCCGCGCTCGATCGAGCTGCGGTAGCGCTTCGGGCCGGTGATCAGGCCGATGTGGCGATGCCCCAGGGATTCGAGGTACTCGGCGACCTCGCTGCCGGCCCGACGGTCGTGGGTGAGCACCATGCGATTGGCTTCGTCGAGAGGCACCGACGCGATGCGTGCGTAGCGCACGCCGAGCTCCTGCAGGGCTTCGGCCAGCGCCTGGTCCTCCGACACGCGCGGTATCAGGATCACCCCGTAGAGCTTCTGGCGCTGGACGAAGCGCTTGATGCCCTCGATGTAGTCGGCCTGCTTGCTGTCGCAGGGATGCACGACCAGTTCGAAGCCGGAATCGCGCAGCGCGTCCAGCGCGCCGTACTGCATGTTGACGATGTACTGCGCCGTCGGGTTGTCGAACACCAGGCCGATCAGGAAGGAATGGCGAAAGGCCAGGCCGCGCGCCTGCGGGTCGGGGGAATAGCCGAGCTCGGTCATCAGCGACTGCACGCGCTCGCGGGTTTCCGGATGCACCAGCTCGGAGCCGTTGATCACCCGTGACACGGTCTTCTTCGACACCCCGGTCAGGCGCGCAATGTCGTTGATCGTGGTTTTGCCGCTGCCGCCCTTGGCACGCAGGGATGCCGGCGCCGTGACCGCCTCGGTCGTCGTTGCTGGGCGAGGGCTGGGGTCGGAGCTGCGACGGGCGCTCATGCGTGGCCTGCGGTGGACATTGACTCCGGATTCTAGCCCCTGGCCCCCCGTTCGGTACTCATTTGAGCGCCATCGGCAGCCACAGCGACAGCGCCGGGAACAGGGCTACCAGCAGCAGCACCAGGGCCGAAGCGCCGTAGAAGGGCCAGATCGTGCGCAGGGTCTGGGCGATCTCGATGCGGCCGATCGCGGCGCCCACGAACAACACCGAGCCCACCGGCGGCGTAATCAGGCCAATGCCACCCGCGAGGATCATCACCACGCCGAAATGGACGGGATGGATGCCGTAGGCCTTGGCCACGGGCAGGAAGATCGGCGTGCAGATCAGGATCAGCGGCGCCAGATCCATGAAGGTGCCGAGCAGCAGCAGGGCGATCACGATCATCAGCAGCACGGTCAGCGGCTCGCTGGCGATGGCGCGCAGGAACTCGACGGCGGCCGCCGGCACTTCCAGATAGGCCAGCAGCCAGCCGAACAGGCCAGCCGCGGCGATCACGAACAGGATGCTGCCGGTGGTGCGCGCCGCGTGCATGCAGGCGTCGAGCAGGGCCGGGCCGCGCAGCGCGCGGTAGGCGAACACGGTGATGATCAGCGCATAGATGACGGCGATCGCCGCGCTCTCGACGGCGGTGAAGATGCCGGCGCGAATGCCGACGAAGATCAGGATCACCAGCAGCAGGCCGGGTAGGGCCGAGAGCAGCCGCACCAGCACCATGCGGAAACCGGGGAAGGCCTCGACCGCATAGCCGCGGCGGCGCGCGATCAGCCAGCCCGTCACCATCATGGCGAGGGTCATCAGCAGGGCCGGCACGATGCCGGCGGCAAACAGATCAGCGATCGAAAGCCCACCGCCCGCTGCGGCCGAGTACAGGATCAGGTTGTGGGAAGGCGGCACCAGCAGGGCGACCAGCGCCGCGCTGACGCTGACATTGACCGCGAAGTCGCGGTCGAAGCCGCGCTTGACCATCTGCGGAATCATCGCGCCGCCCACCGCCGAGACATCGGCGATGGCCGAACCCGAGACGCCGCCAAAGAACAGGTTGGACAGCACATTGACCTGACCGAGGCCGCCGCGGATATGCCCGACCAGGCTGCCGGCCAGTCCGATCAGGCGCTCGGAGATGCCGCCGCGCAGCATCAGCTCGCCGGTGAAGATGAACAGCGGAATCGCGATCAGCGAGATCGCGCCCGCGCCGGCCGCCAGCTGCTGTGCGGCAAGGATCAGCGGCAGGTCGAGATGCAGCACCACTACGACCGCAGCGGCGGCCAGCGCGTAGGCGACCGGCACGCCGGCCATGAGCAGCAGGGCGAACACGCCGAACAACAGGGCAATCGCCATCACACGGTCTCCAGCGGGGCGCGCAGCAGCTGCGGCAGCGCGAACAGGCTCATCAACGCGCCGCCCAGGGCGAGCGGAAAGTAGGCGCTGCTCTGCGGCAGCGGCGCGCCCGCCATGCGCACGCCGAGGCCGTCGATGCCGAGCTGCAGGCCGTACACCGCCAGCAGCAGGCCGATCGCGATGACGATCAGCGCCGACAGCCGGGCGAAGGCACGCTGGCCTGCTTCTGGCAGCAGCAGCACCAGCAGCGGAAAGCGGAAATGGCTGCGCGCATGCACGCCGGACGCGGCGCCGAAGGCCAGGGTGCTGGTCAGGCAGATCAGGGTCAGCGGCTCGGTCCAGCTCGGTGAGGCGTTGAGCGCATAGCGCGCCAGCACCTGCCAGCCTTGGCTGATGACCATGCCGAACAGGCCCAGCGCCGCCAGCACCGTGGATACGCGTGCGACCGGAGCGAGCGCGCGTTCGAAGGTCGACTCAGGTGCTCGTGCGGCGTTCATGCCATGGCCTCCGCTTCGATGCGCTCAACCAGCGGCGCGACTTCGGGGTGGGCGCGATAGCGCGACAGCACCGGCGTCGCCGCGGCACTGAAGGCATCGAGGTCGACCTCGTTGACCTGGACACCCGCGGCGAGGATCGCCTCTCTCGCGCGCGCCTCGCTGGCGTCCCAGTGCTCGCGCATCACCGCCACCGAGCGCCGCGCCAGCGCGCGCAGCAGGGCCTGGTCATCCGCGCTCAAGGTTTCGTAGTTGCGCTTGGACATCACCAGAATGTCTGGGGCGTAGGAATGTTGGGTCTCCGACCAGTAGCCGGCGATCTCGAACTGGCGGCTGCTGTGGAAGCTGCGGATGTTGTTCTCGGCGCCATCGATCAGCCGTGTCTCCAGTGCGGAGAACACCTCGCCGAAGGGCAGTGGCGTCGGGTTGGCGCCGAGCGCGCGCATCAGGTCGAGAAAGATGTCGGATGGCGGCACCCGCAGCTTCAGTCCGCGCAGATCGTCCGGCGTGCGCAGCGGGCCGCGCGTGTTGTAGACGCTGCGGGCACCGCAGTCGTAGATCGCGAGACCGATCAGGCCGCGCGCTTCGAAGCCTTCGAGGATGCGCACGCCGACCTCGCCGTCGATCAGCGCGCGCAGGTGCGCCTTGCTGCGGATCAGATAGGGCAGGCCGAGCGCGATGGTGCGCGGCCAGCCGTTGTTGAGCGCGCCGGAGTAGACGCGGGTGATGTCGATGGCGCCATGCCGGGCCATGTCGATCTGGTCGTTCTCGCGGCCGAGCTGACCCGAGTGGTAAACCCGCAGCCGCAGGCGTCCGGCGGTTTCCGCCTCCAATTGCTGGCCGATCCATCGCACCGCCTCCACCGTGGGGTAGTCGCTGACATGCACGTCGGTGGCGGTGAGCATGCGCCCGTCGCTCGCCAGACTCGGGCGCAGGCAGGCAGAGCCGAGCGCGAGGCCGACGCCGGCAAGCATCTGCCTGCGCGTGAACTGCAAGTTCATGGCGAGACTCCGAGAGCATGTGGAAGCGCCGGCAGGGCGTGCGCGCGCAGCTCGGCGATACCGTCGAACACCAGGCGCGCGCTCTGGCCGGCGCGGATGTCGTGGATGCCCGTCGCGGCACCGGTGGACACGATCATCCCGGCCTTGAGCGGACGGCCGCGGCGCGCGCCGCGGTTCAGGGCAAACGCCAGTGCCGCCAGCGGGCCGCCCGGCAGCTGCAGCGCGCCGCCGCGGCCCACGAGTGAATCTTCGACCCAGGTCGCGCAGGTGTGGCGCGACCAGTCGCCCGAGCGCCAGTCTTCGATCACCGGGCCCAGGAAGACCCCGGCGTTGTTGCCGAAGTCTGAAACCACCACCGCCGGCCCCAGCACATTGATTGTCGCCAGCGGACTGCCCGCCAGCTCGATGCCTACGCGCAGCTCAGCGGCCAGGGCCGCCGCCGATTCCGCGTCATGGTCGGTGCGGCCCATCTCGGCATCCGCGCCGAGCACGAAGACGTACTCGGCTTCGACCGCCGCGAAGCCGCCGCTGATCACCCGCAGTTCCGCCGACTCGTCAGGATCCAGGCTGCGGCACTGGCGGGCAAAGATCGGCCCCATCAGGCGGTCTTCGCCGAGACGCTCCAGCCAGGCATCAGGGATGCGGCCGACCTTCCAGCCGACGAGCCGGTCCGGCCAGCGCGCGATCGCCGCGTCCTGACGCGCATAGGCCGCGTCCAGTCCGGCAGGCAGCGGGCCCGGATAGTCGGGCAGGGCGCGCGCGGACAGGCGCGCATCAACGAAGCGGGCGGCGATGTCCCGGCTCAGTTCGGGGGCTTCGAAATACACGGGTTCTGGGTTCACTCAAGGCTCCGCAGACGGCCCGTCGCAGCGCCGGCAGGCGCGCGACTGGCGATGGATGTTGTATAAGGGAAACCGGTGTCATTTACAACGAGCGCTGCAACAGCGCCATGCTGTCCACACGAAGGAGGGAAGCCATGAGAACCACGCCAACCCGCGCCTGGGGCCACGCCCTCGCCGCCGTCTGTGGCCTGTGCCTGCTGCTCGCCGGCGCGCACGCGGCCGCGGAAACCCAGCGCACAGCCTTTCCCGGCGCCCAGGGCTGGGCCGCGCACACGCCGGGAGGTCGCGGCGGCCAGATCCTGCGGGTCACCACCCTGGCGGCGGACGGCCCGGGCTCGCTGGCCGAAGCCCTGCGCGCGCCGGGGCCGCGCATCGTGGTGTTCGAGGTGGCCGGCGTCATCGACTTCGGCCTGCGCGAGCTGCGCATCGATCAGCCCTACCTGACCGTGGCCGGGCAGACCGCGCCCTCGCCGGGCATCACGATCATTCGCGGTGGCCTCACCATCGCCACCCACGACGTGGTGATCCGTCACCTGCGCATCCGCCCCGGCGAAGGCCATCTGCACAAGGACGCCGGCTTCGACATCGACGCCATCACCACGGTCGGTGGCGCGCGCGATGTGATCATCGACCACAACTCGATGACCTGGGCCACCGACGAGAATCTGTCCGCCTCGGGCGCGCGCTTCATCGGCGATACGCCCGAGGAGTGGCGGCGCAACGTCAGCCACCGCATCACCTTCAGCAACAACCTGCTGGCCGAAGGCCTGGCCCACGCGACCCATGCCAAGGGCGAGCACAGCAAGGGCAGCCTGATCCACGACAACGTCAGCGACATCCTGATCGTCGGCAACCTCTACGCGCACAACTACGAGCGCAGCCCGCTGTTCAAGGGCGGCGCCCGCGGCCAGGTCATCAACAACCTGATCTACGACCCCGGCCAGCGCGCCGTGCATTACAACCTGATCGCCGAGGAATGGGTGGGTCGCGAGTACCTGACTGGCCAGGTGGTCCTGCGCGGCAACGTGCTGCGCGGCGGCCAGTCGACCGAGCCTCTGGCCTTCTTCATGTTCGGCGGCTCCGGCGACGTCGAGCTGTTCATGGACGACACCATTGCGGTTGACCGCATCGGCCAGCCATTGCCCCTGATCGGCCGCTACAGCACCGGGCGCGCGCGCATCATCGAGTTGAAGCGCGCCCCGGCGCTGCCCCACGGCGTGCAGCTTCTGCCCGCGATCGACGTGCAGGACGCGGTGATCGCCAACGCCGGCGCCCGGCCCTGGGACCGCGACGACATCGATCGGCGCATCGTCGCCAACGTCATCGAGGGCCGCGGCGCGATCATCGACAGCGAGAGCGAGGTCGGTGGCTATCCGGTGGTGCCAGAAGTACGCGCCCCATTCATCGAGGCCGACTGGGACCTCGACACGATGGAGCCGCTGAAGCCGCTGCCGCGGCGGCCGCCGCCGCGCTGAGTCGCAGGGACGCGCCGTGCAACGCGGCGCGTCCTCCGCCCCGGACGGCACCAGCGTGAGGCTCATGGCCGGGGCGAGGCGAGCTTCGCCGCGAGTGGATGCGCTTGATCGCGCAGCGCCTCGGCGATCGCGTAGGCTACCGCTGCCGCACCGGCAGGAGAAAAGTGCGTGTCGTCCTGCAGCCCTTGCGGATAGTTGGGGTGCTCGCCCGCTGCGAGGTGCAGGAAGTAGTGGCTCGAGCCCTGCACGCCTGCGTCGATCAGCAGCGCCGAACTCAGGGCTTCGGCATCCACCAGCGGCACGGCCAGCTCCTCCGCCAGCGCCCGCACGGCCTGCGGATACTCGCCATGGCTCGGCTGCCGCGCGCCTGCCGCGTCGAAGCGTCGCCGCGCCACCGGCGTCAGCAGCAGCGGATGCAGGCCTGCCGCGCGCGCCTCAAGGACGAAGCGGCGCAGGTTCTCGCGGTACTGCGGCAGCGGCGTATAGCGGTCGGGCTTGTGTTCGGACGCATCGTTGTGGCCGAACTGCAGGAAGACGTGATCACCCGGTGCAGCGCTGTCGAGCAGCGCCTGCCACCGCCCTTCCTCGATGAAGGTCCGCGTGCTGCGGCCGTTGCGCGCGTGATTGATCACCCGCACCGAGCCCGCTGTGAACAGCATGGCAAAGGGCTCGCCCCAGCCGGTCTCGGGACGCTTCTCGGGCAGCTTGTCCGCCAGGGTGGAATCGCCCGCCAGATGCAGGCGGATCGGAGTTTCCGCAGGCGCAGCGCCCGCTGCGAGCAGGCCCAGCACGAGCAGCCCCAGTACCCCGATCCATCGCTTCATCGAAACACTCCTGCGAACGTGGTCGGTTCGCCTACAGCCGGATGCGGCGCAGCCGTGGCGCACTGCCGGGTGATCGGCTGCCGCAGCGGCCGCTGATATGGCCCCGCCGCAAAGAAAAGGCCGCCGCAGCTGCGGCGGCCGGATGGCAGGCCCGGACGGGGAAGCCGGGCCTCAACTCGCGTCGATCCAGCGGTGGCGGGTGCGATGAACACCCGCGGTCTGCCGTGCCCGGGGAGGGAGACGCGAAGCGCCGAATCGATGCCGGGAAGATCCCAGGCATCGACATTGACAGCCACGGAGGGGAGACAGCCTCCGTGACCATCGCTGTTGCATCGATCTCAGAACTTCACCCGCACGCCGAGGATGTAGACCCGGCCGGTCTGGTGGTAGACGTTCACACGGTCACCGGTCGCATCGACCCACTGGTCGTTCCACTCGTTGGTGAGGTTCAGCCCCTCGAGGGTGAACTCGACCTGCTCGTTGAGCTTGAACGAGGCCGACATGTCCACCGTGGTGGTGCCCTTGGTGCCTTCGACATCGTTGCTGTCGCGGCCGGGCACCGTGGTCAGGTAGTCGTCGCGGTTCGACACCGACACGCGCGCGCCGAAGCGCTCGTCGTCGTAGTAGAGGGTCGCGTTGTAGGCGTTCTTCGACAGCCCGGTCAGGTTCTGGCGCGCGGCCAGTGCGCCGGTCGCCGTGAGGTAATCGATCGTCGACTCGACGTGGGTGTGGTTCAGCTGGATGCCGGTATTCGAGAGCAGGCCCGGCAGGCCGCTGAAGGGCTTCTGGAAGGAGATCTCGTAGCCCTTGAGTGGGCCGCCGGGCGTGTTGACCGGGAAGGTGAACTCCCAGCTGTCCTGCGGTGAGGTGGAGGTCGGGCGAAGGCTTTCCGGGATGCCGAAAGGGTTCTCGCCGAACAGACCGGTCTGGCGGGTGGTCTGCACGAAGCTGTCGATGTCCTTGTAGAACAGCGCCAGCGACAGCAGCGATTCTTCGGCGAAGTACCATTCGAGACCGAGGTCATAGGTCTTCGCCCGGAACGGGTTCAGCAGGGGGTTCTGGCCGCTGATGCCGCGCGCCGAACCTGACACCGTGATGTTCACGCCGGGGCTCAGGCTGCCGAGCCCGGGACGCGACATCACCTTGGCCGCGCCGAAGCGCAGCAGCAGCTCGTCGCTCAGCTCCCAGCTCAGGTTCATCGAGGGCAGGGTGTCGTTGTACGAACGGTCGACCGTGATCAGGGTCGGCACGTTGGCAACGAGGCCGATGCCGGTCGAGCTCTGGTCGGTCTTGACGTGGCGCAGGCCGAAGCCGCCTGAGAAGTTGCGGCCCATCAGCTCGGTGTTGAAATCCGCCTGCAGGTAGCTGCCCAGCGACTCCTCGCTGACCGTGCCGTTGTTGCCGCGGGCGGGATCGGTCGACAGCGCGAAGGTGCCGCAGCGGCAGTAGATGTCGAACAGGTTGGCGAAGGCGTCCACGTCCGGAATCAGCCAGGTGCTGGGCGTGTTGGCATTGAGGCCGGCGAAGCTGATCGAACGCGTCAGGCTGGCCAGCGAGGTGCCGGCCGGCAGCGCGGGCACGGCCGTTTCCGAGGCCCGGCGCAGCTCGGTGGTGGTGAAGTCGTAGTCCTTCCAGCTCATGCCGCCGCGCAGAGACCAGGTGTAGTTCACATCCCAGGTCAGGTCGAAGCGCAGGGTCTCGAAGTCGTTGTCTGCGGTCTGCGGACGCAGGCGGATCTCGGAGCCCTGGCTGGCGGGCGCGGTGTTCAGCCAGCCCCAGCTGGCGGGATCGTTGACGTCGAACCCGGGGGTGATCGTGGGCAGGCGGTCGTTGCCGCGATAGTCCCAGCTGTAGCCGTTGGAGTTCGCGCGATCGAGGGTGATCGTGGTCTGGATCGGATTGCGGAAACGCGAGCTGGAGGTGCCGTACATCGCGTCGATACGGAAGGTGTCGGTAAAGGCGTGGCCCAGCTCCAGGTTGTACTGGTTGAAGCGCGTGGTCAGCTCGTCGTAGCGCGACTCCGAGCGCAGGTCGACGTTGTCGAACACGCCGTAGACCAGGTTGCCTCGACCATCGACGGCGCCTTCGCGGACGCTGGTCTGCGGCTTGCCGTTGCCGGCGCGCGAGAAGCTCTGCGCCTGCAGGAAGTTCTCGCCGCGGGTAGCGTCGAACTTGGCGTGCAGCACATCAAGGTTCAGCAGGGTGTCGTCGCTGACCTGCCACTGCAGGGCCAGCGTGGCGCCCAGGCGCTCCTGGCTGTGCTCGATGACGCCATAGCGCGGTAGGCGCGGATGGAACACGCTGGCGCCTCGCGCTTCGGCGAAGGGTGAAGTCGCGGCGAAGTTGCCGTTGGCAGTGGACGGGCTCCAGCGCACCGTGCTGTGACCCTCTTCGATAAGATCGCGCTCGCTTTGCGCGATCGACAGCAGCGCACCGAAGCGGCCGTCGCCCCAGGTGTTGCTGAACAGCGCCGCGGCGCGCGGATTCACGTCGCCAGACAGGTCGCCATAGCTGGCCTGGCCGGAGGCGACAGCCGTGAACCCGTCATAGTCGAAGGGCCGCGCCGTGCGGAGGTCGACCGTGGCACCCAGCGAGCCCTCGTCGATTTCCGCCGAGCTGGTCTTGCGCACGGTGATGCTGTTGAACAGATCGGAGGCGAAGACGTTGAAATCGAAGCCACGGCCGCGGTTGGCGCCGCCCGAAGAGTCGGTGCCACCACCGGTGGCCAGCGCCTCCATGCCGTTTATGCGGATACGGGTGAACTGCGGCCCCAAGCCGCGCACCGAGATGTTGCGGCCCTCGCCGGCATCGCGGGTGATCGCCACGCCGGGAATGCGCTGCAGCGACTCCGCAAGGTTGAGGTCCGGAAACTTGCCGATGTCCTCGGCGACGATCACATCGACCTGGCCGACCTCGGCGCGCTTCATGTCGAGCGCCTTGTTGAGGCTGGCCCGGTAGCTGACGACGATGGCGTCGAGCTCCTTGGCTTCTTCGCGCGGCGGCGCAGCCGGACCTTCCTGCGCCAACAGCATCGCTGGCAGACTCACGAGGATGGCGGCGGACAGCTTGGCCAAGGCCAAGCGACGGTTCCCCTGGGCACTCTTGTTCACGAATCTCCCTCCGCTTGGCGGGCGAGGGCAGCGTGGGCCCTCGCTCTGGATGTCTTTGACACCGGTAGCATTCGGCGTGAGAAGATGGCCGTGACACCGGTGGACAGCAGGCTAACAAGCATCGCGCCGCAGCAACAAGACGGCGTCTGCAGGGCGATGCTAGGCCGCGGAGCTCCGGCGTCGCAAACAGCAACTCAAGAAAAATCAGTGCACTGGGGAGGCAGTTCATGAACAGGCTTTGCGTGATGCGATGCAGCAAGTTCAGTGCGGGGTGTGCATGAGCGAGTCAATCGTCTTCTTCGGAGAGCTCCTTCTGCGCCTGTCTGCCCCAGGGCAGGAGCGATTGCTGCAGTCGCCGCACCTGCAGGTGCACGTCGGCGGCGCCGAGGCCAACGTGGGTGCGGCGCTCGCGCAGTTCGGCCACGCGGTAAGCATGCTGGGAACAGTGGCTGACAACGCCCTGGGGCAGGCCGCGCTGGCGGAACTTCGGCGGCTTGGCGTGGACACCTCGCGCGTGCGCAGGGCCGCGGGGCGCATGGGGCTGTACTTCTTCGAGCAGGGCGCCATCCGGCGGTCCAGCGAAGTGGTCTACGACCGTGCTGGCTCCGCGTTCGCCCGGGTCGAGGCCGCGGAGTATGACTGGCCGCAGCTCTTGCGCGATGCGGGTCGGCTGCATCTCTCCGGGGTCACGCCGGCGCTCGGCGCGGAATGCGCGCGCGCCGCCCGCGAAGCCGCCGAGGCCGCCAATGCGCTCGGCGTACCGTTGTCCTTCGACGGCAACTTCCGGGGCAAGCTCTGGGAGGCCTGGGGCGGCGATCCCGCCGCCCGGCTCAGGCCGCTGATGGCCGCGGCTGACGTGCTGTTCGCCAATCACCGGGACATCGCCCTCGTGCTCGGCGAGCGCTTCGATGGACTCAGCGGACGCGCTGCTTTCCTTGCCGCCGCCGAAGCCGCGTTCACCGCGTTCCCGCGCCTGCAGCACTTCGCGGCGACGCAGCGCCTGTCCGGCGGCGTGCAGCAGCAGGAACTCGGCGCACTGCTGGCGCTGCGCGACGGCCGCCTGCTCGAGTCCGCGCCCTATCTCCTCGACGGCATTGTCGATCGCATCGGGGGCGGAGATGCGTTCGCGGCCGGTCTGCTGCACGGCCTGCACACCGGCATGGGAGCACAGTCTGCGCTCGACTTCGCGCTGGCCAGCGGCGCCTTCAAGCACACCGTGCCGGGCGACATGAGTCGATGCAGCGTGGTGGACATCGAAGCCTGGCGGCTGGGTGAAGGGGCCGACGTCCGGCGCTGAGGTCGTGCGTCCTCAGGCGTCCTTCGAGGCATGGGGTGCCCGGAGCAGGGCCGGCCGCACCGGCAGCCGGGTCCAAGCTGGCGGCCTGCACCCGCTCGCGGCGCTCGATCCGCGAGCTGGGCAGGGGCGGTGCATCGAGGTCTACTGCAAGGCCTGGAAGCAGAAGGCGTTGGGGTAGGACACCAGATAGCTCTGCGTCGGCGTGGTCATGCGCACGCTGAAGGCGGTAGTGGAACGCGACACGACCACCGGGACGTTCGGATAGCTCACGCCATCGGTGTAGGGCAGTGGCGTCAATGACGTCACCATCACCACCGGCGCGCTCGCGAAGGCGCTGGAGAAGGTCACGGTATAGACCGTGCTGGTGTTGTCGTTGACGGTGCTGTCGCAGTCGCCGGTGCAGGCGGATGTCCAGTCCGCGCTGCCTGCGGACAACACGCTGCCGGTGTTCTGCACGCAGCCATGGGCAATGCGCGAGGCACCTGCGGCCACGCCCGACGCACCCGTGGCGCCGGTGGCACCCGTCGCACCCGTGGCACCGGTCGGACCCGTCGCGCCAGAAGCGCCGGTCGGTCCTGCCGCGCCGGCGGGGCCGATCGGGCCGGTGGGCCCAACCGCGCCTTGTGGCCCCTGCACGCCGGTGGCGCCAGTCGCGCCGACGGAGCCCTGCGGCCCGGTAGCGCCGGTGGCGCCGTTCGCGCCCTGCGTACCGGTAGCGCCGGTGGGCCCGATATCACCCTGTGCGCCGGTGGCGCCTGCCGGGCCGGTGGCGCCAACCACGCCCTGCGGTCCTGTCGCGCCGGTGGGACCCATGGCGCCGGTCGGGCCGATGGCGCCGGTGGGGCCAATCGCGCCTGCGGCACCCGTGGCTCCGGTCGGGCCGGCAATGCCCTGCGGACCCTGGAGGCCGGTGGCTCCGGTAGCGCCGGGTGCGCCTTGAGGCCCTGCAGGGCCAGCCGCTCCGGCCGGACCCGTGGGGCCGGTGGGACCCGCGGGCCCCTGCGGACCGACGGGGCCCTGATTGGCACCCGGATCGCAGCGCAGCAGGCGGCCGCTGGCGTCGTGGCAGACCCCGTTGGCGGCCGTCGGTGCGCCGGGAAGTGCCGGCAGGATCACGCTGCCGTCGTCATTGACGCGCAGCCGCTCGGTGCCGCTGCCCGACTGCCGCACCACGACGCCGTCGCCGGCCGGTGGGATCAGTTCGATATCGGCAGCCAGCGCCGGGCTGGCGGCAAGCGCGGCCAGCAGGGCGGACAGCAGGGGCGTACGGGCGGGCGTCCTGGACATGGAAATTCCTTGTGGGGATCAGTGGCGGCGCAGGCGGAAAGCGGCGACGGCGGCGGTGAGCAGCGCGAGGATCAGCAGGCTGGTGGAGCTGCCCGCCGGAATGACCTGTGGCCGCGGTGCCGGCGGCGGGCCGATGCCGAGCAGATGGACATTGCCGGCGCGCAGGTTGACGTGGTCCAGCTCGAGCGCCGTACCGGCAGCCATGCGGATGTAGCTCGGCTCCGCGATCGGGTCGCTTTCGACGCGCACGTTCTGGCCATCCACACCGGCGATCTGCAGGGCGCCGCTGATCTGCAGCGTACGGCCGGCGACCAGCAGGAAGCGCTTGCCGATGCTGCTCCGGATGCTGAGCGTGTGGAAGCCGTCGACGCCGACGATGCGGCTGCTGGCGGCGCAGTCATCGCCAAACTCGGCGCGGCCGCTACCGGCTGCGAACGTTCCGGCATTGAGCAGATCGCCCCCCATGCCAAGCGTGGCGCTGCCGAGCGCAAACTGCCCGCCCGCATCGACCAGCAGGCTGTCGAGCACGCCGACTCGACCGCTGCCCGCGTTGAACACGCCTGCCACCGAGAGGTCGACACAGTCGACCCGCAGCTCGCCGCCGTCAAGCTGGACCTGCGCACCCGCGGGTATATGGATTCCGGCGACCTGCGCCTGGGCGGCGGAGGCGATGAGTGCCCCGACAAGGAGTCCTGCGTAGCGCGGGCGGAACAGAGAGGAAGTCACTTCGTGGGATTCCCGGTTGTGGAGCGCCAGGGCTAAGCCGAGAGACTCAGCGTTGTCGCGCGCCAAGAAAGGCGCGCCTGTGCCGGAATCGCGACCACTGAGCAAGGCCAGGCGGGACTCGATCAGTGTTGCCCTGGCGGGGCAGTCGCCGGTCCTGCAAGCCGTGTGCCCGTTTCTTGACGTGGGCTTGACGCATCGCCGGGCGCTACCAGACGAGGTCGTCCGGCACGCGGAAACGGCTGTAGAACTCGTCGTCCGGGTCGGCTTCGGATGGCGATGCGGCGGGCGTCCCGTGGTCGAGGCGGATGACCGCGGGATCGATGGCGCGCAGCCGCTCGGCGGTGTCCCGATTGACCAGCGCATGGCTGTCGCCGAGCCCGACAATGACGAGGGCGCCGCGCGCCAGCAGCGGGCGCTGTGCGTCAGCGATGCGCAGGCTGCGGATCGCGCCGCCGTGTTCGAAGCGGTAGTCGCTGTCGTCACCCGGCTTGATGCGATGCGCCTCGATGATCTGCTTCAGCTGGGCAGCGCGCTCGCTGGCCGCGCGCTCGGCGCGCCGCTGGGCTTCCAGCTGGCGGTCGCGCTCGGCGCGCTCGGCCTGCAGCCGTTCGGCGTCGACCGTGTCGGCGTCGACTCCGGTCGCAGGCGCCTGTTTGCCGCTGCGCGCCTTCTGCTGCTGGCGCACCACCTGGTCGAGCTTGTTCTTGTTGACCAGGCCGGCCTTCAGCAGCTGTTCCTGCAGCGGATTGCGCGCCATCAGTCGTCCTTGCGGGTGAACTTGTCGAGCAGGCCCATGCCGACCGCCGAAACCACGAAGGTCAGGTGGATGATGACGTACCAGTAGAGCTTGTCGTTGTCGGTGCGGTGGGTGTCCATGAACACCTTCAGCAGGTGGATCGAGCTGATCGCCACGATCGACGAGGCGACTTTGTTCTTCAGGCTGCTGTAGTCCATCTTGCCCAGCCAGCCGAGCTTGTCGCCCTCGGCGGCGGCATCGAGGCGCGAAACGAAGCTCTCGTAGCTGGACAGCATCACCATCACCAGCAGGCCGCCGACCAGGGCCAGATCGATCAGCGACAGCACCACCAGGATCAGGTCGGCCTCGGTCTTTTCGAACACCTGCGGCAGCAGGTGGAACACTTCCTGGAAGAACTTCAGGCCCAGCGCCAGCACGGCCAGCGAGAGCCCAAGGTAGATCGGTGCCAGCAGCCAGCGCGCGGCGTACAGGCTGCGTTCGATGACGCGTTCGAGCATGGTGCGATCCCTCGCGAAGCCGGGTGTAGGGGGCGCGCACGATAGCAGGCGCTCGCCGAGCCCGCGCGTGCAGGCGGGACTGCCGAACCTGTGGGCCAGGCGATCCGCCGGATTCAGGGGCCCCGCAAAGACGAAGGCCCGGATTGCCCCGGGCCTTCGTGCTGTCACGCGGGGCGCCTCAGCTCAGGGCGCTGCCACGCACTGCTGCACGCGGACGTTGTCCACCATCCAGCCGTTCGGACGGTTCACCGAGCTGTCCGAAGTCAGGCGGAAGCGGAAGCGCACGCTTTGTCCCGCATACGGTGCGAGATCCACCGCGGTGCGGACGTAGTCGCGGGTGCCGCACCAGGCCGCCTGCGGGGCGCCCGGGTTGCCGCTCTGCAGCGCGCCGTCATAGGCGGGATTGGCCACGCCGGCGTTGATCGCAGCGAATGCACCGCCGTTGACCGAAGCCTCCAGGAAGCCGCCGTCGTAGCAGCCGCCTGCGCTGCGCGGCTCCAGATCGTGGCGCTGCCAGAACACCAGCGAACTCGCGCCGCCGCTGGCCGGGATCGCGATCGCCGGGGTCTCGATCCGCTGGTCCGTGGTGGTGGCCGGTGCAATGCCCTGCAAGCCGCGCAGTCCGCTTTGCGGCGCGAAGGTGTTCATCGTCCAGCTGTTGGTGCCGCTGCCGGCACTGCTGGTCCAGCTCGCCGGCAGCGGGCCTGCCCCGGTCTCCATGTCCTCGCTGTAGATCAGGCTGGTGTTCGTGCCGATCGGACAGTCGCCCGGCAGGGCCTGCGTGGTGAAGCTGCCCGTCGCCGACACCGTGCCGCCGCCAAGCCCGCGGGTCGCCGTCTCGAAACCATCCGCGAACACGCCGATCGAGCTCGTGCAGGCGTTGCGCGAGATGACGCGCCAGTACAGTCGGGTATTGCTGGGCAGCGCCTGCGTCGGGGTGAAGCCGGGATCCCGGGTCGACGTCTGGGCGACGATGTCGGTGAACTCCGGGTCGCGGGCGATCTGCACTTCGTACTCGTAGGCCTGGGTGGCCGCCGACCAGCTGAAGGACGCGTTCAGCGCCACGCTCTGGGCGCCATCCGCCGGGCTGCCGAGGGCGGCAGCGCCGGGCTGCGAGTTGGCGACGAACAGGCTGCGGCTGAGGCTGCGGACGATGTCACCCGAGGTGCCGGTCAGCAGCAAGGTGTGCGTACCGGGCGTCACGCCGGTGGTGTTGATGCTGACCGCGGTCGAGCCGGGCAGGCTGGTGACGATGGCCGGGCTGAAGCTGACCGTACCGCCGCCGGGCAGGCCGCTCGCGCTCATGTTGACCGGCGCGCTGAAGGCGAGGATCTGGCCCAGGTCGATCGAGGTCGCGATGGTGTCGCCGGCGCAGAACGAGGCGTCGATCGCTGCGCCCGCCAGGGTGAACGAAGCTTCCTCCGCGCAGTTGCTGCAGACCAGGGCGAAATCCTGGTCGGTGGCGTCGCCGGAGTTGGGCACACCGTCGCCGGGCAGGGTGCTGGCGCGCACGCGTACCAGCACGTCGCTGACGCCCGCGGGCAGGAACACGTTCTCGGTCACGGCCCGGTTGTCGGCGCTGCCGCCGCTGGCGGACACCCCCGCGGCGAACACGTTGCCCAGATAAGTCTGGCCGCCGGCAACCACTTCGAGGTCGAGGTTGTTGACCAGGGCCGGGTTGGCGCCTGCGGCCCCGGGCGCGTCGGTCCAGGCCAGGCTGATGCGCACCGGCTTGCCGGAATCGGGCACGCCGAAGCTGCGCTCGAAGACCTCGCCCGCCGAATCGAACACATGACTCTGGTCGTAGCGCACGTTCTCGACTCCGAGTCCCAGGCTGCCGGGCAGATGCACGCGTCCCCAGCCCTGCGCATTGTTCGGGACCGGCGCTGCGGCGCCACCGATGTCGACCGCGCCGTTCACCAGCAGCGCCTTCAGCATGGCCGGGCTGGGATCGGCGCCTTCATTGGCGTCACGCCACCATTCGGTCAGCAGCACCGCAAGCCCTGCGACATGCGGCGAGGCCATGCTGGTGCCGGTGCAGAAGGCGTAGTTCTGCAGCACGCCCGCACCGATCGCGGTGCCGCACTGGCTGGCACCGGCGACGCGGCGGGTGGCGGCAATCTGCGAGCCGGGCGCGGCGATGGTGGGCAGGATGCGTCCGTCCACGGCGGGGCCACGGCTGCTGGAGGTGGCCACGGTGTTGATCGAGCCGGCGCGCTGGTTCAGCGAGTTGCCGGTGGTGATCATGTTCTTGGCCTCCTTGGGCGCGGTGATCGTGCGCGCGCCGCTGCCGGAGTTGCCGGCGGAGAACACCAGCACGAAGGGCTCATTGGTCGTCGGCGTATCGAAGTCGCCGTCGCGCACCATGAAGTCATGGGTGCGGGCGGACGCGTTGTAGCCGATGCCGGTGCCCTCGCCGGAGGTCCAGCTGTTGTTGCTGCCGATCGCGCCGAGGCTCAGCGCGCGCTTCGACAGCTCCTGCCAGCCGCCGGCCGGCGGCCAGGGGCCACTGCCGCCGCAGATCGGATTCAGCGCCACCAGACGCGTGGCTGGCGCCACGCCGATGCCGTAGTGGTAGCCGTTGCTGTCGACACCGCCGCCCACCACGCCCGCGCCCGCCATGATGCCGGCCACATGGGTGCCGTGGCCGCCGCTGGCCTTGTCATCGCCCGGCCGGCCCGCGGCCGAGGTGCAGCCGGCATAGTCGAACCCGCCAACGATGCGGCCGGCGAACTCGGGGTTGTCGTAGTCGATGCCGGTGTCGGTCACCGCAAAGGTCACGCCGTCACCGCTCAGGCCCAGCGACTGCAGGAAGCCCAGATAGCCGGTGCCGATCACCTGGTTGGAGGCGTTGTAATTGCCGGCCACGATCTGGCTGGACAGCTCGTCGTCGAGGATCGGCTTGGGGCTGGAGTACTCGGTCCAGATCACCTGCGGCAGCGCATTCAGGCTATCCAGGCGGTCGGCCTCGATCCCCAGCACGATCGTATGGATCGCGCCATCCGGCTGGGCCGGCGCATGCGAGCGGATCGCCCCGCCGAGGCTGGCGATGCGCAGCAGAAGCTCATCAAGCTTGCCGTCGTTCACCACCAGCGTGGCGACGTTGTCGATGCGGCCGTCGCGGCCCTTGAGCTCGGGGGCGAGCTTCCAGTCGACGCTGAACTCGCCCTGCCAGCGCAGGCCCTCGACAGTGGCTGTGCGTGCTGCCGCCTCCATGTCCGCCCACACCAGATAGGCATTGTGCGGGTAGTACTGCAGCACCTTGGCCCCTGAGGCCTGCAACTGGTCCAGCGCGCGCTGGCCGGGCGAATGCTCGAACTGGACCAGGCGCAGCGCATGGCCTGCCGCGGTCCGTGTGCCAGATCGGTACGCCACGGCTTCCGTCGCGGGATCAAACTGCTGCCCACCGAAGGAAAGCAGGCGCGATTCGTCGGCGGCGGCCGCTGCGAATGAACTAATGCCGATGGCCAGTGCGGCCATCAGACTCTTGCGAATCCTCATCTTCCACGACTCCCCGAACACGCCCCACGGCGTCGCCGGCGAGGGTACACCGCCGGCGAGCGGGCGTGGGGCGGGCTCGACTTCCCGAAGCAACGCCCGGCCGGCTGGCCGGCCGATGCAGGCTTGCCAATGGGATTGCGTGCGCCACGGCGCGCTCGCCGTGGCGCACGTTTGCTGCTTCAGTCTGCGCTGTTGCCTGCGGCCGCGGTCCAGCGCGAGCCCTCGGGCCCCTGCGCGATCACGCCCGAGGTGGTGCGGCGCTGTCCCGCATGCGGCTGCTGGACGGTGAAGTTGGCGAGCACGCCGGGCAGTCCGGTCGCCTCGAAGCTGGTCACCCACAGACCCAGCACCGGCAGCCCCAGCAGCACGTTGTCGCCGCCGTTGGCCGCCCCCGGCGCATCACCGCTGAAGAGGAACTGGTGCGCGGCCTCGGCCTTCAGCTCGGCGCGGCCTTCCGCGAACTGCGCCACGCCCTGTGCACAGCCGCCCGGAGCCCAGACGCTGCGCTCGGCGCAGGTCACCAGGTTGTGGTTGAGTCTGCTGCCGAGGATCGACGAGGCCGCATTGGAGCCGTCGGCCTCGCCTGCCTGGTTGAAGCTCCACACCTGCGAGGCGTGGCACAGCCGCGGCAGGTTGGCATTCGAATCGGGCGGCGGCGTGCCGTTGATCAGCACCGCGAGCTCGCGGTTCTCGCGATCCCAGTAGCGCAGCCCGACGGTCTCGCAGGCGCCTTCGAGCTGGGTGCTGGCCGGGTTGAAGGGCTGTCGCAGCGATGCCGTGGACGCGCCCAGGTGCAGGCCGCGGGTGGGCAGCGTCAGCACCCATTCGGCGCGCGCATCGAGGTTGCCGGAGGCCCGGGTGTTGTACTCGTTGCCGATGCTGGCCTGCATCAGTGCGGCCGAGACCGCGCGCAGACCGGCGCCCTCGCCCTCGAAGCTGTACACGTACTCACGGCCATCACGGTGGAAACGCGCGCTGCTGCCGCCATTGTCCAGGTTGCGCGCGCTGGCCAGGTTGGGGGCGAGCAGGATGGGCAAGGCGTGCAGGTTCTCGCCGGCGACGCCGACGCAGGGCGCGGCGCAGTCGGAGCTCGCGCGGAAGAAGTCCTGCAGCGCGGTGGCGCGGTAGGAGAAGCTGCTGCCGTTGGCGGCGTCGACCAGGATGGCGCTGCCGCTCAGGCCGCCTGCTGGCGGCGCGATCGCCACGCTGGGATCGACCTCGGTGTTGTTCTGGCCCCAGGGACCGAAACGCCAGGCGCTGTCCAGCGCGGCACAGTTGCGCTGGTTGGCATGGTTCGCCGCGAACAGGGGGCGGTCGCCCGGCACATTGTCCAGCTCGCCGGCTTCGATGACTTCGATGAAGCCCTCGCGGGTGCGCGCCAGCGTGCCGGGGCCGACGGCGGCCGGATCACCCACCGCGTACTCGAAGTTCAGGAAGGGCTGGCCGGCGGTCGGCAGGGCGGGCACGGTGCAGGTCGTGTCCGAGCTGACGATGCGCGCGGGCTCCTCGCCGTCGCCGCCGACGACAACGGCTCCCGTCCAGACATCGTGGGCGCCGAGATAGATGTTGAAGCTCAGCGCGCGGGCGCCGTGGCGTCCTTCGCGGAAGGTGATACGCAGCGCCTTGGGACGATCTCGATGGTTGGTGATCGACAGCAGAGTGCTGTGGCCGCCATTGACGGTGTAGTAAGGAAACAGAAGCACCTGGCCCTGGCCGTCGGCGGAGACGTGGACAGCGTGGCTGGGTGCAAAGGGCATCAGGGCGAGCGCGCCGGCAGCGGCGGCTCGGGTGAGCGCGGAAAATCGCATGAAGTTCTCCAGGAAGCGCACGGAAAGTGCCGACGCAGAGTACGCGCGCATCCATGGCAGTTCATGTACGTGAATGTGGGCTCTTTGTAGCCGCCTGAAACAGTCGCGGCCCGGCAGCCTCACGGGCCGCGTCGCCCAGGCGATTCCGATGCGGCACGGGTGGCTCGTGGCGTCCAGATCCACCCCCAAAGAGCGTGCATCCCTTGCCAACGCGCCCCAGCCGTGTGCGCGCCTTCCCGACGAACTTGAAAGACCCCTTTGGGGCCCAGCCACAAAAGCGAACGGCCCGGTTGCCCGGGCCGTTCGCATGTCGCTGCTACCCCTTTGCGATGGCGCTTACCAGATCGCCACGCGCTCTTCGCCCTCGCGGCGCATGCGATCGCCGGGCTGGCAGCCGAAGGCCTCGTGGAAGGTCGGCATGTTGGAGGGCGCGCCGACCGCGCGGAACATGCCCGGCGCGTGCGGACCATTGGTGATCTGCAGCTTCATCGCCTCGGTGGTGAAGCCGCGGCGCCACACCGTCGCCCAGTTCAGGAAGAAGCGCTGGCTCTGCGACAGGCCTTCGACCATCGGGTCGGTGTAGCCCTCGCCCTGGGCACGACGCATCGCCGCATAGGCCACCGTCAGACCGCCCAGGTCGGCGATGTTCTCGCCCAGCGCCAGCCGGCCATTGACGTTCAGGCCAGGCAGAGCCTCATAGGCGTTGAACTGCGCGACCAGCTTGTCGGTGCGGGCGTTGAAGCGCTCGCGATCCTGGTCGGTCCACCAGTTGGCGAAGTTGCCGACGGCGTCGAACTTGCTGCCCTGATCGTCATAGCCGTGCAGCATCTCGTGGCCGATCACCGCGCCGATGCCGCCGTAGTTGAGCGCGTCGTCCGCGTTCGGATCAAAGAACGGCGGCTGCAGGATCGCTGCCGGGAACACGATCTCATTCGCCGAGGCGCGGTAGTAGGCGTTGACCGTCTGCGGGCTCATGCCCCACTCGGTGCGGTCGACCGGCTTGCCGATCTTGTCGAGCATGAACCGGTAGTTGAAGGCGGCCGCCGCCTCCAGGTTGGCGACGTAGCTGTCGCGACCCACGCTGAGGCCGTCCCAGCTGCGCCACTTGTCGGGGTAGCCGATCTTTGGCGTGAAGCTGGCCCACTTCTCCAGCGCCTTGGTCTTGGTCTCGTCGCCCATCCAGTCGAGGTTCTGCAGGCGCTCCTTCAGCGCCTCCGACAGGTTGGCGACCAGCTGCTGCATCTTGGCCTTGGACTCCGGCGGGAAGGCCACGGCCACGTAGAGCTGGCCCAGCGCCTCGCCCATGCTGCCGTTGACCGCGTTCAGCACGCGCTTCCAGCGTTCCTGCTGCTCCTGCTGGCCGCGCAGGGTCTTGCCGTAGAGCGCGAAGTTGGCGTCCTCGAAGGCCTTGCCGAGGTAGGGCGCGGCGTCGTTCAGCACGCGGAAGCGCAGCCAGGTCTGCCACTGCTGCACCGGCACTTCGGCCAGCATGCGGTCGAACTCGCGGAAGAAGTCCGGCATGGCCAGCGAGAACATCTCCGGGCGCGCCACCCCGAGCGTGTCGAAGAAGGCGCCCCAGGGGAAGTTCGGCGTCACCGCATCGGCCTGCTCGATCGAGACCGGGTTGTAGCGGGTGGCCGGGTCGCGCAGGCTCACGCGGTCCAGCGAGGCCTTGGCCAGCAAGGTCTCGAACTCCAGGATCTGCTGGGCCTGCGCCTTGGCGCTGGCCTCATCGGCGCCGGCCAGCTGCAGCACGGTGGCGGCATAGGTCAGCAGGGCTTCGCGCGCGGCCACGAAGTCCTCGCGGTCTTCCAGGTAGTAGCTGCGCTCCGGCAGGGACAGGCCGCCCTGGCTGGTGTAGCCGATCACCATCTCGGAATTCTTGAGGTCGGCATTGGCGTAGAAGCCGAACAGCGGCCCCTGACCGACGGCATAGGCCTCGCGCAGATAGCCGGCGATACCGGCACTGTCGGTGATGGCGTCGATCTTGGCGAGACGCGGCTTCAGCGGCTCGATGCCGGCAGCTTCGATGGCGGCTTCGTCCATGCCCGAACCGAAGAAGTCGCCGACCTTCTGTTCGATGCTGCCGGGCGCCGCGTTCGACTGCGACGCCGCCTGCACGATGGCGTGCTGGATCTCCAGCGAGCGCTCGCCCAGCACCTCGAAGCTGCCCCAGCTGCTGCGATCCGACGGCACCGGATTGGCCGCCAGCCAGGTCTGGTTGGCGTGCAGGTTCAGATCAGTGCAGGCCGTGACCTGAGGATTGAGGTCGGCGGCGCGGAAGCTGATCGGCTGGGTCTTGATCGCAGCCATGTCGATGGCGATCGGCTTGGGCGCGGCGGCAGCGGTGGCGGCAGGCGCGGCCTCTGCTGCGGGCGCTGCGGGCGCGCTGTCGCCGCTCGGGGCGGAGCAGGCGGCAAGCGCGGTAAGGATGGCTGCGGACAGCAGCGAGCGGAAAGGCAGGTTCACGGTAGGGGCTCCTCGGGCGCGCGGCCCGTCAGGCGTCGTCCGGGGATCGGATCGCAACCGCGCACCCTAAGCGCTGGCGCCCCGCCCCGGATGTGGCGGGAGTCACGCGCGCACTGCGCGCGTGGGCGGCGTGCCCGCGTGGGCGCGCGGAGCGCGCGTGGGCGACGCGAGTCGCGTGGGCGAGGAAACTCGCGTGGGCGGCATGCCCGCGTGGGCGACGCTCGTCGCGTGGCGCAGCCAGCCAGCCGGCGCATCCTTGTCTGAATCGCGCCGGCGGCGCTTCGCAGGCCGGCCCCGCCACCCCCTAGTCAAGCGCGAGTGAAAACTCCACTCTTTCCGCCAGCGCGCGGCAGGCACTGCGTCGCGCGCAGCGCAGCACCCGTGCTGGCCCGCCAGGGTTCAGGACGAGACCGATCCACAGGGGTCGGCACGCAGCGGTCGCGGGCTCCGGACGGAACCGGTGCGCGCCGCCGCAGGGGACAGGTACCACGTCCTGCCTCCGCAGCGCCTGCTCCCGGGCAGGCGTCATCGCGCGGCCCGAGCGCATTCCAGTGCTGAATCATCAGCGCTATCCGGCGCGGGAGTTCCCGTGATCCACCCCAGTTCGGAGCTTCGTTTCATCTCGGCCGAGATCGGCTACGGCGTGTTCGCCACCGAGTTCATTCCCCGCGGCACCTTTCTCTGGGTGCTGGATGCCTTCGACCGCATCCTCTCGGCCGCCGAGCGCGAGGCGCTGCCGCCGCTGCTGCGCCAGCAGGTCGACCGCTACGCCTACCAGGCCGCCGACGGCGACTTCGTGTTCTGCTGGGACTTCGGTCGCTACATGAACCATTCCTGCGCGCCAGCCAGCCGCGGCATCGGCGACGCCTTCGAGATCGCGGTGCGCGACATCCAGCCGGGCGAGGAGCTGACCTGCGAGTACGGCACCCTCAACCTGGTGCAGCCGATGCGCTGCCGCTGTGGTGCCCTGAGCTGCCGCGGCGAGATCCGCCGCGACGATGCCGAGCGCTACTACGAGCGCTGGGACGCCGAAGCCCGCGCCGCCTTCGCGCTGGCCGCCAAGGTCGCACAGCCCTTGTTGCCTTATGCGAAGGCGGGTCCGCGCGATCTGCCCCTGCTGGCGGCCCTGCACGCCGGCGGCGAGGTCGAAGTGCCCTCGGCCCGCGCCTATCACGTGCCGGCGGCGGAGGGTCAGAGCCGATGATGCATCCGCATACCCGCCTCGTGCCGATCAACGACGTCGTGGGCGAGGGCGTCATCGCCACCCAAGCCATCCCGCGCGGCAGCCTGGTCTGGGTCATGGATGCGCTGGACCAGGCCATGCCCGAATCCGAAATCGCCCAGCTGCCGGCCTGCTGGGCACCGCTGGTCGATCGCTGGACCTTCAGCGACGGCCGTCGCCATCGCGTGCTGCTGTGGGACCACGGCCGCTACGTCAACCACAGCTGCGCGCCCAACTGTGGCGGCACCGAGTTCGGCTTCGAGATCGCGCTGCGCGACATCGAAGCCGGCGAGCAGCTGAGCAACGATTACGCCACCCTGTTCATGGGGCCGAGCGAGGCCTTCCACTGCCAGTGCGGCGCACCGAACTGCCGCGGCGCGATTGACCATCGGCAGGTGCCCGAGGCGGTCGCCGCCGTGCGGCGTGCGCTGACCCAGGCCCTGGATTTCATCGAGTCCGCGCCACAGCCTCTGTGGCCCCTGCTCGACCCGCAGCGTCTGCAGGCGGCGCGGCTTAGCCTCACCCAAAGCTTGGCCGATGTGCTGCAGTCGTGCGGCACGCGTCGACGGGCCGTCAGCGGCTGAGGCGTGCCGGCGGCTCTGAACCCTCGCAACGCATAGGGTGGGCCCTGGCCCACCAAAGCCGAGCACTGGCGATGCGGATGGGAGAACACTGGAACCGTTTGTTGCCGCGGCCCGCGCGGGTTGATGCGGTCTTTCGAGCGTATCCGGCTCGTAGTCGCACGAGTCGCCTCCACACTTCGGTCTCAAAGGCTGCCCGGCACGAACTCCATCGACACCTGCGCCGGCCGGCCCGGCAAATCGAGCGTGCTTGATCGCTCCGGCGCACGCGCGATCACACGCCCGCGCCGCACCACCGCAAGTCGCGCGGCCTTCAGGCGAATCGCCTCGAAAGGGTCGGCCGCCTGCAGCAGCACGAAGTCGGCCGGGCCGCCCTCGCGCAGGCCGTAGTCCTCGAGGCCGATCACCCGCGCGGCGGTGTCGGTGATGCCGGCATAGCAGGCCCGGATGCCGTCCTGCGAAGTCATCTGCGCGACGTGGACGGCCATGCTCGCGACCTCCAGCATGTCCGCGCTGCCGAAGCTGTACCAGGGGTCCATGCAGCAGTCCTGGCCCAGGGCCACGTCGATGCCGGCGGCCAGCAGTTCGGGCACGCGGGTCATGCCGCGGCGCTTGGGGTAGCTGTCGTGGCGGCCCTGCAGGGTGATGTTGATCAGCGGGTTGGCGACGGCCGAGAGCCCGGCTTCCGCCATCAGCGGCAGCAGCTTGGACACGTAGTAGTCGTCCATGCTGTGCATCGAGGTCAGGTGCGAGCCGGTGACCCGCCCCTGCAGGCCGTGGCGGATCGTTTCGGCGGCGAGCGTCTCGACGTGGCGCGAGTGCGGGTCGTCGCTCTCGTCGCAGTGCATGTCGACGCGCAGGCCGCGCTCGGCGGCGAGTCGGCACAGCCGCGCGATGCTGTCGGCGCCGTCGGCCATGGTGCGCTCGAAGTGCGGGATGCCGCCGACCACGTCGACGCCGCGGTCCAGCGCGCGCTCCAGGTTCTCGATGGCGCCCGGCGCGCGCAGGTAGCCGTCCTGCGGGAACGCCACCAGCTGCAGGTCGATGTAGCCGGCGACCTGCCGCTTGACCTCCAGCAGGGCGTCGACGGCCAGCAGGCGCGGATCGCAGACATCGACATGGCTGCGGATGTGCAGCAGGCCTTGCGCCGCCGCCATGTCGCAGTAGGCCAGCGCGCGCCGCACGACGGCTTCGACGGAGAGATCGGGCTTCAGCTCGCCCCACAGCGCGATGCCTTCGAGCAGGGTGCCGCTGGCGTTCATCCGCGGCAGGCCCAGCGAGAGCGTGGCGTCCATGTGGAAGTGGGCGTCGACGAAGGGTGCGCTGAGCAGACGACCGCGCGCTTCGATCACTTCGCCGGCGTGCTCGGTCGGCAGCTGTGCTGCGATCGCCGCGATGCGCCCGTCGCGCACGCCGACATCGACGCCGCTTCGACCGTCGGCCAGCGCGGCATCGCGGACCAGCAGGTCGAAGCTCATCCCAGCAGGGCCTTCAGGGCCCGCGCGGCGCGGGCGGTCTGCGCGGCGTCGGCCTGCGGGGCATGCGCGGCCCAGGCCAGCAGGGCGCCGCGCGCATCGGGGCGGGCGGCGCCACTGCCCATGCGTTCGGCCAGACGCTGCATCTGCAGCTCGCGGCGACGTGAGGCCGAGTCGGCTGGGCTGTCGATGCCGGCGTCGAGTTCGAGGCCGATCAGGGTGTCTTCGCGGTTCTCGCTGCTGATGTCGCGCGCCCGTGCAGCGCTCAGCTCGCGGCGCTCGGCGTCGCTGAGCGCGTCGTCCTTTGAGCCATCGAGCGCGGCGTCGAGCAGCGCCTGCAGGGCATGCTTCGCGCGCGCCTCGCGCTGGGCTTTCTGCGCAGCACGCAGGCGTTCAACGGACTTCTCGAACTCGCGCTCCAGGCTGCCTTCGGCGGCGCGCGGCGGGCGCGGGCGGCGCTCCGTGCGCTCGCCACGCTCGCCACCGAACCGGTCGCCCTGTGAACGATCGCGCGGCGGACGGCCGGGCCGGGCGTCATTGCCCGAGTCCTCGACCTGCGGCTGCTGTGCCTGCCAGCGCGCTTCGAGCTCGGCCAGCTGGGCGTCGATCTGCGCAAGGTCATCGGACTGGGCCAGTGCCTGCACCGCCTCGACCAGACCGCGTCGTTCGGCCTCGACAGCGGCCAAGGCTTCGGTGCGCGCCTGAACGCCGGCGCGGGCGGCTTCGAACAGCGGATCGACGATGCCGCGCAGCTCCGCCCACAGCCGGTCCTCGGTCTTGCGGTCGGCGCGCGGCGCATTGCGCCACTCCTGCTGGATCGCCTTGGCGACGTTGATGGCCTGCGCCGCATCGCCGCGGGCGGCGAAGCGCAGCCGCTCGAGCAGGGCCTGCTTGCCTTCGATAGCGGCCTGGTTGCGCGCGTCGCGCAGGGCGTCGAGCTGGTCGAGCTGGGCGCGCAGACGCTTGCCCAGCGCGGCGCGGGCGCGCGGCTCGACCTCGTCCAGTTCGCGAAGTGCAGCGACAACGCGCTCGCGCAGGGGCTTGAGATCCTCGGGCGCCTGCTCGATCTCGGCGGCCAGCGCGCTGATCGCCGCGTCCACCGCCTCCGCCTTCTGCGAGCGCAGGGCGCGACGCTGCTCGAAGTAGGGCCGCGCCGGCGCCAGCGCGCGGTGGCAGAGCGCGCGGAAGCGCTTGCTGATGCCGGTGGCGTGCTCGCCGTGGTCGGGCTCGGCGGCCTCGACCTTGGTCCACTCGTCCTGCAGCTCCTTGACGCGGTTGGCGACGGCATCGGGATGCAGGCCTGAGCCGATCAGGGCCTCGACCTCGTCGCACAGGCGCGCGCGCACCTTGTTGCCGGCCCAGCGCTGCCAGCGCTCCATCTCGGCGACGCCAGCCTCCAGTTCGCGCAGCTTCTCGCGTTGGCCGGGCGTGGCCTTGATGCCTGCGGCGAGCCGCGCGCGGGCGGTCTCCAGAGCCGGCTTGGCGACACCGAGGCGCTGCTCTTCAACGCCGGCGAGGCCCTGTTTCAGTGCGTCGCGCAGGGCTTCGTCGGGCAGCTGGGGCGCGGGCGCGGCGGCTGGCGCTGCCGCCTGGATGTCCGTTGCAGCGGCGACGGCATCAATGACCTCGACCGCGGTCCCTGTCGCGGCGTCTGCCGCCGCCGCTTCGCTCGTCGCGCCGACCGCAGGCTCGGCCACCGGCATCGCGGCATCGGCTTCCGCAGGGTCTGCGGTAGCAGCGTCAACCAACGCGGCTTCGAGCGCGGCGGGCTGCGGCTCCGGCTTGGGCAGGTGCGCGGTCTTGAGCGCGTTCACCGCGGCGCGCGCGCTGACGGCATGGCCCTGCAGGCGGCGCAGCAGGCCGGCATCGAGTCGCGGCGCCAGTTGTTCGACCTCGGCATCCAGCGCTGCGAGCTGCGCGTCGGCATCGACCGGCAGGCTGCGCGCCAGCGCATCGAACGTGCTGCCCAGATGCAGGGCGCGGTGGGTGATTGCGCCGGCATCGCCGCGCGCGAGCTTCAGCGCATCGGCCTTGTCGCGGGCGCGGCGCGACAGCGCCTTGTCCTGACCGCGGGCGGCCTCGGCGATGCGGTCCAGCATGGCCTCATCGCTGATGTGCTCAAGCAGGCGCAGGCGCAGGGCAGGGTCGGGATCCTTCAGACAGCGCCGCTGCAGCAGGCCGGGCTTGTTCAGACGCAGCACCGCCGCTTCGCGCAGTTCGGGCTCGGGCGCCGATTCGGCCATGGTCTCGGCCAGCTCGGCCGGCAGGGCGGCATGACTGGCGAGCTGCTGGCGCTCGGCGGCAGGCACCTTGGCGTCGAGCAGGCGGGCGCGCACGCGGCCGAGGATGGCCTCGCGGCAGCTGCCATCTTTTTCGGTGGCGAGGAGACCCAGCAGGGTCTCGGCACTGTCGATGCGGGCGATCGCCGCACGCCGTACTTCGACCGCGCTGTCGCTGGCGGCGATTTGCGGCAGCAGGCGGATCAGCTCGGGCGCGGTTTCTGAGCGCACGGCCTCGGCGCGACGCAGGGTTTCAGGGTGTTCCCACAGCGGGCGGCGAAAGCGGGCGAACAGCTTCATGCAGGGTCTCGGCGGTTGGTCAGCGAAGTGCCGCACGTGGCGGCGCCGTGGATTATGGCGCCTAACGCGTGCTGCGGACGCCCTGCCGAAATGCCTGAGGCCCCGTTCGCCGGGCCTCAGAGGAATTCATTGCGGTGGCCGGGCTCAGAGCGCGGGGGGAGGCGGCGGCGCTGCCGCGGGCGTACCTGGCACCGTCTGCGGCGGCGTCAGCCCGGCCTTGTCCTTGAGTTCCTTGAACTTGCCCGACATGCCTTCAAGCTTGGCCGACCACTGCGGGTCGGGGGTCTGCCCTTCGGTGACCTTGAAGAACACCTGCATCAGCGCAGCCATGGCCAGCGGATCCACCAGAGCGGCCTTGAGGCAGATCGCGGTGACGATGGCCAGGGCAAAGGTCCAGAAGCCGGCCAGCCCCGGGAAGAAGTTGGCGATCAGCGCCACCGGGCCGATCACCAGCAGGAAGATCACCAGCGTCAGGCCCCAGATCACGAAGGTCAGCCAGACCGCGTTCTTGAGCATGGTCTTGTAGTTCTGCGCGTAGAGCACCACCGCATCGCGGGCCGAGGCCCAGGCATTGGTGCTGCCGGTGCGGATGGCGTGCGCGAGGATGACTTCGTCGACATAGGTCAGCGAGGTGTTGATCACCGTGTTGGCGAACTTGACCAGACCGTCCAGGCCGGGAATCGGCAGGAAGTTGGCGATCATCAGCATGGTGCGGTTGAACACCCGCAGGATGCCCTTGATCAGCTGGTCGACGCCGAACAGCACCGAGCTTTCGACGAAGCGCTCCTTGACCACCGCCGAGGCATGTTCGATCTGGCCGCGGCCGCCGGGAATCGCCTTGCCCTGCAGCAGCTCCGCCAGCACCGCGATGTGCCCCGCCTTGACCAGATAGAGAAGATACTCGCGCGCCCAGTACAGCACGCCGCTGATGACACCGAAGCCGATGAAGGCGCCCCAGGCGCTGCCGGCGCCGGGGTCGGCGGCCACCTTGCCGAACAGATAGCCGATGCCGGCGCCGCCGCCAGTGGCGACCACGTAGGCGAGCGTGATGCCGAGGTACACCGCGAGGCGCAGCAGCAGGAAGGGCAGGGTGCGCAGCAGCAGGCCGAGGATCTGGCCAAGGCTGAAGTCCATCATTGCGGGCGTCTCCGGTGGGTCGGGCTGGGGTGGGCGCAGCGGCGTCGCCGCGGTGCGGGGACCTGCGCGCGCTGTCCGGGAGATATACGCAGAGCCGCGGCGCAATGCGACATCCTGCGCGTTTCACCTCGTCCTGACGCCGCCGGCGTAGCCTCTCTGGCGTCTCCAGCCACCCGTGGAAAGCCGACCATGCGCCCGATCTCCCCGAAAGCCCTCCTGTTCGCGCTTTTCTGCGCTGCACCTGCTCCTGCGCTCGCGACCTGCGGCCTGCTGGAGGGAGAGAGCTTCCGTCCGCTGGCCGGCAAGGAGCCCGTGAGCCTGTGCGAGCGCTACGAGGGCCAGGTGCTGCTGGTCGTCAACACCGCCAGCAAATGCGGTTTCACGCCGCAGTACGAGGGGCTGGAAGCCCTGCATCAGGAGCTGTCGGCCCAGGGCTTCGCGGTCGTCGGCTTTCCGTCCGGCGACTTCATGGGCCAGGAGTTCGAGGACGAACAGCAGATCGCCGAGTTCTGCACGAACACCTACGCGGTGAAGTTCCCGATGTTCGAGCGGGTCTCGGTCAAGGGCGAGCAGGCCGTGCCCTTCTACCGCGAACTGGCGGAGGCGGCCGGTGAGGCGCCGGGCTGGAACTTCCACAAGTACCTTCTCAATCGCGAGGGCCAGGTCGTCGCCAGCTTCGGCAGCCGCACCCGCCCCGACGACCCCGCGCTGCGCGCTGAGATCGACAAGCTGCTCAGTGGCTCCTGACAAATGCCGCCGGCCCGCGAGCGGGCCGGCGGGCGCCGTCTACAGGCGCCGCTTGATCAGCCGGATCAGGCCGCCAAGCACCGGGATGTGTTCGTAGAGGCCGTCGGCGGCATTCCAGTAGTCCTGCTGATACACGACCCGGCCCTCGGCATCGAAGCGCAGATGCGACAGGCCGACGGTCTCGGTATCGACGCCGCGGCGGAATCGCTTGAAGCGGATGCTCATGCGCCAGCGGACCAGGTGCTCGCCTTCGAGGGTCCGGGTGGTTTCCAGCAGCTGCACGCGACAGTCCTCGACCGCTTCGGCACTGTCGCGCAGGTAGTGCTGCAGTGCTGGGCGGCCGCGGACCGTCTTCAGGGTGTCGTTGAAGTAGACGTCCTCGCCGTAGGTGTCCGGCACCAGCCGTGCGATGCGGTCGGGGCTGAAGCTCTGGAAGAACGCGGCGAAGCGGGCGATCGCATCGGCCTCGCCCGGACTGCCGGCGATCGGCGGCGCTGGATGTCGGCTGCGGATCCGTTCAAGCTCGGAAAGAGTTTCCATTGAATGGGCACCATGGCAGGGCAGGGCGTCCAGCATGGATCAGGCACAGGGAGTATCGAAGTGAAGGTGCGCCGATCGGAGCGGGTCGCGGTGTGGTTGGGCTTGGCAGGGCTGCTGCCCTTCCTGGTGCTGTCGGTGTCGGTCTGGTCGCCGGACTGGCGCGCGCTGGCGTTGCCGGCGCTGCTGGGCTATTCCGCCCTCATCCTCTCGTTTCTGGGCGGTGTGCGCTGGGGGCGTGCCCTGGCCGCGGACCGACCGCTCGAATACGTCTGGGCGGTCCTGCCCAGTCTCTGGGCCTTGGCAGCGCTGCAGCTTCCGCCGACCGCGGGCCTGCTGGTGCTCGCCGCTGGCTTCGTGGGGCAGTGGTGGCTGGATGGGCCCGGCGACCGGATGCCGGCGCCCGCCTGGTTCCGCCGCCTGCGCAGCCTGTTGAGCGCGGCGGTGCTGGCCTGCCACGTGCTGGCGGTCAGCGCGCTGCTCGGCTGATTTCCGCCAGCTGGGGAACCTTTGCCGCCCGCAGCCGTCGATGGCTCCGGCGTTGCGCCCCCGCGGGGGCCACCCCACAATACCGCGCCCCGTCGCCGTCGGACTCACGGCGCCCCATCCGTGTTGGAGAACCCATGAAGCATTCCCTGCGCACCACCCTGCTCGCCGCGGCCACCGCCGCCGCCGTGGGGTTTTCGTCCTTCGCGGTCGCGAACGACAAGTTGGAAACCGAGAAGGACAAGATCAGCTACGTGATCGGCCTGCAGATCGCGGGCTCGCTGGTGCAGATCAAGGATGAGGTCGACCTGAAGGTGCTGATGCGCGGCATCGAGACCGGCCTGTCGGGCGAAGAGCCGGCGATCAGCCAGGAAGAAGCGATGGCGGTGCAGCAGGCCTTTGGCCAGAAGCTGCAGGCCAAGCGCGAAGGCGAGATGCAGGCTGCCGCCGCGAAGAACCGCGCCGACGGCGAGGCCTTCCTGACCGAGAACAAGACCAAGCCGGGTGTGAAGACCACCGAGTCCGGCCTGCAGTACAAGGTCGTGACCGAGGGCAGCGGCGAGCGCCCGGCGGCCACCGACACGGTCAAGGTCCACTACACCGGCACCCTGCTGGACGGCACCAAGTTCGACAGCTCGGTCGATCGCGGCGAGCCGGCCCAGTTCGCGCTGAACCAGGTCATCCCCGGCTGGACCGAAGCCCTGCAGCTCATGACCGTGGGCAGCAAGTACACCCTGTGGCTGCCCTCTGAACTCGCCTACGGCGAGAACGGCACGCCCGGCCCGATCGGCCCGAATGCCACCCTGATGTTCGAAGTCGAGCTGATCGAGATCGTCAAGGCCCAGTAAGCAGCACCGGCTGAGACCGTACGGACGGCCGGCGGACGTGTTCCGCCGGCCGTCTTTGTTTCGGTCGCTGGGGGCTCCGATGAAATGAGAATTTCATCACAATCTGCTACCGTGCCGCCCCCGTTCGCCGCGGTCTGAGTGCCACCGCGATCGGCCCGACACCCCACGCAGGGTGCTGTTCCCGCCCCATCTGGATCCGGAGTTCGAGCATGAATGTCACCGTTTTCGGCACCGGCTATGTCGGCCTGGTTACCGGCACCTGCCTCGCGGAAGTCGGCAACACGGTCACCTGCGTTGACATCGATGCAGCCAAGGTCGAGGGCCTGCGTGCTGGCCGGGTGCCGATCTTCGAGCCGGGTCTTGAGCCGATGGTGATCGACAACAGTCGGGCCGGACGCCTGCTGTTCACCACCGATGCCGCAGGCGCGCTGGCTGACGCCGACATCATCTTCATCGCCGTGGGCACCCCGCCCGACGAGGACGGCAGCGCCGACCTGCGCCACGTGCTGGCGGTCGCGCGGACCATTGGCCACCACCTCCAGCGCGAGGCCCTGGTCGTCACCAAGTCGACGGTACCGGTCGGCACCGCGGATCGCGTCCGCGCGGCGGTCGCTGAAGCCCTCGCTGCGCGCGGGTCGGACTTGCCCTTCGACGTCGCGTCGAACCCGGAATTCCTGAAGGAGGGCGATGCAGTCAAGGACTGCATGCGGCCTGACCGCATCGTGATCGGCTGCGAGAGCCAGAAGGCCGTGGACGTGCTGCGCGCGCTGTATGCGCCCTTCAACCGCAACCACGAGCGTATTGTCGCCATGGACCTGCGTTCGGCGGAGCTGACCAAGTACGCCGCCAACGCCATGCTGGCGACCAAGATCAGTTTCATGAACGAAATGGCGAACCTGGCCGAGCAGCTCGGTGCCGACATCGAGAAGGTGCGCATCGGCATCGGCTCCGACCCGCGTATCGGTTTCTCCTTCATCTACCCCGGCGCTGGCTACGGCGGCAGCTGTTTTCCCAAGGACGTGCAGGCCCTGCACCGGACTGCGGCTGCGCGCGGCTTCGACGCCCGCATCCTGCATGCAGTGGAGGCCGTCAACCATGCCCAGAAGGACAAGCTGCACGCGCTGCTCGCGCGCCATTTCGGTGATCTGCGCGGCCGCCGCATCGCCCTCTGGGGCCTGGCCTTCAAGCCGAACACCGACGACATGCGCGAAGCCCCCAGCCGGCGTCTGATGGAGCAGCTGTGGGCCGACGGCGCCAGCGTCGCGGCCTACGATCCCGAGGCTCGCGCCGAGGCCGATCGGCTCTATGGCGATCGACCCGACCTCGCACTGGTGGAGCAGCCTTACGATGCACTCGAGGGCGCCGACGCGCTGGTTGTGGTCACCGAATGGAAGGCGTTCTGGAGCCCGGATTTCCGCCGCATCGCGCGCAGCCTGAAGTCGCCCGTGGTCTTCGATGGCCGCAACATCTGGGATCCGAACCTGGTCGAGGCGGCCGGTCTCGCCTACTACGGCATCGGTCGCGGCCGCAGCGTGGTCCGTGCAGGAGCAGAACATGCGTGAGCTCGTTGAACGCGTCGTCGAGCTGGAGATGCGGGTCGCCTTCCAGGACGATACGATGCAGCGCTTGAACGCGGTGATCACCGACCAGAGCCTGCGCATCGAACAGCTTGAGCGGCGCCTGGAGCTGATGCTCACCGACCTGAAATCCCTGCGCGGCCTGCTGTATGCCGACCCCGTGCAGGAACCGCCGCCCCCGCACTACTGATTCTGCGGCGTACCCGATCCGTGGCTGACCTATGACCTCTTCCCTGCGCGACCAGTTGACCCAGCTGGGCTTCAAGCCCCCCGAACCCACCAAGCCGCGCGAACCGGCGCACAAGGCGCGGCCGCATGCCGGCGCCCCGGGCAGCAAGGGCCGTCCCGAGCAGGGCCGCGGCGAGCAGGGCAGGCGCGCTGGTGCGGACAGGCCCGGCAGGTCCGGTGCGCCGTCGCCGGGCAAGGGCCGCGGCGGCGATACCCGCAGCCAGGAAGAGATCGATCTCGCCAAGGCCTACGCCCTGCGCCAGCGGGTCGAGCGCGAGGAGCAGCAGCGCCTGGAGCGCGAGCGCCAGGCCGAGGCCGCGCGGCGGCGCGAGGCCCGGCAGAAGCTGCACACCCTGCTGCAGTCGGCCACCCTCAATCAGCCCACGGCCGAGTTGCCGCGGCATTTCGAGCATGCCGGCAAGATCCGCCGCATCTACGTCACGCCCGAGCAGCTGAAGGCCCTGAACGCCGGTGAGCTCGCCGTCGTCGCGGCGGGCGGCCGCTATCACTTGGTCGATCTGGAGCAGGCCGAGCAGGCACGCGCGCTCATGCCCGACTGCATCGCGCTGAAGGTCGATCCGACCGCTGGCGAAGGCGGTGACGACTACGCCGACCCGCGCTTCGCGGTGCCCGACGATCTGGTCTGGTAGTCATCCCGCGCCTCTCGCGGGGCGCTGTTGATGGCGCGACTGCGGTGGGACGCAGGCCGCGTGATCGACTCCTCCGGAGTTTCGCGAGTGGGTACAGGCATTGCCCGGGGAGGGGCGCAAGCGATGATCCGGATCGTTCTGGTGGATGACCACGGGCTGATGCGCGCCGGCGTGCGCATGCTGCTGGAGTCTCAGGCTGACATGCAGGTGGTGGGCGAGGCCGGCAGCGGCGACGAAGCGCTGCCGCTGCTGCGCAAGCTCAAGCCTGATGTGGTTTTGTGCGACTTCCACATGCCCGGCCTGTCAGGTCTGGAGGTCACCGAACGGCTGGCGCGCAGCCTGCCGGAAATCCGCCTGATCATGGTTTCTGTACTGAACGAAGGGCCGATCCCCAAGCGCGTGCTGGCGGCAGGCGCGCATGGCTATCTCGACAAGGGTGCGCCGGGCGCGGAGCTGCTCACGGCGGTGCGCGAGGTGGCGGCGGGGCGTCGCTACATCGGCGCCGACATCGCCCGGCAAATGGCACTGGAGGGTCTCAATGGCACGCCCTCGGCGGTGCAGGCGCTGACGCCGCGTGAGCTCGAAGTGGCCCTGCTGCTGGTGCAGGGGCGCAAAATGACCGAGATCGGCGAGCGCCTGAGCCTGAGCGCCAAGACGGTCGCCACCCACAAGTACCGCATTTTTGACAAGCTCGGCGTGCGCGACGTGGTGTCGCTGGTGCGGATCGCGCGCCAGCACGGCCTGCTGGATCCGAACGCGAGCTGAGCTCGCTCACGCGTCTCGCGCACAGCGGCCCAACGCAAACGGCCCAAATGCAAACGGCCCAAATGCAAACGGCCCGGTAGTCCCGGGCCGTTTGCGTGTTCAAGCTGTCAGATCCCTGGGATCAGATCAACCGCTCCTGGCGTGGCTCGGCGTCTGCAGCCTCGTCGACCCGCGACGCAGCCGCTGCGGGCTCCGCATCGTCTGCGGCGGGCTGCTCGGCGGTGGTGTCGGCTGCAACCTCAGCCTTGACCTCAGCGGCGGACATCAGCGCCGGGTCGACCTCCTCAGGCAGGTTCGCCGCCACAACAGTGTCCACCACAGCGGCTGCAGGAGCTTCGGCGATCCGGGGCTCGGGGGGGGCAGTGATGACCGCTTCAACGGGTGTCGCAGCTTCGTCGGCGACCGGCGGCCGCGCTTCGACAGCGGCCTCGGCGGCCACTTCGCGTGCCGCCGCTGCAGGGCTTTCCACCATCTGTGGCGCGGCGATCGTCGTGTCCTGTGCGGACGACTCCGCGGTCGGCTGCTGAGCATCCGTTTGCGTGACATCGGCAGCAGCTGGGGAGGTTGCAGATGCCTCTGGGGCGGGCTGCGCATCAATCAGCGGATGCGTGGCCGCAATAGCGGGCATGGCATCGACATCGGCGGTCGTGGCCGCGGCGATGTCGGCAGGGACGGCTTGCGGCGCAGTCTCATGCACTGCCTCGATGACCGGCGCCACCACCGTTTCGACGGCCGGTGCTTGGGCCACTTCCGAGGTGGTGTGCGTCTCCGGACGCGCGTCGACCGGCGCTGCGACGACCGCCACGGCGGCAGCCGCCGAGGCTGCTGCAGCCGCTGCCGGGCGCGGCAGCGGTACCGGCACGAACGGCGGCGCTTCGCCCTGGGCCGGCGCCTCGGGCGCCTGTGGGACGGCATTGTCCTCATCCTGCGCTTCGGCTGCGCTGTTCATGGCGCGCTCGACGCGTGGCGCGACATCGGCCGCGGCGTCGGCCGTGCTGGCCTCGACGCTGCCCTCTGCCTCGTCACCGTCCTCGTCATCGAGCCCCAGCGCCTGATCGCTGCCATTGGCTTCGCCGGCAGCGCCAGCCTCGCGACGGCGGCGGCGGCCGCCGCGGCGACCGCGACGACGACGGCCGCCCTCGGCAGTGGCGGCTGCATCGGCGCCGGCCTCAGCTGCAGTCTCGGCGTTCTCGCTGACGCTGGCCGTCACCGCCGCGGTGGCGGTGGCTACCGCGGCCAGGGCTTCGACGGCTTCCGCGGGCTTGCCGGCCTCGGGCGCTTTCGACTCGCGACGCTCTTCAGTGCGCGCTCCGCGCGCCTCGGCGTTAGCCTCGCTGCCGCCGCGTTCACGGCGCGCTTCGCCACGCTCTGCCTTGTCGCTGCGCTCCGGTCGTTCACTGCGCTCGGGTTTGTCGGGACGCTGCGCGTCCTGCGGCTTGCCCTGCTTGCCGCGGTTCTCGCTGCGTTCGTCGGGGTTCGCACGCGGACCGCGCTCCTCGCCCTGCGGCTTGCCGCCCTGGGGTTGCTGACCCTTCTGCGGCTTGTTGCCGCGGCCGTCCTGGCCGCCACGCGACTCGTTGCGGTTGTCGCCGCGCTGCTCGCTACGCTCGCCGCGTTCGTTGCGTCGCTCCTCGCGGCGCTGGTCGCGGTCGCGACGGCCGTCGCGACCCTCGCGCTTGCCTTCGCGGGCGGCCGGTGCGGGCGGCGCCTCGGCGGCGCCGATGCCCAGCGCGCCGAGCAGGCGCGACCACAGGCCGGGCTTCTTCGCGGTTGGCGCGGGCTGCGCTTGCGGGCGCGGCTGTGAGGCCTGCTGCTGCGGCTTCTGCGGCTGAGGCGCTGGCTTCGCGCGCGGCTCTTCGTCCTCGCGATCCTCGCGGATCGGCGCCGGGCTGGCCGGCTTGACCGCCTTCACTGCCGGTGCCGGCGGGATGTTGAGGTTGGCGCGCGTCAGCGCATGCACTTCCTGCTTGCGCGGCGAGGTGCGGTAGTAGCTCGGCTTCGAGGTTTCCTCGCCAAGCTCGCCCTCGCGGATGCGCTGCACATTGAAATGCGGGGTCTCCAGCTGGTCATCGGCAACGATCACCACCGGCACGTCGTGGCGCTGCTCGATCTCCAGCAGGCCACGGCGCTTTTCATTGAGCAGGAAGTTGGCGATCTCGTGCGGGGCCTGCACCAGCACCTGGCCGGTGTTGTCCTTCATCGCCTGCTCTTCGATCAGGCGCAGTATCGACAGGCTCAGCGAGTCGACGCTGCGCATGCGGCCGTGGCCGGCGCAGCGCGGGCAGACCGTCTGGCTGGACTCGCCGAGGCTGGGACGCAGGCGCTGGCGCGACATCTCCAGCAGGCCGAAGCGCGAGATGCGGCCGATCTGCACGCGCGCGCGATCCGCCTTCAGCGCGTTCTTCAGGCGCTCTTCGACCTCGCGCTGATGGCGGTTCGACTCCATGTCGATGAAGTCGACCACCACCAGGCCACCCAGGTCGCGCAGGCGCAGCTGGCGTGCGACCTCGTCGGCGGCTTCGAGGTTGGTGTTGAAGGCGGTCTCCTCGATGTCGCCGCCCTTGGTGGCGCGGGCCGAGTTGACGTCGACCGCAGTCAGCGCTTCGGTCTGGTCGATCACGATCGAGCCGCCGGAAGGCAGGCGGACCTGACGCTCGTAGGCGTTTTCGATCTGCGATTCGATCTGGTAGCGGTTGAACAGCGGGATGTTGTCTTTGTAGAGCTTCAGCTTGCGCAGGGTGTGCGGCATCACCTGCTCGACGAAGTCCTTCGCCTCCTGGAACATCGGCTCGGAGTCGATCAGGATCTCGCCGATGTCGGCGCGCAGGTAGTCGCGCAGGGCGCGCACGATCAGGCGCGATTCCTGGTAGATCAGGAAGGCCGCCGGCTTGGCCAGCGCGGCGTCGGTGATCGAGCGCCAGACCTGCAGCAGGTAGTCGAGGTCCCACTGCAGCTCTTCGGCATCACGGCCGACGCCGGCGGTGCGGATGATGATCCCCATGTCGTCGGGGATGTTCAGCTTGTCCATGGCCTCTTTCAGGGCCTGGCGGTCCTCGCCCTCGATGCGGCGCGAGACGCCACCGGCGCGCGGGCTGTTGGGCATCAGCACCATGTAGCGGCCGGCCAGCGAGATGAACGTGGTCAGGGCTGCGCCCTTGTTGCCGCGCTCTTCCTTGTCGACCTGGACGACGATCTCCTGGCCTTCCTTCAGCAGCTCCTTGATCCCGTGCTTGTTCGGGTCGGTGCCTGGCAGGAAGTAGTCGCGGGAGATTTCCTTCAGCGGCAGGAAGCCGTGGCGCTCACCGCCGTACTCGACGAAGGCGGCTTCCAGCGAAGGTTCAAGCCGGGTGATGCGGCCCTTGTAGATGTTGGACTTCTTCTGTTCCTTGGCCGGCTGTTCGATATCGATGTCGTACAGGCTCTGGCCGTCGACGATGGCCACACGCAACTCTTCCTGCTGAGTTGCGTTGATCAGCATTCTCTTCATGGCTTGTCATTCCTCGCGCGCTCACGCGGGGAACGCCGGAAATCCCGGCCGAGGCACGCGAAGACCGCGCGCCCGAAGCGGAGTCACCAGCGCTGCGACCGAGTAGCCGGGTCCATCCCTGGCCCGCGGGAGCGCCAAACATTGTTCTTTCTTTCCGCCAGCCCACGCCGCGGGAGCCCCGAGGCGTCTGAGCCGACGACCGTTCCGCGGCGCCCTGCGGCCAGAACCTCGGTGACCGAGGGAAGCGGCGGGCGCTGCGGGTGTCGCGATGCTGCTGCCGCGCCGGGATCCCTCCCGGCAGCGACGGCTCCACCACTTGCGGCGCACGCGCCCGTGGAGCCCACACGAAACAGGCGGCCGCAGCGCCCCTCGAAGGAGGCACGCCGGCAGCCGCCGATTCCGAACCGGAGCCGGGTCCTTGGCTCCGCGCAGCCCCGGGGCACACGCCCCTGGCTGCGTTCATCTCGATAAAGCGGTGTGCAGCCGATGCCGCTACCATGCTCGCCCCGCCTGTGGCGGATTCGAATTCCGGCCCGCGCGTCTCAACAGGCGCGGCACCGAATGCTCCATGGAAACAGCCCCGGAAACGACAAGGGCGCTGGAAAATCAGGACCTTATCGCGCGTGAAGTCTAGCAAGCCGGGTGCGGCCGCAGCAAACGAATCCGCCAAGCCGCCCACAGCGGGCGGCGTGCGCTTGGTGCAGGTGCCGGCCGACCGCGCCGGCCAACGCCTCGACAACTTCCTGCTCGGCCAGCTGAAGGGCGCACCGCGTTCCTTGATCTACCGCATCCTGCGCACCGGCGAGGTGCGGGTGAACGGTGGGCGCGCCAAGCCCGACACCCGGCTGGAAGGCGGCGAGACCGTGCGCATTCCGCCGGTGCGCCTGGCCGAGCCCGCGGCTCCGCAGGAAGCGCCGCGCAGCCAGCTGGAGCGCATCCGCGATGCCATCGTGTTCGAGGACCGCGCCCTGCTCGCGCTCGACAAGCCCAGCGGCATCGCCACCCACGGCGGCAGCGGGATCAGCTTCGGCGCCATCGAGCTGCTCCGTCAGCTGCGTCCGGGCGAGCCGCTGGAGCTGGTGCATCGTCTCGATCGGGACACGTCGGGCCTACTGGTCGTGGCGAAGAAGCGCTCGGCGCTGACCGAGCTGCAGCGCCTGATCCGCGAGGGCAAGCTGGAGAAGCGCTACCTGACCCTGCTGGTGGGCGACATCGGCCAGAAACCTTTCAGCGTGAACGCGCCGCTGCGCAAGTTCGAGCTGCAGGGTGGCGAGCGCATGGTCCGGGTCGACCCGGTCGAGGGCAAGGCCTCGCTCAGTCACTTCCGGCGGCTCGCCCTGCACGGTGGCCACAGCTACGCCGAGGTGCGCATCGACACCGGCCGCACCCACCAGATCCGCGTGCATGCCCAGCACAGCGGCCACCCGGTGGCGATGGACGAGAAGTACGGCGAGCGCGAGGCCAACAAGGCGCTCAAGGCTGTCGGCCTGAAGCGTCTGTTCCTGCACGCTGCAAGCCTCAAGTTCGCGCTGAAGGACGGCACCGAGCCCTATGCCTTGAGTGCGCCGCTGCCGGCCGAGCTCAAGGCCGTGCTGGATGCGCTGGGGGGCTAGCGCTGGCTCAGGCGAAGATCGCTTCCGCCTCAAGGCATGGAGGTAGCTCGAGCCTTTTGCGATCTAGGCAGAACGGCAGCACCCAAAGCCGCATCCCACTGGATTTCGGAAACTCGAACACAGGCAAGGGCGCGTTAAAGGCGTCCGTCTTCGGGTAGATCAATATGATGTCCCCGGCGCCATCCAGATAGTGATGGCCGTAGGCGTACAGCTGGTAGAAGTCGGCCTGACTGAGCTGGTACTTCTCGCGCCCGTTCTTCTTTGCCGCATCCAGCAGTTTCCACTTCGCGTCGAGAACCAGGCGGGTGGTGTGCTTCTGCTTCACCAGCAGGTCGGGCTTCATACGGAACCATCGCTGCGCGTCGTGTGCAACGAGGTGCTGGCTGCTCGCCTGCGCTTTCAGCACGAAGTCACCGCGCAGCTGTCTCGACAGGTGCTTCTCGACATAGGCCTCGAACACTTCATTCATTGGGAATAGCAGCGACGGAGCATCGTGCTTTCCCACCCCTGAGATCGGGCTGAGCCCTTGCAGGATCAGCTTCGCCCAGTCCAAGGCAGGCGTGTAGTAGCTCATGCCTCGATCCAGCCGTATGCGCTGGATGTCCAGGCCCACATCGCTTGAAAGTGGAACATCCGCGAACACGAAGCCCAGTTCGCGTGCCACGCGCTGGTTTTCCTGCGATCGGCACAGGCTGAGCACCTGACGGAGCGCCGTATGAATCAGGCGGTTCTCTGCGCGGTTCTGCGAGAACTCGTCGTGCTCGGTGAAGAACCGATCGCGCCGGGTCAGGTTCTGGGAGATCTGCTTGGCCATCACCAGCCGACCACGCAGCGCGAAGAGGTTGTCCTGCCGCGCGACATAGTCACTGCGCAGCCCCCGCTTGACCAGCGCACCCACCGCCAGCAGGAACTGCTGGATGAACACCTCCAGCAGAGGCATACGCTGGGTGTCCAGATCCGCGTCGCTGGTTCTGATGTGGCGAAAGCCGGACAGGCACTTCAGCATCCGGAGCAGCAGCGCACGCGCTTCGTCACGAGAGGTGTTTCTTCCCGTTTTGGGCAGCACCTCGATCTGGAAGCCGCAAGGCGCTCGAATGACGCCGACATAGCGGGTGACCTGCACGGCCCTCGCGCCATTCCGTTGGGTCGGCTTGAGCCACCCGGACGCATCGTCCCTGAGTGCCAGCCTGTCCAGCCAGGCGAAGACGCGCTGCTGCACTGCAGGTTCCACCACTCCGGCCTTTGCTTCGACGAGCGTGTCGAACTCAAAGATCGTCAGTGGCTTCATGCGGCGAGCCCTGCAGGGTTGGTCGCATAGATGCCGATGTAGGCCTCAGGATCTTCAAACGCGTCAGGGTTCACCCGATAGCGGGGACGAACGGCGTACTGATCGAGCTCGTGCTCGCGGCCGAACAACGCCAGCAGATCCTCCTCTTGGCCGATTTCCTGCACGAACTGAAGAGGTTCGCGCCCGACCTTCTGGTTGTCGCCGAGCACCAGTCGAATCTTCTGCCAGTCCTCGAAGAAGTACTCCTGCAGCAGCGGGAGGATCTTGTTGCGGAACACCTGCCTCAGCTCCTCAAAGAGGTCGGCATCTGCCAGGTCCTTGAGTCGCATGAAGTAGGCATGCCCCAGCGTGTGGTCGCGGTCGTACAGGGCCTCGATGCGCTGGTTCAAGATCGTCAGCAGCCGCTTGATGTCGATGTCCACACCCTTGTGCGAGACGACAATGTCGTTGAGCACCGAAGGGTCCGGCATCGACTCGATGAACTCGAAGCGACGCCGCAGAGCGGTATCCATCAGCGCCAGCGAGCGGTCGGCGGTGTTCATGGTCCCGATCACATCGACGTTCGATGGCACGCTGAAGCTCTTGTTGGAGTAGGGCAGGGTCACAGCGAGCTGGTGCTTCGCACCCTCGCGCTTGTCGACTTCCACCAGGCTGATCAGCTCGCCGAAGATCTTGCTGATGTTCCCGCGATTGATCTCGTCGATCACCATCGCGTACTTCTGCGACGGGTTCTCTCGCGCGCGGTCACACAGCCTCAGAAAGGCGCCGCGATTGATCTTGTAGCGCACCTGTCCACCCGCTGAGTCGGACGCGTTGTCTGCTGCGCGCTGCTCGCCCGAATCGGACATGACGGGGCGCAGGCCCTCCACGAACTCCTCGTATCCGTAGGACTGGTGGAAGGTGACGAGCTCGTAGCGCTCGCCGTGTTCGGCATCGGTGTACTTGGACGCGAGCAGCGCCTGCAGCGCGAAAGTCTTGCCTGTGCCGGGTGGGCCGAAGTAGATGATGTTTTGCGGCGGCGTGTCGCTCTTGGGTTCGTCTTCTTCGATGACCTCGTAATCGTCGGGCCAGTAGCCCTTGCGCCCGGTGCGTGGGCCGAGTTTCGCCGGCCAAACGCCCTCGTGCTTGTCGGCAGCTTCGAAGGTCTCGACGAGCTCGCTGGTGAGGTCGGCCCACTCATCAAGCGGCTCCAGGCCCGCAAAGCCCGCCCAACTGACCCGAACGCCGTCCATGCGCAGGTGCAGCCAGCCGACCGGACCACCTTTGACCGCTCCTTTCTCCCTCCGGCCGAAGCGGAGCTGGCTGTTGGCGGCACGGGTGAACCACCAGTCCAGTCCCATTCCGTTCACCGCACGCGCAAGTCGGCTGAACAAATCCGTCGTGCTGTGCGGCCACCCCGGCTGACGCTGCGCGAAGTCCTCATGTCCACGAAAGTGGCGCAGCAAGCTCGCCTGGTCCGGCCCCGCCGACAGGCCAAGTTGAGCGGCGACCTCGTCATAGCTCAGTTTGAAGTTCCGGATCGCATCGACGCTCCAGTCGACCAGCGCGGTGAAGTCTAGGGCGAGCCCCTCGGTGGGCGACTTGATCGCGGCGATCGGCGAGGACGTGAATGGCCCCCGGATCTGCTCGTACTTCTTGCGCAGGGTCGGGTCGTCGATCTTGATGTCCACGAGGTCAATCTTGACGACAAACCCGAGCTCGGCATCGATGCCGACGGTGTAGGCCAAGCCTTCAGGTGCGTTCTGCGTCGGGTAGATCCGCGCCCAGTTGTAGTGCGTGAACTTCTTCTTCCACTGGTCAGTGGGCTTGCGGACGGTTTTGGTCCTTCCCTCCTGGAACAGCTGCTGCTGTACCGCCTCGGCCCACTGTCTGGTTGCCTCGTAGGCCTGTACGAGCTCTTCATAAACACGCTGCTGCTCCGGGTTGGTCTTGTCGTAGACCGTGCCCTTCCACTTGTTGAGCAGCTTGAAGTGCTCGTTTTTGAATTCGGTCTGCGCCATCGCCTCAAATCCCCTCAACATCGATGCCGTGCTCGGCCAACCAGATCTTTCGCCGCTCGAAATCGGGCAGCGCCCGCTCGACCCTTTGCCAGAACTCCGGCGTGTGATGCCTTTGACGCAGGTGGGCGAGTTCATGCACGACCACGTATTCGGCGATGCGCGGCGGCAGCAGGATGGATTTCCAGTGGAAGTACAGCCAGCCGCCCCTGCCGCATGAGCCCCAGCGGTAGCCCAGGTCCTGCACTTTCAGGCCCACAGGCTGGACCTCCATGCGCGCCGCGTAGTCTTGCACTCTGTCCCAGAGCCAGGGCTTGGCGCGGGCGCTGTACCACTGGATCAAGCGGCTTCGCGCGGTCGCGACCGCATCGCGGCGCAACAGCAGGCGGCCGTTGAGCAGCTTCAAGGGCGCGTCCTGCTCGTCCACCAGGCGCAGCCGGTAGCTGCGACCCAGGTACAGAAAGCCCTCGCCATCGACATAGCGCTTGGTCGGTATGGCCTTCTGCAGACGATCCTTCTCGGCCAGCTTGGTGTAGATCCAGAAGCGCTTTTCGCGCACGAAGCTGCGCAGGCGTTCTTCTTCCACGCCCGGCGGGGCCGACAGCACCAGCTCGCCGCCGCGGTCCACGGTGATCTGCAGCGTTCGCCGCCGGCTGCTCGGCTTCAGCGCAAAGCAGAGGTCATCTACGGTCAGCACGCTCATGCCCGGGTCAACCTCTGATGGTTGGCGCGGGCGAGTTCGAGCAGGCGATCCTTGAGCGCCGACACAGCGCTTGGCGCAAGCAGGCGGGAGCCGTGCAGCGCCCTGAAGATGCGGGCGCCGAGGGCATCCTGCGCGGGCCGCTTGTGCGGCTCCCAGAAGGTGTCGGTCAGTTCGCCGGCGATCATCTCGACCAGCTCTACCGTCAGGTCGCGGAGTTTCAGTAGCTGCGCGTCGGTCGGGCGCTCGTTACCCGCCACGGCCTCCAGCAGCATGCGCAGAAAGGGCAGGTAGTGTTCCGGCAGATCGGGCAGGTTGGTGTCGTCGCTGCTTGCACCCGTGCGCAGTTCGTCGATGATCTTCTGCAGGGCTGCGATCAGCGCTTCCCACTGCTCCGCCAGCGTCTGCAGAATCTCGGTCAGTCGCTCGCTGAGCTTGCGGAACAGCACCGGGTCTTCATCGAGATGCTTGCGGATGTGCGAACGGATCGCGTGTTCCATCTCGGAGGCCTTGGCGCGGTGGTTGGCCAGCCGCGAGAGGTGGTGATCGAACTCCGCATCGGTCAGCGCCATCGGCGCGACCTTGGGGTCGACGCCTAGCGAGATCACATGCTCGTCGATCAGCCTGCGGACTTTGGCGCCGACGTCCTTGCCCAGAACCGGCGTGTCCTTGTAGCGGTTGCGGGCGCGGGCATAGATGTAGGCGAGGGTCTTGGCATCTTTGGAGAAGGGCAGGCCTTCCGGACGTGGCAGCACCGTGTCCAGCGAGCTCATGAACTGCTTGAGCTTGACGGTGAACTCGGCGCGCAGGCGCTCGTCGGCCAGCGCCTCAACGCAGGTTTCGGTGTCGTCCAGTGACTCGATACCGCGGCTACGGAACAGGTCCACCACGCGCAGGTGCCGGTCGCGCAGCGCCGGCACTTCGTCCCTCAGGCTTTGCAGGGCGCCTTGAATGTCTTCGTCGGCATAGGCGGCCAGCGCCTCTTGCAGATGCTGGGCGACGCCGTAGTAGTCCACCACGATGCCGCAGCGCTTGCCGAAGCCCGTGCGGTTCACGCGGGCAATGGCCTGCAGTAGCTCGGCCTCGCGGATCGGGCGGTCGAGGTACATCACCCCTTCGATCGGCGCATCGAAGCCGGTCAACAGCATCGACTTCACCACCAGAAAGGCCAGCGGGTCGGTCTTCTCTGGCTTGGAGTGTGCGTTGGGCGAGGGCAGCGGCTTCTTGAAGCGCTTGATCCGCAGCTCGTTGGCGGCTGCGTCCGTCCACTGCTTCCAGGCCGGATCGTCGTTGTGGCTGCCCGAGATCACCGCCGCGAACTCGATCTGCTTCAGCAGATCGCGGTAGCGCCAGGCCTGCACGCTGGCCTGCAGCTTTTGCGGGCGCTGGCACAGGGCTTCATCGTCCAGCGCCTTGTCTTCAGGGGGCAGGGCTTCCGCCTCGGCCAGCAGTTCAGCGCGTGCGGCTTCAAACGCAGCCACGTAACGCACCGCCGCCAGGCGGCTGTAGGCCACCACCTGCGCCTTGTAGCCATTGGGCAGGATGTAGGTCACGTAGTGGCGCAGCATGTCGCGCGCCTTGTCTGCGATCAGCAGCGGGGCATCGAAGATCGGGCCCTTGGTGGCGTACTTCTGCTTGATCGCCTCCAGTTCTTCGGCGCTGCGATCGCGGAACAGATCCTCGAACAACTCGTCGAGGCTGGCGCCATCCTTGATCGCCCCTTGTGCGGTGCGGCCCTCGTACAGCACGGGCACCGTAGCGCCGTCCTGCTCGGCCTGTTTGATCGTGTAGCGGTCGATGAACTCGCCGAAGATCTCGTGGGTGCGCTTCTTGTCACCCATCAGGATCGGCGTGCCGGTAAAGCCTATCCGCGCGCAGTTGGGCAGCCCAGCCAGCAGCCGGGCGTGCAGGTCGCCCGCCTGGGTGCGGTGCGCTTCGTCGACCAGCACGAGAATGGTCTCGTCGTCGTTCAACACCTCGAAGCTTCGACCTGCTGGCTTAGCCGTGTAGGCCGCGGTCGCCGGCTCGTTGACACGCTTCTGTGCGTCCTGCCAGCTGTCCGGGATGTCGTCCTCGGTCAGGCCCGGCTCGCCGGCGGCATCCGGGTCGCGGTACTTCTGGATCGTGGCGAACAGCAGGCCGGGGCCCTTGCGCCGCACGAGCTTCTGCACCGCCGCGGTAGAGGTGGCCACTTCCACCGATTCGCCGGTCAGGGTGGCGGTGGCGCTGAGCTGGTTCTGCAGGTCCTTGCGGTCCGTCACCACCACCACCTTGAAGCGGCGGAGCAGCGGATGGGTGCGCAGCTTGCGCACCAGAAACACCATCGTCAGCGATTTGCCCGAGCCCTGGGTGTGCCAGATCACCCCGCCGCGGCGGTCGTGTTCGCCGTCCTGTCGACGGGTCTTGCCGGTCTGCAGGCGGGCGATGGCGGCATTCACCGCGCGGAACTGCTGGTAGCGGCACGCGGCCTTGATGGTCTGCCCGCCGACCTGCATGAACAGGATGAAGTGGCGAACGATGTCCAGCAGGTTCGCGTGGCTCAGCATGCCCGCCACCAGCCGCTGCTGTTCGGACAGCGCGGCCACGCCGAGGCCTGCGGCGATATCTTCTTCGCGGGCCGGGCTCACCGTCTTCCAGCTCGCGAAGTGCTCGAAGCCGCCGCCGATGGTGCCGACCCGCGCCTCGTCGAAGCTGGTGGCGATCAGCAGCTGGTTCGTGAAGAACAGCGGCTCATTGCCCTCGTTGTCTGCCACCTCGTGCTGGGCATGACGCTGGTTGCTGTAGCGGCGCAGCTGGTCGATGGCCTCACTCAGCGGCTCAGGGGCCGATGGGCTCTTGCACTCCACTACCACCAGCGGAATACCGTTCACCAGCAGCACCAGATCGGGCACGATGAAGGCCTTGCCGCGGCTGTAGCCGGGCGGGCAATCGACGCGGTACTGGCTGACCACCGTGAACTGGTTGTTGGCGGGGGTCTCCCAGTCGATGTAGCGCAGGGTCTGGCCGCGCCCGCCGTCCCAGCCCGGCAGGCCGTCGACCGTGATGCCCAGCAGCAGCAATTCGGTGGCCGCCTGGTTGGCCTCGATCAGCTTGGGCCGCGCAATGCGGGTGAGCGCCGCCACCGCCTCGGACAGGCGCTCCTCATCCAGCCAGGGCGCACCGTCGGGGCCGGGGTTGATCGCGCGCAGGCGCTCGCGCAGCACGCCCTCCTGAATCACCTCGCTGAAGCGGCTGCGCCCGCTGCGCGCCGGCTCGTCGAGGCAGCCGGCCTGATGCGTCCAGCCCAGGCCCTGCAGCTGGGCGATGAACGGCCCTTCGACATCGTCCAGTTCCCAGCCCATCTAGGCGTGCTCCTCGTCGTCTGTCGCTGCGTGCGGCCCGGCCAGCTCCTGCTCGATCTGTTCGATGCTGGGCAGGCTGGTCTGCAGATGTTCGGGCAGCGATTCCAGCAGCCGGTACTCGGCAATGCCCATCGGCTGCGTGCTGTCCGCCAGCGCGTACTCGGCCACCACGGTGTTCTTGCTCTTGCACAGCAGCAGGCCGAGGGTCGGGCCGTCCTGTGCATGCTTGATCTGGCGGTCAACGGCCGTCAGGTAGAAGCCCAACTGCCCCAGATGCTCCGGTTTGAACGCGCCGCTCTTGAGTTCGATCACCACGTAACAGCGCAGCTTCAGGTGATAGAACAGCAGGTCGATGAAGAACTCATCGCCGCCCACCGTCAGCAGCACCTGCCGGCCGACGAAGGCAAAGCCGGCACCCAGCTCCAGCAGAAACTGGGTAACGTGCTGCACCAGCGCGGTTTCGATCGCGCGCTCCTGGGAGCTGGCGGTCAGGCCCAGAAAGTCGAAGCGGTAGGGATCCTTCAGCGACTCGCGGGCCAGGTCCGACTGCGGCTTGGGCAAGCAGGCCTCGAAGTTGGTCAATGCGGTGCCGGAGCGCTCGCGCAGTCGCGTTTCGATCTGCATCACCAGCACATTGCGCGACCAGCCGTGTTCGATGGCTTTGCTGGCGTACCAGCGGCGGGCCTCGTCGGTTTCGAGCTTGTCCAGCAGGGCGAGCTGGTGGTACCAGGGCAATTGTGCAAGCACCTCTTGCACAAACTCAGCCTGCGGCCAGGCCTGCGCAAAGCTGCGCATGTACTTCAGGTTGCGCGGCGAGAAGCCCTTCATCTCGGGGAAGGCCGCGCGCAGATCGTGGGCCAGCCGATCGACCACCTTGGCACCCCAACCCTCGCGCCCCTGCCGCTCAAGAATGTCGCGGCCGATCTGCCAGTACAGCAGCACCAGCTCACGATTGACCGCCAACGCCGCGCGTTGCTGGGCGCTGTGAATGCGCGCTTTCAGCGCGACCAGCCAGTCGGCGTAGCCGCTGGGTGGCGGGGTCAGCGCGACGGGTCGCTCGGTCATGGGCTGGCGGCTTCCAGCAGCGGGGTGACGCGGACGCGGCCGGTGAGGAGGTCGTTCATGAGGGCGCACTTCTGCTTCCGCAGCTTTTCGCACTCGCGAACTGCCGTCGTCATTCGCTGATGAGCTGCTGCGAAACGCTCGGCGATCATGTCCTGTTCGGCCAGTCCCGGAAGGCTTACCAGAACACGTCGCAGGTTCCCCAGGTTCACGCGCTTCATGGTCACGCCCTGCTCGTATCCCCGCACCTGCCTTCGGGCCGCAACGCCGTTCAGGAAGAGCATGATGAACGTGTTGCGGCAGCGCGGCCCGCCGCGGAGTCGAAAACAATCGGCCTTGTTGATGGCACTGGCCTGGCCCATCGGGTAGCAGCAGGCGCGACCCACGGGATAATTCGCGTCCCCCAGAGATGCAATCAGAACGTCGCCGCCTTCGACTCGATTCCTTGACAGCGAGGCGGCGTGCGATTCAGAGATGTAGGCACGCTCTGCATCGTCGTACTCGCAAGACAGAATGTTCTGCAGTCGCACGACGGGCACGCCAGGGTTCTCGACGTAGTGTTCTGTCTTGAGGTTCGATCCAAAGGGCCCATCAACCAAGGACTGAGCGGCGTCACCCAGTTCGAGCACCTCCCAGTCTCTTGGAATCCAGCCCAGCGGAGACTCTTGATAGAGATCTGCTGCCTGTTCGTAGGAAGGTCGCAGCTCGCCGTTGGCATCCACACCCCGTGTCAGCAGGTCATGCAGCAAGCCCTGTTTGAGCTGCTTCAGCTTCTCGACGATGGCCTCGGTCTGCCGAGTTGCCGAATCCAGCGTTGCCAGCACCGCTGCGATCTGCGACTGCTCTAGCTCGCTTGGGTAATGCACAGGTAGCGACAAGAGTGCCGATTTCGAAAGGTTCTTCATGCTCCCGCTTGTGCCGGAGGCATGAATCTCCACAAAGTTTCGATACTCGTGCGACTGAAGGACGTATGACAGCCAGCGCGCGTTCGTGGAGACCTCGGGTCTCAGCTTCAATTGCCAGATCCGGTCTGGTAGGAACAGCGTTTCGTGGGCTTCCTCTACGTAACAAGACTCCCCGACCAGCGCGGGAGTGTTCATCCGGCTAACCAGTATGGAGTTCGCCTTCACCGGTTCTGCTACCCGTTGACGCTCCGATTGAAGCACCGCTTTGTTCTGCTCAGGGTGGAAGGCATATCCGCTCAGGGCGCTGGTCTTGAGCACTCCGATTTCGCCCGCACGATGCGGCCTGTCTTCCGCGTTGACACTTACGCCAGCGTCAAGTGATTCCACGCACCTGCGAAGTTCGGATCGAGTCCACTCAGACATACCCCAACCCCTTCAAAAACTGCTGCAGCTGGTGGGCCGCTGCATCCCGCTCGCGCTCGATCTCGGTCAAGGTCACCCGGTACTTGTCCCACCAGTTCTCGAACGCCGCCACGATCTGCTGGCGTTGGCCGCTGACGTAGCGCTCCACGATGCGCTGCATGTCGGCGTGCAGGATGGTCAGCAGCAGCTTGCCGGCGGCGTCTGCATCCAGACTGCTCACCGAATTGCCGAGCTCCAGGCTCAGGCTGTCGTTGCGGGCCTTGATGCGCTTCTTCAGCGCGGTCAGCTCTTTCTTCCAGGCCTTGAGCTGCTGTTCGTCGACCGCGCTGTCTTCGTCCGTCTCGTCGGCGTCGCTGGCGTCTTCGCCGTCTTCGCTGGGCTCCGGCGTGGCGGCTTTGATTCGGCCTTCCAGCTCCAGCTTCTGGCCCTCCAGGTCTTCCAGCTCGGCCACGAAGCTGCCCATCAGGAACTTGACCAGCTTGTGCTCCAGCGGGCTGTCCTTGCTGGTTTTGTCTTCCAGCGCGGTGACGATGCTGGTGCGCCAGGCATCGACCACGCCGTGCGCGCCGCGCGCCATCAGGGTGAGAAAGTCGTACTTCGTCTGGTTCCAGAAGCCGGCCACGATGCCGCGCACCTGGAAGGGGTCGAGCAGGCCGATCTGCTCCAGCGCGCTGCTGAAGCTCTGCAGCAGTTCGTTGCGCAGGGCGACAAAGCTCTGTGCGCCGGCGAGATCGGTGATGCGCTGGCTGTGGGCCGCCCACCAAGCCTCGAAGGCCTCGCGAATCGCGGCCTCCTTGGCCTGCAGGCCGGCATTGGTTTCGATGGCGGGCTTGAGCTGGGCCTTGGCCGTGAACTCGGGTCTGAAGTCGAAGTAGTTGCTGTCGCGCTGGACGAAGATGTCCAGCGGGTTCAGGCCGTGGGCCTTGAACAGGGCTTTCTTCGCCGGCTGCGCCACTTCGGCCTTGGGCACGCCGCCCAGCAGGTGGGCACGCACGTCGTGCGGCTCGGGCGGCGGGGCGTTGTCGGCATAGCGCCGGATGTTGAGGTTGTAGCCGTTGGCCTTGAGCGTGGCGGTGTCGACGATGGCCGAGAAGCCGGGTTCTTCCTTGAAGGCCTCGAAGGTGGTGACGATCTTCTCGATGTGCTCGGGCATCAGAAAGTTCTGCGCCCGGCCTTCGAAGTACTCGCGGTCGGCGTTGATGAACAGCACTTTGCCCTGGCGCTCTTGGGGCTTGCCGCTGACGCGCTCGGCGCCGTGCTGCACGCGCTGGCGCAGGACCAGAATGCAGGCCGGGATGCCGGTGCCGTAGAACAGGTTGGGGGCCAGGCCGATCACGGCTTCCAGCAGATCGTCATCAATCATGCCGGCGCGGATGCTGCGCTCCTCGCCGCCGCGGAACAGCACGCCGTGCGGCATCACGGTGGCGATCTGTCCACCCTCGGCCAGCACCGCGACCATGTGCTGCAGGAACATCAGGTCAGCCTTCTTGGCCCCCAGCGGCACTTCGCCGTAACTGAAGCGCTCGGCGCGGAACTCGGGCACCCAGGTCGACTGGCCATTCTGGTCTTTGTCGACCGTGCCCCAGGGAATCGAGAACGGGGGATTGGTGAGGATGCGATCAAACCGCCGCAGCTCGCCGCCCTTGACATGCTGCGGCTTGGCCAGCGTGTCCTCGTTGTGCAGGTCGGCGGTGCTGATGCCGTGCAGCAGCATGTTCATCTTGGCGATCGACCACACCGTGCCGTTGGCCTCTTGCCCGTAGAGGTTGGCCTTGCGGCCCTCCTGGCCCTGTTCGTCGATGTATTCCTTGGCGGCGATCAGCATGCCGCCCGAGCCGCAGCAGGGGTCGTAGATGTGGTGCTGCAGCTCCGGCTTGATCAGGCGCACCATCATCCGCACCACCGAGCGCGGGGTGTAGAACTCGCCGCCTTTCTTGCCGGCGGAGTCGGCGAAGTCGCCGATCAGATACTCGTAGGCGGCGCCGAGCAGGTCGGGGAATTCAAAGTCTTCGTTGCGCAGGCGGTGCAGGTTGAAGTGGTTGATCAGCGCGCGCAGCTTGATGTCGGGGATCTTGCTCTGGCCGACCTTCTTGGTGAAGTTGATGTGCTCCAGCACGTCGTAGAGGCTGGTGTTGCCGGTTTCCAACCCGGCCAGCGCCCGGTTCAGAAAGTCGCCGACGTTCTGGTGGGCCTCGTTGAGCAGGTAGTCGTAGCGCGAGTGCTCGGGCACCCAGAACGCGCCTTCCTCCATGTACCAGTCTTTCTGGTTGGCGACCTCGGTCGCCTCGGCCTTGCTCAGGCCGGCCGCCTCCTGCTCCGCGATGATCTTCTCGCGGTGCTGCTCGAACACGTCGGAACAGCGTTTGAGGAACAGCATCCCGAAGATGTATTCCTTGAACTCGGAGGCGTCCATCTTGCCGCGCAGAATGTCGGCGGCTTTGAAGAGGTGGCGCTCAAGCTGGGGCAGGGTCAGTGGCACGTTCCGTGTCCTTTGGATCTGTGTTTCGAATGCGTGTGGGGCTGAGCTCGCATCACGGGTGATGCGTTCGGGGTTCAGCCCGCACTGCAGTGTGCCTCAGCTGTCTGCGAGGGCGCGGGGTCTTGTCCGTTCTGTTGCATTGCTTGACTCGTAGCGCTGTGCGGATGCGAAAGGCGGGCCAGCCTCAGTTACCGGCCCTTAAAGTGGCGCGAACACGTAGCGGCCGCCGACCTCGAGCGAACGCAACAGCGCGGGGGGGAGCAGGGCCGCTGTCGCCAGGCCCAATGCCGCGTGCGAAGCAATCTGCGGCAGCAGCCGGCCGTGCCGCTCCGCCATCCACGCCCAAGCGCAGCCGCCGATGAAACACAGCCCCATCAGCTCCAGATTGGGCAGGTGCAGGGCGGCAAACAGCAGGCCCGCCAGCAGCAGGGTCCACGGGCCCAGCCCCAGCGCGCGCAGCTGCGGCAGCGCGAAGCGCGCCAGCCAGAGCTGCTGCAGCGCGGCCCAGGCGATGTAGCGCAGCAGTCGCTCGACTTCGAAGGCGCGCGGGTCCGCGCGCAGCTCAGGCGCTTCGAACCAGGCCCAGGAGGCGAGGGCCGCGACTCCCAGCACGGTGAAGCCCGAGGCTACGAGCCAGGCAGCGGCCGCGGAGGGCGTTTGCCGAGTGAGCACAGGTGAGGCGGAGTCGCCCCGCGGATCGGGCCTCTCGACGGTCTCCGCGACCGTGGGCGCTTGAGCGTCCTGCGTTTCGGCTGCGGTGCGCTCTGGGGCAGAACGCTGTGGCACTTCGGCTATCGCGTGCATTGACGTGCGTTCGCGCGGCCATAGCGCCAGCAGCGCCAGCGCCCAGCCCGCCAGCAGCAGGGCATCGCCGAGCTGTGGCGGAAAGCGCGGCAAGCCCAGGCTGAGCAGCAGCGCAGGCGTGATGGCTCCGACCAGCAGCGCAGCGCTGGCCCGGGTGGGGCCGGAGCGGAATCGCGCGAGGGCCCAGGCCAGCAGGGCGATCAGAGCCCCCAGCGTGGCCGCAAGCGCAGGGCTGAGCGCAGTGACTGCAGCCGCGGCGCGCACCAGTGGCTCGTTGGCATCGGCGCCGACCCGCAGCTGCGGCGCGGCGGCGAGCTGTTCGTCGCGCACCGCCAGCAGCCAGCGCGTCGATGCATCCGAAGGCAGGGCAAGGCGCGGGGGGATGCAAGGTTCAGAGCCGCAGCGTGGCGGCAGCAGTTCGGCGGAATGCAGGGAGAAGCGCTGTCCGCGCTGGGCTTCAAACTCCAGACGCAGCTGTGCGATCGGGCCATCGATCAGCGGCAGCGTCGGGCCGAGCGCGATTGGCAGACCGCCGACCTCGGCCGCAGCCGGCGTCATCGTGTCGGTGCGCGCCGGCAGGTCGATCCACGCGCCGGGCCGGGTCTGCGGCTGAAGGTCGGCAGCGGCGCGCAGGCGCAGGCGGAGCGGCGCATCGCTGCGGTAGTCGAGCCGCAGGGTCGGCAGCACCGCAGGATCGATGCGCTGACCCGACAGGCGCAGGCCGAAGTCACCGCTGCTCTGCATCAGGGTGAGCGCGAGTGCGTCCCCACCTCCCGATTCTTGCTGGAGGCCCTGCAGTGGACCGACGCGCGCATGCGGGTCGGCGAAGTCCCAGCGGAAGGGCGAGGCCTCGCGTCGATACAGCTCGGCATCGGCGCGCGCGCGCGCCTCCAGCTGGGCGCCGATACCGGCGGGCGCCAGCCAGACCAGGGCCACGGCCAGCGCCAGCACGAGCAGCGCTCCGAGCTCGGCGGCGCCCTCGCGCTCCGCCTGCACGGTTCAGCCTGCGCCGTGCAGGCGTTCGGCCTTGGCCGCGCAGATCAGGTCGTTCTCGGACAGGCCGCCCACGTCATGGGTGGAATAGCGCACCACGCAGCGGTTGTAGTGCACCGACAGGTCGGGGTGGTGATCCTCGGCGTGGGCGACATAGGCCAGCGCGTTCACGAAGGCCAGCGTCCGGTAGTAGTCGTCGAAGGCGAAGGTCTTGCGGATCGCCGCACCGTCCTCGACCAGCTCCCAGCCGGGCAGGGCCTCAAGGGCGGCATGGATGCGGCCGGCATTGGCCTTGTGTTCGGCCCCGCGCAAGGGGCGGCAGCGCTGGTTGGCGAGGTCGGCGAGCGTGGTCATGGCGTGTCACATCCATCGAAAGCAAGGCCGCGGAGTATATCCAGCAGCCGTTCGGCGGCCCGGCTTGCGCGGGACTCCGCACGGGTTCCGCAGCGATCGGGACTGCCTCGCGCTTGATCCACCTCAGGAAGCCTCACGGGCCATGCGGTACCATTTCGGTCCCAATTCCCCGGGGTGCCGTCGCGCCATGATCCAGATCACCACCGCCGCCCAGCAGTATTTCGTCCGCCTGATCGAACAGCAGGGCGGTGACATCGCCGGCATCCGGCTCTCGGCCGTGCGTGCCGGCACGCCGAGCGCCGACGCCAAGCTGGAGTTCGTCGAGGCGGTCGATCTCGACGGCGACGAGTGGGAGGTGCAGTGCGAGGGTTTCATCCTCTATCTGCAGGCGGCCAGCGCCGAGTACTTCACCGACGCCGAGATCGACTTCGTCAGCGAGGCCACCGGCGGCCAGCTGACCGTGCGCGCGCCGCGCATCAAGGGCGTGCCGCCCGGCGCCGAGGCCAGCCTGGTCGAGCGCGTGCAGCATGTGATCGACACCGAGATCAACCCCGGCGTGGCCAGCCACGGCGGCCGCGTCAGCCTCGAAGAGATCACCGCCGACGGCATCGTCGTGCTGCGCTTCGGCGGCGGCTGCCAGGGCTGCAAGCAGGTCGACTACACGCTGAAGAACGGCGTCGAGAAGACGCTGATGCAGCGCGTGCCGGAAGTGCGCGCGGTGCGCGATGCAACGGATCACGCCAAGGGCGAGAAGCCGTACTTCGCCTGAGCTGATCGCTCAGGCGAAGCGGGATTTGGGATTGGGGATTCGGGATTCGTAGAAGCGGGCGATCGCGGGCGGAAGCGCTCAGGGGATCGGGTGCCTTGCGCCTTGGCTCAGCCATGCGTGGCCCTTGGAGCGATTTCCAGACCGGTGCCGCGCTTGCGCAGTTGATGGCATCGGGAAATCACCTGCGCATCCTCTTGCGGCAAGGGTGGCGCGAAGCCGAGAGCTCTTTCGAATCCCCAATCCCGAATCCCCAATCCCAGCTTCCCACCTACCGCCCCAACTCCAATGACCCCAGCAGCACCCCCGCCTGCGTCCGGTTGCGCACGCCGAGGCGCTCGAAGATCGCGCTGACGTGGGCTTTGACGGTGCGCTCCTGGATGCCCAGCGTGTCGGCGATCTGCTTGTTGAGTCGGCCCTGGGCCAGCAGCTGCAGCACGCGGATCTGCTGCGGTGTCAGCCGCGCCAGACGGCTGGAGATGTCGCGGTCTTCGTCGCGCGCGGGCTGGGCCTCGACGGCGGACCTCAGCGCGGGCGGCAGCCAGGTGTCGCCGGACAGCACGGCATCGAGTGCCGCGCGTATGCCGTCGAGGTCGAGGCTCTTCGGCACATAGCCGGCGGCGCCGTAGGCCAGGGCGCGGCGCACGACGTCGGGGTCGTCCTGCGCGGACACCATCAGCACCACTACGCCCGGGAACTCGCCGCGCAGTGCGGCCAGGCCCATCAGGCCCTGGCTGCCGGGCATGTTGAGGTCGAGCAGGAGCAGGTCGATTTCGGGATGCGCCAGCAACTGTGCGCGCGCAGCGTCGAGACTGTCGGCTTCCAGCACCACGTGCGAACCGTCCAGGCCGCGCACGGCCTGGGCCAGCGCCGCGCGGAACAGGGGGTGGTCGTCGGCGATCAGCAGGGTGCTCATGCCCGCGATGGTAGCCATCGCCGCGGCGAGCGTCGGTAGGGCAAAGGTCCAGTGCCGGCCGCGGCGATTCGCCCCAGTACGGTGAGGCGCCTGCGCGGCTGCACCAGATCGGGGCGTTTTGCTGCTACGCCCATCCAGTCATAAGCATGAAATTCATGAGGTTGCCGGATTTCATGTTGCGTCGCACGAGCTGGCACGCCCTGTGCTGAAGCCCTCATCGGGGATTCACACACAAGGGGAGCGCCCATGCGCAGGCAGCATCAGGAGATCCGCCGATGAAGCTGATCACCGCCATCATCCGCCCGTTCAAGCTCGACGAAGTGCGCGAAGCGCTGTCGCAGGCCGGCGTGTCCGGCATCACCATCACCGAGGTCAAGGGCTTCGGCCGGCAGAAAGGACACACCGAGCTGTATCGCGGCGCCGAGTACGTCGTCGACTTCCTGCCCAAGGTGAAGATCGAAACCGCCGTGTCCGAGGACCGCGTTGAAGTGGTCATCGAGGCGATCAGCCAGGCCGCCCGCACCGGCAAGACCGGCGACGGCAAGATCTTCGTCACCCCCATCGAACAGGTGGTCCGCATCCGCACCGGTGAAACCGGCTCGGACGCGGTCTGATCAGCGCGCACAGGAGAAACGCATGACTACGAGCCACCTGTCCGCCCGCCTGCGCAGTGCACTTTCGCCGCTGCTGCTGGCCGCGCTGCTGTCGGTCACCCACGTCACCATCGCCCAGGACGCTGCACCCGTTGCCGACCCCGCACCTGCCGCGGAACAGGCCGCACCCGCGGAAGCGCCGCCTGCACCCGTCGCAGAGGCGGCAGCGGCCGAGCCCGCGCCGGCCGAAGCCGCTGCTGAGGAAGCCGCACCCGCGCCCACCGTCGACAAGGGCGACATCACCTGGATGCTGGTCGCCACCCTGCTGGTGGTGATGATGGCGGTGCCGGGGCTCGCCCTCTTCTACGGCGGCCTGGTGCGCTCCAAGAACATGCTGTCGGTGCTGATGCAGGTCACCACGGTGTTCTCGCTGATCCTGGTGCTGTGGGCGGTCTACGGCTACAGCCTGGCCTTCGTCGGCGGCAATGCCTGGATCGGCAGTCTCGATGCGCTGTTCCTGAAGGGCATCACCACCGAGTCGCTGGCGGCCACGTTCACCGACGGCGTGATGATTCCCGAGCTGATCTTCGTCGCCTTCCAGTCGACCTTTGCCGGTCTTACCTGCGCGCTGATCGTAGGTGCGTTCGCCGAGCGCATGAAGTTCCTGTCGGTGCTGGTGTTCGCGGTGCTGTGGTTCTCGTTCTGCTACCTGCCGATCGCGCACATGGTCTGGGCCGGCGGTGGTTACCTGTTCGAAAAGGGTGCGCTGGACTTCGCCGGCGGCACCGTGGTGCACATCAATGCCGGCGTGGCCGGTCTGGTCGCGGCCTACATGGTGGGCAAGCGCCTGGGCTACGGGCGTGAGCATCTGACCCCGCACAACCTGGTGCTGACCATGGTCGGTGCCTCCCTGCTGTGGGTGGGCTGGTTCGGCTTCAATGCCGGCTCCAACCTCGAAGCCAATGGCGGCACCGCGCTGGCCTTCATCAACACCCTGATGGCCACCGCCGCAGCCGTGGTCGCGTGGTCGGCGGCCGAGGGCATCCTGCGCGGCAAGGCTTCGATGCTCGGTGGCGCCTCGGGCGCGGTGGCGGGTCTCGTCGCCATCACCCCGGCCTGCGGCAGCGTCGGCGTGATGGGTGCGATCGCCATCGGTCTGATTTCCGGCGTGGTCTGCTTCTGGGGTGTCACCGGTTTGAAGCGACTGCTGAACGTGGATGACACCGCCGATGTGTTCGGCGTGCACGGCGTTGGCGGCATCGTCGGTGCGCTGCTGACCGGTGTGTTCGCAGCGCCCAGCCTGGGCGGCGGTGGCGCCGAGGACTTCTCGATCGCCGCGCAGGTGCTGATCCAGGCCGAGGCCGTGATCATCACCATCGTCTGGTCGGGCGTCGTGACCTTCGTGGCGCTGAGCCTGATCCGCGTGGTGCTGGGCCTGCGCGTCAGCGACGACGAGCAGCGCGAAGGCCTGGACCTCAGCGCCCATGGCGAATCGGCCTACAACTGAAGCCACGCGCTGCGCTGGCCAGTCGGGGGATTGGGCTAGCGCAGCGCTCAAGGGGAGAAAGCGGAGCGGGCAGGGATGCCCATGACCACGGGAAGCCGGCACTGGGCGCCGCGCTGTCCCACCCAGCACGACTGTCGTTCGCGGGGGCTGCGACAGTCTGGCCAGAGGGCGAAGCCGGGGAACCGGCTTCGCCCTCACTTTTTGGGGCCGGGATTGGGGATTCGGGATTGGGGATTCGCCGGCGCCAAAGCTGCTCTCGCTCGATTCGCTCGATTCACTCGACTCGCTCGTTTCCCACGGCGATTCGTGGCAGACGCACTCGCCACTCCTGTACCAAAGTACGATGGCCGGACGCGCGCTGCGCTCCGAGCATCCGGGCATGAGCATGATCCGTACTGCTGTCGTCATCGCCTGCCTCCAGCTCGCTGCGTGCGCCACTGTTCAAGCGCCGAACGAGGCTGTGCCCATGCGTCAATCCGAAGTGCGCGAGAGCGTCCATCGTGCGCCCGACGATCTGCTGAGCGCGGGTCTGGGCCTCGCGGGACTGCAGCAGACCACGCCGCCCGCGCTGGCCGATGCGAGCGCGCCCACTTCCGCAGAACTTCGCCGCCGCGCGCTCTGGGCCAACTGGCGCGGCATCGCCGATCTCGCGCCTGGCGGTGGTTTCGGCGAGGTCTATGGAGCCGTGCCGAGCGTGCCGGGGCGCGAGTTCCACGCCCTGGCCTGGCTGCCGGACGCGCGGCATCCGCATCGGGTGCTGCTGCAGCTGCCGGATGCCTTCGATGCCCGCGCGCGCTGCCTGGTCGTCACCGCCTCCTCAGGCTCGCGCGGCATCTACGGCGCGATCTCCCTGGCTGGCGGCTGGGGCCTGCCGCGCGGCTGCGCGGTGGCCTACACCGACAAGGGTGCGGGTTCGGGTTTTTTCGATCTGGCGAGCGGGCAGGGCGCGGATCTGTCGGGCCTCGCCGAGGGTGAGCCGGAGTTCGCGCTGCAAGCCAGCGGGGAGCCCCTGCTGGCGGTCAAGCACGCGCACAGCGGCGACCATCCCGAGGCCGACTGGGGCCGCCACCTGCGCCAGGCTGCCGAGTTCGGCTTGCAGCAGCTGAGCCTTGCGCTGCCGGCGCAGGCGCCTTTCACCTTCGAGAACACGCGGGTCATCGCGGTTGGCGTGTCCAACGGCGGCGCGGCGGTGCTGCGGGCCGCGGCGGATGCCGACGATTGGCTGGACGCCGCGGTGGCGATCGCGCCGAATGTCCATGTTGCGAACCATGGTCGCCCCGCCTTCGACTACGGCACCGAAGCCGGGCTGCTGATGCCCTGTGCTCTGCTCGATGCGCGCTTCGATGCCACGCCATTCGCGCGCACGCCGCAGGGCGTGCCGCCCGCGTGGAATCGGGCCTGCGCGCTCGCGCACGCGGCCGGCCTGCTCGCCGCGAGCACGTTCGATGCGCAAGTCGCCGAAGCCCTGCAGAGTCTGCACGCGGGCGGCTGGACCGACGAAGCCATCGCCGCCGGCGCGCTCAGCGTCAGCTTCGAGATGTGGCGTGCGGTCGGCGCCACCTATGCCTCGGCCTACCTGCGTCGCGGGCCCACCGACATGCCCTGCGGATTCCGCGTCGCCGCCGTCGACGCGCAGGACCAGCCGCGCGCAACCACGGCGGCCGAGCGCGCGCTGATCTGGAGCGATGGCTCGGGCATTCCGCCGACCGCCGGCGCGCAGTTGCTGTCGCCCGGCGAAGGCGATCTGCCGTCATCGCTGGCGGGGCTGCGCTGTCTTGCCGCGCTGTGGGATGGCGACAGCGCCGATGCCCAGAGCGTGCGCGTCGCCGTCGCGCAGACGCAGGCCGGTGCGCCCCGCGCCGGGCTGCCGCTTACCGTGCTGCACGGTCTGGACGATGGCCTGATTCCCGAGGCCTTCAGCAGCGCGGCCTATGTGGCCCAGGCCGAGCAGGCAGGACGCGCTTTGCGCTACTGGCAGCTGCCGCATGTGCAGCACTTCGACGGCTTTCTCGGCGCACCGCCGCTGGCCGCGCGCTATCTGCCGCTGATGCCGTATGCGTATCGCGCGCTGGATCAGGCCTGGGCCGATCTTGAGGCCGGCCGCGGGCCGCGCAGCGAGCGCGTGCGCGTGGCCGCCGAGCCGCGCGGCATCGAAGGTGCGGGCGTCGCGCCGCTGAGGGCGGAGCATCTGGCGCTGCCGTCGGGTTGATCCACCGTGGTGGTTCGCGCTTGCACAGTGTGAGCGCCTGCCAGCGCAGGCAGTGCCTGAAGGTGGTCGCGTCCGTGTTCGCCATCAGCGGCGTGCACGCTGGCTTCGATCGCGTTGCGCGCAAATCAGCCTGGCCCAGATCGTAAAGGGTGTGGCCTATCGCGGCGTCGAGCTCATGGTGGGCCAGGGCCCACCCTATGCGGCGTTCGGCCATGAGGCGGCGTTGGAAATCCGAAGGGAGCGTCGAGTCTTGCAGCGGTGTCGGGAATCGAGCGCGGAAGATCAGTCTTGCGGCGTCGTCATGAATCGAATGGAGGCGTTCGGTCTGTTGACCGCCTGGCCATGCGATCACAGGGGGCGTCCAGGCCATGGCGCATGCGCCCGCCCGGGAATCGCGAAGCGCTTCCAATCGCATCGCGAAGCGTTTCCTGTCGCATAGGCTGGGCCCCGGCCCACCATGGCCTCCGCACCGCCCCGGTGTCGAGATGCGAGCTGTAACGCCGGCGCCAGGCGCCCGTCATGCCGTCGGCCGCGTCACACCCCTGTGCTAGCATCCGGCCGCATTGACGCAGGGCCCGCCGCGCTTGTTTCGCGGGCTCTGCGAACCGCGGTTTCCCCTGCGCCACGAGGCTTGCGATGAGCGCCAACACGCCTGATTTTTCCGCCTTCGATCCTGCCCGCATGGCCGAGCAGGTGATGGGTTTCTGGGGCTCGATGGCGAGGCCGCAGCCTGCGCCGCCGCCGTCGCCCTTCGCTGCCTTCCAGCAGATGTTCGGCGCGCAGCCGCAGCCCATGCCCGGCGCCGACCTGTTCGCCCAGGCCCAGCAGATGTATGGCCAGCTGCAGCAGGCCCTGCTGCCGGCGTTGGAGACCCCGAACTTCGACGTCGACAGTCTGATGCAGCTGTGGCGCAAGACCTTCGGCGACGCGCCGGCCATTCCGCCCGCACTGATGGTGCCGAGCTTCCTCGCGCCAATGGCCGCCGGTGGTTCACCGGGCTTCGCCGCGGAGATGCGCGGTGCCCTGGGCTCGGCACCGCTGGGGTTGATGCGCGAGCACCAGCAGCGTTTGCAGGCGTTTGCACAGGCGCAGATCGACCTCCAGACGGTGATGGAGCGTTACAACACCCTGATGCAGAAGGTGCAGCGCGAAGGCATGGCGCGCTTCGAGGCCAAGCTGCGCGCGCACAGCGAGCCCGGCAAGCAGCTGGGGTCGGCGCGCGCGCTGTTCGATCTTTGGATCGACGCCAGCGAGGAAGCCTTTGCCCAGATCGCGCTCGGCCCCGAGTACCGCCACGTCTACGGCGAGCTGGTCAACGCGCAGATGCGCGTGCGCCAGTGCGGCATGGCCATCGTCGAGGAGCAGCTGAAGTCACTCGGCCTGCCCTCGCGCACCGAGCTCGACTCCAACCACAAGCACACCCATGAACTGAGTCGCGAAGTGCGCGCGCTGAAGCAGCGCCTGGCCGAGCTGGAGCTGGCGGCGAAGGGCGGTGGTGTCGAGTCGCGGCGCAGTCGCGAGCAAGCACCGGGTGTCGCCGAGGCAGCACCGCGCAGGGCCGAGCCCGAAGCCCAGACCGAGCGCGCCAGCGCCAAGCCCAAGCCGCGCGCCAAGGCCGCGAAGCCCGCCGCCAAGGCCGCTGCCAAACGCGCGGTCAAAGCCAGCGCCAGCCGCAAGAAGGCCCTGCCGCCGCTGGCGGCGGTCACGCCGAAAGCCCCCGCCCGCGCACGCAAGGGACGCTGATCCATGCAGCCGATGAACTTTCCTTCGATGACCGGCCCGCTGGGCTTCACCCCCGCCAAGCTGATGCAGGATCTGCTCGACGCCCAGCGCAAGCTGCGCGAGGGCATGGACAGCCTGCAGCGCGCCGGCGATGTCGACTACGGCGCGACGCGCAAGGAGCTGGTCTGGCAGGACGGGCGCGTCTGCCTGTACCGCTACCGCGGCGAGCGCGAGCCCACGGCCGCGGTGCCGATCCTCATCTGCTACGCCCTGGTCAACCGGCCCTACATGGTCGATCTGCAGCACGACCGCTCGCTGGTGCGCCAGCTGCTGGCCCGCGGCGAGGACGTCTACATCATCGACTGGGGCTACCCCGACCGCAGCCACCGCTTCGAGACGCTGGACGACTACATCAACGGCTACCTGCATGCCTGCGTGCTCGAGGTCTGCCGGCGTCATCAGCTGGCCTCGATCAACCTGCTCGGCGTCTGCCAGGGCGGCGCGTTCTCGCTGTGCTACACCAGCCTGCACCCCGAGCGCGTGCGCAACCTGATCACCATGGTCACGCCGGTGGATTTCCACACCCCGGACAACATGCTGAGCAGCTGGACGCGCAGCATGGATGTCGACCTGTTCGTCGATACGCTGGGCAACGTGCCGGCCGACCTGATGAACCTCTGCTACCTCACGCTCAAGCCCTACCGGCTGTTCCTGCAGAAGTACGTGGGCTTCGTCGAGCAGATGGACGATCCGGTCGAGGTCGAGAACTTCGTGCGCATGGAGCGCTGGATCTTCGACTCACCCGACCAGGTCGGCGAGGCCTTCCGCCAGTTCATCAAGGATTTCTACCAGGGCAACAAGCTGATGCGCGGCGATGTCTTCATCGGCGATCAGCGCGTCGACCTGCGCAACGTGCGCTGCCCGGTGCTGAACATCTACGCCGAGCAGGACCACCTGGTGCCGCCGGATGCCTCGCGCGCGCTCAAGGCCGCCGCCGGCACCCGCGACTACACCGAGCTCAGCTTCCGCGGCGGCCATATCGGCATCTACGTCTCCGGTCGCGCCCAGCGCGAAGTGCCGGGGGCGATCGAGGAGTGGCTGCGCAAGCGCTGAGAGTCTCGCAGCGCGGCTCCGCGGCGGAGGAGTCCTGGCAGCGATTCGGATTCGTCATCCCCGCGAAGGCGGGGATCCAGTGGCCTTGCGACTGGGGCGGGCCGGAACCTGGACTGTCCTCGCTCTCGCGAGGACAGGCTTTTCGCGGGGCGAAGAGCCGCGGCATCGCAAGCGATCTGTTTGTTGAGAGAGCGGGGGCTCACGATGAGTGACCAGGAAAAGCGCGTCGCGCGCGACGACCTGAGGGGATGGGTGTGGCTGCTGCTGGGGCTGCTCGCCGGGGCCGTGGCCAGCGCGATCCTGATGCTGGTCGTCGTGTTCCCGCTGCGGCTCGCCGCGGAGAAGACGCCGACGTGGGGCCAGCCGGCCCCGGTCATGGATCGCGGGCTGCAGACGCGTGCCTACCGTGACAAGAGCCCCTGCCCGAAGTCGACGCTGCAGATGCATGTGGGGACCTGGGAAGGATCTGCCCAGCTGGCTGGCGGAGGGACTTCGCGCTGGCGCAATGTGCGGCGTGCCGATGGCCGCTTCGAGATCGCCTTCCTGGCGGAGGACGGAACGGTGCAGTCGGAGGAGCGCGGCTACTGGGCGATCACCGGCTGCATATACGCCAGCCTGATCACCGAGGTCGACGGCGAGCCTGCGCTGTTCCAGGAGGTCTATCGCGTGCACGAGATCAGCGGCGAGCACCTCGTCTACTCCAACTACCGCACCGGCAGCTCCTTCCAACAGCGGCGGGTTTCCTCGACCGACGAGTGAGTGCGTTCGGGTTGCCGGTTGCCCCTATGCGGCGGCATGCGTGAGTTGACCAATCCGGTATTGGCGGCGCAGCACCATGCATCGACACTGCGCGCCACGCTCGGCGCCCTCGGGCACTTCTGGAGTCCTTGCATGCCCATCGTTTCTCGCGTAGCAGCGATGCTGCTGGTCCTGCTGATTGCCGCCTGCGCCACCCGCGCGCCGCTCGAGGTCGACGCCCGCTGGGCCTTCGGCTACCACGGGCCTTCTGCCGAGGTGTTGCGCGAAGCCGTCCCGCTGATGTTCCAGCCGGCGGATGACGGCACCATCGACCTGATCGAGGCCTTCGAGCGCGCCCATGCCATCGATCGCGAGCGGATTCTGCGCGCCGCTTTCGACGCCAGCTTCGGCGCCGCGAATCTTCGCGTGCCCCGTGGCAGCCGCTGGGTGCTGACGCCGGGGCGCGTCGGGCTGGCCGAGCGCAACTACTCGGGCCTGATGAAGCCGCAGCTGGGCGCCAGCCTGAGTCTGGTTTCAGAGGCAGGCGAGCACCTGTGGCACGGCCGCGAGTTTGTCGACATCGGCAGCCCTGACTTGCCCTACTTCACGCTCGAACAGCTGCGCGATCGACCGGCGCTGCTGGCCGAGGCTTGGCAGGCGGCCTCACAGGTGCTGATGCGACGGCTGCTGGCGAAGTATCGAAGCGGGGTGCGCGATCGCCGCGAAGGCTACGCAGACTGAGCTGCTCGGCAGCCGGGTGCTCGCGGCGCGCGCCTCAGCGCTCGCCGCCGTCGCTGCCTGCGGCAAGGCCCAGGCCTGCGCCGATACCGGCACCTGCGCCACCGCCGCCACCACCCGCACCACCGCCGCGTCCGCCCTGGCGACCGGACTCCTGGCCGCCGCTGCGCCCACCCTCCCGCCCGCCGGCTTTGCCGCTGCCCGGGCGGGTCGGGCCCTGTGCCGGGATGGCGAGACCGCGCGGCACCGGATCCAGATCCAGCACTTCGCGGATGAAGTCGCGCAGCGAGACCACCAGCTCGGCGGTGTGGATCGACCGTCCCTCGACCAGGGCCTGCGCTGCGGCCGCTGCCAGGCGCACTTGGTTTTCCGTGCCCAGCAGGAGGATGTCGGACAGCGCGCCTTCGACAGCGTCGCGGATGCGGCGCGCGCGCTCGCCGCGGCTGGGGTCGATCGCGGCGGCGGGAATGATGCCGGCCTCGCTCAGGCCGCTGTCGGTGGCGTCCGCGGGCACGGACTGCGCGCGTTGGCGCAGCTCGCGCAGATGGGTCGGGTCCACCGTGAGCTCGCCGGTGAAGGAACCGCCCAGCGTCTTGTAGGCGGCGATCAAGGTGCGCAGGCGCTCGTTGATCTGGCGGTTGGCCGCCTGCTGGCGCTGCTGGATGGTGAGCATCACCAGCAAGCGCAGGCCGACGCCCACCAGCGTGATCAGGGCGATCCCTGCGACTGCACCGAGGATGCCCTCCCAGGAGCTCAGATCGAATCCGCGCATGTGCATTCCCCCGATGGTCCCAGTCACATCCTAGCGGCAGCTGTCGACGGCCGCTGCGGCCCAGCGAAGGGTGGTCCTGCAAGTCTCTGAGGCTGGCAAAGGCCGATGGCTCTTGCCGCCGGCGGAGCGGCTGCGCAGTATCGCGCCTGCCCACGCCCTGCTTCGCCCGAATGAACGACTCCCTGAGCCCGGCTCGCCGGCTGCTGTGCCGCCTGTGCGTGCTGCTGGTGCTGGCGGCGCCCCTGCTCGGCCCGCGCGACGTCGTCGCGGCGCAGCGCTATGACCAGGAGGCAGGGCTGCCCAGCGCGCAGGTGCAGTCCTTGGCGATGGACGCGCGTGGCTTCCTGTGGATCGGCACCCAGGACGGCGTGGTCCGCTTTGACAGCCACCGCTTCCTGCCCATCGATGTCGACGCCGGCTTCGATACGCCCGACCCGCACGTGCGCCGCATGCTGGCCGTGCCCGGAGCGGTGTACCTCGCGACGCGCTCGCGTCTGCTGCGCTTCGATCTGGCGACCGAGCGCCTCGACGAGTTGCGCTCGGGCAGCGAGGAGATCGTCGGCGTGTATGCGCTGAAGGCGGACGCGAACGGTTCGATCTACGCGGGCACCGAGTCCGGCCAGCTGTTCCGCTGGCAGGACGCCGACTGGCAGGCGCCGCTGCAGCCGCTGCGCCTGCTCGATGCCGAAGGCCAGCCCTGGAGCGAGCCGCTGGCCATCAATGACCTGGCCGTCGGCGCGTCGACGCTGTGGCTGGCGACCCTCGGCGGCATCCATGGCCTCGATCCGGACAGCTTGCGGCTGCGCTTCCAGCCGCTCGACCTGCCGCAGGTCGATGCGGGACGCGCGCACGTGTCAGCAGTGCACGAGGACGCCGAGGGCCGGCTCTGGGTCGGCTTCTGGAACGATGGCCTGGCGCGCTTCTCACCCGCCACCGGGCGCACCGACTGGTTCCACCCCAGCCTCGGCAACAGCGGTGCGCTGCGGGCGACCAGCCTGTACAGCTTTCTCGAACGCGGTGACCGGCTCTACATCGGCAGCAACCGCGGGCTGGTGGTCTACCGCCGGGACTGCGATTGCCTGCGCGGGCTGAACCTGCCGGAATGGGAGGCCCGCGAAGGCAGCGGAGTGATCATCACCAGCCTTGCCGCGGAGTCCGGTGAGGACGGCCTCTGGGCCGGCGTCTGGGGCTCGGGCCTGGCCCGCTTTTCGCGCTTCGACGAAGTCATCGAGCGCCAGCTGCCGATCGAGGGGCGCAGCGACTCGCTGGGCCATCCGATGGTGTCCTCGCTGCTGGTCGACCGTCGTCAGCGGCTATGGGTCGGCACCTACGGCTCCGGCGTGCACTGGGTGGACGCGGACCAGCGCAGTGCGGGCCTGCACTGGCCGCTGCAGCGCCTGCCCTTCGGCGAGCGGCGGGTCGAGTCGCGCTTCATCTGGGATCTTCGCGAGCTCGAGGACGCGCTGCTGGTCGGCAGCGGCTACGGCCTGTTCCGCTGGGACGGCGCGCAGCTGCAGGACGTCGACGCCACCCTGCAGAGCCTGCGCAGCAGCTTCGACCTCGGCGATGGCCGCCTGCTGATCGGCACCGGCTGGGGACTGTTCCTCGACGAGAACGGTGGCCGCGGGCCCGTGCGGCGGCTTGCGCTGGAGGGCGTCGACGGTCGCCCCGTGTGGTCGATCCAGCGCTGGCGCGACGAGATCTGGCTGGGCACGGGGCGCGGCCTGCTGCGCCTCGACGCGCTGCTGCAGCCGCGCGCGCGGGTGGCTGTTGGCGCCGATGACAAGAGCCTGCCCGGCGCCGTGGTGTGGGCGCAGAAGTTCGACGCCGAAGGCCACCTGTGGCTGGCGACCTCGGGCGGGCTGGTCAGCGTGCCGGCCGAGGCCGGCGAGCCGCGCTTCCTGCGCCAGGCGCCACTGGTTGCGGCCGGCATCCGCAGCGTCAACAGCATCGAGTTCGACGCTGAAGGCAGCCTGTGGGCGGGCTCGCCGCGCGGCCTGCTGCGATACCGGCCACAAAGCGGCAAGCTCGATCTGCTCGAAGCCCGTGACGGCCTCCTGAGTTCGCAGCAGAACAATGGCGCCAGCGCCAGCGACGGCGAGCGGCTCTACTTCGGCGGCATCGGCGGCTTCGTCGCCTTCCGCCCCGAAGACGTGCCGGCGCGCAGCGCGAGCCTGCGGCCGACGGTGGTGAAGTGGCGTCTGGGCCAGGGCGAATGGCGGCCCGGCAACGGCGAGATCGCGCTGGCGCACGGCCATGCGCCGCTGCAGGTCGAGTTCAGCGCCTTCCACTACGACCGCCCCGAGCGCGTGCGCTACGCCTACCGCTGGCACCCCGCGGAAACCGACTTCACGCCGCTGGGCGACGCCCGTAGCGCGGTGTTCAGTCGCCTGCCTGCCGGCCGCCATCGGCTGGAGCTGCGCGCCCAGCTGGAAGGCACGGCGCCCGCCGAGGCCGAGGCCGTCGTGCTCGAGGTCGAGGTCGCACAGGCCTGGCACCAGAGCCTGTGGGCGCGACTGCTGATGGGCTCGGCCCTGGTGCTGGCCTGGATCGGCTTCCACCGTCTGCGCCTGCGCCAGGCCAGGCGCTACGCGCAGGGCCTGGAGCGCGAGGTCGGCGAGCGCACCCGTGAGCTACGCGCCGCCAAGGAGGCCCTCGAACAGGCCAATGCGCGCCTGCGCCGGCAGGTGGCGATGGATCCGCTGACCGGGCTGGCCAATCGGCGCGCCTTGTTCGATGCGATCGAGGCGCGGCAGGAGCGCGCCCGCGCCGCTGGCGTGCTGCTGATCGACCTTGACCACTTCAAGCGCATCAATGACCGCCATGGGCACGACGTCGGTGACGCGGTGCTGGTCGACTTCGCCGGCGTCCTCCAACGCGAGGTGCATCGCGACTGCCTGTGCGCGCGCTACGGCGGCGAGGAGTTCCTGGTGCTGCTGGACGAGGCCACGCCTGCAGCCCTTGCTGCGCTGGCGGAGCGCCTGCTGACGGATGTGCGCGGACGCCGCCTGCGCCTTGAGGGCCATCCGCCGGTGCACTACACCATCAGCATCGGCGTGGCCCTGGCCGCGCCGGATGAGCCGGTGGTGGCGGCGATCCAGCGCGCGGACCGCGCGCTGTACCAGGCCAAGCACGAGGGACGCGACCGCTGGGTGCTGGCGCCGGGGCCGGAGCCCGCGGGCATCTGATCGGTGCGGCGGCGCGCGCGCGCCCGCGCGAGTCGTGCGGGACGTCAGTGCGGCAGCAGAGCCTTGCGGGTTTCGCTGACGAAGGCGCGCAGTTCGGGAAAGAAGGCCTCGAAGCAGGCCTCGGCCTCGGCCTCGTGCTCACGCAGGGTCGGCAGGCAGGCGACCAGGCCCTCGCCGCCGCGCGAGAGCCTTCGCGCGATCCGCGTCACCGCGCGGTCGACGTTGTCGCGGTGGCGATAGCTGCCCAGCCAGTCGCCAGCGGCCATCAGCGGGGCGATGGCGGCGAGTCGCTGCGGCAGCTCGGCCGCGGCGTCCGCGAGCACCGCATACACGCGCTGACTGAACTGCGGCAGAGCTTCGCCCGCATGGCGCGACCAGTCGCGCGCCAGCAGATGGTCGAAGTACACGTCGATGAGGATGCCGGCGTAGCGGCGCTGGCCCTGCGGAAAGTTCGTCTTCAGGGCGAGCACCTGCGGATGCCGATCGGTGAAGCCGTCGATGCGGCGGTGGATCAGGATCTCGCGCTGCACGACCGTGGGCCAGGCTTCGAACGCGCTGCCGGCCACGAAGTCGCCGAGCAGGGCGCCGAGCAGGGCCTCGTCGCCGAGGTCGGCCAGCAGCAGATGGGCGAGGTAGTTCATGGGCGGCAGTATCGGCCGATGCGCGCCCCGGACGCAGCCACCCCGAGCACGGAGTGGGCTGCGCCTTCATGTTCGCGCAGGGAGATTCACTAGAATCCTGTGGAATCGAGACAAGTGGAGCACCCTTCGATGCGCATGCGCAGCCTGCTGATGGTGACGACCCTGGCCCTGCCGCCGGGCCTCTCGGAGGCGACCGACGTGCAGGAGGCCTGGCGCCTGCTGCCGGTCGACGCGCGTCGCGCGCCGATCGAGCTGCCGGCGCGCAGCGCGTACGCGGTGGCCACCGCCCCGGCGCTCCTCGCCGCAGCACCCGCCACCCTGCGCCTGCCGTTTCCGCAGGGCGAGCGCGAGGCGCTGACGCTGGAGATCGAGCAGCATTCGGAGGACCGCTACACCTGGCGCGGCAGCCTCGACGACGCCGGTGACTATCCGGCCGTGCTCAGCGTCTCCGGCGATGCGGTGGCCGGCTTCATCAGCGCGCCCGAGGGCATCTGGGAGCTGGTGCCTTCGACGGTCGCGGGTGAGTCCTGGCTGATCGAGCTCGATGCCGATCGCCTGCCGCCCTGCCGCGGCCCGGTCGATCCTGGCCCGCAGGGGTTTCCGTTCTCGGCTGCGGGGATGCCCGGAGCCGCACAGGGTCTGATGGACAGCGGGGATCAGGTGGACGTGCTGCTGATGTACTCGCCGGCGGCCCGCGATGCCGCCGGTGGCGTCAGCCAGATCAGCGCACAGGCGCAGGCGGCCGTCGATTCGGCCAATACGGTGTTTGCCAACAGCGGCATGCGGATGCGCTTCCGCGTGGTCGGCATCGAGCTGCTGGAGGGCTGGGTCGAGGGCACCTCCTCGGCCAGCACCGAGCTTGGCCTGTTCCGCTCGAACGCGAGCCAGCAGGCGCGCCGCAACGCGCTCGCCGCCGACATGGTCAGCCTGCTGGTCGCCAACCTGCCCGGCGCCTGCGGCATCGGCTACGTGATGCGCAGCCCGGGCGCGAACTTCGCCAGCAGTGCGGTGCAGATCACCGATCGCGACTGCGCGGTCGGCAATCTGAGCTGGGTCCACGAGCACGGCCACAACATGGGCTTCGAGCACGATCCCGCTAACGGCACCTCGCCGACCAGCGCCTCCTACCCGTGGTCGTTCGGCCACTACGTCGAAGGTCAGGGCGCGCAGTCCTTCCGCACGGTCATGGCCTACCAGTGCCCCGCTGGCGGCTGCACCCGGCGGCCCTATTTCTCCAGCCCGCGGGTCAGCTTCAACGGCTTCCCGACCGGCGTGGTCGACCAGCGCGACAACGCGCGCAGCGGTGATCTGGTCGCCGACATCGTCGCCAATTTCCGGCTGGAGCAGGTGTGGCAGGGCTTCGCCAACGGCTTCGAGGCCTCGCCCTGATCGCGCTTCGGCTGCTGTGCGAGGGCTGGCGACTGCGGGCCTGCTGTCTGGCCCTTGGCGTCGCCGCGCTGGCGGGCTGCGCCAGTGCTCCCGAGCGCCGACATCCGCAGCGCAGCGCCGAGGAGGTCCGCGCACAGCTGGTCGACCTGCTTCCCGCACGACTGGAACAGCGCGAAGGCTGGGCGCAGGACATCGAGGCAGCGTTCCGTCACCTTGGTCTGTTGCAGAGCACCGACAACCTGTGCGCGGCGCTGGCGGTGATCGAACAGGAAACCGGCTACCGCGCCAACCCGACGGTGCCCAACCTGCCGCGCATCGCCCGCGCCGAGATCGAGCGGCGGGCGGCGCGGCTGAAGATCCCGCGGATCGCGCTCGCGGCAGTGCTGCGCCTGGGCTCGGGCGACGGGCGCAGCTTCGAGCAGCGGCTGCAGGCCCTGCGCACCGAGAAGGACATGAGCGATCTGTACGCCGAGCTCATTGCCCGCGTGCCGCTGGGCCAGACCCTGTTCGACGCAGCCAATCCGGTGCGTACCGGCGGCTCCATGCAGGTATCGATCGCCTTCGCCGAAGCCCACGCGAAGCAGCAGCCCTATCCGTATGCGGGCGTGCAGTCGATCCGCGACGAGGTGTTCAGCCGGCGCGGCGGCGTCTACTTCGGCATCGCCCATCTGCTGCAGTACCCCAGCAGCTACGAGCGCCACCTCTACCGCTACGCCGACTTCAATGCCGGCTGGTACGCCAGCCGCAACGCGGCCTTCCAGCAGGCGCTGAGCGCACTCAGCGGGGTCCGGCTGGCGCTGGACGGCGACCTCGTCCTGCCGGATCCGGGGCTGTTCGAACGCAGTCGCAGCGAGACCGAGCGGGTGGCGCTGTCGCTGTCATCGGTTTTGGGCCTGAGCGAAGCGCGGATCTCGCGCGACCTGCGCCGCGCCGATCGCTTCGACTTCGAGCAGACCGACACCTGGCGTCTTGTGTTCGAACGCGCCGATGCGCAGGCCGGCACGCCGCTGCCGCGCGCACGCGTGCCGCAGATCCGGCTCAGCAGCCCCAAGATCACGCGCAATCTGACGACGGAGTGGTTCGCCGAACGGGTCGAATCCCGCTACCGGCAGTGCATCAACCGGGCCTATCGCGGCGCCCGCTGAGTCCGGCGCGGCTCAGAAGCTGATGAACAGCCCGCCGTTGACCGGCAGCAGCGCGCCGGTGATGTAGCCCGAGCCTTCGGCGGCAAGGAAGTCGACCACGCGGGCGATTTCGCCGGGCTGGGCGATGCGGCCCACCGGGATCTGTTCGAGGATCTTCTCGCGGATCGGCGCCGGGATCGTCTGCACCATCGGCGTGTCGCAGTAGCCGGGGGCGACCGAGTTGACGGTGATGCCCTTGGCCGCGACTTCGCGCGCCAGCGCCATGGTGAAGCCATGCACGCCCGCCTTGGCGGCGGCGTAGTTGGTCTGGCCGAACTGGCCGGTCTGGCCGTTGATCGAACTGATGTTGATGATGCGGCCGTAGCCCTGGGCGATCATCGGCTCGATGGCCGGCTTGCAGAGGTGGAACAGGCCGTCGAGATTGACGCCCAGCACCGCGTCCCACTGGTGTTTGCCGAGCTTGCGCAGGGTGGCGTCGCGGGTGATGCCGGCGCTGTTGGCGAGCACGTCGAGGCGACCGTGACGCGACACGATATCGGCCACGGCCTGCTGGCAGGCCTCGAAGTCGGAGACGTCCAGCGTGATCGCTTCCAGCGTGGCCAGGCCCGGGCGGGCGCGCACCTCGGCCAGACGCGCCTCGGGCAGGTGGATGTCGGCCGCGATCACGTGATGGCCGCTGGCCGCCAGCGCTTCGCAGATCGCCGCGCCGATGCCGCCGGTGCCGCCGGTGACGAGGGCGACGCGCTGGAGGGGTGTGGAGTTCGTCATGCGATGGCGGTCGGACGCAGTGGCTGGTGCCGGCGGTGCTTCGCCGGCAGCAGCGTTTCAGGAGGCAGTCGGTTCGACCGCGAGCGCAGAACTCAGCGGTTGCGCGTCCGGCCGGCAGGCGGCTCGGCTGTGGCTGGAGCTTCGGATTCGCCGGATTTCTCGGGCGGCTTGCCGGTGCCGGGGTTGAGTCCGCCGGGCCGCATCACGCCTTCCTGGAAGCTCTTCCACAAGTCCAGATTGCGTTCGGTGAGCTGGTTCAGCATCGAGAACGGCGTCTTGCCCAGCAGGCTGTTGAGCTGGTGGCGGAACTGGTGCTGCTGGTCGAGGAACAGCTGCATGCTGCGCTCGAGATAGCTGCCCATGAAGCCCTGCAGGCTGTCGCCGTAGAAGCGGATCACCTGGCTCAGCAGCTGTGTGCTGAACATCGGATTGCCCTTCTCCTCGTGCTCGGAAATGATCTGCAGCAGCACGGAGCGCGACAGGTCCTCGCCGCTCTTGGCATCGCGGACTTCCACCTCTTCGCCGTCGACGATCAGCTGCCTAACATCCTCCAGCGTGATGTAGCTGGAGATTTCGGTGTCGTAGAGGCGACGGTTCGGATACTTCTTGATGACCCGGGGCTTGGGCATGGGCGTCGATGCTCTCGGTGTGGCGACCACTGGATGCGACAGCCTGGAACGGCATGCCGCCGTGCGGAAGCGGTGGAAGATGGCACAGGCCCGTCCTGGGCATCCCGGGGCGATGGTCACGGTATGAAGCAACGTCTGCAGTGCATGCGTTGCCCGCGGCGACCGGTTCCCGACGCATCGTGCGCTTCGGCGGGCAGCACCAGCGCCGCCCGCCGATAGTTTCACATGTTACCAGCCCATGTGGTGGCCGCCGTTGATGTCGAGATTGGAGCCGGTGATCCACGCGGCCTCATCGGAGACCAGGAAGGCCACGGCATAGGCGATCTCTTCGGGCTTGCCCAAGCGCCCGGTCGGAATGTCGGCGACGATCTTGGCGCGCACTTCCTCGGGCACGGCCATCACCATGTCGGTGGCGACGTAGCCGGGCGAGACCGTGTTCACGGTGATGCCGAGCTTGGCGTTCTCGCGCGCCAGCGAGATGGTGAAGCCATGCATGCCCGCCTTGGCGGCGGCGTAGTTGGCTTGGCCGTACTGGCCCTTCAGGCCGTTGATCGAGCTGATCTGCACGATGCGGCCCCATTTGCGATCGCGCATGCCGTCGATTACTGGACGGGTCATGTTGAAGCAGGAGTTGAGGTTGGTGTTGATGACCTCATGCCACTGCTCGGCGCTCATCCGGTGGAAGGTGCCGTCGCGGGTGATGCCGGCATTGTTGACCAGCACCTCGATCGGCCCCAGCGCGTCGGCCACGGCACGGGCGATCGCGGCGCCGCCCTCGGGGCTGCCGATGTCGCCGGGCACGATCGTGATGTCGAAGCCCTCGGCCTTGAGCGCGGCCTGCCACTCGCGGGCCTTGGCCTCGTTGCGGTAGTTGGTGGCCACCTTGTGGCCGGCCTGCGCCAGGCGCTTGCAGATTGCCGTGCCGATGCCGCCCGTACCGCCCGTCACCAGCGCAACGCGTGCTGTCATGCTCCCTCTCCCGTTTTCAGCCGGCTTGTCGTCAGGCAGTCGCCCAGGCCGGATCCGGGCGACAGCCCCCGAGTTTATACAGGGCTTTCGACCGTGGTTTGACGATCGGCAAACTGCGGTCCGGACGAGATGCGGCTGAATTCGAATTCAGCGGCTGCGCGCGTCAGCAGGGTGGCGACGCTGCCGGCACCGGCGAGTGCCGCTGGCGGCTGGCCGAGCGCCGTCCAGCACCAGCGCAGGGCCGGCAGCGGATCGCCGGGTTCGATCGGCAGCGCCGACAGCGACTTCGAGAGCTTGCGGCCCGCGCTGTCGACCACCAGCGGCAGGTGCGCATACGCCGGCGTGGCAAGGCCCAGCGCGCGCTGCAGCAGGATCTGCCGTGGCGTCGAATCGAGCAGGTCGGCGCCTCGCACCACGTCGGTGACGCCCTGTTCGGCGTCATCGACCACGACCGCGAGCTGGTAGGCCCAGCAGCCGTCCGCACGCTTCAGCACGAAGTCGCCGACGTCGGCGTCCACCGACTGCTCGATCGGGCCGTGGATGCGGTCGACAAACCTCACCCGGGACGCGGCGTTGCCCGGCACCCGCAGGCGAATGGCCTCTGCATGGCCGGACGGCCGCGGCACGCAGGCGCGGTGGATGCCGCCGCTGTCGGCAAGGTCGCTTCTGCTGCAGCGACAGGAAAAAGCGAGTCCGCGCTCCAGCAGTCCGGCGATCGCCGACCGGTACAGTTCGCCGCGCGCGTGCTGCCAGACGACGGGGCCGTCGGCTTCGAGTCCGAAGGCGCGCAGCGTGTCGAGCTGGCCTGTGGCAGCGCCGGCCACCTCGCGCGGCGGGTCGATGTCCTCGATGCGCAGCAGCCAGCGTCCGCCGACGCTGCGCGCCATCAGCCAGCTGCCGAAGGCCGCGAGCAGCGAGCCGAGGTGCAGTGGGCCGGTGGGCGACGGCGCGAACCGTCCGATGTAGCCTGAACGCGGATTCAGGCGCTGGCTTGAACTGGCCTGCACAGGCCCCACTCCATGCTGGTCACTGCCCGAGCCGGGCTTTCCACGTCGCTACGAGGTCCCGTCCCATGAAACGCATCGCCCTGTTCCTCGCGACCAATATCGCGGTCCTGCTGGTCGCCAGCATCGTACTGAATCTGCTGGGCGTCGACGCCTACATGGCCAGCCGCGGCCAGAGTCTCGGCGGTCTGATCGTGTTCGCCGCCGTGTTCGGTTTCGCCGGCTCCTTCATCTCGCTGGCGATGTCGAAGTGGGTGGCCAAGCGCAGCACCGGCGCGCAGGTCATCGAGCAGCCGGGTAACGAGATGGAAGCCTGGCTGCTGCAGACCGTGCAGCGGCAGGCGCAGATGGCCGGCATCAAGTGTCCGGAAGTCGCGATCTACGACGCGCCGGAAATCAACGCCTTCGCCACCGGCCCCAGCCGCAACAACTCGCTGGTGGCGGTGTCGACCGGCCTGCTGCGCGGCATGAGTCGCGACGAGGCCGAGGCGGTGCTGGGTCACGAGGTCGCCCACGTCGCCAACGGCGACATGGTCACCATGGCCCTGCTGCAGGGCGTGCTCAACACCTTCGTCATCGTGCTCTCGCGCCTGATCGGCAGCTTCGTCGACCGCGTCATCCTGCGCAACGAGGAGGGCGGCGGCATCGGTTTCTTCGTGGTCAGCCTGATCGCCCAGGTGGTGCTCGGCATCCTCGCCTCGATGATCGCCATGGCCTTCTCGCGCCACCGCGAGTTCCGCGCTGACGAGGGCGGCGCCAAGCTGGCGGGCAAGCAGAAGATGATCGCCGCGCTCGAGCGCCTGCAGGCCCAGCACGGCGAGAACACCCTGCCGCGCGAAGTCGCTGCCTTCGGCATCAGCGGCCACATGGCGGCTGGCCTGCAGCGCTTGTTCATGAGCCACCCGCCGCTGCCGGAGCGCATCGAGGCCCTGCGTCGCGCGGCCTGATCTTGGCGCCAGCGGTGCCGCAAACTGAAAGGCCCGGATCGCTCCGGGCCTTTCGCGTTTGCGGACCACGATGCGGCTTCAGATGTTGAAGTCGTAGTTCATTTCCGGCGAGGGGGCGGCCAGGAAGTTGCCCTGCACGAAGTGCACCGAGCTGGTGAACAGCACGGTCATGCTGGCCGCATCCTGCACGAACTCGGCGATCGTGGACTTGCCGAGCTCGGTCGCACGCGCGGCCAGCTCGCGCACCTTGGCCTGGTGCTCGGCGTTGCGGCCCAGATCCTCGGTGAAGCTGCGGTCGAGCTTGAGCATGGTCGGGTCGAGGTGCTTCAGCACATCCAGCGAGTGCGTGCTGGCGCCGAACTGCTCCAGGCACAGGCCGCAGCCAAGCTTGGCCACCGCGCGCTGGAACTCCTTGGCGCCCTTCAGATAGGTCATCACCCGCGTCTCCGGCACGCCGAACACCAGCTGCTCGCCGCGCACGCCGGTCTGCTTGAGCAGGTTGGCGATCCAGCCGGGCAGGCTCGGGTCCTGCATGCTCTGCGGGGTGATCTTCACCAGCAGGCGTCGCTCGTGCTCGCTCTTGACCTTGGCCAGCACCGCGATCGCGTGCGACAGCACCCAGCGGTCGACCTTCTCGATCAGGCCGTGCTCCTCGGCGATCGGCAGGAAGGCCAGCGGCGGCGCGATCTCGCCGTCGCCCACACGCATGCGCAGCAGGGTCTCGTAGAACTCGACCGCCTCGCCCTGCAGGCTGATGACCGGCTGGTAGTGCAGCATGAAGTCGCCGGACTTGATGGCCTGCTGGATCCGCGCCACCCAGGTGCGCACGCGTTCCTCTTCAGCGCGGTCGCGCGCGGCCGGATCGAACAGCGAGAGCCGGTTGCCACCCTCGGAGATCGCCGCCTGCAGGCACTGTCCGGCCTTGCCCAGCACCTGCTGGGCAGGGCCGGACTTCTCGCTCATCTGGACGCCGCCGATGCTGACGGTGAGCGTGGCCGAGCGGCTGCCGATCTCCAGGATGTGGCCCTCGAAGGCGGTGCGCACGCGCTCGGCCAGCTCGCGCGTCTGCGCGTGGTTGCTGCCGCGGCAGAGCAGGCCGAACGTGTGGTCGGCGAAGCGCGCCAGCAGCAGCTCGTCGCCGAGCGTATGCCGCAGCAGGTGCGCGGTGTCGGCGAGCAGGGTGTCGGCATGGCCGAGGCCGATGTCGTTCAGCAGGTTGCTGAAGTTGTCGACTTCGATCAGCAGGACTGCCTGGTCCTTGGCGCCGCTCTCGGCACGCGCCGCGGCGGCCTCAAGTTCGGCCAGGAACACCTGGCGGTTGAGCAGTCCGGTGACCTGGTCGCGCTCGCGCAGGGTCTGCAGCTCCTCGCTGTCAACGAACTGCTTGCGGAACACGATCTGCAGGCAGGGCTCGCCCTCGTAGCTGGCGCGGGCGAACTCCATGACCGCGTCGAAATCGATGCCGTCGGCGCGCATGGCCTTCAGTTCGAGCTTGTCGGGTGGCGGCTCGCCCTTGCTGAGGCGCTTGAGCAGCGCCTTGAACTCGCCGGCATGGCTGGGTGCGATCAGATCCAGCAGGGGCATGCCCTCGACTTCCTCGAAATCGGTGTAGCCGAACATCTCGAGGTAGGCGTGGTTGGCGCGGATGTGCATGCCCTCATGGGCATAGGCGATCGGATCGCGCGAAGAATCGATCAGAGCGTCGCAGCGGCGTGCGGTCTCGCGCAGCGCTTCCTCAAGACGCTGCTGGCTGCGCCGGGCCTCGTTGCTGGCCCAGGCGTGCTTCAGCGTGGGCAGCACCTGCTCTGGCCGCTGGCGCAGGACGACATGGAACGCGCCCAGTGCGCTGGCCTCCATCAGCAGCTCCTCGTTGATCGAGGTGTGGCTGGCGACCAGGGCCACCGGCTTGCCGGAGCGCCGGATCGCCTGGGCGACCTCGGCGAAAGGCAGCCGTTTGCAGGCCCACGCGGCAACCACCAGGTCGGGCAACTGCTTGCCCAGCTGCTCGTTGAGCTCCTCGATGGTTTCCGGGCGCGAGGTGCGCACGGCGATGCCGCCGTTGCGCAGGGCATTGATGACGGATTCCGCGTCTTCGAGGGTTTCCTCGATCTGCGACAGACGGATCACGGTTTCCTGCTTGGCCATCGAACTCCCTTGAAACTGCGATTGCGGCCAGTGCGCAGCCCGTGGCTGCACCCGGCCGGACCCGCCCCCCAACGGACCCTAGGCTGGTGTTGTGAACAGCGACCCGGCGATGCCTTCCATCGACCCTGGACCGCCGCAGGTCGGCAAAAACCCCACGCTGACGACCTGTTCTGCAAGGGCACGGAGTGTGGCCAAAACGGCCGACATCCGCAAACGCAAGCCGTATGCCAGACCGTCTCTGTTGGCGGCGTCACATTTCCGTCGTGAGAGCGAGCGGCAGTTTGCTGGCGGCGCCGGCCACTTCACGCACCAGACGCGGTACCACGTATCCCGGCAGCCGCTTCCGCAGCGCGGACTCGATCGCCAGAGCGTCTGCATCCGACACCTCGAAATGGGCGGCGCCGGCGACCCGGTCGAGCTGGTGCAGGTAATAGGGCAGGGCACCGGCGGCGAAGCTGGCCTCGGCCAGTTCGACCTGGGCTTCGACCGAGTCGTTGATACCGCGCAGCAGGACCGCCTGGTTCAGCACGGTCAGGCCGGCGCCGCGCAGGTCGGCCAGCGCGCGCGCCACCGAGGCGTCGAACTCGCGGGCGTGGTTGGCGTGGATCACCATCACCTTCTGCAGTGGCAGGGCGGCCAGCCAGTCGAGCAGTTCGGCATCGACGCGCTCGGGCAGCACCACCGGCAGCCGGCTGTGAATGCGCAGACGGCGCACCTGCGGCAGGGCGAGCAGGCGTTCGCCCAGCTCGCGCAGCTTGGCGGTCGACAGCGACAGCGGATCGCCGCCGCTCAGAATCACCTCGTCGACGCTGGGGTCGGCTTCGAGCGTGTCCAGCGCGGCCTGCCAGGCGTTGGCCGCCGCGCTGTCCTCACCGTAGGGGTAGTGCCGGCGGAAGCAGTAGCGGCAGTGCACGGCGCAGCTGCCCGTCGCGACCAGCAGGGCGCGACCTCGATACTTCTGCAGCACGCCGCGGCCGCTGCGGGCCGCGGCGTCACCCACGGCGTCGAGGCCGAAGCCCTCGACCGCGAGCGTTTCCAGATCCAGCGGCAGCACCTGGCGCAGCAGCGGGTCGGCCGGGTCGCCGTGGCGCATGCGCGCGACGAAGCCGCGCGGCACCCGCAGCGGAAAGCCGGCGGCGTCCGCGGGCAGGCGTTCGGCCAGCGCTTCCAGGCCCAGCAGCTGCAGCAGTTCGGAGGGCTCGGTGATGGCCTCGCGCCACAGCCGGCGCCAGTCACGAGCGGGCTCCACGGCCGCGGCGGGCTGCGCGATCCGCGGGTTTGCGCTTATCATTTCGCCTCTTTGGCCGGCGATTCGCCGGCGATCACCGCAAACCCCATAGTCTAGCCGCAGCCCGCGGCTCGCACTTCAATCCCTCGGAGCACGCATGGCGACCTACGGCCTGAACGACGTCAAGAACGGACTCAAGATCATCCTCGACGGGGACCCCTACGTCATCGTCGAAGCCGAGTTCATCAAGCCGGGCAAGGGCCAGGCCTTCACCCGCATCCGCGTGCGCAACCTGAAGAACGGCCGCACCACCGAGAAGACCCTGAAGGCCAACGAGACGGTCGAAGGCGCCGACGTGGTCGATACCGACATGCAGTACCTGTACTCCGATGGCGAGTTCTGGAACTTCATGCAGCCGGACAGCTTCGAGCAGTTCAGCGCCGACGCCACCGCCATGGGCGATGCGGCCAAGTGGCTGAAGGGCGAGGAGATGTGCGTGATGACGCTGTGGAACGGCGCGCCGCTGTCGGTGGCCCCGCCCAACTTCGTCGAGCTGCAGATCGTCGAGACCGACCCCGGCGTGCGCGGTGACACCGCTTCGGGCGGTGGCAAGCCGGCCAAGCTCGAAACCGGCGCGGTGGTACGCGTGCCGCTGTTCATCGAGAACGGCGAGGTGATCCGCTGCGACACCCGAAGCGGCGAATACGTCAGCCGAGTCAAGTGAACCCCTCCGACCCGGCCCTGCGCCGGGTCGGTGCTATTGGGCGATCGGAAACCACAAGGGAGGCATGGAACGCATGCGTGAGATCGACCTGTTGATCGAGGCGGGCTGGGTGGTCCCGGTCGAGCCGCACGCGGTGGTGCTGGAGCAGCATGCCGTGGCGGTGGATGCCGGCCGCATCGTCGAGCTGCTGCCGATCGCCGAGGCCCGCGCGCGCTATGCGCCGCGCGAGACGGTGAGCCGGCCGAAGGCCGCGCTGATCCCGGGCCTGGTCAACGTGCATGTGCACAACCCGATGACCCTGATGCGCGGCCTGGCCGACGACCTGCCGCTGATGACCTGGCTGAACGAGCACATCTGGCCGGTCGAGGGCGCGGTGATCGGCCGCGAGTTCGTCGGCTGCGGCGTCGAGCTGGCGGTGGTCGAGATGCTGCGCGGTGGCACCACCAGCTGCAACGAGAACTACTTCTTTCCGGATGCCGCGGCGGCGACCTACCGGCGCATGGGCTTCCGCGCCTGCGTCGGCCTGCCGGTGATCGACTTCCCCACCGCCTGGGCGGCTTCAGACGACGAGTATTTCGACAAGGCGCTGGAGCTGCACGACGCGCTGCGCGGCGACGCCCTGGTCAACACCGCCTTCGTGCCGCACGCGCCCTACACGGTGAAGGACGCGAGCTTCGAGCGTATCCGCCTGCTCGCCGACCAGATGGGCCTGGTCGTGCACTGCCATGTGCACGAGACCGCGCAGGAGGTCGAAGACTCGCTCAGGCAGTACGGCCAGCGTCCGCTGGCGCGGCTGCAGCGCCTGGGCCTGGTGAATTCGCAGCTGCTGGCCATCCACATGACCCAGCTGACGCCGGCCGAGATCGAGCTGTGCGCTGCCAACGGCGTGTCGATCGGCCACTGCCCGGAGTCCAACCTCAAGCTGGCCTCGGGCTTCTGCCCGATCGAGGCCCTGCGCCGCGCCGGCGCCAACATCGCGCTGGGCACCGACGGCTGCGCCAGCAACAACGATCTCGACATGTTCGGCGAGATGCGCACCGCGGCGCTGCTGGCCAAGGGCGTGGCGATGGATGCTGCTGCGCTGGATGCCGCCAGCGCCCTGCGCATGGCCACGCTCGGCAGCGCGCGGGCGATGGGCATGGAAGAGTCAATCGGCTCGATCGAGCCCGGCAAGGCCGCGGATCTGGTGCTGTTCGATCTGGATCAGCCCGAATCGCAGCCCTTTTACAACGTGATCTCGCAGCTGGTGTACGCCGGCGCGCGCCAGCAGGTCAGCGACGTCTGGATCGGCGGCCGCGCGCGCCTGCGCGATCGCCAGCTGGTCGATGTCGATCTCGAAGCCTTGATGGCGCGCGTGGCCGAATGGCGCACGCGGATCGCGGCAATTCCGCGCCGCCACTGAGCGGGCGGTTCGCTGCACAGTTTTGAAGGAATTCGCGCAGTTGAATCCCGCTGCGCTCTGGAGTCACCGATGAACCTCCCCGCTGCAAATCAAAACTCGCGCCGCGAGAACGTCGACCCTGCCGAGCTGGCCCGCTTCGGCCAGCTCGCCGCGCGCTGGTGGGACCCGAACGGCGAAGCGCGCCCGCTGCACGACCTGAATCCCGCGCGTCTGGGCTATGTGGCCGAGCGAGTGAAGCTCGATGGCGCCGAGGTGCTGGACGTCGGCTGCGGCGGCGGTCTGCTGTCCGAGGCGCTGGCCGCGCGTGGCGCCAAGGTCACGGCGCTGGACCTGTCGCCCGAGGTGCTGGAAGCCGCGCGCCTGCACCTCTACGAATCGGGCCTGAAGGTCGACTACCGCGAACAGTCGGTCGAGTCGCTGGCCGAGGAGTGTCCGGCGCGCTTCGATGTCATCACCTGCATGGAGATGCTGGAGCACGTGCCCGATCCGGCCTCGGTGGTCGAGGCCTGCGCGCGCCTGCTGAAGCCCGGCGGCCGGCTGTTCCTATCGACGCTCAACCGCACGCCCGCAGCCTTCGGTCTCGCCATCGTCGGCGCCGAGTACGTGATGCGGCTGCTGCCGCGCGGCACCCATCGCTATGCGCAGTTCATCCGCCCCTCCGAGCTGGCCGGGGCGATCCGCGGCGCGGGCCTGGAACTGGAAGACGTCAGTGGCCTGCACTACAACCCGCTGACCCGTTCGGCGACGGTGGGTGGCCACACCCAGGTCAACTACCTCGCCTGCGCCTTCAAGCCGGAGGCTGGCCGTGGCTGAGCGCGGGGCGGTGCTGTTCGATCTCGACGGCACCCTGGTCGACAGCGCGGCTGATTTGCTGCATGCGGCCAATGTGCTGCGCGCGCGGCGCGGTCTGGAGGCGTTCGCGATGGCGCCGTTCCGTCCCTTCGTCTCGCGCGGCGCGCGCGCCATGCTCGGCACCTCGCTGCCGGGCTTTGCCCCCGAGGACGAAGCCACCCTGGCTGAATTCCTGACTGTCTATGCAGATGCCGTGGCCGCGCATTCGCGGCTGTTCCCAGGCGTCGAGAGCCTGCTCGATGCGATCGAGGCGCAGGGCCTGCGCTGGGGCATCGTCACCAACAAGGCGGAGGGCCTCGCGCGTCCGCTCTGCGAGGCGCTGGGCCTGTTGCCGCGCTGCGCGGTGCTGATCGGCGGCGACAGCCTGCCGCAGCGCAAGCCGCATCCTCTGCCTCTTCTCGAAGCCTGCCGTCGGATCGAGGCCGCGCCCGCCGCCAGCCTCTACCTGGGCGACGACCCGCGTGACATCGAGGCCGCCCACGCGGCCGGACTGCGCGGCATCGCCGTCGACTGGGGCTATTACGACCCGGCGCATCCACCCGCGGCCTGGGGCGCGCAGCGGGTGATCAGCGCGCCGCTGCATCTGCTGGACGAGCCCCTGCTGCGCGAGCGCGCGGCATGAGCGAGGCCAGCCTGCAGGCGCAGCTTCAGAAGCTGGAGTCGCGCCGCCCCGAACTGGCCCTGCAGGCGATCTTCCTGCCGGCCGCGCAGCGCGATCGCATCGCGCTCTGGTACGCACTGCAGGACGAGATCGAGGAAGCCTGCTTCGAGCTCTCCGAGCCCTTCATCGCCCAGACCAAGCTCAGCTGGTGGGCGGAGGAGCTGGAGCGCGGCGCCCGCGGCGAAGGTCGTCATCCGCTGGTGCAGGCTTTCTTCGACCTGCCTTCAGCGCGCGCGGCCGATGCCGTGCTCTGGCGCGGTCTTCCGCATGCGGCCCTGGACCTGGTCGAGCGCGAGCTGGCGCCCGGCTCGGTCGAGCAGGCGCTGGCGGCCGTGCGTCCGTTGGCGGCAGCCCTGGACCAGCTGGAGCGCACCCTGTTCGGCGGCGACAGCGCGGAGTCGGTGATCGCCATCGAGCTGCTGCTGCGTCGCCAGCAGCGCGCGGCCATCGGCCATCACGCGCAGGCGCGACTGCCGCGCAACCTGCTGGCCCGTCATGGCCTGGCGCCGGCGCATCTGGCCGAAATGGACAAGCGCGAGCAGCGCGCGGCCTTCGTCCGCGACTTCGCTGGCGAGCTGTGCGCCCTGCAGCCTTCCGTGCGCGCCCGCAGCGCGCGGCCGCGGGCCCTGCAGAGCGCGGTGCTGGGCTGGCAGCTGGACCGGCTCGCGCGCCACGGCGAGCCCGCCGCGCCGCGTGGCTTCGGGCTGATGCTGGCGCTGTGGCGGGCCGCTCGAAGCAGCGCACCGCTGCCGGTCTGAGCCTGCGGCTGCGACACAGTGTTGCCCCTGTGTGCAGGAGCACTCAGCTTGCAGCCGGTATAGTCGGCCGCAGTCCCAGGTACGCCGATCCTGCCCGGCGCCGTGGTGCCTTCCGATCCCCGCCAAATGTGCATGCACGATCGTGAAGGCTTGACGTGAAGGCGACAGCCCCCCACCTAAGGTGCAGCCGGCCAACCCCATGACCGATTACGAGGAGACACCTGTGTCCCCACCCATTGCAGACAACGCCGTGCGCGCCATGCCCGACATCGCCTCCGAGGCCAAGCCCGCCGTCGCCGGCGTGCTGGACTGGGTGGGCATGGGCCAGATCGAAGTGCCGGTGAGCATCGCTGCCGCCGACGGCAAGTCGGTCACCAGCGGCGCCCGCGTCACCGCCTTCGTGAACCTCAAGCGCCCCGATGTGCGCGGCATCCACATGTCGCGGCTCTACCTGCATGTCGACAAGACGCTGTCGAATGAAGCGCTGTCGCCGACCAGCCTGCGCCGGCTGCTGAAAGACTTCCTCGAATCGCACGCGGACCTCTCCGACCGCGCCTTTGTGCGCGTCGAGTTCGAGCACCTGGTGAGACGTCGCGCCCTGAAGAGCGACAACTCGGGCTGGAAGAGCTACCCCTGCGTGATCACCGGCCTCATGGAGCATGGCCAGTTCCAGGTCGAGCTGTCTGTGCAGATTCCCTATTCGAGCACCTGCCCCTGCTCGGCAGCGCTGGCCCGCCAGCTCATCCAGGAGCAGTTCCAGACCGACTTCCCGACCGGCGCTGGCGTCGAGCGCGAAGCCGTGCTGGCCTGGCTGGGGACCGAGCGCGGAATCCGCGCGACTCCGCACAGCCAGCGCTCGAGTGCCGAGGTGCGCGTGCGCCTGCTGCCGTCCTTCGCCAACTTCCCGATCATCGACGTCATCGACCGCATCGAGGACGCACTGAAGACGCCGGTGCAGTCGGCGGTCAAGCGCGAGGACGAGCAGGCCTTCGCCCTGCTCAACGGCGAGAACCTGATGTTCTGCGAGGATGCTGCACGGCGCATGCAGGCCGCGCTCAATGCCGACGAGCGCATCGCCGATTTCTGGGTGCGCGCCTCGCACTACGAGAGCCTGCATCCGCACAACGCGGTGGCGGTGGCGGTGAAGGGCGTCGCCGGAGGCTACAGCAGCGGACTGGACTGGATCGGCCGGCTGTCCGATCACCACTGACCGACGCGTGCCGAAGCACAAACGGAAACCCCGGCTCATGGCCGGGGTTTCTGCTTTCAGCACGCGTCGATTGTCACCAGAACGGTCGCCACCACGGACCCCAATAGGGCGAGCGATAGGGATAGGCGTAGCGCGGGTCGATGCGCTCCTCGCGCTCTTCCCACAGGTAGACCACCTCGGCGTCGAGCTTCGGATACTTGAACGGATAGGCGCCGATGCTGCGTTCTTCGAAACCGCCGACCCGGCCGGTGAAGGTGACATCGCGGCCCTCGGCGAATAGCGCGGGATCGTAGAAGCCGCCGCGGCAGGCGATGAAGCGGCCGTCGGTGACCTCGCGCTTGCGCTGCGGCCGACCGCTCGCATCGAGCGGACGCGACAGCACGACGAAGCAGGTGCGCGCGGATTCCGGCTCGACCGCGATCAGGCTGCCGCCCCAGCGCACGCTGGAACCGGGCGCGCCCTGTGCGCTGGCCTGCTCGGGGCTGAGTGCGCTGAACTCGCCGCGGATGGGTGCGGGGCCGGTGGCGCAGGCGCCGAGGCTCAGGGCCGTGAGAAGAGGAATTGCCAATCGAAGACAGGTACGCATGGCGAAGCTCCGTGTGTGGCGTTGGTCTGACAGTCGGATCAGCGCTTCGGCTGCGTCCGGACGCGGTGTGGGCGGAAGCTTCGCAGCGCGCGGATCAAGGCTCTGCGAGCCTGCTCATCGACTTCGCGAGCGTAGCGCTGGTCGCTGTAATCCCGACTGAGTCTGCGCAGATCCTCCGCCAGCTGCGGCAGGGCCCGTGCGGCGCGCTCGCCGAAAGCCAGCGGCGCTTCGTGCGGCGCGCGCATCACCCCACGGCGCGCGAGCCGCGCACAGAAGCGCAGCCAGGCGGCGACCAGGGGGTCGGCGGGCCGACTGCCCCCGCGCAGGACCAGCCACAGGGTCGCGGCCAGCGCCACGCCGAAAGCCCCGAGCAGGGCCAGGCCAACTTCGCGCCAGTCCGAGGCGTCGACGCCAAGACTGAGCAGCAGGCTGCGCTGGCGCGCGGCATTGAAGCCGAGGATGACAGTGTTCCAGCCGTGCCGGAGCCAGTCCGCGGCGTCGAGCAGTGGGCCAAGCCCGGCAAATCGATCGCGGGTGTCACCGCTGGCGCCGGTACCGTCGCCGAGGACACGCTCAGGCGCTACCGCAGCCGTCGGGTCGACGCGCACCCAGCCGCGTCCCTGCATCCAGATTTCGCTCCAGGCATGGGCATCGGACTGGCGCACCAGCACGTAGTCGCCGATCGCGTTGTAGAAGCCGCCGTGGTAACCGGTGACCACGCGCGCCGGGATCCCTGCCATCCGCATCATCACCGTGAAGGCCGAGGCAAAGTGCTCGCAGTAGCCCTCGCGCGTCTCGAACAGGAAGTCGTCGACGCTGTCGCGACCCAGCGGCGGCGGAGCCAGGGAATAGGTGAACTCTCGATTGAAGCGCTCCAGCGCCTCGCGCACCAGCGCGGCCTCGTCGAGGCCGCGCGCGCGCCAGCCTGCCACGAGTTCCGCGGTGCGCTGATTGAAGCCGCCGGGCAGGGCAACGAACTGCTGGCGGAGTTGGCGGGGCAGATCAGCGTCAAAACGAGCGTCTGGCGCCGAACGCAGTCGATGGCGACTGACCGCGGTGAGTGATCGCTGGGCAATCAGGCTGCGGTCGCGGTTCAACCGCAGCGGGTTGTCGGCGGTCGCATCGAGCGGATCGCCCGGTACGTCCAGTGCCAGCACCCAGCGGCGCTCAGTGGGCTCCTGGATGAGTTCGTACTCGAGCCATTCCGCCCCGGCCTCCAGCGGAGGCGCTTCGTACTGCCGCAGCCACATCGATACGGTCCACGTGCGGCCGTCGAAATCGCTCAACACGGGCCCTCGCCAATAGAGCGCATTCGTCTGCGGGCGTCGGCTGCTGAAGCTGACCCTCAGTATCGGTGTGTCGTCGATGAAGAGAGCACCAATGTCGCCAGGCGCCATTGACTCGCTGAGGCCGGTGCGCGCTTCGCTGGCGTTGTCAGGCAGCCCCCACAGTGGCTGCGCAAGTCGGGGAAACAACAGGAACCCGATGACCGCCAGCGGCAGCGACAGCAGCATCAGCAGCCCGGTGGCGCGCAGCCTTCGGGAGAGTCCCGGCGCCTCGGCGGGCGTGCCGGTCTCCAGCTCACTGGCCCGCGCCAGCGAGGTCAGGATCAGCACCGACGAGATCAGTGCCAGCACCAGGGTCAAAGGGCCCTGATCCTGCAGGAAGGCGGCCATGATCGCGAACAGACTGAAGCTCAACAGACTGCGCGCATCGCGCAGGCTGTGGGTTTCCAGCAGCTTCAGCGCCAGCATGGTGGCGAGCAGGCCGGCGCCGGTGTCGCGACCGAAACGGAACTCGTAGGTGTAGAGCACGAGCCCGGCCACGCCCAGCGTCAACAGCAGGCGCAGCCAGGCGGGGATATGGGCGCCGCGCAGGCCGGCGCCAGCTCCGGCCAGGGCGAGCAGCAACAGCAGCGGCCCCAGCCAGCCCTCCAGATGAAGACCCAGCGGCAGCAGGGCCATCAGGCCGGCGGCAGCGCACCATGCAAACACGGGGATCGGCAGCTGCGGTCGCCTGCTGCCCCCGATCAGCACCCGCTGCATGCCCGCGATCAGTGCCCTCATGGCAGCAGCGCCAGGGCGCGCAGGCCCGCATGCAGATGAGCCTCGCCGCGCCCCGGGCCGATGTGCTCTCCGGGCAGGATCAGCTCCGAGCGCAGGCCGCGGCGCTCGGCCTCGACCAGCCAGCGCGCCAGCCGCTGGATCCGCAGCTCGGCCGGCAGGTGCAGCAGCTGCGCGTAGTCGAGACGCACCTCGATGCCGGCCGGGCTTTCGAACTCGCGCACGATCAGGCGACCGAGTTGGGCGCTGCGCTTCCAGGCCATCAGCCGCAGCGGGTCGCCTTGGCGGTGCTCGCGCAGGCCGTGGACTTCCTCGCTGGGGCTGCGCTGCCGGCGCTGGCCGCTCAGGCTGCCTTCCCCGGGCAAGGGCGGTGCCTGCGGCTCCAGGCGCGGATACACCAGCACCTCGCCCTGTGGGTTCAGCCAGCTCCAGACCACGAACAGGCCGAGCGGCCAGCGCGTCGACAGCTTGATGCGGCCGATCGGGTGCAGGCCGCGGATCGCGGTTTCGAAGGGCAGGGCAGGGCTGGCATTGCGCTCGGGTAGCACCTCGAACACCTGCGCCTGGCCTGCACGCTCGACGCGCAGGCCGCGGCGGATGCGCGAGCCTTCGCCCTCGAAGCGCAGCCGCAGCTCGGTGGATTCCCCGGCATGCACGGGAGGTGCGGACACCTCGACCAGGCGCAGACCCGATATTCCAAGCCATCCGCGCAGCAGGGCGGTGTGGACGCTGGAGGCGATCAGGAACACCAGCATCAGGGCCGGGTTGTTGTTGTAGTTCAGGGCGCCCACGAACATCGCCAGCAGCAGCAGGCTGAAGAACAGCCCGAAGCCGCTGGGCAGCACATAGATCCTGCGGCGGTGGATGGCGATCGGCAGCGCCTCCGGCTGGCGCAGTCGGGTCAGCGCCGGCAGGCGACGCTCGGCCTGCGCCTCCAGAAACAGCCAGAGCCGTGCGAGCGCGCCGCGCACGTCCGGCAGCCTCAGGCTTCGACCGCGACCGCGGCGAGCAGCCGGCGCGCGAGGTCTTCCGGGCTGCCGCGGCCGGATTCGACCACCAGCCGGTGCGCGGTGGCCTCGACGAACAGGGACTGCACGTCCTCCGGCAGGACGTGCGCACGCCCGGCCAGCAGGGCATGCGCGCGGGCCGCGCGCAGCAGTGCGAGGCCAGCGCGCGGGGACAGCCCGACCCGCAGTCCGACGAAGCTGCGGCTCGCCGCGAGCAGACGCTGCACATAGTCGATCAGCGCGTCCGAGGCATGCACGGCGGTCACCGCCTCACGCAGGGCGAGCACGTCCTGCGCCGACAGCTGCGGAGCGCTGCGCTGGATCAGCTCGCGGCGATCCGTGCCGGCCAGCATGGCGCGTTCGAACTCGGCCTGCGGATAGCCCAGCGAAAGCCTCAGCAGGAAGCGGTCGAGCTGAGAGTCGGGCAGGGGAAACGTGCCCGACAGGTCCACCGGGTTCTGGGTGGCGATGACGAAGAAAGGATGCGGCAGTGCGTGGCAGCTACCGTCGATGGTGACCTGCTGCTCGGCCATGGCCTCCAGCAGCGCGCTCTGGGTGCGCGGCGGCGCGCGGTTGATCTCGTCGGCCAGCAGCAGCTGGGTGAACACCGGGCCCGGGTGGAAGCGGAAGCCGCGCTGCTCGGCCTCGTAGACCGACACGCCAAGGATGTCCGAGGGCAGCAGGTCGGCAGTGAACTGCAGGCGCTGGAACTCCAGGCCCAGCGTCGCCGCCAGCGCGCGCGCCAGGGTGGTCTTGCCCAGGCCCGGCAGATCCTCGACCAGCAGGTGGCCGCCGGCGAGCAGGCAGGCGAAGGCCAGTTCGACCTCGCGCGGCTTGCCCAGCACCAGGGCATTGACCTGGGCAAGCGCGGCGCTGAGGGCGCTGCGGCTCGCCTCGGGTAGGATCGCGGCCGTTCGGGCGGTGGCAGGCATGGGCAGTCCCTTGGAGCGGTGGCAGGAGAACAGACAAGATGTCGAGTGTAGACGCGCCGTGGTGAGCGCCGCATGCGCGTGCCTGTGCAGGTGGATGCGTCGATGAGCGCTGCGGCCAACGCGACCGAAGCGCGCATCACGAGGCTGTTCTGGGGCCTGTGGAGCCTGCTGCTGGGTCTGCGGGTGCTGCTTGCTACCCAGCTTCCGCTGTTCGGGGACGAGGCCTTCTATGCCTGGGAATCCCGCCACCCGGCCTGGGCTTATTCGGATCTACCGGGCTTCACCGCGGCCTCGATCGCGGTCGGGCGCGTTCTGATCGAGAGCGAGCTCGGCATCCGCTTGGTCAGTCTGGTGTTGGGCGCGCTGCTGCCACTGCAATTGCTGCGCATCGCCGATGCGGCAGGACTCAATGCGCTGCGCTGGCGGGTCGGTCTGCTTGGCCTGCTGCTGCCCCTGCTGTCGCTGAATGGCGTGCTGGCCCTGCCCGAGCCAGCCCTGCTGATGGCCGCCGCACTCTGCCTGCACGCCCTGCTGCGCCTGCAGGCGCTGGGCTCCGGTGTGCGCTGGAAGCGGGCGTTATGGCCGTGGGCGGAGCTGCTGCTGGGCCTCGCGCTGGGGGCCCTGACCCACTACCGATTCTTGGCGGTGCTCGCCGCCGGCGGCCTGGCCCTGCTGTGCGTGCCCGCGGCGCGGCTGCTGCTGCGCGACCTGCGCCTCTGGCTGGTCGGGCTGTTGGGCCTCTGCGCCTGGCTGCCGCTGCTGCTGTTCGATGCCGGCGGCGAACAGGCGGGATGGCGGTTCCAGTTCGTCGAGCGTCATCCCTGGGCCTTCCAGCCAACGGCGCTCGCGGTGCCGCTCGAACAGGCACTGATGGCCACACCGCTGGCTTGGCTGCTGATGCTGCTCGCACTGCCGCTCGCCTGGCGCGAACGCGCCCAGGCGCCAGGGCCGGCCCTGCTGGCGGTGGCGGGCGGTGGACTGCTGCTTGGGCTGTTCCTGGTCGGCCTGTTCGCCGATCGCGAGCGGGTGTCCTTCCACTGGCCCCTGGTCGGCCAGCTCGCGCTGCTGCCCCTGCTGGCAAGGCAGCTGCAGCAGGCAGGGCCGGCTCTGCGGCGCTGGACCTGGGGCCTGCTCGGTGTCGGCACGCTGTGTGCGGTCGCCCTCTGCCTCGCGTTGGCTCTGCCGTCCGGGCGTGCCCTGCTCGCCGGGCACACCGATCTCGCCGACAACTTCACCAATGTGCAGCCGCTGGCCGAAGCGATCGATGCCCGCCTGCAGGCGCTGCCGCCATCGACCCGGCTGCTGGCGGACAACTTCGTGCTCGCCGCGCGGCTCGTGCAGCAGCGCGGTGGCGATGCCGGCTTCGGGGTCATGGATCACCCGCGCAATGCCAAGCACGGGCGGGCACGGCAGCTCGAGCTCTGGGGCATGGACGAAGCCGCATGGCGGGGCAGCGATGACGGCGCTCGTCTGCTGGTGGTCGAGGAAACCGCCCTTGGCCTGCGCATGCGTCAGCCCTGGCAGCAGGCCCTGTGCGAACGCCTGCCCGGCCTTCGCTGGGTCGATGAGATGCAGGCGCACGGCGGCACGCAGCGCTATCTGCTGTTCGAGCAGCGCCCGGTCGGCGACCCGGACTGCGGCTTCGCGCCGCTGGCCTATCTGGATCACCCCGCCGATGGCGCACGCGTGGGGCGGCGCTTCCGTCTGAGTGGCTGGGCGATCCAGGATGGCGCCGGATTGGCGCGCGTCGAGGTGATGCTGGATGGCATCGTGGTCGCACAGGCCCGCAGCGACGTCGAGTTTCCCGGCGTACAGGCGATGTGGCCGGGCTCAACGGATCCACGGCATCCGCGGGTCGGGATCGAGGCCGAGCTGGCTGTACCTCCGCATCTGCGCGGATGGCATGCGCTGTCCCTGCGCCTGCATGGGCGTGACGGCCGTATGCGTGAACTGCCGATGGCGCGGGTCCATATCGCGCCCTGAGCACGCTTCGACCCGCGGCCGAGCAAGCGACGTGCTAACAGCGGGAAGGACTGGCGGTCAGGGAGGCGTCGAGGCCACCGGGGACGCAGCGCGGTCTGTCGCGCCCAGCGCACGCGCAGGGCGCGTGTCGGGCACGCCGCGACCGCTCAGTCTGGCGAACGGCGCAGCGCCGCGGGCTCCCGTGCGGCCTGCTCGATCGCTGCCTGGGTCGCGTCATCGAGCTCGGCGCCGGCACTCTCGAGGCGTTCCAGCTGCGAGGCGATGGTCGCGCGGGCACGGGCGAGGGCGCCCTCGGCCTGCTTCAGCTCGTGAAGGCGCGCGGTTGCGCCATGCCGGGAAATCCACAGCCGATGCTCCAGCAGGTCGCGCAGAGCCTGCTGCACGCGCTGGTCGGCATCCAGCGAGGCCCGCGCCACTGCACCGATATCGGCGGGGACGCGACCCACCACGTCCTGCATGGCGCTCATCCGCTCGCGGGTCCGCAGCAGCAGGCGCTCCATTTCGTCCGCGCCCTCCAGCAGCCGGATCAGGGCGCGCTGGCGGCTGGCGGCGCGGTGGAAGGGAATCCACGCGAGCAGGCCGATGAGGCCGAATGCGGCGAACAGTGCAAGGATCAGTTCCACGCCGGAGGCGTCCGTCAGGCTGCGGGAGCGGGCCGTCGAGTCTGAACCATCGTCTTCGCCCGCGGCAACGCGGCAGCCTCTCGGGCGCCGGCGTTTGACGCTTCCGCATGCGCCGCCTATCATGGCGCGCTTATGTCCACGAACCTGCCCGAGACGGTCGATGCCGTGCGCATGCTGTCGGGCCGGCGCTGCTTCGAGGGCAGCCTGCCGATTTCGGCTTTCGCGCGCTTCGCTGATGCGCTTGAACGCAGTGCTGGTGACGTCACCTATGCGCTGGAGTTCGGACGCGACGCGCTCGGCGTCGAGTTTCTCGATATCCGCGCGAACTGTACGCCCTGGTTGACCTGCCAGCGCACCCTGGAGCCCTACCAGCAGCCGCTGGCGGTGGCCCAGCGGCTCGGGCTGATCAAGCGTGAAGCCGACGAGGCCGGTCTGCCGGAAGGCTACGAGCCGCTGCTGCTGCCTGAAGACCGCCAGCTGCAGCTGCGCGAGCTGATCGAGGACGAGCTGATCCTGGCGCTGCCGCTGGTGCCGGCCCGGCCTGACGCCGAGCTGCCCGAGCAGTACGTCGAGATCGCCGAGATCGTGGAAGAGCCGAAGCCCAACCCGTTCGCGGCGCTGGCGGCGCTCAAGAAAAACTGACGGGGCCCCGGCTCCGACACCCCCGCGAAGCCGACCCATGCACGGGTCGGATTGCCCAGAAAACGTTAGACCTGAAGATTCGAGCTGGAGAGTTCCCATGGCAGTGCAGAAGAGCCGCGTCACCCCCTCCAAGCGCGGCATGCGCCGTTCGCATGACGCCCTGACCGCGAAGCAGCTGGCGACCGACCCGACCACGGGCGAGACCCATATCCGCCATCACATCACCAAGGATGGCTTCTACCGCGGCAAGAAGGTCATCAACGTCAAGTCGGCGGTCGACGCCGAGTAAGGCGTGCGGCGCCCGCTTCGGCGGGAGGTGCTGTCCAGCGTGACCCAAGGCGGCGGGCCGTAAGGCCTGCCGCCTTTGTCGTGCCCGGCATTTGTAGTCGTTCGTGCGATCGTGTGGCGCATCGCGTCGTGGGCTCAGGGTGCAGGCGCTGCGTCCGACGCGGTTGGCGCCGGAGAGCCGCCCCGCGCCCCGCTGTCCACAGCGCTGGCCGCGCTGTCGCATTGTCGTCATCATTCACGGCCTGCCGAGCGCCGGCCCACGCGGCAGCCGCTCCGATTCCAGGGCGCCCCGCCGTGGCGCGTTCCCCTCATGGCTCGAACCCGCCATCCATCCAGGAGACACCGATGCCTTTCGCTCGCATTCTCGGAACGGGCAGCTACCTGCCCGAGCGCGTCGTCACCAATGACGAACTCGCGCAGCGCATCGAGACCTCCGACGAGTGGATCCGCGAGCGCACCGGCATCGGCCAGCGCCATGTCGCCGCCGAGGGGCAGACCACGGTCGATCTGGCCGAGCAGGCGGCGCTGCGCGCGCTGGACGCCGCCGGCGTCAAGGCCAGCGAGATCGATCTGCTGATCCTCGGCACCACCACGCCGGATCTGGTGTTTCCGTCCTCGGCCTGCCTGCTGCAGCACCGTCTCGGCGCCAACGGTTGCGCTGCCTTCGACGTGAATGCGGCCTGCTCGGGCTTCATGTACGCGCTGGGCACGGCCAACGCGATGATCCGCAGCGGCATGGCGAGGAAGGCCCTGGTGATTGGCGCGGAAACCCTGACCCGCATGCTCGACTGGGACGATCGCACCACCGCCGTGCTGTTTGGCGATGGCGCCGGCGCCGTCGTGCTGGAGGCCAGCGAGGACGCCGGCATTCTCTCCACGCATCTGCACGCCGACGGCGGCTATGGCCACCTGCTGGCGACCGACGTCGGCGTTTCCAGGGGCTTCAAGCCCGGCGAGCCGAACGCCGGCCTGCGCATCCACATGACCGGCAACGAGGTCTTCAAGGTTGCGGTCAAGACGCTGGACGCGGTGGTCGAGGAAACCCTGCAGGCCAACGGGCTCGCGAAAAGCGACCTCGACTGGTTGATTCCGCACCAGGCCAATCTGCGCATCATCAGCGCGACGGCGAAGCGCCTCGACATGTCGATGGATCGGGTGATCGTCACCGTCGATCGGCATGGCAACACCTCTGCCGCTTCGGTGCCGCTGGCGCTCGACGAAGCCGTGCGCTCGGGCAAGGTGCAGCGCGGCGAGCTGCTGCTGCTGGAGGCGTTCGGCGGTGGCTTCACCTGGGGCTCGGCGCTGATCCGCTACTGAGTCCGCGGCGCTGCGCGCGGCCAAGACCCTACGCCCCGGTACAGACGGCTCGCCATACCCTTCACGTATGATGCGCGGCTCCCCACGGCCAGCCGAGCCAAACGCACGTGAGTTCCAGCGCCATCGCCTTCGTGTTTCCGGGCCAGGGTTCGCAAGCGCCCGGCATGCTCGTCGATCTCGCCGAGCGTCATCCGTCCGTCATCGAGAGCTTTGCCGAAGCCTCGGCCGGTGCCGGCGTCGATCTTTGGGCGATCGCCTCGGCGGCGGACGACGTTCGCCTCAACCAGACCGAATTCACCCAGCCGGTGCTGCTGGCCGCCAGCGTCGCCCTGTTCCGGCTGTGGCGCGCGCAGGGCGGCTGCCTGCCGGCGCGTCTTGCCGGGCACAGCCTCGGCGAGTACAGCGCCCTGGTTGCAGGCGATGCTCTTTCGCTTTCTGATGCCGCCGCGCTGGTGCGCGAGCGCGGTCGTCTGATGCAGGCCTCGGTCCCCGCGGGTACCGGCGCGATGGCCGCGGTGCTGGGCGCCGACGATGCCGTGGTCGAGGAAGTCTGCGCGGCGGTTTCGGCCGAGCGCGTGGTGGTTCCGGCCAATTACAACTCGCCCGGCCAGATCGTGATCGGCGGCCATGCCGAAGCAGTGGACGCGGCGATCGCGGCGCTGGCCGAGCGTGGCGTGCGCAAGGCGGTCAAGTTGGCGGTCAGCGTGCCCTCGCATACCCCGCTGATGCGCGAGGCGGCGGATGCACTGGCCGCGCGCATCGAGGCGACGCCGCTGCGCCTGCCCAGCCTGCCGCTGGTGCACAACGTCGACGCCGGCGTCGCCACCGATCTCGACGCGCTGAAGTCGGCGCTGGTGCGCCAGATCTACCTGCCGGTGCGCTGGACCGACTGCGTGCAGCAGATGATCGCCGCCGGCGCCAGCCGCTTCGTCGAATGCGGCCCCGGCAAGGTGCTCGCGGGCCTGATCAAGCGCATCGACCGCGGCGTTGAATCGAAATCCCTGGGCAGCGTCGCCGACTTTGAGGACGCGCTGAACGGCTGGGGCGGGCGTTAAGCCGCTCCGTCCTGCCCACATCGAACGGAGAACCGGATGAACCAGCCCCTCGCAGGCGAAATCGCCCTCGTCACCGGCGCCAGCCGCGGCATCGGTGCCGCCATCGCCGACACATTGGCTGCCCAGGGCGCCAAGGTCATCGGCACTGCCACCTCGGAATCGGGAGCCGCCGCCATCGGCGAGCGCTTGGCAGCGAGCGGCGGTGTGGGCCGCGTGCTTGACGTGGCAGACGGCGCCCAGGTCGAAGCGCTGATCGAGGCGATCGGCAAGGAGTTCGGCGCCATCGGCATCCTGGTGAACAATGCCGGCATCACCCGCGACAACCTGCTGATGCGCATGAAGGACGAGGACTGGCAGGCCATCCTCGACACCAATCTGAGCTCGGTCTTCCGCACTAGCAAGGCGGTGATGCGCGGGATGATGAAGGCGCGCCGTGGCCGCATCATCAACATCGCCTCGGTCATCGGTGTCACCGGCAATGCCGGGCAGGCGAACTATGCTGCCGCCAAGGCCGGCATCATCGGCTTCTCGAAGTCGCTGGCGAAGGAGATCGGCAGCCGCGGCGTCACCGTCAACGTCGTGGCACCGGGCTTCATCGACACCGACATGACACGCGGCCTGCCGGAGGACGCACGCCAGGCGCTGCTCGGCCAGATCGCGCTGGGGCGCTTGGGCGAAGCGCAGGACATCGCCAATGCGGTGGCCTTCCTGGCCGGGCCGCACGCCAGCTACATCACCGGCGAGACCCTGCATGTGAACGGTGGTATGTATATGCCCTGACGCGCCCTGCGCGTCCGGGACGAAGCTGCAAGACAACGAATCGCAAGCCCGTCGGGCGCAGACGGGTGGCCGGAACCGTGCGTTGGTGCGGTCTGGCGGTTCCCACTACAATGCGCCGAGTTTTCCGTCAGAGGAATTGAACCCCATGAGCAGCATCGAAGAACGCGTCAAGAAGATCGTCGTGGAACAGCTGGGCGTCAAGGAAGAGGAAGTCACCCCCAACGCCTCCTTCGTGGACGATCTGGGCGCGGACTCGCTCGACACCGTTGAGCTGGTGATGGCGCTTGAGGAAGAGTTCGAGTGCGAGATTCCGGACGAAGACGCCGAGAAGATCACCAGCGTGCAGCAGGCCATCGACTACGTGAAGGCTCACGTCAAGTCGTAATGCCGCTGTCGCGCGAGGCCCGCAGTGCGAGCCTCGCCAGCGTTTGAAGAGGCCGCCCCCGTCGTCCGACGGGGCGGCTTTCTTTTGCGGCAATGCCGCATCCGTTTCCCGTCGACGCATCATGCGTCGGCCACTGAACAGCCGCAGGGCGCGACCAGCGCCGGCACGGAGCCAGCATGAGCAAGCGTCGCGTCGTCATCACCGGCATGGGCATCGTCTCGCCGGTCGGCAATGATCTCGCCACTGCCTGGGACAACATCTCCCACGGCCGCTCGGGCATCGGCCCGATTACCAGCTTCGACGCCAGCGCGTACGCCACGCGTATCGCCGGCGAAGTGCGCGATTTCGATCCTGCCGCCTATATCCCGGCCAAAGAGGCCAAGCGCATGGATCCCTTCATCCACTACGGCGTCGCCGCCGGCCTGATGGCGCTGAAGGACTCCGGCCTTGAAGTCAGCGAGGCCAATGCCGAGCGCATCGGCACCATCATCGGTTCGGGCATCGGCGGCATCCTCGGCATCGAGGACACCACCGCGCGCCTGCTCGAAGGCGGCCCGCGCAAGGTTTCGCCCTTCTACGTGCCGAGCACGATCATCAACATGGTCTCCGGCCATCTGTCGATCCTGACCGGCATCAAGGGCCCCAATTTCTCGGCCGTCTCGGCCTGCGCCACCGCCAACCATTCGGTCGGCATGGCCATGCGCCTGATCCAGTACGGCGATGCCGACGTGATGGTCGCCGGTGGCGCCGAGCGCGGCAGCAGCCCGACCTCGGTCGCCGGCTTCTGTTCGATGAAGGCCATGTCCACCCGCAACGACGATCCGACCCGCGCCTCGCGTCCCTGGGACAAGGACCGCGACGGCTTCGTCATGGGCGATGGCGCCGGCGTGCTGGTGCTGGAGGAGTACGAACACGCGAAGGCCCGCGGCGCGCGCATCTACTGCGAGCTGGCCGGCTTCGGTGCCAGCTCGGACGCCTACCACATGACTGCGCCAGCCGAGGACGGCGAGGGCGCGGCACGCTGCATGACCGCGGCCCTGCGCGATGCCGGCATCAATGCAGACCAGGTCGGCTATCTGAACGCCCACGGCACCTCGACGCCGCTTGGCGATCTCGCCGAAACCCTGGCGATGAAGCGCGCCTTCGGCGACCACGCCTACCGCACCCTGGTCAGCTCGACCAAGTCGATGACCGGCCATCTGCTGGGCGCGGCCGGCGGCGTCGAGGCGATCTTCAGCATCCTCGCGCTCTACCACGGCCTGGTGCCGCCGACTATCAACCTCGACGAGCCCGGTGAAGGCTGCGACCTCGACTACGTGCCCAACGTGGCGCGCGAGGCGAAGATCGAAGTCGCGATGTCGAACGGCTTCGGCTTCGGCGGCACCAACGGCACCCTGGTGTTCCGGCGCGTCTGACGCGTCGGAACACCCTGGCTCGGCGCGTCCCGCATGCACAGCGTCCCGCTGCCGCTCGCGGTCGATCTGCCCGCTGTCGATCTGCTCGACCTGCATCGGGCCGAGCCCGGATTCTTCCCCTGTCTGCTGGAGAGCGCGGCCCAGGGCGGCCGCGCCCGCTACGACCTGCTGCTGGCCGCGCCCGCAGGCGGTTTCGCGCTGGGCGCCGACGGCGTGCTGCGCGATCTCGACGGTCGAACGCTGGGGGGAAGCTTTCTCGACCAGCTCGACCGCGCCTTCGCCGAAGCCCGCACCGCCCCGCTTGCCGAGGGCCTGCCTTTCGGCGGGGGCTGGGCCCTGCTGCTGGGCTATGAGCTCGCCGCCGAGATCGAACCCAGCGTGCCGCGGCTCGCCGCCCCCGGAGGCCTGCCGATCGCGCTGGCCCTGCGTTGCCGCGCGGCGATCCTGCGCGACCGCGAGACCGGCGCAGCGCAGGCCGTGGTGGAGGCCGACCACCCGCAGGCGGACGCCCTGATCGAGCGCCTGCAGCACGCCTGGGCCAAGGCCGCGGATGCTCGGGCTGCGGCCTTGGCCGCGACGCCGGCAGCACGCGCACTGCCCGCTCTGCCCGCGCATCGCATCGACGAAGCCGATGGACCGCAATTCGAGTCCGGCGTGCGCCGCGTCCTCGACTACCTGCGCGCCGGCGATGTGTTCCAGGTGAACCTGTCGCGGCCCTGGCGCGTGAGCTTCGAAGCCGCACCCGCGCCGGCCGATCTCTACGCCCGGCTGCGCGCGGCCAACCCGGCGCCGTTCGCGGGTCTGCTGGCCTGGCAGGACTGGGCGGTGCTCAGCTCCTCGCCCGAACGCCTGCTGTCGGTGCGCTCTGGGCTCGCCGAGACGCGGCCGATCGCCGGCACGCGCCCGCGCCAACCCGACGATGCGCTGGACGACGCGCGCCGTCGTGCCGAGCTGATCGGGCACCCGAAGGAGCGCGCCGAGCACATCATGCTGATCGATCTCGAGCGCAACGACCTCGGCCGCGTCTGCGTGCCCGGCACGGTCGAGGTCGACGAACTGATGGGCCTCGAAAGCTATGCCCATGTCCACCACATCGTCAGCAATGTGCGCGGCCGGCTGCGGCCCGAGATCGGGCCGGGGCAGGCGATTGCTGCCGTATTTCCGGGCGGCACCATCACTGGCTGCCCCAAGGTGCGCTGCATGCAGATCATCGCCGAACTGGAAGGCGAGGGGCGTGGGCCTTATACCGGTGCGCTCGGCTACCTCGACCGCAGCGGTGATCTCGACCTCAACATCCTGATCCGCAGCCTGTGGCTGCGCGGCGCACAGGCCGGCTTCCGCGCCGGCGCCGGCATCGTCGTCGATTCCGAGCCTGCGGCCGAGCTGGCCGAGACGCGGGCCAAAGCGCGCGGCGTGCTGCGCGCGTTCGATGAACACGTCCCGCGCGGCGTGCTGCGCGCATCCCATGAGTTCGCGCAGCACGGCGAGCTGACCGCCGCGGAGGCGCGGACGTCGCTCGATCTGCACGCGGCAGTCGAAGCGTCCGTCGCCAATCCTGTGGCCGAGGCCGCGGACGCGCCGTGCGCTGCCCTGTCTACTGCCGAGGCCATGGACAACGCCGCCCACCGCCCGCAGCCCGAGCCTGCGCCCGCCCACGTCGGACGCCGGGTCTGATGCGCCTCGGCGTGCTGATCGACGGCGCGTCCGCCGATGCGATCGGCATCGACAGCCGTGCGCTCAACTACGGCGACGGCCTGTTCGAAACCCTGCTGGTGCAGGACGGACGAGCGGTCTGGCTGGGCGAGCACCTGGCCCGCCTGCGTCGCGGCTGCGAGGCCCTGGGCCTGCGTATGCCCGACCCGGACCTGCTGGCCTTCGAGGCGGGAGAGCTGTGCGCGGGCCAGCAGCGCGCGGTGCTGAAGATCCTGTTGGCGCGCGAGGGGGCTGGCCGCGGCTATGCGCCGGAGCCCGGCGCGCGCAGCCAGCGCATCCTGAGCCTGCATGCCGCGCCGCCGCTGGTGGCGGCGGATTACGTCGAAGGCGTCAGCCTGCGCTGGTGTGAAACCCGCCTCGCCCTGCAGCCGCGGCTGGCCGGCTTCAAGCATCTGAACCGCATCGAGAACGTGCTGGCGCGCGCCGAACTGGCCAATACCGGCGCGGCCGAGGGGCTGATGCTCGACACCGCGGGACGCGTTACCTGTGCGACTGCAGCCAATGTGTTCGCCCTGCGCGGCGGCCGGCTGCGTACGCCCTCGTTACGGGCCGCCGGCATCGCCGGCATCTGCCGCGACTGGGTCATGACCCGCGCCGAGGTCGAGATCGGCGAGCTGCTGCCGCAGGACATCGAGCGCGCCGATGGCGTGTTCGTCTGCAGCAGCCTGCGCGGTATCCTGCCGGCTGCCCGGCTGGGCGCGCGGACCTATCGCTCCCAGCCCCTGATTGCCGGCCTGCAGGCCCAGCTCTGGAGCGAGGTTCCGGCGCTGGCCCCGCAGGTCTGAAGGAGCTCCGTCTTGAGTAAGTCCAAACCGCGGCCGCGGCGCTGGCTGCGTGCCCTGCTCGGCCTTGTCCTGATCGGCCTGCTCGCCGTTGGTGGTGCAGCCTTCTGGCTGTGGCAGCAGTACCAGGGCTTCGTCGATGCGCCGGTGGCCGGCTTGAGCGCCGAGACCGACGTGATCCTGCAGCGCGGCGACGGCCTGCGTCGGGTGCTGCAGCGCCTTGACGGCGTTGGGCTCGAGACCGGCCGTGAGGAGTTCTGGCGTCTGCTCGCCCGCGAGATGAAGGTGGGCGGCCGCATCCAGGCTGGCGAGTACCGCCTTCCCGCCAACGCCACGCCGCGCCAGCTGCTGCAGCAGTTCGCCGACGGCCGCGTGCTGCAGCGTGCCTTCACTCTGGTCGAGGGCAGCAGCTTCCGCGAGCTGCGCCTCGCGCTGGCGCAGGCCGAAGCGCTGGAGCAGACCCTGCCGGGCCTCGACGAGGCCGAAATCATGCGTCGGCTCGATGCCGAGGGTGTGCCGGCGGAAGGCCGCTTCTTGCCCGAGACCTACCACTACACCCGCGGCATGAGCGATCTGGATGTCCTGCGCCGCGCCAAGCGCGCGATGGACCGCGTGCTGGAGACCGCCTGGGCCAATCGCCAGTCGGATCTGCCGCTGAAGTCGGCCGACGAGGCGCTGATCCTCGCCTCGATCATCGAGAAGGAAACCGGCATCGGCGGCGAGCGCCGCGAGGTCGCGGGCGTGTTCATCCGCCGCCTGCGCATCGGCATGCGCCTGCAGACCGATCCGACCGTGATCTACGGTGCTGGCGAGAGCTACCGCGGCGTCATCACCCGCACGCATCTCGACACCGATACGCCCTGGAACACCTACACCCGCGACGGCCTGCCGCCGACGCCGATCGCCATGCCCGGCCGCGCGGCGATCGAGGCCGCGGTCGATCCCGCGCCCGGCGATGCGCTGTACTTCGTCGCCAGCGGTGACGGCGGCCATGTGTTCTCGCGCACCCTGCAGGAGCACAACCGCGCGGTGGCGCGCTGGCGGCAGATCGAGCGCAGCCGCAGGGCAGGGCAGTGAGCGCCATGAGCACCCATTCGCGTTTCGTCAGCTTCGAGGGCGGCGAAGGGGCCGGCAAGAGCACGGTCATCACCGCCGCTGCTGACTCCCTGCGTGCGGCGGGCGAGACCGTTCTGCTGTTGCGCGAACCCGGCGGCACCGCGGTCGGTGAAGCCGTGCGTGCGGTACTGCTGAATCCAGAGCTGCGCGGGCTGTGCGCCGAGAGCGAGCTGCTGCTGATGATGGCCTCGCGCGCCCAGCTGGTGCGTGAGCGCATCCTGCCGGCGCTTCAGCGCGGCGAGTGGGTGCTGTGCGACCGCTTCACCGACGCCAGCTTCGCCTACCAGGGCGGCGGCCGCGGCATCGACAGCGGGCGCATCGCCGAGCTGGAGCGCTGGGTCGCGGGCCTGAAGCCCGGCCTGAGCTTCCTGCTCGATCTGCCGGTCGAGACCGGCCTGGCTCGCGCCGGCAGCCGTGCGGCGCCGGACCGCATCGAGTCGGAGTCCATCGCCTTCTTCGAACGCGTGCGGGCGAGCTATCGGACGCGAGCGGTCGCCGAGCCGCAGCGCTGGTGCGTGTTGGATGCCAGCCAGCCTGCCGAGATCGTCGCGGCTGCTGTGGTTCAGCGACTGAACGTCCAGCGCGAGGCCGCACGATGAGCACACCCACCTTCGCGCCCTGGCAGCAGCGCGCCTTCGAGCGCGTGCTGGCCAGCCATGCGGCGCAGCGCCTCGGCCATGGCCTGCTGGTCTGCGGTCCGGCGCGGCTGGGAAAGCGCACGCTGGTCGAAGCCATGGCCGCGCGCCTGCTCTGCACCGGCGCGGCCTCCGGTGCGCCCGCCTGCGGCCAGTGCCGCAGCTGCCGGCTGCTGGCCGCTGGAACCCATCCCGACCTCCACCGCATCAGCTTTGCCCTGAACGACAAGGGCGAGCCACGCAGCGTGATCGTGGTCGAGCAGATGCGCGACCTCAGCGACAAGATCAGCCTCACCGCCCAGCTCGGTGGCGCCATCGTCAGCCTGATCGATCCGGCCGACGCGCTGAACCACAACGCCGCCAATGCGCTGCTGAAAACCCTTGAAGAGCCACAGCAAGGGCGCTATCTGATCCTGGTCAGCGATGCCCCGTATCGCCTGTCGGCGACCATCCGCAGCCGCTGCCAGCGTGTCGAGCTGCGCCCGCCGCCGCAGGACGAAGCCCGCGCCTGGCTGCTCGCGCAGGGCCTGCCTGCCGCGCGCGTCGATCAGGCGCTGGCACTCAGCGATGGCCATCCCGGCGAAGCCCAGGCCTTGCTCAGCGAGGGTGGACTCGAACTGCGCGAGGCCGTGCAGCGCGACCTCGATGCGCTGGCCGCGCGCCGTGCCGCGCTGAGCGAGATGGTCAAAGCCTGGCTGGACGACCGGCCGCAGGAGCGTTTGGCGCACGCCGCATCACTGGCGCGTGCGCGCAGTCGCGAGCGTCTGCTGGGTGGCGAAGCCGATGCCGTCCCCGAACTCGCCGACTGGTACGACCGCGCCAACCGCGTGCGCGCCCAGCTCGACACCCCGCTCCGAGCCGACCTGCTGCTGGGTGAGCTGCTGATCGGTTGGCGAGACCCGCTCTGAGTCACCTCTGGATGCGTGGCTGCGCCCCTTCCACGCTGCTCTGCTATCTTCCCGTACAACCCGTTCAAGACCCGCGAGCCCGTCCATGCAAGCTGCCGGAATGATGCGCCAGGGCATCCTGTCGCTGGCAATCAAGGAAAAGCAGGCGCTGTACCAGGCCTACATGCCCTTCATCAAGGGCGGCGGGCTGTTCGTGCCGACGCCGAAGCGCTACAGCCTGGGCGACGAGGTGTTCATCCTGCTCAGCCTGCTGGAAGACAAGGAGCGCCTGCCGGTGGCGGGCAAGGTCATCTGGATCACCCCGGCGGGCGCGCAGGGCAACCGCGCGGCCGGCATCGGCGTGCAGTTCAACGATTCGGCCGAGGGTGAAACCGTGCGCGGCAAGATCGAAACCCTCCTCGCCGGCCTCACCGGCGGCGACAAGCCGACGCACACCATGTAGCTGCGCCTGCGTCGATTCGTCGCGCGTGCGCCACAGGCTCGGACAGCCGGGAGCGCGTTTGCTGCGTTTCCGCGCCCGCAGCTATGAGTCGAATTGCGGCAGCAGCGAGGGTTTTGGCGCGGCTTCCCGCTCTTGCGTGTCCCGAATCCCTGGCCCTCGCGCCCTGCGCTCGGGCGCTCATCGGCGCACGGACCCGTGGTCCGTCAGCGCGCCTCTTCGCTCCCGATTCCCGGCCTCTCAGCCAAACGGCGCCACGCCGATCAGCGTGAGGTGCAGGTGCAGGGCGAACACCGCCCACAGCACGGCGCCGATGATCACGCACAGGGCGCTGCGCACCACATGGCCCGGGGCGCGCACGAGGCCGGCTGCGCGATCGCGGCGGCGCGCCGCGGCGAACGCGATCACCGCCCAGGCCAGAAAGCCCACCAGCAGCACCACGCCGTGCAGCCAGCCCACCGCCAGCAGGTGACCTGTCGCCCACAGCTTCACCGCGAGCAGCATCGGATGCCCGAGCTTGGCCTTGAAGTGGTTGCCCGGCACATAGGCCGCAACCAGCAGGATGAAGGCGGGCAGGGTGAACAGCGCGACCAGATGGCGGATCCAGACCGGCGGCGACCACAGCAGCACGGGCTCGGCGCGCGCGAGCGCATAGCCGTAGACGAGCAGCACGAAGCCGCCGATGGAGACGAGGCTGTACAGGCCTTTGTAGCCGCCGGCGCCCAGCCGCTCGACCAGCCGCGCGCGTGCCGCCGGGGCCAGTGCATGCAGGCTGTGCACGCCAAGGAAAAGCAGCAGGCCTGCGAGCAGAACGGCCATCGGTAGTTCTCCGGATCAAGGCTCGGGTGCGGCCGGCGACGCGGGCCGCGACCGATGCGCTCAAGCGCCGCGGCGAGCCTGCAGCAAGGCCAGCGACAGCGCAATCTGCAGTGGCAGCAACAGAGCGACCCACTCCAGATGCTGCTGGGGGTAGACCTGCACCTGCGCCAGCACCACGCCCGCCACGCTGACCACGGCCAGCGCATGCGCGCCGAAGCGCAGGCGGCTCTCGCGCGGGCTGCGGCGCTGGCGCCACAGCTGCGCACAGGCAGGCAGCAGCAGCAGGGCCAGCGGATTGAACAGCAGCAGGTTGCGATTGGCCCAGGCCGACTCGTGCGCAGTGCCGACCCACAGCGCCAGCAGGCCAAGGCCGATCAGGCCGGTCAGGCCCCAGACGGCGAACAGCAGCAGCCCACCGCGTCGCCCGCGCGCCGCGCGCGCCAGCGGCAGCGCCAGCAGCACGCCGAGCGCCAGCGCCAGCCAGAGCCAGCGCGGCGGGTCGGCGGGGGTTGTCGGGCCACGATGCGGCAGCAGCTCGCGCTCGGCGATCACCAGCGCCTCACCGCTCGGCGTGCGGGCGTCTCGAAGCGCCTCGGCGAGGCGTGCGGGAATGAAGCTCTGCTCCCAGATCGACAGCGGGCGGTCGGCATAGGGGCCCAGGCCCAGATGCATGCCGAGGTGCAGCCAGGCGATGCCGGCGCCGTGGCGCAGGGCCTCATGCCGGTAGGTGACGCCCATCGAGCGCCCTTCCAGCTGTCGCTTGAGCGCGCCGCCCAGGGCCGCGTCCAGGGCATCGCGCACCTTGGTCGAGCAGTTGGAGACGAAGTAGTCGTAGCGGTACTCGGCGTTCTCGGGCCGCACATGCTCGGCCAGCGCGGCGGCGAGTGACTCCGCCTGCTCGGGCTCCAGACGCAGCCACTGCAGTCGTGCGCCGCGGCCTTCGCTGGCATAGCTGCCGAGGTCGCTGGACATCGGCAAGGCAACCGCGAGGTAGCGCATGTCGCCGCGCAGGAAGCGCGCCAGGAAGCCCGGCTGCTCGAAGTCGAAGTAGCCGAAGTTGTAGAAGGTGGGCTCGCTGCCGTCGCCGCGGTCGATCAGCAGGGCGTTGTGGCCGAAGCGCGCCCAGTACGCCTCGCCGGGGTCCATGGTCACCAGGCCGACCGCGGGCGCGGCGTCGAGCCGCGGCGGCGCCAGCAGGAACAGCAGCAGGACGGCGAGGGCGGCGCACCAGCCGCGCAGGCGATCAGGCGGCATCCGCCAGCCGCAGTTCGAGGGTATGCAGACGACGGCCGTCCGACTCCAGCACGCGCAGGTGGAAGCCGCCGAGTTCGAGCTCCTCGCCGACTTCGGGCAGGTGCCCCAGGGCCGCGGTGAACAGGCCGCCGATGGTGTCGTACTCCTCGTCGGAGAGTTCGGCGCCGAAGCGCTCGTTGAACTCCTCGATCGGCATCAGGGCTTCGATCTCGTAGCGGCCCTGGCCGGTCTGTTCGACGTGTTCGTCCTCGGTCGGGGCGTCGTCATGCTCGTCATCGATGTCGCCGACGATCTGCTCCAGCAGGTCCTCGATCGTCACCAGGCCCGCGACGCCGCCGAACTCGTCGACCACGATGGCCATATGGTTGCGCGACTGCCGGAACTCGCGCAGCAGCACGTTCAAGCGCTTGGATTCGGGAATCAGTACGGCCGGGCGCAGCAGGTCGCGAAGCGCCGGGGGCTGGCCGGTGGCACAGCCGCGCAGCAGGTCCTTGGCCAGCAGGATGCCGAGAATCTCGTCCTTGTCCTCGCCGTGCACGGGGAAGCGCGAGTGGCCGCTCTCCACCACGATCTGCAGCACTTCGGACGTGGACGAGTCAACCGGTATCGAGACCATCTGGCCGCGCGGGACCATGACGTCGCCCACCTGCAGGTCGGAGACCGTCATCGCGCCTTCGATCATCGCGAGACTGTCGGCGGTGAGCAGGCCCGCCGCCTGCGCCGAGCGGATTTCCTCGAGCAGGTCTTCGCGGCTGCGTGGCTCGCCCGAGAGGGCCTGGGTCAAACGACCGAACCAGGATCGGCCGGGCGAGCCGGTGGTACTGCTTGGATCTTCGGACATTGCTCTGTGAATTTCGCCCCTGGGGGCACTGGCGGCGAGTGTATCGCAACGCGGTGAAGGGCCTTGGCGAGGAGCTTTGGCCGGCGGGCATGCGTGCAGGCACAATGCAGGATCAAATGCGCTCGGGGGAGCCATGCATTCACGTGTTCTTGTCGCATCCTGTCTTGCAGCGCTCGGCCTCGTCTGCCCGCGCAACCTGCCCGCTCACGACGATGGCCCGACGCCGCAGGATCAGCCGCCTGTCCGTCAGGAAGTGCTGCGGGTGGAAACCCGCAACGAAGCCGTGATCCGGGCGCTGGCGCTCGAGCATGGCCACCTGATCGTGGATCGCGACAAGGGCGTGGTCATGTTCGACGCTCCGGCCGGCAGCCGCACAGGCCTGCTCGCCAAGGGCCTGCGGGTCTCGGTGGATCCGGTGCTGAGCGAGGCCCTGAATGCATCGCAGGCGATCCTGCGGGCCAAGGGCATCAGCGGCTATGCCTGCTACCGCACGGTGGCCGAAACCAATACCCGACTTGAAGGTCTGGTCGCGGAGCACCCGCAGCTGGCACAGGTGGTCGACATCGGCCCCAGCTGGGAAGCGCAGGCCGGCATCGTCGGCGGCGGCGAGCGCATGCGCGTGCTCAAAATCACCAACAGGCAGGTGCCCGGCCCGAAGCCGGCCCTGTTCGCGATGACCGCCGTGCATGCCCGCGAATACACCACGGCCGAGCTGGGTCTGCGCTTCGCCGAGCATCTGTTGGCCGGTCACGGCGCGGATGCCGATGCCACCTGGCTGCTCGACCATCACGAGATCCACCTGCTGGTGCAGTCCAACCCCGACGGCCGCAAGCGCGCCGAAACCGGGCTGTCCTGGCGCAAGAACGCCAACCAGGGCTACTGCGGCGCGACCAGCAACTCGCGTGGCGCCGACCTCAACCGCAATTTTCCGTTCTCCTGGGGAACGGTGGCGGGCGGCTCCAGCGGTGTTGCCTGCGAGGCGACCTATCGTGGCCCATCACGCGCCTCCGAGCCTGAGACCCAGGCCATCGTCAACTATGTCCGCGGGCTGTTTCCCGATCGTCGCGGCGACGGCCAGAACGACCCGGCACCCGACGATACCCAGGGCCTGTTCCTCGACATCCACAGTTATTCGCAGCTGGTGCTCTGGCCCTGGGGCACCACGACACAGCCAGCGCCCAACAGTGCGTCGCTGGTCGCGCTGGGGCGCCGCTTCGCCTGGTTCAACGGCTACACGCCGCAGCAGTCGGTGGGGCTGTACCCCACGGATGGCACGACCGATGATTTCGCCTATGGCGAGCTGGGCGTGCCCGCTTTCACTTTCGAGCTGGGGACGGCGTTTTTCCAGGACTGCGGCAGCTTCGAGAACCGGATCTATCCGGACAACCTGCAGGCCCTGCTGTATGCGGCGAAGGTGGCGCGCGAGCCCTATCGGCTGCCGTTCGGGCCTGAGGCTCGCGAGGTGCGCGTGCAGCCCGATCTTGCAGCGCCCGGCGAGCCGCTGCAGCTGGTCGCGGTGCTCGACGACAGCCGCAGCAGCCTCGTCAACGGCAGCGTGCCGGTGCAGGCGATCGCTGCCGCGCGGGCGTATGTCGACACCCCGCCCTGGGCTGCCGGCGCGCAGGCTTTTGCCCTGCAGGCCCAGGACGGCAGCTTCAACGCCACTGTCGAGACCGCTGCTGCAGGCATCGTGGCGAGCCGCACGGGTCGCCAGCTGGTGTATGTGCAGGGCGAGGACGCCAGCGGCGCGCGCGGTCCGGTGGGTGCCGCCCTGGTGGACGTGCGCGAGGCTTCGGAACTTGCCCAGCTGCAGGGACGGGTGAGCCGCATTGCGGATGGCGCGGCGATCGCGGGCGCGCAGGTCCGCATCGGCGGATTCAGTGCCGCAAGTGCAGCCGACGGCCGCTATGCGCGGCGCGTTCCGGCCGCGGCCAACGTGATCGAAGTGCAGGCCGCCGGCTTTGAGCCGCTGCGGATCGAAGGCCTGGCCCTGCAGCCCGCCAGCCTCAATGAACGCGATCTGCGGCTGTACGCCTACTGCCCGCTGCTGGGCATGGACGCCGAGAACGGCACGCAGGGCTGGACGACCGTACGACCCAGCGGCGGCACGCCGCTGTGGAGCATCGTGCCGAGTTCGCCGCAGGGCGGCAGCCGCGCCTGGCACGACAGCCCGGGCGGCAACTACGCGAACAGCGTCGATTCCCAGCTGCTGTCGCCGCAGTTCAGCGTTGCGCCCTACAGCGAACCGCGTCTGCGCCTGCGCAGCTACTGCGACACCGAGTCCGGCTGGGACTTCGGCACCGTGCAGGTTCGCTCTTCGCCAACGGCGGCGTGGGAGACGGTCTACAGCTGCAGCGGCGACGCCAGCTGGCGCAGCCTCGACCTGCCGCTGCCGCAGCTCGAAGGCGCGACCCAGGCGCAGATCCGCTTCCGCCTGACGTCGGACAGCAGCCAGGTGCGCGATGGCTGGTATGTCGACGACGTTGTGCTGGAAGCGGGCGGGCCGCAGTGCCGCGCGCAGCAGCAGCCGGCGCGCTTGTTTGGCAACGGCTTCGAGACGCAGTGATGGGGTTGCGATGCATGCCCTTGCCCGAGCCTGATGCGAGCGGCTTCAGGCCGGGGCGGCTGACTCGCGTCGCTTGACCTGCACCAGCACCAGCTCACCCCCGCCTTCCAGCTGCACGCGTCCGCCTTCGCCGAACAGCAGGGCGCTGTCGCCTTGGGTCAGCTCGATGCCGAGCGCGGCCTCGCGCACCCGCGCCTGGCCGCCTGCGAGGTGCAGCAGCCAGCGTTCGCCGGCGCGCGGGAAGAACAGCATGCTGCCCAGCAGCGGGCGCTGGAACAGCCGCGCCTCGACCGTTTCCGGGCGGAACATCAGGTTGATGACCTCGCAGGGCCCGTCGAGGCATTCGGCCCGGGTGCCGGCGGCGCCATCGAATCCGCACAGCGCGTAGGGCGTTTCCAGCTGCGCCGGCTCGCGGCCCTCGACGTGCAGGCGCAGGCCGCCGCCACGCTGGTAGATCAGCTCGCGCCGATAGCCGGGAAAGCGCGAGAACGGACCATCGGCCTCGATGCGCGCCAGCGAGACGCGCCAGTCCGGTGCCTCGCCCTCGCGCCAGACCTCGCGCGTGCTGCCACCGCCGTTGCGCCAGGCCTGGCGTTCGTAGCGATGGGCGGGCAGGGCGATCAGCGGCATGGGGCGGGTCCGTGGTGCGATGCCGGTGAAGTGTAGCCAGAGCCTCGCAGGCTTCGGCGAAGGCCCCGCACAGCGAAAGGCCCCGGCGCGGGGCCGGGGCCTTTCTCCTTCCCTTGGAAGTAGCCGCCGCGCGTGCCACGCGGCGGGCTCCCCCGGGCAGACACGTCCCTGTGCCCACCCGGCGACTCGCGCTGCCGGCATCCACGCCGGGTCGCGGGGCCTTCAGCGCGCGGGGGCCGGTGCCGCCGGAGCGGCACTGACGATGATCTTGTCGCGATTCTTCTCGACCGTGGCCAGCCCGATGCCGCGCACTTCGACCAGCTGATCGGCGCTGCGGAAGGGACCGTTCTCGGTGCGATAGGCGACGATGGCTTCGGCCTTGGCCGGCCCAACGCCGGTCAGCACGGCGGACAGGGTGGCGGCATCGGCGGTGTTGATGTTGACCTTGTCGCTGGCGAAGGCGCTGGTGGCAATCAGCAGGGACAGGAACAGGGCGGCAAACAGGCTGGACAGACGATTCATGACGGCATCCTCGTAATCAGGGGTGGTTGCGAAATTCCCGGCCAAGCCCCGGGATGGCCCGGCGCGTCGGCCGGTGGAAACAGTCTCCGCCTCGACCCGCGCCGGCGGCATCGGCGATCCCAGCGCCTGCGCCTGCGAAATCACGCTGGTGAAGGGTCGGAGTTTTCCTACCCGTGTCGGCTCACCCCGGCAGCTGCGGCTAAACTCACGGGCCGCGGCCATCGATTCACACCGGCCGCCCACGATTTTCGATTCGAGGAACCGCCATGGACCCGCAGCAGGCCGAACGCTTCGTCAATGAACTCTGGGACGACGAGATCGTCGGCCAGCTGGTCGAGTACATCCGCATCCCCAACAAGTCGCCGATGTTCGACGCCGACTGGGTCCAGCACGGCTACATGGAGGACGCGGTCACCCTGATGGAGGCCTGGGCGCGCCGGCAGCCGGTGCGCGGCATGCAGCTCGAGGTGGTGCGCCTGCCCGGCCGCACGCCGCTGATCTTCATCGAGATCGAAGGCAGCGACGCCGGCAACCCCGACACCGTGCTGCTCTACGGCCACCTCGACAAGCAGCCGGAAATGACCGGCTGGGCCGACGATCTCGGCCCGTGGAAGCCGGTGATCAAGGGCGACAAGCTGTTCGGCCGCGGTGGTGCCGATGATGGTTACGCCCTGTTCGGATCGCTGGCCGCGATCATGGCCCTGCAGCAGCAGGGCCGCCCGCATGCGCGCTGCGTGATCCTGATCGAGGCCTGCGAGGAATCCGGCAGCTACGACCTGCCGCACTACGTCGACCATCTGGCTGCGCGCATCGGCAAGCCCTCGCTGGTGGTCTGCCTCGACTCCGGCTGCGGCAACTACGAGCAGCTCTGGTGCACCACCTCGCTGCGCGGCCTGGCCGGCGGCAACCTCAAGGTCAGCGTGCTGGAGGAAGGCGTGCACTCGGGCGATGCCTCGGGCGTGGTGCCGTCGAGCTTCCGCATCCTGCGCCAGCTGCTCTCACGACTGGAGGACGAAGTGACCGGTCGCATCCGCGCCGAGGGCCTGTTCGTCGAGATCCCGGCCGAGCGCATCGAGCAGGCCAAGCGCGCGGCGGCCGTGCTCGATCGCGAGATCTGGGCCAAGTTCCCCTTCCTGCCCGGCATGTCGCCGATGCACAGCGAGCTGCACGAGCTGGTGCTCAATCGCACCTGGCGCCCGGCGCTGTCGGTCACCGGCGTCGACGGCATGCCGCCGCTGTCGAATGCCGGCAACGTGCTGCGCCCGCATACCGCCGTGAAGCTTTCCCTGCGCCTGCCGCCCACGCTGGATGGCGACAAGGCCGGCAAGGCGCTGCGCAAGCTGCTGCTCGACAACCCGCCCTACGGTGCCAAGGTCGAGTTCGAGCTGGAGAAGAGCAGCACCGGCTGGAACGCGCCCAGCCAGTCGCACTGGCTGAACCACGCCATCGAGCATGCCTCGCAGGCGGCCTTCGGCAAGCCGGCCATGTACATGGGCGAGGGCGGCACCATTCCGTTCATGGGCATGCTCGGCGAGAAGTTCCCCGGCGCGCAGTTCATGATTACCGGCGTGCTGGGTCCGCACTCGAATGCGCACGGCCCGAACGAATTCCTGCACATCCCCACCGGCAAGCGAGTGACCACGGCAGTGGCGCATGTGATCGCCGAGCACTACGAGGCCAGCGCGCGCGGCGAAACGACCCAGGTCGGCGTGGCCGCGGGCGACACCCGCTTTGGCGATCACGGCTGCTGTTGAGGCATGCTGCGGCACCCGGCGGCTCAAGGCCGCCGGTCAACTTCAAGCACTCGAACGAGGTGAGGCATGAGCATCCTTTGGACCCTGCTGATCGGCTTTGTGGTCGGCCTCGTGGCCCGTTTCCTGAAGCCGGGCCGGCAGAAGCTGGGCTTCATCCTGACGACGGTGCTTGGCATCGTCGGCGCCTTCGTCGGCAGCCTCCTCGGCCAGACCCTGGGCCTGTACCAGCCGGGCGAGGCCGCAGGCTTCATCATGTCGGTCATCGGCGCGATCATCGTGCTGGCGATCTGGGGCCTGGTCAGCAAGAGCAAGTAAGGCCATGAAGATCCGACAGATCGTGCTTACGCTCCCGCTGGTGACGGCGTTGGTGGCCTGCGGGCCCGCTGAAAGCCCGCCCGCTGCATCGAACCCTGACAAGGCGACCGCCATGGCCACTGAACCTGCGGCGCCGACGGGTGTTGCGACGGCAACCGCCCTGCCGCAGCAGCTCGAAGCCGGGCGCTCGTGGACGCTGGCGGGTGCCAGCGACGCCAGCCTGCAGTCGGTGGCCGAGGCCGCCGGCATCTTCATCGAGGTGCAGGAGGGCCGCCTTGTCGGCTACGCAGGCTGCAACCGCTTCAGCGCCCCGCTGACGCGCGGCGATGGCACGGCGATCCAGCTGGGTGCCGCGGTCGCGACCAAACGCGCCTGCGTCTCCGATGCCCTCAATGCCGCCGAGCAGCGCTTTCTTGAGACGCTGACGGCGGTGCGGCGCTTCGAGCTCAGCGAGCAGGGCCTGAGCCTCAGCACCGCCGACGGCGCCAGCCTGTCCTTCACAGCCGGCCGCCCGGGTGGCAGCGAAGGCGAGGCCTCGCAGGCCGAGGGCACATGAGCCGCCGCATCCAGCAGCGCCGCTCGCGCATCCACGGCAACGGCGTGTTCGCTGCCGCCGACATTCCGGCAGGCACCCGTCTGGTCGAGTACAAAGGCCTGCGCCGCACGCACGAGGACGCCGATGCGCTCTACGGCGACAGCCTCGACACCGGCCACACCTTCCTGTTCACCTTGAACGACGACTACCTGATCGACGCCAATGTCGACGGCAACGTCGCCCGCTGGATCAACCACAGCTGCGCGCCGAACTGCCAGGCCGTGCTGGAGGAAGACCCCAAGGGCAATCCGCAGCGCGATCGCGTCTTTATCGAAAGCCTGCGCGACCTCAAAGCCGGCGAAGAGCTGACCTACAACTACGGCATCCGCCTGTCGGTACCGCACACCGCCAAGCTCAAGAAGCAGTGGGCCTGCCGCTGCGGCGCGCCCGAGTGCACGGGGACGATGCTGCAGCCGAAGGGGTGATTCGCGGTAGGCCTCGCGCGCCCTGCCGCGCGAGGACCCCTCACAGCTCGATGTGATCCACCCCGCGGCAGGCGTCCAGCGTTTCCAGCACCGCCTGCAGCGCGGGTGAGACCGGTTCGGCGTGCAGGGGTTCGCGCTCCAGGCCTTCGATGTGGCCGAACAGGGCCTGGCGCAGGGCGTCGAGGCCGAATACGCGCTGCAGCAGGTCGGCCAGCAGACGCTCGAACTCGCCGGGCGTGGGGCTGATGCGCAGCTGTTCGAACAGGGTGGACAGCGCGGAGAACAGCGGCAGCGCTTCCGCGCCGAGGCCGTGGTCTTCGGGGCGATAGTCGAGGTGGGCGCGCTCGGCGTCGGTCCAGATCCGGTAGGACAGCCGGGCCAGCGAGTGGTACAGCGGGCCGTCGCTGATCAGGGCCACCAGCAGACGTCCGCGATGGGCCAGGACGCTGCCGGCGGCGCTGGTCCATTCGCCGCTGCGCAGGAAGTCGGTGAGCTTCAGCTGTTCGGCGAAGGGCGCAGCCTGCAGCTGGTCGAAGATCAGCAGGCTGCGCTCGCTTTCGGAAAACGCACAGGCCTCGGTGATGCAGCGCTCGAAGGCGGGCAGGGGTGCTTCGGGCGGTGCGAGACTGCCATCCTCCAGCTGCACAGGCAGCAGCACCGGCGCCGGCTCGGTCTGGCTGAAGTCGTGGTAGAGCACATGCGGATACTCAAGCGCCGCGCCCAGGGCGTTGGCGAATGCCGTCTTGCGCCGGCCAGCGCTGCCGTCGACGTGCAGGCAGCGCACGTGGTCGACCTTCGCGGCGAACAGGCAGTCCAGCGCGAAGCCGTAGTCGGTATTGCTTTCGAAGCCGTGCAGGGCCAGCGAGCGGCGCAGGTTCATGGCGATCGGGGCGTTCGCGCGACGCCCGCGGATTGGGGCGGCGCGAGTCTAGCAATTGCCGCCCCGCTCGCTGCTTCGTATCGGCTGCGCTGTCAGGAGGGCCCTGCCGAGCGGCGCGCGCCGGTGGCTCAGCGCCCCAGGTCGGCTTCGAGCACGGCGGCCAGCCGCACTGCGGCGAGGCGCATCTGCGCTTCGGCGAGCGGTCGGCTGCGCTCGACGTAGCTGCGGTCGATGAAGCGCTTCTCGGGATAGATGCGCGCGGACTCGATCAGCGCGCAGGACTGCTCGGCCCAGCGCGCGGCCGCACCGCGGCCGACACCGCCATGCGCGGGCAGGGGCTCGCGCGTCAGGTGCTGGACCAGGGCGGGGCGGTCCAGCTCCAGGGTGTCGACCAGCAGGCCGTCCCACAGCGCGTGCAGGTTCGAGCCCATGCGGTTGAAGCGGATCTGGGTGTCGTTGCCGCCGCGGTCGAAACCGTAGCCGGCATGCAGCGGCTGGTGGATGTCGCCGACGAAGTGGGTCACGAACTTGAGCGCCTCGATGCGCTGCTGGCGCGGGCTGGAGGCATTCCTCAACACCGCACGCTGGGCCTCGAGCGCGGCGACGATGCACTGGCCGTCGGCGCAGTCACGCCGGGGCCGATAGCGGCAGTCGCCCTGCGGGAAGTTGACGAAATGCCAGCGACCGGTATGGCGCCAGGCGTCCTCGCTGCGCACTTCATCCGGCCAGGTCGAGACCGCCGCCAGCGTGTTCGAGGGTTCGTCCTTCAGCAGTTCCCGCACGGCCGCCAGGGTCGGCGCCGAGAGCTGCTGTTCGGCCAGTTCGCCGATGGTCTGGTGGCCCTTGAAGCTCCAGGCGCCCGCCGGTGGCGCGGCCGCGAGCGCGACCAGCAGCAGGGCGGCGATGACATGAGGCTTGGGCAACATCGGGGTTCTTCGAAGCGCGGGCGCGGCAGTCTGACAGGACAGGTCCATCACGACTGCAACAGTCGGTGAACTCCGGACAGGTTCCCGAGCCCATGCGCTGCGCCGGATCGCGCGGATATGGCTGGCGATCACTCGATGAGCCTTGGCGCGCGAGGCCGTGAACCCGGAGCTGCGGCCCAATCCATCGCGGCGTGAAGAGAGCGAGCGCGCGGCCGCGGCGGGCCTCAATCGAATTGTGAGGGCGCGCGCACTACACTAGCGCGCTTGGCCGGGCCCGCCCCGGCTGCTTTCCCGCCACTGGCATCCATGCCCTCACGAGGATTCGAGCAATGACGATCAAGGTCGCGATCAACGGTTATGGCCGCATCGGCCGAAATGTGCTGCGCGCGCTGTACGAAGCCAAGCGCACCAACGAGATCCAGATCGTCGCGATCAACGACCTGGGCGATGCCGAGACCAATGCCCACCTGACCCAGTACGACACCGCCCACGGCCGCTTCCCGGGCGAGGTGTCGGTGGAGGGCGGTGACCTGATCGTCAACGGCGACCGCATCAAGGTCTTCGCCGAGCGCGATCCGGCCAAGCTGCCCTGGGGCGCGCACGGCGTCGACGTGGTGTTCGAGTGCACCGGCCTTTTCACCAGCAAGGCCAAGGCCGCGGCCCACATCGCTGGCGGCGCCAAGAAGGTGATCATCTCCGCCCCGGGCGGTAGCGATGTCGACGGCACCTTCGTGTTCGGCGTCAACCACGACCAGCTGAAGGCCTCGCACGAAGTCATCAGCAACGCCAGCTGCACCACCAACTGCCTGGCGCCGCTGGCCAAGGTGCTGCACGACGTGGTCGGCATCGAGCACGGCCTGATGACCACCATCCACGCCTACACCAATGACCAGGTGCTGACCGACGTCTACCACTCGGACCTGCGTCGCGCGCGCTCGGCCACCATGAGCCAGATCCCGACCAAGACCGGCGCCGCCGCCGCGGTCGGCCTGGTGCTGCCGGAGTTGAACGGCAAGCTGGACGGCTTTGCCATGCGCGTGCCGACCATCAACGTCTCGGTGGTCGACCTGTCCTTCGTCGCCAAGCGCGCGACCAGCAAGGACGAGATCGACAGCGCCGTGCGCGCCGCCGCCGAAGGCCCGCTGAAGGGCATCCTCGGCATCAACACCAAGCCGCTGGTCAGCGTCGACTTCAACCACAACCCGCACAGCTCGGTCTATGACGCCACCCAGACCCGCGTCATGCAGGGCACCCTGGTCAAGGTGCTGAGCTGGTACGACAACGAGTGGGGCTTCTCCAACCGCATGCTGGACATGGCCATCGCCCTGATGGCGGCCAAGTAAGCGCGGCGAGTGCTTCGAAGCGGCAGCGCGAACGCCCACCCCGAGCGGTGGGCGTTCGCGTATCTGCGGCGCATTTGGAAGCGCACAGAAGTTGCGGCTTGCGATAGTGCGGTCCGCGCGGGTCTTGGCTCCGTCATGGGAGGAGGCCGCCTCCACGAAACCAGATTCCTGCCTCGGCACATGTGGGCTTCACTCCCCAGGGCCGGCTGTTTGTAGGAGTGAGCTTGCCCGCGGCCCGCTGGGTCGAGAGCGGGCGCAGGCCGCAGTCGCCTGCAAGCAGGCTCCTGCAGAGAGCACGAGCGGACGAATGCAGCTCTCTGAGAACAGCCGCACCGCAAGGCAACGTCGGGATGCTCTCAGTTGAAGCCGTGCGGGGCTGCGAATCCCAAATCCCAAATCACGAATCCCGGCTCTCAAGCCATGAAGAAAATCCTGATCATCGCCGTCGGTGTGCTCATGCTGGTCGTGATCGGCCTAGAGCCGGTCCTGCGCAGCTTCCGCTACGACATCGAAACCGCGCGGCTTGATGCCGCGCCCGAGACTGGCCGCTTCACCCGCAGCGTCAGCTGTTGGTTCGGCGATGGCTGGCTGGAGCGCAGCGAATGCGCCTGGCTGTATCCGAGCCAGCAGGGCGAGGCGATGACCGCGCTGCCCCTGGTGATCCTGCGCGCTGGGCTGTTCACGCGCTCGGAGACGGCGACGATCTATCTCAGCGGCGGCCCCGGCGGCTCAAGCTATCTGTACGAAGAGGCCATGCCCTGGTGGCGCGATTGGATGCAGCAGCGCCTGGGGCTCGATCATGACCTGGTGCTCTATGACCAGCGCGGCAGCGGCTATGCCACTCCGCGCCTCGCCTGTCCCGAGTACGACACGCGCTCGCGCCAGCTGATCCTCGAGGGCGCTTCGATCGACGTGCAGTGGGAGGAGACTGTTCCCCTGCTCGAAGCCTGCGCGGCCACGGTGCCTGAGAGCGAACGTCGCGAGGGTCTGTACTCCACCGCCACTGCAGCCCAGGACCTGCGCGAGCTGGTGCGCGCCCTGCGCGAGGAGTTCGGCTACCGCGAGGTGCATCTCTACGGCGTGTCCTACGGCACGCGTCTCGCCCAGGTCGCACTGGCCGAACCCGTCGAGGGCGTCGGTCGCGTCGTGCTGGACGGCTTTTATCCGGCCGGGCTGGAGTTGATCGGCCGGTTTGCCGACGACTATGCGCAGGTGCTCGCCGCCGCCCAGACCCGCTGCGAAGCTCAGGGCGGATGCGCAGGTGGGAGCCTGCGCAGCCTGTTGGCACAGGCGCTGCAGCGGCTGGCCGCGCAGCCTGTCGAACTCTCGCTGCCGGCCTTCGAGGAGGCTGCGGCCACGGCGGGCGCGCAGCCGGAGCGGCTACGCCTCACGCCCGAAAACCTGTTCGCCCTGGTCGAAGCCCAGCTCACCTTCGGCCTGCCGGTTGCCGAGTTGCATGGCCTGCTGCAGCAGGCGGCGCGCGGTGAGTTCGACGCGCGCTGGGAGGAACTCGCCGCCGACTGGGTCTACACCCTCGACGACCCCGAGTTCAGCACCCTGGCGCTGATGCTGATCGAATGCCGCGACAACCCGCCGCTGCGCCGCGAGACCATTGCCGCTGCCATCGAGGCCCATCCCGACTGGGCGACGCTCATGCGCACGCCCGACATCGCTTTCGAGCAGTGCGGCCGCCTCGGCGTGCGCCCGCAGCCGCTGCGCGCCAGCGTGATCCATCAGCCCACCCTGCTGCTGGCCGCCGAATTCGACCCTCGCACGCCGACCGTTCCGGCGCTGGAACAGTCACAGGCCTTTACCCATCTGCAGACCCTGGTGCTGCCGCGCAGCGGCCACAGCATGACCGACCTGGATGACTGCGCTGCCGCGGCGGCGGGGGCGTTTCTGAACCGGGGGGCTGCGCCGCCGGAGCGGTGTCCGGTCGCGCCATGAGGCGCCTCGGCCTTCCACGGTCGAGTCAATAGGGCGCAGCGATCGCTTCGAAGCGCATGGCGCTGAAGTCGTGCAGCTCCGCTTCGCCAAACAGCCCGTCCTTGCCGAGTCGTGCGGCAAACAGCTTGCCGCCGCTCGCCCACACCAGGCGGCGGCGATCCAGCTCGGCCCACTCCCAGTGCGGGCAGGCGATTGACTGCCCCGTCTCCGAGTTGACCAGCTCGTGTTCGTCCCAGTAGCAGCCCTTGCCGACCGGAGCGTCGCCTTGCGAGTGCGCCAACTTGCGCAAGATCCAGCCCTTGCCCAGCGGCTTGTCGAACACCTGGATGGCGTGGCGCCGGTCCAGCACCCGGTGCTCACCTAGCGACCAGCCGTCGCGCATCAGGCGATGAAAGTACACGTGCAGGCATTCGCCGCCGAAGTTCTCGCTGGGCTCGGCGTTCAGGTCACGCGTCAGGCTTGAGTCGTTCTGCTGCAGGCTGTGTCCAGAGCCGTCGTTCAACCAGTAGCGGGCATTGCCCGTCCACAGGCCTCCGCCGTTCCAGCAGTCCGACTTCAGCAGGAACACCTTGGCCATCAGCCATGGTGCTCTTGAGATCGCCGTCCAGGACGAGCGCCCGTTCATGGCGAAGTACAGGAAGTGCTTGCCATCGGGCGACAGATCGCTGCGGCGCTCGTAGATGCGCCCCTTCAGCCACTGCCCCAGCGCGAAGCTGTCGCGCCGACGATCCCAGAGCAGGGTGGCGACCTGCTTCGAAGGGCCACGCCGGATCACCAGCCCGACGGGGGCGTCGCGTGCGAGCAGAACGTGCAGTCGTGGAGCGAATGCGGGCATATCCGTGGACCCCAATGCGCTGAGCCGAGAGGCGCTCTCCCGAGCACATTCTCAAGCCGCATTTCTCTGCTGCAGAGGCTCAATGTTCGTCGCCCGCGCAACACCGTCGGGTGGGCTGGCGAGACCGAAGGATGGGGCTTGGTCGCACTGCACGCAGCCTGCCTCGCCGACGAAGCCCCTCTCCCCTGGTGGAGCTAGAAGGACCGCTCTCAAGCTCCCAGTGGGAGCTTGAGGCCCGATGAGCCCGAGCGAAGCGAAGGCAGGGGTTGGGGAGAGGGGGCAGGGCATGTCGCAAGCGCTCCACCCCTCTCCCCCGACCACCTTCGCTTCGCTCGGGCTCGGAACGACATCGGCTGCCACTGGCAGCCGACAAACGCCGCTCCTCGCTTCCCTCAAGGGGAGAGGGGAGAGCAACTCGCGCGCGAGACTGATGGCGCCGCCAATAGTCCCATCCCGAATCCCGAATCCCGAATCCCAGCCCTCAAACCTTCCCGCGCACAAAGCCCTCGACCTCGGCCAAGGCCGCCGCCAGCGCCGGGCCATCCTCGCCGCCGCCCTGGGCCATGTCGGGGCGGCCGCCGCCCTTGCCGTTGATCCTGGCGGCGACGAAGGACACCACGTCGCCGGCCTTGACCTTGCCCATCGCGGCGCCTGACACGCCGGCGGCCAGCGAGGCTTTGCCCTCGCTGCCGGTGGCGAGCAGGATCACGGCGTCGACGAGCTTGTTCTTCAGCACATCGACCGAGTCGCGCAGGGCCTTGGCGTCGAGGCCGTCGAGCCGCGCGGCCACCAGCTTGAAGCCGCCGAGGTCGATGGCGCTGTCGGCCAGCTCCAGCGCGGCGCTCGCGGCCGATTTGGCCTTCATCTGTTCCAGGGTCTTCTCCAGCTGCTTCTGGCGGTCGAGCAGCTGGCGCAGCTTGGCGCCCACCTCGGCCTTGGACGCACCGACCAGCTCGGCGATCTCGCCGAGGCGCTGCTCTTCCTCGCGCACATGCGCCAGCGCGCCCTCGCCGGTGACCGCTTCGATGCGGCGCACGCCGGCGGCCACGCCGCCTTCGGAGAGGATCTTGAACAGGCCGATGTCGCCGGTGCGCTGCACGTGGGTGCCGCCGCAGAGCTCGGTGGAGAAGTCGCCCATGCGCAGCACGCGCACGCGGTCGCCGTACTTTTCGCCGAACAGGGCCATTGCGCCGAAGTCCAGCGCTTCCTGCATGCCCATGTGGTGCACTTCCGCTTCCACGTTGCGACGTACTTCGGCGTTGACCATGTCTTCGATGGTCTTCAGTTCCTCGGCGCTGAGCGCCTGGAAGTGGCTGAAGTCGAAACGCAGGCGGTCGGGCGCGACCAGCGAGCCCTTCTGCTGCACGTGTGTGCCGAGCACCTCACGCAGGGCGGCGTGCAGCAGATGGGTGGCGCTGTGGTTCAACACGGTCGACTGCCGGCGCGCCGAGTCCACGCGCGCGGCCAGCACGTCGCCGACCTTGAGGCTGCCGCTGCTGACGTGGCCGACATGGCCGTGGAAGACGCCGGCCAGCTTCTGGGTGTCGCGCACTTCGAAGCGGGCGCTGCCGGCGCCGAGCTGGCCGTGGTCACCGACCTGGCCGCCGCTCTCGGCGTAGAAGGGCGTGCGGTCGAGGATCAGGATGCCGTGCTCGCCTTCGTTCAGGGCCTGCACGGACGCGCCCTCGCGCAGCAGGGCGATGACCTTGAGCTGCTCGCTTTCCAGATCCTCGTAGCCGATGAACTCGGTCGGCGACAGGCTGGCGACGATGTCGGCTGACAGCGTGCCGGCGGAGGCGAACTTGCTGGCCGCACGCGCCTGCTCGCGCTGCTTCTCCATCGACGCCTCGAAGCCGGCCATGTCTACGCCCATGCCGCGCTCTCGCGCCATGTCGGCGGTGAGGTCGACTGGGAAGCCGTAGGTGTCGTAGAGGCGGAAGGCATCGGCGCCGGGAATCTCGCCGCTGCTGCGGGCCGCGACCTCGTCGAAGATGCGCATGCCCTGGTCCAGCGTCTCGGCGAAGCGCTCTTCCTCGGCGCGCAGGGCGGCTTCCACCATCGCCTGCTTCTCGCGCAGCTCCGGGTAGGCCTCGCCCATTTGTTCGACCAGGGCCGCGACCATCTTGTGGAAGAAGCTGCCGCGCACGCCCAGCATCCAGCCGTGGCGGAGCGCGCGGCGGATGATCCGGCGCAGCACGTAGCCGCGGCCCTCGTTGCTGGGCAGCACGCCGTCGACGATCAGGAAGCTGCAGGCGCGGATGTGGTCGGCGATCACGCGCAGCGACTTGTTCTCGAGATCCTGGGTGTTCGTAAGCTCGGCCGCTCGGCGGATCAGGGCCTGGAACAGGTCGATCTCGTAGTTCGAGTGCACGTGCTGCAGCACCGCGGCCAGACGCTCCAGGCCCATGCCGGTGTCGACACAGGGCGCCGGCAGCGGCACGAGCGTGCCGTCAGGCTGGCGGTCGAACTGCATGAACACGTTGTTCCAGATCTCGATGAATCGGTCGCCGTCTTCATCCGGGCTGCCCGGAGGGCCGCCGGCGATGTGCGCGCCGTGGTCGTAGAAGATCTCGGTGCAGGGGCCGCAGGGGCCGGTGTCGGCCATCTGCCAGAAGTTGTCCGAGGCATACGGCGCGCCCTTGTTGTCGCCGATGCGTATGATGCGGTCCTCGGGCACGCCGGCGACATCGCGCCAGATCGCGAAGGCCTCGTCGTCGGTGTGGTAGACGGTGACCAGCAGCTTCTCTTTCGGCAGCTTCCAGACCTCAGTCAGCAGTTCCCACGCATACGCAATGGCGTCGCGCTTGAAGTAGTCGCCGAAGCTGAAGTTGCCCAGCATCTCGAAGAAGGTGTGGTGACGCGCGGTGTAGCCGACCTGGTCGAGATCATTGTGCTTGCCGCCGGCGCGCACGCAGCGCTGGCTGGAGACCGCGCGCTTGTAGCTGCGCTTCTCGCCGCCGAGGAACACGTCCTTGAACTGCACCATGCCGGCATTGGTGAACAGCAGGGTGGGATCGTTGCCCGGCACCAGCGAGCTGGACGCCACCACGGCGTGGCCCTTGGACTTGAAGAAATCGAGGAAGTCCTGGCGGATCTGGTTGCTGGTTTTCATGGGGGCGGGCGCGGGCACAAGGCGAGCAAGGGACCCGGAATGATGCCGCATGCTGCGCTGCGGTGCCATGCAGGCGACGGGCGCAAAGGCCTGTCTCCGGCGGGGTTGTCGGCGCTCGCTGGGCGATGGGCCGTGACGGCGGCGAGATCGCTGTCGGGCTCAGTCGGGGGACGGCGGGTCATAGCCACGAACGGCAGGTGGCGTGAGGCCTCCGGACGGGCGTAGGCGCGAGCAGGCACCGGAAAAAGCAAAGGCCGGACAGTGGCCCGGCCTTCGCGATGCCGCGGTGGCGATGGCTCAGAAGCCGCGACCGATCGAGGGGTCGAGCTTGCTGAGGGCCTCGCCGGCAGTGGTGGCGCCGGTGCGGTCGAGGTCGTCACGGGTGTAGACGCGGCCCGGCGAGCTGCAGCTGCCGCGCTGGCGCTTGATGCGGCTGGCGGTGGCGTCGGGGCAGAAGCGGTCGAGGCGGGCCGTGCGGGTGTCGGTTTCCGATGCGGCCACGGCATTGGCCGAGTCTTCGGCTTCGGCCGGTGCGGGTGCGGGCTCTGCGGCGCGCAGGCTGCCGGCGGCCAGCAGCAGGGAAACAGCGGAAGCAAGGATCAGTGAGCGGTTCATGCGGAGCTCCTCCACGGGTAAAGATCGCGTCAGTTGACGAAGCTGCGCCCGGGCGCCTGTGAGGTCAAGTGCCTCGACTCGATTCCAGGCCCGCACACAGTCAGGCATTGCGGCGACGCTCAGCTTGATGAACATGCCGTGCGCAGGTCGCGCGTCAGCTGGACCGCCGCAGGGTCAGTTCGGCCAGGGCTTCGAGCTCGGGTGCCGGCTGCGGCAGAAGGGCCAGCGCGGCGTGCATGGCGTCGCCCTGTTCCTCCAGCGCGGCGCGCGCGCCTTCGACGCCCAGCAGGGCAGGGTAGGTGGGCTTGCCCTGCTCGGCATCCTTGCCGGGGGTCTTGCCCAGCGCTTCGGCGCTGCCTTCGATGTCCAGCAGATCGTCGCGGATCTGGAAAGCGAGGCCCAGGGCCGAGGCATAGGTATCCAGCGTCGCCAGCGTGGCGGCGTTGGCGTCGGCACAGAGCGCACCCATGCGCACCGCGGCGCGGATGAGCGCGCCGGTCTTCAGCGCATGCATGCGCTTGAGCTGGTCGAGACTCTGTTCGCCGCCGGTGACGGCGAGGTCCAAGGCCTGCCCGCCGCACATGCCGGCGGCGCCACTTGCGCGGGCCAGCGTGGCCAGCAGCTCGACGCGTGTCGCGGCGTCGAGCGGCGCCTGCGTCAGCGCCTCGAAGGCCAGCGTCTGCAGCGCGTCGCCAGCGAGGATGGCGGTGGCCTCATCGAAGGCGATGTGCACCGTGGGTCGGCCGCGGCGCAGGCTGTCGTCGTCCATCGCCGGTAGGTCGTCGTGCACCAGCGAGTAGGCGTGGATGAACTCCACCGCTGCGGCGGCGTGATCGAGCGCGTGTTCACGGGCCCCACAGCTCAGGCCGCTGGCGTAGACCAGAAGCGGCCGCACGCGCTTGCCGCCGCCGAGGCTGGCGTAGCGCATGGCTTCATGCAGCCGGCGCGGCTCTGCGGAGGCGTCGGGCAGAAGAGCCGCAAGGACGGTTTCACTGCGTTCCGCCCAGGCGCGCAGACGCGCCTCAGGGCGCATCGGGCGTAAAGGGCTGGGCGCTGGCCGGATCTTCCGGATCGCTGAGCAGGCGCACGCGCAGCTCGGCCTGATCCAGCGCGGTCTGGCAGTTGCGGAACAGGGCGATGCCGCGCTCGTAGGCCTGCAGCGACTCGTCGAGGCTCAGGTCGCCTTTCTCCAGTCGCTGCACCAGGCTTTCCAGTTCGTCGAGCGAACGTTCGAAGCCGGCGACGGCGCCGCCGTCGGTCGCGGCTGCGGGGGCGGAAGCGGTGGGATCGGGCGTCGACATGCGCGGCAGTGTGCCGAAGCCCTGCGAGCGCGGTCAATGTGAGGAAAGTCGAGGGCGTGGGCTCAAGGCTCGCGCGCGACGAGATCGTCGACACCGGCGATCGGCTGCAGGCCGAACGGCCCCAGCCAGCGCAGGCACAGGCTGCTGGCAAGCAGCGCGTCGCGGAAGTTCTCGCGCAGCAGCAGATCGGCGACCGCGATCAGCTCGCCATCGGCATTCCACAGGAAGGGCAGATGCGGTCGCTGCCAGGGCGGCACGCCGAATGCCTGCAGCCGGGTCTTCACACACTGGCTGGGCCGCGTCGGCGACAGCCGGATGCGCTCGCCGCCCTGGCGTACGCGGATGCGCAGCAGCCGCGGCAGTCGCGCATCGGGCTGGACCTCACCCACGCCATCGCAGAGCGCCAGCGCATGGCCGTCGGGCAGGCTCAGCGGGCTCGCGCCGTCCCATTCGAGGTCGAGGTCCTGGGGCAGTGGCCGCAACTCGGGCAGCAGATGCAGCGCGTCCCGCCACGCGCGCAGGCGATGCCCGCGCCAGCGCGCTTCGGCCTCGCTGTCGGCGCGGGCCTGCAGCAGCTCGCGCTCGATCTGCGCCAGCACGCTGGGGGGCGGCTGCGCACAGCCCAGCGAATGCAGCCAGGCGCGCAGCACGCGCGCCCGGCGCGCGGGCTCCCAGCGGCGCAGCACCGCGATGTCCAGCACGCGCGGATCGAGCTGCTGCGCGCGCGCGAGGTCGATGGCGTCGAGCGACGCAAGCCGCGCATCCGCCTGCGCGCTCAAGCCTGCCGACAGCGCCAGTGACTCTGTCGCCTGCGGCCAGCGCTGGCGCAGCAGGGGCAGCACGGCATGGCGCAGGAAATTGCGGTCGTGGCGCGGGTCAAGATTGCTGGGGTCCTCGATCCAGCGCAGATCGCGCGCGCGGGCGTAGTGCTCGAGCGCGCTGCGCGGCGTGGCCAGCAGCGGTCGCCACAGCCAGCCGGTGCCGAAGCTGCGCAGGACGCGCATGCCGCCGAGACCGCGCTCGCCAGCGCCGCGCAGGGCGCGCAGCAGGAAGGTCTCGGCCTGGTCGTCCTGGTGGTGGGCCATCACCAGCACCTCACCCGGCCGCAGCGCGGCCTGCAGCGCCCCGTGGCGGGCTCGGCGCGCGCGCTCCTCCAGGCCGCCGCTGCCGCTCGGCAGCTCCACGCTCAGCACGTGGATGTCGAGACCAAGCGCTGCGACTTCATGCCGGCAGTGCTCCGCCCAGCGCGTCGAATCCGAGTGCAGGCCGTGGTCGACGTGCAGCACGCGCAGGCCGCGGGCGCGCGCCCAGTCGGCTTCGGCCAGGAGCTGCAGCAGTACGCGTGAGTCCAGCCCACCGCTGAAGGCCACGACAAGGCCTGCTCCCGTCGGCAGGGCGCCGGCATCGAGCTGGAGGGTGTAGGTGTCGGCCATGTGCGGCATGGTAGCGAAGCGCAGCACGGGCGCCGGCCTCACGCGGCTGGTAGGTACCTGCGGGAGCACCCGTCCCTGCAGCCAATGGATCCGCAGGCGCAGACGCGGACGGACGCTTGCGGTCGCTCCGTCGACGGGAGGAAGACCCGCGACCACCTTTGCCGTCGCCCCCGCGAAGGCGGGGGCCCAGAAGCCGTGCCGAGTAGACTCATGCGGTCCTTGCCGGAGATGACGACGTTCAAGCCGCGGCGCGACCACGCCTTCTTGCCTTTGTCGGCGCGAAGCCCCCCACTCCCTGCAGGCCATTCATGCGCGCATCGCCCTACATCGTCGCCGTCACCGGCGGCATCGCCTCCGGCAAGTCGGCCGTGACCGCGCGCTTCGAGCAGCTCGGCGTGCCGGTGATCGACGCCGACCTCATCGCCCGCGAGCTGGTCGAGCCCGGCGAGGTCGCCCTGGCCGAGATCGTGCAGCGCTTCGGTACCGGTGTGCTGGATGCCGAGGGCCGGCTGGATCGACGCCAGCTGCGCCAGCGGATCTTCAGTGATGCCGGGGCGCGTCGGGATCTAGAAGCCATCCTGCACCCGCGTATCCGCGAGCGCATGCGCGAGCGTGCGCTGGCCGCGGCTGCGCCTTACGTGGTGCTGGCGATCCCGCTGCTGACGGCCGGCAGCCGCTATCCCTTCATCGACCGCGTGCTGGTGGTGGATGTGCCCGAGGCCGTGCAGATCGAGCGGCTGACGCGGCGCGACGGCGTGGATGACGCCGGCGCGCGGGCAGCGCTGGCGGCGCAGATCAGCCGCAGCGAGCGGCTGGCGCTGGCGGACGAGGTGGTCGACAACAGCGGCAGCCTGGAAGCGCTGGCTGCGGCGGTCGATGCGCTGCATGCGCGCTATCTGGCATTGGCTGCTGCGCGCTGAAAGGTCCGCCGCTACAGGTACTCGCCGCGAACGTCGACGCTGTCACGTACGCCGAGCGCATCGAAGCTCGTCTCCAGCCATGCGCGCGCCACCTGCCTGCCGCTGTCGCGCAAGCCAAGCAGGAAGCGGCGGTCGGGGCTCAGCTTGGTGGAGACATCGAGCGTGGCCATCAGCGCATCGGCGCGGATCGCGTGCAGGTAGATGCGCTTCAGGCGGCCCTCGAACTCCGGCTTGAGCCAGCCCTCGTCCTTCAACTTGGCGACGAAGCTGACCGCGCGCATCTCGCGCATCAGCGAAGCGTTGAAGCTGATCTCGTTGACCCGGTTGGCGATCTCCATCGGCGAGCGCGGCGTCTGCTCGCGCACGATCGGGTTGATGTGCACCACCAGGATGTCCGGGCTCGCGGTCTCGTAGAACAGCGGGAACAGTACGGGGTTGCCCATGTAGCCGCCGTCCCAGTAGGGCTCGCCGTCGATCTCCACCGCCTGGAACAGCTGCGGCAGGCAGGTCGAAGCGAGCAGGGCTTCGACGCTCATTTCGTTGTTGTCGAACACCTTGACCCGACCACTGCGCACGGCCGTGGCGCCCACGAAGAGCTTGAGGCAGCCGGGCGCGCGCAGAGCCTCGAAGTCGATGCGCCGGCGCAGCACCTCGCGCAGCGGATTGAAGTCGAAGGGATTGAACTGGTAGGGCGAGAGCAGGCGCGTCCAAGTCTCGAAGGCGGCGAAGCCGAGGTTGCGCGCCCAGCTCTCGAAGGCATGCGGCAGCGGCAGGGTCGGGCGCGTGGGGTTGAACAGCAGGCCGCTAGTGGCGACATCGCTCCAGAAGCCGTCCAGCGCCTCGCGGGCGCCGTCGATGCCGCCGCGCAGCAGGCCATCGGCCAGCACCGCCGCATTCATCGCGCCCGCACTGGTGCCGCTCAAGCCCTCGAATTCGATGCGGCCGTCCTCCAGCAGGGCATCGAGCACGCCCCAGGTGAAGGCGCCATGCGCGCCGCCGCCCTGCAGGGCCAGATTGATGCGGCGCGTGTGCGGCTGCGCGCTCACCCGGCCGCCGCGCGCACGAAGTCGGGCAGCAGCATCGAGGCGCCGCTGCGGTCCACCCAGACCAGCACGGTGTGGCCGTCGGCGTAGAGCACGCCCGCCTGTGTCGCGCTTTCGATGCGATGGCTGAGCGTCAGGCTCTTGCCGCCGATGCGCTCGGCGCCCATGACGATGCGCAGGCGTTCGGGCCAGCCGATGGGCCGGCGGTAGTTCATCTGCGCCGCGGCCAGGATCGGCGCGCAGTCGGGGTCGGCCCAATCCGGGCTGATCTGCTTGAACCAGAGCACGCGCGCTTCCTCGATGTAGCGCAGGTAGCTGGTGTTGTTGACGTGGTTGAAGGCGTCCATGTCGCCCCAGCGCACGTCCATCTCGATCTGGAACACGGTCTTCATCGGGGTCTCGCTCATGCCAGCTTCCTGCGGCCGCGCTGCATCGGCTTCGCTTCGCCCACGCCTTCGGTCTTGGCGGGCTTGAGGCTGGGCAGCAGCTTCTTCAGGAACACGCCCGTGTGCGAGGCGGCGTTGGTCGCGACAGACTCCGGCGTGCCCTCGGCGATGATCTGGCCGCCGCGGTGGCCGCCCTCGGGGCCGAGGTCGATGATCCAGTCGGCGGTCTTGATGACATCCAGGTTGTGCTCGATCACCACCACGGTATTGCCATGCTCGCGCAGGCGGTGCAGCACGCCCAGCAGCAGTTCGATGTCGTGGAAGTGCAGGCCGGTGGTGGGTTCGTCGAGGATGTACAGGGTGTTGCCAGTGTCACGCTTGGCCAGCTCGCGCGACAGTTTGACGCGCTGCGCCTCGCCGCCCGACAGCGTGGTCGCCTGCTGGCCGAGCTTGATGTAGGACAGGCCCACCTGCATCAGGGTCTCCAGCTTGCGGGCGATGGTCTGCACCGGCTCGAACAGCTTGAGCGCGTCCTCGACGGTCATGTCCAGCACGTCGTGGATGGTGTGGCCCTTGTAGGTGATCTCCAGGGTCTCGCGGTTGTAGCGTTTGCCCTGGCAGACATCGCAGGGCACGTAGACGTCCGGCAGGAAGTGCATCTCGACCTTGATCATGCCGTCGCCCTGGCAGGCCTCGCAGCGTCCGCCCTTGACGTTGAAGCTGAAGCGCCCGGCGGTGTAGCCGCGGGCACGCGCTTCCGGCACCTGGGCGAACAGCTCGCGCAGCGGCGTGAACAGGCCCGTATAGGTCGCTGGGTTGGAGCGCGGCGTGCGGCCGATCGGGCTCTGGTCGATGTCGACGACCTTGTCGAACTGCTCCAGGCCCTGGACCTCGCGGAAGGCCTCGGGCGTGTGGCTGGCATCGTTCAGGCGATTCGCCGCCAGCCGGAACAGGGTGTCGTTGATCAGGGTCGACTTGCCCGAGCCCGAGACGCCGGTAATGCAGGTCAGCAGGCCCGCCGGCAGGTTCAGGTCGACGTTCTTCAGGTTGTTGCCGGTGGCGCCCAGCAGGCGCAGCCAGCGCTTGGCATCCGGCGCCTTGCGCACGGCTGGAACCTCGATCCTGCGGCGGCCGGAGAGGTAGTCCGCGGTCAGCGAGCGCTTGGACGCCAGCACGTCCTTGAGCGTGCCCTGGGCGACGATCTCGCCGCCGTGCACGCCGGCGCCGGGGCCGATGTCGAGCACGTGGTCGGCCAGCCGGATCGCGTCCTCGTCGTGCTCGACCACGATCACCGTATTGCCGAGGTCGCGCAGGCGGGTCAAGGTGCCGAGCAGACGCTCGTTGTCGCGCTGGTGCAGGCCGATCGAGGGTTCATCCAGCACGTACATCACGCCGACCAGGCCGGCACCGATCTGACTCGCAAGGCGGATGCGCTGGGCTTCGCCGCCGGACAGCGAATCGGCCTGGCGGTCGAGGGTCAGGTAGTCGAGTCCGACATCGACCAGGAAGCGCAGGCGCTCGCGGATCTCCTTGACGATCTTGATCGCGATCTCGCCGCGCCAGCCGGGCAGGGCGAGCTGGTCGAAGAAGGCCATCGAGGCGTCGATCGACAGCGCGCTGAGCTCGGGCAGGGTGCGCTCGGCCACGAACACATGCCGCGCCGGACGGTTCAGGCGCTGGCCCGCGCATTCCGGGCAGGGACGGTTGCTGATGTACTTCGACAGCTCCTCGCGGACCATCTGCGACTCGGTCTCGCGGTAGCGCCGCTGCAGGTTGTTGACGATGCCTTCGAAGCGGTGGATGCGGGTCTGGCTGCGGCCGTTCTCGCCGGGATAGCTGAACTTGATCTCTTCCTTGCCGCTGCCGTACAGCACCGCCTGCTGCACGCTCTCGGGCAGGCGCGAGAAGGCGACGTCGACGCTGAAGCCGTAGTGCTTGGCCAGCGAATTCAGCATGGCGAAGTAGTAGGGGTTGCGCCGGTCCCAGCCGCGGATCGCGCCGGCGGCGAGGCTGAGCTCCGGGTGCGCGACGATGCGGGCGGGGTCGAAGAACTGGGTGACGCCCAGGCCATCACAGCTTTGGCAGGCGCCGATCGGCGAGTTGAACGAGAACAGTCGAGGTTCGAGCTCGGACAGCGAGTAGTCGCAGACCGGGCAGGAGAAGCGCGAGGAGAACAGCACTTCGGCGGTGTTCGCATCGTCCATGTCGACCAGCTTGACCAGGCCGTCGCCCAGCTTGAGCGCGGTCTCGAAGCTCTCGGCCAGGCGTTGCTTGAGGTCAGCGCGCGGGCGGAAGCGGTCGATCACCGCCTCGATGGTGTGCTTGTTGCGCAGGCCGAGCTTGGGCACCTCGTCGATCTCATAGGTGGTGCCATTGACGCGCACGCGCACCAGACCCTGCGCGCGCAGCTGCTCGAACACCTGCACGTGCTCGCCCTTGCGCTCGCGCACCACCGGCGCCAGCAGCATGTAGCGCTGGCTTTCCGGCAGGGCGATCGCGGCATCGACCATCTGGCTGACGGTCTGCGCCTCCAGAGGATGTCCGTGGTCCGGGCAGCGCGGCGTGCCGACGCGGGCGAACAGCAGGCGCAGGTAGTCGTGGATCTCGGTGATGGTGCCGACGGTCGAGCGCGGGTTGTGCGAGGTCGACTTCTGCTCGATCGAGATCGCCGGCGACAGGCCCTCGATGTGGTCGATGTCGGGCTTCTCCATCATCGACAGGAACTGCCGCGCATACGAGGACAGCGACTCGACGTAGCGCCGCTGGCCCTCGGCGTAGATGGTGTCGAAGGCCAGCGAGCTCTTGCCCGAACCGGACAGGCCGGTGATCACGATCAACTTGTCGCGCGGCAGCTCAAGGCTGAGGTTCTTCAGATTGTGCGTGCGCGCGCCGCGGATGCGGATGGTGTTCATGCTGGGCCGGGGAGGGCTTGGGGAACTGGGCATTGTAGGAGGCAGGCGTGAGGCCGGGGCGATGTGCCTTGACGGCTGGGAGTCGGGAATCGGCAATGGGGAATCGTCAGAGCAGGCAGGGCGAGACCTTGGGGTGCGCGCCCTGCCTCGGCCTCGGGACCTTGGTTGCGGCGTGCTGTCAGCGTCCTGTCAGGAGCGGCGGTATGGACTCGCGCTTCGCACGATCGCGTGCTCGCTGTGACGATTCCCCATTGCCGATTCCCGATTCCCAGCTCTCAGCCGTTTGACCCGGGCGCAGCACAAACCTATACTCCCGCGGCTGTCCTGGCGCCCTTGCGCCGTCCTTCCCGTGTTTGCGGGGTCCAAGAACGGGGTCACGGGGTCTCCCCGGCCCAGGCAGCCGACAATAACTACAGAGGAATCCGCAACATGTACGCAGTCATCGTTACCGGCGGCAAGCAGTACCGCGTGATGCAGGGCGAGACCCTGCGCGTCGAGAAGCTCGACGTGGAAGCTGGCAGCAGCATCGACCTGGACCAGGTCCTGCTGGTGGGCTCGGGCGAGAGCGTGACCGTCGGCACCCCGACCGTCGCTGGCGCCAAGGTTACCGCCACCGTCAAGGCCCACGGCCGCGGCGAGAAGATCCGCATCATCAAGTTCCGTCGGCGCAAGCACCATCGCAAGCAGATGGGCCATCGCCAGCACTACACCGAAATCGAAATCACCGGCATCAGCGCCTGATCGGCGCCGTCTGAAGCCCCAAGCAAGGAGAGTCTTCCATGGCACATAAAAAGGCAGGCGGCAGTACCCGTAACGGCCGCGATTCCAACCCGAAGTACCTCGGCGTGAAGATCTATGGTGGTCAGGCGATCGAAGCCGGCAACATCATCGTCCGCCAGCGCGGCACCCAGTTCCACCCGGGTCCGGGCGTCGGCCTCGGCCGCGACCACACCCTGTTCGCACTGAAGGACGGCGTGGTCAACTTCGCGGTCAAGGGCCCGAAGAACCGCCGTACCGTGAGCGTCATCGGCGAGTAATCGCTGAGCGCAGCACACGCGAAAGGCCCCGCCTCTAGTGCGGGGTTTTTCGTTTGGGGGCCGGGAATCGGGAGTCGGGAATGGGGAATCGGCAGAGCAGGCCGCGCTTCGGCGCCGCTATCCCCGCGCAGGTCATGCTTGTCGACCTTCTGCGCACCCTCCACTCTCGTCGCAACCCGCTCCTACGATTCCCCATTCCCGATTCCCCATTCCCGGCCCCCAAATGAAACTCGTCGACGAAGCAGACATCCGCGTCATCGCAGGCAACGGCGGCAACGGCTGCGTGAGCTTCCGCCGCGAGAAGTTCATCCCGCTGGGCGGGCCGGATGGCGGTGACGGCGGCAACGGCGGCAGCGTGTTCCTGGTCGCCGACGAAAACCTCAACACCCTGATCGACTTCCGCCACCAGCGCATCTTCCGCGCCCAGCGCGGCGAGAACGGCATGGGCCGGCAGATGTACGGCAAGAAGGGCGAGGATGTGGTGATCCGCGTGCCGGTCGGCACCGTGGTCACCGCGGTCGACACGGAAGAAGTGATCGGCGACCTCACCGAGCACGGCCAGACGCTCAAGGTCGCCCAGGGCGGCGAGGGCGGTCGCGGCAACATCCACTTCAAGACCTCGACCAACCGTGCGCCGCGCCGCGCCACCACCGGCAGCGAAGGCGATGACCGCGAGCTGCGGCTGGAGCTCAAGCTGCTGGCCGACGTTGGCATGCTGGGTTTTCCCAATGCCGGCAAGTCGACCTTCATCCGCGCGGTGTCGGCGGCAACGCCGAAGGTGGCCGACTATCCCTTCACCACGCTCTATCCCAACCTCGGCGTGGTTCGCGTCGAGCAGGACCGCAGCTTCGTGATTGCCGACATTCCCGGCCTGATCGAGGGTGCAGCCGAAGGCGCGGGTCTGGGCGTGCAGTTCCTCAAGCACGTGCAGCGCAACCGGCTGCTGCTGCACATCGTCGACATGGCGCCGATGCTGGAGGGCGACGAGGCGGTCGAGCACATTGTTGGCGAAGTGCATGCGATCGAACGCGAGCTGGAGCGCTACGACGCCGAACTGATGGGCCGCCCGCGCTGGCTGCTGCTGAACAAGGGCGACCTGCTCGACGAGGACACCCGCCGCGAGCGCGCGGAAGCCGTGGTCAAGGCGCTCGACTGGACTGCGCCCTGGTTCCTGATCTCGGCGATCAGCCGCGAGGGCACCTGGCCCGTGGCCCAGCAGGTCATGGAGTTCTTTGACGCCGAGAAGCGCGCGGCGATCAAGGAAGACGAGGACAGCCGGCCCTGGAGCCCGCTCGATTGATCCGATCCGCCAAGCGTGCGCTTGGCGGCAACCGCGTCGGCAAACTGTTAAAGTCCCGCCGCTTTCCACCCGGAGTTCACAAATGAATCGTTTCGTTTCACTGGCCGCTGCTGGCCTTTTTTCGCTTGGTCTGGCTGCCTGCGGCGGCGGATCGTCCAGCCCGGCCGAAGCCACGGCCACGCCGGATGCGGCCGTCAAGGCCTCCGCGGATGCGCTGCGCCAGAACGACATCGGCCAGTTCGTCAAGCTGGTGCTGCCGGAAGCCCGCTACAACGAGGTCAAGGCCAAGTTCGAGTCGCGCGAGCGCACCGCGCCCGAGGCCGGTGAAGCCGCCGAGTTCTCGGAAATGATGGCCAAGCTGACCGCCGCTGACGCCGAGACCGCGCTGATGGCCGAGCTGGAACCGCACATCGCGCAGTTCGAGGCCGAGATGGCCCCGCAGATGCCGATGATGATCGGCATGGGCCGCGGCATCGCCGTGCAGGGCATCCAGCAGAACGCCGAGATGAGCGAGGACCAGAAGCGCCAGGCCACCCAGCTCGTCGACGCCATGGGCAACTGGCTGAGTGGCGTCAAGCTGGGCGACCGCGAACTGGCCAAGCAGGCGATCGCCAAGACTGTCGCCGCGGCCCGCAAGCTCGACCTGCAGACGCTGGAGCAGGTCAATGCGCTCAGCTTCGACCAGGCCATGGAAAAGGCCGGCATCGCCTTCGGCGGCCTGAAGGACGTGCTGGGCGTGTACGGCTTTGACGTCAATGCCGCGCTCGACAGCACCCAGGTGGAAGTGCTGAAGAGCGAAGGCGACGCCGCCCGCGTCAAGCTGAGCTACACCCTGCTCGGCACCGCGATCACCAGCGAGCAGGACATGGTGCGCGAGAACGGCCGCTGGTACGGAAAGGACACCATGAAGGCGCTGAGCGATGCGCTGGACCAGCCCGCTGCTTCTGCCGAGGTCGCCGAAGAGGAAGTGACAGAAGAGCCGGCACCGATGGAAGAAGACGACGAGGAAGTCACCGAGTAAGTCGGGACTCTCCCGTTCGGATGCGAAGGAAGGGCGGCCCCAGGGCCGCCCTTCCTCGTTCCGGGCACGCATCAGCAAACGACCGCCTAACGGTTGGTTTCCCTGCCTTCGGCGATAATCCCGCGATGAGCCCAAGCCCTGCTGTCAAAGAACCCCTGCTGATGCGCCTACTGGGTCGCCTCATGCATCCCTGGATCGCGATCCGTCGTGAGCCCTCGACGCCGGTCGAGCAGCTGCTGCGCCCCGAGCTGCCGGTCTGCTACGTGGTCGAGCGCTACGGCCTGTCCAATACCGCCATCCTGGCGCGGGCCTGCGCCGAAGCCGGCCTACCTTCGCCGCTGCGGCCGATTGGCGCGCATGCGGCCTTCGGCGACGAGCGTGCTCTGGTGGCGCTGTCGCGCCGGCAGAGCACCTGGTTCGGCCGGCCGCGCTCGCGCACGCACTCGGCCAGCCTCGCCAAGCTGGTGCAGGCGCTGGAAGAGCACTCCGACCTGGACGTGCAGATCGTGCCGGTCTCGATCTTCGTCGGCCGCGCGCCCGACCGCGAAAGCGGCTGGTTCCGCGTGCTGTTTTCCGAGAACTGGGCCATGGTCGGCCGCTTCCGGCGCGCGCTTTCGGTGCTGCTCAACGGCCGCGGCACGATCGTCCAGTTCGCGCCTGCGGTGTCGCTGCGCGAAGCCCTGGCCGAAGGTCTGCCGCGCGAGCGCACGGTGCGCAAAGTCTCGCGCGTGCTGCGCGCGCATTTCCGCCGCGTGCGCACGGCGGTCATCGGCCCCGACCTCTCGCACAAGCGCACCCTGGTCGATGCCGTGATCTCGGCCGAAGGCGTGGCCGCGGCGATCGCCGACCAGGCCCGGCGCGACGGCATCAGCCTGGAGCAGGCGCGCGGCAAGGCGCGTCGCTATGCGCTGGAGATCGCCGCGGACTACTCGCATCCGGCGGTGCGCTCGGCCTCGTTCATCCTCACGCCGTTCTGGAACAAGCTCTACGACGGCGTGACCATGCATCACTTCGAGACCCTGAAGCAGGTGGCACCCGGGCACGAAGTGATCTACGTGCCCAGCCACCGCAGCCACATCGACTACCTGCTGCTGTCCTACCTGCTCTACGTCAACGGCATCGTGCCGCCGCACATCGCCGCTGGCGTCAACCTCAACCTGCCGGTCGTGGGGCCGATCCTGCGCCGCGGCGGTGCCTTCTTCCTGCGCCGCAGCTTCAAGGCCAACCCGCTGTACTCGGCGGTGTTCAGCGAATACGTGGCCAGCCTGATCACCCGCGGCGTGTCGATCGAGTACTTCATCGAGGGCGGGCGCTCGCGCACCGGCCGCCTGCTGCAGCCGAAGGCCGGCATGCTGGTCATGACCCTGCGCGCCTTCCTGCGCCAGCCGCGGCGGCCGGTGGTGTTCCAGCCGGTCTACATCGGCTACGAGAAGGTGATGGAAGGTAGGAGCTACATCGCCGAACTCTCGGGCGCGCCGAAGGAGAAGGAATCGCTGTTCGGCCTGCTGCGCGCGGTTGGCAACGTGCTGCGCAAGCGCTATGGCAAGGTCGCGGTGAACTTCGGCGAGCCGATCTTCCTGGATCGCGTGCTCGACGAGCACGACGCCGAGTGGCGTCGCTTCGCCAGCGCGCCGGACGAGAAGCCGCAGTGGTTGAACCGTGCGGTGGATGATCTCTCGACACGCATCCAGCGCCACATCAACCAGGCCGCGGACGTCAACCCGGTCAACCTGTTGGCGCTGTGCCTGCTGGCGACGCCCAAGCACGCGATGGCCGAGACCGACCTGCTGTCGGCGCTGGATCTGATGAAGGCGCTGCTGGAGCGCGCACCCTATTCCGAGCGCATGACCGTGACCGCGCTCGGTCCCGCCGAGATCGTGCGCTACGGCGAGTCGGTGCAGGTGCTGGAGCGGGTCAAGCATCCGCTGGGCGATGTGCTGCGCTTCCCGGCCGACCTTGCCGTGCTGCAGACCTACTACCGCAACAACGTCGTGCATCTGTTCGCGGCGGCCTCCTGGGTGGCCTGCTGCTTCCAGAACAATCGCCGCATGAGCCGTTCGGCGGTGGTGCGCCTGGGCCGCCTGCTGTATCCCTTCGTGCAGGAGGAGCTGTTCCTGCCGTGGACGGCCGAGGAATTCGGCCAGCGCATCGAGGCCACCGTCGACCTGCTGATCGAGCGAGGACTGTTCGTGCTGGATGAGTCCGGCGCCCTGCAGCGCGGCCCGGGCCAGACCGATGAGGTGTTCCAGCTGCGGGTCGTCGCGCACAGCCTGCAGCAGGCCTTCGAGCGCTACTACATCGCGATTGCGGTGCTGGTGAAGAACGGCTCGGGCACGCTGTCCACCGGCGAGCTGGAGAACTTCTGCCAGCTCACCGCCCAGCGCCTGTCATTGCTGTACTCGCAGGCCGCACCGGAATTCTTCGACCGCGCCCTGTTCCGCGGTTTCATCGGCAAGCTGCGCGAGCTCGGCCTGATCCGCCTCGATGCCAACAGCAAGCTGGAGTACGACGAACGCCTCGAGGCCTGGGCCAAGGATGCGCGCCTGATCCTTTCGCGTGAGCTGCGCCATTCGATCCTGAAGATCACCCCCGAGGTGGCGCGTCAGGTCACCGCCGACGCCCCGTCCGAAGCCGCCTGAGGCGAGGGGCTCAAACGCCCGGGCGCAGCAGGGCGTCGAAGGCGCGCGGGTCGCCCTGGTGCTGAGCGGGCACGATGCCCAGCAGGCGGCAGAGCAGGGCGTAGACGTCCACCGAATGCGCGCGATCGATGCGCGTGCCTGGCGCGAAGGCCGGCCCGTGGCCGATGAACAGGGCCTGCATTGCGGGCAGGGTGGGGTCGTAGCCGTGGCCGCCGCGCTTGCGCTTGCGTCCGGGCATCTCGTACACCCGGCGTGTGCCAACCACGAAGGGCGGTTCGGCCTGGCAGGTGATCGCCGGGATCCGCGGATGCTCGCCGAAGCGCCATTCAGCCGGAAACGCGTCCGGGCGGAAGCAGCGCATGTGCGCGTGCGGTCGCAGCAGTGCGGCTTCGACTTCAGCACTGCGCCCGCGCCGCGGCTGGATGCCCGCCGATGCGCCGAAGCTGACCAGTTCGAAGCTGCGCGGATCGGCCAGTTCGTCGAGCAGGATCGGCCGCGACTCGTCGATCGCGATCATGCCGTGGTCCGAGACCAGCACCAGGTTGATGCGCTCGGCCCAGCCCGCGGCTGCAATGCCCGCCAGCAGTTCACGCACCGACCTGTCGACGGCGCTGACCGCGCGCCGCAGCTCGGGCGAGTCGGGGCCGACGTCGTGGCCGATGCTGTCGACCTGCTCGAAGTAGAGCGTCATGAAGTCAGGCCGGCTGGATTCCGGCCGCTTGAGCCACTCCAGCACCTGCTGCACGCGGCGCGCGCTGCCGAGGCTGGCGTCGTAGGGCAGCCACTCGTCGGGGTGCTGGCCGGCGACGTCGGCTTCGCTGCCCGGCCAGAACAGGGTGGCGCTGCGCAGGCCGTGGCGCTTGGCGGTGATCCACACCGGCTCACCGCCCCACCAGCGACCGTCCGCGACCGCCGTCCGCAGATGCATGGCGAAGCTGCCGAGTTCGGGGTCGCGCATGCTGTTGTTGATGATGCCGTGGCGGTCCGGGTGCAGGCCGGTGACCAGGGTGTAGTGGTTGGGGAAGGTCAGCGACGGATAGGCGGGCTGCAGGGCCTCGGCATGGCCGCCACCCTCCGCCAGTGCGCGCAGGGTGGGCGCCTCCGGCAGGGTCAGGTAATCCGGACGGAAGCCGTCGATGCCGATCAGCAGTACGGGTAGCGGCCGTTCCTGCGCCGGATCGGGCTCGGGCGCCCGGGTCGCGCAGGCGGTCAGCGCCAGCAGCAGCGGGATCAGCAGCAGGAAGGTGCGGAATCGGCCCGCGCAGGGGCCGCCAGCGCGGGCAAGGTGATCGAAAGAGGCTGACATCCATCGGAGTATGCAGTGGCCCGGAGGGCGGGCCGAAGCGCCGAAGGTCACCAATCCGTGAAATCAGCGCGCGTTCCGCGCCGCGGGTGGGGTGCCGCTCAGGGCACCGGGCGCAGCTGCGGCCGCAGCCAGCGCAGGCCGTCGCCAGCCAGCCAGGCCTCGATGTCCGCAGCCGCCATCGGCCGCGCGTAGTAGTAGCCCTGGGCGACCGGGCAGCCGGCCTGCAGCAGGAACTGGTGCTGCTCCAGCGTCTCGACGCCTTCGGCGACCACCGTCTGGCCGAGGCTGCGGCCGATGCCCATCACCGCGGTGGCAAGCGCGCGGTCACCCTCGTCGGTTTCGATGTCGCGCACGAAGCTGCGGTCGAGCTTGAGTTCGTCGACCGGCAGGCGCTTCAGGTAGGAGAGGCTCGAATAGCCGGTGCCGAAATCGTCCACCGAAAGGTGCACACCCAGCCGGTTCAGGCTGTCGAGATCGGCGCGGATGCGCGGCTCGTCGATCAGCATCAGCCGCTCGGTGATCTCCAGGGTCAGCGCGTTCGGCGGCAGGCGGTAGCGCTGCAGCACCAGGCGCACGTGCGCGGGAACGTCGTCCTGGCGGAAGCGCTGCGCCGACAGGTTGACCGCCACCGCAGGGATCGGCAGGCCCTTGGACTGCCATTCGGCCAGCTGGGCGCAGGCGCGCTCCAGCACCCAGGCATCCAAGGCGTTGATCAGGCCGCAATCCTCGGCCAGCGGGATGAACTGGTCGGGCGGCACCCGGCCGAGTTCGGGATGCGTCCAGCGCACCAGCGCCTCGACGCCGGCCAGCCCCGGTCGCCCCAGCAGCACCTTGGGCTGGTAGTGCAGCTCCAGCGCGTCGCGGCTCATCGCGTTGCGCAGCGCGCTTTCCATCTGCATGCGCCAGCGCGCGTTCTCGTTCATCGAGGCGAGGAAGAAACGCACGCAACCGCGGCCGTCGCGCTTGGCCTCGTACATGGCGATGTCGGCATTGCGCATCAGGGTTTCGAAGTCGCGGGCATCGTCTGGGAACTGGCTGATGCCCATGCTGACGCTGGGCATCAGCACCTGTCCGCCGATCTCGAGCCGATGGGCGACCGCGCGCAGGGCCTTCTCGGCGGCGACCGCGCTTTCATTGGCGTCGCTGTCCGGGAACAGGATCACGAACTCGTCGCCGCCCACCCGGCTGATGGTGTCGGACTCGCGCAGGGTGCGCCGCAGGCGTTGGCCGACCTCGCGCAGCAGCTCGTCGCCGGCGGCATGGCCCAGCGAGTCGTTGATGTTCTTGAAACGGTCGATGTCGAGCACCGCCAGGCTCAGCTTGCGGCCGTCGCGCGCGGCCTGCTGCAGGGCCATGCGCGCGCGATCCATCAGCAGGGCGCGGTTGGGTAGTCCGGTCTGCGGGTCGAAGAAGGCGAGGCGCTCGATCTCGGCCTGGTTGTCGTCGTGCTGGAGCGCCACGCGGCAGAGCTGGATGCAGGCATCGACCATGCGCCGGTGGAAGCGGCTCGGACCGCGCGGCTCGCGGTAGTAGAAGGCGAAGGTCGCGACGACCTTGCCCTTGCGCCCCGTCACCGGCGTCGACCAGCAGGCGGCAAGCCCGATCGGCAGGGCCAGATGCCGGTACGGCGCCCACAGCGGGTCGCTGGCAATGTCCTGGACTTCCACTTCCTCGCCGCGGAACGCGGCCGTGCCGCAGGAGCCGCCAATGGGCCCGATCGCCACGCCCTCCAGCGCGCTCGAATAGGCGATCGGCAGACTCGGCGAGGCCAGCGGCACCAGCTTGCCCTCGCCATCAATCCGCAGCACCGAGCAAATCACTTCGGGCGCCAGCGCCTCGACCTGGCGGCACAGCAGATCCAGCACCGCGCGCAGCGGCCGGCCCAGCGCCACCGACTCCAGCACATCGCGCTGCAGCAGGTTGACCGCGGCTTCCTGCTGGCGATCCAGCAAGGGGAACACCAGACCGAGCACACCGCCCAGTCGCGGATGCCGGCAGAGCCGCAGCTCGATGGCTTCGAGCCGGCCTTCGCTTCCGTTCAGCGCAGCCGGCGCCATCAGGGCCGTCGGGCTGGTTTCCATGCCGGCCATCAGGCGCAGCCAGCGATCACGGTCCAGATCGGAAACCAGTTCGCCCACCGTGGCCGGCTGCAGGGCGCCAAGACGTTCGACCAGGGCGGCGTTCATTCCGCGCAGACGGCCGTCCGCATCGGCGAGAAAGGCGCCCACGGAGGTGCCCTCGAACAGGTCGAGTCCGGCATGGGGCACGTGGTCCCTGGCCTGCTTCACGGCCTGGACCGCGGACGCTGATGGCGCCGCACCGGATTCCGCGTGTCCGCGGCGGTACCGCCTGGGGCGAGCGTGTTCATGGCGTGACGCGCTGCAAATGCCGTGCCCTGCGGGCTGCCGGTGGATCGGCGGATCCCCTAAACGCCAACTGAACAGCGCGAATCAGTCGCACTTATTTCTATACAAACCGTTCTGTAAAGTTCCGCGCCCATGACCCGACCCCCCAAAGCCCGCCAGCGTGTGCTGGACGCCGCCCGCCGCATCGTCGAAGAGCGCGGCGCCGGCCATCTGACCTTCGAGGAGCTGGCTCGCGTCAGCGGCGTCACCCGCGGCGGCATCACCTACCACTTCCCGACCAAGGAAGACCTGCTGCGCGGCCTGATCGAGGCCGATATCGAGCAGTGGGAGTCGGCCTCGGTGCCGCCGGAAGACCTTGCCGGCATCTGTCCGTGCCCGCGCACGGCCGCGGCCCTCGGCCACCTGCGCTGCCATCTCACCGAGGACGACGGCCACAAGCGCTTCGTCAGCGGGATGCTCAGCGCGGGCATGGTCGACGACAGCCTGCTCAACCCGATCCGCGAGCACCAGGCCCGCGACTTCGCGGACTGGCGCTGGGACGAGGCCGATCTGCGGCGCTATCTGCTGCTGGCGGCGGCCGAAGGCCTGTTCTGGCAGGACATGTTCAACCTCAACCCAGTGCCTGCCGAGGCGCGCAAGCGACTGAAGGTGCTGATCGAACGCCTGCTGCTCGACTGGGCTGGCGGTGTCGAAAACCCGACTCCCCCGCACGACAACGACACGCGAACGGACTGATTCCCGTCAGCGTCTACCCTTCCCCAAGGACAACTTCCATGACTGCAGCTCCGCGATTCCGGATTGATCCGCGGCTTGCCCTTGCTTCTCTGATCGTGTTCGCACTGACCGCCTGCTCGGGCGGTGGTGCGGGCCCGATGCAGATGCCGCCCACCGAGGTGAACGTCGCCACCGTCGTCTCCAAGCCCGTCACCCAGTGGGACGAATTCACCGGCCGCATCGAGGCGGTCGAGCACATCGAGATCCGCCCGCGCGTGGCCGGGTATCTCACCGGCATCCACTTCCAGGAAGGTCGCGCGGTGAAGGCGGGCGACCTGCTGTTCACCATCGACGACCGCGAGTACAGGGCCGCCGTCGCCAGCGCCCGCGCCGATCTGGCCCGAGCCGAGGCGCGGCGCGCATTGGCCGACACCGAGTTCAAGCGCAGCCAGGCCCTGGTCGAGGCGCGTGCGGTCAGCACCGGTGAGCTGGAAACGCGGCAGAACGAAGCGCGCCAGGCCGAGGCCGATGTGCTGTCTGCCCGCGCCCGGCTTGACCAGGCCGAGTTGAACCTCGGCTTCACGCGCATCACCGCGCCGATCGACGGTCGCGCCAGCGTGGCGCGCCTGCGCGTCGGCAACCTGGTCTCGCCGGGCGAGCCCGTGCTGACCACCGTGGTCTCGCTGGACCCGGTCTACGTCAGCTTCCAGGGCGACGAGCGCGCCTATCTGCGCCACCAGGCGCTGGCGCGCAACGGCGAGCGCGAGAGCTCGCGCGATGCCGCCAACCCGGTGCGCGTGGGGCTGGCCGACGAGCAGGGTTTTCCGCATGAGGGCCGCATGGTCTTCCTCGACAACGCCGTCGACCCCGCCACCGGCACGATCTACGCCCGCGCCGAACTCGCCAACCCGAACGGCGTGTTCACCCCCGGCCTGTTCGCGCGCGTGCAGCTGCTGGGCGAACAGCTCGACAGCGCGCTGCTGATCCACCCGCAGGCGGTGCTGACCGACCAGGATCGCCGCTATGTCTACGTCGCCGACCAGGTGACCCTGCCGCCGGAAATGGGCGGCACTGGCCAGCCGCATCTGGGCGCGGTGCGCAAGGATGTGGTGCTGGGCCCAACCATCGACGGCCTGGTGGTGGTCGAGCAGGGCCTCGATGCTGATGACCGGGTGGTCGTCAACGGCATGCGCAAGATCTTCTTCCCCGGCGCGCCGATTGCGCCCGTCGAGGTGCCGATGGATCAACCGAACACGGTGCCCGCGGCGCCCGCGGCAGCGCCTGCCGCCGCCGGCAGCGAGGGCTGATCCATGGCCTCGGGACATACCGATTTTTCGCGCGTCTTCGTCGACCGCCCGATTCTCGCGGCGGTGCTCTCCATCGTCATCTTCGTCGCCGGCCTGATCGCCATCCCCAACCTGCCGGTCACGGAGTATCCGGAGGTCGCCCCGCCGACCATCCAGGTCACCGCGATCTACCCGGGCGCCAACCCCAAGACCATCGCCGACACCGTGGCGGCTCCGCTCGAGGAGACCATCAACGGCGTCGAGAACATGATCTACATGAAGTCGGCGGCGTCGTCGGACGGCACCGTGCAGCTGACCATCACGTTCAAGCTCGGCACCGATATCGATCTCGCCGCCATGCAGGTGCAGAACCGAGTGGCGCAGGCCCTGCCGCGCCTGCCCGAGGCGGTGCGCCAGCTCGGCGTCACCACTGCCAAGGCCTCGCCGAACATCACCATGGTGGTGCACATCGTCTCGCCGGACGGGCGCTACGACGGCCTCTACCTGTCGAACTTCGCCACCCTGAACGTCAAGGATGAACTGGCTCGCCTCGACGGCGTCGGCAACGCGCAGGCCTTTGGCGCCGGCAACTACGCGATGCGCATCTGGATCGACCCCGACCAGGCGGCGCAGCGCGGCCTGACCGCGCTCGACATCATTGGCGCGATCCAGGAGCAGAACATCCAGGTCTCGGCCGGCGCCATTGGCGCCTCGCCGCAGCCCACGGGCGCCACCACCCAGCTGCTGGTCAACGCCCGCGGTCGTCTGGAGACGCCTGAGGAGTTCGGCGCCATCGTGCTGAAGACCGGTGCCAACGGCGCCGTCACCCGCCTGCGCGACGTGGCTCGCGTCGAGCTCGGCTCCAACACCTACGCACTCAACAGCTACCTCAACAACGAGCAGGCGGCCGCCGTCGTCATCTTCGAGGCGCCGGGCGCCAACTCGATCGCGCTGTCCGATGCCGTGCGCGACAAGATGGCCGAGCTGGAGAAGACCTTCCCGGAGGGCGTGAGCTGGGAGGTCGCCTATGACCCCACGGTCTTCGTGCGCAAGTCGATCGACTCGGTGGTGATGACCCTGCTGGAGGCGGTCGCTCTGGTGGTGATCGTGGTGGTGGTGTTCCTGCAGACCTGGCGCGCCTCGATCATCCCCCTGCTCGCCGTGCCGGTGTCGATCGTCGGCACCTTCGCCGTGCTGCTGCTGCTTGGCTACTCGATCAACGTGCTGACCCTGTTCGGCCTGGTGCTGGCGATCGGCATCGTGGTCGACGACGCGATCGTGGTGGTCGAGAACGTCGAGCGCCACATCGAGGACGGCCTGTCGCCGCTGGATGCCGCGCACAAGGCGATGAGCGAAGTGTCGGGACCCATCATCGCGATCTCGCTGGTGCTGGCCGCGGTGTTCGTGCCGATCGCCTTCATCGACGGCGTGACCGGCCAGTTCTACCGGCAGTTCGCGGTGACCATCGCCGCCTCGGTGCTGATCTCGGCCTTCAACTCGCTGACCCTGAGCCCGGCGCTGGCCGCCGTGCTGCTGCAGCCGCACGGGGCCAAGAAGGACGCGCTGGCGCGCGGCATCGACCGCGTGTTCGGGCGCTTCTTCGCCTGGTTCAATGCCAAGTTCAAGCGCGCCGGCGACCGCTACTCCGGCCGCATCGGCGGCACCATCCAGCGCTCCTCGCGGCTGCTGGTGATGTACGCGGTGCTGGTCGGCGTGACGGTGCTGGGTTTCTTCCAGATCCCCGGCGGCTTCATCCCCACCCAGGACAAGCAGTACCTGTTCGCCGGCGTGCAGCTGCCCGAGGGCGCGACGCTGGAGCGCACCGAGGCGGCCATGAAGCGCATGGGCGAGATCGCGCTGGCGACGCCGGGCGTCAAGGACGTGGTGCAGTTCCCCGGCTTGAACGCCGTGCACTTCGTCAGCACGCCGAACGTCGGCGTGATGTTCGTCGGCCTCGACGAGCCGCATCTGCTGCCGAAGCCGGCGGCCGCCATTGCCGGCGAGCTGACCGCGAACTTCGGCGCCATCCAGGACGGCATGGCCTTCGCCTTCATGCCGCCGCCGGTGTTCGGCTACGGCAACGCGGCCGGCGTCGAGGCCTACGTGCAGGACCGCCAGCGTCTCGGCTACGGCGAACTCAACGCCAACACGCAGACCTTGACCGGAGCGATCAGTCAGCAGCCGGGCTTCGGGCCGGGTTCCTCGTTCTCCTCCTTCCAGGCCAACGTGCCGCAGATCGACGCCGTGGTCGACCGCGACAAGGTCAAGGAGAGCGGGCTCGCGCTGACCGACGTCTACAACACGCTGCAGGTCTACCTCGGCAGCGCCTACGTCAACGACTTCAACCTGTTCGGCCGCACCTTCTCGGTGTACGCACAGGCCGACGCGCCCTTCCGCGACGAGGTGGGCGACGTGGCGCGCCTGCAGGTGCGCAACGGGCAGGGCGAGATGGTGCCGCTGGGCAGCGTGGTCGAGATGGTGCCGAGCTTCGGCCCGGACCCGGTGATCCGCTACAACGGCTATCCGGCGGCCGATCTGAGCGCCAGCCCCTTCGACCCGATGGCGGTCAGCAGCAGCGATGCCGTACGCATCGCCGAACAGACCGCCGCCCAGGTGCTGCCGCGCGGCATGCAGCTGGAGTTCACCGGCCTCACCTACCAGCAGGTCAACCAGGGCGTGGCGCAGCTCCTCGTATTCCCGCTCTGCGTGCTGCTGGTGTTCCTGGTGCTGGCCGCGCTGTATGAGAGCTGGAGCCTGCCGTTGGCGGTGATCCTGATCGTGCCGATGTGCATGCTCTCGGCCTTCGGCGGGATCTGGGTGCTCAACATGATCAACGGCCTGTGGTTCGGCGTGCAGATAGGACTCGGCTGGATCAATCCGATGACTGCGGCGCCACCCACCATCATCGACATGAACGTGTTCACCCAGATCGGCCTGGTCGTGCTGATGGGCCTGGCCTGCAAGAACGCGATCCTGATCGTCGAGTTCGCCATCGATCTGGAAAAGCAGGGCCGCGGTATCGTCGAGGCGGCCGTCGAAGCCTGCCGCCTGCGCCTGCGTCCGATCCTGATGACCAGTTTCGCCTTCTGCGCCGGCGTGCTGCCGCTGGTCTTCGCCGGCGGCGCCGGCGCCGAGGTGCGCCACGTCATGGGCGTGACCGTGTTCTTCGGCATGCTCGGCGTGACCTTTTTCGGCCTGTTCTTCACTCCGGTGTTCTACGTCGTCATCCGCACGCTGGTCGAGCGCCGTCGCGCTCGCCTCGCCGCCGCCGAGGAGGCGCACGCCCATGCTTAAGCATCCTCTCGCCTTTGCCCTGGCGATGGCCTTCACCCTCGGCGCCTGCACGGTCGGTCCGGAGTACGTCCGGCCCAGCGCCGAGCTGCCCGAGCGCTTCGACCAGGCCGGCAGCCATGCCGCCACCGAAGCGGTGCAGCCGGCGCTGTGGCGCGCCTTCGGCGATCCCGCGCTGGACGCGCTGATCACCCGCGCGCTGGCGGCCAACACCCAGCTGGCGCAGGCGCTGGCGCGGCTCGACGAGACCCGCGCATTGGCTGGACTGTCGACCTACAGCCTGTTCCCGGCCGTCGATACCGGCCTCAGCGGCGAACGCAGCCGCCCCAGCGGCCGCGATCCCTTCCTGCCGCCGGAGCAGGGCCGCACCGATACCTATCGGGCCGGCTTCGACGCACTCTGGGAAATCGATCTGTTCGGCACCCTGCGCAATCCCAAGCGCGCCATCGACCGCCGCGTGCAGGCCGACGCCGCGGCGCTGGAGCATGTGCACATCAGCGTGGTCGCCGAAGTCGCGCAGGGCCTGTTCGAGCTGCGCGGTGCGCATGCGCGCCTGCGCCTGCTGGAACAGAACCTCGAGGGCTGGCAGCGCAGCGTCGACCTGATGACGGTGCTCGAGCGCAATGGCCGCCGCAGCGGCCAGGATGTCGCCGCGGTGCAGGCCCAGCGCTCGGCGCTGGCGGCACAGTACGCGCAGACCGAGGCCTCGGTGGTGCGCGCCGAGCAGCGTCTGGCGGTGCTGACCGCGCAGCCGGTCGACGCCGTGCGCGCCCTCGTTGACGCGGAGCTCGGCCTTCCCGACCTGCCGCCATTGGTGGCGGTCGGCACGCCGGAGGACTGGCTGAAGCGCCGGCCCGACGTGCGCGAGGCCGAGCGTCGGCTGGCGGCGGCCTATGCCGACATCGGCACCCAGGTGGCCAACTACTACCCCAAGCTGACCCTGCTCGGCAGCTTCGGCTGGACCGCGCAGAGTTTCGGTGAGCTCGGAGAGGAGGCTTCCGAGCGCTGGAGCTGGGGGCCGTCGATCAGCTGGAGCATCCTCGACTTCGGCCGCACCCGGCAGCGGGTGCAGGCGGCCGAGGCCCGCGCCGACGGCGCCGAGGCGCTGTTCCGCGAAACCCTGCTGCGCGCGCTTGAGGAAACCGAGAACGCGATGGCTGGCTACCGTGCCGCCAATCGCGCGGCCTTCGACCTCGGCGCGGCGGCCGAATCCGCCGGCGAGGCCGCCCGCCTGGTGCGCCTGCGCTTCGATGCCGGCAGCGAGGACGCACTGGGCCTTCTTGACGCCGAGCGCACGCGCATCGACTTCGAGCTGCGTGCCGTGGACGCCGAAGTGCAGCGCGCGACCGCGCTGGCGGCCCTGTACAAGGCCCTGGCCGGCGACTTCGCCGGGCTCGACCCGGAGGCCTTGGCCGCGCGACGTTGAACCTGCAGTGCCGGCGGATTGATTCGCCGGCAGTACGTTGTGCGTGTGCGGATCAATCCGCCATTAGCCTGTTATTCGTGTGCGGATGAATCCGCACACGGGGCCACGGAGGGCCCACCTTCCAGACGGTATTCCCGAGGCGGCAAGCCGCAGGCCTGTCAGGCTTGCGGTAGCGTCCTGCCTGCAATAGCGGGCGCTGTCGTCACAGCCGGCTTCTTCGCGTAGCGGCGATCTAACAGCGCGCCCGCGATCACCGAGACCAGCACCGGCAGCGCCCAGGGCAGCAGCTGCAGGCTGCCGGTGAGCTGCACCCCGAAGGCTGCCAGCAGGCTCTTCAGGCCGATCGCGAAGAAGGCCACATGGGTGGCGGTGCCGCAGCCGAGCATGGCGCCGTAGTGCTCCTGCAGCCACCAGTTTCCGGCATCGATCGGTCGCCACAGGCGACGCAGCATGCCGGCACCGAGCAGGGCGCCGACGGCCGAGAAGCCGATCAGCAGGGCATTGCCCTTGGCGATGCCGACCGCCAGCACCAGCAGCGCTGCCGCGAGGTTCAGCGCACCGACGATGGCGTAGCGGCGATCGCGGAATGCGGACTGGTCGCGCTTGCGGCGGATCGCGCGCCAGCCCAGCCACATCGAGGTCGCGGTGATCACCACCAGATAGGCAAGGAAGGTGCCGATGCCGTTCTGTCCGCGCAGGAAGAACGTGGCGGCCATCGGCAGCGCAGTGATGCAGATCCCCAGCATCGCCAGCAGATACACCTTGCCGCTGCCGCGGTGCAGGGGGCTGCCCTTGCGGGCGAAGGCCGCCAGCCAGAAGCTCAGCAGCGACACGGCGCCGGCGAGCCCGTGCAGGCTGACGAGGATCGGATACAGGCTTTCCATGGGGCGGCTCCGTCGCGGTGGGTGTGGATACAGTCTCGGCATCCACGCCCGCAGCCAGCAGATGCCCGCGGTCACCCGCAGGGGGTGAGTAAAGTCACCTGCGTGTCCAAGCCGGTTTCACCGCGGCGCGGGCGCTGCCATGCTGGTGCCATGGACATCACTCGCACCTCGCCCGAACGCGCACAGGCGCCCGCCCAATGGTCGGGCTGGCTCGCCCCGCTCAGCTTTGCGGCCTACATCACCTGGGCGGCGATCGCCTTCGCCGCCGTCGATCTCGCCAAGCTGCAGTCCGGCCTGCTGAGCGAGTGGGGCGGGCTGGCCTGTCTCGTCGGCATGCTCGGCCTGTTCGTCTGGCGCAGCCTGCGCGAGAGCGGCGTCGACTGTCGCGGTGCGCGCTGGAACAGCATTGCCCAGGGCGTACTGGTGGTGCTGGCCGAGCGCCTGCTGATGGAGGGACAGGTCACCGTGCTGCTGGTGATCGTCGCGGCGCAGCTGATCCTGCTGATGCCGGTGCGCTGGGCCGTGCTCTGCCTGCTCGCCTTCAACACCGCGGTGGCCCTGCGCTGGATCGGCAGCGGCTGGTCGCCGCTGCAGTCGCTGTTCAATCTGGTGCCGCTGCTGGGCTTCCAGGCCTTCGCCACGCTGACCGGCTACTACGCCGGCATGAGCGAGCGGGCGCGCGACCACCTCGCACAGGTCAATGCCGAGCTGCTCGCCACCCAGCGTCTGCTGGAGGAAAGCGCGCGCAGCGGAGAGCGCCTGAAACTCTCGCGCGAGCTGCATGACGTCGCCGGCCACAAGCTGACCGCGCTGAAGCTCAACCTGGCGCGCCTGCAGCGCGATCCCGCGCTGACCGCCCGCGAGGAAATCAGCGTCAGCGCGCAGCTCGCCGATGAGCTGCTCGCCGACATCCGCAGCGTGGTCAGCGCCCTGCGGCAGCACGATGGACTGGAGCTGGACGCCGCGTTGCGTGCGCTGGCCCGCCCGATCGCCGGCACGCGCATCGAAGTGGACGTGCAGGAGGGCCTGCGCGTGGAGTCGGTGGCCACCGCCGAAACCCTGCTGCGCTGTGCGCAGGAGGCGATTACCAATGCCCTGCGCCATGGCCGCGCCAGCCATATCCACTTGCGCTGCGGGCACGTGGACGCCGAGCTGATGCTGGAAGTCAGCAATGATGGCGAGACGCCGCGCCGAGTGGAGTTCGGCAACGGGCTCACCGGCATGCGCGAGCGTCTGCAGGCGATGGGCGGCAGGATCGAGCTGGACAGCGAAGCCGGTCGCGGCCTGCGCTTGCGCGCCTATCTGCCGGAGCAGGCCGCATGAGCGCGCGTATCGCCCTCTGCGACGACCAGGCGCTGGTGCTGCGTGGTCTGTCGGCACTGCTGTCCGACCTCGGCATCGAGATCGCGCTGGAGGCGCCCGATGCCGAAAGCCTGCTGGCGGCCCTGCCGCAGCGTCCGGTCGAGGTCATCGTCAGCGACATCCGCATGCCCGGCATGGGCGGCATCGGCCTGATCGGCGCCCTGCGCGAGCGCGGTGACGCGACGCCGGTGATCCTGCTCACCACCTTCGACGACAGCGAGCTGCTGCTGCGCGCGGTCGAAGCTGGCGCCCAGGGCTTCCTGCTGAAAGACGCCTCGCCCGAAGACCTGCGCGCCGCGATCCTTCGCGTAGCCGCCGGCGAAACCCTGCTGCAGCCGGTCAGCCTGGGCCCCGTGCGCGCCGGCTGGAGCGCGCCCGAAGCCACGCCCGGCCAGCGCCTCACCGAGCGCGAGCAGAGCATTCTCCGACTCGTTGCCGGTGGCTACAGCAACAAGGAAATCGCCCGCGTCCTGCACCTCTCGGAAGGTACGGTGAAGAACTACATGTCGGAGATCCTGGTGAAGCTCGACTGCCGCGACCGCACGCACGCGGTGCTGAAGGCGATCACCCAGAAGCTGCTGTAGGGCGGGCCCCGGCCCACCGCAGCTCAACGCTCGCCCCGGTACGGACCCCAATGCACTACCGCCTCACGCCGGCACCCACAGCTCCGGCAGGGCGGGCAGGGCGCGCAGCAGGGGAATCAGTTCGCCGCGCTTGACGATGGCGGCGGCGCGTTCGATGTCGGGCGCGAGGTATCGGTCGGTCTCCACGCTCGGGCACTGCGCGCGCAGCAGGGCGTGGGCGGCTTCCAGCGTGGCCGAGCTGGTCAGCGGACGCAGGAAGTCGACGCCCTGTGCCGCAGCGAGGTACTCCACGCCGAGGATGTGCGCCACGTTGTCGATCATGGCCTGCAGGCGGCGCGCGGCGAAGGTCGCCATCGACACGTGGTCTTCCTGGTTGGCGCTGGTCGGCAGGCTGTCGACGGAAGCCGGATGCGCCAGCGACTTGTTCTCGCTGGCGAGCGCCGCGGCGGTGACGTGGGCGATCATGAAGCCGCTGTTGAGTCCCGCATCGCGGGTCAGGAAGGGCGGCAGGCGCGAGACGCCGGCGTCGATCAGCATGGCGATGCGGCGTTCGGCGATCGCGCCGACTTCGGCGATGGCCGTCGCCATGGCATCGGCGGCGAGAGCTACGGGTTCGGCGTGGAAGTTGCCGCCCGAGACCATCAGGCCTTCCTCGGCGAACACCAGCGGGTTGTCGGTCACCGCATTGGCTTCGCGCAGCAGCACGCGGGCGGCGTAGCGCAGCTGGTCGAGGCAGGCGCCGACGACCTGCGGCTGGCAGCGCAGACAGTAGGGATCCTGCACGCGGTCGTCGCCTTCGGCATGCGAGGCGCGGATCGCGCTGCCGGCGAGCAGGGCGCGGTAGTACTGGGCGACGTCGATCTGCCCCGGCTGGCCGCGCACCGCGTGGATGCGCGGATCGAAGGGGCCATCGCTGCCGCGCGCCGCGTCCACGGTGAGCGCACCGATGACCAGCGCCGATTCCAGCACCGGCTCGAAGGCGAACAGCGCGTGCAGGGCCAGCGCGGTCGAAGTCTGGGTGCCATTGATCAGGGCCAGACCTTCCTTGGCTTCGAGCGTCAGCGGCTTGAGGCCGTGGTTGGCAAGCACTTCAGTGGCCGAACGACGCTCGCCGTGGACCAGGAATTCGCCTTCGCCGAGCAGGGCCAGGGTCATGTGCGAGAGCGGCGCGAGATCGCCGGAGGCGCCCACCGAACCCTGGGCCGGCACGTAGGGCACCAGGCCCTCGTTGTAGACATCGAGGATGGCGTCGATGACTTCCTCGCGTACGCCGGAATGCCCGCGCGCGAGGCTGGCTGCCTTGCTCACCAGCATCAGCCGCACGACTTCAGGAGCAAGCGGCGCGCCGACGCCGACCGAGTGCGAGCGGATCAGGTTCAGCTGCAGCTGGGCGAGATCGGCCTTGCTGATGCGGGTTGAGGCCAGCTTGCCGAAGCCGGTGTTGACGCCGTAGACCGGCGCATCGCCGGCGGCATGGCGCTGCACCAGCTCGGCGCTGGCGCGGATGCCGGCGCGGGCATGGTGATCCAACTCGACGCGCACGCCGCCGGCATGGATGGACTGCAGCTGCTCAAGGCTCAGGTGGCCGGGGGTGAGGGTGAGGGTCATGGGCGCGTTCCTGCTTGGAGTTGGGGCGTTGGGTCGGGGCGTTGGGTCGGGGCGCGTCAGCGCCAGAGCGAGATCGTGAAACGGAGCCGAGCTTGAGCCCCTCTCCCCGTGGAGCGGTTCGGGGCCGGTTATCGGCTGCCGGTGGCAGCCGATGGCCCGAAGAGCCCGAGCGAAGCGAAGGAGGGTTGGGGAGAGGGTCCGGGCACCCCTCGGTGGAAGACTTCGTATGCACAGTTTGGGCGCTGATCAAACGTGGGGGATTGAGGGCTCCCGACCCCTCTCCCCCGACCGCTCTCCCATTGGGAGAGGGGAGCAGGGCTGCGCTTGATTCATTTGTGGGCGATGACGGACTGCTACTGCCAGCGTCCCCTCATCTGCGACGAGCGTGCCGGGTGAAGGCACGCCTCACCCCAGCATCGGCAAATCCAGCCCCTGCTCGCGCGCACAGTCCTGCGCGATCGCATAGCCCGCATCCGCATGCCGCATCACGCCGGTGCCGGGGTCGTTCCAGAGCACGCGGCCGATGCGCTGGTCCGCCGCCTCGCTGCCGTCGCAGACGATCACCACGCCGCTGTGCTGGCTGTAGCCCATGCCGACGCCGCCGCCATGGTGCAGGCTGACCCAGGTGGCGCCGCCGGCGACGTTCAGCATCGCGTTCAGCAGCGGCCAGTCGGAGACCGCGTCCGAGCCGTCGAGCATGGCCTCGGTCTCGCGGTTGGGGCTGGCGACAGACCCGGAGTCGAGATGGTCACGGCCGATAACAATCGGTGCCTTAAGCTCGCCGGTCCGCACCATCTCGTTGAAGGCGAGCCCAGCGCGATGGCGCTCGCCCAGGCCGATCCAGCAGATCCGCGCAGGCAGGCCCTGGAAGGCGATGCGCTCGCCGGCCATGTCCAGCCAGCGGTGCAGGTGGCGGTTCTCGGGGAACAGCTCCTTGATCTTGGCGTCGGTCTTGGCGATGTCCTCGGGGTCGCCGGACAGCGCCACCCAGCGGAAGGGGCCGACGCCGCGACAGAACAGCGGACGGATGTAGGCGGGCACGAAGCCGGGGAAGTCGAAGGCGTTGGCCACGCCCTGGTCCTTGGCGACCTGGCGCAGGTTGTTGCCGTAGTCGAAGGTCGGCACGCCCAACTGCTGGAAGGCCAGCATCGCGCGGACGTGTTCGGCGCAACCCTGCGCCGCGGCCGCGCGCAGCTCTGTATGCTTCGACGGATCGCGCTGCGCGGCCTGCCACTGCTCCACGCTCCAGCCCGGCGGCAGGTAGCCGTTGACCAGGTCATGGGCCGAGGTCTGATCGGTGACGAGATCCGGCTTCATGCCTCCTGCCTCGGCACGGCGCACCAGTTCGGGCAGCACTTCCGCCGCGTTGCCGAGCAGGCCGATCGACACTGCCTTGCCTTCAGCGGTGTAGCGGCGAATGCGATCCAGCGCGTCGTCGAGATCCGCCGCCTGCTCGTCGAGGTAGCGCGAGCGCAGGCGGAAGTCGATGCGCGACTGCTGGCATTCGATGTTGAGCGAGCAGGCCCCGGCGAAGCTCGCCGCCAGCGGCTGCGCGCCGCCCATGCCGCCCAGGCCCGCGGTCAGCACCCAGCGGCCCGTGAGGTCACCGCCGTAGTGCTGGCGGCCGGCTTCGACGAAGGTTTCGTAGGTGCCCTGGACGATGCCCTGGCTGCCGATGTAGATCCAGCTGCCCGCGGTCATCTGGCCGTACATCATCAGGCCCTTGCGATCGAGTTCGTCGAAGTGCTCCCAGCTGGCCCACTTCGGCACCAGATTCGAGTTGGCGATCAAGACGCGCGGCGCATCCGGGTGGGTCGGGAACACACCGACCGGCTTGCCGCTCTGCACCAGCAGGGTCTGGTTGTCGCCCAGGCGCTGCAGCGTCTTCAGGATGGTCTCGAAGCTGTCCCAGTCGCGCGCCGCTTTGCCGATGCCGCCGTAGACCACCAGCGCATCGGGGTTCTCGGCGACCTCGGGGTCGAGGTTGTTCTGCAGCATCCGGTAGGCGGCTTCGGTCAGCCAGCTGCGGCAGTGCAGGGTGCTGCCACGGGGTGCGCTGACGCGGCGCGGCTGGGCTTTCGCGGCGGAGGAATTCATCTGGGACTCCTGCGGCCTGGGCGGCCGGATGGCGGGCGTCGAGTGCTGCGTGGCGCGGTGCGACCGCGCTGGCGGTGCGCCTCGGGAAGGACTACGCTACCTGTCTAGACAGGCTCCGGCAAGTCGAGGTGCAGCATGAATGCGGAAACGAAGCTGCCGCCGTACGCGCGGATCAAAGCCGCATTGAAGGATGCGCTGGCCCGCGGCGACTACGCGCCGGGCGCGCAGCTGCCCAGCGAATCGGCCCTGGTGGCGGAGTTCGGAGTCAGCCGCATGACTGTGGGGCGGGCCCTGAACGAGCTCGCCGCCGAGGGCCTGATCGAACGCGTGCAGGGCGTGGGCAGTTTCGCCAGCGCGCTCGATCGCGTCTCCAGCACGCTGACCCTGCGCGACCTGCACGAGGAAATCGCCGCGCGCGGCCACACCCACACGGCCGAGGTGAAGCTGCTGCGCGAGGAAGTGCCCAAGCCGGCGCTCGCCGAGGCGTTCGGCGTGGCCGCCGGATGCGCGCTGTTCCACAGCGTGATCCTGCACCTCGAAGCAGGCCGCGCCCTGCAGCTGGAGGACCGCTGGGTGAATCCGGGCGAGGCGCCGGACTATCTCACGCAGGACTTCACCCGGGTGACACCCACGCACTACCTGTTCGGCGCCACCACCCTGTGGCGCGCGCGCTATGCCGTCGAGGCGGTGCAGCCGAGCGCGCAGGAAGCGCGCTGGCTGGGTATCGAGCCGGAATCGCCCTGCCTGCGGATCACTCGCGAGACCTTCAGTCGCAGCGCGATGATCACCCGCGCGCGCCTGCTGCATCCCGGCGACCGCTATGCGATCGAGGGTGAGTTCAGTCCCTGAGGCTTGGGCCGCGCTGAGCCCGCACGACACGCATGGAGTGGGCCTTGGCCACCATGGTCTTGAGTCCGGCCGCACCGCATCGCAACTCATCGCGCCTGCGCCGTGCGGAGCGTGCGAGCGCCGCAAAGAGCGTCGATCGCCGGAGCGATCCATGGGGTGAGGCGGGCGTGGAGTCCATGGTGGGCCAGGGCCCACCCTATACCTCCGTGCTGGCGAGGTCTGCGCCTCAGGCCAGCAGCGAGCGCAGCATCCAGGCGTTCTTTTCGTGGATGTTGAGGCGCTGGGTGAGCAGATCGGCCGTCGGTTCGTCGCCGGCCTCGCCCGCGGCCTCCAGCACCTTGCGGGCGGTGCGGCAGACCGCCTCGTTGCCCAACACCAGCTGCTCGACCATCGTCTTCCAGTCGGGCACGACTTCGCTGTCCTGTTCCTTGATGCTGCTGAGCTTGGCGAATTGTGCGTAGGAGCCCGGCGCCGAGAAGCCCAGCGCGCGGATGCGCTCTGCGATCTCGTCCAGCGCATTCCAGGCCTCGGTGTACTGGGTCTGGAACATCAGGTGCAGGCTGTTGAACATCGGCCCGGTGACGTTCCAGTGGTAGTTGTGGGTCTTGAGATACAGCGTGTAGCTGTCGGCGAGGAAGCGGGCCAGGCCTTCGGCCACCTTCTTGCGCTGCTTGTCGCTGATGCCGATATCGATCTTCATGTGAACCTCCAAGGCTGTGGATGAAGGAAAGCGCTGAGATCCTGCTGGCCATGCATACGATTCGGATCGCAGTGTGCGCTGCCGAGCACGGCCTCGATCATGCGCGAGTTGAGGGGGCGAGCCGGTAGAATCGCCGCCCCATGTCGCCGAGGCCTTGCGCCAAATCAAGCGTGAGCAGCACACCCGCCACCCCGCCGGATCAGGCTGCGCCGAGCGATGCCGCAACTCAGCGCGCACTGTCCAAGGCACGCAGCGCGCTGTCGCGCGCGCTGTCGCGCGACCAGCGACGGCTGCGCCAGCTGCTGTCTAACTGGGAGCGCGAGCCCGGAAATGCAAGTCGTCGTGAAGCCTTCGACAAGGCGCTGGCGGTGTCGAGTGCTGCGCGCGAGGCGCGAGCGCAGGCCCTGCCCAAGCCCGAGTTCGACGCCGAGCTGCCGATCGCGCGCGAAGCCGACGCGATCCTCGCAGCAATCCAGAAGCACCAGGTCGTGGTGATCGCTGGTGAGACCGGCTCGGGCAAGACCACCCAGCTGCCCAAGCTCTGTCTCGCGGCCGGTCGCGGCGCGGCCGGCATGATCGGCTGCACCCAGCCGCGGCGCATCGCCGCGCGCTCGGTGGCGCGGCGTGTCGCGGAAGAGCTCGGCACCCAGCTCGGCAGTGCGGTCGGCTTCCAGGTGCGCTTCACCGAGCAGGTCGGCGAACAGACCTACATCAAGTTCATGACCGACGGCATCCTGCTGGCCGAGATCCAGTCGGACCGCATGCTCTCGGCCTACGACACCCTGATCATCGACGAGGCCCACGAGCGTAGCCTCAATATCGATTTCCTGCTGGGCTACCTCAAGGACCTGCTGCGCCGGCGGCGCGATCTCAAGCTGATCGTGACCTCGGCGACGATCGACACCGCGCGTTTCGCGAAGCACTTCGACGGCGCGCCGGTGATCAATGTCGAGGGTCGCAGCTATCCGGTGGAAACGCGCTACCGGCCGCTGGAGCTGCTGGGCCGCGACGAGGGCGGCGGCACGGTGCCCGAGGGCATCGCCGCGGTGATGGACGAGATCAACCGCGAAGACCCTAGAGGCGATGTGCTGGTGTTCCTGCCCGGCGAGCGCGAGATCCGCGAGACCCATCTGCTGCTGAGCCGCCGCAACTACCGCGAGACGATCGTGCTGCCGCTGTACGCGCGGCTGTCGGCGCGCGACCAGGACCGCGTGTTCAACCCCGGCCCGCAGCGGCGCATCGTGCTGGCGACCAACGTGGCGGAAACCTCGCTGACGGTGCCGCGCATCCGCTACGTGATCGACCCCGGGCAGGCGCGGGTCAAGCGATACAGCCCCAGGCAGAAGCTGGACCGCCTGCAGATCGAGCCGGTCAGCCAGGCCTCGTCGAACCAGCGCGCGGGCCGCTGCGGACGCACGGCGCCGGGTGTGGCCTATCGCCTGTTCGCCGACAGCGATTTCGCAGCAAGACCGGAGTTCACCGACCCCGAGATCCTGCGCTCCTCGCTGGCCGGGGTGATCCTGCGGATGCTGGCGCTGGGCTTGGGTCGCATCGACGATTTCCCCTTCATCGATGCGCCCGATGAGCGCGCGGTGCGCGACGGCTGGCAGCAGCTGATCGAGCTGGGTGCGGTCGCGCCGAACCGGCAGATCACCCCGCTGGGCCGGCAGATGGCGCGGCTGCCGATCGACCCCAAGCTGGCGCGGATGCTGCTGGCCTCGAACGACTTCGGCTGCGCTCGCGAGCTGGTCACGATTGCGGCGTTCCTGAGCATCCAGGACCCGCGCGAGCGCCCCGGCGAAGCGCGCGAGGCCGCCGACAATGCGCATGCGCTGTTCGCGGATCCACGCTCGGAGTTCGTCGGCCTGTTGAAGCTGTGGGAGGCCTATCAGACCGCGCACGAGGAGCTCACCGCCAACAAGCTGCGCGACTGGTGCGGCAAGCATTTCCTGAATTTCCTGCGCATGCGCGAATGGCGCGAGCTGCACCGCCAACTGCTGCTGAACTGCGCCGAGCTCGGCATCGACACCAGCACCGCCGCGCTGGCGCACGAGTCCGAGCCCGCGCCGGGTGCGCTGGCCAGCGGCTATGCGCGTCTGCACAAGGCCATCCTTACCGGCATCCCGGCGCAGATCGGCAAGCGCGTCGACAAGGGCCCGTTCGAGGCGCCGCGTCAGCGCAAGTTCGCCCTGTTCCCGGGCTCCAATCTGGCCCGCAAGCCGCCGCCCTGGGTGGTGTCGGCGGTGGTGATGGAAACGCAGAAGGTGTACGGCCTGATCAACGCCAGCATCGAGCCCGAGTGGGTGATCGAGGTGGCCGATCACCTGCTCACCCGCAAGCACTTCGATCCGCACTGGTCGCGCAGCCAGGGCCGGGTGATCGCCTCCGAGCAGATCAGCCTGCACGGCCTGGTGCTGGCGCCGAAGCGGCCGATCAGCTACGCCAGCATCGATGCTCGCCACGCGCGCGAGATCTTCATCGCCGAAGGACTGGTGCCGGGCGAGGTCAACCTGCGCATCCCGCTGTTGGAGCGCAATCAGCGCGTGCTGCAGCAGGCCATGGAGGAAGAGGCCAAGCTGCGTCGCGTCGGCATCGTCATCGACGTCGACGCGCAGGCGGCCTGGTACGGCAAGCGCCTGCCCGAGGACATCAATACCGCGCAGGGGCTGGAGGCCTGGTACAAGCGGCTCTCCCCCGAGCAGCGTGCCGCGCTGGAGTGGTCGCTCCCGGACCTGATCCCGGCCGATGAAACCGACGCCGCGCGCTTCCCGAATGCGTTCCGGCTGGGCGAGGTCAGCCTGCGACTGTCCTACCGCTTCGAGCCGAAGGCGCCGGACGACGGCGTGACCCTGCATCTGCCCCTGCACCTGCTGAACGCGCTCGATGCCGCGCGACTGTCCTGGCTGGTGCCCGGGCTGCTGGAGGACAAGGTCGCCGAGCTGCTGCGCGGCCTGCCCAAGGCCCTGCGCCGCAACTTCGTGCCGGTCCCGGATTTCGCCCGTGCCTTCGTCGAGGCGACAGGCACGCAAGCCCACGATCGGCCGGTCACCGAAGCGCTGGGCGAGTTCCTGAAGCGCAGCACCGGCGTCGAGGTGCCGCACTCCGAGTGGGACGAATCGGCGGTGCCGGCGCATCTTCACTTCAACCTGCGCCTCTCCGAGGGCAAGCGGATTCTGGAAGAGTCGCGCGATCTGGCGGATCTGAAAGCCCGCTACGGCGAGCGCGCGCAGGCGGCATTCGCGGCCGAGGCGGGACGCAAGCTCGACGGCCAGCTGGTGGATCACTTCCCCGAAGCCGGCGTCGCCGAACAGATTCGCGGTGCCGCCGGCGTGCCGGCCTTCCCTGCGCTGAGCGCGGAAGGCGAGGGCGTGTTCATCCGCGTCTACGCCGATCGCGAGCAGGCGCAGGCCGCGCACCCCGGCGGCGTGCAGGCGCTGCTGCGAAGCGCGCTGTCCGACAAGCTCAAGCAGGCGCGCAAGCAGCTGCCGCTGTCGCCCAAAACCGGCCTGATGTATGCCGCCATCGAGAGCAGCGAGCGCCTGCGCGAGGATCTGGTCGAGGCCGCGCTGAACGCGCTGGCCGGTGAGCAGCCGGCGCGCATCCGCACGCGCCTGGCCTTCGATGCGCTGGTGGCGGAGATCGCACGCGGCCTGTTCGCCGAATCCATGCGCCGGCTGGAGCTGACCGAGCGCATCGTCGCCGCCTACGCCGAGCTGGTGCCTGCGCTGGAACAGAAGCTCATGGGCCACGGTACCGCCAGCTACGATGACCTGCGCGCGCAGCTGAAGAGCCTGGTGCATCCGGGCTTCCTGCGCGATACGCCCTATGAGCGCCTGAGCGAGCTGCCGAGATACCTGAAAGCCATGCGCTTGCGCGGTGAGCGCCTGCGTCAGGACCCGATCAAGGACCAGGCGCGGATGCTGGAGCTGATCCAGTTTCGCGAGGCGCTGGACGAGGCCCGTCGCCGCGGCGTCGATGCGCGAGCGCCCTGGCAGGCCCTGCGCTGGGCGATCGAGGAGCTGCGGGTCTCGCTGTTCGCGCAGGAGCTGGGCACCCGCGACACGGTGTCGGCCAAGCGCCTGGCCAGGCTGCTGGAGCAGGCGCGGGCGGCGGGTTGAGCGCCGTGTCGCTTACTCGACGCGCTTGACCTTGGCGCGGCTGTTGTAGCCTTCGACGCGCAGGTACCAGGCGCCGAACACACCCTTCTCGATGGTGACGCCCGGAGATTCGAGGTTGACGCCGGCCAGTTCCCCGCCGCCGGTCTGCTGCCAGACCTGGCCGTTCTCGAGCCGGAACACGGTATTGCCGGACCAGCCGCGGAAGCTGCCGAGCAGACGGCTTTGCACGCGGTCGCCGCTTTCACTTGCCGTCGGCGGCAGTCCGACGCGGTCCGCGGAGCCGGATGCCGCAGTCACCGGGGCGCTCAAACTACGCTCGACCAGCCAACGGTTCAGGAAGGCCAGCTCCTCCGCGCTCAGCTTCTGCAGGCCCGCGCTTTCGAAGTCGCGTTGGCTCATGCGCTCTTCAAGGCTGGAGAACGTCTGTGCCGACAGCGTGGCGCTGGTGGAGAGGAGCAGCAGTGCGAAGGACAAGTGGATGCGACGCATGGGGTTCGGCCTTGAGGCGAAGACCGGGGGAGTCTATGCAGTCACTGCTCGCGAGGCCAGACCCTTGGCGCTGCAAGCCGCCTTCACAAGCTCCACTGAGTGCGCGAACGCAGCGGCCCGGGCGCATTCGCACCCGGGCCGCGGTATTCGCCTGCAGTCGACTCAGAAGCCGAAGCTGAGGCCCAGCACCACGCGCGATTCGGCGGTGTAGCCGAACAGGTCCTCGCCATCGCCGTTGGTGTCGTGATAGGTCAGCGCGGCGCTGATCGGGCCGAAGTCGCGCGCCAGGCCGAGGCTCCAGTCGAGGTAGCTGCTGCTGCCGTCTTCGAGCACGCCACTGCCGAAGCGCGAATAGCCGATGCCGGGGGTCAAGGTGAACTCGGCAGGCAGCGCGATATCGTAGGTGGCGCCGTAGTACCAGCCGGTCTCGCCGCTGTTGTAGACATCGTTGGTGTAGCCAAGCGTGGTCGTGAGCTTCTCGGCGAAGGTCAGGCTGAACAGCAGCTCGTTGTAGTTCAGGGCGCCTTCGTCGGGGTAGATGTAGCGCAGCAACTGCACGTCGGCGGCGACCGTGTCGGACAGGTCGAAGCCATAGCCGGCGAAGAAATCGACCTCGAAGTCGGTTTCGCTGCCGAAGTCGACCTGCGAGGCCCAGGTGCCGAAGTAGAAGCCCGAATCCAGAGTGTAGGTGAGTCCGGCCTGCACCGCCGGGTCCTCGTCGCTCTGCGACACGCCGCGGAACACGTAGTCGGAGACGACGCCCACGTCGCCGGAAAGTTCGCCTGCGCCAGCGGTGCCGGCGAACAGCGCGGTGAGCGCGAGGGCGCCGGCGGCCCCGCGGATGGAACGTACAAGTCGAGTCTGCATGCTGGCCTCTTTGGCGCCGGAGGGCGCGCTCGTGATGGGTAGCGGGGGGCTGACCGGTTTATCGCACTGCAGCATCGAGAGTTCAAGCAGTGGATGACGGCCGTGCACGCAGGGTCGCAAGCGCGTCGCGGGCGTGCAAGACCCGCCCCGCGAGCGCGTGCGCGGTGGCTGCTAGTCTTGCCACCCATGGACCTCAACGAACTGCGTCGCACCCTGCAACTGCTGTTGGACCGGGGCCGCCTGCGTGCCTTCGCGGGCTTTCTCGGCCGCCGCTTCGTCGAGGACCGCTGTTTCGAGACGGCCAGCGGTTTGGCCTACACCACGGTGTTCGCGATGGTGCCCTTCGCCGCCGCCGTGTTCGGCGTGATCAGCACCTTTCCGGTGTTCGAGGCCTGGAGCGAGCGGCTGACCACGTTCCTGTTCAGCAACTTCGTACCCGAGGCTGCGCGCGCGGTCGAAGCCTATGTCCGCGAGTCCGCGGGCAGCGCCTCGCAGATGACCCTGGCCGGCGTGATCGGCCTATTGGTCGCGGCCCTGCTGCTGATGAAGGGCATCGACGACACCTTCAACAGGATCTGGCGGGTGCCGACCGGGCGCGGGCCGGTGGCGCGTTTCCTGATGTACTGGGCGGCATTGACGGTGGGCCCGCTGCTGGTGGTGGTCAGCCTCGCGCTGTCCTCGTATCTGTTCTCGCTGCCGGCCCTCGTCGATGGCGCGCGCGCCGCCGGGCCGCTGCTGCGCACCACGCCCTTCCTGCTGGCGCTGGCCGGCTTCAGCAGCGCCTTCATGATCGTGCCCAATCGCAGCGTGCGCCTGCGCGATGCGCTTGCTGGCGGGCTGCTCGCGGCAACCCTGTTCGAGGCGGCCAAGGCCGGCCTCAGCCTCTACCTCCGCCAGGTGCCGACCTACGAACAGATCTACGGCGCGCTGGCGGTGATCCCGATCTTCCTGCTGTGGGTGTACCTGAGCTGGATCGCGATCCTGCTGGGGGCCTCGCTGGCGGCCTCGCTCAGCGCCTTCCGCTACCTGCCGCGTGAGCGCCAGCTGCCGGAGGGGCTGGAGCTGTTCGCCCTGCTGCGCCTGCTGTCGCGCTTCGTCGACGCGCAGGCCGAGGGGCGAGCGCTGGAGATCGACCAGCTGCGCCAGCTGGAATCCTCGCTGTCCGACGACACCCTGATGCAGCTGCTGGAAAAGCTCTGCGAGCTGCGCGTGGTGCAGCGCGCCGACGGCGGCGGCTGGCTGCTGACGCGCGATCTGAACCGGCTCAGCCTGGCCGAGCTGTACAGCGGAGCGCGCCTGCGGGTGCCGCTTGAGGACATACCGCGCCCCTTGCTGGAGGATGCCATCGGCCAGCGCGTGGGCGCGCGCCTGCGCGGGCTCGCGTCCGTGGTGGCGACGGCGCTCGACACGCCGCTCTCGCATTGGCTGCGCGAAGCTGACACTCGACCTGCGGACGCAGCTGGCAGCGTTCGCCCGAAGCCAGCCCCCGACAAGCCTGTCCCCTCCGCCCCGGAGCCGCACCCGTGAAGCCGCTGACGATCGCCGCCGTTCTGCTCACCCTCACCCTGATGGCTGCCGATCGCGCCCCCGCCCGAGCGGACAGCAGTGCGCCTGCACCCGCGGCTGAGGTCGTCGAGCTGAGCCTCGACACCCTGGCGCACGGCCGCTTCGATCTGGCTGACCGACGCGGTCGCTGGGTGGTGGTGAACTACTGGGCCACCTGGTGCGCGCCCTGCCGCAAGGAGATGCCGGAGCTCGATGCCCTGCATCGCGAGCGCGAGGACATCGAGGTGCTCGGACTCGCGTTTGAAGAGATCGAGCCGGCCGACATGCGCGACTTCCTCGCCGAACGCCCGGTCAGCTATCCCATCGCAATCGTCGATGTGTACGCCCCGCCGGCGGCCTTCGAGGTGCCGCGCGGCATGCCGATGACCTACCTGCTCGACCCGCAGGGCCGCATCGCCCATCGCTGGCTGGGGCCGGTGACCAAAGCGGAAATCGAGGTGCGGGTGGATGGGGGCGGGGATTAGCGATTGGGGATCCGGGATTCGAAGCCGGTGCGATCAAGCTTGCAGGTGCCGTAGGTAGCGCATCCAGAGGCGGCCGCGGCAAGCGGCGGGTTCTCGCATGCCCTCAGCGCGAGAGCGTGCGGATCGCCTCGTCCAGGCCGCGCAGGCTCATCGGGTACATACGCTGCTCGATCAGCTGGCGCACCAGGCCGACCGAGACCGTGTAGTCCCAGGCCGGGCGGGGCAGGGGATTGATCCAGACCGCGCGGCGGAAGTGGGCGAACAGGCGCTGCAGCCAGGCCGCGCCGGCCTCGGCGTTGTCGTGCTCGACGCTGCCGTGAACGTGGGTGATTTCATAGGGCGCCATCGCGGCGTCACCGACGATCACGAGACGCCAGTCCGGCGGCAGGCGGTGGATCAGGTCGAACGTCGGCGTGCGTTCGCTGCGTCGACGGGCGTTGCTGCGCCACACCGACTCGTAGACGCAGTTGTGGAAGTAGTAGTGCTCGATGTGCTTGAACTCGCTGCGTGCCGCGGAGAAAAGTTCTTCGCAGACGCGGACGTGGTCGTCCATCGAGCCGCCGATGTCGAGCAGCAGCAGCACCTTGACTGCGTTGTGGCGTTCGGGACGCAGCTGGATGTCGAGCAGGCCGGCGTTGCGGGCGGTGCCGGCCAGCGTGCCGTCGAGGTCGAGCTCGGTGGCCGCGCCCTCGCGGGCGAAGCGACGCAGTCGGCGCAGCGCCAGCTTGATGCTGCGGGTGTTGAGCTCGACGCTGTCGTCGAGGTCGCGGAAGCTGCGCTGCTCCCACACCTTCACCGCGCGGCGGTGGCCGGCCGACTGCGACCCCAGGCGGATGCCCTCGGGATGGTAGCCGTGCGCGCCGAAGGGGCTGCTGCCGCCGGTCCCGATCCAGCGGTTGCCGCCGCTGTGCCGGTCCTTCTGTTCGGCGAGGCGCTCGCGGAAGGCCTCCAGCAGCTTGTCGAGGCCGCCCAGCGATCCCAGCAGCGACTTTTCCTCGTCGCTGAGCTGCCGCTGCACGGCGCGCTGCAGCCACTCCGGCGGCACTTCGGCGCGCAGTCCTTCGCCGATCACTTCCTGGGCCGCCAGCCACTGCCCGAAGGCGCGGTCGAAGCGGTCGAAATGGCGCTCGTCCTTGACCAGCAGCGCGCGCGCCAGCGCATGCAGCTCCTCAAGATCAGCAAAGGCGAGACCCTGCTCCAGCGCGGCATGCAGGTCCAACAGCTCGCGCAGGCTGACCGGCACGCCGCTGCTGCGCAGGCGTTCGAACAGGCCGATGAACACGGGCTCAGCCTTGGTTGCGGCGGGTCATGAAGGCCAGCCGTTCCAGCAGCTGGACGTCCTGCTCGTTCTTCACCAGGGCGCCGGCCAGCGGCGGGATCGCGCGACGTGGATCGCGCTCGCGCAGTACGGACTCAGGCACTTCGTCAGCAAGCAGCAGCTTGATCCAGTCGATCAGCTCGGAGGTCGAAGGCCGCTTCTTCATCCCCGGGATCTCGCGCAGCTGGAAGAACACCTCCAGCGCCTCGCGCACCAGGCTTCCCGAGATGCCGGGGAAGTGCACGTCGACGATGCGCTTCAGGGTGTCGCGGTCGGGGAAGGCGATGTAGTGGAAGAAGCAGCGGCGCAGAAAGGCGTCGGGCAACTCCTTCTCGTTGTTCGAGGTGATCAGGATGATCGGCCGATGCTGCGCGCGCACGGTCTCGCCGGTCTCGTGCACGAAGAACTCCATGCGGTCGAGCTCCTGCAGCAGGTCGTTCGGGAACTCGATGTCGGCCTTGTCGATCTCGTCGATCAGCAGCACGCAGCGGCGGTCAAGAGTGAAGGCTTCCCACAGCTTGCCGGGGCGGATGTAGTTGCGCACGTCCTCGACGCCGGCCACGCCCAGCTGCGAGTCGCGCAGGCGGCTGACCGCGTCGTACTCGTAGAGGCCGTGGATGGCGCGCGTGGTCGACTTCACGTGCCAGCTGATCAGTGGGGCGTCGAGGCTGGTCGCGAGCTCTTCGGCGAGCAGGGTCTTGCCGGTGCCCGGCTCGCCCTTGATCAGCAGCGGGCGCTGCAGGGTGATCGCGGCGTTCACCGCCTGCTTCAGTTCGGAGGTCGCGATGTATCGCTGGGTGCCATCGAAGCGCATGTCGGAGAGGATCTCGTCGAAGGGGTTTGACGCGGGCGCGCCGGATCATTATGCTTCCGCGGCTCACGGTATGGCGCGCAAGCGCGGTGCCGGCTGCTGCGCAAGCCCCGGGGTATAGCACAGCTTGGTAGTGCGTCTGCTTTGGGAGCAGAAGGTCGGGGGTTCGAATCCCTCTACCCCGACCAGCCGCCGCGAAAGCGTCGGTCTGGCCAGCGATCTTCCGGGCAGCGCCGAAGGTTTGAACAGCGATATCTGCCGATTGCATGCGCCTGTAGCTCAATCGGATAGAGCACCGGCCTTCTAAGCCGGTGGTTGCAGGTTCGATTCCTGCCAGGCGCGCCAGCAGCACAGATTCAATGGTGGATGTAGCTCAGTTGGTTAGAGCACTGGATTGTGATTCCAGAAGTCGCGGGTTCGAGTCCCGTCTTCCACCCCAGCACCCGGATGCGGCACAATGCGCGTCCGCCGCGGCAGCAGACCCCTCGCAGGGGCGCTGACGCGGTTACAGTCCAGGTCGGGCCGTTAGCTCAATTGGTAGAGCAGCGGACTCTTAATCCGTAGGTTCTAGGTTCGAGTCCTAGACGGCCCACCACCCTCTTCTCCGCGCTCGCGGAGGCACCCCGGACCGGATCAGGCGAAAGTGGCGGAACTGGTAGACGCGCTGGATTTAGGTTCCAGTGGGGTACCCCGTGAGAGTTCGAGTCTCTCCTTTCGCACCAGTCCGACGGCGCCCTACACGAGCGCGGCGTGGCAGCGGCGGATGTCCGGTCTGTGTCCATTAGCTTGAGAGTGGGCGGCTGCGCGATCCGGGCGAGCGATCCCGGAGCGGCGGCTGCCCTTGTCCATTCCAGGAGTCGTCATGCAAGTCTCGGTTGAAAACGTCGGCAAGCTCGAGCGCAAGCTCACCGTCCGCCTTCCCGCAGAAGGTCTGCAGTCGCAGGTGTCCAGCCGTCTGCGCGAGCTGGGCCGCACCGTGCGCCTGGCCGGCTTCCGCCCGGGCAAGGTGCCGCCGAAGGTGATCGAGCAGCGCTTTGGCGCGCAGGTGCGTGCGGAAGCCCTGGGTGAAGTCATCCGCCAGGGCTTCAGTGAAGCGGTCGAGCAGCAGAAGCTGCGTCCGGCCGTGGCGCCGAGCATCGAGGCGACCTCCACCGGCGAAGACGGCGAAGTCGCCTTCATCGCCACTTTCGAAGTCATGCCCGACATCGGCACCATCGATGTGTCCGGCCTGAAGATCGAGAAGCCGGTGTCGAGCGTCGAGGACGCCGATGTCGACCGCATGATCGAGACCCTGCGCCTGCAGCGCCGCAGCTGGACCCCGGTCGAGCGCGCCGCCGAGGCCGGTGACATGGTGATGTTCGAGTCCAGTGCCAGCACCGACGCCGGCCGCGTGCCCGCCGAGGGCGTCGAGCGCGCCGGCACCATCATCGGCTCCGGCGCGATCCTGCCGGCTCTCGAAGAGAAGCTGATCGGCCTCGTGGCTGGCCAGGAATCCGAGTTCGAGGTCGCCTTCCCTGCCGACTACCGCGCCACCGCGCTGGCTGGCCAGACCGCGAAGATGAGCGTGAAGATCGTCCGCGTCTCCGAGCCGAAGCTGCCCGAGATCGACGCCGACTTCATCCGCAGCTTCGGCGTGGCCGAGGCCGATGTCGACAGCTTCCGCCGCGAAGTCCGCGCCAACCTGGAGCGTGAGCTCAAGGGCGCGCTGATGGCGCGCCTGAAGTCGCAGGTCGTCGACAAGCTGCTGGCGGCGCATGCCGACCTCGAGCTGCCTTCGCGCATGATCGAGTCGGAAGCGCAGGCGCTGGCTCGCCAGGCTGAGCAGCAGGCGGCGCAGCAGGGCAACCCGGGCGCCAAGGCCGATCCGGCGCTGTTCATGGACACCGCCAAGCGTCGTGTCGCCGCCGCCGTGCTGCTGGGTGAGCTGGCCCGCCAGAACGAGCTGCGCCTCGACATGGGCCGTCTGACCGAAACCCTGAACCTGATCGCCTCGACCTACGAGGACCCGAGCGAGGTGGTTGAACTCTACCGTCGCGAGCCCCAGTTGATGCAGGGTCTGCAGAGCCGCGTCATCGAGGATCAGGTCATCGACTGGATCGCCGATCACGCCGACCTCACCGAGCAGAAGCTGGACTTCCAGGACGTGATGCGCCCGATGGCGGCCTGATCGACCTCCGGCTTCTGATCGCAACGGCCGCCGCGCGACCCGCTGGCGGCCGTTTCGTTTTCGGCTACGCTGAACCGGCGAGCAGTACTGGCACACGCACATCAAAGCCGGCGCATCGAAACCGGCGCATAGAACACGCCCACGAAGGACGCATTCCCATGAGCATCACCAACCTCAACCTGGTGCCGATGGTGGTCGAACAGACCAGCCGCGGCGAACGCGCCTATGACATCTACAGCCGGCTGCTGAAGGAGCGCGTGATCTTTCTGGTCGGCCCGATCGACGACCACATGGCCAATGTGGTGGTGGCGCAGCTGCTGTTCCTGGAATCCGAGAACCCGGACAAGGACATCCACCTCTACATCAACAGCCCCGGTGGCGTGGTCACGGCCGGCATGGCGATCTACGACACCATGCAATACATCAAGCCGGACGTCAGCACCATGTGCATCGGCCAGGCCGCCAGCATGGGCGCCCTGCTGCTGGCTTCCGGCAAGGCCGGCAAGCGTTACGCGCTGCCGCATTCGCGGGTGATGATCCATCAGCCGCTGGGTGGCTATCAGGGCCAGGCCAGCGATATCGAGATCCACACGCGCGAGATCCTGACCATCCGCGATCGCCTGAACAACATCCTCGCCCACCACACGGGCCAGCCGGTCGAGCAGATCGCCCGCGACACCGATCGCGACAACTTCCTGTCGGCGGTCCAGGCTCGTGACTACGGCCTGATCGACGCAGTGCTCGAGCGCCGCGCCGACGACACCGTCAAGGCGGGTTGAGGCCCCGGCTGGGCGCGCGTGGGCTCCGCGCAGGCGTGAAGTCTGCGTCAGAGCGCGCCGAGGGGCCTGTGCTATCCTCCGGGCCATTCGCCCGCAGCACGGCTCCCAGCCTGCCTCCGGTGATCCAAGTTATTGAACAGGCTGCAAATCGGGGCGCATCGATGGGCGCCACCGGGAGGCCAAGGCGGCCTCCGACGCATCTCCACAGGTCCATCGGGACGACAGACGAATGAGTGACGAGCGACAGGGCAGGACGGGCGAAGGCGGCAAGATCCTCTACTGCTCCTTCTGCGGTAAGAGCCAGCACGAGGTGCGCAAGCTGATCGCGGGGCCCAGCGTGTTCATCTGCGATGAGTGCGTCGAGCTGTGCAACGACATCATCCGCGAAGAGCTGGAAGAGAAGGGCGCTGCGAGCCGCAGCCACCTGCCCAAGCCGCGCGAGATCATGGAGGCGCTCGACCAGTACGTGGTCGGCCAGGCGCGCGCCAAGCGCACGCTGGCGGTGGCGGTCTACAACCACTACAAGCGGGTCGAGAGTCGTTCGCGCAACGATGAAGTCGAGCTGTCGAAGTCGAACATCCTGCTGATCGGCCCCACCGGCTCGGGCAAGACCTTGCTGGCGGAGACGCTGGCCCGCCTGCTCAACGTGCCTTTCACGATCGCCGATGCGACCACGTTGACCGAAGCCGGCTACGTGGGCGAAGACGTCGAGAACATCATCCAGAAGCTGCTGCAGAAGTGCGACTACGACGTCGAGAAGGCGCAGACGGGCATCGTCTACATCGACGAGATCGACAAGATCTCGCGCAAGAGCGAGAACCCGTCGATCACCCGCGACGTCTCCGGCGAAGGCGTGCAGCAGGCCCTGCTGAAGCTGATCGAAGGCACGGTCGCCTCGGTGCCGCCGCAGGGCGGGCGCAAGCATCCGCAGCAGGAGTTCCTGCAGGTCGATACCCGCAACATCCTGTTTGTCTGCGGCGGTGCCTTCGCCGGGCTGGAGAAGGTCATCCAGCAGCGTTCGCTGGACAACTCCGGCATCGGCTTCGGCGCCAACGTGCGCAGCAAGGACCAGAAGCCCAATGTCGGCCGACTCTTGGCCGACGTCGAGCCCGAGGACTTGATCAAGTTCGGTCTGATCCCCGAGTTCGTCGGCCGACTGCCGGTGCTGGCGACGCTTGAGGAACTCGACGAGGCGGCCCTGGTGCGCATCCTCACCGAGCCCAAGAACGCCATCACCAAGCAGTTCAAGCGTTTGTTCGAGTTGGAGGGTGTCGAGCTGGAGTTCCGTCCGGACGCACTGACCGCCGTCGCCCGCAAGGCGCTGGCGCGCAAGACCGGCGCGCGCGGCCTGCGCACGATCCTGGAGCAGGTCCTGCTCGACACCATGTTCGAGCTGCCCTCGCTGGAGAACGTGTCCAAGGTCGTGGTTGATGAAAGCGTGATCAACAACCAGTCCGAGCCCTTCATCATCTACGAGAACACCGCGCCGGCCCCGGCCAAGGCGGCCTCGGAGTAGCGGCCGGCGGCGCTGGCGGCATCGAAGAGCCCAGCCCTCGCGGGCACACCGCGGGGGCTTTTCTTTTCCGCAGTCCGATCCGGGCCTGCGCCGCGCCGGTTCAGGCAGCTGCGGTGGAGTTCTTGCATGCTGGCCATGCAGCTCCCAGGAGCCATGGCCCGCCCCTTGCGTGTCGCGTTCGCGCCCGCATCTGATAGGCCCATGGGCCGCGGCGATCTCGCCGTCGGCCGAACAGGAGAATCTCATGAGCGATGCATCCATCACCGCGCGCGTCGAGCTGCCCGTCCTGCCGCTGCGGGACGTGGTGGTCTATCCGCATATGGTCATCCCGCTGTTCGTCGGGCGCGAAAAGTCCATGCTCGCCCTGGATGCCGCCATGGCCGGCGACAAGCAGATCCTGCTGATCGCGCAGAAGGCGGCCGATATCGACGACCCGTCGCCCGCCGACCTGTATGCCACCGGCACCCTCGCGCAAGTGTTGCAGTTGCTCAAGCTGCCCGACGGCACGGTCAAGGTGCTGGTCGAGGGCGTTGCCCGCGCCCGCGTCGAGCATGTCGAGGTGCGCGAGGGCGCCCTGTATGCGCGCGCCGATGTCGTCGACTCGATCCACGACCGCGAGCCACGCGAGCTGGCGGTGATCCAGCAGTCCCTGCTCGGCCTGTTCGAGCAGTACGTGAAGTCGAACCGCAAGATCCCGCCGGAGCTGCTGTCCACGCTGGGTGGCATCGATGACGCCTGTCGCCTGGCCGATACCGTCGCTGCGCACCTGGGCGTGCGCCTTTCGGAGAAGCAGAACCTGCTGGAGGCGCTGGAGATCGGTCGCCGCATGGAGCTGCTGATCGGTCTGGTCGAGGGCGAGATCGACGTGCAGCAGATCGAGAAGCGCATCCGCGGCCGGGTCAAGTCGCAGATGGAGAAGAGCCAGCGCGAGTACTACCTCAATGAGCAGATGAAGGCCATCCAGAAGGAGCTGGGTGAGCTCGACGACGCGCCGAATGAAGTCGAGGAGCTGGCGCGCCGGATCGCCGCCGCCGGCATGCCGAAGGAAGTCGAGGCCAAGGCCCGCACCGAGCTCAACAAGCTGAAGCAGATGTCGCCGATGTCGGCCGAGGCCACCGTCGTGCGCAACTACATCGACTGGATGGTCGGCGCGCCCTGGAAGCTGCGCACCCGGGTTCGCCGCGACCTGCGCAGCGCCCAGCAGGTGCTGGACGCGGACCACTACGGCCTGGAGAAGGTCAAGGAACGCATCCTCGAGTACCTCGCCGTGCAGCAGCGCGTGCGCACCATGAAGGCGCCGATCCTGTGCCTGGTCGGCCCACCCGGCGTGGGCAAGACCTCGCTGGGGCAGTCGATCGCGAAGGCCACCAACCGCAAGTTCGTGCGCATGAGCCTGGGCGGCGTGCGCGATGAGGCCGAGATCCGTGGCCATCGCCGCACTTACATCGGTTCGATGCCCGGCCGCATCATCCAGAACCTGTCGAAGGTGAAGAGCCGCAACCCGCTGTTCGTGCTCGACGAGATCGACAAGATGAGCATGGACTTCCGCGGCGACCCCAGCTCGGCCCTGCTCGAGGTGCTGGACCCGGAGCAGAACAACGCGTTTGCCGACCACTATCTCGAGGTCGACTTCGACTTGTCGGAAGTGATGTTCGTGGCGACCGCGAATTCGCTGAACATTCCCGGCCCGCTGCTGGATCGCATGGAGGTCATCCGCATCCCCGGCTATACCGAGGACGAGAAGCTCAGCATCGCCCAGCGCTACCTGCTGCCGAAGCAGATCAAGGCCAACGGTCTGAAGCCCAGCGAGCTCAGCGTCGATACCGAAGCCCTGCGTGCGGTGATCCGCTACTACACGCGCGAATCCGGCGTGCGCAATCTTGAGCGCGAAGTCTCGAAGATCTGCCGCAAGGTGGTGAAGTCGCTGCTGCTGCAGCCATCGGCCGCCAAAGGCGCGGAAGCCAAGACCGCCAAGGGCAAGGCGAAGAAGCTGCCGAAGCTGCGTCCGGCCAAGGCCAGCGTCGCGGTGACCGCGGACAATCTGTCGGACTACCTGGGCGTGCGCCGCTTCGACTTCGGCCGCGCCGAGAAGGACAACGAGATCGGCCTGGTCACGGGCCTGGCCTGGACCGAGGTCGGCGGCGACCTGCTGCAGATCGAAGCAACGGTTGTGCCCGGCAAGGGTGCCCTGATCCACACCGGCCAGCTCGGCGACGTGATGCAGGAGTCGATCAAGGCCGCGCAGAGCGTTGTCCGTTCGCGTGCTGAACGGCTGGGGCTGGATCCGGAGTTCTACCAGAAGCTGGACATCCACGTGCACGTGCCCGAGGGCGCCACGCCCAAGGATGGACCGAGCGCGGGCATCGCGATGTGCACCGCGCTGGTCTCGGTCCTGACCCGGGTGCCGATCCGGTCCGACGTGGCGATGACCGGCGAGATCACCCTGCGCGGCCGCGTGCTGCCGATCGGCGGCTTGAAGGAAAAGCTGCTGGCGGCGCTGCGCGGCGGAATCCGCACCGTGATCATCCCCGAGGAGAACGCCAAGGATCTGGCCGACATTCCCGCCAATGTGACCGAGGGCCTTGAGATCCGCCCCGTGCGCTGGATCGACGAGGTGCTGGACATCGCCCTCGTGCGTCCGGTCGCGCAGCCTGGCAAGGCGGTTGCGCCGACCGCGCGCGCCGCGCGCAAGCCGGCCAAGGTGGCGAAGACGGTGGCGCGCCGCCGGGTGGCGGAAAAAGCGCGTCGACCGCATTGACCGGGCAGATGCGCGCGTTTCGACGCGCGCATCGCTGCATGGAAATCCAATGTTGGATTTGCCGCGCGCTTGCTGTAAGCTGCGCGGCCTTCTCGGGTGCTTAGCTCAGTGGTAGAGCGTCTCCCTTACAAGGAGAGGGTCGGGGGTTCGAAACCCTCAGCACCCACCACGGAGTCATCCGGGGCGCTGTCGAAGAAAGTTGTAGACAGCGGTAGAGTTGACCGGCATAATGCCGGGCTTAGCGCGGAGTGGTAGTTCAGTCGGTTAGAATACCGGCCTGTCACGCCGGGGGTCGCGGGTTCGAGTCCCGTCCACTCCGCCATCTCTTCAAGGGCGCCCGCGTGGCGCCCTTGTTTTTTTCCGGGCACGGTTCCCGTGCCCGCAACCCGAGCACGGTCGAATTCGCATGCTGCAGACACTGCGTGAGAAAACCACCGGCTGGGTCGCCGTCGTCATCGTCGGTGCACTCGCCATCCCCTTCGCGTTCTTCGGCATCGAGAACTATCGAGCCAACTCGATCGCTGACTACGTCGCCAAGGTCGGCGAAATCGAGATCAGCCGCGACGACTTCAACCGGCGTTTCGAAAACTACGTCGCGCAGGCGCAGCAGAGGATGGGTGAGTCCTTCCAGCGCAGCCTGGTCGACACCCCGGAATCGCGACGCCAGGTGCTGGACTGGATGATCGACGAAGCCCTGTTCCGCGGCGCCGGCCAGGAACTCGGCCTGCTGGTGACGCCGGAGCGGCTGCGCGACGAGATCCAGGGGATTCCCTCGCTGCAGGTCGCAGGGCAGTTCAGTCCCGAACTCTATCGCGATCTGCTGGCGCGTCAGCGGATGACCGCTAGCGGTCTGGAGCAGGAGCTCACGAAGGACATCCAGTCCTCGATCCTGCCGGAAACGATCGGCCGCAGCGCGATCGTGCCTCCCGCCTACATCGATGGCTTCATCGCCCTCCGCGATCAGAAGCGCAGCTTCCGCTACCTCGAGCTGCCGGTGCCGGTGCTGGCGCAGAGCCCCGACGAGGAAGCGCTGAAGGCCCACTACGAGGCCAATGTCGACAAGTACCGCAGCGACGAGACCGTCAGCATCGAGTACATCGTGCTTGATCCGGCCAGCGTGCCCGTGGTCGAGGAAGTCGACGACGAGACCCTGCGCCAGCGCTATGAGGAGGCCGGCCGTCGCTTCGTCGAGCCTGAGCAGCGCCTGGCATCGCACATCCTGATCCGCGTGCCTGCGAACGCCGATGCCGCCACCGAGTCCGAAGCCCTGGCGAAGGCCGAGGCTGCGCTGGCCCAGGCGCGTGCCGAGGGTGCGGACTTCGCCGCGATTGCGCGCGAGGTCTCCGAAGATCCCGGCTCGCGCAACACTGGCGGCGATCTTGGCTGGCTGGAGCGCGGCTTTACCGATGCGGCTTTCGAGGAAGCCCTGTTCGCGATGTCGGCTGGCACCCTCAGCGAGCCGGTCAAATCGGCCGAAGGCTGGCACGTGATCCAGCTGCGCGAGGTGCGCGAAGAAGTGGCCAAGCCCTTCGAGGACGTTCGCGAGGAGCTGCGCGCCGAGTACGTCAGCTCGGAACGTGAGCGTGAACTCAGTGACCGCGCGGCGCGCATGTACGACCTGATCCTGAAGGATCCGACCGCGCTGGAATCGACCGCTGCCGACCTCGGCCTCGAGATCAGGACCGCGGGCCCGCTGACCCGCGAGGCGGGCGTCGATGCGATCACCCAGGAGGCGCGCGTGCGCGAAGCCGCGTTCTCGACCCCGGTGGTGGAAGACCGCCTGGTCAGCGACGTGCTGGAGCTTCCCAGCGGTCAGCGCGTCGCGCTGCGCGTCACCGAGCACTCGCGTCCGGAAACCCTGGCCTTCGACGTGGTTCGTGTACGCGTGCTGGCGGAAGTCAGCGAAGCCATGCTGGCAGAGCAGGCCGAGGCCGAGGCCGCCGCCCTGCTTGCCCAGATCGAGAGCGGTGAGCTGACGCTCGAGGCCGCCGCCGAGGCGCGCGAGCTCGAGGTCAAGACCGGCGATGCCTTGGGTCGCAATGCGTTCACCGTCAACCCCGCGCTGCTGCAGGAAGTGTTCCGCATGCAGGCGCCCAGCGGTGAGGCGCCGACGCGCGCCCAGTTCGATGTTGGCGGGTCGGCGCATGCGCTGGTCGAGCTCACTTCGGTGCAGGCGGGCGATGCGACTGCGGTGCCTGAGGCCGAGCGTACCGCGCTGGCCGAACAGATCGCGCAGGCGCTCGGCGAGGCCGAAGCTAAGGAACTCGCAGCTGCGCTGCGCCAGCGCGTGCCGATCACGCTCGCGGAAGAGCGCCTCTGATCTTCGGCACACGCCACGCCTGAAACGCAAACGGCCCGCATCGCGCGGGCCGTTTGCGTTTCGCAGGACGCGTCGTCGGTCAGACGTCGATACCGGTCATGCCCAGCACGTTGTAGCCGCAGTCGACATAGGTCACTTCGCCGGTGACGCCGGCCGCGAGGTCCGAGCAGAGGAAGGCGCCGACATTGCCGACATCCTCGATCGTCACGTTGCGACGCAGCGGCGCGTGCTCGGCGACATGGGTGAGCATCTTGCGCAGGCTGCCCACGCCGGAGGCAGCGAGGGTCTTGATCGGACCGGCGGACACCGCGTTGACGCGGGTGCCTTCCGGGCCGAGGTTCAAGGCCAGATAGCGTACGCAGGACTCGAGGCTGGCCTTGGCCAGGCCCATCACGTTGTAGTTCGCCAGCGCGCGCTCGGCGCCGAGGTAGCTGAGAGTGAGGATGCTGCCGTTGCGACCCTGCATCAGCGGACGCGCGGCCTTGGCAAGGGCGGCAAGGCTGTAGCTGGAGATGTCGTGGGCGATGCGGAAGTTCTCGCGGGTCAGTCCGTCGAGGAACTGGCCATCCAGCGCTTCGCGCGGCGCGAAGCCGACCGAATGCACCAGCACGTCGAGGTGGCCCCAGCGCTGGCCGAGCTCGGCCATCACCGCGTCGATCTGATCGTCGTGGGCGACGTCGCAGGGCAGCACCGGGCCGCCGCCGAACTCTGCCGCAGCTTCCTCGACGCGCGAGCGCAGCTTCTCGCCCTGGTAGGTGAAGGCCAGCTCGGCGCCCTGCTTGTACATGGCTTCGGCGATGCCCCAGGCGATCGAACGCTGGCTGGCGATGCCGACGATCAGCGCGCGTTTGCCCTGCATGAATCCCATAGTTCCTCCTGCTGTGCGAGTGCGGCTGCGGCCCTTCCCTCGGGAGCTGGCGCCGCTGCCGGTGGATGCGATTGCCGCTGCGCGGCGAATACGCTGGCGTATGCGGTCGGACGTCCGTCCGCAGGCGCGCAAGTGTGCACGCAGCCGCCGGCAGGCGCTATCCGAGCGCTGCTTCGGCCAGGCTTCGGGGGCCGAGATCTACGACGCCCGCAGCGGTCGCAGGGCGGGTGGAACAGGCGATTTGAAGTGACACCAGCGCCGGATCGAAGGGCGCTCTAGCGGCCCCGCGCCGGCGCTTCCAGATGCAGCTGCTGACCGATGCGCAGCACTGACTTCGCCGAGAGATTGTTCCACTGCTGAAGTTCGGCGATGCGCACGCCGTGCCGGCGCGCGATCGTCGACAGCGTGTCTCCGGCCACCACGGTGTACACGCGCGGCTCGGGCAGCGGGATCTCGCCGCTCTGCACGCGATCGACGAAGGCCAGCAGTTCGGCGGCGGCGTTCTCGGGAACCAGCAGCTCGCTGTCGCCGCGCGCGGGTGTGTTCGGGCGCAGCAGGGGGTTCAGGCTGCGCAGGGTTTCGGCCGGCACGCCCGAGGCCTCGCTCAGCAGGTCCAGCCGCTGCATGCGTCGTGGTGCCGCCACCCGCGCCAGCGGCTCGAAGCCCTGCGGATCCGGAAGTTCGATGCCGAAACGTTCCGGCTCACTGAGCATGCAGGCCCAGGCCTTGAGCTTCTCGACGTACTCGTAGGTGCCGCGGGCGAGGCCCTGTGGAAGTTGTCCCGGGGGCGGCGGGGCCTCGAGTCGCTCCAGCAGCTTGCGCAGCCGGAACGCGCCGGCGTTGTAGCCGGCTGCAGCGAGTGCCCAGTCGCCGTGATCGGCATGCAGGTCGCCGAGGAAGTCGAGCGCGGCCTCGGTGGCATCGACCACCGAGTAGCGCTCGTCGCGCTCGGCTGAGACCTGCAGCCCGAAATGACGCGCGGTGTCGGCGGTGAACTGCCACATGCCTGCCGGTCCCTGGGACGAGCGAGCGTAGGGTCGGTAGGTGCTTTCGATGATCGGGATCAGCGCGAACTCACCCGGCAGCCCGGCCGCTTCGATCTGGCCGAGCACGTAGTCGAGCAGGGGCAGCATCGATTCGATGCGGCTGCCGAAGCGCGCGGGCTGCGGAGCGTACAGGCGCACCCACTGCGCCTGCTGTTGCGAGCCTTCGCAGTGGCTTGAGCCCAGCCTCGCGCGCAGGCGTTCGTACAGATCCGGCGGCGGAGGAGGCGGGCTGGGCGCCGGCGTTGGCGGTGCGGCAGGTTCAGGTGGATACACCGCTGGCGCCGCTGCCGCGGCGTCGATCGGGGAGACGGGCTGCGGACGCAGCGGCGCCTGGCAGGCGGCGAGCAGCAGCGCCAGGGCGGCGCCAGCCGCCGCCCGCCAGCCCCTCAGCCCTACGCGCGATGCTGCGACATGGAGGCGATGGCGACTCATGCGTTCGTACTCATCGGAAGCCGTCCTTCCAGGCACGCAGCGCGCCGAAGACCTGCTCGGGCAGCGGCAATTCGCGCCCGCACCAGGCCTCGGCGGCAGCGCGTATCCCGGGCTGATCGACGCGAAGGAAGGGATTGCACTCGAGCTCCGAGGCGAGGCTCACGGGCAGGCTGGGTTGTCCTGCAGTGCGCGCATCTGCAATCGCCCGCTCGCGCTCGCGCAGCGCCAGATTCTGCGGATCGACCGTGCGCGCAAAGCGCGCGTTGCTGGCGCTGTATTCGTGCGTGCAGCAGACCAGGGTGTCGCCAGGTAGCGAGGCGAGGCGCTGCAGCGAGGCGTGCATCTGCTCCGGACTGCCCTCGAACAGCCGACCGCAGCCAAGACTGAACAAGGTATCGCCGCAGAACAGATGGCCGGCGCAGACATAGCTGAGGTGCGATCGCGTATGGCCGGGCGTGGCGATGACCTGCACTGGCGCGCTCCAGCCTGCGATCGCGAGTACTTCGCCGTCGCGGACCACGTCGAGTTCACCCGGGATCCGCGCGTCCTCCGGCGCGAAGCAGGGCAGGCCGAGCCGCGCCTGCAGCTGCTGGACGCCGCCAACGTGGTCCGCATGGTGATGCGTCACCAGAATCGCCCGGATGTCCAGACCCGCGGCCTGCGCGCGCAGCACCGGTTCGGCTTCGCCGGGATCGATGACAATGGCGGAGCCGTCGGGCGCCGCGAGCAGCCAGACGTAGTTGTCGTCGAAGATGGGCAGGGCAGCGAGTGTGAGCACGCGGGAAGGCACGGCATCGAGGGGCGCAGAGTCTGGCAGATGCCCGGCAGGCACGCATGACGCGCTGCCAACAGCGCTCGCCTTCCATGGTGCCGGTGGTGGCGCTTGGGAATGGGCGCATTGGGCGCGCGCCTGGCAGGCGCGTGGTGGCCGCTTCCGGGCGGTCGACTTCAGTCGCGCCGCGGCCCGGCCGGACATCGGATGGTCCGATCTCCTGGCATTGCTGCGCCAGGCGCATGCACAGCATTCCGGTGCCGTTCTGCTCGGCGCCAGCTTCGGCGGCCTTGTCGCCTGCGCGCTTGCGGCGGACCTCGATGCACGCGCGCTGGTGCTGCTGAATCCGCTGTTGCCCGGCGGCGACCGCTCTGCCGCACCGCCGCAGCGAAGCCCGATGCGGGCATGGGGCCTGCGGGCGAGCGCTGCAGGCACGCGGCGCGCCATTCCGGAGCTGTCCGACACCGAGGTCGCCGTCGGCTTCCGCCGCTGGAGTGACTTCAACGCCGGCTTGATTGAACAGGGTCGGGTGATGCCGATGCCGGCGCGACCTGCCTGTCCTGTGCTGATCCTGTCTTCATGCGAAGACGTGGATATCGACCGTACTTCGCTGAGTCAGCTCGCGACCGGCTGGTCGGCAACGCTCGTCGAGTTGCCCGGCTCCCACGTGTCGCCCCTGCTGGGCCACGGCTGGTCGCGGGCCTTCGACGTCGTCGAGGCATGGCTCGCGGCGCTGGATCGGCCCAGCGCTTGAGCGCTGTGTCGAGTGCATCGCGGGAAGGGCAGCTGCCGTCCGCGAACCTCGGCGCATACGGCGCGCACTGCAGGATTCCGTCGCTCCCCTGGCGGCGTTGTTCAGCCGCGGCTTGCCTTGCTTCCTGAGCGCTGAACGCCGCCGGCGGAGTTCACTGGTGATTAAGTCCCGCGACCCTAGCGTCCCCCTCGCCGGAGCCCCGGCGATCGACAGCGTGGAGTTCGTCATGAAGCGTACTGGACTGCGTGTCCTCACCCTCGGTGCCACTGCGTTTGCCCTCGTGTTCGCCAGCGCCGCCTCGGCGGGCGGCCGCTACCAGAGCGGCGCGCACGAGTACGCGCGAGTGGTCGAGGTGCGGCCCATCATCGAGAGCTACCAGCACCCGGTCAGCAGCGAGCAGTGCTGGAGCGAGCCGGTGACCTACCGCGAGCCGGTGCGCTACGCCGGCGGTTCTCGCGATCGCGCCCCGGCGATCCTCGGCGGCATCATCGGCGGCGCCATCGGCAACCAGTTCGGCAGTGGCCGTGGACGCGACGCGGCGACGGTGGCGGGCGCGGCGCTCGGCTATGCGGCGGTGCGTGATTCCCAGCGCCACCGCGGCGGCTACGTCGGCGGTCGCGAGTACACCCGCTACGAGGACCGCTGCCGCGTGGTCACCGACTACCGCCACGAGGACCGCGTGGTCGGCTACGACGTCGCCTACCGCTACAACGGTCGCACCCACTGGACGCGCACCGACTACCACCCCGGCGAGCGCATCCGCGTCGAGGTGGACGTGCGCCCCGTGCGCTACTGAATCCTGAAGCGACAGGTGGACCCGGCAAGCCGCGCAGCGATGCGCGGCTTGTTGCTTTCCGGGTGCTGCGGCAGAGTGGCGGCCCATTCCTGCCACGCGAGTTCCGCATGTCGATCCGCGCACCTTTCCTGCTCCTTGGGCTCATTGCTGCCGGCAGCGCGGGTGCCGCGCCGACCCTGCTTGTCGATGCGCGCATCCACACGCTCGATCCTGCGGCGCCGCAGGCCGAAGCCATGGCCTGGGACGAAGACGGTCGGCTGCTCGCGCTGGGGACGAAGGCCGGGTTGCGGGAGCGCTTCCGCGATGCGCGCGAAGTTTCGCTGGGCGGCCAGACGGTGATCCCGGGCCTGATCGATGCCCACGGCCATCTGATGAACCTCGGCCACGCCCTGCTGCGCGCCAATCTGATGGGCGCCAGCAGCAAGGCGGAAATCGTCGAGCGGCTGCGTCAGCACGCCCAGGACCTGCCGCCCGGCGCCTGGCTGCTCGGTCGCGGCTGGGACCAGACCCTGTGGCCCGAAGCCGAGTTTCCGACCGCCGCAGATCTCGATGCGCACTTCCCGGATCGCCCGGTGTGGCTGGAGCGCGTTGACGGTCATGCCGGCTGGGGCAATTCACTGGCGCTGGCCGCGTCCACGCGCGATCTGTCCGGCGACTGGCAGCCGGACGGCGGCCGCATCCTGCGTGACGATCAGGGGCAGGCGACCGGGGTCTTTATCGACAGCGCCGAGCAGTTCATCGTCGAAGCGATTCCCGCGCCCTCGGATGAGGTGGACGCGCTGGCGCTGGAGCGCGCACTGGCGGAGGCCGCGCGCTTCGGCCTGACCGGCGTCCACGATGCCGGCGTGTCGCTGAAGCAGCTGGCGCTGTACCGGCGCTTCGCCGACAGCGGGCGCCTGCCGCTGCGCATCCATGCCATGGCCAATGGCGATGCCGAGGCGCTGGATGCGCTGTGCGCGATGGGCCACTACCGGCATCCCTCGGGGCGCCTGCAGATGCGCAGCGTCAAGCTGTACATCGACGGCGCGCTGGGCAGCCGCGGCGCCGCCCTGCTGGAGGACTACAGCGATGAGCCCGGCAATCGCGGCCTGCTGTTCGCCGAGCCGCCGGCCTTCGAGAAGATCCTCGCCAAGGCCCATGCCTGCGGCGTGCAGGTGGCGGCGCATGCCATCGGCGATCGCGGCAACCGGGTCGTATTGGACGGCATGCAGCGCGTGCTGGGCGAGGCGCGCGGCGACGACCATCGCTGGCGCATCGAGCACGCCCAGGTGGTGGCCCTGGGGGACATTCCCCGCTTTGCCCAGCTTGGGGTCATCGCCTCGATGCAGCCCACCCATGCGACCAGCGACATGCGCTGGGCGCAGGCGCGACTGGGCGAGGATCGCCTGGCCGGTGCCTACGCCTGGCGGCGGATGAAGGAGGCCGGCGCACTGCTCGCGCTGGGCTCGGATTTCCCGGTCGAGGCGGTCGACCCCGTGCTTGGCCTGCATGCCGCGGCGACCCGCCAGGACGCACGCGGCTGGCCGGAGGGCGGCTGGATCGCTTCGCAGAAATTGGACCTGATGGAGGCGCTGCGAGGCTTCACCCTGGATGCCGCGCGTGCCGGCTTCGCCGAAAGCGAAGTGGGCAGCCTGGAGGTGGGCAAGCGCGCCGACTTCGTCGTGCTTTCACGTCCGCTTGAGGATCTCGCCCCTGCCTCCATTCTGGAACTCAAGGTGGAATCGACCTGGGTGGACGGCGAGCAGGTGTACCCGGCGCGCTGAGCCCCGGGGCGCGCGCCGCCGACCCCGCCCCCAGGAACAGGCTCGTCCTTGATGTCGCACATGAGCTCCCTCGACGCGCCTGCGCGCGGACATGCCCGAACCGCTGACTGGCGGACGGGCTGCGCATGAAGGCGCGGCTGCGGCGCTGGCTGCCCAAGCCCGAGTCGATCCGCAACGCCCGCTGGGCGCGCTGGCTCGGGCCGTGGCTGCACCACCCGCGGCTGTGGCATCTGAGCCGCAAGGGCATCGCGCTGGGCTTCTCGCTGGGGATCTTCTTCGGCCTGCTGATCCCGGTGGGGCAGATCCCGCTGGCCGGTGGCGCGGCGATCCTGCTGCGCGCCAATGTGCCGGTGGCGATGGCCAGCACCTTCATCAGCAATCCGGTGACCTTTCCGGCGATCTACTACCTCGCCTACAAGCTGGGCGTGTTGCTGGTCGGCGTCGACGAGTCCGCGCCGCCGCCGCCCGGTTTCGAGGACCACGGCGCCTGGCCCGATCCCTTGCTGCTTGAACAGCACGTCGCCGACATCCGCGAGCTGGGCTTCTTCGCCTCCACTTGGGCGCGGGTCGAGGCGCTGGGCAAACCGCTGCTGGTCGGGCTGGCGGTCATGGCCGTGGCGGGAGGTCTGTTCGCCCACGGCCTGGTCAATGCGTTGTGGCGCCTGAACGCCCGCATCGCCTGGCGCCGTCGCCTGCGCGAACGCGCCGGCCGCCGTGCCGCGCAGGCGGCGGAGCGGGCACTTGCGTCGCTGCCGGAGGCGGAGTGGAGCGCGGCCGATGCCGACGCATCTGCAGCCGAGTCAGGTGCCGCCGGACACCCGCGAGGCGACGCCGCGGCAGCGCGCATCGTCGATGCGGGCAGGACCAGCGCGACCGACTGAGCGCCATTCAGCGCGGCAGCGCGAGCGCGCCTGCCGCCGGCGGGTGCCAGCACCAGTGCCAGGGCTCGTAGACGATGCCGTACGGGTTGTCGCGCGGATAGCTGATTCGAAAACCGAAGCGCCCGGCGTTGGCCTGCAGCCAGGCGAAGGCTGCGGTGCGTTCGAAACTCTCCTCGGCCGGCGGCTCGCCGGGGCAGCCGATGTCGAGGGCGCGGCCGCTGTGGTGCTCGGAATAGCCGGGCGCGGCATTGACCGCGAGGATCGCCTGCACGCTGAGTCCCCGCCTGCGCTTCCGGCGGATGATCTCGCCCTGGTAGGCGACGCTGCGGAAGCCGGAGATCGCCTGGAGCGGGATTCCGTCGCGGCCCGCTGCGGCCCGCATGCTGCGCCAGGCGCGCGCGGCCGAAGGCGCCAGCCACAGCGGCCTGCCGTAGCGATCGCGGCCGGCCAGCCATAGTTCGCTGGGTTCCGCACAGGGTCGCAGCCCGCCAGCGGCAGCGTCCGAACGACGGATGCCCAGCTCACGCCATAGCACCTGAAGCCCGGCGCCGGCCGGTCGCTGACGCAGGGGATGAGTTGCCGGCCCCCGCTGCAGCAGCGTCAGCTGCGCCTTGCCATCGACTGTCGCCAGATAGACGCCGGTGGCGGCGTCGCGGAGCAGCCACAGGGCGTTGGACAGCGCGCGCTGGGTGGCTAGCCCGCGCCCGCGCATCAGCACAGCCGGCAGCAGTTCGAGCTGGCCCTGCCCGAGCCTGCGCATCGGTATTGGGGACGCGGCGCGCATCAGCGCGTGTCGCAGGGACTTCAGGGCGGGCAGGGCAGGCATGCAGTGGATGGTGTTGTCCGGCGACAGCCGGTGCAAGCGTCGCGTTCGTCGCCGGGGGAGGTCAATGTTTACAGGGGGTTCAGTCGATTCCCTGCGTCCGGGCTACACTCGCAAGGTTGCCGGACGACCACGGCCGCCCATGGCACGCGCCACGGCAACCCCTTACCCTATGCGTACTTAGCTTTCGGAGCCTTCCATGACCTTCTTTCCTGTCCGCCGTTCCACGCTCGCGCTCGCCTTGTCCACCTGTGTCTTCTGCCTCGCTTCGCAGGCGGCGGACGACACCCGGATCGGGAAGCCCACCGATGGAGCAGCGACGGTCAGCAAGGCTGCCCCCGGCATCGCCGGCGAGTTGCTGTGTGCGCCTGGCGAGGACAAAGCCCTGAAGGATGGTTTCGGCTGGTACGACACCGGCCGCGGCCTGACCCTCGGCACCGTCAAGGCCGGCCAGAGCTGCACCCTGCTGGCCACCGGTGCTGGCCTCAACGTGCAGTTCCCGGGGCAGAGCGCCCTGCTGCTGGCCGGGCCCGTCAACTACCGCCTGGGCGCGACGCCGCGCTCGGCCGAGTTGTCGCTGGCCGAGCCCGTGCTGTGCGAGAGCTACTACGCCGGTAACGACGAACTGGCGATCCAGCTGACCGACACCAATCTCGTGCAGCAGACCCTGCGCGGCTTCCGTCGGATCGACTACACGCCGGGCACCGCGCGCTTCGTTCCCGAGCCGGTGGCCGGCAGCGTGGGCTCGATGGTCCAGTGCCATGCCTTCCCCTTCGCCAGCCTGATCGCCAACCCGCCGACGGTGCCGCCGCCGGCGCCGGTCAATCCGGACCTGATCTTCCGCTCCGGCTTCGACGATGGCGCGAATCTCGTGCTTGACCTGCGCACCGGCGACGGCGCGCTGTCGATCCGTCAGCTCGATGTCGCCCGCGACCAGGCCTTCGCTTACCAGATCCGCGTCAGCAATACCGGCGCGGTCGCCGCCAGCGGCGTGCGCGTGCGCGAGTTCGTGCCGACCAATGCCCAGCAGTCGCTGATCCAGCCGGTGGTCAGCTCCGGCGCCTGGACCTGCAGCACCGGCGCGGCTCCCTGCCCGGGTGCGGCCTCCGGTACCGGCGTGCTGAACCTGAGCAACCTGACGATCGGCGCCGGCGAGACCTACATCTTCACTTTGAGCCGCACGGTCAGCGACGGCGCGCCGCCGCAGAAGACCCTGCTGGGTGCGGCGCTGTTCTTCGACCCGCAGGACACCGCCGGCGGCGGCGACCGCGTGCTGACCGACAACAGCGCGCCGCTGATTCTGACCCTGGTGCCCAACCAGGTGCCGCAGTTCGCCTGCAGCTACCCGGCCCGCGTCCTGCCGGTCGACCAAGCCCTCTGGGTCTGGAACAGCGACCTGCCGGTCAATGTGGTGATGGATGAGGCCGCTGATCCGGTCGAGTTCGAGTGCCGTGTCCGTGATCTGGATGCAGAGGCCTTCACCCTCGCCGCCGCGCCGACCAACACCAATCCAACACTGATTCCGAATGCTGGCCTGATCACTTCGCTCGGCACCGGTCACTTCGACGTGCGGATCGCGCCGCCGTCGGATCAGATCGGCACCGCGCTGATCACCCAGACCGCCACCGATGCCCGCGAAGGCACGGGGCGCGTGCGGATCAATGTCGAAGTGCGTGATGTGAATGCGCCGCCGAGTTTTGGTCTGGTGTCTGGCGTGCTGTCGCTGTATCCCGGTCCCTTCGATGGACCGGTGCGCGATGGCAGCGGTGCCCTGATCGACAAGAGCCAGTACTTCCTGGGCACGGATTGCGCGAACAGCGGGCTCTCGATCTGCACCGTGACCTTCCCCTCGTTCCTGACCAACCTGTCGGCGGGTGCGGATCCGGAATCGCCAGGTCAGCAGCTCAGCGCGCAGATTGGGAACTGTCAGGGCAGTGGCCTGTTGCCCACGCAGAATCCTCCCACCATCACCGCCGGTCCGCTGTCGACCAGCGGTCAGTTCGAACTCCGTTTCACCCACTACAAGTCGCAGTCCGGCTTTTTCAACCCGGCGGCGGAGGTGACCTGCACCATCACGGTGACCGACACGGGCAGTCCACCGCAGGCCACGAGTACGAACCTCGTATTCCGCTACTACCAGTAAGTCGGAAGCCGAATGCGGTCAGCTGACGCCGGAGCTTGCTCCGGCGTTTGCTTTTGAAGTCCACTGTCGCGCATGAGCAAGCCCGCACTTTCCTCGCCTGCCGACTGGCTGTCGTCGCGCGCTCCGCAGACGGCCCGGCTGGGGGAAGACGCGTGCGCGTGGATCCGCGAGCGTGGCCCGACCCTGCCTGCGCCCGTCGAACTGGCCGACACGCTGGCCCTGTTGGATCGCCTGGGCGCCGATGCCGAGACCCTGCAGGCCGCGCTGCTGTACGCAGCCGCACCTGCTGTCGCGCCGGGCGCGCCCGCTACAGGCCCTGAAGCGCCCGCCCCCTGGCCGGTGTCGCCCGTGGTCAAGGCCCTGCTCGATGGCCAGCACGAGGCCGAGAAGGTCTGGGCGCTGTGGGGCGAGCGCGGCGCGCGCAGCAGCGCCGAGGGCCTCCGGCGCCTGTTGCTGGCGATCATCCGCGACCTGCGCGGCGTGTTGATCCTGCTGGCGCGGCAGCTGGCCAAGATGCGGGCGGCCGCCGATTTGGACGAGGAGTCCCGTCGTCGCCTCGCCCAGCTCACCGCCGACATCCATGCGCCGCTCGCCAACCGCCTGGGCATCTGGCAGGTCAAATGGGAGCTGGAGGATCTCGCGTTCCGCTACCTGCAGCCCGACACCTACCGGCGCATCGCCAAGCTGCTGGATGAGAAGCGCGGCGACCGCGAGCGCTTCATCGAGGACGCCAAGGCGCGCCTGCGCACGGCCCTGGCCGACGCCGGCATCCGCGCCGACGTGGCTGGCCGGCCGAAGCACATCTACAGCATCTGGAAGAAGATGCAGCGCAAGGACGTGCCGTTCTCGGACCTCTACGACATCCGCGCGGTGCGCGTGCTGGTCGACGATCTCACCGCCTGCTACGCCGCGCTCGGCGTGGCCCACAGCCTGTGGTCGCCGATTCCCGCCGAGTTCGACGACTACATCGCCAACCCCAAGGGCAACAACTACCGCAGCCTGCACACCGCGGTGCTGGGCCCCGAGGGCAAGACGCTGGAGATCCAGATCCGCACGCACGAGATGCATGCGCACGCGGAGCTCGGCGTGGCCGCGCACTGGCGCTACAAGGAGGGCGGCGGCGGCGACGCCGAGTTCGAGCGCAAGATCGCCTGGATGCGCCAGCTGCTCGAGGGCAAGGAGGGCGAGGAGGACACGGCGCTACTGGCCGGGCTGTCGACCGAGCTGATCGAGGACCGCGTCTACCTGCTGACCCCGCAGGGGCAGGTGATCGATCTGCCGCGCGGCGGCACCGTGCTGGACTTCGCCTACCACGTGCACACCGAGGTCGGGCATCGCTGCCGCGGCGCCAAGGTCAACGGCCGCATCGTGCCGCTGACCTATGCGCCGCGCTCGGGCGACCGCGTCGAGATCCTCACCGGCAAGGTCTCGGAGCCGCGCCGCGACTGGCTGCTGCAGGGCGCCGGTTACCTGATCTCCGGCCGCGCCCGCGACAAGGTGCGCGCCTGGTTCCACAAGCTCGACCAGGCCCGCAACCTGCAGGAAGGCCGCGAGGTGCTGGACAAGGAGCTGAAACGCCTGGCCCTGCACCAGCTGGATCTGAACCTGGTGCTGCCGAAGTTCCGGCTGCCGCGGGTCGAAGACCTCTACTTCGCGGTGGCGCTAGGCGACATCAGCCCCAGCCAGGTCGCGCGCGCCCTGCACGAGGTCACCCACCCCAAGGCCGAGGTCGAGCAGCACCGGCCGCTGGTGTCGGCGGCCAAGCCGCCGAAGCCCGATCGCGGCCTGACCATCGAGGGCGTGGGCAATCTGCTCACCCAGCTGGCGCGCTGCTGCCAGCCGGTGGCCGGTGATCCGATCGTCGGCTTCCTTACCCGCGGCCGCGGGGTCAGCATCCATCGCGAGGACTGCCCTTCCATGCAGCACCTGGCCGCGCGTCATCCCGAGCGCGTGCTGCCGGTGGAGTGGGGCCGTCGCGGCGGCCAGAGCTATCAGGTCGACGTGCTGGTGCGCGGCATCGACCGCAAGTGGCTGCTGAAGGACCTCAGCAACGTGATCGGCGTGGCGAACGCCTATGTGCTGGGGGTGAACAGCCGGGTCGATCCCGACACGTCCAGGGCCGAGCTGCGCTTCTCGCTGCGCGTGAACGACTTCCAGCAGCTGGGCGAGCTGCTCGGCAAGATGGCGGCGGTGCCGGGCGTCAGCGACGTGCGGCGCACGCCCTGAGGCGGGGCGCGCAGCCCGCGCGACGCCGCGGCGTCGCCCAAAAGCGGAGGAATCGCCGACAATGCCGCCGATGCCCGTCACCTCCGCCGCCGCGATCGCGCCTTCGCTCGACTGGTTCGCCAGCGCCGCCGGCACGCGGCTGCTGGCCTGCGAGGCGCCGGGCCTGCACGAGCTGGGCAGCCGCTGCGTCGGCAGTCGCGCCCTGGTCCTCTGCGGCAGTCGCGCCGCCGGCTTCGACGTGGCGCTGGAAGGCCCGCGCGCCGCGCTGTCGGTGGGCTTCGAAGCCCGCAGCGGCGTGCTCGCCGGGCCGCTGCGGGCAGGCATCGACGGCCTGCCTTTCTGCCGCGAGAGCTTCGGCCTGATCCTCGCCTGGCATCTGCCCGCGCAGGCCGCTTTCGAGCGCTTCGATTTCGCCGAGGCCGCGGAGCTGCTGCAGCCGGAGGGTGAGCTGGTGCTGGTCGGCCTGAACGGGCTGTCGGCCTGGCGCCTGCACTGGCAGCGCTATGGCCTGCTGCCGCTGTCGGTGAACCGCATCCGCCAGCGCGCGCAGGCCGCCGGCTTCGAGCTGCGCGCGGTGCGTGGCTTGGGGCCGCGCTGGCCGTGGTCGCTGGGCAGCGAGCCGGCGCCGGCGGTGCTGCAGTCGACCACGCTCTGCGCCAGCCTGCTGATGCAGCTGAAGCGCCGCCGCCCCGGCATGACCCCGCTGCCCGCGCGTCGCGCGCTGGCGGCCGCACGAATGGGAGCCCCATGAAAGAGGTTGAGATCTACACCGATGGCGCCTGCCTCGGAAACCCTGGCCCCGGCGGCTGGGGTGCACTGCTGCGCCACGGTGAGCACGAGAAGGAGCTCGCCGGCGGCGAGCCCGACACCACCAACAACCGCATGGAGCTGCTCGCCGCGATCCGCGCGCTGGAAGCCCTGCGCGAGCCCTGCCGGGTGGTGCTGCACACCGACTCGCAGTACGTGCAGAAGGGCATCAGCGAATGGATCGGCGGCTGGCAGCGGCGCGGCTGGAAGACCGCCGACGGCAAGCCGGTGAAGAACGACGATCTCTGGCGCGCCCTGCTGGCCGCGCAGAAGCCGCACAAGGTCGACTGGCGCTGGGTGCGCGGGCACTCCGGTCACGTCGAGAACGAACGCGTCGATCAGCTGGCGCGCGAGGCCGCGCTGCGCATCAAGGAGAAGGCCGCATGAGGCAGGTTGTGCTGGACACCGAAACCACCGGCATGCCGGTCGAGCGCGGCCACCGCATCATCGAGATCGGCGCGGTCGAGATCGTCAACCGCCGCCTGACCGGGCGGACCTTCCATCACTACATCCATCCCGAGCGCGAGATCGACGAGGGCGCGCAGGCGGTGCATGGCATCAGCCTGGAATCGCTGGAAGGCAAGCCGCGCTTCGCCGGCATCGCCGACGAGCTGATCGAGTTCCTGCGCGGCGCCGAGCTGATCGCCCACAACGCGGCCTTCGACGTCGGCTTCCTCAACGCCGAGCTGGCGCGGGTGCCGAATGCGCCCGGCGTGCGCGATCTCGCCATCGTCACCGACACCCTGGCGATGGCGCGCGAGCGCTATCCCGGCCAGCGCAACAGCCTCGATGCCCTGTGCAAGCGCCTCGGCGTCGACAACGGCCACCGCAACCTGCACGGCGCGCTGCTGGATGCCGAGCTGCTCGCCGACGTCTATCTCGCGATGACCTCGGGCCAGACCGATCTTGGGCTCGCCGTCGCCGTCGAGAGCGCGGCCGCCGCCAGTGCACGCCGCGTCAGCTTCGATCCATCGCAGCTGCGCGTGGTTGCGGCAGCGCCTGAAGACCTTGAGGCCCATCGCGCCTGGGTCGACAAGCTGCGCGGCGCCAGCGGCGGCCGCAGCCTGTGGCCGGAGGCGGCCGAGGCGTGAAGCGCGAGGCGCGCTCGCTGCCGGTGGACACGCCGCGCGAGGTCGCCGGCTTCCGCATCCAGCGCCTGCTGGGCGGCGGCAGCAGCACGCGCGTGTACCTCGCCGAGCATCCTCTGCGGCATCGGCCGGTGGCGGTCAAGCTGGTGCGCGGCGACCTGCAGGCGGATGCCGACAGCCTCGAGGAACTGCTGAGCGCGGTGCAGCTGGCGCGCGGCCTGAAGCATCCCCATCTCGAGCGCCTGATCGAAGTGCAGCGCGCCGAGGACAGCGTGCAGATCGTCAGCGAGTACCTGCCGGGCGGCAGTCTGCGCCAGCGCATCGAAGCCGACGGCGCGCTGCCGGCAGCGCAGGCGCTGAACCTGCTGCGGCAGGTGCTGGCGGGGCTCTCGGCGCTGCACGCGCGCGAACTGGTGCATCGCGACGTCAAGCCGGGCAACGTGCTGTTCGACGCTGAAGGGCGCGCAGTGCTGGCGGACTTCGGCCTGCTGCAGCCGATCCGCGTCGAGGGCGCGCCGGCGCCGGCCGACAGTGTGCTGCCGCCGGCGCTGGGCGCGGGCTCCTCGCGCTCGGGCCAGATCGCCGGCACCGCCGCCTACATGGCGCCGGAGCAGGCGCGCGGCGAGCGCGCCGATGCGCGTACCGACCTCTACAGCCTGGGCGTCATGGCCTTCGAAATGCTGTGCGGGCGTCTGCCTTACCAGGCCGAGGATCCGCTGGCCCTGGCCGAGCTGCACGAGCATGCGCCGTTGCCGCAGCTGCCGCGCGCAGTCGAGTGGCTGCAGCCGCTGATCGACGGTCTGATGGCGAAGCGCCGCGAGGACCGGCTCGACTCCGCGCGCGCGGTGGTGCAGGTGCTGGAGACCCTGGTGCTCGCGGAGCCGGCCGCCGCCGATATCGCGCCGCGCAGCACCTCGCGTCTGCTGCGCGCGCCGCGCCTGCGGCGGCGTCGATGGGCGCGATCCCTCGCGCTTTCGGTCGCCGTGGTGCTGGTTCTGGTCGCGCTGTTGTTCCTGCTGCGCTGATCGTCCGCGCTACTGCGGCTCGAAGCCGTTGCGGAACACCGCGCCCTCGACTGTCACCGGCTGGAAGCAGGTCGCCGCGGTGATGCGCGGCTGGACCGAGTCGCGCGAGCAGGGCGAGAAGGTGCTCGATCCGTTCAGGCTCGGACTCATCAGCCAGCTGCCGGTCTGGGACGCGCACACGCTGCCGGTCTGCCCATCGTGGCTGGCGCCGAAGTTGTGGCCCATCTCATGCGCGATGGTCAGCGCCGTGGTGGTGTTGGCGGCGCGCACCTGGTTGATGCCGTAGCCGAAAGTCGAGCTGCACAGGGTCGAGACATAGGCCACGCCGACGGTCGAGCCGTCGAAGTCCTTGCCGCTGAACAGGTGGTTCAAGCCACCCTTGGGGATACCGCTGCCCTCGCCGCTGACCATGTAGGTGCGGAAGCGGGTCAGCAGCGTGTCGCTGCCGCTGACCACGGTGGTGTTGAGCGTGCCGTTGCTGCTCAGATGGCGCAGGGTGCCAACCACGATGCGGGTCTGGAACTGCGCGCTGTAGATGCCGTCGACAACGTTCACCCGTGAAGCAACCACGGCGTCGCGGTTGCTGCCGTGGACGCTGGCGAACTCGGTATCGGTGACCACGGTCAGGCGCAGCTGGCGGACCGGGTTGCGGGTGTCTTCGAGCTGCGCGGTGGCCCCGAGGTGGCGGCTGAAGGTGGCGTAGTCAACGCGTTTGGAGGGCGTCGGCGGAACGTAGCCAGGCACGCTGACCACTTCGTCCAGCAGACCGGGCAGCTCGGCATCGCGCAGCCGGTACACCACCAGCGCCTCGTCTGCCTCGCTCGTCCGCTGCAGCAGGCTTGCGCCCAGGCTGTCGACGCGGTCCAGCAGCATCAGCTCGCTGCCGTCGAAGTAGACGCCGCTGTAGTGGCCGTCGACTTCGGACAGCCGCAGCCAGCTGTCCTCGATACCGACGATATGGCCCTGCAGGAAGCGGCTCTTGCGGCGCAGCTGCAGGCGCTGCGATTCCGGCAGCTCGGCCAGCAGCGCGCGGTTGTCCTCGACCTCAAGCAGCAGGGTCTCGCCGGCCGTGTGCAGCCGCAGGCGCCGTGGATCGATGGGGTCGGCCTCGATCTGCGCAGAGGCGTGCGCATGGATGCGCAGCGAGTCGGCCTCGATCTGCGGCTGGGTCGCGAGCGCGGGGACAGTCAGCGCACTGGAGATGAGCAGCCCGGCAAGCAGGCGACGGGCGGGGTGACAGTTCAGGGACATCGGAGCGCCACATTGCAAAAAACTGTTGCAAGTCTAGTGGGGTGGCGCGCGCAGGTCGCGTGACCGCGCTCGCGCAACCGGCAATTGCCGCGCGCCGCAGCGCTGCCACTTCACTGGCGCGGGTGGGGCAGTGAAGGCGTAGCCGGCAAGCGCCCCGGCCGTGCCGTGGGCCGGAACCTCTGCCTTGCGCGAGGGCAGGGCGTGCCGCGCCGCCGCCGACTCGCTACACTTCGCGGCTCGCGGAGGGATGGCCGAGCGGTTTAAGGCACCGGTCTTGAAAACCGGCGTGGCAGCGATGTCACCGTGGGTTCGAATCCCACTCCCTCCGCCATCCGATCGCTGAGACTTCCGCGCCTTTACAGGCCTCGCGCCCACGTGATCGACTGCCCGCTTCCGGTAAGGGGCAGGGCATGCGCAGACGCATCGACTTCAACTGCGACGTGGGCGAGAGCTTCGGCGACTGGCGCATGGGCGACGACGCTGCGCTGATTCCGCTGGCGTCCTCGGCCAACATCGCCTGCGGCTTCCATGCCGGCGATCCTCTGCACATGCGCGCCGCGGTCGCGCTTTGTCTTGAACACGGCGTTGCGATCGGCGCCCATCCCGGCTGGCCCGATCTGCAGGGCTATGGCCGTCGCGCGCGGGCCGCGAGCCCGGCCGAGACCTACGCCTACGTCCTCTACCAGATCGGCGCGCTGGTGGCCTTCGTGCGCGCGGCCGGCGGGCGGCTGCACCACGTCAAGCCGCACGGCGCGCTGTACAACCAGGCGGCACGCGACGCCGCACTGGCCGAGGCCATCGCCCGCGCGGTGCGCGATTTCGATCCGCAGCTGAAGCTCTATGGCCTTGCCGGCAGCGCCCTGCTTGAAGCCGGCCGCGCGCAGGGCCTGCAGGTGGTCGGCGAAGCCTTCGCCGAGCGTGCCTACGAGGCCGATGGCAGCCTCACACCGCGCGCGTTGCCGGGGGCGGTGCTGCACGACTTCGCCGCTGCCGAGGCGCAGGTGCTGGGCCTGATCGCCCGCGGCGAGGTGCTGGCCCGCAGCGGCGAAGCGGTGCGGGTCGAGGCGGACACCCTGTGTCTGCACGGCGACCGCCCGGATGCGGTCGACTTCGCGCGACGCCTTCGAGCGAGCCTCGCGGCCGCGGGCGTGGAGATCGCCGCGCCGTGAGTCCAACCGTCAACCTGCTGCCGCTGGCTGGCGTGGGCCTGGTGGTGCTTGGCTTCGCCCTGCGCCTGAACCCGGCCCTGGTCGTGGTCGGCGCCGGCTTCGCCACCGCGCTGCTGGCTGGCATCGAGCCGGCGGCCACGCTGGAGCTCCTGGGCACGGCCTTCGTCAAGAACCGCTTTCTCGCCCTGCTGCTGCTGACCCTGCCGGTGATCGCGGTGCTGGAGCGGCACGGCCTGAAGCAGCACGTGCAGAGGGTGATCGTGCGCCTGCGCGCGGCCACGGCCGGCCGCCTGCTGCTGTTCTACCTCGCGCTGCGGCAGATCCTGTCGATGATCGGCCTGCACAGCCTGGGCGGACATCCACAGACCGTGCGGCCGCTGCTGGCGCCGATGGCCGAAGCTGCCGCCGAGTCGCGCCACGGCCTGCTGCCGGCCGCCGAGCGCGAGCGCCTGCGCGCGCTGTGCGCCGGCACCGACAACGTCGGCATGTTCTTCGGCGAGGACGTCTTCATCGCTTTCGGCGCGGTGCTGCTGATGCAGAGCTTCTTCGCCGACAACGGCATCGAGCTGCAGCCTATCGACATCGCGCTGTGGGGCATTCCGACCGCGCTCTGTGCGTTCGCGATCCACGGTGCGCGCCTCCTGCGGCTGGATGCGCGGCTCGCCCGCGAGGCTGCGCGCGCGGCAGCCGAGGCGGCGCGATGATCTCGCTGCCGCTGATCTACCTGCTGGCCGGCCTGTTCGTGGCGCGCATCGCCTGGCTGTCGGCGCTGGACGCAAGCAACCCGCGACGGATCATGACCGCCGCGTTCTGGGGCCTGCTGGCGCTGTCCTTCCTGATCGGCGATCGCCTGCCTGCGGCCTGGATGGGCGGGGTGGTGGTGGCGCTCGCCCTGCTGGCCGGCTTCGGCGGCGTGCGCGCCGGCCGCGTCGAGCCCGCGCCTGCGGAACAGCTTGCCGAGTCCGCGGCGCGTCTCGGCCATCGCCTGTTCGCGCCGGCCCTGGTCATTCCGCTGGTGACCGTGGCCGTGGTGCTGTTCGGTGCGCAGATCGGCTGGGGCGACTGGCAGCTGTTCGGCGGCGAGATGCTCACCCAGATCGGCCTGGGCCTCGCCTGCCTGCTGGCCCTGCTGGCGGCCTGCGCATTGACGCGCACCTCACCCTTGCGAGCCGTCGAGCAGTCGCGCGGCCTGGTCGATGCGATCGGCTGGGCGGCGCTGCTGCCGCTGCTGCTGGCGACGCTGGGCAGCGTGTTCTCGGCCGCCGGCGTCGGCGAGGCGGTGGCCGAGCTGGTGCGGGCGTGGATCCCGGTCGACAGCCGCTTCGTGGTGGTGCTGGCCTATGCGCTGGGCATGGCCGGCTTCACCATGGTCATGGGCAATGCCTTCGCGGCCTTCCCGGTGATGACCGCCGGCATCGGCCTGCCCCTGCTGGTGCAGCTGCACGGCGCGGACGCCGCGTCGATGGCGGCGATCGGCATGCTCTCAGGCTATTGCGGCACCCTGATGACGCCGATGGCGGCCAACTTCAATCTGGTGCCGGCGGCGCTGCTGGAACTGCGCGACCCCTATGCGGTCATTCGCGTGCAGGTGCCGACGGCCCTGCTGCTGCTGGCGGCCAATGTGGTGCTGATGTACCTCATCGTGTTCCGCAACGCCGCCTGATTGGCGGCCGCGGTCTTTACGGCGGGTTAACCTCGCCGCGCCCGCCGCCGGCCAAGATGCCCCTTCGCTGCTCCCCAGGAATCCGGCCCATGGCCTTGCCCTCCACCTTCGCGCGTCGCCTTGGCGTGCTGCTGCTGCCAGCGGCATTGACCCTGGCCGCCGGCGCCGCCGCACAGTCGAGTGACCCGCTGGCGCTGCCGGACATGGGTTCCTCGGCCGGTACCCTGATCACGCCCGCCGAAGAGGCCATGTATGGCGAATACACGCGGCGCGAGCTGCGCGCCTACGGCATGCTGCTGGAAGACCCGCTGCTGGATGAGTACCTGACGGCGCTGGGCCAGCGCCTCGCCAGCGTCAGCGAGCGGCCGCAGCAGGATTTCACTTTCTTCTGGATGCGCTCGCGCGACATCAATGCCTTCGCCACCCTCGGCGGCTATATCGGCATGAACTCCGGCCTGGTGCTGACGGCGACCAGCGAGGACGAGGTGGCGGCGGTGATGGCGCACGAAATCGCCCACGTGACCCAGCGCCACATCGTGCGCGCGGTGGAGCGCCAGCAGAAGGATGCGATCCCGATCCTGCTGGCGACGCTCGGCGCGATCGCGGTGGCGCAGAGCGCGGGCGGCAACAGCGGCAGCAATGCCACCCAGGCCGCCATTGTCAGCGGCATGGCGCTGATGCAGCAGCGCCAGATCAACCACACCCGCAGCAACGAATACGAAGCCGATCGCATCGGCATCCTGACGCTGGCCCGCGCCGGCTACGAGCCGATGGCGATGGCCGATTTCTTCGCGCGCATGCACCGCACCCTGCGCTCGACCATCGGCGAGCTGGAGGCCCCCGAGTTCCTGCGCACCCATCCGGTCACCAGCAGCCGCATCAGCGAAGCCAAGGGCCGCGCCGAAGGCAGCCGCATGCCGCTGGGCTTCCAGCCACCGCCGCGGCTGGATACCCGGCCGATCAACCCGCTGCTGCCCGAGCGGCACTTCGCCGTCGAGGGCCTGCATTCGGGGCCGAGCCGCGCCCTGTTCCCCTGGGTGCAGGCGCGGCTGCGCGTGCTCAGCGCCGACAGCCCCGGCCAGGCCCTGGACGAGTTCGCCAAGCGTGCCGCCGCCGAGGGCGCGGGGCTGGCCGACCATGACCGCTACGGCTATGCGCTGGCGCTGGCGCGCACCAGCGACACGCCCGGCGCGCTGCGCCAGCTGCAGGCCATCGGCGAGCCGCCGCCGGGCTACTGGCTGGAGCTGGCGCGCGCCGAGGCCTTGCATCTCGGAGGCCGCCAGCAGGAGGCCGAACGCCTGTACCAGGCGCTGTACGAGGCCCACCCCAAGAGCCGTCCGGTCAGCCTGAGCTATGCCGATGCGCTGATCCGCACCGGCGGCGCCGAGCAGGGGCGGCGCGCCCAGGCCGTGCTGCGCCCGCTGCTGCTGAGCGCGGCCAGCGACATCGCCCTGCAGCGCAGCTTCGGCCGCGCCAGCGAGCTCGCCGGCGACCCGGTGCGCGCCTCGGAAGCACACGCCGAAGCGGCCTATCTGGCGGGTCGCGCCGAGGACGCGCTCAACCAGCTGCAGGCATTGAAGCAGCGCGACGACCTCGACTATTACCAGCGCGCGCGGATCGACGCGCGCATCGCCGAGCTCACGCCCGTGGTGCTTGAGCTGCGCGAGCGCGGCATCCGCGCCGGCCGCGAGACGCGCTCCAGTTCGGGGCTCGGGTTCGGTGCCGAAAGCGCTGTCATGCCAGGGACATAAAACTGTTATCTACTTTGCCGGCGGCTGAAAACCTCACCAAGGACGCCCCGTGCACAAGCAGATCCTGATCGTCGACGACGAGCCCGCCATCCGCGACATGGTCGCCTTCGCCCTGCGCAAGGCCGAGTACGAGCCGGTGCATGCGGGCGATACCCGTGAAGCCCAGGCGGCCATCGTCAGCCGTGTGCCTGACCTGATCCTGCTCGACTGGATGCTGCCCGGCATGAGCGGCGTCGAGTTTGCCCGTCGGCTGCGCAAGGAAGGCCTGACCCGCGAGGTGCCGATCATCATGCTGACCGCGCGCGGCGAGGAGAACGACCGCGTCAGCGGCTTGGAAGCCGGCGTCGACGACTACGTGGTCAAGCCCTTTTCGGCGCGCGAGCTGCTGGCCCGCATCAAGGCGGTGATGCGGCGTTCGCGCGGCGACGAGGAGGACGGCAGCGTGGCGCTCGGCGGGCTGCGCATCGACGGCGCCGCGCACCGCGTGTACGCCGGTGACGCCCCGATTCACATCGGTCCGACCGAGTACCGCCTTCTGCATTTCTTCATGACCCATCCCGAGCGCGTCTACAGCCGCACCCAGCTGCTGGACCACGTCTGGGGCGGCAATGTCTACGTCGAGGAGCGCACCGTCGACGTGCACATCCGCCGCCTGCGCAAGACCCTGGAGCCGCATGCGCTGGACGCCCTGGTGCAGACCGTGCGCGGCGCCGGCTACCGCTTCTCGACCGATGTCTGACCCGCGCCCGCGGCCCGCGTAAGCTGGTCGCGCATCCGCCGCCGATGACATCCGTGCGCAAGACCCGGTTCTCCCCGCCCACCAGCCTGAAGCGCGCCTGGCAGCACACCGCCTGGCGGCTCGCCCTGGTCGTGCTCGGCTGCCTGCTGCTCGGCCTCGTGCTCGGCCAACCCTGGTCCCTGCTGTGCGCCGGCCTGCTCGGCGTGCTGGTCTGGCACTACGCCCAGCTGCACGCCCTGCTGGGACAGCTCAACCGCCGCGAATGGCTGGCGCGGCCGGAGGGGCAGGGCGTGTTCACTGAGCTGACCCGCGTGCTCTACCTGCGCCAGCGCGAGAATCGCGAGCGCAAGCGCCGCCTGCTGCGCACCCTGCGCTCCTTCCGCCAGGCCGCAGCGGCGCTGCCCGATGCGGTGGTGGTGCTGAACCGGCGCGAGCAGCGCATCGAGTGGTTCAACGAGTCCACCGAGCACCTGCTGGGCCTGTCCTACCCGCAGGATATCGGCAGCCGCTTCAGCAACCTGGTGCGCTCGCCGCAGGTCACGGCCTGGCTGGAGGCCGGCGCCGCCGAGCCGCTGATCGACGTGCCGGGCACCGGCGCGGAAGGTCTGCGCCTGTCGATGCGCCTGCTCGACTACACGCCGGAAGAGCAGCTGCTGATCGCCCGTGACATCAGCAAGCTGCTGCACCTGGAGCAGGTGCGCCGCGATTTCGTTGCCAACGTCTCGCATGAGCTGCGCACGCCGCTGACCGTGCTGCACGGCTACCTCGACATGCTGGAGCCCGAGGACGTGCCCGAGTGGGCGGGCATGCTCGGCGAAATGCGCCGGCAATCCGGACGCATGACCCAGATCGTCGAGGACCTGCTGACCCTGTCGCGGCTGGAAGCGCGCGAGTCGCTGCCGCACGAGCGCGTCGACATGGGGCCGATGCTGGCCGCCCTGCGCAGCGAGGCCGAGGCCATGAGCCTGGGTCGCCACCGCATCGAGATCGAGGATGGCGCCGGCTGCGATCTGCTCGGCTCGGCCAAGGAGCTGCACAGCGCCTTCTCCAACCTGGTGACGAATGCCGTGCGCTACACCCCCGAAGGTGGGCGGGTGCGCGTCGAGTTCCAGCCGACCGCCGCCGGCGGCGTCAGCCTGTGCGTGATCGACACCGGCCCGGGCATCGCACCCCAGCACCTGCCGCGCTTGACCGAACGCTTCTATCGCGTGTCTTCAAGCCGATCGCGCGACTCCGGCGGCACCGGGCTCGGGCTGGCCATCGTCAAGCACATCCTGCAGCTGCACCAGGCGCAGCTGACGATCGACAGCGAAGTCGGCGTCGGCAGCCGCTTCTGCTGCGTGTTCGATGCCCGTCACCGTCTCGTCCGCGAGGCGGCGGGCGCGGAGGCCACCTGACACAGTCGGCACGGGTCGAAGGCTCGTTCCCATTCCGCACCGGCAGTTCCGGCATCATGGGGTCCCTCGCGCGCATGCGCCGCAGAACACGAATCGAAGCCCACGCCATGGCCCAGGACCGCGATCTCACCGATCCCTCGCTGTACATCAACCGCGAGCTGTCCCAGCTCGAGTTCAATTTCCGCGTGCTGGCCCAGGCCATGGACGAGCGCGTGCCGCTGCTGGAGCGGCTGCGCTATCTGTGCATCAGCTGCACCAATCTCGACGAGTTCTTCGAGATCCGGGTCGCGGCGATCCGCCACCAGCAGGACTTTGGCGGCGGCGGCATGGCCGACGGCATCGCGCCGACCGCGGCGCTGGCGCAGATCTACGCGCGCGCCGGTGAGCTGGTCGATGCGCAGTACCGCTACTGGAACGAGACCCTGCGGCCAGCGCTCACCGACGCCGGCATCCGCATCCTCACCCGCGACACCTGGAGCGCCAAGCAGAAGCGCTGGCTGAAGGACTACTTCGACAGCGAGATCACGCCGGTGCTGTCGCCGCTGGCGGTCGATCCGGCGCATCCCTTTCCGCGCATCCTCAACAAGAGCCTGAACCTGGTGGTGGTGCTGCAGGGCCAGGATGCCTTCGGCCGCAGCGGCGGCCTCGCCCTGGTGCGCGCGCCGCGCTCGCTGCCGCGCATCATCCAGCTGCCGCAGAACGTGTCCGGCGGCAGCCATGACTTCGTGCTGCTCTCGGCCGTGCTCTCGGCCTTCGTCGAGGACCTGTTTCCCGGCATGACGGTGAAGGGCACCTACCAGTTCCGGGTGACCCGCAACTCCGAGCTGTTCGTCGACGAGGACGAAGTCGAGAACCTGGCCTCGGCGCTGCGCGACGAACTGGTCGGCCGCGGCTACTCGCATGCGGTGCGGCTGGAGATCGCCGACACCTGTCCCAAGCCGATCGTCAAGCAGCTGCTGCGCCACTTCGAGCTGCCCGAGTCGGCGATCTACCGCATCAACGGCCCGGTCAACCTCAATCGCGTCACCGCCGTCTACGACATGGTCGATCGGCCGGATCTGAAGTTCCCGGCCTTCAAGCCGCGCCTGCATCCGCACGAGACTGGCGAGGAGATCTTCGAGGTGGTGCGGCGCGGCGACGTGCTGCTGCACCACCCGTACGACAGCTTCGGGGTGATCATCGATCTGGTGAAGACCGCCGCACACGATCCGAACGTGCTGGCGATCAAGCAGACCCTGTACCGCACCGGCCACAACTCGCCGCTGGTGAGCTCCCTGATCGAGGCCGCGCGCAACGGCAAGGACGTCACCGTCGTCATCGAGCTGCGCGCGCGCTTCGACGAAGAGGCCAACCTGCGTCTTGCCGATCGCCTGCAGGAGGCCGGCGTGCAGGTGGTCTACGGCGTGGTCGGCTACAAGACCCACGCCAAGATGCTGCTGATCGTCCGCCGCGAGGGCAAGAAGCTGCAGCGCTACGTGCACCTCGGCACCGGCAATTACCACAGCGGCACCGCCAAGGTGTACACCGACATCGGCCTGATCACCGCCAACGCCGATATCGGCGAGGACGTGCACCTGCTGTTCCAGCAGATGTCGGGCTTAGCACCGGCGATCCGCCTGAAGCGCATCCTGCAGTCGCCCTTCACCCTGCATCCGGGGATCCTGAAGAAGATCGAGCGCGAGGCCGCCAATGCGCGCGCCGGCAAGCCCAGCGGCATCATCGCCAAGCTCAATGCGATCAACGAGCCCAAGGTGATCCGCGCGCTCTACCACGCCTCGCAGGCGGGGGTGAAGATCGAGCTGATCGTGCGCGGCGCCTGCGGCCTGCGGCCCGGGGTGAAAGGTGTGTCGGAGAACATCCGGGTGCGCTCGATCATCGGCCGCTTCCTGGAGCACAGCCGCATCTACTGGTTCGCCAACGGCGGCGAGCCTGAGCTGTATGCGTCGAGCGCGGACTGGATGGAGCGCAACCTGCTGCGCCGCATCGAAACCTGCTTCCCGATCCTTGACCCCAGCCTGGCCGAGCGCGTGCGCACCGAAGATCTGGAGAACTACCTGCGCGACAACACCCAGGCCTGGGAGCTCAAGTCCGACGGCAGCTATGAGCGGCTCGCTCCCGAGGGCGACGAGATGCCGCATTCTGCCCAGCAGTTCCTGCTCGCTCTGCTCTGCCACTGAAGGATCCGCGCATGCCCGAGACCCTGCTCAAGGCCGACACCGCGGGCCTCGCCGAGAACGAGCTGCTGGCCGCGGTCGATCTCGGCTCGAACAGCTTCCACATGATCGTGGCCCGGCACACGCTCGGCCAGCTGCGCGTGGTCGACCGCCTGCGCGAGTCCGTGCGCACTGCCTCGGGCCTGACCGAGCGCGGCGAACTCACCCAGGAAGCGCTCTGGCGTGCGCTGGAGTGCCTGGAGCGCATGGGCCAGCGCCTGCGCAACATCGCCCCCAACCGGGTTCGCGCGATCGCCACCAATACCGTGCGCCAGCTGCGCAATCCGCAGTCCTTCCTGATTCCCGGGCAGACCGCGCTCGGCCACCGCATCGAGGTGGTCTCAGGCCGCGAGGAGGCGCGCCTCATCTACCTTGGCGTGGCCCAGGGCCTGCCGCCGAAGAGCAGCCGCCGGCTGGTGGTCGACATTGGCGGCGGCAGCACCGAGTTCATCATCGGCGAGGGCTTCGAACCGCTGGAGCGCGAAAGCCTGCAGATGGGCTGCGTGGCGACGACGCGGCGCTTTTTCGGCACCGGCCGGCTCTCGCGCAAGCGCTGGAAGGAAGGGCTCACCGAGATCTCGGCCGAGTTCCAGCAGTTCGCGGCCACCTATCGTGCGCGCGGCTGGAAGGACGTGATCGGCTCCTCCGGCACGGTCAAGGCGATCGGCAAGATCATCAAGGGCATGAAGCTCGGCCGCGGCGAGATCACCCTGGAGGGCTTGGCTGCGGTCCGCGAAGCCCTGCTGGCTTTCGAGGACATCGACCTCATCCAGCTGCCCGAGCTGTCCGAGGAGCGCCGACCGGTGATCGCTGGCGGCGTGCTGGTGCTGGAGGCCGCCTTCAACGAGCTTGGCCTGTCTCAGATGAAGGTCGCGCAGACCGCGATGCGCGAGGGCGTGCTCTACGACATGCTCGGCCGCGTCGCCCTGCGCGATCCGCGCGACGGCTCGATCCAGGCCATGGCCCAGCGCTACGGCGTGGATGCGGCCCAGGCTGCGCGCGTCGAAGCCACGGTGCTGGCCCTGTTCGATCAGGTCGCTGGCGCCTGGAAGTTGGGCGAGGACGAACGCCTGAGCCTGGCCTGGGCGGCGCGCGTGCACGAGATCGGCCAGACCATCGCGCACAGCCAGCACCACGTGCACGGCGCCTATCTGATCGAGCACTCCGATATCGCCGGCTTCTCCAACCAGGAGCAGCAGTTCCTGGCTGCGCTGGTGCGCTCGCAGCGCCGCGGCATGCACAAATCGGTGCAGACCGGCGCTGGCGGCCGCGATCCGCTCACCACCCTGCGCTGCGTCGCCCTGCTGCGGCTGGCGGTGTTGCTGCATCGCAGCCATGAATCGGGCGGGCTGCCGCGCTTCGAGGTCGAGGCCCGAGAGCGTGGCCTCTGCCTCAAGCTGCCGCCGAGCTGGCTGGTGCAGCATCCGCTGTCGCGCGCCGACCTCGTGACCGAGCAGGAGATCCTGCGCGAGTCGGGCTTCGACCTTGCGCTGGAGTAGGCCCGCAGGCAGGCGCAGGCGCGGCCCATGAGCGGAATCGCCGTGATCCTGCGTAGGCTGTAGCAAAGGCAACCGGGAGAGAGGCATGGCAGCACACACAAACGACACGCCACCCCGCAGCGGGCGGCGCTGGCTGTGGTGGATTCCCGCGGGCTGCCTCGTGCTCCTGCTGCTGGTCGCTGCCGGCGCCGCTGGCCTGGTCTGGCTGATCGGTGCCGCGCTGGGCGAGGCCGAGGCCTATCAGGAGCCGCTGCGCCGCGCGCAGGCCTCGGCCGAGGTGCGCGCCCTGCTGGGCGAGCCGGTCGAAGCCGGCTGGCTGCCGCAGGGCAGGATCGAATTCAGCAACCAGGACGGCGGCGAGGCGCGACTCTCGATCCCGCTGCACGGGCCGCGCGGCGAGGCCGTGCTGGAAGTACGCGCCGACCTGCCCGAGGGGGCTCGGGACTGGGTCTATGAGCGGATGGAGGTCGTGCCCGCGGACGGAGGGGCCCCGATCGACCTGCGCGATCAAGCGCGCTGATCGGCGCGGCGACGCCCTGCTCAGGCGTCGAAATCGGCCGCCACCGCGGGCGTGACGGTACGCGACAGCAGCAGCCGGTCGACGCGGTTGGCGTCCATGTCCACCACTTCGATGCGCAGCCCCGGCAGCTCGACGATCGCGCCGACCTGCGGCACGCGGCCGAGCAGGTGCATCACCAGTCCGCCCAGGGTGTGCACGTCGGCCTCGTCCTGCTGCAGCCTGAGATCGCCGCCCAGCAGTTCCTCGACGCGATCGCCGGCGAGCATGCCGTCGATCAGCCAGGAGCCATCCTCGCGCTGCACGGCCGAATCGCTGGGCTCGGCGCCGCGCTCGGGCAGCTCGCCGACCAGGGCCTCCAGCAGGTCGGTCAGGCTGACCAGACCCTCGATGCTGCCGTACTCGTCCACCACCAGGGCCAGATGGCTGCGCTTGCGGCGCAGGGTCTCCAGCAGCTGGAAGGGGCTGATCGACTCCGGCACGTAGATCGCCGGATGCAGGGCGACTTCCAGCGAGGGCGGTTCGCCCTCGAGGCAGCGGGCGAGGTAGTCCTTGGCATCGAGCAGGCCCAGCACCTCGTCGAGGCTGCCGCGCGCCACCGGCAGGGTCTGGTAGCGGCCCTCGCGCAGTACCGCGTGGTTGACCGCATGCGGGTCCTCGACATCGAGCCAGCGGATGTCGCGGCGCGGGGTCATGATCGCGCGCACCTCGATGTCGTCGAGGCGGAACACGTTGCCGACCATGGCCTGCTCGACCGGCTTGAACACACCGCTGGCCGCGCCCTGGGCGATCATCGTGCGGATTTCCTCCTCGCTGACCGCGGGCTCTTCGCTGCGGTTGGCGCCCAAGAGGCGCAGCAGCAGGTTGCTGGACAGGCTGAACAGGCTGACCAGCGGATGCGCGAACTTGGCCAGCACGGTCATCGGCGGCGCCACGAAGCTGGCGAAGCGCTCGGGCGCCAGCAGGGCCAGCCGCTTGGGCACGATCTCGCCGAGTACCACCGAGCAGTAGGTCACCGCGACGACCATGCAGACCGTGGCCAGCAGCTGGCTGTGGGCGGCGATCAGCGGCATCTGCTCGAACACGCCGATCAGCCGCTCGGCGATCGCGTTCTCACCGAAGGCGCCGCTCAGGATGCCGATGGTGGTGATGCCGACCTGCACCGTCGACAGGAAGATCGCCGGATCCTCGCTGAGCTTCAGCGCTGCCCGCGCGCCGGCGCTGCCGGCCTCGGCGCGGGCCTGCAGACGCGCGCTGCGCGAGGACACCAGCGCCATCTCTGATGCGGCGAACACGCCATTCAGCAGGATGAGGCCGAGCAGGAGCAGCAGTTCCATGAGGTATTCCGTGAGAGGTGCGCTGGCAATTCCCGGCGCAGCCCGCAGGACTGGGGGCAGGCTGCGGCGAATTCAAGCGCGCCCGCCGCCCGCGTCCAGTGACGGCAGACGAAGGCGGGTGCCTCTGACGGGCTCTCAGCCCTCGGCTTCGAGATGCACGCGCAGCCCCTCCAACTGCTGCCCCTGCACGCGATCGACCACGGTCGCGAACCCGGACAGATCGGTGGCGCTGTAGCCGCCGACCGTGTAGCGCATGCGTACCTCGCTGCCGCCGTCCTCGCGCGCGCTGATGCTGAACTCCAGCGCGCCGTGCAGGCCCATGCCCTGCAGCGGGCCGAGGCCGCCGAGCAGGCGCAGGGTGTTGGGGGCGTCGACGAAGACCACGCGCAGATGCTCGGCCGAGCGCTCGCCGGCGCGCTCGCAGAAGCAGCCGCCCGCCCGCGCTTCGAGGCTCAGCGTCGACTCCGCTCCCCACCAGGTGTGGTCGCGCGGCCACCAGGCGCCGATGTCTTCGACCAGCGCGCGCCAGGTGCGCTGCGGATCCGTCGCGACCTCAATGCGCTGCTCCAACGCGAAGCCGCCGGCGGAGGAGGACAGCACCTCCGCCGACGCGAGGCCGGGCGCGAGGCAGGCCAGCAGGAACAGGGCGAGGTCGTGGCGCATGGTGGCTCCGGCGGTGAGCGGTGGCCGCGATTGAAGTCCTCGCGCCTGCGCTTGGCAAGTGGCGCTTGCGGGTGCGCGGGCACTCGGCGCAGTGTTGGCCGACGCTTTCCACGGAGGATTCCCATGGCCGATCCCACTGCCGCCCTCATCACCCAGCTCAAGAACATCCAGGCGCGCTGCGGGCAGTCCATCGCACAGCTGCACCTCGCGCTCGAAGGCTGCGGCCTCGCCAAGCACGGCGAGAAGCGCAGCTGGCTGATGGAGCGTTACGGGCTGGGCCACGGTGACGCCAACACCGTGGTCGCCCTGCAGGGCAAGCCGCTGCCCGCGCTGGACGGCGCCGCGCCGGCGCGGCCTGCCGTCGCCGACGGCGATCCGCTGGACGCGATCTACGCCGGCAACAAGGCTGGGCTGCGCGGCCTGCACGAGGCGCTGATGGCGCGCATCCACGCGCTCGGCGAGTTCGAGATCGCGCCCAAGAAGAGCTACCTCAGCCTGCGCCGCGCCAAGCAGTTCGCCACGGTCGGCCCAGCCACGGCCAGGCAGATCGAGATCGGCTTGAACTGCCGGAGCCTGCCCGAGGATCCGCGGCTCAAAGTGCTGCCGCCCGGCGGCATGTGCCAGGCCAGCACGCGCATCGCCGATGCCTCCGAGATCGACGAGGCGCTGCTCGGCTGGATTCGACTCGCCTATGCCAGTGCGGGCTGAGGGAACGTCGCGGCTAGAACAACTCGCCCTGCGCCGAGTCCTTGCGCGGCGGGCGGAAGCGGCTGCAGTCGAGCTCGATCTGGTCGCGATGCAGGTAGCCGAGGCGTTTGCGGGCCAGCTCGAAACGGGCGTGGATGAGCTTGGCGATCGCGCCCTCGCCGCGCATGCGCGCACCGAAGCGCGGGTCGTTGTCGCGGCCGCCGCGCATGTCGCGGATCAAGTTCATGACGTGCGCGGCGCGCTGCGGGAAATGCAGCGCCAGCCATTCGCGGAACAGGTCCTTCACCTCGTGCGGCAGCCGCACCAAGGTGTAGTTCGCGTAGAGCGCGCCGGCCTCGCGGCCGCGTTCGAGGATGCCTTCGAGATCGGGATCGTTGATGGCCGGGATGAGCGGCGCCGCAAACACGCCTGTCGGCACGCCGGCGGCGCTGAGCCGGGCGATGGCTTCGAGGCGCCGGTGCGGTGCGCTCGCGCGCGGCTCCAGCTTGGCGGCGAGGCGATTGTCGAGCGTGGTTACCGATACCGCGACGAAGACGAGTCGCTGAGCGGCGAGCTCGCGCAGCAGATCGAGATCGCGCTCGACGCCGGCGTTCTTGGTGACGATGGTGCAGGGGTGGCGCGTCTCCAAAAGCACCTCCAGCACCTCGCGCGTCAGCTGGTACTGGCGCTCGATCGGCTGGTAGGGATCGGTGTTGGCGCCGAGGTTGATCGGGCTGACCCGATGGCTGCGCTTGCCTAGCTCGGCGCGCAGCAGCTCGGCGGCATTGGTCTTGGCGAACAGCCGCGTCTCGAAGTCGAGGCCGGCGGAAAGATTGAGATAGCCGTGGCTGGGCCGCGCATAGCAGTAGACGCAGCCGTGCTCGCAGCCGCGATAGACATTGATCGAGTGTTCGAAGGGGATGTCCGGCGAGTCGTTGTGGCTGAGGATGCTGCGCGCGCGCTCCTCGCTGACCGTGGTGCGCGGACGCACCGGCCGCAGGTCCTCGCCCTCGGGGTCGCCCGGCCAGCCGTCGTCCTCGGCCTCGACGCGCACCGACTCGAAACGCCCTTCGCGATTGCTGGCCGCGCCGCGGCCCTTGATGGGTGTGCCGGACATGGGGCGATTGTGCGGCTGCCGGCGCCGGATGTCCGCCAGCGGCAGCCTGCACCGTTGCAGAGGCAGTCGGGGGCAGCGTGCGCTTTGCGCCCTGTCGCGCATTGCATACTGCGCGGTCAGTGCGCCGCGAACGTTCGAAGAGGGGATGCCGGAATGCTGTGGAGCCTGCTGCTGGTGCTGGTCCTGCCCGCGCTGTGGGCGCTGGCCGCGTACAACCGCCTGGTGCGCCTGCGCAACCAGGTGCGCACCGCCTGGGCCGACATCGACGTGCAGCTGGTGCGTCGACATGATCTGGTGCCGCAGCTGGTCAGCGTCGCCAAGGCCGCGGCCGAACATGAGCGCTCGACCTTCGCCCTGGTCAGCGAGCTGCGCGCCCAGGCCCTGGGCCTGCAGGTCAGGGGCGGGCAGGGCGCCGCCGCGCTCGGCGAGGTCGAGACCCGCCTGCAGCAGGCGCTGGGACAGGTTTTCGCGCTCGGCGAGGCCTACCCCGCGCTGCGCAGCAGCGAGAACTTTCTCGCCCTGCAGAAGGAGCTCTCGGCGATCGAGGAGCATCTGCAGTACGCGCGGCGCTTCTACAACGGCGCGGTGCGCGACTACAACGACGCCACCCAGAAGCTGCCGGACGTGTTCATCGCCCGGCTCGGCGGCTTCGGCGGCGCCGAATTCTTCCAGGCCCGCGAGGGCGAGCGCGCACCGGCGCAGGTGCAGCTGTCATGAGCGTTCTTCGACTTCTTCTGCTTTCCCTCGTGTGGGCCTGCGCCCTGCCGGCCGCAGCGCAGGAGCGCATCCTCGACTACCGCGTCGAGGTCGACATCCGCAGCGACGGCAGCATCGAGGTGGCCGAGCACATCCGCCTGCGCGCCGAGGGCCAGCAGATCCGCCGCGGCATCTACCGCGACTTCCCGACCCGCTACCGCGACCGCTACGGCAATGCGGTGGTGGTCGACCTGCAGGTCCTGGGCGTCGAGCGTGACGGCCAGCCCGAGCGGTGGTTCACGGAAGCCATGGACAACGGCGTTCGCATCAACACCGGCGGGGACGACTTCCTGCCGGGCCTGCCGCGCGAATTCGAGTTCAGCCTGCGCTACCGCACCACCCGCCAGCTCGGTTTCTTCGAGGCCCATGACGAGCTGTACTGGAATGCGATCGGCACCGGCTGGGCCTTTGCGATCGAACGCGGCAGCGTCGAGGTGCGGCTGCCGGCGGTGGTCGATCCCGCCAACATGCGCCTGGATGCCTACACCGGTGTGCAGGGCGCGCAGGGCGGCGATGCGCGCGGCGAGGTGGTCTCGCCGGGCATCGCCCGCTGGACGCTGACGGCACCGCTCGCGCCGGGCGAAGGCCTGACCATCGCGCTGGGCTTTCCCAAGGGCTTGGTGGTTGAGCCCACCCGGGCAGAGCGCGTCGGCCTGCTGCTGCAGGACAACCGTGGCCTGCTGGTGGCTCTGGCTACGCTCGGCGTGCTGCTGGCCTGGTGCGTCTGGCGCTGGCGCGCGGTCGGGCGCGATCCCGAGGCCGGCGTGATCATCGCCCGCTACCAGCCGCCGGCCGATCGTTCGCCGGGCGAACTTCGCTACCTGAAGCGCATGAGCTACGACCCGCGCTGCCTCACCGCCGATCTGCTGGCCGGTGCGGTGGCCGGCGCGGCCGAGATCGAGCGCGAGAAGGGCCTGCTGTTCGGCGACACCTGGAGCCTGGCGCGCGGGCCGACAGCTGTGGATGAGAGCCTGCCCTTCACCGTGCGCAGCCTGCTCGGCAAGCTGCTGCCCTCGGGGCATGCAAGGCTGGAGCTGAAAAAGAGCAGCAGCACCGCGCGCCACATGCAGGCGGCGATGCTCGAACACACCCGCGCCCTGCACACGCGTCTGCACCGCAGCCACTTCCACAACAACAGCGGCGACGCTGTGCTTGCCGTGGTGATCGCGGTCTGCGGCGCGGTGATGGCCTTTCTGAGCGCCGACGGCTCGGGCGAGCCGGCCATCATCGGCGTCTGCGTGCTGATGCTGATCGTGTTGATCGGCTTCGCCTGGCTGATCAAGGCCCCGACCGCGCAGGGCCGCAAGCTGCTCGACGAGATCGAGGGCCTGAAGCTCTATCTGAAGGTGGCCGAACGCGACGAGCTGGCGGCGATGCCCGGCCCCGATCAGCCGCCGCGACTGGACGCCGAGCGCTACGAGGCCCTGCTGCCCTATGCCATCGCCCTCGACGTGGAAGAGGCCTGGACCGCCAAGTTCACCGCGGCCGTGGGTGCGGCGGCCGCGGCAGCGGCGACGGAGTCGATCCGCTGGTACCGCGGCGGTGGCTTCAACGACATCGGCAGCCTGGCCAAGGCGGTCGGTACGGGCCTGAACAGCTCGATCGCCTCGGCCAGCAGTCCGCCGGGAAGCAGCTCCGGCGGAGGCGGTGGCGGCTCTTCCGGAGGCGGCGGGGGCGGAGGCGGTGGTGGCGGGCGCTGAGCGCGCTCCCGCGCCGCGTCGCAGGCCAGGTCTTCTTCAGGAGACTTGAGCTCGTCACCCCGAGGAAGCAGGCATCCAGTGCGGCTGCAACTCCGATGGGCGCCGGAGGCGTGACTGCACTTGCGTGCAGTCACCGGGTGCTCGACTGGGTCCCCGCGTGCGCGGAGACGACGAGCGCGTGAGCGCAAGGCTTCAGAATCTGCGCAACACCTCAGCTGCGCGGATTCTTGCTCGTGCGACAACCTCTTTCGTCATCCCCGCGAATGCGGGGATCCAGTGCTGCTACCGAGGTGGGGGCCTTCTGGGGGGCTGCGCCACCATGCGATTGGCCTGGGCGGGGGCGATGAACAGTGGGGAGCAAGCGATCTGTCTTGCGGGAGACCCTGGCGCCGACTCGATCCAAACTGAACGCAAGCTCGGCGAATCTGAACGCCTCGCCGCCGCGCTGACACGTCCGCATCCACCCCGCCGTTAGGTCAGGCGCACCCCATCGACGGGGTGCTGACCACGGAAGGAGTGAAGGGATGCACACGACGAACAGGCCCGGATGGGCCGGCATGGGTTTGGCCTTGGTGCTGGGGTCGGTGAGCGGCGTTGCCGCCGCCGACCCCGGCGATCTGCAGCTCAGCTTCGGCAATCAAGGCGTGGTGCTGGTCGGCCTGGGCGGCGGCCAGGAGTATTTCCACGATGTGCTGGCCGAGCCCGACGGCGCGGTGCTGGTGGCCGGCGCGCTGTATCACCGCAACGCCGCGCAGGCGCCGACCCGCGGCTACGACATGTCGGTGCTGAGGGTGCTGCGCAACGGCCAGCTGGATCCGGCGTTCGGCCTCGAGGGCCTGAGCCAGATCGACAGCGGCGATGACGGCGACGCCGCGCGTGCGCTGATCCGCCAGCCCGACGGCCGGCTGCTGGTCGCGGGTCGACTGGACAGCGGCGCCTACAGCGATTTCGGCCTGGCCCGACTGCACGCGGACGGCAGCCTCGACACCAGCTTTGGCGAGCCCTTCAACGGCGCGCGGCGCGGCTATGTGCGCCTCAACATCGGGCCGAGCACAGCGATCAACGACGGCGCCAACGCGGTGGCCCTGCAGTCGACCGGGCGCATCGTGCTCGGCGGCGAGGGCTTCGCCCACGACAGCGGCTTCAACTACCAGCGCTTCGCGCTGGCGCGCTTCCACGCCGACGGTTCACTCGACACGAGCTTTGGCGACGGTGGCCGGGTGGTGTCGCCGGCCACCGCCTTCCAGGTGGCGGAGTACCTCACCGCGATCGCCCGCCGTCGTGATGGCAGCCTGCCGGAGGATCGGATCACGGCGGTGGGCTACGTGTTCGCGCGCAGCACCGGCCTGATCCGGCGCTACCTCGCCGATGGCCAGCCCGATCCCAGCTTCGGCAGCGGCGGCACCCTGGTGCTGACCGAGAGCGTGGTCGGCGGCGTGCGCCGCGGCATGGCCTCGGTCATCGATGCGGTGTGGCTGGACGACGGCAAGCTGCTGGCGCTGGGCACCGGCAACGAGCGCGGCTTCGTGTTCCAGCGCTTCCATTCGGACGGCAGCCTCGACACCAGCTTCGGCAGCAATGGCCGCACCCTGGTCAAGTTCAGCGGCACGGTCGACTACGACGAGCCGGCGGCGCTGGCCGTGCAGGCCGACGGCAGCATCCTCGCCACCGGCTACGCCAGCATGCGCTACAGCGGTGCGACCTCGAAGGACTTCGCGGTGGTGCGGCTCACCGCCAGTGGTCAGCCGGACCCGCGCTTCGGCGACGGCCAGGGCCGTTCGACCTTTCCGGTGTCCGTGCATGCGGACGAGGGCTACGCGATCGCGCAGACCAGCGACGGCGACTTCCTCGCCGCCGGCCGCGCCAACAATGATCAGAACTCCTCGACCGGGGCGGCGATGCAGGCGGCGCTGATGCGCCTGCAGGGCGATCCCGGCCTGTTCCGCGACGGCTTCGAGAACCGCTGACGGCGGCGGCGCGGATGCGCGATCGAGGTCACAGGCTGAGCTCGCGCGCGTCCTGGGCCGGGCATGCCACAAGGAGACAGTGCAATGCGCCTTTTTGACTTCCCAAACACCGTGCATCCCGAACTGGGGCCCACGATCAGCCGCGAGGAGCGCCTGGAGGCGCTCCGCGAAACCCTGCGCCACGACCCGCGCTGCTGGCTCGCGCTGGCCGCAGGCCTGGCTCTGCTGATGGGCCTCATCCTTGGCCTCGGCCTCACTGGACCTGCGCCCGTGGTCGGTCTGGTGATCCTGCTGACGGGCTGGCTGTGGCTGGGCCGGCAGCTGGCCCTGCCGCGCGTGCGGGCGCGCTTTGAGCCGCGCGTGGATCGGCGGAGGCTGCTGCGTGACTTCACGGCCTGGTAGTGGGCCCGCGCGTGCGGTGTCAGCGCAGCAGGCCGATCCAGCGCAGCTCGACATCGGCCTCGAAGGCCTCGCCATAGGCGACCAGCGCGACCGAGCGCAGGCGCTGAGTGTCCAGTTCCTGCCGCAGGGCCACCGGCTCGAAGTCGGCCAGCGGTAGATCGAGTGTGGCCCAGTGGCGGCCCACGGCCAGCGGAGCCCGGTAGTAGGACCAGGGTCGACGCGTGTCGGCGCTGCGCAGGTGCAGCCAGTAGGCACCGGGGGTGCCGCGCACCTGCACGCGCAGGGCGCGGTAGCTTGAGGCGTCGAAGTCGCCACCGTCGGCGCGCAGCGGAAGCCGGAGCTGGATGAAGCCACCGTTGTTGTCCAGGCGCACGCGGCCCTGCATGCGCAGCCAGCGCTCGCCCTCGCGCTCGACAAAACCCGCGCGCAGCTCCGACAGCCCGCCCATCACGCGGTCGCTGAAGCCCTGCCACTGCGTGTCGACGGCGGAGCGGCCCTCCGTCTGGCTGAAGTCATCCAGTACCTGCAGGCTGTCCGGTGCCATCACGAGTCCCGAGGTGAGGCCCATCCACAGCAGAACGGCGCGCAGCGCGCGGTGTGCGGGACGCTGGAGCGGTACGGTGGGGGGCGGTGCTGCAGGCATGCGTCCAATGTTGCTGCAGGCGCGCCAAGGAAACGTGGCGGCTCGCGTGCAGCACAGTCGTCGGTGGAGGCTCAGACCTGTGGCAGCGGCTCATTGACCGCGCGGCTCGGGTCGAAGCTGGGCGTCCCGCTGTGGCGCTCCTGCGGCTGCGGGTGCTCGCCCTTCTCGATCACCACCACGCTGTCGTAGAAGTGCATCGAACGCGTCGCGCGGGTGAAGGGGCCGGGGCCGAAGCTGTGTGGATCGCGGCTGTGCCACGCGTTCAGTTCGTCGACCAGGCGCTTCGCGAACTCCATGAAGCTGTGCGGTGCGCGCAGGCCGCCGCCGTGGCTGCGCCAGTAGCTGGTGTGGGTGTCTTCGACCAGGATCACGCCCTCCGACTTGACGCTGCCGTAGAGCTCTTCGACGGTGGCGATCTGCTGGTGCATCTGGTGGCCGCCATCGTCCAGCAGGATGTCGATGGGCCCGATCTTCGCCGCGAGCTGGCGCAGGAAGCCGCGGTCGCCCTGGTCGCCGATGTGGATCTCGACGCCGGGCTCGCCGAGCTCCAGCAGACGCGGATTGATGTCGACGCCGACCACGCGGCACTGCGGCCCGAAGTAGTGCCGCCACATCTGCAGCGAGCCGCCGTGGAACACGCCGAACTCGACCAGGGTGATCGGCTGGCCGCGGAAGCGCGCGAAGTGGCGATGGTAGATGTCGAGGTAGTGGTCCCACTTCGTCATCAGTCGGCCGGGGTTGGCGTCGAAGTAGGTGCGCAGCGGATTGGCGGATTCGGTCGGCATGGAAGCGAGGTCATCGATAACTCAGCAGTGCCGCAAGTCTGGACAGAGTCGGCTGTTGCGGCAAGCCGTGGCATGTTGCGTCTCGGAACATCGGAAAGGTCGATGACAGGCCGGGGCGCGCCATACTCTCGCACGCACTGCACTCCACGGGATGAACCATGCGCGCAAGGCTGCTGCCGCTCCTGTTGCTGCCAACGCTTGCCTATGCGGGGCTGAGCGGCGCCATGTACCTGGGACAGCGCGACTTCATCTATTTTCCGCAGCCGCGCGCGCTGCCCGCGGGCGCGCACGATCTCGTGCTGGACACCGCCGGGGCGCTCCTGCAGGTCAGCGTGCGTGAACTCCATGGCGCGCCGGCCCTGATCTACTTCGGCGGCAATGCCGAAGACGTCTCCCGCACGCTGCCTGAGTTGGCGCGGCATCTGCCCGGGCATGCGCTCTACCTGCTCCATTACCGCGGCTATGGCGCCTCCACCGGTCAGCCCACCGAGGCGAACCTGTTTGCCGATGCGTTGGTGCTGCACGACCACGTCGCAGCACGCCATCCGCGGGTCGAAGTCATTGGTCGCAGCCTGGGCAGCGGCGTTGCCGTGCACCTGGCCAGCCGTCGTCCGGTGTCGCGCCTGGTCCTGGTCACGCCCTTCGACAGCCTCGCTGCTGTTGCGTCGGAGCAGTTCCCCTGGCTGCCGGTGGACTGGCTGCTGCAGGATCGCTACGACAGCGCTCGGCTCGCAGCGCAGGTGCGGGCGCCGACCCTGCTGCTGGTGGCGGCCCAGGATACCCTGGTGCGCCCCGAGCGCAGCGAGACGCTGCGACGCGCTTTGGGCAACGCTGCGGTCGAGCTGCGCGTGTTCGCGGGCGTCGACCACAACACCATCAGCCTGCATCCCGGCTATGCCGCTGCCCTGGCCGGGCAGCCGACGCGCGCGCCTTGACCCCATCTGCGGGCGCGGAAGTTCAGTTGGCGAACGTGCCGCGGGCCCGACCGTCCCGGCTCGGGCCCGCAGGCGCGACGAGGTCAAGACTCAGCGACGGCTGCTGAGCTGGTCCATGCCCTCGAGGTTCTGGATCACGATTTCGACCCGACGGTTCTGCTGGCGGCCGGCGGCGCTGTCGTTGCTGGCGACTGGATAGTCCTTGCCCAAGCCTCGCGTGGCGAGGCGCGAGCCATCAATCCCCTGCGACACCAGGTAGGTCTTCACCGCTTCGGCGCGACGCTGGGACAGGCCCAGGTTGTACTCGGCACTGCCGGTCGAGTCGGTATGTCCCTCGATCTGCAGCGTGGTCTCGGGATGCGTTCGCAGTGCATCGACGAGTGGCTGCAAGTTGCGCGCGGCTCCGGGCTTGAGTACGGCCTGATCGACTTCGAAGAGCACGTCGCCCAGGGTCACCACAAGGCCGCGCTCGGTCTGCTTGGCCTGCAGATCGGCCAGCGTCTGCTCCAGCTCCAGCAGGCGCGCGCGCGCTTCTTCCGCTTCCTGGCGCGAGGCGTCGGCGGCCATGCGTTCCTGCTGCGCCAGCAGTAGCGCCTGCTCGGCCTGCTGCTGTGCAGTCATGGCCTGTGCGCGGGCACGCTCGGCTTCCGCGCGGCGCGCCTGCGCCACCAGCCGTTCGCGCTCGACGCCCATGCTTTCCAGCTGGGCGCGTGCGGCGCCGCTGCGGCCATCGGCTTCGGCGATGCCGAGCAGTCTGCCGGCGATGTGCACGTTGTGGTCGAACAGGTCGGACTTCATGCGACGGCCGTCCTGGGCCAAGGTGTCGACGGCGGCGCGCGCGTCGGCGAGCTGCTGAGAAGCGTAGCCGGCGACGGCGGGATCGGATTCGAGTCGGCTCAGTTCGCTCTCCAGTCGAACGAGCTCGGGCGGCCGTTCGCTGTTGCCGGCGCAGCCGGCGAGCGCGCCGAGAGACAGGCCCAGCAGCAGGGCGCGGGACAGCAGGGTGGAGTTCGGATGCAGGTTCATGGACGGCCTCCCGACTGGCTGATTTCTTCGCGGAGTGTGTTGAGGGTGCGCTCCATCTCGGCCAGCGTCGCCTCGGCCTGACGCTGCCGCGACAGCGCCTCGGCGAGGCGCGCATCGGCCTTCGCGCGCTGCGCTTCGCGCTCTGCGTCGTCCCAGTCGCGGTCATTGAATGAACCTTCGGCCTGGGCCAGCAGGTCACGGGCCTGGCGCAGCTCCTGGGTGGCATGGGTGGCCGCATCGGCGCGTTCGGCGGCGGCCACGTTGGCGCGCGCCGAGGTCAGTTCCAACTCGGCCTCGCTGCGACCGGCAAAGGCGCTGAGCGGCAGCGCGAACAGGGCTGCGCAGAGCAGGGTGCGTGGTGTTCTCACGAGCGTTCTCCTTGGGTTTCGAGGAACTCGCGAGGGGTTCAGCAGGGGGCGTGCCAGCGGCTGTCGCAGCAACAAAAGAATTCAAAATCAATGATTTGATAAGCGTTTCACCTCGGCATCATGGGCGACGAATCGATCGCTCTTGCACGATGCCCAGGTGACTTCGTGCAACATGCATGGGCAATTGGGCGATGGGCGACAGGCACTCAGCTGCTTCGCGCTTGCACGTTTTTGTCCGGATCCAGTGCCCGCAAGGCTGCCATCACTCTTTGGTCGGTGATGCCATCGTCTTTCGCGGTCAGCCCGAGCTCGGCGATGCGCTTCAGCACGCGCTGAGCTTCTTCCTGACACTGGGGTTCGTGCTCGGCAGCGCGCAGCAGAACCCGCGCCAGAGTTTCCAGAAACGGATGGGTCACCTCCTCGCCCTCGATCGGCGCGCGCCGCAGCGCCGCGCGCGCGTGGGCAAGCGCCTGCGCGAGCTCCGTCTGGTCGCCGGACTCCGCGAGCGACCAGGCGAGTGTGTTGTGGGCGGCACGACGCGCGGCGCGCAGGATGTTGTGCTCCTCCAGGTAGGGCCAGTCGGTGACCGATTCCAGGCGTTCCAGCAGTTCGCGACAGAGCCGCTGGTTGTCCTCGAACTGGCCGAGCTCCCAGGTGAGGAAGCGCAGGTGGTCCAGCACGAAGGCCCACAGACAGGGGTCCGGGTGTTGGGCGGCCTCCAGCAGGGCGCGCGCCTGCAGCGCGGCCTCCAGCGCCGTGCGAGCGTCGCCCTGCTGTGCGACTTGACCGGCCGCACCGATCAGGGACTCGTAGCGCGCAAGGTCGAACTCGAAGGCCTCCGGGGCTTCGTTGAGCGCGAACGTGTCCAACAGGGCGCGCTGCTCCTCGTCGAGCGCGGCGAGCGCTTCCTGCAGCGCGGCCGTGCGTCCGCAGTGTTGACAGGCCCAGGCCTTGTAGAACCGCGCATCCGCAACATCGTCCTCATCGAAATCTCCGGCCTTCCATAGGGGCTCGGATTTTCCGAGCAGTGCCCGCAGCAGGCCCGGCCGCTGCGGTGACGCGCTGCCTTGGCCGCGTTGGATCACGCAGTCGAAGTCGACGATCGCGTCGTCGATGCGACCCTGCGCCAGGGCACCGAGGCCGCGCTCGTTGAGCAGCCAGCCGATTGCGAACTCACTCTTGTCGCGGGTGCCGAGCAGGTTGTCGTAGACCGCATGGCGCGCCGCCAGCGGGACGAACTCGGCGTTGTCCACCGACTGCCGCAGTGCGCGGACACAGGCCTCCACGCTGCGCAGGGCGAGCGGCACGTGTCGGAAATACTTGCCGTGATCCCAGGACGCGTCTGCGGCGATCCGGCAGACACTGGCGCTGCGCAGCGGCAGGGGAAGGTCGTACAGCATGTCGGCGTATTCGTGGGCGAAGCGCTCGGCCATCGCAGTCGTGATGAAGGCGCGCGGGATGCTGCGCAGGTGGATCGGGTCGCGCGCGAAGGCGGCGTTGGCGATCGCCTGCGTGTACATCGCGGGCGGAACGTCGAAGGGAAACAGGTGGTAGGGCTGATGCGCGATCTCCGCCAGGATCAGCGCCTCGTCCCAGAACACCAGCCAGCAGTCCTCAGCGCAGCTGAGGTATTCGCCGCGGTCGCTGTGCCTGCGGAACTCGCGCCCGTGTGCCGCCGTCAACCGGGCCCAGAGTTCGGCGTCCGGGCACAGCGCGTGGGCATGCGCGAACACCGTCTCATCCACAAGGCGGCCCGGCAGGCGGTGGATCAGGTCGAAGTTCACCTCCAGCGCACGGCATAGCCTGTCAGCCGACAGGTGGGCTTCGGGAATGCGGTTGCGGATGAACCAGGTGCTGTCGGCCCAGGCCAGCGCGGTGAGATAGAAGGCTTCGTCCTTGAAGCGTCCCGGCACCTGCTCGATGGCGCCGCTCCAGTGCCGGACTGCATGCCGACAGAGTGCGGCATCCAGCCATTCCGAGGGCAGGGCGTCCGGCGGTACGCGATGTTCCACCAGCTTGCGGCACAGTTCGCCATCCAGCAGCTCGGGCGGGACGTACGCGAGGTCATAGCTGCCGGCGCTTGCGCGCAGCAGCAGTGCCTTGGTCACCAGATGCCGTGGGATGTAGGCGAGGTTCTCGGCGCTGCGCTCGATCAGGCTTTCAGCGAGCGCCGCATCGAATGCGGTCTCCGGAAAGTACTTCGCCACCCAGATGTGGGTCGGGTTGGGGCAGCGCTCGATCGCTTCGCTACAGAACTCGCGGGTGAGGAACTCGGCCGGGATCGCGCGGAAGCTCTTGGGGGTGTCGTAGGCCTGCGTCTGCAGATAGCGGCGCCAGTAGTCGGTATCGCGCACCTCGGTCGGCAGGTCGGCCAGGGTCTGCTGCTCCCAATCGACGTTCGCGGGCGGTGGATAGCGGAAATCAGAGCCCTGCTCGCCCTCGAAGGGGCGCGCGTACTTCGCGTCAAGGCGTGCCGCCTTCTCGCGAAGCGCTTCCGCAGCCGTGTGCTCACCCAATCGGTAGTGGGCCAGGCCAGCCAGCCACTGGTACAGCGCACTGCGGTACGAATGCCCGGCGGCCTGCAGTAGGTCATCGCGGGCGCCCTGCAGCTCGCCGATACGCAGTCGCGCTTCGCCGCGCACGCGATAGGCCACCGCGCGGTCGGACTCCTTTTTGCAGTGCTCGATGCCGTCGCTGGCTACGGCGATCGCGCGCTGCCAGCGCTGCAGACGCAGCAGGCACAGCGCGAGGTCGTCGGCGGCTTCGTTCTGCAGGTGGCGCAGTGACTCCGGCATCAGCGCGACCGCTTGCTCGGCATAGGGAATGGCCTGCTCCAGCGCGTCCGCCAGATACAGCGCGCGCGCTGCCTCAGCCCAGGCCGGCTGGTAGCGCGGTGAGACGGCGATGGCTGCCTTGTAGTGCAGGAAGGCCTCGCGGTACTGCTTCTGCCGAAGATGGGCGCGCGCATGGGTCATCAAGGGCAGGCAGTCGGGCGAAAACCCCTCGATGAACACCGGCTCAGCAGCCGCCAGACAGCGGCCGAACGCGTCCAGCTTCCACAGCAGTTCGTGCGAACCCCAGCTCACCGGGCGATAGCTGAGCTCGGGGCGCAAGGCCTTCAGCTCATCCTGCCAAGCGAACCAGCGCGGTGGGTCCGGCTCTTCGAAGTGATGCTGATCGCAGACGAGGTAGACCACGGTGGCGTCGTCCAGTGCCACCTCACGCCAGTCGTGGAACCAGAAGAACGCATGCGGTGTGCTGACGCGTCCTCGGAAGCCGCGGTGCAAAGTCTCGTCGTCGGCGCCTGAGAAGAGGGCGTAGTGGCGCGCGTGGATCCGACCACCGATTGCGCTGTAGTCCTCGTTGCTGAGACGAATGACATCGCAGTACATGTCGCCGGCGACATGGAAGTCGGGCAGGCCTCGGCCTTCGAAATGCAGGTCGCCCATGACGACCAGCGACAGCGGGCCATCACCGTGCTCGCGCCGGATGTCACTCCACTGCTCGCTGTTGAGCCGCGTGTCTCCGTCGAAGCAGACGCAGCGCTGTGACTGCAGATGCTCTTCCTCGAACTCCTCGAACTCCTCGTCCTCGCCTCCGGTGGACAGGAACCAGTGGCGATGCGCCTCGCGCAGCGCAGCGGGCAGGTCGTCGAGAAGCTCGCCAAGCAGTGCGAGCCGATGGGGAGGCAGCGCGGTCATCGCAGAAACTCCTGCACGTGGCTGGGCATAGGCGGAGGTGGTCGGCAGCGGAGTGATCAGGAGGGTCTGGTCATCCACAGACGCGGTGCGGGCCTGAGGATCGGGAGCGTCCTCTTGCTGTGTGAGCAGCGTCTGCAGTCGCAGCTTCTGCGCCGGCGTGCTCGATGGCGCCAGCAGGCGCGAGCTCACGCACTGTCGCCAGAAGGCATCGCGCGGCTGCCAGGCTTCGAGCAGGGCAGTGAGTCCCTCGATGTCTTCGGCTTCGAGCAGCGGACGCAGGTGTTCCTGTAGCGGATGCATGTGGGTGTGTTTGCTCAATTGCGGCCCGATCTGTCCGACTGCGGCCGCCAGTTCGCATGCCGCTCCCAGAACTCGACGCTGCGCCGGTAGGCCTCGCGGTCCAGCGCCACGCCGGAGCCACCCTCTTCGACACCCAACGCATTGCGCATCATGGTGATCGGCACCATCGGGATCTCCTCCGGCGTCATCGTGTAGAGGCAGCCGACGATGCCCCAGTCGGCCTCGATCGGCGTGCCTTCCTTCGCCATCTGTGCGCGGCTGTAGAGGATGGGGACGAGGTAGTTCGCCACCGGCGGCTCGATGCCCTCGAACCAGCGTACCAGCACCGGCAGCTCGTCCTTGGTGCGGGCCTCGTAGGCGCTGCGCAGGCGATGGCGGTTGTCCTCGGTGATCGCCACCACCGAGCCGCGGGTGGACGTCCAGTTGCGGTGCACGTGCAGCTGGCAGAAGGGCGCATAGCCCGCGATCACCTTCAGCGGGGCGTGCGTGTTCAGGTGCTCGACGAATTGCTCCGGCGTGCAGTCCTGGATGGCGGTGATGCGGCGGTCGCGCGGGAACAGGCGGGCGCGGGCGAAGTCGGTGAGGACGATGGACATGCGCGGGCAGCTGTGGATGGAAAGAGGGGCGCCTTATAGCGCGAATGCGGCGTTCGCGTGCGGCGCGGCCCGTCGCATCCGTCGTCGGGGCTGCCGACAGCCTGAAGCCGGGCGAAACCGTCGAAGGGGGGCGCCGCGCTCGCTGCACAGCCGAGTCCGTACCCTGCAGCGGCCGATGTCGGCTGGACAGGTTCGCCAAACTGGACCTGCCTTTTTGCGTCCCCCCTGTGCTGGAGCCCGCCATGACTGCCCCGTGGTCCCGACTGTTGTGCACCTTCGCTCTTCTGGTCGTCCTTGACGGCGCGTCCGCGCTCGACATGCAGCGCTGCAACGGCCGCATTCTCAGGCTCGGCGACTGGTCGACGCAGGCCGAGGCGCTCTGCGGCCCCCCGTTCTACGTCGAGCGCTGGCAGGAGCTTCAGTACGTGGATCTTGATGCGCAGCGAAGCCTGCGCCAACGCATCGAGTGGAGCGAGGCCTACTTCGACCCCGGTGAGGGCAAGCTGCTGTTCCGCGTGCGATCGCGCCAGGGCCGCATCGTCGCCATCGACGCCCTCGGGCGGCGGGGTGGTCCTGCACAGCCCGGCGACTGTTCATTGGCGGCGCTGCAGCGCATGCAGCCGGTCGGCGAGGTGGTGCACCGCTGCGGCCTGCCGGCACAGCGCATCGACCTGGGCCTTGCCCTCGTCGATCAGCGCGAGCGCAGCGAAGCAGCGCAGGACCTGCGTCATGAGCAGTGGCTGTATCCCGCGAGCGCGAACCAGACCCTCGTGCTTGAACTGCGCGAGGGACAGCTGATCGGGGCAGGCCTGCGCTGAGTCTGCGGCCCTGCGGCCCACCGGCGGCGCTCGCGCGGCTCAGGCCGCCTTGCCGCCCAGCGCCGCCAGCAGATCACGCGCCGTGCGCAGCCGCGAGGGCGCATCCGGCAATTCCAGCTTGAGCTTCAGCTTGTCCGGGCCTTCCATCGCGAACACCCGCGGCTGGCCCTGGATCAGCTTGATCATGTTCATCGGGTCGAGCTTGGGCTGCTTGTCGAACTGCACACGGCCGCCGCGCTCGCCCATTTCGAGCTTCCTGATGCCGAGCGCGGTGGCGTCGAGCTTGAGCTCGGTCACCGCGAACAGATGCTTGGCCGTATCGGGCAGCAGGCCGAAACGATCGACCATCTCGACCTGCAGCTCGTGCAGGGCCTCGCGGTGCGGGGCGCTGGCGATGCGCTTGTAGAGCGTCAGGCGCGTGTGCACGTCGGGCAGGTAGTCGTCGGGGATCAGCGCCGGGATGTGCAGGCTGACTTCGGCGCCGTGATCGGTGTGGCCGTCCAAGTCGGGGATCTTGCCCTGCTTGATGCTGCGCACCGCGCGCTCCAGCAGCTCGGTGTAGAGGCTGAAACCGACCTCGGCGATCTGGCCGCTCTGGCCTTCGCCGAGCAGCTCGCCGGCGCCGCGGATTTCCAGATCGTGCGTGGCCAAGGTGAAGCCCGCGCCCAGCTCTTCCAGCGAGGCCAAGGCTTCGAGCCGCTTCTCGGCGTCCTTGGTGATGGCCTTGCGGTCGGGGATCACGAGATAGGCGTAGGCGCGGTGGTGGCTGCGGCCGACGCGGCCGCGCAGCTGGTGCAGCTGGGCCAGGCCGAAGCGGTCGGCGCGGTTGATGATGATGGTGTTGGCGCTGGGGATGTCGATGCCGCTCTCGACGATCGTGGTGCACAGGAGCACGTTGAAGCGCTGGCGGTGGAAGTCGAGCATCACCTGCTCCAGCTCGCGCTCCGGCATCTGCCCGTGGGCGATGCGGATGCGCGCCTCGGGCACCAGCTCCAGCAGGTCGCGCTGCATCCGCTCGATGTTGTCGACCTCGTTGTGCAGGAAGTAGACCTGGCCGCCGCGCGCGAACTCACGCTGGAAGGCCTCGCGCAGCTGGGCCGCATCCCACTGGGCGATGAAGGTCTGCACCGCCAGTCGATGCGCCGGCGGCGTGGCGATGATGCTCAGGTCACGCAGGCCGCTCATCGCCATGTTGAGCGTGCGCGGGATCGGCGTGGCGGTCAGCGTCAGCAGGTGCACCTCGGCGCGCATGGCCTTCAGTGCTTCCTTCTGGCGTACGCCGAAGCGCTGCTCCTCGTCGACGATGACGCAGCCGAGATCCTTGAACTTGACGTCCGCCTGCAGCAGGCGATGGGTGCCGACGATGACGTCGATCCTGCCTTCGGCGAGCTTCTCCAGCTCGGCCTTGATCTCCTTCGCGGTCTTGAAGCGCGAAAGCACCTCGACGCGCAGCGGCCAGTCGGCGAAGCGGTCACGCAGATTGCGGTAGTGCTGCTCCGCCAGCAGGGTGGTCGGCACCAGGATCGCGACCTGACGGCCGCTCATCGCGGTCGCGAAGGCCGCGCGCACGGCGACCTCGGTCTTGCCGAAACCGACATCGCCGCAGACCACACGGTCCATCGGCAGGCTGGACTGCAGATCGGTCAGCACGGCCTCGATGGCCTGCAGCTGGTCGGGGGTTTCCTCGAAGGGAAAGCCGGCGGCGAACTGCTCGTACTGCGGGCGATCGATGTCGATGGCGAGGCCCTGCCGCGCCTGGCGCTTGGCCTGGATTTCCAGCAGCTCGGCGGCGACGTCGCGGACCTTCTCGGCGGCCTTGCGGCGGGCCTTCTCCCAGGCCTCGCCACCCAGCGAGTGCAGCGGCGCCATCTCCGGCGAGGCGCCGGCATAGCGGCTGACCAGGTGCAGCTGGGCCACCGGCACGTAGAGCTTGTCGCCCTTCGCATACTCGATGGCGAGGAACTCGGTCTTGCTGCCGCCAACGTCCAGCACCTCCAGCCCGCGGTAGCGGCCGACGCCGTGATCCTCATGGACGATCGGCGCGCCGATCTCGAGTTCGCCCAAGTCGCGGATGATGGCTTCGGGCTCGCGGCCGGCGCGCTTGCGGCGGCGCGGCTGGGCGGCGCGCTCGGGGTAGAGCTGGCGCTCGGTGAGCACGCACAGGGCGGGCTCCACGATGCTGAAGCCGTCTTCCAGCGTGGCCACGGTGATCGCATAGCGCGGGCCATCGGCGGCCGCGAAGCTGGGCCAGTCGTTGACCGCGGCGGGCTTGAGATCCAGCGCGCCGAGCTGCTCGATCAGCGCCTCGCGGCGGCCGGCGGAGTCGGCCGCGATCAGCACCCTGCCCGGATAGCTCGACAGCAGGCTGCGCAGGGCGCTGCCGCTGGGCTCGTTCTGGCGGGTGATCGGCGTCGCCGGGGCGGGCGCATCGCCCAGCGCCAAGGCTTCGTCAAAGCGCGGATGGGCGCTGCCGCAGACCTCGATGCGGCGCACGGCATTGAGCTTCTGGCGCAGGGCTTCCGGCGCCAGGAAGAGTTCCTCCGGCGGCAGCAGTGGACGTTCGACGTCGTGGCGGCGCTGCTCGAAGCGCTCGCTGGCCTGCTTCCAGAATGCGTCCGCGGATTCCAGCGCGCCTTCGCCGAGCAGGCACAGGGTGTCGGCGCCGAGGTAATCGAACAGGCTCGCGGTGTCGTCGAAGAACAGCGGCAGGTAGTACTCGATACCGGCGGGAGCGCCGCCTTCCTTCATGTCCTGGTAAAGCGGGCAGCGCCGCGGGTCGATCGGGAAGCGCTCGCGCAGGGTCGCGCGGAAGCGCTTCGAGGCCGCCTCGTCCAGCGGGAACTCGCGCGCCGGCAGCAGGCGCACCTCGGTGACCTTGTGCAGGCTGCGCTGGCTCTCGGGGTCGAAGGTGCGGATCGAGTCGATCTCGTCGTCGAGCAGTTCGATGCGATACGGCTCCGGGCTGCCCATCGGGAAGATGTCGAGCAGCGCGCCACGCACGGCGAAATCGCCCGGGTCCAGCACCTGCGGCACGTTGCGGTAGCCGGCGGATTGCAGGCGCAGCTTCTCGGCATCGAGGTCGAGACGCTGGCCGTTCTTCACCACCAGTGAGCTGCCGCTGATGAAGCTGACCGGCGCCAGCCGCTGCATCAGGGTGGCGATCGGCACCACCAGCAGGCCGCGCTGAACGCCGGGCAGGCGATAGAGCGTGGCGATGCGCTGGCTGACGATCTCGGCATGCGGGCTGAAGGGGTCATAGGGCAGGGTTTCCCAGTCCGGGAAATGCAGCACCGGCAGGCCGCGCGCGAACACCGCCAGCTCGGCTTCCAGCGACTGCGCGTGGAAGCTGTCGCGGGTGATCGCGATCAGCAGGCCGCTGTGCCGAGTCGCGGCTTCGGCGACGGCCAGGGCCAGGGCGCTGGGGCTGGTCGGCGCGCGCCAGTAAGCACGCTGTTGGCCGGCGGCGGGCAGGGGCGGGGAGAGCAGGGCGGGGCTGGGTGCGACCGTATTCAAGAGGCGTCCGGGGCTTTGGGCGGCAGGCACTGCCGCTGACGAAAGCCCGCGAGTTTAGCCGCGCGACCCGCGGGTCCGCTGTGAGGGCAGGAGCGGTGCGACAGCGTGACCCGTCTGGGCGCCCTCATCGCTGCGCTACACTCGCGCCGCCGACATGCGCCGGACGGATGTGACCATGGGCAACGCGACCGATCGCCAGCAGTTGACCCGACTCCTGCACGCATGGAGTGCGGGGGATTCTCCGTCTGCCGAGGCCGTGCTCGAGCTTGTCTACGATCGCGTTCGCCAGCTCGCGGCCAACAAGCTGCGCGCGAATCCGGGCAATGGGCTTGAGCCGACCGAACTCGCCAACGAGCTGGTGATCAATCTGCTGGAGGCCCACGTCGAGTGGGTCGATCGCGTGCATTTCTTCCGCACGGTGGCCGTGGCGATGCGCAACCTGCTCTGCGACATGGGCCGCAAGCAGCTCGCCGCCAAGCACGGCGGAGGCCAGTTCCGGGTCACCTTCCGCGCCGCGGAGAACGAACCGGCGCCGGAATTCGCGCAGGCCGAAACCCTGCATGAAGCGCTGCTGGAGCTGCGCGCCAACGATGCGCGCAAGGCCGATGTGATCGAGCTGACCTATCTGGTTGGCCTGGAGCACGAGGAAGTGGCCAAGGTGCTCGACGTCTCGCTGGCGACGGTCAATCGCGATCTGCGCTTTGCGCGCGCCTTCCTGCGCGATCGCATGGAAGGTTGAGTCCGGTCGGAGGTGACCGGACGCGTGGACTCAGCCAGCCGCAGGCGGGTCTGCAGGCAGGCTCTCCCACTCGCCGTGACGCAGCTGTTCGATGCCGCGGAAGCGTCGCTTGTAGTCCATTTTCGGATGCCCCCGCAGCCAGAAGCCCAGGTAGAGATGCGGCAGGCCGAGCATGCGCGCCCATTCGATCTGGCGAAGGATGGCGTAGGTGCCCAGGCCACGATTTGATTCGTCCGGGTCGAAGAAGGTGTAGACCGCAGACAGTCCGTTCGGCAGCAGATCGCTGACCGCAACACCCTTGAGGGCACCCGCGCCGTCGTGGAAGCAGAGAAAGCGGGTCGGGCTCCAAGGGGCGCTGAGGAAGTTGTCGAAGTCTTCCGGCCTTGGCTCGTCCATGCCGCCCTTTGGGTGGCGGCTCGCCAGATAGCGGCGGTAGAGCTCGAACACTTCGGCATCACGATGTGCCGGCTGTTCGCGCAGCTGCAGGTCGGCGTTGCGGCGCAGGCAGCGCTGCTGGCTGCGGTTCGGCGCGAAGGCCCGGACATCGATGCGCACCGGCACGCAGGCCATGCAGGTGTCGCACTGCGGACGGTAGACGTGGCCGCCCGAGCGGCGGAAGCCCTGCGCCAGCGCCGCCGGATAGACCGCCGGCAGCGCGCGGCTGTCCGGGTCCAGCACGATGTCGCGGGCGCGCCGATCCGGCCAGTAGCCGCAGGGATGCTCGGCAGTCTGATAGATGCGGATCGAGCTGGCGGCGGTCATGGCGGGGGCGAAGTCTCCGGTCAGCCGGGCGGCGCTGCGGTCAGGATGCCGATCGCCAGCGCCAGCAGGCCCAGCAGCATGCCGGCCAGCATGCTCCAGATCGCGTAGCGGCGTTCCGCCATGCGTTCCAGTTCCGCGCGACCGGGATCGCGGCGGCGCTCGATCTCGTGGCGGCGCTCCAGCAGGCGCGGCAGCCACAGCAGGTTCATGGCGCCGACTGCGGCCATCATCACCACGAAGACGATGCCGGGGACGACCGGATCCCCTTCCATGCCGGCCACGAACATGCCCGCGGCGAAAAGCACGACCACGGCGATCGCCACGGCCGAGTAGCGGGTCAGCGAGCGCTTCTCGTCCTCGTCGATGGCGCTGATCCAGTAGCGGCGAACACCGAAGACGACACCTGCGATGCCGGCGACCAGGGCGAACAGGGCGCTGCCCGCCGCGCCCAGCAGCACCTTGCCGGCGCCCTTGCCGGCGCTGGCACCGCCGAACACCAGCTTGGACAGGCCCTTGCCACCGCCGCCGGCGGCGAGGCCCATCTTCTTGCCGGCCATCAGTCCGCCCGCCGTGGCGGCGACTGCCGCACCCGGCGCCAGCGAAAGCCCGCCGACGACCAGGGCGGTGAAGGCGATACCGGGCGCGGTGCTCTGCGCGAACTCGCCGATCCGCTTCAACATGTCGGTGCGCAGCGAGTCGCGGGCGCGCTGCAGGCGCTTGCGCACCGCCGCGTCCTGCATGCCCAGCAGCTGCGCCACCTGCTTCGAGCTCTGCCCCTCGCGGTAGTAGATCAGCAGGATCTCGCGGGTTTCCTCGGGCAGCTCGTCGATGAGTTCGGCGACGATCTGCTCCTCATGCTGCCGCGACAGCAGTTCCGGCGCGTCCGGCGTGGGGTCGGCCACCACCGCCAGGATGTCGTCCATGTCACCGCCGTAGCGCTTCTCGCTGGCGCGACGGCGCAGATGGTCGCGCGCCAGGTTGCGGGTGATCTGCCGCAGCCAGGGCAGGAAGCTGCCGGTGTTGCGCAGCTGGGGCAGGTTGTTCCAGGCATTGATGAAGGCGTCCTGGGCGATGTCCTGGCTGGTGGGGACATCGCGCACGATCGCCAGCGCGATCGCGGTGACGGAATTCTGGCTGGCGGCGACGATGCGTCCGAACGCGGCGCGGTCGCCGTTCTGGGCGCGTGGCAGCTGTTCGGAGATGACCAGGTCGAGGGTTTCTGCGTTCATGTGCGTCTTGGTGTCCGGAGGCTGCTGCCGCAGACGGGGCGTCGCGGCGGCTGTGACCTTGCGAATCGTCGACCCCCTCGGCGGGACTGGCAAGCGGACTTGCGCTGCATTCTCGTTCGGCATTCGACTTTCGTCGAATGCGTTTGGCCTGGGACCCTGCCTTTAGTCATGCCCTGCGGCAGTGGAAACCGCATGTCTGCTGAATGACGCGCGGGAAGGGCTTTTCTCGTTTTGAACAATGCTGGGCAGCTGCGGTCGCAAATCGACTGTGTCGCTCGTGCAGCGAAACAGACGGACCGCTGAGCAGGCTGGTATGGAACGGAATGTGCATAAGCGGTGCCCAAGGCGAAATCGGGTCGGTTCCTTGACGGTGCAGTGACACCCCTGGAATCGCTACTCCGGAGTCGCCCACATGCCTCAACCCATCGGTGAAAAACTATGAGCAAGCGAAAAGCTGAAGCCGCGGCCAACGAAGCCGCCGACCTGCAGGCGGGCGAAATGCCGGCCGGCACCTCCCGTCTCGATGACCTGATCGGCCTGTCCCTGCGGCGCGCCGAGTCGGTTGCTTCCGAAGAGCTGGCCGCGCAGCTGAATGCGCACGACAGCACCCCCACCCGCATGATGGCGCTGATGATCGTGGCCGAACGCCCGGGCCTCAAGCTCGTCGACCTGGCGCGTGCGCTGGGCATCGCCCGTTCCGGCGCGGTCGTTCTGGTCGATGAGCTGGAGAACCGTGGCCAGGTCAAGCGTCGCCCGATGCCGGGTGATCGTCGCGCTCACAGCCTGGTGGCGACGCCGCGCGGCCTGAAGGCGCTGGAGAAGCTGGTCGACGTGGCCAAGGCCTCCGACGACAAGGTCTTCGAAGTGCTGGGGCCGCGTGATCGCCAGACCCTGCTGAAGCTGCTGTCGAAGATCGCGCCGCTGCCGGCGGCCTAATCCCGACAGCGATGCGCCCGGCCGGGAACTGCGGTCGCATCGAGATGGAATCGCGAGGCGGCGCCAATGGCGCCGCCTCGCTGCTTTCGCGGGTTCCGCCGGAGGTCGATCTCGTCGCGAGCAGCGGGTAGCGCGGGCTTCACTGGATCGACCTGCGCCGCAGTGCGGACGTTTCAGCCGTTGCCGAGCATCCAGCGGACGAAGTTGAGCGACGCCAGCACCACGACCACGATCAGCAAAGCCAGCCGGACTTTGCTGGCTGTTGAGATACGTTTTTTTTCAAATGTCAACGGGGTGTTGTGACCGCCAAGGGCCAAGGCTGACTCTCTGCGTTCGGTTTCGAGCAGCCCCGCTTCGGCCATGACCTGCCGGGCGCGGGTGATGTCGTCCCCATGCACGATCCACAGCGCGGACTCCGTGGCGTTGTCGTCGGTGAAGCTGAAGCTGCGGCGACGGTTGCCCTTGTAGGAGCGTGGCTGGCTGATGTGGGTCTCGATGCCGTTCTCGGCGAGCAGGCGAGCCACCCCCTCGACGTTCTCCAGCCGGCGTGAGCGGAAGATCTGGCGCATGCCTCAGCCCTCCTTCTCGACCAGACGGATCAGCCCTTCCTGCGCGGTCGAGGCCACCAGCACGCCTTCGCGCGTGTAGAAGCTGCCGCGCGCCAGACCGCGTGCGCCGTGCGCGCTGGGGCTGTCGCAGGCGTAGAGCAGCCACTGGTCGACCCGGAACGGGCGGTGGAACCACATCGCGTGGTCGAGACTGGCCATGTGCATGTCGCGCGACAGGTAGGACATGCCGTGCGGAAAGGTGCTGGTGCCGATCAGATGGAAGTCCGACACGTAGGCCAGCAGGCTGCGATGCAGGATCGGATCGTCCGGAATCTGGTCGATCAGCCGCACCCAGACCTGGTTGTAGGGCGGGCGCTTGGCCGGGTGCAGCTCGTCGCGCGGGTACACCGAGCGGAACTCGAAGGGCCCGCTGCGGGTGAGCCAGCGCTGGGTGATCGCCGGCAGCTGCGCCAGCGCTTCGGCCGAGATCGGCGACGGTGGGTCGATGTCCTCGGGCTTGGGCACGTCCGGCGCCGAGATTTGATGGTTCACCCCGTCCTCGGGGCGATGGAAGCTGGCCGAAGCGACGAAGATCGGCTGGCCGTGCTGGATCGCAGTGACCCGGCGCACCGAGAAGCTGCCGCCGTCGCGCGAGTTCTCGACCTGGTAGACGATCGGATGCTCGATGTCGCCGGCGCGCAGGAAGTAGGCGTGCAGCGAGTGCAGGGCACGCTCGGCGGTGACCGTCTGCTGGGCCGCCGACATCGCTTGGCCGAGCACCTGGCCGCCGAACACGCGGCGCGTACCGATGTCGCGGCTCTCGCCGCGGAACAGGTTGACTTCAAGGCGCTCCAGGCGGAGCAGGTCGATCAGTTCCGATACCAGGGGATGCATGGGGCGGGCTGCAAGCGGATTGGCCGCGAAGTATACGGCCCCGCCTGTCGAGCCCCGGTTCAGTCTCCGGCCGCGGGTGCGGCGATTCGCGTCAGCGCGAGATCGGCGAGCACTTCGCTCCACGGAAACAGCGGGCCCGGATCGCGCTTGCGGAAGACCAGGCGCGACGGGTCATCGCTGGCCGGCACCTGCTCGGTGTCGAGATCCTCGTGGCCCGCGATCTCGCGCAGGTTCGGCAGGCGTACCTGCAGCTCGCGCAGCAGCGCGCGCAGGGCGGCGATCTGCTCGGCGGTGTAGGGCTGGTCCATGCGCTGGCTGCTGCTGGCCAGCCAGTCCGGATAACGCCCGCGGTTGACCAGCTCGACGCCGACCGAGCGCGCGTTGTGGCCACGCACGTGGTGGGCGACGCGCTCGACCGGCACCCACACATGCACCTGGCCGTCGCGGTCGATGTAGAAATGGCCGCTGTTGCCGGTGCCGCTGGGGTACAGCACGCGCTCGCCGGCGACGCGCGCCTCGGCAAGGTCCGGCAGCTCGGTGCAGTGGATGACAACCAGCTCGACAGCCTCGACGGGACGCGCTTCGAGCTTCTCGATGTAGGCGAGCGGAGCGACCTGCCAGGCGGGATCGAACGGGGGTAGATCGGGCGTCATCGACAGCGTTCCAGGGCGCGCTCCGCAAGGCCGGAAGCGGCCTGCATGCTACCATCCGCGCCCGTTTTGACTGCCCGCCGCAGGGCGCTGGAACCCGCATGAGCCCTCGCGGCCACGTCATCCTCTCGCACGGGCTGGAGAGCGGCCCGCAGGCCACCAAGGTCACCGCGCTGGCCGCCGCAGCCGAGGCGCTGGGCTGGACCAGCGAGCGCCCCGACTATCTTGACCTCGACGCCACCCGCGATGTCGCGCGCGTGCCGGATCGCCTTTCGCGCCTGCTTGAGCGCTGCCGCGCGGCGCTCGCCGAAGGCCGTGGCTCGCTGGTGCTGGCGGGCTCCAGCATGGGCGCCTTCATATCGGCGCTCGCCTCGCTGGACATCCAGGTGCGCGGCCTGTTCCTGCTGGCGCCGCCGGTGCGCATCGCCGGCTATCGCGATCTCGATGCCGCGCGCGTGCCGACGTCGATCCTCCACGGCTGGCGCGACGAGCTGATTCCCGCGGCGGACGTGGTGGCCTGGGCGGCGCCGCGTCGTGACGAGCTGACGCTGGTCGATGACAGCCATCGGTTGGCCGACCACGTCGACTACGGCGCACGGGCCTTCGCGCGTTTCCTGGAGCGTCTGTCGTGAGCGGGATCGAGAGCCGCCGCTACTTCGCGGCCTGCCCCAAGGGCCTGGAATACCTGCTGGTCGACGAGCTGAAGGCGCTGGGCGCGGACGGCGTGCGCGAGGCGCTGGCCGGCGTCTACTTCGAGGGGCCGATCGGCATCGCCTACCGCGCCTGCCTGTGGTCGCGGCTGGCCAGCCGCGTGCTGCTGCCGATCGCCGAGTTCGCCTGCGCCGATGAAGAGGCGCTGTACTCGGGCGTGCAGGCCATCGACTGGAGCACGCACCTGCGCGCCGACGGCACGCTGGCAGTGGATGCCAGCCTTGTGCAGTCGCAGCTGAAGCACGGCCGCTACGCCGAGCAGAAAACCAAGGACGCCATCGTCGACCAGTTCCGCCAGGCCAGCGGCCAGCGGCCTTCCGTCGACACCGATCAGCCGGATCTGCGCATCAACCTGTTCGTCAAGCGCGACCGCGCCACCGTGTCCATCGACCTCTCCGGCGACGCCCTGCACCGGCGCGGCTGGCGCCTGGAGCAGGGTGTGGCGCCGATCAAGGAGAACCTCGCCTGCGCGGTGCTGATCCGCGCCGGCTGGCCGCAGCGCATGCAGGAGCAGGCCCTGTTCGATCCGCTTTGCGGCAGCGGCACGCTGCTGATCGAAGGCGCGCGCATGGCCGCCGACATCGCGCCGGGTCTGGAGCGCGACTACTACGGTTTTCTCGGCTGGCTGGGCTTCGATGCGCCGCTCTGGCAGTCGCTGCTGGACGAGGCCCGCGAGCGCGCGCGGATCGGCCGCGAGTCGCTGACGCTGCGCTTCTTCGGCTCCGACGCGGATCGACGGGTGATTGAAGCGGCGCGTGCCAATGCCTCGGTGGCCGGCGTCTCGGCCTTCGTCCGCTTCGACGTACGCGCGCTGGAGGACATCACTGAAGCCCCTGCGCCGAAGGGTCTGGTGGTGAGCAATCCGCCCTATGACGCGCGCCTGGCCGCCGATCCCGGCCTCTACCGCGCGCTGGGTGCCCTGCTGCGCGGGCCCTGCCGCGACTGGGCGGCGGGCTTCATCGTTGCCGACGAGGCGCCGGGGCAGGCGATCGGCCTGCGCGCAGAAAAGCGCTACGCGCTGTACAACGGCGCCATCGCCTGTTCGCTGCTGCGCTTCGCGCCGGTGGCCGAGCAGCCCGAGCGTGCGCCGGCGCAGCCGAAGGAGCTCACGGCCGGCGCCGAGATGGTGGCCAACCGCCTGCGCAAGAATCTGAAGAAGCTCTCGCCCTGGCTGAAGCGCGAGGGCGTCAGCTGCTATCGCGCCTATGACGCCGACCTGCCGGAGTACTCCGCCGCGATCGACGTCTACACCGCGGTCGACAGCGCACCGGCCGAGGACCGTGGCGTCTGGCTGCACGTGCAGGAGTACCAGGCCCCGCGCGAGATCCCCGAAGAGACCACCCGGCGTCGCCTGTCCGAGCTGCTGCAGGCGGCGATGGCGGTCTTCGAGCTGCCGCGCGCGCGCATCGCGCTCAAGACCCGCGCGCCGCAGACCCGCAGCACGCGCTACCAGAAGCAGGACCTGCGCGGCCTCTGGCTGCCGGTCGAGGAGGACGGCCTGAAGCTGCAGGTCAACCTGTTCGACTACCTCGACACCGGCCTGTTCCTCGACCACCGCCCGGCGCGGCGCCTGATCCGCCAGCAGGCGCGCGGCAAGCGCGTGCTCAACCTGTTCTGCTACACCGGCGTGGTCAGCGTGCATGCGGCGGCCGGCGGCGCGGCCTCCACCACCAGCGTCGATCTGTCGGCGACCTATCTGGAGTGGGCCGCGCGCAACCTCGGCATGAACGGCTACACCGGCGAGCGCCATCGCCTGATCCAGGCCGATGTGCTGGCCTGGCTCGCGCAGAACCGCGAGCGCTTCGAGCTGATCTTCTGTGACCCGCCGACCTTCTCGAACTCGGCGCGCGCCGCCGACTTCGACATGCAGCGCGACCACGCGCGCCTGATCCGCCTTTGCATGGACCGGCTCGCGCCCGGCGGTCAGCTGCTGTTCTCCAACAACTTCCGGCGCTTCCGCATGGACGCCGGGATCGAGGCCGACTTCGAGGTCGAGGAGATCGGCGCAGCCTCGGTGCCGCCGGATTTCGCCCGCGACCCGAAGATCCACCGCGCGTTCTGGATCCGCTGAGGCGCAGCCGCCGCCGTGGCGGCGGGCTTCAGCCTTCGGTCATACTCGCCGCCCGGGCGGCTCCAGGGACGGGGCGGCCTCAGTCATCGGGGGAGGAGATCGATGTCCAACCAGCGCCACACACCCTCGCGCAGGCCTGCGCGCACCGACCACTGGACCTTCTTCCGGCAGTGGCTGCGCAATCCGCTGGCCACGGCGGCGATCTCGCCCTCGGGCGCGCAGCTGGCGCGGCTGATGCTGGCCGAGCTGCCCGCCGATGCGCGTCGCGTGGTCGAGCTGGGCGGTGGCACCGGCGTGTTTACCGCGGCCCTGCTGGATCACGGCATTCGCGAATCCGACCTGATGGTGGTGGAGCTGAATGAAGAGCTGCACCAGCACCTCAGCCAGCGCTTTCCCGGCGCCCATGTCGCCTGCGGCGACGCCCGCGAGCTCACGAGCCTGGCCGAACGCAGCGGTTTCGCGGAAGGCGGTCTGGCCGATGCCGTGGTCTCGGGCCTGGGGCTGCTGTCGATGAGCCGAAGCACCCAGCAGGCGATCGTCGCGTCGGCCTTCGACTGCATGCGTCCTGGCGGCTGTTTCATCCAGTTCACCTACGGGCCGACCTGCCCGGTCGGGCGCGATGTGCAGCGCGCACTCGGGCTGAAGGTCAAGCGCGCGGGCGTCGCCCTGTGGAACGTGCCGCCGGCGACGGTCTACGTGTTCACCCGCACGGCCTGAGCCGCGCGGGGGCTCGCGCGCCAGGTGCTGTGGAGTTGACGCACGTTCTGGTCCGTCAATTGCAGGCAGGCTTTTCGACCATGCGCGCGCCCGCTCCCGCCTCCTTGCTGCTGTCCATCCTGCTGCTGGCGCTGCAGTTCGCCGGCGCCGTGGCGCATGCGCAGGAATCGGCCGATGACGCCGTGGAATCCACGCCCCCGGCCGCGGCCCTGCACGAGCTTGCCCGGCGCACCTGGACGACCCGCGAAGGCCTGCCGCACAACTCGATCAACGCGCTGGCGCAGACGGCTGACGGCTACCTGTGGCTGGCCACCTGGGAAGGCGTGGCCCGCTACAACGGCCGCGAGTTCAAGCTGTTCGGCCGTGAGCAGCTGCCGCCGCTGGAAGACGTCGCCATGCGCAGCCTGCATGTCGACTACGAGGGCGGGCTCTGGGTCGGCGGCGTGCGCGGCGACCTGCTGCGCTACCACCGCGGCGAGTGGACCCGGCTGGAGCCGGCCTCGGCCTTCGTCAATGCCCTGCTGCTGGACCGCGCCGGCCGCCTCTGGGTCGGACAGGAAGGCGGTGGCCTGCTGCGCGTGGACCCGGACGGCAGCCGACACGCCTATGGCCGCGCCCAGGGCATGCTGGGTGACAGCGTGTTCGAGCTGGTCATGGATTCCTCCGGCCGAGTGTTCGCCGGAACGTCCGGCGGCCTGGTGCGCATCGAGGGCGAACACGCCATCGAGGTGCGCTACAGCGCGGACGGCGGTAATCCCGCAGTGCTGGGCCTGAACCTCGATCGGCAGGGGCGGATCCTGCTGTCCACCGCGCGCGGCGCGTTCCGCACCCTGAGTGCCGACTACGCCAGCGGCTTCGAGCCTTTGCACCCGCAGCTCAGCGGCCGCGGCGTGTTCCGCATGGTCGAGGGGCCGGACGGTGCGCTCTGGATCGGCCTCGCGGTGGATGGCCTCGGCCGCCTGCTGGACGGCGAGCTGCAGACCCTGGGCACGGCCGAGGGCCTGCCCAACAGTCGCGTGCTGTCCCTGCTGCTGGACCAGGAAGGCGCCCTGTGGACCGCCACCAACGGCGGCCTGATGCGGCTCGGATCAGCGCCGTTCTCGACCCTGACGGACGCCCAGGGCCTGAGCGACAACTTTGTGCGTGCGGTCCTGCGAACCACCGGCGGCGAGCTGTGGATCGGCACGGGCCGCGGCTTGAGCCTCTGGAAGGACGGCCGCCTGCAGCCGCCGCTGGAGGACCCGCGCCTCGCCGGCGCCTCGGTGCTGAGCCTCGCCGAGGATCGCGATGGCAGCCTGCTGGTCGGCACCTTCGACCGCGGCGTGTTGCGTGCGCGCGGCGGTCGTGTGGTCGAAACCATCGATACGCGTCGCGGGCTGGCCTACAACCAGGTCCGGGCCCTGGAGGTCGATCGCCAAGGAGCGATGTGGATCGGCACCATTGCCGGGCTTGCCGTGCTCGACCCGGGCGCCGAGCAGACGCGCACGATCGCGGTCGGTCCCTCTGGCGATTTCATCAACACGCTTCACGAGGACGCTGCCGGGCGGATCTGGGTCGGCACCACCCGCGGTCTCGATCGGGTCGTCGACGGGAGTCGCGCGGAGGCTGGCGTGACCTTGCCTGCGGATGCGCGCTCGGTGTTCTCGATCACCGCCGACAGCGCGGACGACGCGCTGTGGGTGTCCAGTGACCGCGGGCTGATGCGCCTGCACCCGGACAGCGGGCGGCTCGGGCTGATCGGCCCGCAGCAGGGCCTGCCGATGGAGAAAGTGTTCCATGCGCTCGCCGACGGCAGCGGTCACCTCTGGCTGTCGACCAACCGCGGCGCCGTGCGCATCCGTCGCGACGAGGCGCTGGCGGTGCTGGGCGGCAGGCTGCCGCGGCTCACCGCCGACCTGTTCGACGAATCGCACGGCATGGCCAGCAGTCAGTGCAATACCGGCAGCCCGCCGGCCGACCTCGATGCCGAGGGCAATGTCTGGATCGGCACCGCGATCGGCGCCGTCCGCATCCGCCGCGAGCGCCTCGCCGAGCGGACCGCGCGGCCGCTGCCGACCGTGCTTGAGCGCGCTGCCGCGGAAGGCCGTGAGCTGCCGCTGGATCGCCCGGCCCAGCTGCCGCCCGGCACCAGCCGCATCGACTTCAGCGTCGCCGGGCTCGGCTTCGTCATGCCCGAGCGGATCAGCTACCGCTATCGGCTGGAAGGCTTCGACACCGACTGGGTGGAGCGTGGGCGCCTGCACGCGGTCGAGTACACCAACCTCGCGCCGGGCAGCTACCGCCTGCGTGCCCAGGCCGCTTACGCCGGCACCGCCTGGGATTCTCCCGAGGCCAACTTCGAGTTCGAGATCCTGCCCGCACCCTGGCAGCGCCCCTGGGTGCAGGCTCTGATCGCCCTGCCGATGCTGGCGTTGGCCTTCGGCATCTACCGCCTTCGCGTGCGCGCGTTGCGGACCCGTGCGGAAGGCCTGCAGGCCGCCGTGGAGCGCAAGACCGCCGAGCTGCGCGCCTCCACCGAGCGCCTGCTGGCCGCCGACGCCGACAAGACCCGGCTGATGGAGCAGCTGCGCGACCAGGCCGAGGCCTTCGAGCGGCAGGCCCGCGAGGACGCCCTCACCGGGCTTGCCAACCGTCGCGCTTTCGACGAAACCGCCGCCCGCGAGTTCAGCCGCGCGCGCCGCATGGGCACGCCGCTGTGTCTGGCGATGATCGACATCGACCACTTCAAGCGAGTCAACGATACCTACAGCCATGCGGCCGGCGATGCCGTCATCGTGCGCCTGGCCCAGCTGATGAAGCGCCAGTGCCGCGGCATGGACGTCATCGCACGCTGGGGCGGCGAGGAGTTCGCCCTGCTGCTGCCGCAGGCGCGCCTGCAGGACGCCGAAGGCGTCTGCGAACGCTTGCGGGCGGCCTTCGAGGAGCAGCACTACGAGGACATCGACCCCGAGCTGCGGCTGACGATCAGCATTGGCCTTGCCTCGGAAGAGGGCGTCAGCGGCCACGAGCAGCTGCTGGTCCGCGCCGATGCCGCCCTGTACGCGGCCAAGCGAGGCGGCCGCAATCGCGTGGTGCTGTCCGCGACCGAATAGTTGGCCGCGAACCTGCCCAGTCTGCGTGCGTGGGGTTCAGCCGCCGCGATCCGAGCGCAGGGCCTTGAGCGCGGCCTCGCGTCCCGCCGCCTCGCGGCCGGCCAGCAGGCCGAGCATCACGATGCCGGCCATGACGATCGCAGCGCCTGTCCAGGCGGTCGCTCCGGGTAGGGCTTCCGCGAACAGCAGGGCGCCCAGCACCGAGGCGAAGACGATTTCCGCGGCCTGCATCGCTTCCACCGCACCCAGCGCACCCGGTTGGTCCTGCACGCGGCCGGTGGCCTCGAAAAACAGCACGGTGGCGATGATGCCGGCGAACAGGGCGACGCCGCCGGCCAGCCAGACCTGCTCCAGCGGTGGCGCGCCGCTGCGTGCAAACGCGACGGCAGTGATGGCGAACCACAGCGGCTGGCTGGCGAGCGTCATGCCGAACACGCGCTGGGTGGCGTTCAAGCGCTCGCCGGTCTTCTCCAGATGCAGCAGCAGGCCGCGGTTGCCCAGCGGATAGGCGAAGGCCGAGATCCCGACCACGCCGAGCGCGATCCAGTCGGCGAGACGCAGCGCGCCGCCGGCGGCATCGAACTGCATCAGCAGCACGCCGCCGATCATCGCCAGCGCCACCGCGAACACCGCGCGCGGCACGCGCGCTCTCGAGTCGCGATACAGCAGCGGCGCGCACAGCATTCCCGCCACCACGGTCAGCTGGAAGCTGCCGGCGATCAGCCAGGACGGCCCGGTCGAGGCCGCCCAGGCCAGGCAGACATAAAACAGGCCGAAACCGATGCCGCTCCACAGCAGCCACGGCCCCGGGCTGCGGCGGATACTCGCCCACACCGGCGCCACGCCGCCCTGCCAGGCCATCAGCGGCAGCATCAGCGGCAGGGTGATCAGGTAGCGCAGGCAGGCCGTCCACAGCCAGTCGCCCTCGGCATCGGCGGCCGCGCGGTTCAGCACATAGGTGGCGCTGAAGAACAGGGCCGAGGCCAGGCCCAGCGCGATCGCCAGATAGGCGCCGCGCTTCGCGCTCGCCGGCATGTCAGTCGCGGGCGAGGCGCTGGTAGGCGCCGCGCAGGTAGAGCAGGGGTTCGATCTCGGAGGACTCGAAGCCTTCGACCTCGGCCAGCAGAATCACGTGGTCTCCGCCTGCATAGCGCTCGACGATGCGGCATACGAAGCGGGTCACGCAGCCGGGCAGCAGGGGCAGCTCACCCGATCCGCGCTCGAGCACAAGCCCGGCGAAGCGGTCGATGCCGTGGGTGGCGAAGCGCTGCGACAGCTCGCGCTGCTCGGCCCCAAGCACGTGCACCGCGTAGTGACTGGCGCGCTGGAAGGCCTCGAACGAGGCCGCGCGGCGGGCGATGCACCACTGCACCAGCGGCGGCTCCAGCGACACCGACGAGAAGCTGTTGACCGTCAGGCCCACATCGTGGGCCGCCACGCCGTCAGCGCCGGGATCGCGCGCGGTGACGATGGTGACGCCGGTGGCGAAGCTGCCAAGCGCGCGGCGGAGTTCGGCGTGGGGTTTGGTCATTTCAGGGGCTGCAGGGCTGGACGAAGGATAGTAGCCGCGGGTGGAGCGGGATTGGGGGATCGGGATTGGCTGTGATGGTCGCGCTTGGGCTCGTCGTCCTCTCACAGGGGAAGGGGAGCAATTGGCACTGGCGAACTGATCGAGCGCCGAATTCAAGCCCCTCTCCCCTTGTGGGAGAGGGGTTGGGGAGAGGGGTAAGCCTCGCGGTGCGCCTACCCCCTCTCCCCCTGCCCCTCTCCCACAAGGGGAGAGGGGAGATTTGATCGAGCAGGCTCGTTGGACTCAAATCCCCTCGCTGCTCGAATTCACCAGCGCCTCCACCTGCGGCCACACATGCGCCAGCAGCCGCGGCTGCGCCTCCGCCGTCGGGTGCAGGTTGTCCGGCAGGAAAGCCTCGCGGTCGGCGGCGATGGGTTCGAGCAGAAAGGGCAAGAGCGCCGTGCCGTGGGCCTCCGCCAGCTCGGCGAACATGCCGTGGAAGGCCTGCGTGTAGTCGGGGCCGTAGTTCGGCGGGATGTGCATGCCGATCAGCAGAACTTTGGCCCCCGCGGCCTGGCTGGCGGTGATCATTCGGGCCAGGTTGGCGCGGGCCTGCCCCAGGTCGAGGCCGCGCAGGCCGTCGTTGGCGCCGAGTTCGATGATCACGACGGAGGGCTCATGCGCCTTCAGATCCGCCTCGATGCGCGCCGCACCGCCGGCGGTGGTCTCGCCGCTGATGCTGGCATTCACCACCGTCCAGCCGGGGTGCTCCTGGGCCAGCTTCTCGCCCAGCAGGTGCACCCAGCCCTGTTCCTTGGACAGGTTGTAGGCGGCCGAGAGCGAGTCGCCGACCACCAGCACCGTGCGTTTGGGCACTGGGCTTTCGGCCACCGAGGCCGCAGAAAGCAGCAGGGCGAGCAGCATCACCACGAATGTGATGACGCCACGTTCAGATCTGCTGGGTGAGGCTGCGCGGGTTTGCAGGATCAAAGACATGGAGTTCCCGTGATGGATGGATCGAGCGAGCCGCGCCGCGAGGGCGCTGGCAGTGGGACGGCTTCGACGCGCGAGGCGCTGCGTGCGCAGGCCCTGGGCAAGCGGGTGCAGCTGCCGACCGGGCCGCTGACCATACTTGAGGACGTCAGTTTCTCGATCAAGGCGGGTGAAACCGTTGCGATTGTCGGCGCCTCCGGTTCAGGTAAATCGACGCTGCTCTCATTGCTCGCGGGGCTCGATACACCGTCCTCGGGCACAGTCGAGCTGGCCGGCGAGCCGCTGTCCAAGCTCGACGAGGACGGCCGCGCCGCGGTGCGTGGACGCCATGTCGGCTTCGTCTTCCAGAGCTTCCAGCTGCTGCCTTCGTTGACGGCGCTCGAGAACGTGATGCTGCCGCTGGAGCTGTCGGGTGCCAAGGACGCCGAGGCGCAGGCGCGCGGCATCCTCGGCCAGGTCGGCCTGTCCGAGCGCCTCACCCACTACCCGCGCCAGCTCTCGGGCGGCGAGCAGCAGCGCGTGGCCCTGGCCCGCGCCTTCGTCACCCGGCCGGCGGTGCTGTTCGCCGACGAGCCCACCGGCAACCTCGACACCAAGACCGGTGAATCGGTGGTCGAGCTGCTGTTCGAGATGAACGCCAGCAGCGGCACCACCCTGGTGCTGGTCACGCATGACCCCAAGCTGGCCGCGCGCTGCGGCCGCGTGCTGCGTATCGACGCCGGGCGGCTGCTGGCATGAGGCTGCTCAAGCTCGCCTGGCGCTTCACCCGCCGCGACCTTGCCTCGGGCGAGGTCCGCGTGCTGCTGGCGGCGCTGATGCTGGCGGTGGCCGGCGTCACCGCGGTCGCCGCGCTCACCGATCGCGCCGAGCGCGCGCTGGCGATGGAGGCCAACCGCCTGCTCGGCGGTGACGCCGTGCTGCGCGCCGACCAGCCGATCGGCGAAGGCCCGCGCGCACTGGCCGCCGAGCTGGGCCTGCAGGTCGCCGAGACCCAGGGCTTCCCGAGCATGGTCCGCGCCGGCGAGGCCCTGCGCCTGTCCGATATCCGTGCGCTGTCCGAGGGCTATCCGCTGCGCGGCGAGTTTCTGCTGATCGACGCGCAGGGCCGCGAGTTCAAGGCCGAGGGCATTCCCGCCCGCGGCGAGGTCTGGATCACCCGCGCTGGCGCCGAAGCCCTGCAGGTGGGCATCGGCGACACCCTGAAGATCGGCAGCAGCGAGCTGCGCCTCTCGGCGCTGGTCGCACAGGAGCCCGACGCGGCACTCGACTACTTCAACGTCGCGCCGAAAGTCTCGATCAACCTCGACGACCTTGAAGCCACCGGCCTCGTCCAGGTCGGCAGCCGCATCAGCTACCGGCTGGCCGTTGCCGGCGAAGCGTCGGCGGTGTCGCGCTGGATCCGCGACCAGCGCGAGGACCTGGGCCGCGGCCAGCGCCTGGAAACGGTCCAGGACGGCCGCCCCGAACTGCGCAACGCGCTGGAGCGCGCCGATCGCTTTCTCGGCCTCGCCGCACTGGTGGCCGTCGTGCTGTCAGCGATCGCCGTGGCGATGGCCGCCCGCCGCCACAGCGCACGTCATCTGGATGCCTGCGCGGTGCTGCGCTGCCTCGGCGCGGATCAGCGCGCGATCGTGGTGATCCAGCTCGGCGAGCTGCTGTTCCTCGGCCTGATGGGCAGCATCGTCGGTGCCCTGATCGGCTACGGCCTGCAGGCCGGCGTCACCGCCTGGCTGGCGCAGGTGCTGGGTCTGTCGGTGCCCGCACCTGGCCTGCTGCCGCTGGCGCAGGGCCTGGCCGTGGGCCTGATCGTGCTGTTCGCCTTTGCCGCGCCGCCGGTGCTGGCCCTGCGCCGGGTGCCGGCGCTGCGCGTGCTGCGGCGTGACTTGGGCGGCGTCGAGGCCAGCGCGGTCGCGGTGTCGCTGCTCGGTCTCGGTGCGCTCGCCGCCCTGCTGTGGTGGAAGGCCGGCTCGGTCAAGTTGGGCGCTGCCATGCTGGGCGGCATGCTCGGCACCTTCATCGCGCTGGCCCTGCTGGCGCTGGTGCTGGTGGCCGTGCTGAAGCGCGTGCGCGGACGCCTGCGCGGGGTCTGGCGCTACGGCTTGGCCAACGTCTCGCGGCGCGCGGCGGTGAGCGTGGCGCAGATCAGCGCGCTGGGCCTGGGCCTGATGGTGCTGCTGATGCTGGGCCAAGTGCGCGGCCAGCTGCTCGACCGCTGGCAGCAGGCGATCCCCGAGGACGCGCCGAACCGCTTCGTGGTCGGCGTGCAGGCCGACCAGGTGGACGGCGCGCTCGAAGTCATGCAGGCGCGCGGCATCGAAGCGCCGGGGCTCTTGCCGATGGTGCGCGGGCGCCTGGTGCAGCACAACGGCGATGCCGTGACGGGCGAAACCTATGCCGGACGCGGCCAGCGCGCGCGCCGGCTGGCCGAGCGCGAGTTCAACCTCAGCTGGGCGCAGGACCTGGCCGTGGACGGCAACCCGATCGTCGCCGGCCGCGCCTGGGATCCGAACGGCAGCACGCCCGAGGTCTCGGTGGAGCAGGGCATCGCCGAGACGCTCGGCTGGTCGCTCGGCGATCGCATCGCTTTCGACGTCGCCGGTCGCGTGTTCGAAGCCGAGATCACCAGCCTGCGCGAGGTCACCTGGGAGGGCTTCCGGCCCAACTTCTTCGTCATCGCCAACGCCCCGGCGCTGAAGGACTCGGCGGCGAGCTACATCACCGCGGTCAACGTGCCGAGGGGCGATGTCGAGTTCACGCGTGCTCTTGTCGGCCGCTTCCCCAACGTGTCGGTGATCGATGTCGACGCCATCATCGAGCAGGTCCAGCGCACCGCGCGCCAGGCCACGCTGGCGGTGGAGTACGTGTTCTTCTTCACCTTGGGCGCGGGCCTGCTGGTGCTGGTGGCGGCGGTGACGAGCAGCCAGGACGAGCGCCTGCTCGAAGGCGGGGTGATGCGCGTGCTCGGTGCGCGCGGCCTGCAGCTGCGGCTTGCCCAGGCCAGCGAGTTCCTGGCGATTGGCGTCATCGCGGGCGGTATCGCTGCGCTGGCGGCGACCGGGCTGACCGCACTGGTGGCGGACATCGTGTTCGAGCTGCCCTTCGCACCCGATTGGGGGCATGTCGCCGCCGGCTTCGGCGCCGGCGTGCTCGCGGTGGTCGTCACCGGACTCGCCGCCACGCGCCGCGTGGTCAGCACGCCGCCGGCCATCACCCTGCGCGCGCTGCAGGGGTGAGATCCGCCGCCGGAGCATAGACCCTATGAACCAGCAGGGTGGGCCCTGGAGCACCGCGGCATCGAGCCTCGCCAGAGGTTCGGAGAGACGAGTCATAGGGTGGGCCTTGGCCCACCATGAGCTCCACGCTCGCCTCGGTCCGCCTTGTTGATTGCCCCGGTGTTTGCGCACCGGGGCAAGGTTCGAGGCCACGGTGGGCCAGGGCCCACCCTATGTACGACATGAACTTTCGCAGCGCTCTGCCCCGACGGATCCCGAATCCAATCGAGGCTGGCACGTGTTGGGCTCATGGTGGGCCAGGCTCCATCGCATGCGCGGCATCGACTCCCGCCGCGGCATGCTCTGGCGAACCCCGAACCCCGAACCCCGAACCCCGAACCCCGAACCCCGAACCCCGAACCCCGAATCCCGAGTCCCGAATCCGCTGCTGCATCGTTGAGTTTCGCTGGGGCAGGACCCACCCTATGCAGGCTCGAGACACCGCCGCCATGCAGCGCCTGCCCGCGGCACGCCCCAAGGAACTGGAATGCCCGACATCAAGATCTACAGCACGGCCGTCTGCCCCTATTGCGTGGCGGCCAAGAACTTCCTGAAGCAGCGCGGCCAGAGCTGGGAGGAGATCCGCCTCGATCTCGACCCCGCCCTGCGCCGCGAAATCGTCGAGAAGACCGGCCGCACCTCGGTGCCGCAGATCTTCATCAACGGTCAGCACATCGGCGGCTTCGACGACATGGTGGCGCTGGACCGCGCCGGCGGCCTCGCGCCGCTGCTGGAGGCGGGCGCATGAGCAGCCGCGTGCAGGAGTTCACCGATTTCCGCAAGCGCATGAACGAGCGCATCCTGTCCGAGGACAACCAGGTGGTGCGCCGCTTCTTCGCGCTCGACACCCAGACCTACAAGGACGGCGCGCTCGACCACAAGACCAAGGAGCTGCTGGGCCTGGTCGCTTCGATGGTGCTGCGCTGTGACGACTGCATCAGCTACCACATCGCCCAGTGCAAGGAAGCCGGGGTCAACCGCGAGGAGTTCTTCGAGACCTTCTCGGTGGCGCTGGTGGTGGGCGGCTCGATCGTCATCCCGCACCTGCGCCGCGGCGTGGATTTCCTGGATCAGCTGGAGGCTCCGGAGAGCAACTGACGGTGCTCCTCGGAGCCGGGATTCGGGAGTGGGGATTCGGGATTCGCTCGCGGCCTTCGTTTGAGTTGCGGCGCATGCTTCGATCGACGCATGTGGTGGTCGCCCAAGCGAAGGCCTTCTGGACGAAGGCGTGGCCGCCCCGAAGTGGCTTGCCTCAGACGCAGGACCGCTGGATGCCCGTCCCCGTCCCCGCCTCCGCGAGAACAGGCTCTTTGCGGGGATGACCCGCCAAGGTTCCTCAAGGACAGCTGATCCGGCATGCGGGGCCGGGCAGTTCCCAGATCAAGCAGGCGCTTGCCAGCCGCGACGCGACACACTCTGATCCGAATCCCGAATCCCGAATCCCGAATCCCGAATCCCGAATCCCGCGCAACACATCGCCCGACATCAACGCACCCACAGCGAGGCCGCGCCCCATGAGTTCCCTCTACGACTTCAGCGTGCAGGACATCGATGCGAAGCCCCAGCCCCTGCGCGACTACGCCGGCCGCGTGCTGCTCATCGTCAACACCGCCAGCAAGTGTGGCTTCACCCCGCAGTACAAGGGGCTTGAGGCCCTGCACCGCAAGTACGAGGGCAAGGGCCTCACGGTCATGGGCTTTCCCTGCGACCAGTTCGGCCACCAGGAGCCGGGCGACGAGGCCGAGATCAAGAACTTCTGCAGCCTGAATTACGACGTGCATTTCCCGCTGTTCGCCAAGGTCGAGGTCAACGGCAAGGGCGCGCACCCGCTGTTCCAGTACCTCAAGAAGGAAGCCAAGGGCATCCTCGGCAGCGAGGCGATCAAGTGGAACTTCACCAAGTTCCTGATCGATCGCGAGGGTAGGGTGGTGCGGCGCTATGCGCCGACGGATACGCCGGAATCGATCGAGCGCGATATCGTCGAACTGCTGGGCTGAGTTTGTGCCGAGCGCATAGGGTGGGCCCTGGCCCACCATGAGCTCGATGCTCGCCTCTGTCCTGTTTCGCCGCTTCGCCACTTCGCCACTCGAAGCGAAGAGCAAGAGCTTTCGGTCAGCCCTGCGGGCTGCCCGTATCTGCGGCCGTCATAGGGTGGGCCCTGGCCCGCCATGAGCTCGATACTCGCCTCTGTCCTGTTTCGCCGCTTCGCCACTTCGCCACTTCGCCACTTCGTCGCTCGAAGCGAAAAGCAGGATCTTTCGGTCAGCCCTGCGGGCTGCCTGTATCTGCGGCCGTCATAGGGTGGGCCCTGGCCCACCATGAGTTCGATACTCGCCTCTGTCCTGTTTCGCCGCTTCATCGCTAGGTCGCTCGGAGCTCGGAGCGAAGAGCTCGGAGCGAAGAGCAAGAGCTTTCGGTCCGTCCTTCGGCCGGCCCGACCTACTTCTCTTTGCGTGGCCAAAGAGAAGTAGGCAAGAGAAAGGCCACCCCTCGTCCGCGCCCTTCGCGCATCCCTGCGCTCAGGGTTCGCGTGAGTCCGTGGGTGTTCGTGGACAGGCCATCCCTGGCCTGTCACGAACATCGGCCGCCTCCCTGCGGCCGCCCCTGCGGGCTGATCCACGAACTCCCGCCGCTCCCCAGGGGCCCCGTTGAAGAGCGCGGGCTCCTGCCCGCAGAAGCAGCTGCAAGAGCGCAACGCCGAAGCGAAGAGCCGAAGCGCAGAGCCGAAGCGCAGAGCCGAAGCGAAGAGCCGAAGCGCAGAGCCGAAGCGAAGAGCCGAAGCGAAGA